>Ga0209068_10000004_pt1 | contig 384614 bp, 338 predicted proteins | sample ColStrG_CSR_2012_FD_187200 | JGI IMG/M metagenome (GOLD analysis project Ga0209068, IMG submission 187200) | Freshwater sediment microbial communities in response to fracking from Pennsylvania, USA - Cold Stream Run_MetaG_CSR_2012 (SPAdes)... | ecosystem: Environmental > Aquatic > Freshwater...
CTTCTGCCGTCCGTCCCGCCTCTAATTGCTTCAGCGCCCCAATCATCTGCGCCTCCGTGTGATTGCTCCTCGACATACTCTCTTCCCCTTTCTTTCGACGAAATCATACTTCGATTCGTTCGGAAATCGGGGAGCAGGTCACTGTTTACGGGCCTTGCGCGGTCGTTGTCGGTGAGAAACAGGTTGCAAATCGCGAGCGTCGGTGGCCCGCCGGCTTCCCGCGTTGCTTTAAACGAGTCGGCAGCAGGGGGAGCAGGGTGAGCGCTCCGGATGGCTGCATGTCAATGCCGCAAGTTACCTAACAGCTAATGTTGCTGCGGTTAATGTTCTTGACTGTCGAAAATCGCGTATGCTATTAGTACATCGGCCTATAGTTGTACTAAATCGCTTTTGCAGGGATTTAGTAGCGGTGTGCCGTCGTTGAAGTCATCGTTGACTTGAGCATTTGATCCAAGGAGATCCCATGAGGCGTACCAGTTTTGCAGTCCGCGTTGCACTTCTCATCATCAGCGCCATCGCATTGAGCAGTTTGGTCCAGGCGCAATATCGAACCTCGATTCAGGGCGTGGTCACCGATTCCACGGGTGCTGTGGTTTCAGGGGCCAACCTCACGCTGACCAATCCCGCCACCGGCGAAAAGCAGGTCCGGGTTAGCAATGACGAAGGGGTGTTCAACTTTAACGCGCTGGCCGCTGCGCCCTTCCGTCTGGAAGTGGAGAAAAAAGGCTTTCAGAAAAACGTCATTGAAAACATCGTCCTGATCCCCGAACAGCCCAACGCGCTCAACGTGCAGCTTGTGATTGGTGCGGAAACGCAGACCGTCAACGTCGACGCCTCAGCGACTCCCCTGCTGGATACCGAGACCGCTTCCATCAATGGAGTGGTCTCTGATAATCAGATTCAGCACATGCCGTCGTTCGGACGCGATGTGTTCCAGTTGATTCAGTTGGCACCGGGTGTCTTTGGCGATGGCGCGCAGGGCGGCGGTGGTGGCGGGCAAAATCTTCCCGGCACGCAGGGACCCGGTGCGACGGGCGGCAACAACGGCATTTTTCAAACGGAAAACGGTCCGCAGGCTGTGGCCCACGGCGGGCAGTATGAGAATAATGGCATTACGATTGACGGTATCAGCACCACCAGCGCGGTATGGGGCGGAACTACGGTCATCACCCCTTCGGAAGATTCCGTCGAAAGCGTAAAAGTTGTCTCGAACAGCTATGATTCCGAGAGTGGGCGATTCAGTGGCGCACAGATCCAGGTCACTTCCAAGAGCGGCACTAACGACGTCCATGGCAGTCTCTTCTTTACGGCTCACCGCCCGGGCCTGGACGCTTTTCAGCGCTTTAATGGTGCAGGCAATAGCCCGGTGAGAGACGACAGTTTTTTTGATCAGTTCGGCGGCAGCGTCGGCGGGCCGATCTGGAAGAATAAGATCTTCGCCTTTTTCAACTATGAGACGGTTCGCACGCCCCCGGCTGTGCCCAGCACCGGCAACGGATGGTACGAAACCTCTGCTTTTGATTCGTCTGCCCCTTCGGGAAGCATCGCGGCGACGTATTTGGGCTTTCCTGGCAATGCCGTAGTCAACAAGGGGATTAGTGCTACTGCCACATGCGCCACTGCCGGCTTGGTTGAAGGGGTCAATTGCGCAACCATTGCGGGCCAAGGCTTGGATATCGGCCGGCCGTTGACCACAGGTCTGGGAACGCAGGATCTTGGCTGGACGAGTGTCACCAGCCCAGGAACGGGCGGCGATGGCTTGGGAGGCGCCAATAACCTGGACGGCATCGCCGACATCGCGAACTTTGCAACCGTGAGCACGAGCACTTCTTCGAAGGCCCAGTACAATGGCCGCCTCGACGCCGACGTGACCGGTAAGGATCGCATCGGGTTTTCGATCTATTGGGTTCCCCAGTCAGCGAGTTTCCTGAACGGCGCGGCCCGTGGCTACAACTTCTTTCATCACTCGCAGATCAACGAGGCGTACTCCGGAATTTGGAACCACACGATATCGCCTAGTTTCCTGAACGAAGCCCGCTTCAATGCTGCAGGATGGCACTGGAATGAAGTTGCTTCCAACCCGCAGGCCCCGGTTGGACTCCCCTCGGACAATATTGGTCAGATCGGGAGCATTACAGTCAATTCTTTTGGACCAAATGTCGGTAGCATCTTGAACCAGTGGACTTACAGCTTCAAAGATGTGGCCACCAAGATTATCGGACGCCACACCGTTAAGTTTGGCGGCGAAATCACGCGCCTCTTCTACCTGCAAGAGTGCGCTGGATGCGGCGTGCCCAACTACAACTTCTTCAACCCGTGGGACTTTCTCAACGATGCTCCCAAAAACGAAGGGGGAGGCTTCAATCCTACGACTGGCGCACCGACGACAATTCGCCAAGATGACCGCACCGACATCTGGGGCTTCTTTGTCCAGGATGACTTCAAACTCCGTCGGAACCTCACCGTCAATATGGGATTGCGCTGGTCCTACTTTGGGCCGCTTTCCTCCAAAGAGGGCAACATGCTAGCGGCCACGCCTGGCGCGGGTGCCAATTTCCTGACCGGATTGGTGGTTCACAAGGGAAATTCCTGGAACGCACAGAAGGATAACATCGGACCCGACATCGGTTTCGCTTGGAGTCCCACTCGATTCAATGACAAGGTCGTGTTGCGCGGCGGCTACGGGCTGAGCTACAACCAGGAAGAAATCGCGATTTCGTCCAATATCGTTAACAACCCCGGGTTGGTGGTGTTCCCAAGTTTCGACACGAATACGCCGACCACGATCAATCCTGGAATTATCTACGCCACTTCGTCGAACCTGCACTCACTCACCGGCTTCCCCGCGAATCCCAACACGGTTTCGAGCTTTGGCTCCAATGGACTTCCCACTACCGGGTCGGTTGGCGTCAACATCTTCCCACCGAACCTGCCCACGATGCGTACCCATCATTACTCGCTGGATATGCAATATGATCTAACTCACCAGTGGATCGTTTCACTGGGCTATCAGGGCAGCTTGTCGCGGAACGCTTATTTCCACCAGAACCCGAATGCGGCCCCTGCGGCCAATGGTTTTACTCTGAACCCGCAGATCGGTGGCGGGGACTACTGGGGAGTTTCTGGCAGCGGAAACTACAACGGCATGCTCGCGGAATTAAAGCACCAGTTCTCGCACCAGTTTATGGCCGATGCTGAATTTACCTGGGCCAAGAGCCTGGACACCAGTTCCGCGCCCTACTCGGAACAGTCCTACGCGTATAAGCCAAGCCTGAACTATGGACCCTCTGACTACAATGTCAGCAAGGCGTTCAAGCTTTATGGCATGTGGCAGCCGGTCTTTTTCCACGGCAACAACAGTTGGATGGAGAAGATCGCCGGTGGCTGGTCGCTCAGCGGCATCCTCAACATACACTCAGGATTCCCTTGGACCCCGGAAGTAAACGTTTTGAACGGAAGCCTCTATTGCGGAACCTGCGGTTATGGGAGCCTGCCTGCCATCTACATAGGCGGCGCGGGCACCAGCACCAGCAACGACCAATTCAAAACGGGCTCCAACTATCCCAAGGGCGCACAGGCGTATTTCGCGTTTCCAAACTACACCGCCTACTCAGGCAGCAGCTACGGAAATGCGCTTCCTCAGGTCGTCCATCGCAACACGCTCGTTGGTCCTGGATACCGGGACGTGGATATGACACTGGCCAAGAGTTTTGGCCTGCCCAAGATGCCGGTACTTGGAGAAAATGCCAAGTTTGAGTTCCGGATTGACGCCTTCAACCTGTTCAACAACTTGAATTTCGACCCGACACGAATCTCGACCAACATTGGTAATCCGGGCTTAAGCAACCCGAACTTCGGACAGGATCAGTCTGCTTTAGCTGCCCGAGTTATCACCATGTCGGCGCGGTTCAGCTTCTAGCCTCGCTTTAACCTTTCACTACCAAGGCGCACTCGAAACATCGAGTGCGCCTTTTACTTTTAATCCCACCTGGCATTCGCCTGCCCTCCTCGGACTGGCAAGAAGTACTGGCAAGAAGTAAAGATAGTCAAGCGGGCGCTGCAGGCGACGCGAGCCAGCTTGGTTGTGCGCTCGCACTCGATCGTCAAGCGCTAGTGGCGAAGCCGGCCAGCCGCACCGCCATGATCCCGTTCACCAGAAATTCACCGCCCTGTAACATTGTTGTAATAACCTCCCGTTAGAAACAGATTGAAGCTAACTAAACGAACTAAGGAGCACCCATCCGAGTGATCCGCAAAATTTCCTTCGTCCTTTTGTTTGCCCTCGCGGCCTTGCCAGTCTTCGCGCAGACCACGCTGAATGGTGCTGGAGCCACCTTCCCGTATCCCATGTACTCGAAGTGGTTTAACGAGTATCACAACATGCACTCCGACGTTCAGATCAACTACCAGTCCATCGGCAGCGGCGGCGGCATTCGCCAACTGCAGGCTGGCACGGTGGACTTCGGCGCCAGCGACGGCCCCATGTCCGACGACCAGCTACGCGACACCAAATTCAAGGTTCTGCACATCCCCACCGTGCTCGGCGCCGTCGTGCCCGCCTACAACGTGCCCGGCGTGACTGGCGAAATCAAGTTCACTCCCGAGGCCCTGGCCGGAATTTATCTTGGCACCATCACCAACTGGAATGACAAGGCCATCGCCAAAGCCAATCCCGGCGTCAACCTTCCCAACCAGGAAATCATCGTCGTGCACCGCTCCGACGGCAGCGGCACCACCTACATCTTCACCGACTATCTGTCCAAGGTCAGTTCGGAATGGATGAGCGGCCCCGGCAAAGGCACGTCCATTAAGTGGCCCAAAGGGATCGGCGGCAAGGGCAACGAAGGTGTCGCCGGGTCCATCCGCGAACTGCCGGGTTCCATCGGCTACGTGGAGCTGATCTATGCCGTGCAGAACAAGATTTCCTACGGCAGCGTTCGTAACGCCTCTGGCACATTTTTGAAAGCAAGTCTCGAAGGTGTTACCGCGGCGGCTGCCTCGGTCAAAACCATGCCCGCGGATTTCCGGGTATCCATCACCAACGCACCCGGAAAAGACTCCTATCCCATCTCGAGCTTCACCTGGCTGCTGATTCCGGTGCAGTCGAAAGACGCGGCCAAAGGAAAAATTATTTCTGACTTTCTGAAATGGATGGTCACCGACGGCCAAAAAATGGCTGAGGCGCTGACGTATGCGCCGCTCCCCGAGAGCGTCGCCAAGAAAGTGCAGGAGGCGATCAAGCAGGTCCACTAGCTTTCGCGGCAGGTTACCGCCGCATTCTGCGGGCGGCGGTTCTCGATGCGGGACGGTGTTGTCCTGGTTCTTCGTGCGTTCAAACGTGCGCGCAAACTCCAACGCGGAAGATGAGATTCAGATCCCGGCTGCCTGCTAACGACTAGAGAGTTGACCGTCACTTTACCCTCCTCGCGAACTCTGCTATAACCCGCACAGTTCATCTTCACTCGCCGAGGCTTCCAGTCTGAACCCGCACAACTCGATTTCCGCCGCAGCTCTAGTACAGCAGGACTTGCGTTTCGCCGCGGCGTTGCGCATCATCGAGCAGGCAATCAACGGCCGCGCCTTCCCGGCCGCGTGTCTCGCCGTGACCAACGGCACCGAGCTGCTTGCGCTGAAGGCCTTTGGGCGCTTCACCTTTGAGCCTGCATTTTTGCCTGTCACTTTGCCTGTCACTTTGCCCGTCACTTCGGCCACGCTATTCGATCTCGCATCGCTGACAAAAGTCGTCGCCACCACCAGCATGGCGATGGTGCTCTACGAGCGCGGACTGCTTGACCTCGACGCGCCCGTCGCCGGGATCGTTCCCGAGTTTGTCTCGGCTTCCCCGGAGACAAAGCACGACCCACGGCGTCAAGCGGTCACCGTCCGCATGCTGCTTGCGCACACCGCAGGTCTTGCCGCGCATGAAAAGTTCTACCTGCAAGCCCGCACGCGCGAAGACTTGCTGGATGCCGTTTATTGCGCGCCGCTGCAATCCAGTCCTGGCGATCACTCCACCTACAGCGACATTGGATTCATTTTGCTCGGCGTGCTGCTGGAGCGGATTGCCGCGGAACCGCTGGATGTCTTCTGCCAGCGCGAAGTCTTCGGCCCGCTGGGCATGATTAACACTACGTTCAATCCTCCCACCGAAATCCGTCCACATATTCCTCCCACTACCGACGAGTCCGGCGATAACGCGTTTCGCCGCCGCATCATCCAGGGTGAAGTGCAGGACGAGAACGCCAGCGTGCTTGGCGGCGTTGCGGGCCACGCCGGCCTTTTCGCCACCGCGGAAGACTTGTCCCGTTTCGCGCGCTCCATGCTGCAAGGTGGACGTCCGATCCTGCGGCCGGAGACCGTCGCGTTGTTCACCCGGCGTGAAACTACGGCGTCCGGTTCGCACGCGCTCGGCTGGGACACGCCTTCGGCTCCGTCGCAGTCCGGCAAATATTTCGGCGGGCAAGCCTTCGGACATCTCGGTTTCACCGGTACTTCTCTGTGGATCGACCCGGAGCGCGAGCTTTCGATCACCCTGCTCACCAACCGCACCTGGCCGGATTGCGCGAATCAAGACATCAAGCGCATTCGACCGCAGGTTCACGATGCCATCGTTGAAGCCATCACCACTGAGTCTAAAGGGAGCCGCTGAGCATGTCCGCACGAACCCGCAAGTCTGTTGCAAGGCCCGACCTCCGGCGACTTCGCACCGAGCAGCCCAATCCTGCGGCGCGAGATCTCGACTGCAAGTCGGCGCTGGAGATCGTGCGCATCATCAATGCGGAGGATGAAACCGTCGCCCGCGCCGTGCGCAAGGCGCTGCCGCAGATTGCGCGGGCGGTGGACCTGATCGCCGCCGGCATTCGCGAGGGTGGGCGCCTGATCTACGTGGGCGCCGGGACCAGCGGGCGGTTGGGCGCGCTCGATGCCTCCGAGATTCCCCCGACGTTTGGCATTGCTTCCAGCACCGTTCAGTTCATCATTGCAGGCGGCCCGCGGGCGCTGGCTTCTGAAACTGAGGCCAGCGAAGATTCCGCCGAACTCGGCCGCGCGGAAATGGCCCGCCGAAAGCCTGGTCGGCAGGACGTGATCGTCGGCATCGCCGCCAGCGGACGCACGCCGTTTGCGATCGCCGCGCTCGAATACGCGCGCAGCCGCGGGGCCAGGACCATCGCGTTGACTTGCAACCGCGATTCTCCGCTGGAACGCGCCGCCCATCTCGCCATCGTGACCGAGGTTGGATCGGAGGTTCTCGCAGGATCTTCACGCATGAAGGCGGGCACGGCGCACAAGATGGTGCTCAACATGCTTTCGACCGCGGCGATGGCACGGCTGGGCTTTGTCTACGGCAATTTAATGGTGCGGGTTGATCCTCGAAATGAAAAGCTGGTGCAGCGGGCAATCGCGATTCTTGAGCAGGCTACCGGCGCGGACCGCAAGTCCGCCCGTCTCGCGCTGAAAACCGCGGGCAATCGCACGCCGGTCGCGTTGGTGATGCTGGCGGCCGGTGTAAGCCGCGCGCGCGCAGTTGCAGCGCTGAAGGAGACGCAGGGGCATGTGCGGAAGGCCATCGCTCAAGCAGAATGAACGAGGAAGAAAACGAGGGCCTGCCTATTTTCCGGCGGCCACGCGATACACCTGGGAGTCAATGTCACGGCGCAGGTCTTCCCAGATTTTGTCCGGCATCGAAAGAAACATCTCAACCACGGCGGGGTCAAACTGTCGGCCCGACCAGCGCTTGATTTCTTCGCGCGCGGCGGTCAGGGTTTGCGCGGGACGGTAGGGGCGGTCGCTGGTGATGGCGTCGAGCGTATCGGCGACGGAGAAAATTCGCGCGCCCAAGGGAATGTCGTTGCCCTTCAGTCCGCGCGGATAGCCCGTCCCGTCATAGCGTTCCTGGTGCGAGTAGACGATCTCAGAGGCTTCTCCGAGGAAGGGAATTTTTCTGAGCATCTGGTAGCCGCGATAGCAGTGTTCGCGCATGATGGTGACTTCGTCCGGCGTCAGGGCCCCCGGCTTGCGCAGGATGGCGTCGGGAATTGCCATTTTTCCAATATCGTGAAGAAAGGCGCCGCGGGCGATGACCGAAATCTGTTCCCGGGTCAGGCCGATGGCGCGCGCGATGGCGATGGTGAAAGCCGTGACCCGCTTGGAGTGTCCTTCCGTCTCGGCATCTTTGAGGTCGAGCGCGTCGCCCAGCGCTTCCAGTGTGATGTCGTAGGAGCGCTCCAGATTGCTCATCGCCGCTTCCAGTTTGGCGAGCGTGCCCTTCAACTCTTCGGTGCGGGCCTGCACCAGCGATTCCAGATTCATCTGGTAATTGCGGTTCTCCATTTTCAGGCGGCGATTTTCCAGCGCACGGCCCACCGTGGCCAGCAGTTGTTCCCGCTCAAATGGTTTTAGAAGATATTCATAAGCGCCGTTGCGCAAGGCGGCCAGCGCCACCGAGATATCGTGTACCGCCGTGACCATGACGACGGGGACATCGGGAAATTTCTCCTTGCTGCGTTCCAGCAGACCGATGCCGTCAAGGTCCGCCATCATCAGGTCCGAAAGCATCAGTTCGAACGATTCGCCGGATTCCAGAATGGCAAGCGCTTCCAGTCCGGAACTGGCCTGCTGGCAAACGTAGCCCGCGTTTTTCAGCATGGAGCAGACGATTTCGCGGATCGCTTCTTCGTCGTCAACGACAAGGATTCGGTCAGGCATGGGCACCAAGAGTCTATCGGCGATTGTACTCGAAGGTTGAGATGCCGAAAGTAACCAGAAAGGGCCGGAAAGGTCACCGCCCGCGTCAAGGGGCGTGATATTCAGATAGCAGGGCAAAAGTGCGTCAAAACCGTCAAAACCGCCAAAACCAATGAACCAAGCACTCGCATCCGGCTGGAGCCTGACCGGGCAATTCGGCGCCATCCACCTCACCGCAGGCGACCTTGCCCTGCTCGCAGTCATGGGCGCTTTGCTCGCCCTGCTTTGCATTTATCGTGCGAAATACGTCGGGCTGTGGTCCGCGGGATGGGCGGCGCTGCTGGCTTCGCGTTTCATTGCTCACGGCTCGCTCCCCGGATTCTCCATTCAAACGCTCTCGATGGTTGAGCAGACCGGCTTTGTGGTTGCTGTCGGCTTGTTCGCGGCCGCCGCCTTTGCACGCGGCGGCAGTCGCAAGTTGGTGATGCCGGTGCTGCTGGCGACCGCGGCAGTGGCGGCGTTTGCCGGAGTGCGGGTGGCTCTGTGGCCGGCGGATTTGTTTCCGCGGATTGCTCTCGAGGTCGGGTACCGCATTTTCCTGCTCACCGCCGCGATCGAGTTGGTGCGCGCCGCGCGCGGTCGCGGAGCGTCTGCCACCTGGCTGTTGGCCGCGTCGTTGCCGTTTCTCCATCTGCCCTGGACCGTGCTTTCGGCCAGCATCCCCGCTGAGGCCTTGCTCGCCGCCGATGTCGCAGCCGGCATGGCAATGCTGCTTGTGATCTACGCCGACCTGCGCGCGCAGGGCCTGCGGCTGGCCGCGCTCCAGAGATTGACTTCGAAAATACTGCTCGATCCTCAGTCCCATCACGTCGTGCAGTCCGCGCTGGAGGAGATCCGAAGCGTCACCGGAGTGCGGGCGGCGTGGTTCCGCAAGCGCGAAGGCGCCTCTCTCATCGCCACCCACGCCAGCGGGCTTTCCAAAGATTTTCTAGGCGCGTCCGAGACGGCCGACGCCAAGGCTTTGCCGGAGGGCGCGGAAGTCCGCATCGTAGACGCGAGTGCAAGCGGACTGGAGGATGCCGCTCTGCTAAAGACGGAGCGAATTCGGCAGGTCGCGATCGTGCCCGTGGCCATGCGGAAAACCCTGGTCGGCGTGCTGGAGCTGGGATGCTCGGCCACGCGTCTGTGGCGTCCGGAAGAGATCGAGTTCCTTTCCACTTGTTCCGGACATCTCGGCTACGCACTCGAAGGCCATCGCCTGCAGGAGCAGGTGTTGCGTTCGCAGCGGCAATGGGTCAACACCTTTGATTCGATTCACGACATCATTGTCGCGCATGATGAGGGCTTCCGCATCGTGAAGGCGAACCAGGTGCTTCTCGGGCATTTGGGCAAGGCCACCGCTGACGTGGTCGGCAAGGCCTGCGAAGAAATTCTCCCCAAGGCGGGAGAATGGTCCAACTGTCCGTATTGCGGGCGTGGTGACGAGGAATTCAGCGAAGGCGCCGACCCATGTTTCGGCGGCTTCTCCGCAGTTTCAACTTCTTCGTATACCGAGGACGGAGACGCACGGAAGGGCACCATCCACTTCGTGCGCGACACCACCGACCGCAGGTCTGCCGAAGACCGCTACCGCATGCTCTTTGAGCAGGTGCAGGAAGGCGTGTTCGTGGCCAAGCCGGACGGCGAAATCCTTGACTGCAATCAGGCCTTCGTCCGCATGCTGGGATACGCGACGCGCGAGGAAGTGATGCGCCTGAATCTCCACGTGGACATCAGCGTGGACGACAGCCAGCGCGGCCGGCTGAAAGAGGAACTGGGAACTCACGGCAACGTCCGCAATTTTGAGATCACGCTCCGCCGCAAGGACTCAAGCCTGCTGTTGGCCGAGGAAAGCAGTTTTGCGACGCCCGGGCCCAAGGGAGAGATTGAAAGATATCAGGGCTTCGTACTGGATGTGACGGAGCGTCGCCACGCGGAAGAGGAAATGCGCCGCCGAAACCGCGAACTCAACGCGCTGAACGCAATGGCGGTGGTCGCAACCCAGTCGTTTGATCTTGACGAAATTCTGAACCTGACGCTGCGGCAGGTGGTTTCGCTGTTTGACGCCGAGAGCGGACTGGTCTATCTGGGTGAGCCTGACGGAAGACTGTTCCGGCGGCGTGCCATGTGGGGGGCGCGCACCAAAAAGAGCCGCGCCGTGGAACTGCAATTCGCGGAAGGATTTGGCGATCTGGTGATGCGCTCGCGCGCGGAAGTGCTCTCCGCCGACTATCTGCCGCATCTTCCCGCCGCGGTCGCCGACCTGGTGACTTCGGAAGACGAGCACTCCTGGCTGTGGGTCTTGTTCTGGGGCAAGGATTGTCCAACTGGAATCATGGGTCTGTGCCGTCAGGCCGGACAAAACTATTCGAGTGGGGAAGAAAATCTGCTGGTCGCCATCAGCCGGCAACTGGCAACCACGATTGAAAAAGTCAGGTTGTATGAAGGTACCTGCACCGCCTATGACGATCTGCGGCGCACGCAGGAGCAATTGCTGCAAAGCGAAAAAATGTCGGCGGTCGGTCAGTTGATTGCCGGGGTCGCGCATGAACTGAACAATCCGCTGACCGCAATCCTTGGATACTCGCAACTGCTGGAGAGCGAAGGCCTGAATCCGCGGGCGCAGGAGTATATCGGCAAGCTGTTCAAGCAGGCGCAGCGCACCCATCGCATTGTGCAGAGCCTGCTCCAGTTCGCCCGCCAGCGCAAGCCGCAGCGCGAGGAAGTGGACGTGCGCAAGGTGCTCGATGAGACTTTGACGCTTCGCGACTACGACTTGAAAGTGAACAATATCGCCGTCGAGCGCGAAGCCCCCGACCAACTTCCCTCCATCGTCGCCGACCCCCACCAGATCGAGCAGGTGTTCCTGAACATCCTGAACAATGCCGTGGACGCGGTGTTGGGGACGAACAGGGCGGGTAAGCTCCGCATTCAGGTGTTTCAGGAACATGCGCAGGTTTGCGTGCGGTTCACTGACGACGGCCCTGGCCTCAAAGAGCCCAAGCGCATCTTCGATCCCTTTTACACCACCAAAGCCGCGGGCAAGGGGACCGGCTTGGGTTTGAGCATCTGCTACGGCATCATCAAGGAACATGGCGGCGACATTACCGCGCGCAACGGCGCGGACGGGGGAGCAATCATCGAAGTGCGGCTTCCCGTGGCCGCGGCGGCGGTCCCCTGTGTTGCGCCAGTTCCCGTGCCTGTGCCGCGCCGCGAAGTTGTTCTGTCCGGCAAGGTGCTGCTGCTGGAGAGCGAAGAATCAGTGCTCGATCTGGAGCGCGATGTGCTGGCGGGCGCGGGAGCGACGGTGGTTGCGGTCCAGACGGGAAGCGACGCGCGCACACGGCTGGCCAGCGAGACTTTCGACGCATTCGTGATGAACGGGCGAAGCGCCGGCGATTGGAGCGCCAAAGAAGCACACCTGTGGTTACGCGAACATTGCCCCGGCCTGGAAAATCATTTTCTCGCGACCGTCTCCAACGGGCAGGAGTATGCCGACATTCGTGCTTTCCTGCAAGAGGCCAACGTGCCTTGCCTGGTCAAACCATTTGAGATCGCGGAACTGATCTCGCAGGTGCGGCTGCTGCTGCAAAAAGCCCAGGCCGCCGGCGCGAGCTAGCAGGTCTGCCGAAAGGCGACCTCGCGATAGCTCCTCAAGTGTTGTTACGAAAAACGAACAAGAAAAAGGGCCTCTCGGTAAAGCCTTTGAATTCAATAAAGGCTGAACCGGAAAGTTGCACCAAGAATGGTGCAACCAGTCTTCAACCTGTTTGTTTTCAGTCGTATAGCGGGCCGCTACCCTGTGGATAAAAAACGCGCTAAACCATTGAAAACAAATCACTTAAATCCGCGAGTTAAATCGATTTAACTCCTCGCTGGTGCGACCGGTTTTGCGGCTGTCCCCCAGCCTGTCCCCGGACCTGCGCGCCCCTCCAGAGGCCAGCAAACGTCCGCGCGGGGCATCACAGCTCAGGGGCCGGTGCCGGATGAAAGTCCAGTTTTCTGCGCGGATGACTCCTTGCGGCCGCCAAGGACTGAAGCCAGAACAGCGATCCCGCTATTTCTTCACGATGGGGTTATATCCGTCGCTGGTCAGCCGGGCCTTCATCGCCTCGGCGTCTTTCATTTCGGCGAACGGGCCCACTTGCACGTGGAAGAGCTTGTCGGCCCCAGCCCCGGCAGTGACCACCGCGCTGTATTGTTTTTTGCGGAGTGCGTCGGCGAGCGCGTCGGCGTCTTCCTGATGGCTGACGGCCGCGACCTGCACCGTGTAACTCCCTGACGCAGCCGGCGCAGACGCATCGGTCGTGGATGGCGCGTTTGCAGACGTCACGGGCGTAGCTGATGTATCTCCCGTTGTGGCGGACGGAGTAGAAGGCGCAACGCTTGCTGCTGGCTGGTCGGGATGGTCGGCGCGAAAGGCTGATTCGGCAGACGCGGCCGGACTTTTGGCATTGGCCGCGGCCCCTGGTTTTCCGCCCGCTGGATTCAGCGGCGCAGAAGACGCCGCGACCGCCATCGCGTCGGACTTGCGTCCCAGCGAGTAACCCAGCGCGAAGAAGGCGGCGCAGATGATGACCAGGCCAAAGAACAGGCCCACGAGTTTTCCGGTACTCAGTGTGATTTCCGTATCGTTGGACGAAGGCATATCAGGTTCTCACAGCTCGTTGCATTGGCCAGATGCTGCGGTTTTCAATTTCATCTTGCGATTACTTTGCCGGTTCCGTGATTTTCTCCACCAAGCGCTGCACTCCCGAGAAAAAGTCTACCGGCACGGGGAACACAACCGTGGTGTTTTTTTCCACGCCGATCTCGGTGAGTGTCTGCAGATAGCGGAGTTGCACGCTGACCGGCTGGGTGGCCAGCAATCCGGCGGCGTCCACCAAACGCTGCGCGGCCGCGAACTCGCCCTCCGCATGGATGATCTTCGAACGCTTCTCGCGTTCCGCCTCGGCCTGCTTGGCCATGGCGCGCAGCATGGACTCGGGCATGTCCACTTGCTTGACTTCCACATTCGTCACCTTCACTCCCCAGGGGGAAGTATGGGTGTCGAGAATGCTTTGCAGGCGCAGGTTGATCTTGTCGCGGTGGGCCAGCAGTTCGTCGAGTTCCTGTTCGCCCAGCACCGAGCGCAGCGTGGTCTGGGCAAATTGCGAGGTCTGGTAGATGTAGTTGGAGACTTCGACTACGGCTTTGCGCGGCTCAATGACACGCAGAAAAATTACCGCGTTGACTTTAAGTGTGACGTTATCGCGGGTGATGATGTCCTGGGGTTGCACTTCGAGCGCTTCCTGCCGCAGCGAGACGCGCACCATGCGGTCGAGGGGAACGAACACGAAGGCCACGCCCGGCCCTTTGGCTTCGGGCAGCAGCCGGCCCAGGCGGAAGATCACGCCGCGCTCATACTCGGCCAGAATCTTGATGGAACTCAGCAGGTAAACCACTAGTACAACGATGACTACCAGCACCGGACCAATCGTGAACTCCATACTTGCCTCCGGAGCAAGCCTGGAAATGCTCCCACGAGGATTCTAGTCCTCTTGCGCGGTCGGAATGACGCTGTCGTGCATAAAGCGCGGTTATCCGACTTGATTCGCGGCGTCAGTGCGCGGTTGGTTTCCCGGGCGCGGGATCGGCAGAGGCCTCGACGCGCAGGGTCAGGCCTTCAATCGACCGCACCACGACCGGCTGGCCGGCGGCAAGGTTGCCGGGTGCAAGGCCGTCCCAGATTTCCCCATGGACGAGGACTTTACCCAGCGGGCTGAGCGTTGTTTCCGCAAAGCCTAGCTCTCCAATCATTCCCTGTGCACCGGTCACAACTTTGTTGCGGCGCGCGCGCAGGGCGATGGACATCAGGAACGCGGTGATGAGCCCGAGCGGAATGCTTACCGCCAACGCTGTTACGAGACGCACGCGCATTTCAGGGATGGGGCCATCTACCAGAAGCAGCCCACCCAAGCTCAGCAGCGCGATGCCGCCGATGGTCAGCACGCCGTGGCTGGCGAACTTGGCCTCCAGCGCGAAGAGAACAAACGCGCCCAGAATCATGGCCACCGCCGCGAAGCGCACCGGCAGAAGATTGAGAGCGAACGCCGCCACCAGGATAAAGACGACGCCGACGGTCCCCGGCAAGACCGCGCCGGGATGGTTCAGTTCGGCATAAAGCGCCAGCGCGCCCACCGCCAACAGGATGAAGGCGATGTTCGGGTCCATCAGATGGGCCAGGATGCGTTCTTTCAAAGTCATTTCGAACGGGACGATGGGCTGGTCCGCAAGTTTCAGCTTGACGATGGTACCGTCGAAGCGATGAATGGCCATGCCGTCGACCTTGCGCAGCAGGTCCGCATCCGTGGGCGCGACGAAGTCAATGAGCTGTTTGGCAAGCGCTTCCTGCTCGGTAAACGACTTTGATTCACGCACTGTACTCTCGGCGACTTCAATGTTCCGGCCACGCCGGGAGACCACGGAGCGCATCAGCGCAGCGGCGTCGTTTTCCATTTTCTGCTTCATCACGTCGTCCATTTTCTCGCCGAGAATGACGGGATGGGCCGCACCGGTGTTGGTGCCCGGAGCCATGACCGCAACGTCAGCCGATTCGAGCAGAAAGAAACCAGCCGAAGCCGCACGGCTGCCCGAGGGTGAGACGAAGAGAATCACCGGTACACGCGATGTCGTGATGCTTCGGATGATCTGGCGGGTGGACTCGAGCAGGCCGCCCGGCGTATTGATCTCAATGAGCAGGGCCGAATCGCCGCGCCGGTCGGCCTCAGCCAGGGCGCGGGCGATGTATTCCTCGGTGATGGGCTGGATGGTGTCGTTGACTGTGATCTTGAGGACCTCGGCGGACGCGGTCGCACACAGGATGAAAGCGAAGGTCGCGCAGCAGACGGTGCGAAGAACCGGAGAGATTTTCATGGAGTGCACGTTGGGCGCGACGGACGGCGCTCACTCTTTTACAGGATACTCTCACCGCGAATCGCGTGGTGCCGCGGGCTTATTGCTGGAAGCTGCGTCCGCAGATTTGGCGTGCGGGACGGGCCATCCCGGCAGGGAAGTGCTGCCCGTGATCAGGCGCGCGCCGCGCTCATAGGTGAGATAAGACCAGGCCCACTGAATGAAAACCAGAACACGGTTTCTGAATCCGACGAGAAACAGAATGTGAACAAACAGCCACGCCAGCCACGCGATGAAGCCCGAGATGTGGAGCTTGCCGAACTCCGCTACCGCGGCGGCGCGTCCGATGGTCGCCAGACTGCCTTTGTCCCAGTAGTGAAATGCGGGACGCGAGTCAACATCCCCACCCTCTCGCAAAGGGCGCGAGAAGGGTGGGGCACCAGAGACTCCGTTACGAATAATTTTGGCGACGAACTGGCCTTGCTGCATGGCGACGGGCGCGACCCCGGGAAGCATCTTGCCGCCTGCATCCTTCACTGCCGCCAGGTCGCCGATGACGAAGACTTCTGGATGTCCGGGGACGCTCAAGTCTGGTTGCACCAGCACCCGGCCCGCGCGGTCCACTGGAGCGCCCAGCTTCGCTCCAAGCGGAGAAGCGGCCACGCCAGCGGCCCAGAGCACGACCGCCGCGTTGAGCTTCGTCTCACCCATGTGGACCACACCCGGTTCGATCCGGGTCACGATGGTTGAGGTGCGGACCTCCACACCCAGGTGCTGCAATTGTTCCTGAGCGCTTTGCGACAGGTCGTCCGTGTAGGCGGGCAGGACGCGCGGGCCGCCTTCGATCAGCAGAATATGCGTCTGTTCGGGATCAATGGAGCGGAATTCATGGGCCAGCGCGTGACGGCTGATCTCTGCCAATGTTCCGGCCAACTCCACGCCCGTAGGCCCGGCTCCCACCACCGCGAAGTTGAGCGGGTTTTTTATTTCTCCTATTTCACCGGCCGTTTCTCCCGCGGCTGCGCGGCGTTCCGCCAGTTCGAAGGCCAGCAATATGCGGCGGCGGATTTCCAGCGCGTCTTCGATGGTCTTGAGACCCGGAGCTAACGGTTCCCAGTCATCGTGGCCGAAATAGGCGTGGCGCGCGCCCGAAGCCACGATCAGGTAGTCGTAGGGAATTTCCTCCTCCGGGGTTTCGACGACACGGCGATCGAGATTGAAGCCGCTGACCTCGGCCATCAGCACTTCGACATTCTTGTAACTGCGCAGGATCGAGCGGATGGGCGCGGCAATTTCACCGGGCGAAAGTCCCGCCGTGGCCACCTGGTAGAGCAGCGGCTGGAACGTGTGATGGTTGGTGCGGTCAATCACGGTGATACGGACGGGAGCGCGGGCCAGCGCCCGCGCCGCGTTCAGGCCGCCAAAGCCCGCGCCGACGATCACTACCCGAGCTGTGGCCTTGCCGTTCATCTGTGTCTGTCTATAAGATTCAGCGCAATGACAGACGGTTCCATAAGTTCTTCGTCAAGTTCTTCGTCGGAACAGACGCATCCCGCCTTCGTTCGGCTGCTCGTCCCCGCGGTGGGCGATTTGATCTTTGTCGCGCTGCTGTTCCTGCTTGTTTTCACGCCGTTGTCGGTGCGCCTGTTGGGCGACGCCGGAATCGGCTGGCACATCCGGACCGGGCAGATGATTTTGCAGACCGGCGCGGTTCCGCGCGTTGATCCTTTCTCCTCCATCATGCAGGGCAAGCCCTGGTTTGCCTGGGAGTGGCTGTATGACGTGATTGTCGGGGGCGCGGAGGCGAGCGCGGGACTGGATGGGGTCGTGGCCTTCAACGCGGGCGTGATTGCGCTGGTGTTCGCGTTGTTGTTTTTTCTGCTGCGCCGCCGGGGAACAGGAATGTGTCTTGCCGTGGGGTTGACCATTCTTGCCGCTTCGGCCTCGATGATTCATTTTCTGGCGCGGCCGCACGTGATGACCTGGCTCGGCGTCGTGTTGTGGTTGGGTTGGCTGGACGATTCGGGAACGGGGTCGGCGGACGATGCTGCGCGTCAGAACCGGCGTCTGCTTTGGCTTCTTCCGGCTTCGATAATTCTTTGGACGAATCTTCACGGGGGCTTTTTGACCGGCTTCGTGATGCTCGCGGCGTTCCTGGCGGGGCAGTTCGCAGGCTGGATGCGAACTACGCGACTCAGTAGTTTCGCTTCTGTTGACGCCGCCGCGCGGGTACGCGTGCTGGTGATTTCGGGAATGCTCTCAGGGCTGGCGACGCTGGTGAATCCTTACGGCTGGCACTTGCACGCGCACATCTACCGCTATCTCACCAATCGCTGGTTGATGGACCATGTGCAGGAATTCCAGTCTCCGAATTTTCACGATCCGGCGGTGAAGTGTTTTGTGGTGCTGTTGGGGCTGGTGATCATCGCTTTCGGCGTGCGGACGCGGGCCGTGCGATTGACGGAGTACCTGCTGGTGTTGTTCGCGGTAGGCTCGGGGCTTTACTCAGCGCGAAACCTGCCGGTCGCCGCGATTTTGCTGGCTATGGTTGCGGGTCCGGTGCTTTCCGGGTCGCTCGCGCAACGGGGTGCAGGCAGGCCGCGCGGCCTGGTTTCAAAATTGCGGTTGCGTTCGCTGCGGATGGAAAGTACTGACGCTGGTCTTTATGGCCATGTATGGCCGGTGATTGCTGTCGTGATCGTGGCTGCCATTGCGTGGCAGGGAAAGCATTCGGCGGGAGGGCGTTCGATCATCCAGGCGCGTTTTGACCCGCATCGTTTCCCTGAGGCTGCGATACAAAAACTGAGAGCGGAGCACGACGGGGAACCGGTGTTGGTTCCGGATTATTGGGGCGGCTATTTCATCTATGAGCTCTATCCGGCGCGGCTGGTGGTGGTGGATGACCGCCACGATCTGTATGGCGCAGATAGATTCAAGTCATACTTGAAGATGTACCGGCTTGAGGCGGGATGGAATGAATTTATCGATAGCAATCTTGTAAGACTAATTGTGGTTCCAAAGGATGGCACGCTGGCCCAGGGGCTGTCGCAGGATCCGGCATGGCAGGTCACGGCGACCGACGATGTTGCCACCACCTTCCGCCGTCGCGAAGTGAAAGATCCAAGTCAATCGCGGTTGTTTCAATAGCGGTCGTTTCAATCGCAATCGGGTCAATAGCGGTCGTTGGTATCGGTGCCGAAGCCGAGAATTGCGACGACCTCGACGGGTTGGTCGCCGCGCATGGCGGGACGGAACTTCCATTTGGCGAGCGCGGCCATGACTTTAGGAACGCTGGCGGCGTGGTCAGAATCCAGAATTTTGAGGTTTTTCAGGCTGCCGTAAATATCAAGCGTGCAGGTCACAGTGATCCTCGGTGTGGTCACACCGGAAAGCGCGTCCGCGTGCAGAAGTTGGGGATTGACGAGCGCAGGAGCATTGTTGCGGGCGGCTTGAGTCGTTTCCGCGTATTGAAATGTAGCCGGGCCGAGCGGAGTCTGGAGGTAGACGGAAGTGGCATCGCCGGGCAACAGTCCGTAGTAGTTGAAAGCGCCGCCGGAGCGCGAGGTGCCAATCACGCTGACGTCGAAGCCCTGGTTTGTCTTGAGGGAAGAACGGCCCGGCGTGCCCGAACTGGTGTTGCTACTGGTGCCGCCGAAGCTGGGCAGCGTGACGATGGTGCTGCCGCCGGAGACGGACACGCCGGGCACCGGTGGGGTTCCAGCGGTCGCACTGCCCGCGCCGCCAGGGCCGGGGGTCGGAGAAATTCCTCCGTGCGCTTCGGCTTCGGCACCGTGACCCGATCCGGTTTTTGCGGCTCCTGGACCTTCCGCAGTTAAACCACTGCCGGGACCCTTACCGGAAACGACGCCTTTGCCTCCGCCGGTACCGCCCAGGCCGGGTGTGTCTCCGCCGGCGGGCGACATGGCAAGATTTCCCGATGATGCGCCTGGCAGTCCGACTTTCGAGCCGGGCTGGTTGGTGACTACGACGCCAGCATCGTGACCGCTGCCACCGCTTTTCGGCGGGGCGGTGATGGATCCAGCGTCAAGCGGCGATCCCAATCCTGCGCCGCGACTTCCTTGACCTGCTCCTCCCGCTGAACCCGAAAGCGCAGGCGGAGGCGCGACCACATTGGTTGCGATGGCCGTTCCGGCACCTCTTCTTCCCGCGCCTGCTCCTGAAACCGAAGGTGGAGGCTGCACCACGCCGGAGGCGCCATCCGATGCTAACGATCCGGAGGAGCGCGAGCCTCCCGAACCGCCGGACATGGATGGAGGCGGCGCAATGACGCTGTTTCCTGCGCCAACGGTATTTCCGCCGGTTGGTGAGCGTCCCGTCTCCAGCCCTCCGCCGTTCCCGGTTACGCTGGGCGGAGGCGGTACGACTTGATTCTCGCCGAAGATTTTGCCCATCAGGCTGCTGACAAACGATCCGCTGGCGGGCGCCGATGGCGGCGGTTGCACCTCCGTCTTGCTCGGGTCAGGAACGCCGCCGCTGGGCATGCGGCGCATGTCGGGCGCGGTGGGCGATGGCGGCGGAGCGATCACGTTGGGCGCGGGCAGTGTGAGCTTGGCGGCGCGCGTGGATTCACGCTCAGGAGCGGACACTGGCGGCGGTACTACCGCCGAATTGACGACCTGGACCGGAGTTCTAGGAATCTCGCTGCCCGACAACGACGGAGAGGGAGGGACGATAGTGGTGCTCACGGTGGGCGCGGTGCGCTGGGTGCGGCTGGAAAGATCGGTGTTCGCCGGGGCAACGACGCTGGTGTTGAGCGCGGGCGCGGCACGGCCATGCTGGCGCGCGATGGTTGGTGCGGGCGCAATCAATGCGGGGTCAAGCGTGAGCGTGTGACGGGCTGAATCGGCCGACACAGAGGGAGCGGGGGCGACGACCGCGTCCAAGTTTGGGGCAGACCGCGTCAATTCCTTGAGCACGGCCGGTGGCGGAGCGATGATCGCGTTGGCGGACGGCGCGCTGCGCGAAGACTTCAATCCTTCCGACGGCGGTGGGCCCGCGTTCGCACGGACTGCAAGCAAGTTGGCGACGGCGGCGCTGGACAGCGGAATCTTTAGGTTGGGCGCGTCCACAACTTTCGGGACCAGCGACGATCCGCGCGCGATGCGGATGGTTTGGGTGCGATGGTGCGCCTCTTCGCCACCGGCGCGTCCCTTTGTGCCGGCCTCGGCACCGCCCAGGTCTTCGGTCTGCGGCAACTCGTCGCCGGAGTAATAGATCACGTCATGGGCGGCGGGTTGCGTGGCAAGCGGGCGCAGGCGCTCCAGGTGAGTCGGGAGCCAGATCATTAGAAACAGGAAGATGCACTCGCCCACCCAAACGGAAGCAATTTTCCGCAAGGGAAGCATGCGAAACGGAGCTTCGCCCGCCAACTTTGCCGGGGAGCGCGAGAAGGCGGGGCCGATGGAACTGCTGAAGTCCTGCCATGGCGAGGACCACTCGATGAGCAGATTGGGGCCTGGAGGAAGAGTCTTCTCTTCGACGGCTGGGACCGCAACGACTTGTGTGGTCTGGCTCAAAGCAGACGAATCTCCGCGTCCTTCAACCTGATCTCGATTGTATCGCCCACGGTGGTCCCGGTTTTCGTCAATGTACCGGCGGGTAATTCGACCACGCCGGCGCTGTTGAGCTTTACGGGCGCGAACCGCCAGGGGGTTAGATGGGGCTCGGCATGGACAACGATGCCCGCGCGGTCGAGATAGACGGCATCAATGGGAAAGCGCATGCCTAGAGTATGAACGCCGCGGCAGGGAACAATCCAGAGGGCGCGGCCATCACCAAAGTCACTCGGGGCCACGGGCAACAATCCGCACAATCGCGACCAGTGGGTGTGGGCAAGGGCGATCTCTGCCCCAAGTTCGGTCTGGCGGGTGCGATTGAAAATCTGGCCGGGAACAAATCGGACTGAAATAAGTCTCCCCTTTATCTACATGGCCTGGGTCATTTTGCTGTGAGTGAGCGGTAGGCCTGGATCAGGGCGGGGCCTACGGTCACAAACAGAAACGGGACCAGGACGAAAATTACCAGGGGAGGAACCATTTTAATGGTGGTCTTGGCGGCTTGCTCTTCGGCGCGCTGACGGCGGGCGGTGCGCAGCGAGTCGGAATGGACCCGCAGCGACTGCGCGATGCTGGTGCCGAAGCGATCGGTTTGGATCAGCGCGCCGACGAGGGAACGAATGTCGTCCACACCGGTGCGGTCCACCATGTTGCGCAATGCCTCGGAACGCGGCTTGCCCGCGCGCATTTCGAGGTTTACAAGGTGGAATTCGTCGCTCAGGTCGGGATGCGCGTGATGCAAGTCCTGACCGACGCGCATCATGGCCTGGTCAAGGGCAAGTCCCGCCTCGACGCAGATGACGGTGAGATCAAGCGCATCGGGAAGTCCGAGCCGGATTCTTTGTTGGCGGTCGCGGATCATTCGTTTCAAGATGAAGCGCGGGACGATCAAGCCGAGTGCGGGCAGGCCAACCAGCAGAGAAAGGCTGCTGAATCCGGAAATTCCAATCGCGATGAGCAGGCCCAACACTACGAAAAACACGCGCGAACCCTGGTAATACGAGGTGTGGCGTGCCTCGCGCAGGCCGGCCTGAATCAGCCATTGCCGGGTACGGGAAATGTCGGCAGCCGACAGGGGGAGCGCCTTGCTGAGCGGATCCATGGCCTGCTCAAAACGCTGGCGGAAAGGGCGATGCGCCTCGGTGACGGTGGGCTGCGTGCCCAGAGCGCGAAGGCGGGCGCCGAGGACGGAAGTCGGCGTGACCACGGCCGCAGTGAAAAAAAACACGGCCGCAGCAAGCGTGATCCCGACGACGATGGTGAGCAGCAAAATCATTCGGTTCAGACCTGGATCTTGATGATCTTCTTAATCACAAAATAACCGATGGTCTGCAGCGTGATGCCGGCCACCAGCAAAGTGTGGCCGATGGGGTCCTGAAACAACGGCCTCACAAACTCGGGACTGAACATCGAAAGCACGGCGACCACGGTGGGCGGCATGCCCATCAGCAGGGCCATGGTGAGGCGTCCCTGCGCGGTGTGTACCCGGACCTGACGCAGGATCTTGAAACGTTCGCGGATCACGTAGGAAAGATTGTCGAGAATCTCAGCCAGGTTTCCGCCGGTTTCGCGTTGCAGCATGACTGCGGTGACAAAAAACTTGACGTCCACCAGAGGGATACGCTCGGTCAGGTTCATCAGCGCTTCGCGCACTGGCATGCCGAATTTCTGCTCTTCAAACAGCTTGCGGAATTCTCCGCCAATGGGCTCGGCGACTTCGTCGGCAATCATTTCAATGGCGGTGGTGAAGGCATGACCGGCGCGGACGGCGCGGGCCAATGTGTCAATGGCCTCGGGAAACATTTCTTCAAACTTCTCAAAGCGTTTGCCCTTGCGGTAGGAAATATAGCCGTAGGGGATCAATGCGCCGGCGATCATGCCGACCCAGGCGATGGCGGGGTTGAGCGTGGCGATCAAGAGGACTAATCCCAGGCCCAGCGCCGCGCCCCCGGATATCAAAAAGAAATTCCCGGCGCGCATCTTGAGACCGGCCTGGCTCAGGGTCTTCTGCACCGCCGAAGCGCGCTCGGACCGTCGCAGGAAGGTGTCGAAGGCGGGAATGCGGCTCAGCATCTGGTCGCGGAGCAGCGCCAGTTCCTCGTTGGGATCGCGTTCGGGGGCCTGTTGCGCGGACGCCAGACGTTCGCGAAGAAGCCGAGCGCGCGCGTTGCGCTGGTCGAAAAACGAGACCAACGAGAACACTCCGCCCACGACCACCACGAACACGATGATTGCCAGCAACATCGCCATAGTTTTCTCTCGCCCGCGTTCCGGGCTAGACCTCCACGCGCGACTCGAACAGCGACGGCCGCAGCCGCGCTCCTGAAGTCGCCATGCGGTCATAGAAGACGGGCCGCAAGCCGGTGGCGCGAAACACCCCGCGCACTTTACCGCCTTCGTCGGTGCCGGTGCGATCAAAAGCAAAGATCTCCTGCATCATGATTTGATCGTCCTCCATGCCCGTGACCTCGCAGATGGACCCGATTTTTCGCGTTCCATCGGGCAGACGGGAAACCTGCACCACCGCGTGAATGGCGGAGGAAATTTGCTGGCGCACCGCGCGCTCGGGAATATTGAGACTGGCCATCGAAACCATGTTCTCAATGCGGGACAATGCGTCGCGGGGCGTGTTGGCGTGGATCGTGGTCATCGAGCCCTCGTGGCCGGTGTTCATGGCCTGGAGCATGTCGAAGGCTTCGTCACCACGGACCTCGCCCACGACGATGCGGTCCGGCCGCATGCGCAGGCTGTTGATCACAAGCTGCCGCTGGCGGATGGCGCCCTTTCCTTCAATGTTGGGCGGACGTGTTTCCAGGCGCACTACGTGCTCCTGCTTCATTTGCAGTTCGGCGGCGTCCTCGATGGTGACAATGCGCTCGGTGTTCGGAATGTAGCCGCTGAGCACGTTCAACAGCGTGGTCTTGCCCGCGCCGGTGCCGCCGGAAATCAGCAGGTTGAGCCGGCCTTTGACCAGGGCCGACAGAAACTCGAGCATCGGCTCGGTCAAGCTCTGGTTCTCGATCATGTTTCGCGCGGTCACGGGATCGCGCCCGAAACGCCGAATGGAAATGCAGGGGCCGTCAATGGCGAGCGGTGGAATGATTGCGTTGACGCGCGATCCGTCCGGCAACCGCGCATCCACCATGGGAGAAGACTCATCTACGCGCCGTCCCACCCGGGAGACGATGCGCTCGATGATCTGCATCAGGTGCTGATTGTCCTTGAACGACAAGCCGGTGCGTTCCAGCTTCCCGGCGCGTTCCACATAGACCCGGTCGAAGCGGTTCACCAGAATGTCGGTGATGGTGTTGTCTTTCAGCAGCGGTTCCAGCGGGCCCAGGCCAAAAATTTCATCCAGGATTTCGCGCGACAGGCGTTCCCGTTCGGCAAAGCTGAGCGGAATCACTTCCGCATTTACCGCGTTGCGAATCACCGCAAGCACTTCTTCTTTCGCGCTGTCGCCCTGGGAGCGGCCCAGTTTCTCGAGGTCGAGCCGGTCCAGGATTTTGCGGTGCAGGTCGGCCTTGACCTGCTGATACTCCGCGCGCTCGAAGCTCTGTACGTTTGCCATAGCTGGACCCGGTCACCTAGACGGACTTGAACAGCGACCACGTTTGCCGCTTCACATCAATATCGTCGCGCGTGAGCTCATGCGCCAGGCCGGAAAATGTCCGTCCCATTTCGCTGCCGGCCTGGTCCATCAACGGCGTACCGCGATCAATGGCGGTGGAAACCGCGAAATACTGGTTGGGGACGCGCCACAAAAGCTTGGCGCCCACCGCCGCTTCCGCATCTTCCTCGTCAAATCCAGGCAACTTGCGAAAGCGGTTCAACACCAGGCGCACGCGCTCCGAGCCGCCGCTCTCTCCCAGGTATTGTCGCACGCGAGCGCCGCTCCACAGGGAGGCCACATCGGTGTGCGCGACCAGCAAAACCATCTCCGAGAGACTTGCCACCATGCGCGTGGCGGCGTCGAGCCGGCTGGAATTGTCCACGACGACATAGCGGTAGTGCGCAACCAGAAGGTCGAACAGTCTCACAAACTCCGCGTTGGAAGGCTCGACCGAGGCCGGCACATTGGCCCCCGCCAGCAACTGCAGACCGCCGCTGTGGCGGGTCATGAAACTTTCCATCAGCGAACTGTCCATGCGGTGAAGGTTGCGGGTGGCGTCGGCCAGCGTGAAAATCGGCTTCAGGTTCAGGTGCAGCGCGGCGTGCCCCAGCGGCGCAAAGTCAATCAGCGCGGTGTTGCCGTGCGCGGCCTGCAAGGCCAGCGCCAGGTTGACGGCGACGGTGGTCGCGCCGCTTCCGCCCTTGGCGTTGACTACGGAAAACACCCTGCCACGCGGTCCCTCCTGGCGTTGCTTGCGCTGGGTCGTGGTCAGGCGCACGAATGCTTCCAGAACGTCGGTGGTAGTGGTGGGCCGTTCGATAAACTCGCGCGCGCCCGCCCGCATGGCATTCACGATGACCTGCGGCTGTGCCAGCGCGCCCACGGCAAACACGGCTGTTTCCGCAAGTTCCTCGCGCAACAATTCAATGGCGCGCAGGGCGGCGCTGGCATTGTCGGAGGGAATGTCCACCAGCACGACGTCGGGCTTGCTGGTCTGAATCCGGCGCAGCAAGGGATCCGAGGCACCGACCGGAAAATTGGGGCAGGACTGCGTCGTGCGGGCCACACTGGTGCCGTCCACGATGACCTGCAGCATCGTGCGCTGTTCGCTATCGGTGGCGATGACGACAACTGAGAGTTCTGCCATGAGATGACTGCCCGCCGGCCCAACTTACGGGCCGCACCTTCCCGCGTCGTTACTTTCCTTCCGCCGGAAGTTTTTCATCGAACTTGCCCTTGTCCATGAATGGCTTCGGGGCCTTTGGCAGGGCCGGCTCGGAGGTCTCCGGCGAGATCCGTCGCACCGTGCATAGCACCATCAGTTCGGAGTGGCTCTTTTGCGCGCTCTTGCTGCGGAAGAAATTCCCCAGGATCGGGATGTCCCCCAAGCCGGGAAATTTGTTGTAAATATCCGTCACCCGGTTGTCCATCAAGCCTGCAATCACAAAGCTCTGGCCGTCCTGGAGTTCAAATTCCGTTTCCGCCTTGCGCGTGGTTAGCGCGGGGATCGTGGTGCCATTGACGGTAAGCGAATTGGCGAAATCGAGGGCGCTGACTTCCGGAGCGACTTTCAGGTGGATGTTTCCGTTTGGCATGATGAGCGGCGTGAACTGCAGTTTTACGCCGAACTCCTTGAACGCAATGGTCACGGTGGTGAACCCGGCGCCCGGCTGCACGATGGGGAAAGGGAACTGGCCGCCGGCCAGGAAGCTGGCTTCCTTGCCATTGAGGGCGATCAGGTTCGGCTCGGCGAGGATTTGCAGCAGGTTCCGGGAATGCAACGCTTCAATCGAAGCGCCAAGATTAATGTCAGGACGAAAGAAGAATAAATTCAGTGGATTGTTGATGGTCTCGGAAGTGACGGTGGTTTGACCGCCGGTGGTGGGCGTCGTTAACTGCTGCGAACCGAAGCCACCAAACTGGCCGGTGGTGAGCGTGCCGATAGTATTGGTCGCGCCCGTAGAAAGCAGGTTGATTCCGAAATTCGCCAGCGCGCTGCGGTCTACTTCCACAAACTTCACTTGCAGCAGGACTTCCTGCGCGCCTACCGGCCCGAAGGTCAGCACGTTGACGACATTCTTGGAGTAGGCGTCGGCCAGCAAGCCCGCGCGCTTGGCGACATCCTCGGTCGAGACGTGTCCGGAGAGCACAATGGCGGAGCGCGACGGCGTCACCGTGATTCGCTCCTCCGGAAACACGCGATGTTCCTCTTCCGCGCAGGCGCTGACATCCACGTCCACGCGCAGATCAAAACTGCGGGAACGTTCCAGTTCGTCCCAAATGAGCAGAGAAACTTCACCCGGAGCCTTGCCGTGGACCAGAATCTGGGTTGGTGTGATCACGGTGGCATAGGCCACGCTGGGATCGGTGACCGAAATCCGCTTCAAGCGCTCGGTGGTGTTAATCAGCAGCGATTTGTCCACCATCACGCGCAAGGGCGCCGATCCTGGCGTTTGCTCCGATTGCGGAGGCAGGTTGGCAGTTTGGGTCGTGGACGGGGCTTGCGTTGGGGCGGGTTGTGGTGGCGTGGCTTGGGCGGGCGCAGGTTGCTGTTGCGCCACCACAACGCTCGCCGCCAGCAACATCAGCGGCAGGGCCCAGGTTGTTTGTTGTTTCTTGCCAGCTATCATCTTGGGATCGCTCTCCACACCAGGACCTTGTCATTCGCCTTCCGATTTCTCGGAAGCACTAGGGCTGCTCGGGAAACTTCACCACGTCCATCTTTTTGTCGCCCTGATAGACCTCGACGTTGAGGGTCTGCGGGGGAGGAGGCGTCGCGTTCTCGACCCTCTTCACGCGCGGCTTCGACGGGCCCTTCACCACCGGCGCGGCTACCGGAATCTTGTAGAGTCCTCCGGTCCTGGCCGCTGCAACTTCGTCTTCTTTCGTGTCCAGAGGATTGCGCAGAGAAAGCTGGATGTGTCCCTGGGCGCTGGCGAGGGTCAGCTTTTCGGCATCGTCGGGGGAGACCAGCAAGGTAATCACCGGCGTGGTTTGCGCCTCTCCGGTGGGATTGCGGTCCAGCGCGTGTCCGGCGGCGATGACGGTGACATTCTGCAAAACGGTGGTGGTTTGCGCTTCGCCGTTACTGCCTGGCGAACCGGTCAGCAGGACGTCCACGCGGGTGCCCGGCCCTACAAATCCGGCGACCGACACCACTTCGTTCACCCGCACCGAGACGGCGCGCATGCCGCGCGGAATCAGCGAGGGCAGGCCCGACCCGGCGTTTTCCGGGGCCAGTTTTCCGGGCAGAAGAAATTCACCCTTGGATACGGGCAGAATCACTCCTCGACCCATGACTTGCGACTTCTTGACGTAAGCGTTGGGGGGCACGACCGAGGCCGGGACCTTGACGATGCTGATGTCGTGATCTTCAATACGCGCGCCCAGTTGGAGATCGTCGGCGGCCACAAGAACATCGGAGCCCGCCTCCATCCCGCCCGCGCCCTTGCCCTTCAGGCGGTCGTAGACATAGACACTGGCAAGCACTCCCACCGCCAGTGCCATCGCCCCAATCATCAATAAACGCGTACGATTCATGTTTTCGTCCTAAAAAGCCCTGGTAGTCTGATGCACCGCCCGCTTCAAACTCCTGCATGCGGGTTAGAGTCTTTACTGGATCGCACTCCCCACCCGGGAAAACACATTGGTCGCGTTGGTTCCGATCAATCGGATCGTTCCCACCACAATGACAAGAATCACCGCCAGCATCACGGCATACTCGGCGATATCCTGACCTTCCTCGGCTCGGAGGAAATCGAGTATTCGCATCATAGAGTAAGCTCCTATGTTTAACAGTATCCACGCGCCCTCGCGAGCGCGCAGCTGTTCAACCTGCAATCCGGATGAACCCTGACCATCATAAACGGAAAGCAACCAAGAAATGCAATTTCTTGCACTCCGCGGCTCTAGAGGTAACCATGTCTTCGAGGCCTGGTGCGGGGGGTGCGTGCCGATATCAAGCGCGCCCGGCGTTGTGAGTTAGACTCTAAATTTGTTGGCGGCGGTGAAAAACGGGGGTCTGCACTACGAAATATGATGACGGCGCGTGGTTGGCTGGTTCGTCCGTTGCGACAATGGAGATGGCCGCTCCGCATCTATCTGATGGGGATGTGCGCCATCCATGTTTCATTCATTTGGATGGAGCGGGTCCCCATTTCCCGCGGTTATCCTGACTTCACCGTTTTCTACACCGGCGCAGCCATGCTACGCGCCGGTATGGGCAGGCACCTGTATTCCGGGGCCGCCCAATTTTTAGTGCAGCGTCGCTTCGCGATCACGGACTGGCAGGGCCCGTTACCATTTTTACATCCTCCTTTTGAAGCGCTATTGTTTGTCCCGTTCACGTTCCTTTCCTATCCCTACGCGTGGCTGTTGTGGAACCTTTGCAACCTGGCGATGCTGGTGGTTGTCATCCATCTGTTACGCCGCCATAGCCGTGCGCTTGCCATAATTTCGTTCGCCGACTGTTTCTTGTTTGTACTGGCATTTTTCCCGGTCGCTACCACGCTGTTCGACGGGCAAGACGCCATCCTCCTCCTGCTCTGTTTTTGCATTGGCTACGACCGACTGGCTCGCAAGGCCGATTTCCAGGCTGGAATGTTCTTCGCGTTGGGTCTGTTGAAGTTTCAATTCGCGGTCCCGCTGGTCTTGTTGCTGGCGCTCTGGGGTATGTGGAAAACTGCAGCGTCATTCGTTTTCTGGGCCGCAACGCTGGTGGCGGTGTCGCTGGAGATTACAGGCTGGCACGGACTCTATGACTACCCGAGATATGTGTATCTGGTGGGGATCACGCCGGGAGCGGGCATGGTGCCTCCCGATTCGCTGATCTCTGTGCCGGCGCTGATTTTGGGATCGGGCCTGCCATTCTCTCACCGCTTTCTTCACGCTTCGGCGGTGCTGGCCTCGGTCAGCATGTTTCTTTGGGCCATAAAGGCAGGCTCACGGCTTTGTTCCGCCGGTGACGGACCCGGCGCATTTTCGCTCGCCATCCTCACCTGCATTCTGGTTGGCTACCACGCCCATCCGCATGACCTCACCATTCTGCTGTTGCCCATGGCGTTGCTGCTGGATCGCACGGTTCCCAGCCTGGCGCGGGCAAACTGGGATTGGAAGTTGGCCTTGCCCTGGCTTCCGTTTCTATTGAGTCCGCTATGGTTTGTACTTTGGCTCAAGCTGAGCCATCTCAATGTGCTGGCGATTCCTTTGATCCTGCTGACCTTTGCGCTTGCCGCAAAGCAGAGTCAGCCTCGCGAGGCGCGATAGATGATGGCCCCCCGCCTGGCTCGTCTGACTTTGGCGCTGGTCGTTTCCGCCAGCGTGTGGTTTTACGTGGACTATATTTTTGTGCCCAGCCAGGTCATAGACCAGGCCAAGGAGCAAACGCCCCGCGGAAATCTTTCTGATCTTTATCCCCGCTGGCTGGGCGCACGCGAACTGCTTCTCCATGGCCGCAACCCGTATGGGGACGACATCGCGCGCGAAAGCCAGATTGGCTATTACGGTCGCGTGCTCGACCACTCCCGCCCGACCGACCCTGAAGACCGCGAGGCCTTTGCCTATCCCGTTTACGCCGTATTTCTACTCGCACCTTTCGTCCACCTCTCGTTCCACAACGTGCAGTGGACGTTCCACTGGATACTGCTTGCTTTGACCGCATCCAGTGCCGTGCTGTGGCTGCGCGCGCTGCGATGGCGGTTGTCTGGCCTCGAAAGTCTGGCCTGCTCGGCGTTGCTGATTAGCAGCGTCCCCGGACTGCAAGCCATCAAGCTGCAGCAACTGACCCTGCTGGTCGCCGCGTTGCTCGCTGGCGCCGCTGCCGCCGTGGTGGGACGTCAACTCGTACTATCAGGCGTTCTTCTCGCGGTTTCGACGATCAAGCCGCAACTGGCGTGGCCGCTGGTGCTGTGGCTCATGGTATGGACGCTGGGAGACTGGCGACGACGACGCAAGCTGGCCATCAGTTTCGGCTCGACCATGGCCGTCCTGCTGGTGGGAGCGGAGTGGATCTTACCCGGATGGCTGCGCATGTTCATCGAAGCGATCCACCAATACCATCAGTACACGCACAATTTATCGGTGCTGGATGCAGACTTCGGGTTGATTGTGGGGCCCATCGTGGCGGCCGTCGCTCTGCTTGCGTCTGCCTGGCAACTTTGGAAATTGCGCAGGCCGGACGCGGATCATCCAACCTTTTCTTATGCACTCGCGCTGGTTATGGCCTTGACCGTCCTCATTGTGCCGATGATTGCGCCTTACAACCAAGTGCTGCTTCTTCCGACTGTGCTCTATCTTCTCCGCCGTGGATGCCCGGCCAGGCCCCGAGCGTTCCGGTTCGCGTACGCTGCCTGGGCTCTGGTGCTGGCCATGCCCTGGGTGGCGAGCTTGTTGCTGAGCGCCGTTTACTTTGTGGTTTCTCCGGCCGCCGCCATGTCGGTGCGGAAGCTGCCATTTCTCACAACGCTCAGCTTTCCGCTGCTGATTTTTGCCCTGATCTTTGCCATCTCGATCGTGGAACCGCCGCCACGCCTTGCGGAGCCGGGTTCGGCACTGTAATCTGACCGTTGCTGGTGCGATGCGCCGGCAGCGCCCTTCATGCCCAGCGAGATCCGAAATCCGTCGCACTCCGGCACCAGCACCAGCCTTCCGGTGCTGGTTTTTGTGCAGGGCAGCGAACAGCAGAGCCTGGTGCTGCACCACACTCCGTTCGGCATTGGACGCAAGGCCGACAAGGACCTTGTCATTGCCGATCCCCGCGTTTCCCGCGACCACGCTCAAATTGTGCTCGAGGACGGCAAGCTGTTTCTGGTGGACCAGGGCAGCAAGCACGGCACATTCATTAACGGGGAGCGGATCGAGCGCCAGCTCATCGAGCCCAACGACCGTCTTGAATTTGGAGCGCGGGATTCCGGATACGTCATTTTCAACCCCAACCGCGGCCGCTCCAACACCGCGCGCGAATTCCTGAGCCAGGTGTCGGGCATTCGCATGGGCACCGACGCCACCGAACTGGAAACGCTGCGGCTGTTTTTACAGGCCGCGCGAAAACTCAATACCTCCGGCGTCCTCGATGAAATTCTGGTGACCATGCTGGAGGTCACGCTCCGCCTCACGCGCGCCGAACGCGGATTTGTCTTTCTGCGCAAGCCGGACGGATCGCTCCAGCTCGCCGCCGGTCGCACCGCTCTGGGCGAACTCCTGCTCGACGACCGCACCATCTCCCACTCGTTGCTGGACGAGGCCTTGCGCTCAAACTCGGAATTTCTGCTGACCGACACTTCGTCCCAGAGCGAGTTGGGCGCCCGCGAGAGCATCGTCGCCAACGAGTTGCGCACCGTGGTTTGCATTCCCCTTCGCAAGACTGTGGTGCAACGCGCTCAGGAGCAGAAGGGGTCCGCCGCCCCCTCCGAAGCCCTGGGCGTGCTGTATGTGGATTCGCGACTCGCCTCGCGTGGGATTTCCGGCGTGGGCCAGGACATTCTGCACGCGATCGCGACGGAAGCCGCATCGCTCATCGAGAACGCGCGGCTGGTGCAGGCCGAAGAAAGCGCGCGCCGCTATCAGCAGGAACTCTCGATTGCGGCGTTCATCCAGCAGCGTCTGATGGAGGTCAAGATTCCCGAGGTGCCCTTTGCCCGCATGCGCGGACGCAATCTGTCCTGCCGCGAAGTGGGTGGTGATTTCTACGACGCGCTGATGACGAAAGATGGCCTCGCCATCATCCTGGCCGATGTCAGCGGCAAGGGTGTTTCGGCCGCGCTGCTGGCTTCCACTCTGCAAGGCATGGTCTATTCTCACCTCAGCGCCGGTTCCTCTCTGGCGTCGGTGGCCACTTCCGTAAACCGCTTCATCGCGGAGAAGTTGGTCGGCGAGAAATACGCGACCCTGCTGATTGCCCGCCTGAAGCGCGACGGAGAACTGGAATACGCCAACTGCGGCCACGTGCCTCCGCTGCTGGTCTGCGGTGATGAAGTCATGCGGCCGCCCAACGGAAACCTTCCCGTTGGACTGCTCGCCGATGCTACTTATGAAACCGCCACCTGCCAGATGCGTCCCGGCGACCGCTTTTTCATCGTGACCGATGGCGTCACTGAGGCCGAAAACGCTAGCGGAGACATGTTCGAGGACTCCCGCCTCGAGCAGGCGGTGGTCAAGCATGGCACCATGGAAGGCATCTTCGCCGCCGTCACTGAGTTTTGCGGCGAGACTCCGCTCAACGACGACTGCACCGTCGTCGAACTCACCTACACCGGGGAATGATTTGCGCGGCTGGCGAATATTCGCATGTGTGGTTCTTGCGGCTGCTCTGCAAGGCCTGACTTCGACATGCGCGCAAACCGTCACCGGCGGGCCCGGCCAACAAAAGACATTGGGCGATGTGGTGTCCGCAGCCAGCCCCACGGCGTTGGACCGCGGATTCGCCGACCTTTACAACACTGAGTTCGACGCTGCCCAGCGCGAGTTCACGTCCTGGGAGGCGGTCAATCCCGACAACCCCCTGGGCCCGGTGTGTGAGGCGGCTGGATTTCTTTTTTCTGAATTCAACCGGCTGGGCGTCCTCGAAGGCCAGTTTTTTACCGACAACAAATTCCTCGAAGCCCACAAACTCTCGCCCGATCCCACGCTTCGCGAGCGATTTGATCGCGCCATCGCCAAGGCGCAAAAACTGGCCGAAGCCCGCCGTGCAAAAAACAAGCAGGATTCCGACGCTCTGTTCAGCCTCACGCTGGCCAATGGTCTTCTGGCCGACTACGCTCAACTCATCGAGAAGCGCAACCTTGCCTCTCTCCACTACACCCGGCTGGCCTCCGACTGGGCACAACAACTGCTGGCGGTGGATCCCCAGCGCTATGACGCGCTGCTGGCCACCGGCTTCACAAAATATGTTATCGGGAGCCTGTCCGCGCCCTTCCGCTGGATTCTCCGCATGGGCGGCCTGCCCGGCGACAAGGCATCGGGCATTGCCGACCTGAAAACCGTGTCCAGCCAGGGCCGCTATCTCGCATCCTTCGCAAGAATCCTGCTCGCCATCGCCTATGTGCGCGATAACGACAAGCCGCGCGCCATCGAACTGCTCTCCGGCTTGCGCCAGCAATTTCCAGGTAATTCGCTGTTTGACCGCGAGATTCAGAGACTTCAGGCGCAACACTAGCTGTGCACTCGCCGCGTACAGTTCAGTTGCACATCCCAACTTCGAGCGATCCCGTGCATGCCCGCGCCAAACTAAGCTGTGCACTATTGAGCAGTCGTCGTAAGGGAATGGCGCTAGACTCAATCCACTTTCGAGGAATCACGATGACCTGGCGATCCAATACGCGAAGCGCAGGATATCGCCGAAGCCCTGGCCTTCGCTGTTGGGGTCAGGGTCAAGGGCGATTTCGAGTTGCAGCACGTTGCATACCGCTGAACCAGTCGCAGCATAACTCCAAACGCGACCCGGGCCGTACGAAGTCCCGCGAGTTGCGGGTCAGCATGCCGGCCCGGGTCGCCCTGGTAATTCTCATAGGTAAGCTCAAATGATTAATGAGACGTTAGAAGTTCCCCGAACCACTCCGCGAAGACGTGGGTCGAGCGACAGTATAGGAACCGTCACGGGCAGCACGTTCTCCTCCTTAATTTTGCAAGCGGAGGGGCCGATTGCGGTTGAGTTCATGTCTTACGGCTGCGCACACTGCCGCGCACTCGAGCCTGTGCTTGAAACAGTGGCAGAGGCGGTGAAGTCCAACGAGAAGATCTTCAGAGTGAATACCGCGGTCGAGAACGAACTCTCCGACAGCTACGAGATCCTGGGTACGCCGACTTTGATCATGTTTCTGAATGGGAAAGAAGTTGGACGAGTCGAGGGACCACACCCGTCAGTATCGAGCGTCATGACAGCGGTGACGCAACCGTTCGAATCCTGAAATGAGGCCGAATGCCGCAGATGCAGAAACAGACCAAGCCAATCCTGTTATTCAATGACGAATGCGCCGTCTGCCGCCGCATTGGGCATTGGGTGCAGAAGTCGGCACGGAGTGGTTCGGGCGAGACCAGCCTCATCACACAACCGATTGGCAACGATCCGGATGCGCTTCTGGCGCTCCATCCAGACCTCGGCATCTGGGATGCCTATGAGACGATCCATCTCCTCATGCCCGATGGATCGATGAAGCTCGGCGGAGAAGCCGTTGCCGAGGTTTTGCGGAGTTTGCCCAACACCAAATGGTTTGCCGGGGGTTTCGCCGTCAGAATATTTGGATTTCGACCATTTCAAACCATACTCAATGTGAGCTATGCCGTTCTGGCCGACGTGCGCCCGCTTTTCGGCTGCGAAAGTTGCGGAACGCCAAGCTGGCTGCGACCGATTGCGTGGATCACAAAATGGGCGCAGCGCGTATTCGGCGAGAAGCGTCACCCCAGCCCGACTCCGCATTTCACCTCCCTCGCGGCGAGAGGGGCGCGACCGCTCTCGGGAGAGCGTCCGCCGCAAGCGCGTCCCATCTGAATCTAAGGCGGAACGTTCATCCAAACTTCTCAATCTGGGACCGGTATGGGGCCAACAATGGATACGTCGGACCAGATACAGATAGTCATGCACAACCGTGGGAGAAGACTTGTGCGTTTCGCGCGGATACTGGCGCTCTTCCTGGTCGCCCTTGCCACTCTATGGGCGGCCGCTGCCCTCTACTTCGACTTGCCGCTCGCCCCGTTGCGCGTGCCGGCAGCAGTGATCTACCTGGTCCTCGTCCTCGGACTGCTCATCTTCTTCAAAGCGCGCTGGCTCGGAATCGTTCTCAGCCTTGCCGCCTTCGTGGTCGTGTTCGCTGGGTGGCTTTCCCTCAAGCCGTCGAATGATCGTAACTGGCAGCCTGACGTTGCCGAGACCGCATGGGCCGAGATTGACGGCAATCAAGTCATCATCCATAACCTTCGGAATTTTGAATACCGGGCTGAATTCAATTACACGCCGCACTGGGAAACTCGCGCCGTTGACCTTTCGAATCTCCGCGGCATCGATCTGTTCCTTACCTACTGGGGGTCGCCCTGGATCGCTCATCCCATCGTAAGCTTCGACTTCGGTGACCAGGGCCGCGTAGCTCTCTCCATCGAAACCCGCAAGGAGATGGGCGAGACATACTCTGCAGTCCGTGGCTTCTTTCGCTCTTACGAATTGATTTACACCATCAGCGACGAGCGCGACGTGGTCCGGCTTCGCACGAACTTCCGCCACGGTGAAGATGTCTTCCTCTTCCACACCCGCGCCACACCCGAGCAGTCTCGCGTCATCTTTCTTGACTATCTCGCCCGAGCCAATCGCATGCGCGAGAATCCCGAGTGGTACAACGCCCTGACCAACAACTGCACCACCAACATAGTGCCTTACGTCGCGGATGCTCGAAAAACCAAGCCGCGGTTCGATTACCGCATCTTGCTCAACGGCAAATCCGACCTAATGATGTACGAGCGCGGCGAACTTGCCACTGACAACCTTCCGCTAGCACAGCTCAAAGAGAGAGCCCACATCAACCTTGCCGCCGTAGATGCGGACAACGCCCCAGATTTCTCCCGTCGCATCCGAGCGAGACGTCCAGGATTCACGGAATCAAGCGGGCAATGATGGCGATTCGTCGTCTCGCCTTCTGCCGAAAGGGCCATTCCCAGATGTGCCTGGGTGCGGCCTGACTCTCTTGCCACTTGTTAGAGAGACGGGGACTCCGGGCGGAATGCTTTTAGGATTGGCGCCGATAAAAATGCTCTTGTGGCCACAGAACTATTGATTTTCATCGACTGGCAGAAACGGGCTTGTAGTAAATTGACGGTTCGATTCTCGCCTCGTCGGCAAACATGACTTACGCGAGCTTGCCTGGAACAGCAGTGCGAAACCCCAAACCCTCCGTGTTTCCCCCAGCATTCCTGCAGGAGTAATCGGTGGTTCGATTGTTCGTAATCGGCGAGAAGGAAAACTCTGAGAAAAGCCCGGCGGAGGAACCGTCGCTGTCGAACGTCATTGTAGAAAGTTAAAACGCGACCATAAGTCGCTGATAATAAGATAGTTGATGGTGGAGGCGGCGGGAGTCGAACCCGCGTCCGAAAATTCCGCTGGACAAGAGACTACATGCTTAGCCGATTCATGCCCCAGGCATTACCCTGGGACGTTCGCGGCGCCGGCTCAGAACCGACAAGAAACCGGATCCGCTAGCCTGAAGTCTTAGCCTCCCCGCCCAGACGTAGCAGAGAAGAGCAGCCCGCAGTGTGACGTTCGAACGGCGGCCCACGGGCGAAGCCACCGGGAACGGCTACTTAAAATTAAGCAGCGTATGCCATAGTTTGATTGGCAATTATCGTTTTGCACGCGATTACGGGTGTGTGCACCCCGGCATGCCTCTTGGCCGCAAGCATCTCCGTCGAAGCCGTGACGCCCCCACTGGTGGGTTGGACCTTACAAAGAACTACCCCTATTTTAACGGCAGGCTGGGGTGAAAGCAAACGTCACCGAAGTACACTCATCCAACCCCTAGTCCTTGCTGCAGATCGGCGATTCGTTGTTGGCAGGGCTGCGGTTTCATGCCTACCTGTCAGCCATTGTGTTTGAGATATGCTCTGAGTGAGACTGTTTCGAGAATGACAGAGAGTGGGGCGAGAACGAACGAGAAGTGGTGGAAGACTCCGCTGCATCGCGTCGGGACCTTGCGGGAACATGAGAATCAAGTGTTCCTTGTTCTGGCTTTGGTGATCGGCGCCTTGACCGGATTGGCGGTGGTTGCGTTCATCCTGGTCACGGAACGAGTGGGAATGCGGCTGTACCCGGCTGGGGGCGCGGCATGGCGGCGTCCACTGTTTCCAGTGCTGGGATCATTGGGCATTGGCTATTTGCTGTACCGGTATTTCCCCAATGCGCGGGGCAGTGGTGTGCCTCAGACCAAAGCTGCGTTGTTCGCCGGCGAGGGCCGCATTACCCTGCGGACCGTGATCGGAAAATTCTTTTGCACCTCGGTGACGCTGGCCAGCGGAATCCCGTTGGGCCGCGAAGGGCCTTCGGTGCAGGTCGGGGCGGGAATTGCCTCTGTACTTGGACGCCGCCTCGGTCTGAGTTCTGAAAAAGTGAAGGCCCTGTTGCCGGTGGGTGCTGCGGCGGCCGTCGCTGCAGCGTTCAATACACCGCTGGCAGCGGTCGTATTTTCCCTGGAAGAGATTGTCGGAGACATGCACGCGCCCGTGCTGGGGTCGGTGGTGTTGGCCTCCGCGACGGCGTGGGTGGTGCTAAGGGTTCTGCTGGGAAACAATCCTCTGTTCAGAGTCCCGCAATATCAACTGGTGCATCCGGTTGAGCTTGCGATTTATGCCGTCCTCGGCGTCGCCGGGGGTGTGGTGTCCGCCTTCTTTACCCGTTTCTTGTTGCACCTGCGCGCACATTTTTTGCGTCTTCCCAGGTGGACAGCCTGGTTCCAGCCTGTGACGGGTGGGTTGCTGGTGGGCGCGATGGGACTGTTTGTGCCGCAGGTGATGGGTGTTGGTTACGGTTACGTGGGCGATGTACTGAACGGACATATGGCACTCAGCCTGATGCTTTTATTGCTGTTGCTCAAGCTGTTTGCGGTGACGACCTCCTATGCTTCGGGGAATGCTGGCGGCATTTTTGGGCCGTCGCTATTTCTAGGGGCCATGCTGGGAGGAGCCTTGGGCACCGTGGCCCACCACTTTTTGCCGGCCTATACGGCCACTCCCGGCGCCTATGCATTGGTTGGCATGGGCGCGGTGTTTGCCGGTATTGTGCGCACTCCGATGACCTCGGTGTTGATGATTTTTGAGATGACGCAGGATTATGCGGTCATTGTTCCGCTGATGATTTCAAACCTGGTGAGCCTGTACATCGCGTCGCGCCTGCAGCGGCAGCCGATCTACGAAGGCCTGGCAATCCAGGATGGAATCCATCTTCCGACCGAGGAGACGCTCCATCGGCACGGCCAGCGAACGATTCTTCGTGTCATGCGCACAGCAAAGGAAACGCTGGATGCGGACCTCACGGTGAAGGACGCGTGGGCAAGGGCCCGATCAACCGGATTGCGAACCTGGATTATCACCGGGCAGCGCGGCGTGATTGGAGTGGTCAATCGGGCATGGTTTGAGCGACAAAGCCCCGAACACGGCGATAGCAAACTTGGCGACCTGGTGGATCCGGCCATCTTTCCCCACGTTCATTCCGATCAGGGACTGGACTCCGCGCTTAATCGCATGGGCCTATATCACATTGACATGCTGCCGGTGGTGAGCCGTGCCGATGTGCGCAAATTGGAGGGAGTGGTGGTGCTGAATGAGATCCTGGAGTCGTACGGAATAAGTCAGCAGGAAAAAAACAGCCCGGACGGGGAGGGTAAAAAATCTGGCTACACCGAGAACCATAACTTCGACGGAAAGTAGTTCGGGTCTCGGCCGCAAAACATCTGTCGAAGACGGAATGCCCCCACCGGTGGGTTGGCCATACTAAAGACTACAACGATTGTAAAGGTCGGAGAAACGTCATCGAAGCGCGCCGGGTGGCCCGTTCAAATGCCGCTGCAAGGTGTTGATTCGATGGAGCACCGGGCCGAGCCGGTGATAACGCCCGGCATGCGCCGGGCGCGTCCTGCGCGGTCCGATCCTAAGCCGAAACCTCAACCGACAGCAACTCTGGATTGCAGCGTGAAGTCTGGATCGACTTGACGGCATCCTCGGCTGTGAATCGTCCCATAATCAATGCCAGCTTACGGTTGGTGGTGGTTTGGATGGGTGTCCGGTCAATGCGATGGACATACTCCGGCCCGCGTGAGCCGGTACGATTCACTCTCACAACAAACTTTGTGTTTTTCATGAATAACTATATTCTACGCCCATTTAGGCGCTTGCGGTGAAGTATCTAGAAGGCACCGGGTGGCTCCACGCTGCTTACTACGGATTTTTCCGGGTCTATAAGGAATGCCCATATCAGTGCGCCCGTCAGCAGCACACCCGCCGATATATAGAAAGGCATTACCCACAGTCCGCGCTGCACCAAAAGTCCGAAGACGATGGGAGAGACGGAGGCCGCCAGACTACCCGCCATGTTCATTACGCCTGAAACCGTTCCGCTGTATTCTCCTCCAACATCCATGGGGACCGCCCAGGCGGGGCTGATCACCAGTTCCAGGAAAAACAGGGATGCGGTCAAACACACGATGGCTGTGCCCGCATGGTGCGTCAGGCCGGCTGGAATTAAGCAAGCTCCAGAAGCCAACATGGCGGGCGCGGCCACAATCCTCCGGGCAAACTTGAGTCGGCCAGTCTTGCGGTAAACAGCATCGGTCAAAGTTCCGCCCAGAATGTCTCCCGCCATGCCTGCAAACAGGGGCAGGGACGCCAATGCTCCCATGGCTTTGAGCGACAAGTGGCGGTATTCCGTGAGATAGGTGGGGAACCAGGTCACATAAAAATAAGTTCCGTAGTAGAAGCAACAGTAGCCGGCGGCGATGTACCACATATTGGGGGAGCGAAGGATCGTCCTCCATGGCGTTTGCTGCCGCTTCTGCGGGTCAATCGGCGGCTTGATTGCGCCGTCTGCATTGCAGCCGCGGATATGCGCCAACTCGGAGAGGTTTACGTTGGGATGGTCCTCCGGCAGATTGCGGTAAAGCCCGTAGAAAGCGAACGACCATAGCAGCCCCGCTGCTCCGAACAAATAGAAAATCCAATGCCAGCCGAATGCGGCAATAATGCTTACGGCGAGTAACGGAACGACAGCGATGGCGAACCTGCTGAAGCTGTGAGTAACGCCATGCACGATCCCGCGTTCGGACCCGGGAAACCAGAGTTGCATGCCACGGGTGGCCGTGGGAAATGCTCCGGACTCCGCCAATCCAAAAACAAAGCGCATGACGACCAGGGAAACGACACCGCGTGCGGCTGCGGTCATTACCGTCATCAGCGACCAGAAAGGAACGATGATCAATAGCACCAGCCGGGGTCCGAAACGGTCTGCGAACCATCCTGCCGGGATTTGCCCGATGGCGTAAGCCCATAAGAAGGAGCTGAACACGATGCCCTTCGCCGTCTCGCCGAATCCTAACTGCCGCGACATGAATGGCAAGGCGATGGAGATGCCGGTACGGTCCATGTACGTGATCATGTACATCACGCCGATGAGCAGGAGCACCATCCAGCGCGTCCTGGTGGCAGGGGGAATCAGATTGTGCGGTAAGGATGCGGGTTTTGGAATCGGGGCCTGGGCGGGATCCAGCATTTTTTTCAGCGGCGTTCGGCTGTGGCGTTGTCGGCCAAATCGGTAGGCTGCGCGGAGGTCGAGGCCGGAGGTTGGATCTCGACCGGACGGCCAAGCTCTGCCGATTGGTCCGCAGCTTGATAAACCTGCATCACCACTCGCGCCTCGTCGGCCGTCACCAACGGCTGGCGGCCGGTGGCCACGCACTCGAGGAAGTGAATGGTCTCGGCCTCCATGGGGCCGGCATAGACGTGCGCGACTTTCTCGCCCGGCATGGTCGAGATAGGAAATTCAATGCCACGCTTCATGGTGTTGAGGCTGACGTCGCGATGCGTGTCATCCGCCATAATCGCGCCCTCGGTGCCAACCATTTCGATCCAGGTGGATGAGAAATTGGGATAGGCGGGAGGAAGGATCCACCCTGCACCGATGGTAAAAACACAGCCGTCGTCCAACGTGACAACGATCCACACGCAGTCGGGGACACCATGCGTGGGCTGCATGATCTTGCGAACTTCCTGGGCATAGACGCGAACCGGACGCCTGGGCGCGAAACACCACAGAAGAAAGTCAATGTCGTGAGTTGCTTCCATCGCCGCGGGTGATAGCTTGATGCGGCCTCCGATCTTGTTGCCGAGATTGCGGGTGATATGGCGGCTCACCAATGCGCTGACAGGTTGACCAATCGTGCCGTCGTCAATGGAGCGTTTCACGTAAGCAAGCTTGGGATTGAAGCGCTGCGAATATCCAATGGTGAACAGCAATCCCTTGGACCGGGCCAGATTGATCAGCTCATCGGCTTCGGAAAGCTCAAGCGCGATCGGCTTCTCCAGAAAAACATGCTTTCCAGCCAGAAGGCTTTCCTTGGCCATGGGGAAATGCGTGGTCTCCGGGGTCGCCGAGATAATGATGGCGTCAATGTTGCGGTTTTCGAGCAGAATCCGGTAGTCCGCCGTCGCGGTGGCAGGGTTGGTCTTCGCCGAAATTTCCTTCAGACGTTCCGGTTTGATTTCAGCCAGGTGAAGAGCACTCACGAAAGGACTAGCCGCGCAGGTTTCCGCACGGATCCCTCCGCACCAGCCCGTCCCGATGATTCCGATCTCCACTTGTTTCATACATTCTCCACGGGATCCGATTCATCGCAGATCAACCGCGAGTTCCAGCTACACCAAATCTTACAGCGGAACAGGGAAACCGAAAACTCGGCGTTTGAGTTTACGGCTCCCCGCACGCGGTCTGTACACGGCTGAGTTATTTGCCGACGAGCAAGACTCCAAAAGAATTTGGCTTCATGGGCGGTTCCTCCTCGCCTTTTGGCGTCACCGGCTCAAAATCGGCAATCGGAAGGAAAATGTTGTGCGTTTTGGAATCAATCGCCAGAGTGCGGGCGTATTTCCTGGTCGGAACATTTTCTACAACCGTGTACTTGTCCGGTGAGTCTTCGTGAATGACGGTAAGGTCCCCGGATTCGCCGTTGGAACTGAAGACCAGTTGCGAATCTGGATCGAAGCCCGCGGCATCGGGGTCCTCGCCGATGGCGGGAGTCGCCACCACCGCGCCGGTGTCGGCGTTGACCACCATCATTTTCTTGTTGCCGCAGACTGCAAACAATCGGCGGTTCTTCTGATCGAAAGCCAGTCCCGACGGCTCTTTGCAGCCCGCCAGCGGCCAGCGATGCAGCACCGAGAGCTTCTGTGCATCGATCTCAAGCAGTTGTGACTTGTCTTCAACATTCACAAACACGTGACCTTGGTCGTCGCCGGCCGCAAACTCGGGCTTGCCGCCAATCGTGATCATGCCCGCCACTTTGCCGTCCGCCGCGTTGATTGCGATTGCGTTGGCGCTGCGGCCATTGAATGCGAACACGCGTTTCGACGCGGCATCGTAATAGACCGCGTCGGGATTGAGGCCCCCGGACTTCACCGTTGCGATTATCTTGAGCGTTTTCAGGTCAAAAATGATGACGGTATTGGCCCGGCCCGCGCTGATAAAGCCGCGGCCAAGGTCGGGCGCCAGCGCGATTCCGTGTACGCCCAAAGCGCCCGGGATGTCGCCTACGAGGGTGCCCGAGTCGGCGTCCAGCACCGCGACGTGTGTGCCGTGAGAAACGTACAGGCGGCGGGCAATACTGTCCACCACGCAGTAGTCCCATCTGCCGGGGCCGCCGATGGGAATGGTTTTCACCACATGGTAGCCCGAAGGTCCCGGGGTCGCTTGAGCGCTGGTCGCGAAAAGAAAACTCGTCGCAAAGACCAGAACCGCGGCCATTGTCACGGCTTTGCTTTGATGATGCATGATGATGTGTTCCTCCTATTGAAGTTAGAGAAATTCTGATTTAGTCCTACGTTTGTCATTTCGAGCGAAGTCGAGAAACCTGCTTTTCGCTCTTGAACTTAATCAGAATTTCCTTTTAGATCGCAATTCTATGGATTGAGAGTTACGTTTAACTCCCTTTGAAAGCCTCAGGGTTGAGCGCGTGGAGCGGTTTTTCGCCGCCGAGGACGCGGACAACTTCCTCTGCCGCCTTGCACTGCAGTTCGACGAGGGACTCCGCGGAATAGAAGCTCACATGCGGCGTCAGAATCACATGGTCGCGGCCAAGCAGCGGAGAACCCGATGGTGGTTCGTGGGACAACACATCCAAGGCTGCCCCGGCCAGCAATCCTTGATCGAGCGCGTCCGCAAGCGCCTGTTCCTTCACGATGGGCCCTCGTGCGGTGTTGATGAGATGCGCGGTGGGCTTCATTCTGCGAAAGACATCGGCGTTGAAAAGCCCATTGGTTTCAGGCGTAAGCGGAGCGTGAATGGAAATGAAATCAGAGGCCGCCAACAATTCGAAGAATTCGACCTTCTCGACCCCGGCGCGGTCCATCGGTTCCCGCGAGACCTGCGGGTCACAACTGATGACTCTGAGACCAAAAGCCTTGGCTTTGGGCGCGACCAACTGCGGGATTCGCCCAAAACCCACCAGCCCGAGCACACTTCCTCGCAGGCGATGAATGGGGACCACGGCGGACATCTCCCAGTGGCCCGCCTGCGCGCGTGAGTTCGCGAACGTTATTTTGCGGGCCAGGGCAAGCAGCAACGCCAGGGTGTGATCGGAAACTTCGTCTATGCAGTAGTCGGGGACTCTGGTGACCACGATGCCCGCGTTTGTGGCCGCCGGGATGTCCACGTTATCTACGCCGATGCCGAAGCGGGCAATGATCCGGCATCGCGTCATTTGAGCAATCATGTCGGCCGTGATTTTGGCATACGTGACCAGCAAGGCGTCGGCGTCGCGCGCCACCTGCAGGATGGCATCGGGCGTAACTCCTGCGGCCAATCGCAGGTCGGCGCCAACTCTCGACAGTACTTCCCGAGCCGGGTCCAGGTCCGGAAAGACTGAGTCGGAAACTGCGACTAGAGGAGGACGTGACATGGTCAGCGCGCCATCGCTTCTTCCATATGCTCCATCAGCGTGAATACGACCGGTCCCTCGGCGGAAACAAGTACATTTTCTTCGAGACGCGTGGTTTGCTGCAGCCCCGGGTGTCCAGCGAAGGTCTCAATCGCGAAATACATGTTCTCTTTAATCTCCGCTGGATATTGCAGCGAATAAGCCCGCGAGATCCACATGCCCTCATAAAGCGTCAGGCCAATGCTGTGGGCAAACTGCTGCAGCGTGACCGTTCCATACTTGTCGTCGTCATATTTCGGAAACGCAGCGGCCACATCGGCGGTGGTGTTTCCGGGGCGCAGCTTTTCCAGGCCTGCGTACATGGAATCGTAGACTTCTTTGTACAGGTCAATTTCCTGTTGGTTCATCTTTCCCGCACATTTGAAGCACCGCACAAAGTCAATGAAGTAACCCGAAGGCCCGACGGCGTTGATGTCCACGATCACCAAATCGCCCTGGCGGATGATTTTGTCTGTCGCCCACCGGCGATACGGGCTGGTATTGCCGCCGGAAGCCACGATGATGTCGTAGATGATCTCGCAGCCTCGTTCCAGCATGAACTCGTGCACTTTGGCTTCGATTTCGCGCTCTCGAACTCCGGGCTTGAGCCACTCGTGCTTGATCCTCCACATGGCGGCGTCGCCAATGCTGGAAGCCTGTTTCAGTAACTCGATCTCGTCACGGGTCTTGATGACGCGCGCAGCGGACATTGCTGGCCAGGCATCCGTGACGTTGAGCTTGCATTCTTCAAACGCTTTCAACGCGGGCCAATCGAAGTTATCAATGGCGATCCGTTCTTTGCGCAGGCCATGGGCCTCCAGGACGTCCACCACACTCTGCGCCATCCGGCCCGCCATCATGGGGCCCGCACCCTCGGCCCATTGCCAGGTGATGGCAGGTTTAATGCGGCCTTCCATCCAGGGCAGGTCAATTTCGGCGCAATGCAGATCGGATCCCGCCGTCTCAAACAGTACCGGCTCGCCGCCCTGCGGCACCACGGCATAGCGGATGTTGATGTTGTATTTCCAATTGCCCTGATAGGAAGCAGTGACGTACCGGATATTCGCGCCCGCAAACAGGACCAGAGCGCCCAGGTCACGCGCATTCATCTGCTCCCGAACACGCTGCAAGCGATCCTTGCGCAGCCGGTCGAAGTCCACTCGATGTTGCCAGTCGGCTCCGGTCTGGCTGTAGACCCGGCGCGGATCCCACTCATGCGGCTTGCCAATGAAGCTGATATCCATTTGCTGCTCCCTCGAGCATGGACTTCGCGCATCGCCGATTTACGGCCAGAACTTCCCGTGCGGTCCCGGGATCGCGCCGCTTGGCCAATGCAGTTGCCCATCGTAGAGTAGATGGGGCATCTCCACCAGTAATATCTTGAAATAGTATTCATACCGTTTTATTATGTGTAGCCAAATGGCCACGGTAACCCCATCCCGCCCCGGCCGGCCAGTTCTCGATGCGAAAAACGCAGAACCACTGCCTCCCATGCGTGCCCTGGGTCCATTCATGGACTCCATGGATCTGAAGCAGATCCGATGTTTTGTGGCGGCATATGAGGAGGGCAGTTTCAGCAAGGCCGCAGTGCGCGAGCATTGCACTCAGCCTGGCCTCAGCGTCTACATTCAACGTCTCGAAACCATGCTGGCCCATCGGTTGTTTGACCGCAAGGCCCGTGGCGTGACTCCGACAATCGCGGGCAGACACTTTTATTCCTGTTGCGCCGATGTTCTGAAGTCCGTGGGGATCGCCAAGCAGCGGATGCTCGACATTGCTGGCAGTGCTGCGACCGAGATTAACGTTGGTGTTTCACCGACCTTGTGCAAGGGAGTGCTGCCCTGGATGTTGCCCGATTATCTTGCCGCGCATCCGTATGTGGATGTTCGCCTGGCGGAAGCCTACAGTGGAACGCTGACGGACTGGGTTGTCTCGGGTGAGGTTGAGGTCGCGATCGTGACCAAGCCGCCAGTCCATCTGGGGCTGGAGTCGGCCCACTTTTTCCGGGACCGATTGGTGCTGGTAACGCGCGGGAGCGGCAAGCGTCCGACGGGTAATCCACGACGGCGAAGTGCCAGTGAATTGCAAAAGCTGAAGCTGATTCTTCCCTCGCCCAGACATAGCCTGCGTCAGGTCATCGAAGCTGCCGCGGTGCAACTGGGCACGACGGGCGCGGGTAGAATCCTCGAAATCGATGGCATGCTCGGAACACTGGAACTGGTGCGGAACTCCGATTGGGCCACTGTCGTCGCCAGCATTGCGGTGATGGACGAAGTGAAGCAAGGCAGACTTGTGGCCGAACCGATCTATGGGCCGGAGCTATGGCTGGATTTTTATTTGGTGCGAACCAAAGATCTGCTTCTGTCCCGTGCCTGTCAGGACTTCTTGCAGTGGATGAGAGAGACGCTGGACCGTGTGACCAAAACCAAGTGACCCGCCGGGCCGCGGACGCGCTTTGTGCGTGAAGCGTCTCCTGTCTGCTTTCAAGCGAAGCAAAAAACAAAGGGGCATATGGCTACCATTTCTCTAAAAGTGAACAGCGCGGTCCACGCGGTGGATGTTGATCCGGAGACCCCGCTGCTGTATGTGCTTGGCGACGAATTGCATCTGCGTGGGCCAAAGTTCGGTTGCGGGCTGGCTCAGTGCGGCGCTTGCACGGTGCTCATGGACGGTCGCGCGGTGCGGTCCTGCGTTACCCCAGTGGGCAGTGTGCATCATGCAGAGATTGTCACGCTGGAAGGCCTGGGTACGCCTGAGCATCCCCATCCGATCCAGCAGGCATTCATTGACGAACAGGCGGCGCAGTGCGGCTTCTGTCTGAGTGGTGTGATCCTGAGCGCAAAAGCATTGCTCGACCGGAATCCCAAGGCCAGTGACGAGGAAATCAGGCAGGCATTGTCACGCGTGTTGTGCCGCTGCTTCGTTCACGCGCGAATGTTTAAAGCCATTCAGCGCTATGCGAAAACGAGGCGTGCATGACTACCCACTGGTCACGCCGCGATTTTCTGTCGGGGGCGGGCGCGCTGGTCGTCAGCTTCAGCATTGCGCCCATGACCGAGCACGCCTTCGCCCAGGGGCCGTTTGCGACCCATATGTCGCACGTGGATCCAACGCGGGTTGATTCCTGGATTGCCGTCGGCGCCGACGGACACGTCACCGCGTATACGGGGAAGTGCGACTTCGGTCAGGGCATGTATACGGCCCAGACTCAGCTGATTGCGGAAGAACTCTGCGTGCCGCTGAAACGGGTGCGGTTGGTGCAATGCGATACCTCGGTCACTCCCGACCAGGGCACGACTTCCGGCAGTCAGTCCACACCCACAAATTTCAACAGCGGCGGCCTGGCGCAGGCAGCTGCGACGGCCCGCGAAGCTCTCATCAAGATCGCAGCACGGCGCCTCAGCGTGGCTGTCAACCTGCTGACGGCGAGCGACGGATTCATCCATGCGAAAAGCGGCCGCCGCCTGAGCTATGGCCAACTCATCGCCGGGAAAAAGTTCAACCTTGCGCTCGATCCCAACGTGCAGCGCCGGACCCCGGACGAATGGTCCGTCTTGGGCAAATCGCTTCCGCCTCTGGAAATGCGGGAGTTGGTGACTGGAAGGTTCGAGTTTGTCCACAACATTCGCGTAGCCGGAATGCTTCACGGCCGGGTGGTTCGTCCGCCGGCCGTCGGCGCGACGGTGGTGAGCGTTGACGAAAGTTCGGTTCGCGGCATCAAGGGCGTGGTGAAGGTTGTGGTGCAAAAGAACTTTGTTGGAGTGGTGGCCGAACAGCAGATGCAGGCAGCCGCAGCTGCCGAGGCCCTTAAAGTCGTCTGGACCACAGCCGTCGCTCTGCCGGCCCAGCAGGAATTTTATGACCACCTCCGCAGGCAGCCGTCTCGAGATGTGCTGATGGTTGATTCCCAGGACGTCGAGTCGAAACTGGCCGCGGCAGCGACGGTGCTGAAAGGGACCTATTCCCATCCCTATCAGTCTCACGGGTCAATTGGGGCATCCTGCGCAGTGGCGGACGTGCGGGCCGGCAAGGCGACGGTGTGGTCGGCCACGCAATCCGTATATCCGACGCGCGCGGGAGTGGCCAAGTTGGTCGGGCTGCCGGTGGATGACGTGCGGGTGGTCTTCGTGCGCGGCTCCGGCTGCTACGGGCTCAACGGAGCCGATTCAGTGTCGTTCGACGCTGCGTTGCTGTCGCACGCCGTCCAAAAACCGGTTCGGGTGCAACTCACACGTCGTGACGAAATGGCCTGGGGCGAAAGCTATGGCGCGGCGTGCGTGATTGAACAACGTGCCGGCCTGGATGCGACGGGAGCGATTGTGGCGTGGGAGTGCGAGCCTTGGTCGGCGTCGTTCGGAGGCCGTCCCAACTACGAACGTCCCGGCAATGTCATCACCGGCGCGCTTGCCGGATATGAGACAGACACAATTGCACCGCACGCTGCCTCGCAGCCGGCGGGGGAACTCAGCAACGGCAACAACGCTGTGCCTTCGTATGTGGTGGGCTGCGTGGGGACGCAGTGTGGCGGCGCTGGAAGGGTGCGCAGCGAGCGCGTTCTGGTCCACGCCGTGCAGTCGCCTTTTTTCACCGGCCCGCTGCGCTCTCCCCTGCGTCTGCAAAACACATTTGCGCACGAGTGCTTCATGGATGAACTCGGCGCACAGGCCAAAGCAGACCCGGTTGCGTTCCGCTTGCAGCACCTGCGCGAGCCCCGGCTCATCGCCGTGGTGAAAGCGGCGGCCCTGGCTGGAAAATGGGAGGCGCGGCCATCGCCAAGACCGGATGCACTCCGCACCGGCATCGCCACCGGCCGCGGTATGGCGTGCGTCGCGTATGAGGGTGACAACGGCTATGTGGCGCTGATCGCGGAGCTCGAGGTCGAGCCCGCATCCGGTCGCATTCAAGTGAAACGTTTCGTGGTGGCCCAGGATTGCGGTCCAATTTCGAATCCGGACGGAGTGCGCAATCAAATCGAAGGCGGACTGTTGCAGGGTATGAGTCGCGCGCTCGGAGAAGAAATTACCTGGAACGATCACCAGATCACTTCGGTGGACTGGAAGACTTATCACAGCCTGCATCTCGGGATCGAGGTGCCGGTGATCGAATGTGTGCTGGTCAATCGCTCCGATGTGCGCGCCACGGGAGCGGGAGAGACGGCAATTACGGTGGTCGCTGCCGCTATCGGGAACGCAGTCTTTGATGCGACGGGCGCTCGCCTGCGGCAGGTCCCTTTCACTCCTGATCAAGTAAAAGCCGCGATTCTTGCGAAGACTTCACCGGCCTAAGTTTCGAGCGCGCACCGCGGCTCAGGCCTCAACACTTGCTTCCTAGGAAGATGCCGTGACGTCAATCTCTTCGAGCCGTCGCTTTCTCGGCTCGACTCCGAAAACCAGAACGACAACAATCTGAATAATCAGAAGCGCGATCATGAACGCCAACACTCCGCCCACCCGGTAAGACCGGAATAAGGCAACCACGATAAAGGGAGTGAGAATCGTTGCGCCGCGCCCGAACGTATTGCAGATTCCCGAAGCGCGCATGCGAACTTCGGTCGGGAAAAGCTCAGGGATGTAAATCGCAAAAAGCAGCGTGACCAGGATGTAGATGGGGATGGTCAGCAGGAAACCCACCAACATCAAGGTCCGAGGCTCGCTTACGAACGGATAAATGCTGCCGATCGCGATGGTAAGCAGAGAGGCGCTTAGGATCGTCGGCTTGCGTCCCCATCCGTCCGCGGTCCATGCCCCAATCGCAGATCCAATCGGCGCTCCCAGCGACATCACCAGCGAGTACATCAGCGACGAGGCGATGCTGCGCCCGGACTGGACAAAGAACGTCGGCAACCAGGTGATGAAGCCGAAAATCAAGGTGTTGATGACGATCAGCGTAGTCGCCCCTACGATCATGCGCGGAAGCAGCGCAGGGCCAAGCAACACGGACACGCTCCTTGACTGAATCACGGGCGAGGGAAGTGCCGGGGCTTTTAGCGGCGCGTGGTGCAGCGCTACTTCCTGTTCGATGGATCGAAGGATTACCTCAGCCTCCTGGCTGCGGCCAACAGACTCCAGCCAACGCGGCGACTCCGGCAATGCCTTCCGTAATTGCCAGACGGCCAGCGCTCCGATTCCCCCGAGAGCAAACATGAACCGCCAGCCAAATCTAGGAATAATCAAGGTGCCCAGTAATGCCGTGACCGGCAAGCCGGCGACGACGAACACGGACACGGTACCCAACCATTTGCCGCGGGCCTGGGGCGGGACAAATTCCGTCATCGTGGCATAGCCCACGACGTTCTCTGCGCCCAGTCCCACTCCCATTACGAATCGCAGCAGGATCAGCACCGTCATCGAGGGTGCGAAGGCGGCGGCGATCGACGAGACCCCAAAGATGGCCAGATTCGCCTGATACGTGAAACGCCGGCCGTAGCGGTCGCCGAGAAAACCCGTCAGGAACGATCCCAACATCATCCCCACGAACGTTACGGAGACGAACTGGGCGTTCTGGCCCAGGGTGGAAAATCCGCTGCGAAGCGTTGCGCCCAGTACCGTTGCCGCCACATAGATGTCAAACCCGTCGAAGAACATCCCAACGCCGATCAGCCACATGATGCGGCGGTGGAACGAGGAAATGGGCAGGCGGTCGAGGCGCGCGCCTGCATTGGCTGTTTCCGGCGTCGTCATTTGTTTTGCGTGAGCCGCGCCAGACTGTCAATGGTCAAAGCCTCGGCTGCCAAACGGCAGTTTTGATCAAACCCATTCTGCTGGGCGGTCTGGAAAAACTGTTTGCAACGTCGCGTGGCCGCGGGATCGAGCTTGAGAATGCGCGCAACCAAAGCGTCTGCCTCGGCAACAAGGCGGTCTGCCGGGCAAACCTGCGAGATGAGCCCGGCTTGCATCGCGAGCTGCGGCGAAATGGGTTCGCCGAAAAATACGAGAGGAAACGCGATACGCGGAAGCGCGTATTCGCCAAGATAGGCCATGACCGCGGAGGGAGCGAGGCCGGATCGCATTTCCGGAAACCCGAGCTGCACACTTTCGGCCACCAGTGCGAAGTCGCACACAATGGCGAATCCGAAGCCGAAGCCAAAAGCGTTACCCTGGACCTCGGCGACGCTGATGAGCGACGATGCTCGCACCGAACGCTTCAGGTTGATGAGTCGTACCGCTTCCTGGCGAATGCTTTCGGCGTCCCGCCCTGCGCGTTCGCGGCCGGTGCAGAAGACTTTGCCCCTCGCCCGCACCCGCAAAACCCGGGCCTGGGGTTGGTTGGCTTCGCGCTGCAGTTCCGCCAGCATGGCGTCGAACATGACGCCGCTAATTTCATTGTCATGTTCGGGATTGTCCAGAGTAAAGCTGAGGACTTCTCCGGCACGCTCGATGATTACGCCGGGGCTGACTGGGTCTGGCATTGGGGTGGCCTTTCGAGAGAGCAAGTCGTCACCGTATACAACGACCGCAAGTCCTGTCAACAAAGCCGCCACAAGTGAAGGTGTTAAGCTGACCCCGAAGACGTTTCAAAAAAAGTGGAACAGGAAGCGTGTGGAGAACCCTCTTGCCAACCTTGAGCACAACACTGCGCGACTGACCCGCAACCAGGTCCGCAGTTTTTGGGCCGCGTGGGGAGGATGGACCATGGACGGGATGGATTCCTTCATCTACTCCCTGGTTCTGGTGCCCGCGCTCCGCGAGCTCTTGCCGAAGTCGGGCATCGCGGCGACCACAGCCAACATCGGGTACTACGGTGGACTTTTGTTCGCCCTGTTCATGATTGGTTGGGGGACGGCGCTGATCTGGGGCCCAATTGCCGACCGCTTTGGCCGGGTGCGAACGATGATGTTTAGCATCACTTGCTTTTCGCTGTTCACCCTGCTTTCGGCGTTTGCAACCGGCGTTTGGAGCCTCGCGATTTTGCGCTTCCTTGCCGGCGTGGGCATTGGAGGAGAGTGGTCCATCGGAGCGTCTCTCGTTGCCGAGGAATGGCCCGAGGCGCGGAGGACCAAGGGCGGTGCTTGGATGCACACCGGCTACTACTTCGGATTTTTTCTGGCCGCCGCCGCCAACTACTTCATCGGCAGCCGATTTGGGTGGAGGTACATGTTTCTGGTGGGCGGGCTGCCGGCCTTACTCGTGGGCTTGATTCGAAATAATGTGCAGGAACCAGCGCGCTGGGCGACGAGACTCGAAGCGCTGGGAGAGCGATGGAAAATGCATCATGCTTTTCTGCAACTGTTCTCGCAGCGCTATCGCCGGCGCACCATTTTCAATTCAATCTACCTGGTCGTATCGTTGACCGGTCTGTGGGCGGGCTCAGTCTATGTCCCGTCGGCGATGACCTATATCGCGACGCGGACCGGCCACACGGCCATGGCTGCGGCGCGGCTTGCCTCCTATTCAACCGCGTTGTTGGGAATCGCGACGGTGATTGGCGCACTGATCGTGCCCTTGCTGGCGGAATGGCTGGGCCGGCGGATCACGCTGGGCATTTTCTACAGCATCATGCTTGGGGCGATCGCGGTGGCGTTCGGCCATGTTTTCTATTTGCAAAGCGACGCGGTCGGCTGGTTTTTGCTGTGTGCATTTGTGCTGGGACTGGGCGGGGCGAACTTTGTGGTTTACTCGTTCTGGCTACCTGAGCAATATGGGACCGAATGCCGCGCCAGCGCATTTGCTTTTATCACCAATATCGGACGGTTTGCCGCGGCTGCATTCACATTCATGGTGGGCGCTGGAATTCGTCATTTTCAAACGATGGGCACGCCGGTAGCGCTCACTGCGCTGGCGTTTGTAGTGGGGATTGCGTGTCTGCCGTTCGGTGAGGAGACCAAGGGCAAGCCTTTGCCGGCTTGAGCAATATTGTTTGAAGGGCCGGCGCGCGGGCAGATGGACGAATCCGAAATTCCGCTACAATCCTTTTCCACGTTGTGGTTTTAATTGATCCGAGGTCATGTCAATGAGTGATGGAAACAATGCTCGCGTAAATTCCGGGTCTGAACGCCCGCGCGGAATGGCCCGTGGGCTGACGCTGTTAACCATGCAGCGAGAAGGTGAATTCCGGCTCGGCGTAAAAACTGCGACCGGAATCCTGGACGTGCGTGAGGCCTCTGTGCTGTTGCACATGTCCGCTCCCTTTACCATGGATGATCTGCTTCAGAATGAAGATGGTCCCCGCCTGAACGCTCTGGTTGCGGCGGCGCTTCAATCCAAAGACTGCGAGAAAGCGATCATTGACGAGCATAAGATCGTCTTTGGCCCGGTGGTCACGCGTCCGGAAAAGATTGTGTGCGTCGGACTCAACTATCGAAAGCATGCGAAAGAAGTCAATTTGCCGGTCCCGGCGCAACCAGTGCTTTTCAGTAAATTCAACAATAGCCTCAGCGGTCACAACGGTGAGATCAAACTGCCCGTCGAGGTCGCGAGCAAGTTTGATTATGAAACGGAGCTGGTCATAGTGATGGGCAAGCCCACCAGGAACGTCAGCCCAACCGACGCGATCTCGCATGTGGCGGGATATTGCATTGGAAATGACCTCAGTGCCCGCGACCTGCAGTTCGACACGGGTGGCCAATGGTTGGCCGGCAAGACGTTGGATGGGTTCGCCCCGCTCGGCCCATATCTGGTTACTGCGGACCAGGTCAATCCCGACCAACTAAAAATCGAGTGCCGGGTCAACGGGCAGACGCGCCAGTCGTCCAATACCGACGATTTCATCTTCAACTGTGCACAGGTGGTCAGCTACATTTCGCGCCTCTTTACTTTGCGCGCGGGCGATGTCATTTTCACCGGGACGCCGGAGGGCGTGATTTTAGGCTATCCGAAGGACCAGCAGGTATGGTTGAAAGCCGGCGACCAGATCGTGTGTAGCGTGGAGGGGTTGGGGGAACTGAAGTTCGAACTGACCTGAGGTCGCAGGGGCAGCGAAAATTGGCATGCGAGAGCTATATTGATATGCAATCGCTACCATACCGCATTATTATTTGACAATATATCCCCGCTAGTTGAGGATGCATCCCGACTGGTATTCACTCTGCAAAGCAGCTCATGACCGGGCCCCCTGAAGTTATCGCGATAGCCTTCCCGCCACAATCCTTGTCCAGTATGCCGCCGTTTGTGCTCAGAGCAACTCAGCTAAAGCGGCCTTTGATCGCCGTGGTTCGAATACCGCAACTTTCGGCGGCTAGGTCGGTCCGTCCGCCGTGCGCACCAGTTACAGCGATTATTTTGTCCACTAGGAGGCCGTAATGGCTTTTCCGCCCCGTCTGCGGAAGGTTGTTGGTAATTTTGGAGTGTCGGCGCTGTTGCTGAGCATGGTTCTGTCTCACCCCGTACTTGCGCAAGTGGTGGGCGGCACGATCTCCGGCACCATCAGCGACAAGTCTGGCGCGTTGGTTCCGAATGCAACCGTGTCGTTGACCAACTTGGCGACCGGCGTGACCAGCACCGTCACCACCAATGCTCAGGGCCTCTATAGTCTGCCAAACCTGCTGCCCGGAAACTATCAGCAGACCGTTTCCGCGGCAGGCTTTGAAAAGGCGGTCCGCAAAGGAATCGTTCTCACGGTCGGCTCGCAGATGGTCTCCAACGTCGAGATGAAGGTGGGCGCCATCACCGAAAGCGTGGAGGTGAGCGACCAGCCCCCCGACCTGCAACTGGAATCATCAACCATCAGCAGTTCCACGGATTCTCGCACCATTGTTGAGTTGCCTTTGAATGCCCGATCATGGACCGACCTGGCGACCCTGCAACCTGGCGTTTCCACCATACACGCCATGGCGTCGGTCTCCAGCACCGACCGTCTTGGCCGCGGATATGGCGTCGAGCTCTCGGTGAGCGGCGGGCGACCGCAGCAAAACAATTATCTGTTGAACGGGATCAGCATCAACGACTACACAAACCAGGCCCCAGGCAGCGTCCTGGGTGGGAACCTGGGGGTGGACGCGGTCTCCGAGTTCACGGTTTTGACCACCAATCAGGGTGCTGAGTACGGGCGCACGTCGGGCGGCGTCATCAGTGCCATCAATCGCTCGGGTACCAATGCATTTCACGGCAGCGCGTACGAGTTTCTGCGCAACAGCGCGCTGGATGCCCGCAATTACTTCGATCCGCCAGCGATTGCCCCCTTCCGGCGCAACCAATTCGGCATCTCGGCCGGCGGACCGATCCGGAAAGACAGGACCTTCATTTTCGGGGACTATGAGGGGCTGCGCCAGTCGCTGGGTTTGAGCATGCTTGACAATGTGCCGTCGCTCACCGCCCGGAGCGGAATGCTGTGCAACCTGCCCGATTGCAGTTCCCTGTCGCCGGTAGCGGGGGGTGGGGTGGATCCTCTGGTCGCGCCCTACTTGAATTTTTATCCCAAGCCGAATGGGGCGAACATCTGCCCGTTTGCAAGTTGCGTAAATGGTGCTGGAGACACTGCAATCTACAGCTTTTCCGGCTCTCAAATTACCACCGAAAATTATTTCACTACCCGCGTCGATCACAGGTTTTCGGAAAAAGATAACCTAGCGGGTGACTATATGTACGACAATTCGCCATCCTCGCAGAATGACGAATTCAATAACAAACTTATTTTCACGAAAACCCGACGGCAACTGATTAGCCTCGAAGAGAACCATGCTTTCCGATCCTCACTGATCAATTCCTTTCGCGTGGGCTATCACCGGGAATATGCAGCAGCGCCATCCGGCAGCAAAGCTGTGAATCCGCTCGCCGCAGATACAAGCCTAGGTTACGTGCCGGGAGATACTGTGGGGTTCATCGGCGTGCCAGGACTGACATTTTTTACCGGAGGACTGAGTACTCAGACGCCGGCGGAGTACAACTGGAATTCGTGGCAGGTCTATGACAATGTGTTTTTGACGAAGGGCAAAAACAGCATAAAATTCGGCGGGAATGTCGAACGAATCATTGACAACCAATCCACGCCATCCCAGCCTGGCGGAGATTTTGAGTTCAGTACACTTGGGGATTTTCTCAGCAACAACCGCGCTTTCACTCCTCCCAACCCGCCCGACCCCTTGACTCTCATCGCCGACGCACCCGGAATCGTGTCGCGGCGCAGGGTTCGAGAAACGATTTTTGGCATCTACCTTCAGGACGACATGCACGTGCGTTCCGATCTCACGCTGAACCTGGGATTGCGTTACGAGATGGCCACCGTGCCATCCGAAACACATGGGCATTTGGCCAGTCTGCAAAATCTTACCGATGTTGCCGTTGTTGTCCATTCACCTTTATTTCCTAATGCCACGCGGCATAATTTTGAGCCTCGCATCGGCTTTGCCTGGGATCCGTTCCGCAATGCCAAGACCGCCGTCCGTGGTGGCTTCGGAATGTTTGACGTTCTTACTCTTCCCGCCAACCTGCGGCACACCATTGACGGAACCGTGCCTTTTTATCAATCGGTGAATGGTACAGTTCCAGTTGGCTCGTTTGGGCCTTTTGCAATCACTCCAAATCCGGCATATACGTCCCTCTCGGCCAGTGGTACGGCGCAGCGTGCCGCGTACATCGATCAGCATCCCAAGCGCAACTACGTCATGGAGTGGAACCTGAACATTCAGCGTTCGTTTGCTTCCAACACGACGGGGATGATCGCTTACGTTGGCTCGCGTTCGGTGCACAACCTCATGCAGACGGATGATTCTTCGATCGTATTGCCCGCGACCAAAACTCCGGAAGGTTACCTATGGCCTCAGACATCACAACCTACTCTCAATCCTAACTTCGGTCGTGTCCCCGGAACATTCTGGAATTCCGACGGCGTTTATCATGCCCTGGAAGCACAGATCCAAAAACGAATGGCACACGGTCTCTCCGGGCAAATCTCTTACACCTGGGGAAGAACAATTGATTCAGCATCCGGATCAACTGATGGCGATCAATTCAAGAATGGCCTGTCCAGCCAGTTCTTCTTCGACCCGCGGCTTCGCCGCGGGCCTTCGGACTTCAACCAGACCCACAACTTAGTCTTGAGCTATACCTGGGACGTTCCGAGTCCGAAGGCGCTTCCCTACGTCTTGAACTGGGCGGCGAGTGGCTGGGAATTTGGTGGTATCTTCCAGGCTAGTACAGGCGTGCCATTTACGGTCACGATTGCTGGCGATCCCCTTGGATTGAACAGCACAGATCCGCTCGATTTTCCGAACATTGTGCATGGTTGCAATCCTGTCCATGGCGGTCTCAACTACCTGAACCTGAATTGCTTTACGCTTCCACAAGCGACTCCGGATATTGCTGCCTTGTGTTATCCCTTCAGCGGAGCGTCGGTCCCTGGCACTTGCGCGAACCTTCTCGGCAACGTTCGACGTAACAGTATCGTGGGGCCGGGGTTGGCCAATCTGGACATGTCTCTGTTCAAGAACAATTATGTAAAGCGAGTCTCCGAACAATTCAACGTCCAGTTCCGAATGGAAATTTTCAACATTCTGAATCACGCCAATTTCAATCCCCCGACCTCCAACAGCCAGGTCTTTGACGGAACCGGAGTTAGCATAGGGAGCGCCGGCATGATTGACGCCACCGCAACCACGTCGAGGCAGCTTCAGTTCGCAGTGAAAGTGATCTGGTAAGCTCGCTGAACGCAGCCCGTTTTGTTGTGGCTTGCCATTTGTAGGCGGTCCTTCGCGGACCTAAGGTTGTAGCATCCGCGGGTTGTGTTTTGAACCGACGCCGACTCGTTAGAAGGAGAAACATGGCCCCATCCATGAAACAGCGCGTCCGGCGTTTGGCTTTGGCCACGACGGGAGTTCTCTTGGCAGCGGCGGCGGCGTGGGGGCAGGGAAGTTGGGTGAAACTGGCGCCGTTCCCCGAACCTGCGGAAGAAATCTCCGGTGCTGCGGCGGGCGGCAAGATGTATGTATTCGCAGGCCTCGCGCCGGTGTGGAAGCCCGTCGGCATGGTGTATGAGTATGATCCCGCCGCCAACAAGTGGACGAAGAAGAAGCCCATGGGGCTCCCGTCGCACCATGTAGCTTTCACCACCTACCACGACAAGATTTATGCGTTCGGAGGCTTCGTGTTGCCCGAGTCCGGCCCGCCGGGTTGGGTGCCCATCAACAATGCATGGGAATATGATCCGGCATCCGACACCTGGAAAGCGCTGGCGCCCATGCCGAGCAAACGCGGTTCTGCATTGGCCGCCGTGGTCGGTGACAAGATTTACGTCATCGGCGGGGCTTCCACAATTCCGGGATCGAAGGAAACGGCGGTCTTTCCCACGCACCCGCACATGTCAGTGGGCACGGTCGAAGAATATGATCCGGCGGCGAACACGTGGCGCGAACGCAGCGCGATGCCGACGCCGCGCAACCATGCCGCGATTGGCGTCGTTGCAGGGAAGATTTATGTGATTGGCGGCCGGGTCGGGGCGGCGTTCATCGGGTTCGCCTCCGATATTTCGGTGGTCGAGGAATATGATCCTGCCACCGATCAATGGAGCGGGCCGCGGGCGCGCATGCCGATTGCTCGCAGCGCACTCGGGGCCGCTGTTTATGGCGGTCGCATCTACGTCGCCGGAGGCGAGTATCAGGATCCCCACATGATGGCCACCTTCCGCGCGCTGGAGGCTTACGATCCTGCAACCAACACATGGACTGAGATGCCGCCGATGCCCGTGTCCCGCCACGGACTTGCGGTCGGCGTCCTCGGTCATCGCCTGCATGTGATCAGCGGTGACGTGCAGTCGGCGGGAACTGGAGTCGAGGTCTCGACTGGTGAGCACGATGCATTCGAGTTCCCCGTGAATCCATAGTGCGCAAAATACGGAGATGGAGCGAGCACAATCCGATGACGATCAAATCCAGCAATGACGCGGGCCTGTCCCGCAGGCAAGTGCTGAAGGCCGGACTTACAACTGCCGCGGCCCTGGCCCTGAACGGTCCCGCAGAGGCAATCGCTCAGGACCTGCCTGCACCCGCCTCAAACGGTCGCGTGATTGACATTCACGCTCACTATTTTCCCGAGACCTATCTTGATCTGGTAGCCACGGATGGCAAGCGCTTCGACGCTGCGTATTACACGACCGACAAAGGCTGGTTCATCAAGACGCCTGCCGGAGGCAACGGCCCTCTGCCCACGAAATTTATTGACTTGAAGGCGCGCATCGCCGACATGGACCGGCAGGGAGTGGCGATCCAGGCAATTTCACTTACCGCGCCCATGCTGTACTGGGGCGATGCCGAACTTTCCACCAAGCTGGCCAAAGCGTGGAATGACTCGGCGACCGCGGCGCACCAGGCTTATCCCACACGGCTTATCGCGTTTCTGACTCTGCCCATGCTTTATCCCGACCGCGCTCTCGCCGAGCTTGAGCGCGCCAGCAAACTGCCGGGGATGCATGGCGTCTATCTCGGCACAAATATTTCCGGCCGCGATCTCGACGATCCGCTGTTCGAGCCCGTACTGGCGCGTATCGAGGCACTCGATCTCCCCATCTTCCTGCACCCGGTGGAGACGGAAGGAAACCGCTTGCGCCCCTTCTTTCTCTCGAACTTATTGGGGAATCCCATGGACACCGCGATTGCGGCCTGCCATCTGATCTTTGGCGGCGTCCTCGACCGCCATCCCAAGCTGCAAGTCTGCCTGCCCCACGCCGGCGGCGTCTTGCCCATACTCATTGGCCGCATTGATCGCGGCTGGAAGGTGCGCGACGAGTTGAAACACCTGCCCCAGGCCCCGAGTGCCTATCTTCAACGCTTTACCTACGACACCATCACCCACTCCAAACCGATTATGGAGTTCGTGATCAAGCAGGTGGGATCGGAGCGTGTGATGGTGGGCAGCGATTACTGCTTCACCATGGGCTATGACCGCCCAGTACAGTTTCTCGATCAAGTGGATCTGACCAGCACACAGCGGCGCATGATTCTCGGGGGCAACGCGGAACGACTGCTGAAACTCTGAGACGTGGTCGGGCCGACCAGCCTGAGAAAGCGGCTGGCCCTGCTGACCCGAAGTTTTCAAGATCGTTCCAGGGGCTCGCACCAGGGAAGGGCTGCCGCGTCCGAACTCGCCGAAGGTGCTACTTCTCCCCGTCACGATTCCCGGCATTTGTTTGTGGAGCGGACGCGGGGATGGTGAATTTGAAGGCAGAGCCCTGCTCTCCCTTTGGTTCGACCCAGATCCTGCCGCCAAAGTGCTGGATGATTTTCTTGCAGATGGATAGACCGATGCCGTTGCCCGGATATTCGGTGCGGGTGTGCAAACGCTGAAAGACGACAAATATCTTCTCCGCATGTTCAGGCGCAATGCCGATCCCGTTGTCGCTCACCGAAAACAGCCAGTCCGGGCCGGAAGTCTCGGCGAGAACCTTGATTTCCGGCGGCGCTTCTTTGCGGAACTTGATGGCGTTTCCGATCAGGTTCTGGAACACCTGAGCGAGCAGCGTGCGGTCCGCCCACACTGTGGGAAGCGGGCCATGCGTAACGACCGCGCCGCTCTCCTGGATCGCGGCCATCAGCGCCTGCGAGGCTTCCTTTAGCACCGTGTCGCAATCCACGAATTCGAAGGTGACCCCGGCGCGGCCCACCCGGGAGAAGGCCAGCAAGTCCTGAATGAGGTGCTGCATGCGGACCGCGCCTTCACTGGCGTACTCGATATATTTGTTGGCCACTTCGTCAAGTTTTCCTTGATACCGTTCGGCAAGCAGTTGCGTGTAGGAGGCAACCATGCGCAGGGGTTCCTGCAAGTCATGCGAAGCGACATAGGCGAACTGTTCCAGGTCGGCGTTGGAGCGCGCCAACTCCTCTGCTTTGCGCGCCAGGTCTTCCTCCGCAACCCGGCGCAAACGCAGCGTGCGTTTTTCCTCGATGGCGCGGCGGATCGCCTCCGGCAGCCGCGCCAGGCCTTCTTTCAGCACATAATCCGTGGCCCCCTGCTTGATGCACTCGACGGCTGTGACGTCTCCCAGCGCTCCCGAGACCAGCACCAGCGGCGTGTCCAGACCCTCGCCCCGCAGCACTTCCAGTGCTTCCATGCCTCTCCACTGCGGCAGGTTGTAGTCGGCGATGACTACGTCTGGACGGTGGGCTTGCAATTGCCGCCTGAATCCGGCCTCGTCCTGCACCACAACCACCGACGCGGAAAGGCCGCCGCGGCGCAGGGACTGGGCCACCAACTCGGCGTCGGCTTCGTTGTCCTCCACGTGCAGCACGCGGAGTTCGTCTGGTTTTGATGGCGGACTAGCGGTGGGCATGGGTTCCTGCCAGTCGCTGCGAGCCTTCCACCACGGGCGGTTGGTTGACCACCAGCCAGTACAATCCAACATTTTTGACTGTCTCGCGGAACTGATCGAAGTCCACCGGCTTCTGGATATAGCTGTTCACACCCAGGTTGTAGCTGTTCACCAGGTCCCGTTCCTCTTTCGACGAAGTCAAAATTACGAGGGGGATGGTCTTGGTCCTGGGATCACTCTTCACCTGCCGCAGGACTTCCATGCCGTCCACTTTCGGGAGTTTCAGGTCCAACAGCACTAACTTCGGCGGATGATCGAACGATCTCTTGCTGTAAGTGCCGCGGCAGAATAGAAAATCCAGCGCCTCCTCGCCGTCGCGGACGACGGAAACCTGGTTGGCCACTTTCCCCCGCTCCAGCGCGTGCAGCGTCAGTTCCATGTCGTCCTGACTGTCTTCCACTAACAGAATTGTCGTCTCTCCTGTGATCATGATCGGCCTCCCGCTCCGGCTGCGTTATTTTTCGGTTTCGCCTGCTTTGCGGCGCTCAGCGTAAACGAGAAGGTTGCGCCCTTTCCCACTCCGCCCTCCGCCCATACCCGGCCCCCGTGCTTGTGAACGATGCGCTGCACCGTTGCCAGGCCAATGCCCGTGCCTTCAAACTCGTCGGCGCGGTGCAGTCTCTGGAATACTCCGAACAACTTGTCAACGTACTTCATGTCGAAACCAATCCCGTTGTCGCGCACGACAAACACCTGCTGCCCATTCTCCTCGCGGCAACTCACGCCGATCACCGCGTGCCCGTCGCCGCCGTTGCCTCCCGTCGCCTCCGAAGCCGTTGCCGTCCCGGCGTTTCCACGCGGACGCGTAAATTTCAGCGCGTTCGCCATAAGATTTTGGAATACCTGCTTTACCAGAACCGGATCGCATGCGACTTCCGGAAGTTCGTCAATCACCCACTCCACCTGCCGTCCGGTCGTCTCAGGTTCCAGCATCGCGGCCACCTCTTCCACGATTGCTGTTAGCTGCGCCGGCTGCCGATTCAGTACGTGCCGGCCAACCCGTGCCAGGTTGAGTAGTTCATCCACCAGCAGGCCCATTTTCTGCGTCCCTGCTTGAATGCGGTCCAGGTACCGGTGAGCGTTGGGGTCCAGCGTGGGACCGCACTCTTCCCGGAGCATTTGCGAAAACCCGATGATGTGCCGCAGCGGCGCGCGCAAGTCGTGCGAAACGGAGTAGCTGAACGCCTCCAGTTCCTGGTTCGCCACCTCCAGTTGCGCCGTCCTCTCGGCCACCTTGTGTTCCAGATTTTCATTGAGCCGCTGGATTTCCTGCTCATCAGCTTTTCTCTGGGAGATATCGCGGAACGCCACGACCCCGCCGCGGGCCACTCCGTCGCTGCCACGCACGGGGCTGGCGGTGGCTTCGATCCACACCTCGTCGCCGGCCTTTGGATTGCGAAGTATCAACTCGGCGCTGCAAGCCTCCCCACGAATGGCGCGGTAGAGGGGCGTGTCCTCGACGGGGAGCGGCGTCGTCCCGTCGGGCAAATACGTATCGTAAGATTTCGGGCGGCCCGACCTGCCCAGTTCCGCGGGACCGTATCCGGCAATCCTCTCCGCCGCCCGGTTCCAAATCAAATATTTCCCGTTTTCGTCGGCCGCCACCAGCCCCTCATCAATGCTGTCCAGCACCGACTCGAGCATCCGCCCCTGGTTTTCCAGAGACGTGCGTGAGCGCTGCACCTCCTCTGCCAGGCGCTCCAAACGTTCCTCCGCCAGTTTGCGCTCGCTGATGTCGGTATTGGTGCCAAACCACCGCACCACGCGCCCATCCACGTCCTTGACCGGCATGACCCTGGTCAGGAACATCCGCAGCTTCCCGTCGGCCCCGCGCAGCGGAAACTCCATGTCGAAAGGCTGTCCGCTCGCAATCGAACCCTTCCACCCCTCCAGCACCGCCGGCAGCCTCGCTGGATCATGCACGCTCTGCCAGCCCCACCCCTCCATCTCCTGGGCAGTGGTGCCCGTGTAGTCGTACCAGCGCTGGTTGTACCAGAAGATGTGACCATCGGCCTCCGCCATCCATGCCAGTTGGGGAATGCCGTTGGCCATCGCCTGGAACCGCTCTTCGCTGTCGCGCAACGCAGCCTCCGCGCGATGACGTTCCGTGACATCGCGCAGCACCGCCACTCCGCCGCACAACGCTCCTTGTGCGTCGCGCATGGGTTCCGCCGCAACTTCCAGATGGACCTTGCCCGCCGGCTCCGGCTGCTCCACGATCAATTCCACCAGCGCCGATTCCCCCCGCAGCGCACGCACCAGCGGCAAATCGTGCGGCGGGAAGGGCGTGACGCCGTCGGGCAGAAAAACCCCGTAGTGGGGGGTCCATTGCTCGCTGGGGACGTCGGCCGGGCCACGGCCCATCATTTGTTTCGCCGCGTCATTCCAGATCAGGAAGTGGGCATTGCGGTCCGCCGCGATCAATCCCTCACCCATGCTGCTCAGTACCAGCTCGAACATCACGGTCTGTTCTTGCAGCGCCAGCCGCGACACAGCCAGCTCCCGCGCTTGCCGGGCCAGTTCTTCCGCGTGCTGCGCCAGCCGGGTGCCGGCCTGCTTGCTCTCGGTAATGTCGCGCGCGATCTTGGATACCCCCACAATCGTGCCGCTGCTGTCCTTGATCGGCGAGATCGTTACCGAAACATCAATTCTGCTTCCGTCCTTGCGCACCCGCACTGTTTCATAGTGCTCGACGCTCTCGCCCCGCCGGATGCGCGACATGATGTCCACCTCTTCCTCCGCGCGTTCCGCCGGAAACAGCTTCCTGATGGACTGCCCCATCATCTCTTCCGCCGAATACCCGAACACCTTCTCCGCCCCACGATTCCATGCAGTGACCACGCTGTTGAGGTCCTTGCCGATGATCGCGTCATCGGAGGAGTCCACCAACGCGGCCAGGCGCTCGCGGACCGCCTCCGCTCGCCGTCGCTCCGTAATATCGCGCGCAATCACCGAGGCGCCCGTCACTCGCCCGCTCCCATCCCGCAAAGGAGACATGATCAGCGACACCTCCAGCCGCGTTCCGTCCTTCCGCCGGCGCATGGTGCCGTCCCGCGCGATTTGCCGCCCTTGCATGATCTCCAGGTTAAGTTGGTTCAACTCCTCGTTTCGGTCCGGGGGCACAATCATCAGGGGCTTGCCCACTGCTTCGGCTTCGCTATACCCAAACATCCGTTCCGCGCCTGGGTTCCAGCTCAACACGACCCCGGACAGGTCCGTGCTGAAGATTGCGTCGGCGGAGGACTCCACAATGGCTGCCAGTTGCACGTTGCGCGTCTCGGCCCGCTTGCGTTCCGCGATCTCCGAATTCAGAGCCGCGGTGCGCCGCGCCACGCGTTCCTCCAGGGTCGCGTTCAGGCTGGCGATCTGTGCCCGCGCGGAGGCGCTGACCCCAATCTCGCGGTTGACGAAGAAACCCGCGGCCGCCAGGATCAGCGATCCCATCAGCATGCCGCCGGTCGCGATCCAGTTCGCCTGCCGTCTTCCCGCGCGACTGGCTTGACCACGCTGCGCTAACAGCTGGTTCTCGGTCTCTTGCATGGTCTGGATCTCGGCCCGCACCGCATCCACGCTCTTCTTGTTTTGCAGCAACTCCTCCGTGCCGGGAGGGGCCTTGGTTTGTTTCCGAGCGGCTACCATCTTGTGCGTGAATTCAACCGCCGCCGCAATGCGCGGCTGCAGAGCCTCCAGCCGCCGTTGTTGAGCGGGATTGTCCGCCGTCAGGCGCCGCAATTCCGCCAGGTCCTGGATTAGTTCGCGCTGTCCGGCTTCATAAGGCTGCAGGAATAGTTCCTGTCCCACCAGCACAAAACCGCGCGCGCCGGTTTCCACATCGAGGACGTGCTGGAGCGTGCTTTCCAGGCGGGTCAACACAGTTTGTGTGTGTGCGACCCAGTCCGACTCGCTGGCTATTTGCCGGGCATTGCGCCAGGCCAGAAATCCCATCAGGCCCGCCACCGCAATCGTCACCACAAAACCTACGGCGACGCGCTTCCGCAGCGGGGCCTCGATTTGTGCGTCGCGCGCTTTGCGTTCGACGATTTCCCGTTCCAGTTCCCGGTTCCGCTCCTCCAGTTGCATGCGGCTGGGGAGCGAAATTACTTTGGGGATCAGCGGTATCAGCATCGCCGTCGTGAGCACGGACACCGCGGCGGTCAGCGCCTTGACCACCCCAGCCAAAAGATAGTTACCGTGCCAGACATTCCAGATTTCCAGTGCATGGGTGGTGCCGCAGGCCAGGATGAATCCCCCGAACATCCAGAAAATCCGGTTGAAGGGAAGGCCCCGATTCTTGCGAATGAAATAGACCAGAATCAAGGGAATGCAGTAATAGGCCAACGCGATCAGGCCGTCGGAAATGACGTTCAGCCAAACGATCCGGGGGTTCCACAGGTAGCAGAACCCGTGGGGCATGAAGTCGCTCTCGCCACCTCCCGGCGTCGCGATCGCCCAACCCAGCCACACCACCGCCCCCACAAGCGCAACCACGCCCGCGGCCTTGAGCCGGCGATTTGCCGTTACCCACATGCCGGGAAGATCGGCCCCAGCGTCCCCACGCTTGAGGCGAACTGCGGGCCGCGCGTCGCAGAGAACGTCTAAGGCGTGTCGCAAATGATCCAAAAGGGGAACTGGGAGGCGTGTTCCGTAGCATCGGCCCCTTGGGTGGAATGCCTCGCGGGAGCACCGGGTGGCCGCTGGAGGGGCAGGGAGGGTCGGCGTGGGGCTGGAGGACTACCGCGAAACCGCTTGTGCACTTTCCGCGATCGGCCTCCGTTTGAATCTAAAGGGTTTGGATGAAGCGGAAAACGCGCAGGGGTCATTGCGCCACGGCATCTCCGGGCATAACGGCCGAATTTCAGGCGGTACGCGGCTTAGCGATCAGAGTGGTTGACTACCGAGCATGTCTTGAAGACGTACCGCGGTTCGAAGCAATCGAGCTTCGCCGCCACGCTCTGCGGTCAGTTGCAGACCGAGCGGTAAGGCCGTTCCCACGGGCATGGGAATGGAGATAGCCGGAGTACCGAGAGCGGTCCACGGCGCGTTCATTCTAGGATCTCCGGTGGACGCCAGACCGGCCGGGGCCGGGCCCACCGCGGCCGGCGTCAGTATCACCGGCGTGCGTTTGAAGTGTTCCGCGAATTGCGCTCTGCATGAGGCGATATACCGTAGGGTCTCGTCATAGCGATCCACCGAGATCTGAAGCCCCTGCCGAACCAGGTTCGCGAGGTCCCCGAGCCGGTCGCCGTATTGATCGTAGCGCTGCTTGTGAGCGCGCGCACCCTCATAGAGCATCACCGTCAGGTTTGCCTCGGCAAGCTTGGCCAGCGTCCCGGCGATATCAATCGGTCGGATGGATGCGCCAGCTTTGCGCAAACGTGAAAGAGCATTCTTATATGCCGTCGCCATGGTTGGTTCGACATCGGGAATGGGCTCTGGTGCTCCCAGATCAAAATCCTCGGAGCGGCCCAGGGAATGACCCAATGAATCCCAAAGCGCCGACATATCGGCGGGCGTGCGTGTGAAAAACCCGAGCGTGTCCAGGCTTTTCGACAGCGGTAGCACGCCTTCCATTGGGAGAAGACCATAGGTGGGCTTGAAGCCAGTAACGCCGCAAAAAGAGGCGGGCCGTAACACGGACCCCCGGGTTTGCTCCCCGATCGCGAACGGCACCATGCCCGCGGCAACTGCGGCCGCCGAGCCGCTCGAACTGCCACCCGGTGTGTGCTCCAGGTCACGCGGGTTGCGTGTGGGCGCGGGCGTCAGGTATGCGAAAGCCGTGGTTTGGGTTTTCCCCAGCAAAATCGCCCCGTGCTTCCTCATTTCTCGAACGATTGTGGCGTCGGTGGTTCCGATTCGCCCTTTGTAAATCGGCGAACCGTATTCGGTGGCCAGACCTCTCGTCTCGACGATGTCTTTCACGCCGTAAGGGATCCCGGACAAGCGTCCCCGAGTGGTGTTCTTCTGCGGCGAGACCTGGACCCAGGCATGGATCGTCGGGTCCATGGTTTGAATGCGGTCCAGGCAGCGCTGTAACGCAATCTTGCGCATTTTTGCCGATGCACCCAGCCACTGAGTCAGAGTTTCAGGGATCGGTGCTTGTTGTTGGGCGTAAGTTGTGGCACGACCCACAGCTGCTGCGAAACCCGCAAAAAGAAATGTGCGGCGACTCAAGCGACTGACATTTTGATATTGCATGGGATTCCTCCGTCCGGACTCAATCCCGCCGAAACCCTGACGCGGACAGTGGTGGGTTTAGACGAGCCAACAGCGGCAGCCAACGCGGCTGGCTTCAGTGCGGTGAGCGCGGCAGCGGGATTCTTGTCGCGATGCGCTCGGCGGCCACTTTGCTTGCCGATATCGTCTTCGCACGATCGGCGGGGACTGAGGCGGTGTACTGCGCCGGCGTCTTGACGTTCGATTGGGGGTTTCATGGATTCGTCGTTTTCCCGAACGAAGTGTATCACCGAGCGTTTGAAAACCAGCCAGCGGCAGAGGCTGTGGGTATTGGTGTCGTCGTTGGTTTGCGTTGGCCGGCAAGATTCTGGCCGGGCTACACTGGAAGAAGCAGCGTGCCGGGAGTTGCTCCTTCAAAATGATCTCTTTCTCAAACATCAATAAGCAGTATGGCAAGCAGTTGCTCTTCGTGGATGCTTCGTTTCAGTTGAATCCCGGCGAAAAAGTTGGGCTGGTCGGTCCCAACGGGTCGGGCAAGACAACGCTGTTCCGTATGGTGGTCGGCGAGGAAACGCCCGACGAGGGCACGGTCTACGTCCCCAGGAAGTTGACGATCGGCTACTTTCGCCAAGACGTCGAGGAAATGCAGGGCCGTTCGGTTCTGGATGAAGCGATCGCAGGCAGCGGACGCGTCGGCGATCTGCATCACGAGCTCGAAGCCTTGCAGCGGGAAATGTCCGACCCCGACAAGGCGGATGACATAGACCGCATTCTTGAACGCTTCGGTCACGTTCAGGAGGAGTACGAGCATTTAGGCGGTTACGCCCTCGAATCCCAAGCCCGTGAAGTGCTCCACGGTTTGGGATTCAAAGACGATCAGATTGACGGCGACGTGGGCGCTCTCTCCGGCGGATGGAAGATGCGGGTTGCGCTGGCACGGGTCCTGCTCGGAATGCCGGATGTATTGCTGATGGACGAACCGACGAACCATCTCGACATCGAATCCATCATCTGGCTCGAGCAGTTCCTCAAATCATTTCCTGGCGCGTTGCTCATGACTTCGCACGACCGCGAGTTCATGAATCGTCTGGTCTCGAAGATCGCAGAGATCGATAGCGGCGAAATCATTACCTATTCGGGTGACTACGACTTCTACGAGCGCGAACGGGCGGTGCGAGAGAGCAATCAGCAGGCAGCATTCGCCCGGCAGCAGTCCATGCTGGCCAAAGAGCAGCGCTTCATTGATCGTTTCAGGACGCACGCGGCCAAAGCGGCCCAGGTGCAGAGCCGCATCAAAGCTTTAGACAAGATCGAGAAGATCGAGTTGCCGAAGAAACGCGAAGTGGTGAAGTTTGACTTTCGTGTACCTCCGCGCTCCGGCGAACAGGTGGCCGTCCTCGAGAATCTGCACAAGAGTTACGGCCCGCGTGTGATTTACGAAGGCTTCAACCTCACCATCCGCCGCGGAGAACGCTGGGCCGTCATGGGGAGGAACGGCGCGGGTAAGACTACGCTTCTTAAAATGATTGCCGGAGCCAGCGCTCCAGATGCCGGAAGCGTGCGGCTCGGCGCCAGCCTGTATATGGGCTACTTCGCGCAACAGTCGCTGGACGTGCTCAATCCCGACCTCACCGTCGCCGAACAATTGCAACAAGATTTTCCCGGGGACAGTGTCGGTTCGTTGCGGAACCTGGCAGGAGCATTCCAGTTCTCGGGCGACGACACAGATAAGAAGATCCGCGCACTCTCCGGCGGCGAAAAATCGCGGCTGGCCATCGCACGCATGCTCTACAACCCGCCGAACTTCCTGGTGCTCGACGAACCGACCAATCACCTGGATCTTGCGACCAAGGAGATGCTGGTGGACGCCTTAAAGGATTTTGAAGGCACCATGATCTTCGTATCGCATGACCGCATGTTCCTTCGCGGTCTGGGCTCACGTGTGCTGGAGCTGGGCGGTGAGAGCGGCACCGACCGCAATCCCACTGTTTATCCTGGGTCATACGTTGAGTACGTGCAGAAACTTGGACATGAGGCGCCTGGGATCTATTCGTAGGTTTTGCAGGGCTACGGGGTACGTCTGATCTGGCGCTACATTACCTGAGTGGCCACCCTCAATTCAGAGGCGGCGAATTGGCTTTTGCCTTACCTGTCGGTCCGTTATAGCCCGCCTCAGACGGTCGAGGAACTCGTTGGACGGATCAAGCTCCGATACCTTCTTCAGTGCATTCTCAGCTTCAGTAAGCTCGACGGAGGCTATTGCTGGGAAGCTCATATAGTTGCTGTCAAACAGTGAACACAGTACGTTTATGAGCACTCCGAGGTTTGGAATCACATTTCGCGAAGCCGCGATTTCCGCCTTCAGCAGATCCTTACTCTCTCCAAGCTCTCCCTTCGCAAATGCAATGCGAGCTTTCGTATGCGCCAGCAACGCGAAATCGGAAGGAGTACGCGCTTTCTTTTCAAGTTCCGGCAAGAGCCCGTCAGCCAGCTCCCATTCGTCGATCTCTAAGTACGCGGCGGCCAGCGAGTTGGCAGGGCTGAATTGGTCCGGATCCAGTTCTATCGCTCTTTTAAAATGGGGAACCGCAAGCTGGGGACGCTTTTGTTTAGCGCGAATGACACCAAGGCGATTTTGAAATCGTTCGTTTAACTGATCTCTAGCTGCTGCTAATTCGGCTGAATCGTAGGCCGCATCCAGCTCTCCGAGATCCTCGAGTATTCGGGATTCGAGGTCTAGTACAAAGGGATTTTCGGACTCCTGTTCCTTCGCCCGCGCGAGGAACTCAAGTGACTCTTCATTGCGGTTCAATCGGTGGAGGCATTCAGCAGCATCTCGAAGGGATCTAACATGCTCGCGTTTCGCAATAATCGGCGTGAACAACTGAAGGGCCTTCGACCAGTTGCGCTGTTTGAGTTGGCTCCAGCCCATGGCGTGGAGGACACCGACGTCGTGGGGACGTTCTACCAACATTTCCGTGAAAATCTGGTCGGCCTCTTTCCACTCCTCTTGTCGAACGCGGATTCGACCCCGATAAAGCCGCATCCTCCAGTTTTTCGGATTTGATTCGAGTATGGCTGAAATGTACTGATCAGCAAGTTTATAGTCTCTTCGGTTATAGAGCGTAAGCGCGGTCGCCTCCAACTCGCCAGAGAGGTCGCTCCGCAGTGCGGTCGCCTTTCCAAGCTCACCGGCGAGCGCGTATGACCTAAAAATTACTGGCAGTAGCGAGGCGAACTCAGCCGATGCCCTGTCCACGAGGTCTAAATGAACTCTCAGAGCCTCCGCTAAATCGACGCACCGCTGTCGGTAGTCGCTGCGATGTAGACGGTGCCAAAAAAAATCCCGGAACAACGGGTGAGTTTCAATCACTCTATCGGCCGTAATGAGTCCAGCATTCGCGCACTGCGCAACTGCTTGTTGAAACTCAGTCTCAGAAGAACCAGCCGCAGACAGTACGGATGCTGGCAAGCCGACACCCGCAAGCGCTAGGGTTTCCATCAGTTTTTCTGCCGCTGAAGTCAGCTTCAGATCTTGAAGAAGAGCACGCGCCAAATCTCTTCGCAGAGCAACCAGCTCCTGAGGATACTGCTCAAGAAAATTTACACTGTGATCCCCGAGCAGTCCTGCCACCAAATGGGCTGCTACCGGATGCCCGTATAGTTTCGGGGCAATTCGACTAGAATCCTCCACGGACAGTTCTTTATCGTAAATCGCAAAATACCAGTTCCTGACCAACGCGGCGACGTGTTCATCCTTGAGTCCCCGAACTTGGAACTGCATGACACGATCTTGGATCGCAGCATCGAGCTTGGGGCGCCTTGTCGAGGTCATGAAAACGGGACGACTTGACAGGGCTGGCAGATCGGAAATGATTGCCAAGAGGGACGTGAGGGGACCTTGGGGCTGGCTATCCTCATCCAACCAGTGCTGCACATTAGACAGAACCAGCAATTGTTCGCTCTTTACAATGGATTCGACAGATAGGCGAATTTTCTGCTCGAGTTGTTCCTGACTCAAGCCTTCGGGGAGTGTTTCGCGTAGAACTGATGCAGAAAGCGCAAGGGCAAGCTCCACAAATCCAGTTCCTGCACTAACGTCGATTCGAACGACGCTAACACCTTCGAAAATGCGCTGAAGGGCTTCTTGAATCGTCGAAGACTTGCCCACGCCAGTGAAGCCAAAGGCACATACCGCGCGAAATTCCGGATCGTCAACTGCTGCCTCAATCTTCGCGGTTTCATCATGGCGGTTTACAAACCGTGATCGTACCGATCTGGGAGCCTGTTTTAGGAGGTCCTTCAACTTCTGCAAGATGTCCGAGATTGGAGACGTTGAGCCGACTACAGAGAAAACTTGGTATGGCTCAAGGTAGAGAGGTAGAGGGGTATCGTCTAGCACCACCACTCGAAGCCTTATCGCTTTCCTGCGTAGAGCTTGCAGGAATGCCATGTTTACTTCGAGCCGGACCCATTCGCTCTTCGAAGCGTTTTTGCTCCAGAACAGGACGAAGTCGGTCGCCGATGTGATTCCCTCGGCGATCTTCTCGAGGAACATCTCACCCCACTCGATTTCGGCACGATCAAGCCAGGTTGATTCCGCCTCGAGTCCTTTGTGGACACCGATCACAATTGTCTTGTCCACTGACGAGTGACTAAGAAACGCGCGCATAGGGTCTCCCTCGTTTTCATCAGTATAAATGGGCAGCAAAAACCGGGGTCAGACGGAACCTTGCCCCGGGCCGCCTCATTAACCTTCGCCAGGTGGATTAGCCTCAGTGGGAAAGTCCCTTTGTCGAGGCTTCGGGACTAGGCTGAGCGTTCTGGTTTGGTGTTCTCATTCCTTTCCACCGGTAAAATAATGCGAGCCCGAAACAACGAACTCGATTGTTTCTTTGTGAGCATCCAGAAGGGTAGGGCGGAAAGGGACCCGGTGAAAGTCGCCACCTTCAACATTAACAACATCAATAAGCGGCTCGACAACCTCTTGGCTTGGTTAGCGAAAGCTGAACCGGACGTGGTTAGTCTCCAAGAGCTCAAGGCGGATCAGGACGCCTTCCCCGTGAATGCCCTTCGGACTCTCGGGTACGAAGCAGTCTGGCAAGGGGAGCGCTCCTGGAACGGCGTGGCCATTCTCGCGCGACACCAGGTTCCCGTGCTGACTCGTACAAGTTTGCCGGGAAATCCTGAAGGGCATTTTTCTGAAACTCGTAATCCTCAGGTTCATCATTCTGAAGACCATCAAGCTCGCTACATTGAAGCGGCGGTTCAGGGAGTCCTCGTCAGTTCCATCTACCTCCCCTATGGGAATCCGCAGCCGGGGCCGAAATTCAATTACAAGTTGGCCTGGTTTGAGCGCCTGATTGCCCACGCCGCCGAACTCATGGCGAGCGGCGCACCCGTGGTATTGGCCGGTGACTACAATGTCGTGCCGACAGCGCAGGACATCTATCGGACTCGATCGTTGGATAACAACGCGTTGATCCAGCCCGAGAGCCGACAGGCCTTTGCGCGTTTGCTGGCCCAAGGCTGGACTGACGCCATGCGGAAGCTACATCCGGACGGGCCGCTGTGGACATTCTGGGATTACAAATTTGAACGCTGGCAGAAGGACAAAGGCATGCGACTGGATCACTTTCTGCTCTCGCCAAGTTTGTCGGACCGACTGGTGGACGGCGGTGTTGACCGATGGGCGCGTGGGCAGGAAAACGCGAGCGACCACGCCCCAGCATGGATCATGCTTGATCTCTAGACTTGATCTCTAGACCAGAGCCGAGATTCTACTTTTTGGTAAATCAGCCATCCAATAAATAAGGGGAACTGTGAGCCAGTCCCCCTTATTGGACAGTTTTGGACAGTTGCTGCAAGTGCCCAATGGCCCGTACCCCTATGATTGCGTTGGTTGCGGGGGGTGGATTTGAACCACCGACCTTTGGGTTATGAGCCCAACGAGCTACCAGACTGCTCCACCCCGCACTTCGATCATACCAACCGTTTTCACTTATCGTCAATTTTTATGCCGAGGCTGGCGGTGATGTAGCGTCGGATATCGAGGCTGAGGTCTTCCATGGGCGCGTAGTATCCGAATTGGTGGACGCGGCTCTGCATGCCTCGCTGCACCCGCTCGCAAATTGCCCAGTCCTGGCGGTTGACCAGGTCCCAGAATTCCACTGCGTCGTTCGGGTTGAAGTCAGGCTTGGTGATTTCATCTGGATGAAACAGGAAGTCGCAGATCACGCGCGTGTGTCCGGGCGCGGACGGCCAGAGCGTGAATGCCGCGGCGTGATCACATGCCAGGCTCAGCATGAAGTTGGGATAGAGCAGTTCACCCTTGTGGCGGACTTGTTCGTCCTGGTTCAACGCGGGGAAGGGTGCGCGATTCGTTCTGCCTGAGGACGTAAATGTGACCGCCCCTTCGCGATGAGGAACGCCGCGCTCCCAGTCGAGGTTGGCTCCGCCACTGTCTTTGAATGCGGGTACGACTTCGCAAAGCTCGGGATGGATAGACCCGCAGTGGTAGCACTCGTTGTAGTTTTCGAGAATGACCTTCCAGTTCGCGGCGACGTCGTAGGTGAGGCGATGCGCGCAGCGCAGGTCAGCGAGCGGATAACGTTGCACTCGCGCGGGAACCTGACCAAGTTGGTCAACTAGACTGCGGCCGGGTTGCTGGGCGTCCGCGGGCGTCAGGTGGATGAAGATGAATCCTCCCCACACGGCCACGTCAACTGGGTAGAGATGGAAGTCAGACTTGCAAAAGCCCTGCTCCTGGCTCAGATGCGGCGCTCCGGTCAGTTCACCGTCGAGATCGTAGGTCCAGAGATGATAGGGACAGCGAATACCGGCGGACGTGATTGCGCCATTCAACTTCACGCCGTCTTCGTAAGACCCCGTGCCGGTGGAACAGAGTTGTGCTCCACGGTGCCGGCAGACGTTGTAGTGCGCCTTGATTTGCCCGGCGCGGTTGCGCACCAGCAGAATACTTTCTCCCGCGACGTCGAGCACGAGGTGGGTGCCGGGGGAGGGAATCTGTTCTTCGCGGCCGCAGCAGAACCATTGCCGTGAAAAGATCCGTTCTTTCTCGAGCGCGAAGATGTCTGCAGAAAAATAGAAAGACGTGGGCAGCGATTTCTGCATGGGCGAAGCTGGAGTCGCTTTCATCGGCTTCACGCGACTCCTTTCATCTTGCCTTTTTTCCAGTCGCGCAGAACTTGATGAGCCGCGTTGCGGCCGGGGGCGCCGGTGACGCCACCTCCGGGATGAGTGCCGGCGCCGCACAGGTAGAGTGCGGCGACGGGCGTGCGGTATTGTGCCCAGCCCGCGACGGGGCGCATGAAGAAAAGCTGCTCGAGCCGAAGGTCGCCGTGAAAAATATTGCCTTCCGTCAGACCATAGGTGCGCTCCAGATCAAGGGGCGTGAGCACCTGGCGCGCAACAATGGCCCGCGGCACATTCGGAGCGTACTGGCTGATGGTTCGCACAACCCGGTCGCCAAGAAGTTCGCGCTTCTCGTCCCATGTGCCTTCGCGCAAATTGTAGGGAACATACTGCACAAAGCACGTCAGGATGTGCTTGCCCGGCGGAGCAAGGGATGGGTCGGCGTTGGAAGAGACCACACAGTCCACCCAGAGTTCTTCAGGAATGTCACCGAACTTGGCAATGTCGTAGCAGCGCTCGGCGAATTCGAGAGAAGGGACCAGCGTGTAGAACGTCCTCTGCATTGTGGAATGAGTGGGCGGCGTACCGATGAACGCTGGTTCCTCCGAAAGGACCAGGTTTACCTTTGCACACGGTCCCTGCATCTTGATGCCGCGAATCGCGGAAAGGAAATCGGCGGGAAGGTGTTGCGCTTCCACTAAGGCAAGAAAAGTGTGCTTTGGATCGGCATTGGACAGCACCATGCGTGCGGGAATCTCTGTACCGTCTTCCAGCACGACGCCGCGAGCCCGGCCATCCCGCACCGCGACTTGCACAACCGGGGAATTGGTTCGGATTTCGACGCCGCTGCGCCGGCCGGAATCGGCGAGCGCCTGTGTGATCGCGCCCATTCCGCCCATTACGTGCCCGGAAAAGCCCTGCAGATGATGATCTCCGCCGCTGAGCAAGTGAAACAGCAATCCGATGGCTGTGCCCGCTTGATACGGTCCACCGTGCTTGCCATAGACGTTGTTAGCGAGGAACATCGTCTTTATCTTTTCGGATTCATAGTTGCGGTCGAGAAATTCTCCGAGACTGCCGGTAAGAAACGACACCAACTGGGATATCTCGTCTGCGGAGATGCCGCGAAACCTTCGTCCCACGCGAAGCAGATCGTACCAACCATTCACGGTGGAAGCGTCCACTTGCGGGGGTGGTTCCAGGAAGAATGGCTGCAAGTAGCGGGCGAGTTTCTTCAGTCGGTCGTCCACCACAATGAATTGCTGGGAGTCGCGCACAGATATCTTGCTGAACTCCTGCTGTGCGCGTGCGCGGTCTGCCCACCAGGGAACCACCGTGCCGTCGGGGAAAGCGACTTGAATGGCGGGATCGCAGGGGACCATGCGTAGTCCGAACGCCGCGAGGTTAAGCTCGGAAATCACCTCGGGACGCAACATGCTGGCCACGTAGGAGGTGGTGGAGGCGCGGCAACCGGGAGCGATCTCCTCGGTGACGCAGCACCCGCCAACGATGTGCCGCCGCTCCAGCACCAGCGTGGACAGGCCGGCGCGCGCAAGATAGGCGGCGGCGGTCAGGCCATTGTGGCCCGCCCCGACAACGATGGCATCGTAGGTCTTATTCAAGAGGTGAGTGAAGCATAATGACTATGAGTCAAAGTGACTGTGTTACAGCAACATAAAATAGCGCAATAGGGCCATGAAATGGAATTGAAATCGTAGTTAATCTGATATATCGTTAAGTTGACTTTTAGTCATTCCAATGACAGGCATCGCCAGCAATCGGCAACGTCCGCCACACTATCAGCGCAACGTGCCGCCACGTCCTCGATCGGAGGCGAAACGGGCCCGCATCATTGAGGCCGCCATGCTGCACTTTGCCAAACATGGCTACCACGCCGCTCGCGTCGGTGACATCGCTGACGGATTGGGGATCGCCAAGGGCTCTGTCTTCCAGCACTTCGGCAGCAAAGACGGATTGTTCTTCGAGGTCTACAAACGGGCGGTCCGGACTTTTTCGAAGTATCTGGATGCTCCAGCGGATGTCCAGCGGAACGGTTTTTTCGAGATCCTCAAGTATTGGCTGGCTGGCACCGAACACATGCTCCGCGAGGATGTCGTCCCCTATCGCATCGCCCTGCTTGGCAACTACGGCACGGATCTGGTTTTGAAGAAAGAGATCAACCGGTTTTTGTTGACCGAAGATCCGTACGGGACGGTAGCGCTGGTGCGCTTTGGCTTGGAACGTGGGGAACTACGCTCTGATATTGAAGGGGACATGATCGTCTCGATTATTGACTGGATGATGGAGCGGTTCCAGGATGCGCTGCTGACGGCCGAGCTTGATCCGGGGCTGTTCCGCAAGCAGGGCGAGCTGCCGGAGAAAAAAGAGGCGCGAATTCAGCAGTTTCTCGATGTGCTCAGGCGGGCAGTGGGGACGCCGCAAGCCGCTGCTTCGCAACGCTCGACGGCGGGCTGACTCCGCCGCTGGCCGCAATTTGTTTCAGCGTTAGGGAATCTTTGATTAAGTTCAAAAAGGAAAAGCAGGTTTCTCGACTTCGCAAGATTGCCCATAAACGGGCAATCTTACTGCGCTCGAAATGACAAACATATAGCCTGATCAGAGTGTCCTTGGTCGTGAAGTGCGGTCACGAGGGGATTTTCCATATGCAGAATTCCATTGAAGAGATTCTTGGCAACTACGACGACTGTGCTCCGCTGGCGGAGGCTTTGACGATTCCCGCGGCGTGGTACACCGACCCGCGCATCGCGGAGCGGGAACGGCTGCAAGTCTTCAGCAAGACGTGGCAACTTGTCGGCCATGCAGCGCAACTGGAGAGAGCGGGGCAGTTCGTTACGACCACCGTGGCCGGCGAGCCGATTGTGGCCGTGCGCGGCAATGACGGTATCCTGCGCGCCTTCTACAACGTGTGCCGTCACCATGCCGCCGCCGTAGTCACGCTGCCTTGCGGGCAGGCTTCTCTGTTGCATTGTCCCTATCACGGTTGGAACTACGGGCTGGATGGCAGCCTGAAGGGAATGCCAGAATTCGAAGGAGTGAAAAACTTCGACCGCGCTCAGAATGGTCTGGTTCCAGTTCGAGTAGAGAGCTGGGAGGGACTGGTTTTTGTGAATCTCGATCCCGACGCGGCGTCACTCCCGAACTATTTCGCGGGCCTGGTCAAGCGCGCGGCGCCGCTGGGAATGAGCAAGCTTCATTTTTTCGAGCGCCGCACCTACGACATTGCCTGCAACTGGAAAGTGTTTGTGGACAACTACCTCGACGGTGGATATCACGTGCCGCACCTGCATAAAGCTCTCAGCTCGGTGCTCGACTACAAGCAGTACACCATCGAGAACGAAGATCGCTACTGCCTGCAATCCAGTCCAATGGTGGCTTCCGACGAAGATGCGGCCACTGGCTATACGCGTAAAGGCGACCGTGCGTGGTACTTCTGGCAGTATCCGAACTTCATGTTCAATTGCTACCAGGGTTACATGGACACGAACTACGTCATCCCCGTGGACGCTGACCACTGCCGCGTGATCTTTGACTTTTATTTTGATGACATCAGCGAAGGCCGCCTCGCCTACAACACGGAGTCGGTCAACGTGGGCAATCGCGTGCAGGATGAAGACCTGGGGATTTGCGAGGCGGTGCAGCGCGGGTTGAAATCGCGCGCTTACGGTGCCGGGCGATTATCGGTAAGGCGAGAGGCTGGGGAGCAGTTGTTCCACCGCTTGCTGGCGGCGGACTTGAAAGGGCAGCCTACCCCTTCGGCCCTGGCCGCGGATTGAACGTCATTTGATTGACTGTGATTTGATTGACCGTCATTGGTTGTCGCGGGGGATGGTCTCTTGCCAGGTTTTTGTTTTGAGCATCACTCCATCTTTCAGCAGTTCGCGCGTGTATTTGTAATAGAAGTTCTGGCGGTCGGTGGTAACGGAGAGATGGCCGCGCCACGTTAGGGTCCTGCCTTTTAATTCAAAAATGCTTTCTGCTTCGCCTTTTGCCGAGCTTGTCTCTGGATGCGCGTCGTCGGCCTCGTAGGTCATTGCTTCCAAGTCCGTCTGCTTGCCCCACGGATATTCGCCCGAGTCCTTACCTTTCCAATGGACCGTGGATTTCTGTCGTGCCTCATCGCGCTCCACGGTCCATTCTCCGGGCCAGGGAAAGCCTTCGCTCTTGATATCTTTGCGCTCTTCGGAGGGTTCGGGAGCGTGGAACGCTGGAGCAGGCGCGCCTTCCACAGGGACCACGGGCAAGACGATGCGAGAGCTGTTTTGGCCGCCCAGGTTCAGCCATGTAGTCATCGAGTAAGGCGTGGGCAGCATCATCGGCCACAGAGCATTCGACACCGCCACACGAATGCGATGTCCCTCGGCGAACACCCAAGTCGTCAAATGCAATTCAATGTCAAGCGAATACACCCTGCCCGGCTCCAGGGGTTTTGGGTTGACCATGGACTCGCGCTGCGCCCCGCTCATGCCCGCACCGGTAATCTGCGTGACGCTGCCATCGGGCCCAACATCGCTTAGCCGCACAAACCAGTTCGCCTGCGGCACCGGCGCAGCAACTCGCAACAGTGCGTGCGGCCGCCCCAGGATCGCGAGTTCCTCTTTTAGCGGCGCGGAATCATAAACCAGGCTGTACGCGTCCACCGGCCGCACATCGCTCAGCAGTTCTCCCCACCAGAATCCCGCTTCGACACCCGCAGACGGCACATATTTGAGCATATGGATGTCCTGTGCCGGTGCAGTCTTCGATAGAGAATGGTCGCCAACCAGATACATCGCTGTATTCGCCGCATCCGGCGGCGGCCAACGATCCACCCGCCGCCAGTTGCCCGGTGTTTGCGCCATCGCCGGGTCCGGAGGATGCGACTTCCGCATATAGATAACCAGACGTGGATCTTTTTCGACGCCCGTGTCGCGCCCCTTCAGCCAATGATCAAACCAGCGCACCGCCTGGTCGCGCCACTCAATCAGCGGCCCCATGGCGGCGTCATTGGGGAAGGTATGATTCCAGGGGCCAACGATGGCGCGTACCGGCCCGCTGGACTGCATGAGCATGTCGGTCACGTTGTCGCGATAGCCATCAAGAAGCCCGCCGATCAGAAAACTGGGAATCGTGATCTCGCGCAGCGGGCGAACACGGTCACGCCAGAACGCGCCGTCCCGCTGATGTTTTAAATAAATCAGCGACCACGGTGCAGAATCGAAGCGAGGGCCCAGGACTTTCTCGTCAAGAGTGAAATCAGGCGCGCCAGTCCATCCCTGCGCCATGTCCATGTTGAGTTCGAATTCATCCACATGCGCCATGCCGTCCATGTAGTGAACGTCGTCGTGGAAAAGCTCGGCGGTGGCATCCACCGCAAGAATTGCCTTGAGCGCGGGAGGATGCCGCATCGCCATTTGCAGGGAATTAAATCCACCCCATGAGATGCCAAACATGCCCACGCTGCCGTTCGACCAGGGCTGGTTGGCCAGCCAGGCAATCACCTGCTCGCCGTCCAGTTGCTCTTGTTCTGAGTAATCACGCTCGGGTGGAGTGCCTTCACTGTTGCCAAAGCCGCGAATGTCCACGCGAACGCTGACGTAGCCGCGGTGCGCAAAATAAGAATGCATGGGATAGTCACGCGCGGCGGTGTCGTCGTCTTTGCGGTAGGGAAGATATTCCAACAAAGCAGGGAAGCGCTCGCCGGCTTTCGCGCCATCCGGCATGTAAAGCGTCGCCGATAGCCGCACCCCGTCCTTCATGGGGATCCAAATGTTCTCCATGCGCACGCCATAGGCGGGAGGAGAAGGCGGATCGGAGGCAAAGGAAGAGAGTGTGGCGGCTAAAAGGAAAACAGGAAAGAAGGGTAGCAGTCTGATGTTCATTGATTTTCCAGGAATCGATTGTCCAAGAGTAGACGGCTGCGAAAGTGTATCAGGAAGTTTCCTGCTCCCGCCGCAAAGAGCGCAGATCAATCCCCACCTGTTCGGCTTTTTTGTAGAGATGGCTTCTCTCCAGCCCGAGCGCTTTCGCAGCCTGACTGATGTTGCCACGATGCTCTTTGAGCGCGGCTAGCAAAGTGTCGCGCTCAAATGCCTGCACTCGCTCACTCAGCGAACCGGGATAGGCCACGCCAGCGTCCGCTTTGGCGGGGGCGGCTACGACCATCTGTACCGTCTCCAGGTCCACCGTGCCTCCGGTTGCTAAAAGCATCAGCCGTTCCACCATGTTTCGCAGTTCACGCACATTGCCCGGCCATTGCTGCGTCTGTAGCGCCATCACTGCCTCGGGCGAGAATGGTATGGGCTTCCACCCATTCTGCAGCGAGACTTGCTCGGCAAAACGGTGGATCAGCGCTGGAATATCGTCCCTGCGCTCACGAAGGGGCGGCAGTGTGAGCGGGAATACATAGATGCGATGAAACAAGTCCTGCCGGAATTGCCCATCGCGCACTCGCGCTTCAAGATCGCGATGCGTCGCCACCACGACGCGGACATCCACGGCGATTGGGCGGTCTCCCCCCACCCGCTCCACCTCGCCCTGCTCGAGCACGCGCAGCAGTTTGGCCTGCATTGTCAGCGGCATATCGCCGATTTCATCCAAAAACATTGTGCCGCCGCTGGCTTGCTCAAACTTGCCCGCGTGACGCGCGGCCGCCCCGGTGAAAGATCCCTTTTCGTGCCCGAATAGCTCGGACTCAATCAATTCCGCCGGTACGGCCGCGCAGTTCAGCGTAACGAACGGCCCGTCGGCGCGCGGGCTTAGCGCATGCACGGTCCGCGCGGTCAGTTCCTTGCCCGTGCCCGTTTCACCGAGAATGCAGACCCGTGTTTCGCTTGCCGCCACGCGCTTGAGCTGTGCCATGACGCGCTCCATCGCCGCGCCCTGCCAGATGATCTCCTGCTTGCCGGACCGCGCGCGGAGTTGCCGGTTCTCACTCTCCAACCGTTGCAGCTTGACGGCATTGTCCACGGTGAGCAAGAGCTTGTCGGTGGAGACCGGTTTTTCCAGGAAATCGAGTGCGCCGAGCTTGGTTGCGCGCACTGCCATGTCAATGTGCGCCTGGCCCGACATCATGACCACGCTCGCGTCAGGCTGCTCCGCTCGGAGCTCGGCGAGAAACGCCAGCCCGTCCTTGCCCGGCATGACCACGTCCGACAAGATTAAGTCGAAGCGGCGAGTGCGGCACAATTCGAGAGCTTTGACCGCGCTGTCGCACACCGTGGCTTCGTGTCCGGCCAGACGAAACGCACGCGCCAGCGATGCCAGAGTGTTGGCGTCATCGTCTACGATCAGCAGATTTGCTTTCCGGGCCAGTGGGTTGCTCCTTGTGAATCAATGTGAATCAATTGACCGCAGTTGCCTTTGCGAAAGTCGCCGGAGACTTGGGAAGTGACACTGTGAAGGTCGTCCCAGCACCCGCATTGCTCTTCACGCTGATGGTGCCGCCGTGATCGCTGACCACCGATTGTACGATTGCCAGCCCAAGTCCGGTTCCGTGTTGTTTGCTGGTGTAGTAGGGCGTGAAGATGCGTTCGATTTCTTCCGGGGTCAGCCCGGTGCCAGTGTCGGATACGTCAATCAGCACGTGGTCGCCCGCCTCGCGTGTGCGGAGCGTGAGCGCCCCACCGGTCGGCATCGCATCCATCGCGTTCAGTATCAGATTAGAAAGCGCGCGGTGAAGTAATTCAGGATCGGCAAGAACGGGCTGCACGTTCGAATCCAGCTGAAGACTCAGGTGGATGGGCGGATGTCCGGGAGCGCTCATCTGGGCTTGCATGGGCTGCTGTGCTCTCTGCACGAGTTCGTTGATCGCAACGCTTTCGAGCCGCGGCTGCGGCATCCGCGAGAAATCGCTGAAGCGCTCAACAATCTCTTTGAGATTGGCGATCTCGGTGCGAAGGGCGGAGGCACTCTCGCGGAACACTTCATCGAACTGGTCGGGCGCAGAGGTCCTGGCGCGGACAAGATTGTCAACCGTGAGCTGAAGAGGGAAGAGCGGATTCTTTAATTCATGGGCCAGACGCCGGGCCAATTCCCGCCACGCTGCAACCCGCTCGGCCTGAAGCAGGCGCTCGCGCTGGCTCTGCAACTCGCCCGTCATTTGATTGAATGATCCTGCCAATTCCGACAGCTCATCATTTCCGCGGGCTTCAACATGGGCATCCCAGTTTCCGCTCGCTACGCTGCGGGCGGCGTGAGCGAGGTCTTCCACCGGTCGCGTGAATCTTGCGGCCATCCAACTGCCAAACAGCGTTGCCAGCAGCATCGTGCCACCGCCGACCAGGAGTGCGATGGTGCGGATGTGCCGCTCCATGTTGACATATTGCCGGCGAGAAGTGCCCACCAGAAACACGCCCAGCAGGTCAGGATGCGCACCAGCGCCCTGCAGCGGAAATGCGTGAAATGCCTCGTCATCCGCGGCATCGGATGTCCAGTGTACGATTGCGGTTGTCTCCTGGCGTGATTGCCGCACCGCGCGAATGAGCGCGGCGAAACGCTCGATCAGGTTGCTCGGGCCCTTGGCCCCGTTCTCAAGGAGGAGATCACTGGTGATTTGCTCGCCGCGGTTTTCATAGAGCAACGCCCGCATTCCGGCGGGCATATCCAGCGAAGCCAGAAAATGTTGGTCCATTCGACGCCCCGCCAGCACATAGAACGTGTTTGCTTCCACGCGTACCCCGCGCGCCGCAAAGAGGCCGAGGGCCGCGTTTCCGCCTGCGAGTTGTTCCTGCTTGAGGAACCAGGTCGTGGAAATCTCGCTGACGGGGCCGGTCAGCGCAGGTTCTGCGTATCCGTAGGTGGCCGGCGATTGCGCCGAAGTGATGATCGTGCCGTGCCCGTCCACGAACTCCAGGAAATCAAGTTGTTGCGCGTCGGCCACACTGCGCGCGGTATCAAAGTATCCGCCAGCCTCCGATGGTGACCGGTTGATCTTCACCGTCATGCTCGAAAACAAATCCGACGACGCAATCGCTGCAGCCTTTGCCGCAACCTCTTGGCCCTGCCGGTCGAAATCACGGCGAAACTGCGCCCAGAATGCCTGGGTGCGCTCGGTTTCATCCTGTTCCACACTGCGACGCACCACTTCGCTCACTAAACCCGTCACCGCGCCGACGGAAATAATTACCGTCAGAGCCGAGGTGATCAGCAGTTTGTGCCGGAAGGTCATGGTTGAGCAGGCTCCAACCACGCATCGGCGAGCTGCCAACAGGAGTTCGTAGCAGCCGCCCATCCTCGCAACTGTTTCGTCGCTGCACAAACGTCAGGCAAGTGGAGTAGCGGAATCACGCGTCTCGCCGCCAATATATGCTGTTCCGCCGCATAGAGGTCTTCCACGCCCATGTTGCCAGGTGCCGGAGCCGGAACACCGGCGATCTCGGCGACTACCGCGAGGTCCACCCCCGCATCGGTCGAGGGCAGAGTCATGCGGAGGAGTTGTGCGTCGGCTGCGCCTTCGCTGACGGGCTTGACCGACAGGCCCGCATCTTTTGCGCTCAGCGCAATCCTTTCGGCAAGCAATCGAAGAAGGGGATCATTGGCGTCATACTTCAGCGTCCATGTCGCCGCGGACCGGACTTGCTGGCGGAGCAGTTTGGCGCGCGGCAGGTCTGCCTGCGACGGGAACAGGGAGCCGTATCCTGTCATCCAGCCTGGAAGGATTCCACCCTCGGAATCTCCCGCTCCTTGCAGTAAGACATTATGGATTGAGGCGCGGTCCAGGCTCAAAGCCAGCGCGTTCCGGAGCGTCAGATCATCCGGCCCCTGAGCATCGCGCGCAAATATGATGGCAACGAGCTCCATCGCTGGAGACGCCGCCGCGTTATGACCGGACAAAGACATGCGCCTCCCCATCTCTCCGGGTAATTCGACGAGCGCCAACCGCCCCGCTTCGAGTGAAGCGATCTGTTCGGCGTTGGCACGTCCCATCTCAATCTCGATCCCGTCGAGGAATGGACGACCCCGCCAGTCGTCCTCGTTCGCGGCCAGCACCAACTTCTTCGCCGGTTGCCAGTCGCTGATGCGGAATGGCCCCGTGCCGGCGATGCCATGGTCGGCGTTTCGCTTCACGATTGCATTTCTTGGCAGGGCCAGCATTGCGGGCATGGCCGGGGCCGGTGTATCGCTTTGAATCATTACGGAGTCAGCCTCAGCCAACACATTCCACGAGGGATTCGTCATGCGCAGCGACGCAGCGGCGGTTTCCGGCGTCAGCATTGAACCGTCGTGGAAACTCACGTCGCGGCGGATGCGGAAGCGCCAGCGCTTGTTATCGGCCGAATTCTCCCATGATGTGGCCAAAGAAGGCCGCACGCGAGCCGCGCTGTCGCACGTCACCAGCGTGTCGAAGACAAGTGCGGTAATACCGTCGCGCGCGAAGGATTCGCGTTGTGAGCGGTCCGCCGGGTCAAGCGACGTGAGCGTGGTGCTGGTGGCAGCGCGCAGGGTCCCGCCATACTGCGGACGCGTCTCCGACACCGCCGTCAGGCTGAGCAAGAGGCTACTGGCTGCAAGCAACTTGCAAACGGTAAGCTGCATATTTTCCTGTTTCTCGATTCCTGGTCACGATGATCGCCGACCCCGCATCTCCCGCGCTCCACAGCGCCGTCACCGCGCCGCCGACGTCTAACGGTGTGCTGATGGGAACGGGTTCCCGGTCGGGAATGTCATAAGCCTTCACAAAATCCGAGTCTGCCGCATTGCCGGTTGCGAGCAGCGTCCAGCCCGATCCGCAAGCCGACTTGACCATCGCAATGTCGCTGCCCAGGCCCAGCTTCCACGGTTGATCGGATATGCCGTCCACCATGTGAAGCAGTCCGTCGGTTCCAGAGAATAGCCAGAGCGTATAGCTGGCCCGTGGAATTGCCGCGGCGGAATAAAACTTGGGAACGGTGGCGAATTTTCCGATGTGCGGAGTGACGTCTCCGGTGAAGAAATTTCGCTTCGCCGTGTAGAAGGTTGATTGCGGCAATCCCGCGCTTGCGTTGGCGCCGCCGCTGATGGGCCAGGGATCGTCGCTGTTACGGCAGTCCAAAGCCAGCACAGACTGCCTGGTCATCCCGCATCGCGCGCCGGGCAGAAAGGCTTCGACGGTTCGATCGCGCGCCACCAGCAGCCTGCCGCGTGGGTCGCGTGGCCACGGCCGTGTATGCGAAATCGGCAGCCTTTGTTCGGTCACCCACTGGTTCGTGCGTCGCACATAGAATGTCACGGCCCCGGTGTCCAGCACCGCAATTTCTGCTGACTCAGGCGCTTCTTGCAGCACGGCCACGTCGAGGATAGGCTCCACTTGTTCCCAAAGCGGTGTCTTTCGCAGCGTGACGGCGAATGAATCTGACTTCAAGCCGCTTCGCTCGGGACGTGGCATGGAGACCAGCGCCGCGTTAGCGTCGCTGCCAACTCTTATCATTGCCGCCCAGACATAGGACTGGGGATTTTCAGAAAGCATCACTGAGACGGACGCAGCAGCCTGATCCTCGGCGACGACGTGGACACTCAGAGATTCCAGACTCGCACGCAGTCCGTTGCCGACTGTCTCTGTCTCTTTTGCCGTGAGGGAAGAATGGTTCTCCACGGTGAGCGCGACTGCGCCGGGTCCGACGATGGCCGCGATCTTGCGGGCAAGTTGTTGTTCATTGCCGGCAAGATCATCAGCCTGCAGTAAAACTGGAAGAAAGAAAAACACAGATAGACAGATGACTAAATGCCGCAGCGGCTGGAGGTTTGCTATTTGCAAGCTGCGCGAATTATAAATCGCTTCCCGCATGTTCCCCCGTCCACGACGTGTACTGATAAGGACACCGCAGACTGAGCGGCAGGCCGGGCATTGCCCAGCTCCCGCCCGGCCCGATTTACCTGGGCTGTGCCTCTGTCTGGGCCGCCTGGCCCGCCATGTTGACGCCATTCATTCCCCGCAATACATCGTTGGCGAAGAAGAATTTGCCGTCGGCAGGCACCATCATGATCTGCAGCTTGTCCGACAGTCGCTCGGCCACAATTTTGTTGATCAGCAACGGGTTTTGCTTCAGGATCGCGGCTTCCGACTGCATGCGCTCGGCATCGGCGGATGCGGTCAGGCGGATCCGTTTCGCTTCAGCTTCCGCCAGCAACGTGCGGCGTTCGCTTTCGGCTTTGCTGTCAATGACCTTGGCTTGCGCCTCGGCTTCCGCATTCTGGATGGTTGCCTGCTTCCTCGCCTCGGCTTCCAGTTTGCTCTGCTGGATTTGCTTCTCCTTCAGCGGCAGCGTGTACTGCATCGCGTCGGACTCACCTTTGGCCTGCAGGACGCGTATCTGCGCCTGACCCTCGGCTTGTTTGACCTGCTGCACTTTCTCCGCCTCCGCTTCCAGTTCGGCGATGCGGACCTGTTTCTGTTTCAGGTCCGTTTCCACTCCCATGCGGTCATTCTCCTGCTCTTTGATTAGCAACGTTTCCAGACCCTTGGAATATTCAGCCGGCAGTTGAATGTCCCGCAGCATGACCTCCTTGACAATGATTCCGTCCGCCGCCAGCCTCTGCGTGATCATCGCCGAGGCCCGCTGCCGCACTTCCTCCCGCTTCGCCGAGAACACATCACGCACGGTGTAGTTTGGCACCAGCTCCCGCCACACGCTGGCCACCGTCGGCGGAACAATTTCCCGCTCCACCGGCTTGGGCAGGTTGGCCTGGATTGCATCCAGCTTGTTGGCATCCAGACGATAGCGCACCGTGATCGCCAGCCCCAGCGTCAGGCCCTCTTTGGCCTGCACGTCGAGCATCTGCGATCGAGTCTGCGCTCCGGTGGACGCGGCCTTGCCGTCTTCGGCCTCCCCAGTGGTAAAGACTTGGTCCCGCGTGTCGAATAGAGCAACCTCCTCCACAAACGGCGTCACCAAATGAGCGCCCGGATAAAGTGTGCCCGGCAGCGTTCCACTCATCTGACTGACTCGCACCCCGCCCATTCCGCTGGGTACGACGACAATGCTGAATGCAATCAGCAGCGGTCCCCAGGCTAAAAGGGCCAGCGCCAGCGAAGTCCGCCAGCGCACCAGCGGCAGGGGAGACAGCGGGCCCCCGCCCGCCGCCATCGCCCGCCGGTACAGCACTCCGAGATATGTGTCATAGCTGAGAATGCCCAGCGCCACCGCCATCATTCCCAGCCCGCCTGTGAGCAGCAAATACTTCAGTGCCAGCATTGTCTTCTCCCTCGAAATTCAACCCGTGATGTTCAAACCTGTAATGTCCAACCTGTGAAATGCAAACCTCGAGAACTCAGCGCCCTTGTTTGTTTTCCACCGGTACCGCCTGCCGGGCGACCAGCAAGCGGAACACATGCCCGAAAAACAACTCCTCGGCCAGGACCGCCACTGCCAGTGAAAACATGAGTCCTGCGACCGCCGCCATGAATGTGACCAGCGTTTCCATAAGTCCCTCCGCCCCTGCTTCGTTGCCTTGCGCCGAGCTAATGTGCAGCGTGATGGCCATAAGGCACGCTGCTGATAACAAGCAAGTTAAGCTTGGTAAGTCTTGCGCCGAATATGTCCGACGATACACACTGTGTCCGGCCAAACACGGTGGGTTTGACTTCGACTGCGGAGGCCCGTATTGTTACTCGGCGATGAACATCGTTAAAGCCACGCGCCGCTTCGAGGACTGGCTGGTCCAACGTACTTCCGTCGTCAAGAAAGACCTCCGCACCAAACATGAAGGCATGAAGTCTGCCGTATTCCCATTTCTGCGGGCCACCTACTATCGCTGGGCCGAACGCTGGCCGGAAGTCTGTCCGGAGTTGGCCAAGGCCCCGCGAGTGCTCGGCGTCGGCGATCTCCACGTCGAGAATTTCGGCACCTGGCGTGACATCGAAGGCCGCCTCATTTGGGGGGTGAACGACTTCGACGAGGCTTGTACGATCTCGTTTGCCAATGACTTGGTCCGGCTGTGCGTCAGCGCGCATCTCGCCTCTGAAGCTGGCCATCTCGCCCTCTCGCACAAAGACATTTGCGAGTCGGTTCTGGAGGGCTATACCGCGGCGCTCAAGGATTCGGGCTGCCCATTTGTGCTGGCCGAGCGCCACCGATGGCTGCGCGACATCGCGGAAGGTAAACTTCGCGATCCCATACAGTACTGGAAGAAAATGTGCGCCCTTCCTTCGACTGCTGCGCGGGAAGTTCCGGTGAGTGCCATTGATGCTCTGGAGCACCTCTTGCCTCAGCCTTACCCCACCTACCTCACGCTTCGCCGCGTCGCCGGCCTGGGCAGCCTGGGTCACGCGCGCTTCGTGGCTCTGGCGGATTGGGACGGCGGACACATCGCCCGTGAGGCCAAAGCACTCGTGCCGTCCGCCGGGCATTTTCTCCAGACGGATGGGGGGCCTGCGGAAATCCTCTACCAGACCGTTCTTCACCGCGCCGTGCGTTGTCCCGATCCCTTCGTGCGCCTGTCCGGCCGCTGGATCGTGCGCCGCCTCAGCCCAGACTGCTCACGCATCGAACTTGCGGCTCTTTCCGAAGCAAAACAGGAGGCCCGTCTGCTGCTGGCCATGGGCTATGAGACCGCCAACATTCACCTGGGCACGCGTCCGGCCCGCAAACCGATCCTGCAATATCTCAAGAAGCAGAAGCCGAAGTGGCTGCACGGCGCGGCTCTCGATATGGTGAAGGCGCTCCGCGCCGACTGGCAGGAATGGAAGAAGTCGGGGTACGTGTAAAGGACCGGTGGCTTGGAAGGCGTTCGTGTGGGACAGCCGCCCTCGGCTGTCCGTCGAGCGAGGCTCGACCTTTTGGTTTGGCTGCCTTTTGCCGGTTACCGTAAGATCAACAGTGTATGAGCCAGCGCGTGCTGCTTTGCCCGCCCACCTATTTCGACGTTGTTGATTCCAAGAATCCCTACATGTCGGGCAAGTTGCCGGTCAGTCGCCAGAAGGCGCGCCAGCAGTGGGACAACCTCTGTGCTGCGCTTCGTCAGTGCGGATGCGAAGTGGAGACCATCAACCCTGTCCCCGGTTTGGAAGACATGGTTTTTGCCGCGAACCCGATCTTCGTCGGCTGGAGCGAGTTGGTGGGCAAGTTCATCGTCGCCAGCCACATGGTCCATCCGTCTCGCCAGCGCGAGGTGGAGCACTTCGTCAAATGGTACCGGGAGCACGGTTACAAAGAAATTGATCTTGATCTGGGCGACGAACGCCTGGAGGGTCACGGCGATGCGCTCTGGCACCCTGATTGGTCCCGCGTTTACGTCGGCTATGGCTTCCGCACGACGCGGGGCGGGGCCAATAAGCTTGTTGCCGCAATGTCCACCATGGGGATTCCAGCGGTTCCGCTTGAACTGGTTAACCCCTACTGCTATCACCTCGATACGTGTCTTTGCCCGCTCAACAATGAAGCTGTGTTGATTTATCCGGGCGCATATTCGCCGGAGTCACTGGCCACGCTGCGGACACACTGGAAGCGGGTCCACGAACTGACCGAGGAGGAAGCCTGCCAGTTCATGGGCAACGGCATCGTCGCTGGAGGACGTTACCTCACTTCCCACATCACACCTCATCTGGATGGAATGCTGAAGCAGGAAGGACTGACTCCGCTGATCGTGGATACTTCAGAATTCGAGAAAGCCGGCGGCAGTTGCTTTTGTATGAAGGCATTTCTGCCGGAATCGAAACCGTCCATTCTTACCTAGAGTCAACTCTGTCATCTCGACCGGAGCGCAGCGAAGCAAGCGAAGTGGAGAGACCTGTTTTCGCGGGTTGCGTGTCCACTCTCTTACGCCACCAAAAACCCCGTCACCGCCACCACCGTCCCGATCACTCCCAGCAGCATTCCCAGATACCAGAACATCCTCCGCCCGGAAAGTATCGTGATGGAAGTGATGACCAATCCAACTTCCAGAAACACCTCGCCCAGATCAAACCGATTGGCGCGCATCTGTTCCGTGTGGACCTCATTTTCCAGGTCCTTGGCCTTCTCTTCGATTTCTTTCTGCTCGTCTTTATAGCGCTCTGCCTCGCTGGCATACTTCTCGTGGAACTTGGCCAGCGCTTCAGGGTTGGCGGAGGGATTCAACGCGGCCAGGTCGGTTAATATCTCGTCACTATGCCGGCGAATATTCTTCGCCTGATAGTAGGACCACTGGTCCGACGATTTGTTTTGCAGGACGACTTCCTCGGTGTGCGCGCGATGGCCCATCAGCGAGACTACCGCGACCAGCACGGCGAGCACGGCCATCGTCACCGAAACTGGTGCCAGCGTTGGGTCATGCCTGGCGTGTTCCGCATGTTCTTGCAACTCATGAATTTCTTCGGAACTCATGGGACCTCCAGGATGCTGCGGAAACTTTCCTCAAGTTTATGTATCTCTGTCATTTCGAGCGAAGTCGAGAAACCTGCCTTCTCTTTTCGAACTCAATCAGGGATCCCTCAGCGCAGAGTTTCTTCCACTTCGCTGATCCAGTCCGGACGCTTCAGCACCTCGCGCGGTTTGGGACCGTCAGCGGCACCCACGATACCATCTTTCTCCATCAGATCAATCAGGTGCGCGGCGCGTCCGTAGCCAATCCGCAAGCGCCGCTGCAACAGGGAAGTGGAGGCCTTGCCAAACTCGATCACCAGCCGCACGGCGTCGTTAAAGAGCGGATCGTCACCGCCTTGCTCGCTGCCCTCTCCGCCGGCAACGCCCGCTCCCTCGCGATCTTCTTTCGGCGGTTCGAGGAACTGCTGTTGATATTCGGCCTGGCCTTGCGCTTTCCAGAATTCCACTACGCCCGCAATTTCCTTCTCCGTGACAAACGCCGCATGAAGCCGATGCACGCGCGCAGAACCCGAAGGCAGATAGAGCATGTCGCCTTTGCCCAGCAGCGCCTCGGCGCCGTTCTGGTCAAGAATGGTGCGGGAGTCCACCTTGGTCGCCACGCGGAATGACACGCGCGCCGGGAAGTTTGCCTTGATCAGTCCGGTGATCACATCCACCGAAGGCCGTTGCGTGGCCAGCACCAGGTGAATACCCACGGCTCGCGCCATTTGTGCCAGACGCGTGATGGATTCTTCCACGTTGCTGGAATCGAGCATCATCAAATCGGCGAGTTCGTCAATGATGATGACGATGTAGGGAATCGGCTTCTCGTCACTCTCGGTTTCAAACAAGCTGGGCGTTGATCCCTGCTCGAAAAGTTGGTTGTACTGGCTGATGTTGCGCACGCCCTTGGCCGCCAGCAGCTTCAGTCGCCGCTCCATTTCGCGCACCGCATTGCGCAGCGCGTTTGCGGCCAACTTTGGTTCGGTGATGATTGGCGTGAAGAGATGCGGAACGCCCTCGTAGTTGCCCAGTTCCAGCCGTTTCGGATCCACCAGAATGAGCCGGACTTCGTCCGGAGTCGCCTTGTACAAAATGGACATGATCATGGCATTGATGGCCACGCTCTTGCCCGCTCCGGTCGAGCCAGCGATTAGCAGGTGCGGCATGCCCGCCAGGTCGGCAACAGAAATCCGTCCGTTGATGTCCTTGCCCAGCGCAATCGTGAGCTTGGACTTTGTGCCCATGAATTCCTGCGATTCGATGTTCTCGCGCAGCCAGATGATCTCCCGCTCGCGGTTTGGCACCTGGATGCCGACCGTGGACTTGCCCGGCATACGCTCCACCAGAATGCTCTCCGCTTTCAACCCGAGGCACAAATCGTCGGTAAGGTTGGTGATGCGGCTGTATTTGACGCCGGCGTCGGGCTTGAACTCAAACGTCGTCACCACCGGTCCAGGATTGATCTGCGTGACCTGACCGTGTACATCGAACTCGGCATATTTCTCGGTTAGTACTTGCGCCACCTGCTTCAGTTCATCGGAATCAATGGCTTGCTGTTCATCGGGACGGTGCAGCAGGCTGCTGGGCGGCAGTTTGTAACTGCCGGCAATGCGCGGCATGGTGGTCTTGGTGCGGATTCCGTTGTCCGCGCGCGACGTGACCTCGGGTTCCGACAGTTCCACTGCGTCAGCGGATATTTCCCCCAGACTCGACGACTCGACTCCGCGCAGCGCCCCCAGTTCGAGTGGAACATCCCGAGAGGATTCCTCGGCCATGCGGTCAATCGCGCTGCGGCGCGGTTCGGGATTCGGTCTGGCTATCTCCTGCGGCGAGTCTTGCGTCTCGCGCAGAGGAATCAACTGGGTCTTGACGATCGGCTTGGTCCCGCGGCGCTTGTCGAGGTCCTGCTGCTGCCTGGCGCGTAAACGCTCCTCCCGCCAATCTTCGTAGCGGTCACGAAGCGCGTTGACCCAGGCAAACCGCGTAGGCATCCACACTTCCAGCGACGAAAACGAGAACGCAGTAGACAAATAGAGCGCGACCGCCAAAAACGTGGCACAAACAATGTAAGCACCGGCCAGATTCAAGTAATGGATGAGGAAGTCGCCGACCAGTCGCCCCAGCAGCCCTTCCATGGGGATCGAGTGCAGCCAGCGCACATGTCCGGGCAATAGCGAAAGGAACGCGGGAACGAACATCACCAGCCACAATCCGCCCAGACTTTTCGCGACCGGCGATTGCACTTTGCGCGACCGGAACCAGCGCGTGCCCAATACGGCAGGGAACACGGCCAGCAGGAAGGCGCCAATCCCGAAGAATTGCAGCAGTGCGTCGGAGCCATAGGCCCCGATGATCCCAATCCAGTTGCGCGCTACATGCGAGGAAGTGTATGACGATGCGCTGTTCAGTGAAGGATCAAGCGACGAATACGACGCCAGCGCGAGGAACAGGAGGAGCGCGGAGACGCACATCAGGAATCCGACCAGCTCATTGAGCCGGCGATTTCCCGTGGGAACGAAAATCTTTGAAATAAGATTCATGTGGCGTGGGTGAGCGTGCCAGCAAAGCCGGTGACCTGCAAGCAACGCTTCATTCCCGCCAGAGCCAGATGATTATCCCAAACCCCCGCGGTTCGGGCAATGCCGGAATCGTGGCCTGGCGAAGGGAATAGTATCGAACTGGTTTCCCCGCGCTGTGAAGCAAGAGTTTCCTTCGCGCACTTTGCTGTAGTTCTTAGCGGCTTTCGCGGTCAAAAGCTGTTCCTGTCCCTGGCTGGCAGCTTTGCTAGCCAATCATTCTTGACGCCATGGCCAGCACTGCGGCCCCAGCCAAAATGCGGTAAATTGCGAACGGCACAAACCCGTGTTTCCTCACCCAAGCCATAAACCATGCGACCGATCCATAGGCCACGATAAATGACACCACGAAACCAATCGCTAGAACGACCCATTCATGGGACGTCATGTTTGAAATGCCGATGGGGTTCTCGCCGGCTTTGCCCCTCACCGACTTGAGCAACGTGTAAGCCGTCGCGACGGCCATGGTCGGCATCGAGAGGAAGAAGGAAAACTCCAGCGCCGCCGCCCGCGACATTCCTACAAGTTGTCCACCGGCAATGGTGGACATGGAACGGGATGTTCCCGGGAACACCGCCGACAAGATCTGGCACGCCCCAATCCAAATGGCCTGTCCGAGACTCATGTCTTCCATGTTCCATGTGCGGATCGGGCTTCCGGACGCGCCCGCTCCAGCCTGCTCCCAGCGCGACTTCATCGCATCGATGATCCACATCACAATTCCGCCCACCAGCAGCGAAACGCCGATCACGGTGAGGCTCTCAAGGTTCTTGCCGATGACCTTGGTCAGCAGAAACGATGGAATGGCGGTGACCACAAACGCGATTGCCGTCAGCCCGAGCGGATGCGTCAGCACATTCTTGTCGCCGCGCTCGCCCGCTGGAAACGTCGCCAGGAACTTCACAATCCGTCCGCGGAAATATACCGGCAGGCAGAGAATCGCGCCCAGTTGAATGACGATCGTGTACATCTTCCAATAGCCGTCAGAAAGCGAGATGTGCAGCAGGCTCTCGGAGATGCGCAAGTGGGCCGTGGAACTGACCGGCAGAAACTCGGTCAGTCCTTCCACGATGCCCAGGATGAGAGAAAGCAAGTAGTCGTTCAATCGTCCTCCAGAATGAAGGACTAGTATCGCAGAAAATTCTTGCAGGATGGTTACGAGAGCGGCGGTGCTTTCCCCGGACGAGGGCGTCCGGGGCTCCACGTTAGGGCGTTCGAGACAATCTGGAATCGTGGAGGGGCGGACGCCCTCGTCCGCCCAGGCCGTGCCGAAGCTCTCTACTTGTTCGAATTCCCGTAAGTTGGCACGCCCTGCTGAATGTAAAACGCCAGCCGCTGGGCCCGCTGCGCCCATGCGCTGGCCGAGTAGTCGCCGATCACCTTCTGGGTCAGCGCCAGCGCCTTCCCGCGGGCTTCGTCAGACTTTTTCTGGTTGGGTTGAGTGCGATAAATCTCAATCAGCGCGGCCTGCCGCGACGCTGCTTGGTAAAGTGCCTCCGGCGCGGAGCTTGCCTGCGGATGCTCGGCCGCATACTTCTCGTAAACCTCAGCCTCTTTTTCCGGACACTTCGCCAGCCCTTCCCAATCGCCGCAGAGCTTGTTTTCAATCATGTGGAACGCGGCCAGGTCGGCCCACTTGGTGCCGGGGAACTTCTTCATGACTTGCTTCATGAGCTCCTCGTCCATATGTCCGCGCAGATTGGAATCGCGCTCGCGGGCCGAGGGCCGGGTCATGACGTCGGCGCGGTCCATCTGCCAGCGAATGTCGGCGGCGCGGTAAAGCGCCTCGGCAGCCAGCGGAGAAGCGGGGAAGATTTCGTAGAGGCGATAGTAAAGACGCATGGCATCCTGAGCGGCGTCGCGGCGTCCACGGCGGCGGCTGGCCTCGTCCTCGGAGTCGGCGGCCTCGCCGAAGATGATCTTGTCGCCATTGGCCGTGCTGGCGGTGATGAGCGCCTTGCCGGAAATCCATCCCGAGATGGTTTTGGCTTCCTCGCCTAGGTCGGCGTCTTCCTGGCTGGGCTCGCGCAGAATGGCTTCAACGCGCACCCAATCGTGCGTAGTCTCCAGCACCACGATTTCGTGGCCGCGCTCGGCGACGCCCAGCTTGGCAGATTCTTTATCGGGCGCGACGTGGATGGTGGTCTCGTGCACCAAAGTCCCTCGCGGGCCTTGCGCGAGGGCGAACGTGGCGCAAAACGCCGCACAGAAAACAAGCATTGCGGCGATGCGGTGTGTCCTTGTCAAAAGAAACATGGTTCGAACAGTCATGATTGTTGAGATGCGAAATCGAGGCTGAAGGCTGGCGAACATCGAACGTTCCTCATTCCTGGCGAAGTGACGAACCTATGCAATCGGGTGCATAGGTCACCCTGAGACGGAAAATTGATGATCCCGAGAGCGAGTATATCGCCATTTTCAGCGGATGGTTGGAGGACGTCGCTCCCCTACGAATCTACGCCAGGCCCGCCCGCCGCTCCGCACTCTTTCCACACCTTCTCCCAATTCCAAAGTCCGGACGTCACCTTCGTCGGCAGCGGAAATCCCATCTGATGTGCCAGCATGCACACCTGCCCGCGATGGTGAGCTTCGTGGGCCAGCATGTAGCAAAGCATCTCCGGGCCAACCGGCCACGGTTTTGCCCAGCCGTCTCTGCGAAATTCTGTCACGCGGCCCCCCCCACCCAACGCTTCCGCGAGCATCTCGATGCAGCGAGCGCCGCTCTCGGCCAATCCCGCTCGCGCCTGACGCGGTGTGCAATGCGCTCGGTTGAGCTGCAGTGGGACCTGCAAATGCGGAGCGGTCAGCCGGACCCACTTGCAGCGGACATTGTGCATATGTGTAAACATTGCTGCAATGGTGCGGGGCGTGGTGTTGCGGTTCGCCCCCGGCGGTTTGGCCTTCCACGCCGCAGGGTCAAGATGTTCGATCAGCATCTGGTTCATGCGCTCACTCGCGGCAAAAATTTGGACTGCGGCTTGGCCGAGTTGAGTGTGAACCTTGGTTGGACGACTAATGTGTGGACGCCTGGTCACCGCTCCATGCTCCTTGACCTATGATACTTCCGGGTGGCGCAATCTTGTAAGAACTGGGGAACATCCGTCTTTGCCCGGATTTGGCGGGCTTTACAACTTCAGGCGCACCGTGGAAGAGCGGCGCTTCGGCACCTTCGGCATTTTGTTTGTTGAGGGCGAAACCCTCGGCTGTTGCGGCAACCCCGCTATTTCCCGCTGAGCCAAATATCATCTGTCGTGCGGGCACGGTTTGCGACCACATGCGGCGTGATGATGATCAGTAGTTCGTCCTCTTCCGTTTGCCGCGCGTTGCTGGTGGTGATTTGATTCAGGCCGGGGATCTGGCCAAGGCCGGGAATGCCGGTGAGGGAGTGAGACTCGCTGTTGGTGAGCGCTCCGGCGACGATGGTGGGCGCGCCATCGGGAACGCTGAGGCTGCCTTTGTACTCGCGGTTGGAAATGACCGGCACGCCGTTGCTGACCACGCCGGTGAGCGACCGCACCTGAATCTCGAGGTCCATGCGGACATCGCCGTTGCCGTTGACGGCGGGCTTGGTCTTTAGGCTCAGGCCGAGATCTTCATAGCTGACCGAGGGCACCGGAGGAATGTAGGTCTGGTTGCCGAGCACCTTGGAGATCTGCGGCGAGTTGAAGACGGGCGCATAGGTGGCATTGATGATGGGATAGCGCGTGCCCAGGTGGAACGAGGCGTCATTGCCCTGCGCCGTGCGTAAGTAGACCTGATCGAGACTGCGGGACCAGGATTCGTTGACCGAGATAGCGGTCGAGAGTTGACCGAGAGTGAGGCCCTCTAAAGTAAGTCCGCCGCCGAAGGTGGCCAGCGGCTGGCTAAAGATGGAGTTAGTGCCCCCTCCCAGTTGGGCAAGGATGCCAGAGAGCGCACCGCTGCCGCCCTGATTGATTCCTCCCGAGGAGATCAACTGGTTGATTACGTCCTGAATGTTTTGGCCGCCTAGCGCAGCCAGCGCGCCTGCGGGAATATTGTAGAGATTGAATTGATTGGGAATGTGCACGCCGAGGTCGCGTAGAAACTGATGGTTGATTTGAAAGACGCTGATTTCCATCATCACCTGCGGCCGCTGCGTGCTGATCTGCTCAATCAGCCGGGTCAGCGCGGCCAGTTGCCATTGCGGAGCGCGAATGTCCACCGTGCCCGCAGTGGCGCCGGCGCTGACGAAGCGCAGGTCAAACATATTTCGCATGACCATCACCATGTCGTTGCCTTCCTGAGTGTTGGAGTGGGGCGGCAACTGAAAAGTTTGCAGCGACATGCGGTCGAATTGCTTGTGGTTCTCCAACGTGTCGGCGAGCACTAGGAAATGGGTGGCATCAAGAGTTGTGGTCATGGTCTTGCTCACTTGACCGGCAAGCTGCAGGGCGGTGAAGAAATCAACGCGGTCAAGGTTGAAGCGGACGGGGCGCGCCGTCACTGAATCGTCAAACGTGGCGACCACGCCGTAGGCGCTGGCCAGCTGTTCATAAAGTCCGCGAACGTCGCCGCGATAGCTGAAGCTGGCCTGCTCATCCTTGGGCTGAAGATGAATTTCGCCGGCGTCGGAAAGCGGCTTGGGCAGGCTGGAAGCCATTGCCGCCGGCCCGCCTACGGCATCGGCCAGACGTTGTCCCGCGTACTGATTTTCAGGGTCCAGGTCGAGGGCGGCGCGAAACTGGGCCGCGGCGTTGGCGTCGTGGTGAGCGGCCAGCAACCGGTCACCTTCCTCGACGCGCTCATAGACGAGTTGGGACTTGACCATTTCGCGTGCGGTCAGAAAATTCAGGTCCCCGGGGACGAGCCTTGAGGCCCGATCAAATTGCTCGAATGCGGGTTTGAACTGCTGCTGTTTCTCCAGCTTTGCGCCCTGCTCGAAGGCGCGGCGGGCGTCCTTGCGGTCCTGCTTCGATATGAAGCAGGAGGTGCCGCCGGGCGCGCCCTTGGGACAGATCAGTGCGGGCGCATCGGCGGAGTTCTTGGGCGCCGCCGCCGCGAATGCAGCGGGGGCCAGCAGACACAACGCGACGAGGAGCGAACGGGGCATCAGCTTGATTCTACTCCGCGAGACTGGTGTTCCTGGCAGTCCCAAGTGGACAGGTACCCAGGAGTCCAATGGGGCGGCGGCCTCAATCAGAGAACGGGAGCAGAAGGGCATTCTTGCGCGGGAGTTAGCGCAGCATCAGGCGCTCGATGCCGCGGGCCTTGCCGGTGGACTCGTCGCAGTCAACGAGCACGGCGCAGAGCCGTACATCGCCCGTGGCCGGCTCGAAGCGCACCGGCATCCCGTTAAGGAAGCGACCGATCACCTGCTCCTTCTGTACGCCGATCACGCCGTCATAGGGGCCGGTCATGCCCACGTCGGTGATGTAGGCGGTGCCGTGCGGCAAAACGCGCTCATCGGCGGTGGGAATGTGAGTGTGAGTGCCGACGACTGCCGTCACACGCCCGTCGAGGTACCATCCGAGCGAAACTTTCTCGGATGTGGCCTCAGCATGCATGTCCACGAAAATCACTTTAGCGGTGATCTGTTTGAGCAGGTTGTCCGCGCCGCGAAACGGGTCGTCGTTGGCGGCCATAAAGACCCGGCCCTGCAGGTTGATGACGGCGTAAGCGACCTCGCCCTTGCGTCCCTGATAAAGCCCGGAGCCAGGCATGTCCGCGGGATAGTTGGCCGGGCGCAAAACACGTCGGGCCTGGCTACTGACAGGACCGCTCAAGTCCTTGAAATAGTCGAGTATCTCGCGTTTGTCCCAAACGTGATTGCCGGTTGTGATGACGTCAATGCCCAGCTCAAACAGCTCTTCGGCGAGATTTGGGGTGATGCCGAAACCCGCCGCGGCATTTTCTCCGTTGGCAATGATCAAGTCCGGCTTGCGGTCTCGCACGAGCTGGGGCAGCAGGTCCTTGACGATGGTGCGCCCGGGCCGGCCAAAAATGTCTCCAATGAAGAGAATTTTCATGAGTGAAAATGAACGTTGATGGTAACACGCGACCGCAGTGGGTTCGTCTAGCGCACCAGTTCGGCTGTTCGCAGGAAGTCGTAGTTGCCGCTCGGGCTCAGATGCAGGTTGCGCGCGCGACGGTTGTGTACCAACACATTGTCGAGATACCAAAGGTCAATGTAAGGCAATTCTTCGGCGAGGATGCGCTGCACTTCGTAGTAAAGGGCCTTTCGCCGGGGCAAGTCTGTCTCGACGCGGGCCTTGTCCAGAAGCGCGTCCACGCGCGGATTGGAATAGTAACCGCGATTGGCGCCGTTGGGTGGGGTCTTGGCGGAGTGGAAGGCGTAGTCGAAGATTTCCGGATCCTCGTTCCCGCCGATCCAGCGCAGGCCATACATCTGGAACGCACCGTGGCTCACGTCGGCAAAAAACGTGGCGAACTCGTAGCTGCGGATATCGAGAACGATGCCCACCTCGCGTAACTGCTGCTGCATGACGGCGACCATCAGACGCGTGTTCTCGTCGGTGGAAGTCTTCATCGCAATATGAAATCGAATGCCGTTCTGTCCCCGATAGCCCGCCGCGTCTAGCATTTGGCGGGCGCGCTCGGGATCGTGTCCGCAGGAAGGTACATCGCCGTCGTAGGCCCAACTCTGTGTTGGGAGAACGCTGCGGGCTGCCTGCGCCTGCCCGCGCCAGAGGTAGTCAATCATCTGTTGGCGGTCGAGTGAGCAAGCGATCGCCTGCCGCACGCGTACATCTTTGAGGATTGGATCGCGCAAATTGAATCCGAGATACGCGAGCACCGTTCCGGGGGCGCGCAGAACTTCGAGCGACTGCTCGTGAGACAGGGCGAGAATCGTGTCGGGTGTCAGCGCGTTAATCGTTGCGTCCGCAGACCCTTTGCGGAGCTCGAGCGCGCGGGTTGTAGCATCGGGAGCGACCGCAAGACGTACCCGCGCCAGCTTGGTTTTTTCACCCCAATACGTGTCGTTGCGATCAAGAATGACCTCTTTGTCCATCTCGGCGCTTTCAAAGCGAAAGGGGCCAGAGCCAACCGGATGCTGGCTCATTTCCGCGCCACTCCCGTAAGGAACAATTCCGATGGCGCCGTCGGACACATTCCACAATAGCCCGGCAAACGCTTCTTTCAAGTGGAAGATGACCGTGAAGTCATCCGGGATTTCAATTCGATCCACAGGTTTGAATACGGCAGCCTTGGTAGAACGAATCTTGCCTTCGAGCAGCGAGTCGAACGTCCACTTCACGTCGCGGGCGGTGAGAGGCTGACCGTTGTGGAATTGAACCCCGCGCCGCAGATGAAAAATATAGGTCAGCGGGTCGGGAGTCTCCCAGCGGTCGGCCAGTCCGGGCGCGACATTGAGATCAGCTCCGCGCGTGAGCAGGTCGTCGAAGATCAGGCTGTCAATCCGCTCGGATTGCCCATCGAGACCGACACGCGGATCGAGATTGGTTGGGCTGGACTCGATCAGCATGACGAAGGTGTTGGGATCGGCTTTGCGCGCGCACGAAAGCAGGGTAGCGGCGAGCGTAAGCACAGCGGCAACTTGGCCCGCGATGCGGCAGCAAGGATTCATACCAGTGCCTGCGCCATGTTGTGAAGTGTGACCACTGTTTTCCAAGTCCGCGTGGTGGCGCGCTTGAGCAGCCGTCGCTCCATGGGACTGTTCCACAGACTGCTCGCAGACATTCCGTTGGGAAGATAGAGATATATTTCCCGTCCGGCCAGTTGGGAGAGATCGGGCTTGGAGGCGAGCGATTTCAGTTCGAGCGTAGCCGCCGCCGTGGGAGGTTCGGCAAGGAAAATGACGTGCAGCCTGGATGGGTCGAGGTGCTTATCCGTCCCAAACGGATTGGATGCAACGACCGCCCCCATCTCTTTCGCGGATCGCACGACCACCAATGCTGCGATGCTGAAATCCTTGAGGACCTTCTTCTCGATGGCATCGGCGAGATTGGAAGGTTTCAGTCTGCCGGATTCAAACACAATATTCCCGCTCTGGATGTAGGTTGCGACCTGCTTCAGGCCCACAGCCGTGAGCGACTCGCGGAGTTTGTCCATCTTGATCCGGTTGTGGCCGCCGACGTTGATGCCACGCAGCATGGCGATATGAATGGGCATGGTTTAGGGATAACAGATCTTTCCGAGCACGGCTTCGCGGCTGGCTCCGGTGGCAGCAGGAACGTTGGAGGGGCGGCGATGCCAGGTTTGGTAGCCGAGCAGCGCAAACGCAACCGCTTCTTTCGCTTCACTGGGCAGACCGAATTCGTCGGATGCACGGATGGTCAGTCCAAGCGGAGTGGCTTCAGTACGCAACATCGCCATGAGTGTGGAGTTTCGCGTTCCACCTCCGGAGACAATCATCTCGCGAAACTGACCTCGAGTGCTTGGCATGACCACAAACCTGCGCACCGCAGCCACAATGGAGCGCGCAGTAAGCGCGGTGGCGGTGGCCACGGCATCCTCCTTGCGTGCTCGACCGCAGAGTCGCAGAAATTCGCGAACGAACTCACCGCCGAACTGCTCTCGCCCAGCCGTTTTCGGAGGCCGCTGAACGAAGAAGCGGTTTGAGAGAAGTTTGGCGAGCACAGCTTCGATCACCTGTCCTGATGCTCCAACCTTGCCCCCGCGATCGTAAGACCGGCCAAACAAGTCCTCCATCACGGCATCCATCACCATGTTCCCGGGGCCGGTGTCAAAAGCGAGAACGTCTTTGGCTGCCGCGTCGGCGGGGATGGCGGTAAGATTGGCGATTCCGCCGACATTCAGCACCACGCGCCCCATGCGCCGGTCGCGAAAAAGAGCATAGTCAAGAAACGGAACCAGCGGGGCGCCCTGGCCTCCCGCTGCGAGATCGGCGGGACGGAAGTCAGATACAACCGGGAGACGCAGCCGTGCGGCGATGACCGCAGCCTCTCCCGTCTGCCATGTCGCAGACACTCGCCGGCCCAGAAAATTCGCGGGCGTTCCCTGGTGATAGAGCGTTTGACCGTGACACGCAACTAGCTTTGACTGTATCCGGAAGCGCCGCTGCGTTTTTTCGACTGCGTCAGCATACAGTTCGCCCATTAGAACGTTAAGCCGTGCCAGATCAGCAACGCTGGCGCGCGAGGCATTCATGGACGCGAGAATCGCAGCGCGGATCCGCTTTGGATATGGATACTCCGCATGGCCAAGCAGACGGAACCGGCGAGCAGAAACAAAACGCACCAGTGCGACGTTGATGCCGTCGGCTGAGGTTCCGCTCATGACTCCCGCAACGATCATCGCGAATTGCTCCTGGGGAACTCTGACTTAGGGAACCTCTGGCTTAGTCCTAATTTTGCCATTTCGAACGAAGTCGAGAAACCTGCTTTTCGCTTTCGACATCAATCAGAATCTTTCCAGCACTATCACTGCAAGACTACGTGATGCTTTCCAGTCTGACCTGCTCGCCAAACTCCCAGAGGCTCGTCGTCAACTCAGCGACGCGCTTTTCCGTCGGAGGTTTTGCCGCGCGCAACCGCCGCGCGCACTTCTTCTTGAACTTTGCCACATTTCTCGCGGCTTCTTCCGCGCGGCGGCAAAACTTTTCATCTTGCTCGCAGGCGCGAGTGAGCGCCTCGTGGGCTTCCAGCACCCTTTCCTCCAAATGGCAGACGAGGGCCAAGTCTCCGCTGGCGCGAATGAACTCGACCGCCGCCTCGCCCAGCGGAGCCGCCTTAAGCACGCCGCCCATTTCCAGATCGTCCGAAACAATCAGGCCGCGATAGCCGATCGTCTTGCGCAACACATCGGTAATCCAGCGCGGGGAGAGCGATGCGGGGATGGGCTTGGTGGTAAGCGCGGGGAAGGCCCCGTGAGAAATCATTACCATGGGCAGATCTTTTCGCAGGCTACGGTAAGGAACAAGGTCTTGCTGCCACATGCGGCGGTAAGGCTTCTGGATGACGGGCAAATCGTGATGAGAATCCAATCTACCTTCGCCGAGCCCGGGGAAATGTTTGCCGCAGCCGACAACACTCGCGTCGGTAAGACCGCGCAGGAATTCGCGAGCGTACTTCACCACTTCCTTTGGGTTGACCGAAACTGCGCGCGATCCCATCACACTGTGCGAAGCTTCAAACGCCAGATCGAGCGCGGGCGCGAAATTCACGTTGAAGCCCAAAGCGCGGCAATTGTCTCCAATGATTTGCCCGTGCAGCCGGAAGAGCTTGCGGTCGCCGCTGGCATAGACCTCGGCCGCCGAAGGCGTAGGCCCAACCGCTTCACGGAAGCGATCCACAAGGCCGCCTTCCATGTCCACGCAGGTAAACAGCGGCGCGTCTACGCACTTGCGGCAGTCGGAAAGCAGTTGCCAGGTCTGTTCCGAAGTTTGAATATTGCGGGCGAACAAGATCACCCCGGCAGGTTGCACGCGCTTGAGCAGGGAAGCGAGACGCGGCGACATCTCTGTGCCGTCGAAGCCGACGATCAGGAGTTGGCCGATGTTTGGTGTCATATTTCTTTCTTCAACTCCGCCAGCAAGTTCAGCGCCTCAAGCGGTGTCAGCCGGTTCAAATCCACCTCGCGAAGCTTTTCCAACACCGGTTGCGACAGGGGAGTGAAGATCGTCAACTGAGTCGCCGGGGGAACTGCGCCCGGCGAAAGATGCGCCGTGGCCTGTTGCTCCGCCGCCTCATGCTCGGCGAGCACTTCGCGCGCCCGCGTGATCACTTCGCTCGGCAGTCCGGCCAACTTGGCGACTTCAATGCCGTAACTGCGGTCGGCCGCGCCCGGTTCCACTTTACGCAGAAAAACGATCCCGCCCCCAGTTTCCTTCACCGACACTTGATAGTTCTTTACTCCAGCCAGCAGTTCGGCCAACTCGGTCAGTTCAAAGTAGTGCGTAGCGAAGAGCGTCTTCGCGCGCACCCGATCGTGCAGATACTCAACCGCCGCCCAAGCAATCGCGAGGCCATCGTAGGTGGATGTGCCGCGGCCCACCTCGTCGAGCAGAATCAGCGAGCGCGGCGTGGCCGTATGAAGAATGGACGCAGTCTCGGTCATTTCAACCATGAACGTCGAGCGACCGCGCGCCAAATTGTCGCTGGCCCCGATGCGTGTGAATACACGGTCCACCAGTCCCATGCGCGCCGACCGCGCCGGAACAAACGATCCCATCTGGGCCAGAATTACCGTCAGCGCGGCTTGCCGCAAGTAGGTGCTTTTCCCGCCCATGTTCGGGCCGGTCAGCAGCAGCACGTTATGAGTCGAGTTGTTGAGGTAGAGATCGTTGGGGACGTAGCGCTCGCTGCCTCCAGCCATCTCTTGTTGCTCAATGACGGGATGACGCCCGGCCACGATCTCGATGTCGGCGGATTCGTCCAGCTGAGGACGGCAGTAGTTGCGGTGCGCTGCCACGTGCGCCAGACTCGCCAATGCATCCACCTCGGCCAGCGCCAGCGCGGTACGGCGAATGCGCCGCGCCTCCGCCGCAATGGCCTGGCGCAGTTCGGTGAAGATTCGCCGCTCGATCTCGACAATCTTTTCCTGTGCATCAAGAATCTTCGCTTCGTATTCTTTTAACTCCGGTGTGGTGAAACGCTCAGCGTTTACCAGCGTCTGCTTGCGCTCGTAGTCCGCGGGCGCGAGATGCAGGTTCGGCTTCGATATCTCGATGTAATAGCCGAAGATCGAATTAAATTTCACCTTCAGCGAAGTGATGCCGGTGCGGTCGCGCTCCCGCAGCTCGACCTGCGCGAGAATCTGTTTACTGTTGCGGCTCAGCGTGCGCAGTTCGTCGAGCGCGCCATCCACCGATTCAGCAATCACGCCGCCATCGGCAAAGCTCAACGGAGGCTCGGCAATAATGGTCGCATCAATCCGTAGCCGCAGGTCGGAGAGTTCATCGAGCGAATCATGCAGCGTGCTCATGCGCGCCGCATTGAACTGAGCGGCGGCAGTTTTCACCGCAGGAATCTTCGCCAGCGAGGCCGCGAGCGCCAAAACATCGCGTGGACCGGCCGCCTCCAGCGTGACCCGGCTCAGCAGCCGTTCCAGATCGAGCACGCCGTCCAACGCGTGGCGCAATTCTTCGCGCGTCATCAGACTTTTGACACCCGCCTCCACCGCATCCAGCCGCGCGAGAATTTCGGCTGGGTCAATCGAGGGGCGCAGCATCCAGGCGCGCAGCAGTCTCTTGCCCATCGGAGTGAGTGTGGAATCAATACTGCGAAAGAGCGTAACTCCGGCGTCGGTGCCTGCAAACAACGGCTCAATCAGTTCGAGGTTGCGCACCGTGACCGCGTCCAGCACCATGCAGTCCTGGCGTTCATAGACGCCGATGCGGTCCACATGGTCGAGCCGGCCACGCTGTGTCGTCCGAACGTAGTGCAGGATGGCGCCGGCGGCGCACGCGGCCGCAGTCCGTCCTGCAAGCCCGAAGCCTTCCAGCGAGAGCACGCCGAACTGATTCTCCAGCAGTGGAATGGCGTGGTCCGGTGCGAAGATCCAGTCGTCGAGAGGAGTGTAGGTGCAGCGTCCTGCTGCGGCACGCGGGAGCTGCGGGCCGGCGGCCGGGATGACTGCTAGACCCGGCTCATCAGCGAGTGTCGCGGGGCGAGAACGCCCGGTCTCGAACAACGGTGCGCGCGATCCATAGAGCAACTCCCGTGCTCCAAGCTGTTCTAGTTCCTCCTGCACGCGTTGTCGTGCATCGTCGCCTGCGAATTCTGTCGCGCGAAATTCTCCCGTGGACACATCGAGCGCGGCCAGCCCAACTCGATCACCCACTTGGGCAACCGCCGCGAGAAAGTTGTTTTCCTCCGAGCCAAGGGAGGAATCTGCAGTCGTGCCCGGTGTGACCACGCGCGTGACTTCCCGGCGCACCAGCGTCTTGGCTACTTTGGGGCTTTCCATCTGTTCGCAGATGGCGACCTTGAAGCCTTTGCGGATGAGTTTGCCGATATACCCCTCGGCCGCGTGGTAGGGGACGCCGCACATCGGGATGGCCACGCCTTTTTCCTTGTTCCGCGAGGTCAGCGTGATTTGCAACTCGCGCGCCGCTACCAGCGCATCATCGAAAAAAAGTTCGTAGAAGTCCCCCAAACGAAAAAACAGCAACGCCGAAGGATGTTCCTTCTTGATCGTGGCGTATTGCCGCATCAGGGGTGTGGACGCTTCGGGCATGAGTTTCGGCGTTAGCCCTCCATACTAAAGCCTGCTCCCTCCCGCATGCACGCGCTTGACGGCCCGGCGTCCCGCGGTATCTCCTAGCAGGCATGGAGTTGCGCAAAGATCCCATCACCCGGTCGTGGGTTGTGACTGGAGACGATGTCGCGCCGCCGGTGCCCGACGAGGGCCCGTGCCGTTTTTGTGCCGACTCGCCAATCGCCTCGAAAGTGGTCTTCAGCGCCGCTGCGGCGGGGCAGGCTGGCTGGACCGCGCGCGCCGTGGTCCATCCCGCGCCTATTTATCACGTGGAGGGCGATCCCGGTCGCCGCGGCGATGGTCTTTATGACCGCATGCGCTCGGTGGGTGCGCACGAGGTGCTGGTCGAGAATGCCCATCACGACCGCCAGTTGTGGCAAGCCACCGACGCCGAGATTGATGCCTTCCTGCGGGTCGCCGCCGAGCGCATTCGGGACCTGAAACGCGATTCGCGCATCAAGTACGTCAGCGTCTACAAGGATTTTGGCGCGGGCGCAGGACAGGAATTCGCACACCCAAGCTCGCAACTGGCTGCTTCCATGTTCATTCCGCGGCGCGTGCTCTACGAGCTGCGCTCCGCCCGCGAATATTTTCAAAGCAAAGAGCGCTGCGTGTTCTGCGATATCTTGCAGCAGGAAGAACGTTCCGCCACCCGCGTGATTGAGGGCCGCGGAGATTATCTGTCACTCTGCCCGTACGCTCCGCGGGTTCCTTATGAGTTGTGGATACTGCCGCGAAATCATGAAGCCTCGTTCGAGCGGACCGCGTTGCGGCCAACCCCCATGAGCGACTTGGCCGCGATCCTGCGCCGCACGCTGCAACGCCTCCGCACCATCAGCGAGCAATTTCATCTCGTGTTGCACACCTCGCCCAACAACCTGCACCCATCCACCAGCCTCGGCTATTGGAAGACCCTGGACGACGACTACCACTGGCACATTGAAATTCTCCCCCTCATTCCATCGAAGGCTCGTCCCTATACGCTCAAGGATGTCTACTATTCGCCGGTCAGCCCCGAAACCGCCGCCCGGCAACTCCGCGAGGCGCGCATTGACGGGTGAGCCGTCAGGTATGCCCTCAGTAGGCATCGGGGCTGTGTACCACGGAGTCAACTCAGCGCGGACTCGATAGGATAAACTCATGCCAGAAAGGCGTTTCGATTTCCATGCCCCTGCTCTGGCTCCGTTTCGCGCTGGCCTGCTACTTTGTGGGACTGGTTTACGCGTTTGTGGCGCTCAACCGCGCCAGCGACCTATTTAGCCGGATCGCCCTGCACGCCGCCGGACTCGGGCTGCTGTTTCATTTTGTCTCGCTGGTCGAGTTGTTTCTCTCTGACCCCGTGGTCTGGGCGTCGGTACACAACGCCGAGTCGCTGCTGGCCTTTGCTTCGATGGCGTTCTTCATGGGCATCTATGCCCTCTATGACACAACGTCGCCCGGCGTCGTAGTGTTTCCCGTTGTCTTTTTTCTGACGTTTGTGGCGGCCACCGGCCAACAACCGTTTGTCTTCACCTCAACGGTGCAACAGCGCGGATGGCTCATTGCCCACATCGCGCTGATCTTCACCGGATACGCCGCGCTGGTCCTCAGCTTTGGCGCGAGCCTTGTCTATCTGTTGCAGGAGCGCAGGCTCAAATCCAAAAGCCTGTCCACGCTCTCGTCGTTTCTTCCACCTCTCGAAGTCATTGACCAGATCGGCTACCGCTCGCTGCTGCTCGGGTTTCCGTTCATGACTTTGGGCCTGTTGACGGGTGCCGTGGTGGCCGTATCAACTTACGGGCGTTTTGATTTTCTTGATGTCAAGATTTTGCTCTCGCTACTGATGTGGGCGGTCTACATGGTCATGGTGGTCGCGCGCTGGAACTCGGGATGGCGCGGACGGCGTGCGGCCGTGCTCGCCAGCTTTGCCTTCGTCGCCGCCATCGTGGCCTGGGCCGCCAATTATTTTTCCGCCATGCACAGGTTTGCGGCTTCATGAGATATCAACTCATCGGCGTGAACCACAACAGCGCACCGCTCGATGTGCGGGAGCGCCTTGCCATTCCCGAATCCAGGCTGCCGGAGGCGTGCCGCCAACTCACATCACACCCCGGCATCGATGAAGGGCTGGTCGTTTCAACTTGTAACCGCGTCGAACTGGTAACGCATACCGCCAACGGCGCCGCCGACCTTCGCCAGTTTCTCCGCGATCATTTTCAACTCACCAGCGCGGAACTCGATCCGCATCTTTACGAGTTTCACGACAAAGACGCCGTGCGTCATGTGTTCCGCGTCGCGTCCAGCCTGGATTCCATGGTGGTCGGCGAGGCGCAGATTCTCGGCCAGGTTAAGGAAGCCTACGCCACGGCACGGGCGGTTGGGTCGGCACGCGGCCAATTGGAGCAGCTTTTTTCCCGTGCCTTCACCGTCGCCAAGCGCGTGCGTACGGAAACCGCCGTGGGATCGTCTTCGGTCTCCATTGCCTCGGTCGCCGTGGAACTGGCAAAAAAGATCTTCGGCGATCTGAAAGGGAAGACCGTGTTTCTCATCGGCGCCGGCAAGATGAGCGAACTGGCCGCGCGTCACCTGATGGCCCACGGCTGCACTTCCATTTTCGTGTCCAATCGCACCTACGATCGCGCCCTCGGTCTGGCCCGCAAGTTCGATGCCCAGGCCATTCGGTTTGACGACCTTTACGCCACCTGTGGTCAGGCCGACATCGTCATCACCTCGACCGGGGCGCCTCATGCCATCTTTCAACGCGAGCATGGCGAACGCTTTCTGCAGCGCCGCAAGAACCGCCCCATGTTTTTTATTGACATCGCCGTGCCGCGCGACGTATCGCCCGGGATGGCAAAACTTGGCGGCATCTTTGTCTACAATCTCGACGATTTGCAGCAGGCCGTCAGCAGCCATGTAGCTGACCGGCGAAAAGAAGCCGAACTTGCCGAAGCCATCATTTCCGTGGAAGTTGAGCGCTTTGAGGCGCGCCTGCAGGCGCTTGATGTCGTGCCGACAATCGTCAGCCTGCAAGAACATTTGGAAGCCATTCGTCAGGCCGAGATGGATCGCGTGCGCGGCCGGCTGGGCCCGCTCACTCCCGATCAGGAAATGGCCGTCGAGGCGCTTACCCGCGGCATCATCAACAAAGTCATGCACACGCCGGTCACCGCACTGAAAGCCGCCGCCCGCGATCAGGAAGCCACCACGGTCATGGATGTAGTCCGGCGATTGTTCAATTTACGGGAGAAAGAGAAGCGCCCGAGTGCGACCACTGAGACAGACGAAGTGTCGAACAAAGGTGGGCGGGACTGAGAAGTGCGCCGCGTGGACACTACAGTCGCAAAGCGACGGCATTCAATGGCCCCGGACGTAACTCCGGGGGGCAGTGGGACAATGAATGGAGTCCCGGAATCATTTGACGACAAACTCCACAACCCTCCGCATCGGCTCCCGTGGCTCGAAGCTCGCCCTCTGGCAGGCCAATCACATCGCTGCGCTTCTGCGCGATCGCGGACACCAGGTCGAAATTCAAATCATCCACACCTCCGGCGACAAAATCACGGATGTCCCCCTGGCGCAGGTCGGCGCCAAAGGCGGACTTGGCAAAGGAATTTTCACCAAAGAGATTGAAGAAGCTCTCGCGGCGGGAGCGGTGGACCTGGCTGTCCATTCATTGAAAGACTTGCCCACCGAACTTCCCGCGGGATTCGAGATCGCCGCGATCACTGAGAGAGAAGACGCGCGCGACGCCTTCTGCTCTGTCCAGTACTCGAACATCGAAGATCTGCCGCAGGGCGCGCGTGTAGGCACGTCCAGCCTGCGCCGGCAGGCGCAATTGAAGGCCATTCGCCCCGACCTCGACATCCATCCCCTACGGGGCAACGTGGACACTCGCCTGCGCAAACTGGAAGAGGGCCAATACGACGCAGCCATTCTGGCTGCATCTGGTCTGAATCGTCTGGGCCAAACTACGCTGATCAAACAAATCATTGCCGTCGAAATTATGTGCCCGGCCGCGGGGCAAGGCGCACTGGGCATCGAAATTCGTGCGGGCGACACGACGACGCGCCAGTATCTTGAATTCCTCGACGACGTCAATGCCCGCGCCGCCACCACCTGCGAACGCGCGCTGCTCGCCGCACTTGGAGGAGGCTGCCAAATCCCCATCGGCGGGTTTGCCGAGATACGTGGGGGCAAACTTCGCCTCGAATCCATCGTCGCCGCGCCTGACGGTTCTCAGCTCTTGCGCGATTCGCGCGAGGGCGACCTAGACGATCCCGCGAAACTCGGCCGCGAGGCCGGCCAATCACTACTGTCTCGCGGAGCCGATAAAATACTGGCTATGGTTTACGGTCAAGGCCACGCCGCTGTGCCAACCCCATGAGCCGCAAAGCACTCCTACAACGCCTCGGCGGTTTGAAGCGCTGGATCAACTTCTGGCCGCCTTTCCTCGGTGCGGGCATTCGCGTCGTTCGCATCTCGCAGGACCTAAAGGCGATTGATGTTGAAATGCCACTGCGCTTCTATAACGCGAATTACGTGGGCACCCACTTCGGTGGATCGTTGTTCGCCATGACCGACGCTTTTTACATGCTGATGCTGATGGAGCAACTGGGGCCGGATTACATCGTTTGGGACAAAGCCGCCACCATTCGCTACAAAATGCCCGGGCGCGGAACCGTCCGCGTAGAGTTTCGCCTGACCGACCAGCAAATCGCTGACATTCGCGCCGCCGCAGATGCCGCGCACAAGCATGAACCCACCTTGCTGGTGGAGGTGAAGGACGCCGGCGGATCAGTAGTCGCTGAAGTGGAAAAACTGCTATACGTGCGAAAGAAACGTCCGGAGGAACGACGATGACGCGAAAGACCGCGGCCAATCCACTCTCCGGTGTCCGCATCCTGGTTGGCCGCGCCCGCCATCAGGCCGGAGCACTATCGAGCGAACTGCTCAAGCTGGGCGCGGACGTGATCCAGATCCCATTTATCGAAATTCGCAAGCCGCGCTCATTCAAGCCGCTGGATGCCGCGCTCAAGAATCTGCATACGTACGACTGGCTCATCCTCACCAGCGTGAACGGCGTCGAGGCCATGTGGGAGCGGTTGGATAAGTTGAAAAGAGAATTCGGAATGTCTCGGGAAGGGCACGAGTTCACTCGTGCCGTTAAGAGCAGCGGAGATCGCCTGGCTTTAGCCGCTGCGGGCCTGCGCATTGCCGCCATCGGCCCCGCAACCAGGAAGGCCATCGAACAGCGCGGAGCAAAGGTTGCTGTCGTCCCCAAAGAGTACGTCGCCGAATCCGTCGTGCGCAGCCTGCGTCGTCGAGTGAGAGGGAAGCGAGTCTTGCTGGTCCGCGCTAAAGTCGCCCGCGACGTGATTCCACGCGAACTCCGCAAAGCCGGCGCGCATGTAGATGTTGTCGAGGCCTATGAAACGGTCGTCCCGCAGCGCTCGCGGCAGCGCTTAAAGACGGCGCTAAGAAATCCAAAACGGCGCCCGCAGGTGGTCACGTTCACCAGTTCTTCAACGGTGCGCAACTTTGTGGCGTTGCTGAAAGGTTCGCGCGCTTCCACAAATTTGGACGGTATCCTTACCGCCTCCATCGGCCCAATCACTTCGTCTACTCTGCATGAGTTGGGACTTCCGGTGGACATCGAAGCCAAGAAGTACACGATCGCGGGCCTGGTCGCGGCGATTACCAAGGCGTTCCGCCATCAAACGTAAAACTGCTTAATCGCCCAGCTTGCAGGCACAATCCGCCGGCACCACGTGCGCCAGCAGGAAGTCAGCCACGCGTTTATACGCATCAATCTGATTTTCCACGCGCGCGAATCCGTGACCTTCATTCTCATAAATCTTCGACTCGACCACGCCGCCGCGTTTCTTGATCGCAGCAACCACCTGCTCGGTCTCCGACTTCGGACAGCGCGGATCATGTCCGCCCGCCAGCAGCAGCAGCGGCGCACGCACCTGGTCAATAAAGTTGATCGGCGACCGGTCTTCATAGAGCGCCTTGTTCTTCACCACGTCGCCCATGGTCGCCAGGTCGGATTGCTGCAACACCGGGTCTTCGTTGTCAATCTCCGTGAACCAGTTGACGAACGGCACAATCGGTACGCCCGCGGCCCATACCTCCGGCGCTTTGGTCACTGCCATCATGCTCAAATAGCCGCCGTAGCTCCCGCCCATGACCGCAATCTTTTTCAGATCCAGATGGCCCGTCTGCTTGATCCAGTCAACCCCGGCCAGCACATCCTGCAAATCGCCGCCACCCATGTCGAACAGATTCGCCTGCTGGAATTCTTTGCCGTATCCGGTGGATCCGCGATAGTTCGGCGCCAGCACCATGTAGCCCTGGTTCGCCGCATATTGAATGAAGCGGTTGAACGAGTTCACCGTCTGGGACGTCGGGCCGCCGTGGATGTAAACGATCGCGGCGTTTTGCCCGTTGCGCGCCATGTTGAACGGTACATAAAGCAGCGCTGAGATTGTCCATTTCCCGTCGCGGCTCGGATAGTGAACCAGGTGCGGCTCGACCATGTCCTCAGACCGCACGCCCGCGACCAGCGATTGCGTGACCTGCTCGGACTTACCCGTCGTCAGGTGATACACCCAGAGATCGCCCGGGGCCGTGGGGCCGTTGTGGTAGTAGAGCAAACGCTGGCCGTCTTTGGTGAACGCGGTATGCCCGCCGGCAGGCTCGTTCAGGCCTTTTGGAATCGGCAACGCAGTCGTTTTGCCCGTTGCCAGGTCGTGCAGATAGATGTCTTCATTTCCGTCCACGTTGGCGGTGAATGTAATCTGCTTGCCGTCCGGCGAAAATTCGTCGGCACGAATTTCCCACTTGTCTTTGGTCAGCCACGTGATTTTCCTGGACGCAATCTCAAGCAATCCCGCATTGTCGTATCCGTTCGCCGCATTTGACGTGAACAGAACGTGCTTGCCGTCGGGGGAGATGTCGGTTGCGTCGTAGAGTTGCTCACCTTCATGCGGCGTCAGCAGCGTACTCTTGCCGGTCGCCACGTCCGCGATGAAGATATTCGCATCTGTTCCCTTGGCTTGCGCCTGCGTATACACAATGAACTTTCCATCATGCGACCAGGTCGGCCCGGAATTGCCCTTGTCCTGCGGCGTCCCGCTGGTGACGTGCTTCACTTCGCGCATCAGCATGTCGTAGACGTCAATCTCGTGCGCGGCTGAGGTCTTCGGCTTCACCGTATAGGCCAGGTAGCGTCCGTCGGGCGACCACGTCGGGTCCGATTCCGCGATGTCGCGCGTCTGCGTCAGGTTCACCACTTTCCCGGTCTTCGGCGAAACAAGGAAAATGTCCCACTGCTCGTCGCCGTCATAATCGGACTGATAGGCGATCCATTTGCCGTCGGGCGACCACGCCGGAGCCGACTGGCGCTGGTCACTGATGGTTAACTGCGTCGGCCAGCCACCGCCAGCCGGGACCAGCCACAGGTTGTTGCGCCCGCTCATGTTCGAGACAAACGCAATGCTTTTGCCGTCAGGCGACCACGTCGGACGGCCCACCTGACGCGTCATATAGAGCTTCTCGATGGTCAGGCCGCGCGCCTCAATCTGCGCGTTGGGCTGGCTTTTCACCAGCTTTGGATCGGTGATGGCCTCAGGCGCGGGCAGCGTCTGCGCCGGTGCGGACGGAACAAGAATGCTCATGAGTATGACAATAGCAAAGAGTGCGAATGGGCGCATGGGGTGCGGGCCTCGAGTTGGATCGAAAACGAGAAGTGCAGCCAATCGCTGGCGTTCCCGTGCGTGCTCGTGATGAAAAAATATTACTGAATGAAGCGGAGATGGCGCAACAAGCCCTCGGTAGTAAACCATTGGATGTCCAGGTCCTCGAAGTCTCGGTCATTCGACCACACCGGAATACGCAAGTGCAGAGCAAGCGCAAGTAGTTCGACGTCATCGGGATCGCGGCGGCCAATACGCTTCACCGCCTCCGCCATATTCTTGTTGTACAGGGGGCGGCTTACCACGGTCACCGGCAACGCGGCCACCGCCAGAAGCAGAACATCGGAGGGTATCCGTTTCTTCTTTGCCAGGACAACAGAGTACTCCTCAACTTCGGCGAGGGTGTGTCCGGCGGTAAATACTTCGTGGACTTGCGGATGGTTTAAGATCAGGTTGGCTCGTCCGCCGATTACCGCGGACAAGAGAACATTAGCGTCGGCGGCCAGTTTCACGGCGTCCCTTTTGCCAGCGGTCGAAATCCTGAAGCACCGCTTTTTCTGTCACGCGCTTCTTCTTCAACTGACGCGCGATTTCAGCGGTGAGCATGCAAAACAATTCGCGCTTGAAGTCCACCGGCAGAGTTGCGTCCCGCCACGGGAGAAACACGCCGGCCACCTTCCCCCGGCGCGTCACCAGAACCGGGTCATCGGAGCGGAACAGCGTCGTTGCATGGTCTCGAAAGTCGCGCACGCTGCTGATTCTCATGTGGTCACCTTAGTGACCATTATAGCTCTGCCGTCAAGCCCGCGCGCCCTCGTGCACTTCCACCGTGCTCCATGTCTTGTCGCCTGCGTGGCAAATGTTCTCCAGCGGACAGTCGGCGCATTTGGGCTTGCGCGCGATGCACAACCTGCGTCCATGCCAGATGATTTGGTGAGAAAACAAAATCCATTTCTCTCGCGGGATGACACGCATCAGGTCCTGCTCGATCTTTTTCGGGTCGTCTTCGGTGGTCAGCTCCAGTCGCCGCGAGATGCGGTGTACATGCGTGTCCACAACCACGCCGACGGCCTTCTTGAACCACGATCCCAGCACCACGTTCGCGGTCTTGCGGGCAACGCCGGGCAGCGTCAGCAACTTGTCCATCTCTTCGGGAACCTGCCCGCCGAACTCGCCGACCACTTGTTTGGCCGCGCCCACCACCGACTTGGCCTTGTTGCGAAAAAATCCCGTCGAGCGCACGTCCGGCTCCAGTTGTTCCGGCGTGAGCGCGGCAAAAGCCTGCACCGTCGGATATTTCCGGAACAGTTCTGGTGTGACCCGGTTTACGTTCACGTCGGTGGACTGCGCCGAAAGAATCGTCGCCACCACCAGTTCCCACGCGCTCGAATGCGTCAACGCACACGTGACATCAGGGTAAAGCGTGTCCAGCCGCTTCAAAATCTCTTCAACTCGACTAGGAGCGAGCGGATCGTAGCCCTTCGTGGATTTAGGCCTCACTTTCTGACTAGCTTTGGAGGCGTCCGCGCCTCGTGCCGCTTGCTTCTCGGCTTTGACGCTCTGCCTGGAAGCCCCTACGCGCGCCGCTTTGACGCGGTCCTGCCTGCCGGTGCGCGAAGGCTGTCGGGGCGTGGTTCCTCGGGCCATAAGGTCAACATCTTAGCAGAGGGGAATCAACCCCCTTTCGCGCGATAGGCGCAGCGATGAGTGCTGGACAATTGGGGAAGGCTACAGTCAGGTTTGTATCAGGTCCGGTTTGTATCTGCTCAGGTTTGTATCAGGGCATCGGCTTCAGCCGTGCCGTTAAGTCGTTTGAAATTGATGCGCTTTAGCGCCTGAGGTTTACTTTTCCATTACACGGTCATTTTTCGCAAACGAGTTTCGGCGCGCCGACTCACTTCGTCCGTGTCCAACCGTAACCTAGCCGCCCAACCTGCCGAGGCGTAATCTTACCCAAAGCGATCCTTTTGGAGAAACCTTAGTGGCCGTGAATTTGATCCAACTCGGGCAGGTGTGGCGCAGCGATTCCGACGGTCAGGACTACTTAGTCACCAAGGTTTATCACGAGGTCTTCAGCCAGTTCGCCATGCTGCGTCCGGCTGGCATTGCCGCCCCCGACGCGCCCACGGTCCGCATCAAGGTCGTCAGGGCCCAGCCCCAGGGTTTGTCTCTTCCTGGCTATACTTTCACGCAAGACGGATCGTTCTAAGAGCGGCGTCTCTGCCCCAATTTCCGATACACTGGAATGAAGTTCCCAGTTCCCAATCCTCAGACCGGGGAACAGCCGGTTTTTCTGAGAACGGAGAACGGAGAACTGCGAACTGGCAACTGCCTTTCCCCATGACTGAAAAAATCCTCGCCATCCTATTCGTATTCATTAAAACCCTGATCAGTGCCGCCGGATACACCGGTGTGGCGCTGCTGATGGCCATCGAGTCCGCCTGCATTCCATTGCCGTCGGAGCTGATCATGCCCTTCGCCGGATATCTGGTTTATACCGGCCTGTTCAAGCTGACCCTGGTCGCGACCGCAGGCGCAATCGGCTGTAATATTGGTTCGTTGGTGGCTTACGAGATTGGTTGCTACGGTGGACGTCCGCTGGTCGCCCGCTACGGCCGCTGGATTTTGATGGGCCAGCGCGAGCTTGACTGGGCCGACCGCTTCTTCGCCCGCTGGGGCGGAGGCGCCATCTTCTTCGGACGCCTGCTGCCCGTAATTCGCACCTTCATCGCGCTGCCGGCGGGCATCGCCCGCATGCCGCGCCTGCGCTTTCACGTCTACACCTTTCTCGGATCGTGGCCGTGGTGCTTCGGCCTGGCATGGTTCGGCATGAAGCTCGGCGAGAACTGGCGCGAGCTGGGAAAATACTTCCACAAGTTCGATGCCGTGATCGGCGTGGCGCTGGTTGTTGGCGTGGCGTGGTTTGTGTGGGGCCACTGGCAGAATCGAATCAGTCGTCAGCCATCAGCCGTCAGCGGTCAGTAAATTCCCGCGCCTTCGCCAGCTGCGACGCCACAATCTGCCACCTTCCTCCGCGCTTCTCCACAACATCCATGTACACGTAACGCACAGTCACGCGCTTCCCACCCTGCTCGACGACATCTTCCTCCGAGCCATGCACGATGGCCACATCGTGCCGAAGAAAGCGAATGCGGCGGCCGGTCGAGACCATTTCAACGTATCGAATCGCGCCCGACGTTAGATTGCGAATCACGTCCGCTCGCGTGAATACTCTCCCCGCTTCGTCCTGCTGCACATAGTCGTCCGCATAGATGCGCGACATTTCGGCTACGTCGGCGGTCATCAGCGCGTGGTCGCCGTCCTCAAAGAGTCGGATTATCTGGTGCTCGTCGTCCTGTAGCATTACCGGAAACTCCCAAGTTATGTCATCCTGAGCGAAGTAGCTGCTCGCAAAGCGAGCGGCTACGCAGTCGAAGGATCCCTACGTTGCAACCGAGGTGTCAATACGGGGCGCTCCTGACGGTGCGCTCCTGTACGACACGCGCGTTGCGAGGGATGCTTCGACTCCGCCGCTACTTCGCTGCGCGAAGCAGCCACTCCGCTCAGCATGACTGACCGGCGAGTGCCCGGAACTCGAAGGCGCGAAAGTCCTTCAGACTCGCGGTTGGTTAGTGTACAACCAGAAAGATTCACCAAGGAGGCCGCCCATGATCCGCATCGCCCGCTCACTCGCCCTGTTCCTGCTCTTCGCCATCGCTCTTCCCATCGCTTCGCTTGCACAGGCCGCACCTGCCGACAAGCCCTTCGTCGTCGAGTACTACTACAAAACCAAGTGGGGACACGCCGACGAATTCCTCAAGCTATTCAAGAAAAACCACTATCCGCTGCTCAAGAAAGAAGTCGAGATGGGGCGCATGATCAAAGTCTGGATGGACCAGCCGCGCTATCACTCGACCGAAGACGGGCGCTGGGACTACCGCGTAACCATCGTCTTCAAGAACGCCACCGTCGCCAACGAGCCTTTTGACGAAGACGCGCTCAAAAAGCAATTATTTCCCGATCAGGACGCCTACGCCCGCGAAGAGCAGCGCCGCTTCGAAATTCTCGACGCCCACTGGGACCTGCCCCTGAAAACAATGGACTTGGATTCGAAGTAGCACCCTGGGTCCGGATTCGAAGTCGTTGATGCGCGCCGCATGCAAACGATGTAAAAACATCGTAACAATCCCGCGCGAAATTCTTTATCCCGCCCATCCAAATTTGCTATTAGACGAACGGCCCGCCTGCCGCTAGTCTCGATTATGGCCACTTCATTTGCACTTGAGGATTCACCTGTTGATGTACTGCACGAGATTGGCATCCGGCTGGGAACGGCAGACGGTTTTCACGACGTTCTCTCCCGCATTGTCGAATTTGCCACCGCGCTGGTCAAATGCGATTCCTGCCTGATCTATGTTCTCGAAGGGGACGAACTGGTGCTTCGTGCATCGAGAAACCCTCACCCTGACGTCATAGACCGGTTGAAACTACGCGTGGGGCAGGGCATCACCGGTTGGGTCGCCGAACATGGCGAGCCGGCCGCAGTTTCTCAAAAAGCGCAGCATGATCCGCGCTTCCAGTTTTTCCACGAACTTCCGGAAGACACCTATGAAGCATTTCTCTCCGTGCCCTTGATGTGCCGCGGGCGCGTCATGGGTGTGATCAACCTGCAGCACCGCAAGCCCCACACTTATACCCGCCGCCAAACCAAAATGATCTCGGCCATCGGATTTCTGGTGGGCGCCGAGATTGAGATGGCGCGCCTGGAAGAAGCGAACTCCAGCCTCGCCGAGCAACTACAATCGCGCAAAGTGGTCGAGCGCGCCAAGGGCATCCTGCAGCGCGATCTGGCGCTCAGTGAAGAGCAGGCCTATCTGGCCCTGCAACGCCAAAGCCGCCAGAAACGCAGGCCCATGAAAGAGATCGCCGAAGCCATCGTGCTGTCCGACGAAGTGAGAGGAAACTCTCAGTCTGGCAACGGGTTCGGCCTGACATCCTGAACGTCTGCTTCTAACCATCCCCTCGCCATTTTCGGGCAGAGTTGAGAAATCTGGGTTCGTTTTTTCACTCCATCACAAAGTCGGCACAAAAAAATACCCGGTAGCAGATCCCCCGATCTGCTACCGGGCATGTCAACGTGAGTTACCTCACTGGGCGGCGAACACAGCCGGAATTGCAGCCGCATGCGCCACTTCGCGAGGTTCCGCGGGTACCGGAAAACGCAATACCATTCCGTACTCGGGCAACTCCATCGCGCTGACAAAACTTCCCCCCGCCCGCGCCACCAGCACCAACTGACTGGCTCCCGAGGGATTGGTCTCCTCCGGCGGGTTCACCAGAATGATGAAACCAGCCCTGGGACTGCCCGCCCGGGTGAGCGTGAGCATCTCCGCCGGCCCTTTCGATCCGACGGCAAAGCGGTACGTCCCGGCCGGCACCACCGCATTCTGCCAATGCACTTCGTGGTTCAGCGTGAAACTGCCGTGCGCCTCCTGGGCCGCGGCCAGGCTGGGGTAAAGGTTGAAACCGGTCATCGCCAAAACCGCGGCGTACGCGTACTTGCGAATTGCTTTCATAGAGTCTCCTTTTTCTTCTTTTCGAAGAACCATCTGAAGAGCACACTTCCGGCACGAGGCCGAATGGCGTGGGCTCAGATTGAGGTGGAGATCAACGAGGTCAAAGGATTGCCATGCCGCGTCCGGGCGACATGCCAAAGTGTGCTTCGCGGGAGCCGGCTGCAGAGCTGGCTGCGAAGTCATCTCACTATGCAACAACCCGGCGACAGAGTCCAATTGATAATATTTATGGGGCCTATCGGCGAGCGCGACGTCGCTGCGGGCTCGACGTGTGCCGTCCTAGGTTCGTATCGTTCGTATCAGGGCATCCGCTTCAGCGGTGCCGCAATGCTTTCGAAACCGATCCGCCTCAGGCGCTGGGGCGCGATTTTGGATGAGCCAGCCGGGCGCAGCGCATAATGGCGTCACTGTTTTGGCCCCAGTGACTTCACCGCTGAATCGGCTCCCCTGATACAGCTTATGGAGTCGTCACAAAATTTTGCAGCGAGGCGGTAGTGCGGAGTCTGAAAACTCTCTCAGCGCCTGTTTACAATTTCCCGTCCGATTCCCGCACAGCCCCATTAAACGTCTTTTCCGCGCGTTCGGCTGCGCGCATTTGCATAATCTGCTCTCCATGCGAGAACATATTTGGTTCGCGAACCGATAAGAACCTGAACTGAGAGGCCAGCCAATCATGGCGACGAAGCAGAAGTCCGTAGTTGCGAAAAAGGTAGTTGCGAAAAAGAAAGTCCCCGCGCGCGCCGCCGTAAGCGCCGAAGTCCGGACGCACAGCGAAGCGCAGCCGAGCACACTCGAACCCGCCAAAGGCAAGCTCGGCGTGATGATCCCCGGTATGGGTGCCGTTGCCACCACGTTTGTCGCCGGCGTCGAGGCCATCCGCAAAGGCCTGGCCAAGCCCATCGGCTCACTCACGCAGATGGGCACCATCCGCCTCGGCAAGCGCACCGACGGACGTTCGCCCAAGGTCAAGGAATTCGTCCCCCTGGCCGGGCTCGACGATCTGGTCTTCACCGGCTGGGACATTTTCGAAGACAACATGTACGAAGCGGCGTCCAAGGCCGGCGTTCTCGAAAAAAGTTTACTCGACCAGATCAAGCCCTTCATGTCGAAGATCACGCCGCGCAAGGCGGTCTTCGACCATAACTACGTCAAGCGCATTGACGGGCCCAACGTGAAAAAGGGCAAGAACAAGATGGACCTCGCCGAGCAGGTCCGCGCCGACATGCGCGACTTCAAGAAGACGAGCGGTGCCAGCCGCCTGGTCACCATGTGGTGCGGCTCGACCGAGTCCTACATCGAGGCCGGCCCCCAGCACCAGTCGGTGAAGGCGTTCGAGCGCGCGCTGCACGAGAACGACGAAATGATCGCGCCCTCAATGATTTACGCCTATGCCTCGCTGATGGAAGGCGTGCCCTTCGCCAATGGAGCTCCCAACCTGACCGTGGACTTGCCGGTCATGCTCGAGCTTTCGCGCAAGAACGAAGCGCCCATCTGCGGCAAGGACTTCAAGACCGGTCAGACGCTGATGAAGACGGTGCTCGCGCCCGCATTCAAGGCCCGCCTGCTCGGCCTGAGCGGATGGTACTCGACCAACATCCTGGGCAATCGCGACGGAGAAGTGCTCGACGATCCCGGTTCGTTCAAGACCAAGGAAGAATCCAAGCTCGGCGTGCTCGAACACATCCTGCAGCCCGCGCTTTATCCCGACCTGTATGGCAACATCTTTCACAAAGTCCGGATCAACTACTATCCGCCACGCGGCGATAACAAAGAGGGCTGGGACAACATTGACATCTTCGGATGGCTCGGCTATCCCATGCAGATCAAAGTGGACTTCTTGTGCCGCGATTCAATCCTCGCCGCGCCCATCGTCCTCGATCTCGTACTGTTCCTCGATCTCGCCAAACGCAGCTCCGAGCTGCGCGGGCTGGGCATTCAGGAATGGCTGAGCTTCTATTTCAAGTCGCCCATGACCGCGCCGGGGCTTTATCCCGAACACGATCTGTTCATCCAGTCAATGAAGCTGAAAAATACGCTGCGACACCTGAAGGGCGAAGGACTGATCACGCACCTGGGGCTGGAGTATTACGACTAGACCTATGCCTAGACGCATGTGAGGCGGGACACACCCGTCCGGCGCGCTTGGCTATGCCTGAGATTTGTCTGGCCTGACCGCTTCCTGAGATGGCCGCTGTGAGGCCTGGGAGGCCGCTGCTTGCGTTCCTGGGAGCACGTCCGTGGTTTAAGGCAGGGCCCGTCGGCGGTGCCACCACGGGCAAGTTAAATCGTTTTAATAGACGTGCATAAGGGCTTTAATATCAACAACTTACGGGCGGTTGATTTTCGGTAAAATGCAGCTGTATTTCCTTTGTAATCAGGCACTTGCCTACACTTGCACCATTTTCGGTGCAATCGCGGGCAAGTACTCGTATTGAATCGAAAGGCTTTACGTTAGTCCGCTGCACCAGGTGACCTCCAAAAAACAAGGCGAACCGTCCCCCAACGGTTCGCCTCGCGTATGAAACGTGAATCGTCAAACTCACGCTTCGTTTGGAAGCCGGCCCACCCCTGAAGCGGCCTGCTTCCAAAAGTCAATTCACAACGGCGTTACCGAGCCGGGTTCTCAGTGGCCGATGAAGCCACGGAGATCGGGCTCTTGCGTGATGCGGGCGCGGGCTGCGCGACATGCGTCTTCAGCCGCTCCATCATGCTGTTGTGCCGCTGCATGTCAGCCGTGTGGTCGGCGAAGCGGATCGTTTCGTAATTCTTCCGCAAAGCCATAATGCGGTAGCCAAAGCTCAGGCTTGCCGTGCCCCCGCCCAGCTCACGCACTTCAAACGAGTTCGCCGTACGGTTGGTCACATAGAGTCCCTTGCAGTCTCCGTAGGGCGTGAGGAACACCTGATATTTCACGTCGGCGTTGACCGTCTGGGTGTAGGTGGAGTCCAGTTGGACGATGGCCGCGCCATTCGCCAGTTCGGCTTCGCCCGCATCTTCGAACCAGTTCTGCGGCGCTTCGATGGCCGACATCGCCACCATGCGCTTGCCGCTGTCAATCGGCACAACGGCATTCTTACTGCCGGAGCAGTTGAGGTTGCCGGAGGGGTCTACATTGCAGAAGGTGTTATTGGCGAAGTTGTACCCCTCCAGAGGATACGTGCTGGAGTTGTCGGCGATCGCCTCCACCGTCGGTGTCGCGGCGGCTACGTTGCTTTCAAAAAATCCGCCATAGCTGCCGCCGGAGGTGCCTACCACGCCGGGAACGAACGGCGTAGTGCCACCGTCGCCCCACACGCCGCTGCCAAGAACGAAGGTCCCAATCGAAGTTGAACTTGGGCTGGAGTTTTGCCCGAACACGCCAAAGCCGTTGGCACTACTCGCTCGCCCATATACCCCCTTCGGGTTGCCGGTCGAGGAATTGGCAAATCCGACGATGCCAAAGGCAGCCGGGTCGCTGCTGTCGGTGGCGCCTTCCACCCCCCAGGCGTTTCCGGTGGTTGCGGATGCATTCCCAATGATCGTAGTCGCGCTTCCAGAACTCGCGGACGCGTTGATGGCATTGGAGACGGATGATGGCATGGAAAGGTTGCTGGAAATGGTAGCGCTGGTGGCGTTCAGTGTCGCCGTGCTGACCGCGTTGGAGGTCACCGTGTTCCCTGCGAAATTGCCCGAGCCGTCGCGCTTGACGATTGCATTCACCGTGTTTGCGCTGGTCGGTGCAACATTCCAGGCGAAGTTAAGTGTCCCTGTGCCCGTCACCGGCGAGCCGCTCACCGTGAAGTCGCTGGCAGGCGCGGTCAAGCCAACGCTCTTCACCGTCCCTGGCCCCGTGCCCGGGAACGTCTGCCCCGCCGCGAACGTAAGCAGACCCTTGTTGCTGATCTTCAATCCTGTTTCGCTCGGCGCGGTCGCGCCCAGCCCATAGAGCAGATTCAATGTGCCCGAGGGGTTCGTTGTGTTGTTGGCCGCGGGCTCCGCCTGCAACTGGAAGGTCTGATTCACCGCAGTGCTGGTCGAACTGCTGAACGAGGATGCTACGAAATCCTCGGCTTGTGAGTTTTTGCCGGCAGCCGTGGTCGCGGCACCGGTCGCGGGCAACGTCAGCAGCCCACGCACGGTCTCGGTGCCCTTTACATCCAATACCGCCGCTGGAGTGGCCGTACCAATCCCGATCTTCGCGGTTGCGCCCGTGCCCGTCTGCGCGATGGCCGAGTTTTGAATATTCTTCGCCGTGGTGAACAGTGGAATCGCATTCACGGTGCCGCCGGTTGTGGTGACGTTCGAAGCCGCCGGAGGCGCGCCGGAAGATGACGTCGAAGACGGTGAGTCCCCGCTAAATGGAGTTGCGCCGGTGCTGATCGCTGGCGCAGCCAGCACGAACGCACTGGGTGGCAGTCCGCCGATGGTCTCCGCGTCGGCGGCCTTCATGGCATAAGGCACGCTCATCAGCAGGGTGCGCGACTGTTCCGCCTGGCCCTGGGCTTGCACAGCGAGCCAGCGTGCACCGCCAGAAGCGAAGACGTCGGCGGGGAGCCCGTTGGCATTGGTGGCACCGAGCGCGACAGTATAGTGCCCGGATTTATCGGCCTGCACGCTCTGCGTTTCAAGCCAGAGCGGCGCGCCACCCTGGGAATCTTTGTAAAGCAGGAAAGTGACGCCGACGGTGCCGCTAAGGGGTTTGCCGGAAGCATCGGTCAGGACGCCGGTGTATTTCACCACAGTCGGCACGGCTACATTGGCGGCGGCAGATTGCTGCGCCGATATCGGCAGCGCAAAGGCAAGTAGCAGGAGCAACCCACAAAGGCGGAGATTAGTTCGCGGCATTTGAGACTCCTAAAGAACGATTGTGTTGCTGGATGCGTGATCGTTTCACGCTTTAGATAAAAAAAGGGCGGGGCCTGGTCGGGCCCCGCCCAATTGCCTGACTACTTCACGACTTGCTTCAACACCGTCGAAGTGCTGGTGATGGTGTTGACGTCTCCGGGGTAGACGGCGGTGATATTGTGCGTGCCGACTGCCAGGGTTGAGGTTGTGAAGGTCGCCTTGTTGGTTGCGATGGTGCCCATGCCAAGCGTGGTGGCCCCGTCCTTGAAGGTGACTTTGCCGGTCGCCGTCCCGCCGAATGCCGGAACGATGGTTGCGGTGAAGGTCACGGCCGTCCCATGCGTGGACGGGTTCTTCGAAGAAGCGAGGTTGGTCTTGGTGGTCGCCTTGTTTACGGTTTGGGTCTTTGCTGGCGAAGTGCTGGCCAGGTAGTTCCCGTTGCCGCCGTACACCGCCGTGATGCTGTGTGCGGCGACGGTGAGCGTGTTGGTGGACAGAGTGGCCATACCGCTGGCATTCAACAAGCCGGTACCCAGCGTGACGATCCCGGACTTAAAGGTGACCGTGCCGAATACTTGGCCTCCGAATGCTCCAACCACGTGTGCGTTGAAGGTCACAAACTGGTGATAGGACGATGGATCCACCGTGGAAGTGACCGTGGACGTAGTGGCCGCCTTGTTGACGGTCTGTGACAACGCTGCGGACGTGCTGGCCAGGAAGTCTCCATTGCCGGCATAGGCCGCAGTGATGGAGTGAGCACCCACCGCCAGTGTGGTGGTGGTGAAAGTGGCGATGCCGCTGCCGTTCAGAGCACCGGTGCCGAGCGTGGCTCCGCCGTTCTTGAACGTGACCGTGCCGGCCGGAGTTCCGCCCGTCGAGGTCACCTTCGCAGTGAAGGTCACACTCTGATTGAAGACGGAGGGGTTCTTGGAGGAGCTCAGCGTGGTTGCGCTGGCCGCTGCATGAACGGTTTGGGTAATTGCCCCCGAGGTGCTGGCGGCAAAATTGGCTGAGCCGCCGTACGCCGCGGTGATTGAGTGGGCCCCGCCCGTGAGCGTAGACGTGGTCAGCGTAGCGTGTCCGCCGGACAGTGCTCCCGTGCCGATGGAAGTTGCTCCGTCCTTGAACGTGACAGTCCCAGTCGGAGTCCCCGCGCCCGATGTGACGGTTGCGGTAAACGTGACTGCGGTCCCGTAGGTAGACGGATCCAACGAAGTCGTCAACCCGGTGTTGCTGGCGGCCGGATTCACCTGCTGATTCATGGAAACGCTCGAGGTCAGGTACAGAGTGCTTCCGTTGTAGAAGGCGGTGATGTTGTGCGGCCCGCCAGTGAGAGTTGAGGTGGTGTAAGTGGCCACGCCTCCGCTAAGCGAAGAAGTCGCCAGGAAGAACGGTCCGTTGTAGAACGACACCGTACCGGTGGGTGTGCCCGCAGTAGACGAGAACACTTGCGCGGTGAAGGTGACGCTCTGTCCATAGGTGGAAGGGTTATGGTTGGAGCCGACGGACGTCGAAGTGCCAGCCTGTATGCCGGATCCGGCGAGGGTCGCATCGGCAAAGCCCGAGGGACTGTTGTCGAGTACGACGATAAAGCCGCTGCCCGCTCCGACCGAGTTGGGATAGAAGGAAACGCCTTCCTGGCAAGCGGCGCCGGGTTGGAGGGTCACGAAGAAGCAACCATCGAAGGTGATATAGAAATCAGAGTCACCCGAGATGTAGGTTGAGTTGGTATACATCGTGGCGTTTCCGGTATTGGTAAACGTCACGTATTGCGTTGCTGCACTGGAGAACACCGGCTGGTTCCCGAAGTTGAGCGGACCGGAGGCGGAATCAATCGGATTGTAGGAGTTGTATCCGGCCTGAACTGCGGTGGCCCAGGTGTCGAACCCGGAGGTGTATTCGCCCTCGACCCAAATGCCGAGCAAGTCGGGATCGGTGCCCGCGCCGTGATAGTCGCCCCAGCGATTGCGGTTTTGCGAGTCGAGCACAACGTAGTTGTTGTTGCCGGCCGCCATGGTGGTTTCGCCGCCGGTGCAGAACGTGCAGGCGGAGCTATTTGGGATGGTGGTGTAGTAAGCGCCTGGGTAGGTGTTGCCGCCATCGGAGCGTGAGTACACCATCAGCTTATCGCTGTTGATGTTCTGGTCCACATACGGGTAATAAACGTCGTGGCCCGCCGGCTGGCTGTAAAACCAGTCGTTGATATTGCTCATCGAGGGATAGCCGCTGACGTCAATTTCCGTAAAGCCGGCGCACGCGTCAGTGGTACCGCCCTGGTTACAGGCCAGGTTGTGCCCGTACGAGAGATGGCCGAATTGGTAAATGGCGAAAAGCGCTCTCGTATCCCCACTATTCAAAGCCTGGTATCCGTTGGGTTGGGCCCCTCCGGGAGGAACGCCGTAACTGCCGACGCCCTGTTCGTTTCCATTCAGCGTAGGCCCGCCGCTACCGTCGCAGCATGCGGTTGGATTGGTCAATTGCCAAACCTTGACCGTGCTGCCGCCACCGCCGCCGCCTTCGGTATCTACCCAGAAGTCGCCGAATCCGTGGCCGACAAAACGCTCCATCGCTGGACGAACCGTGAACGAAGTGGACAGATTGAGGAAGCCTTCTTTCAGGTTCCAGTAGTCCCACCACGAGCAGCAGGCATTGTTGACGAACTGGTCCCAAGTGGCGATGCGCACTTTGGCGTATTGGAAGCCGGATGCGGTGCTGGGGAAATTAAACTGGTTGCAACTGATGTAAATGGCGTCGGCATCCATGCCCATGTGCGGGTAGTCGCACCAGTTGTTGGTGGGGTTGCCGCCGTCATAGGTTGCGTCGAGGTAGTACTGCAGCCAGCCCGAGGTCACGTCGCTGGAGGCAGACACCGCGATCAACTGGTTGGAGCGCGCCGGTGAGTCGTTTTCCGACGTGGCCAGCACCCAGAATCTTCCGGTGAGGAAGTCATAGTAAACCGACGGGTCGTAGAGGAAATCCGATCCCGGCGTGCCCAGGCTGCTGAAAAAGTTGTTCAGCGTCTGGGAACTCAACTGATTGCCGTTCTTGTCGTACACGTTGATGGTGGAGTTGACGACTTCGACGACCTGATACGGGCCGGCGGCAACACCGCCGTCGGGCGGGAAGTATCCAGTGTCTCCGATGCCAGCAAAATTCTTGCCGGAAACCGGACCGGAGGATGGCTTTACACCCTTGGGCAACTGCAGCGGATTAGTCTTGACCTTTTCCGCCGGCCGGAACATCTCCGTAGAGAACATCGGGTTTTCCCCGGGATTGAGCTTGCTGGGGTTCCAGTTCAGCAGGTTCAGTTCTTTGGCGCTCAGGGTCTTGGTCGGCGCTTTGGTGGTCAGATCGAACAGGCCGGCTGCGGCGCGCATCTGCGCCTGCTTGATCTGTTCGGTCTCGCCCTCAGGTGGGAAGCGGCGGGCGTCTTTGTCGGGGACAGCCTTAATGACTTTTCCATCCGGGCCAAACGGGCCGGGCTTAAAGGCAACCCTGGCTGCGGCGCGGGTGCGGTGGCCTCCGCCACCCTGATATTCGGGTGCCTTGCTCTGCTGGCCGAAGGCTGCGGCAAGAGTGACGATCATGAACAGAAACAGGTTGAACCATGTTGACGTTGATCTGGCGGCAGTACTGCACCCTGGGAGTGAAAACAGCTTGTGGTAGCGGGTCATTTTGTGTTCCTCCTGCTCAGCTTTGCTGGCAGCGTGTTGCAAATCTAGAGTTGAACGAGCGGTTCTACCCGAAGGTCCCCTCATTGCGAGTTCGGGCGGTGGTAGCGGCTACTTGGCCTTCCTGTAGTGAGCGACGAAGTGAAATCGTTTCATCGTCCCCAGAATGCGAGTAAGCAGACAGCGCCAAAGCAGCGGCAGTTTGCTTTAGTTTTCGACCATTGTCAATCGTTAAACGATTGCTTGTAGTTAACCTGTGGATCGCTGCGTAACTCATTGACATATTAAATGCTTACGTCCAATCTGGCCGGCCGGCCCGGGATGCTTGAGAAGGCCTGATTGTGAATTTTGTGTGAACCGCGAGGGCGAAATATGGGTGTGGGCGGATAGGAGGGACTTCGGATGCGTCGAGCAATGCCGTCAAGCATGCGAGCCGTCGCTGCAAGAAAATTGCGTTTGAGTCCGTGCCGAAGGCGAGTTGCGGGATAACCCTAGTCCCGGCAAATGCTTCCAAGTGTAAACAGACAGGTGTTTGCACGCGCGTATAATTGTGGTAACTGTCAGGAGTCTTCTATGAAATCGAAATGGCTCGCAAGTTTGGTGGCGTTGGCGGTTTTCTCGTTGGGATCGTGGATGCATGCCCAGACGCAGGACCCCGGCAAGACTCCGGCGACCGACCCTGCCAAAGACGCACCGCAGACCGCCGACACGCCACAGAAGCCCGCTCCGGCACCCACTTTGCCCACCGCCGACGACAGCGACATGAAGCACAATGGGGGCAAGACGGACGTGGACGCGGTGGGCAATCGCAACGTCGGATGCGGCCGCGGGGTTGGCAACTGGTACAGCATTGAGACCCAGGTCTCCATGGGCCGCCGCTTTGCGCAGGAAATTGAGTCCCAGGTCAAACTGGTGAACGACCCGGTGGTGACGGAATATGTGAATCGCCTGGGGCAGAACCTGGTGCGCAATTCTGACGCGCAGGTGCCATTCACCATCAAGGTCATTGATTCCGACGTGGTGAATGCCATGGCGCTGCCGGGTGGGTTCTTTTACGTCAACTCCGGCCTGATCCTGGCGGCTGATGAGGAAGCGGAAGTGGCCGGCGTGATGGCGCACGAGATCGCGCACGTGGCCGCCTGCCATATTGCGCGGCAGCAAACACGCGGCACGCTGGCGCAGCTGATGACGATCCCGCTGATTTTTGTCGGCGGCGGACTGGGCTATGGCCTCTATGAAGCGGCGGGGCCGACCGCCATGTTCACGTTCCTGAAATTCTCCCGCGGATTTGAAGCCGAGGCCGACTATCTCGGCGTGCAGTATATGTATCGCTCGGGCTACGATCCCTCAGCGTTCGTTTCGTTCTTTGAAAAAGTGCAGGCCATGGAGAAAAAGAAGCCGGGTACGCTGGCCAAGGCCTTCGATACGCATCCGCAGACCCCGGACCGCATTGAAAAAACGCAGGAAGAAATTCGCAAGATCCTGCCTGCCAAAGCGGAATATGTGGTGACCACCTCGGAGTTCGACGACGTGAAATCGCGCCTGGCGGCGATTGAGAACAAGCACAAATTGCTGGATGAGAAAGATGCGAAGAAGCCAAGCCTGCGGCGAACGTCTAGCACCGACGACAAGAATGGCGACGGCAAGAACGGCGACAGCAAGAGCGGGGATGACGACCGCCCCACGCTGAAGCGGCGGGACGACTCGTCGAACTAAGTTGGCGTGATCGGCGCGCTTCTGCCGTTCCACGCCGAAGTCAAAATCCCCGCCCTGTCGCAAAGAACGCGACAAGGACGGGGCACCCGATTTGTTTTCCGATTGTTTTCCAATTGTTTTCCGATTCACCTCAGGGCATGCGTCTCTTACCCCACGCCGACGGGATCCCTACGCTCGAATCGGAACGGCTCATTTTGCGCGCCCACCGACTGGAAGACTTCGCTGATTGCGCGGCCATGTGGGCCGACTCCGAGGTTACGCGCCACATCGGGGGCAAGCCGCTGTCGGAGACCGAGGCCTGGGCACGATTTCTGCGCTACGCGGGTCACTGGTCGGTGATGAGGATTCGGATATTGGGCGGTAGAGGAGAAGGGAAGCGGCGCGTTTGTCGGAGATGTGGGCTTCGCCGACTATAAACGCGAGCTTGAGCCCTCGATTCAAGGCGTGCCCGAGATCGGATGGGTACTGGCCCGCAGTGTACACGGCAATGGATATGGGACCGAGGCGGTGCGGGCCGCGCTGGCGTGGGGAGATGCTTACTTCGATGGCGCACGAACGGTTTGCATCATTGATCCAGAAAATCTGGTCTCGTTGCGGGTCGCCGGCAAGTGCGGGTTTCGTGAATACGCGCGGACGATGTACAAGGACGGCCCGGTGATCTTGTTGGAGCGGAATGCGCCGTCGTTGAGAGTGTGAAGAGTGTCGCCTATGAGGGAATGCAACGGTGCAGCCTGCGCGCGTGGGCGCGAGGTTCTTGGCTTTGCTCAGGATGACACTACTCAGGATGAGATGGTCTGGCCGTGTGACCTGACGTTACGCGGCGTGTTTGGCAGACAGCGCGGCGACATAGTTCCGGCGCTCCGCTTGGGAAGTGATGACTTTCATTTCCTGCCAGTCGTAGGGAAATTCCTTACCACACTCCAAACAAGCGACGTAGGTGCCGGTGAGCGCGGCAGCCTGGGGACGGGGTCGCGCCCCGCGAATGGTCACGGGAAAACTGTGATGAGAATGCCGGCAGCCGAACACCGCTTCTACAAGCTTCGCAAACATCGCCATGACCTCCCAGATATTAACACCCGCTTGCGGGTTAAGTTGCCCTATACGTCCTATCGGACGTAGCAAGCTCCACAACCAATTAGATTCAAGACATGTGCGAAGGGTGCGCTAAAAAGTGGGAGGGAATCCCACTTTGGGAAAGGCGGGGAAGGGGCCTTCTGGAAAGCACTTGAAGACTGGAAAGCACTTGAAGCGATGAGCGACGTCACACTTTGTGCGGGCCGCGCTTTTTGAACTGCTGGCATTTGGTCATAATCGCCGAGTGCAGGCGGGTGCGCAGGTCGTCGGGGAGTTCGTAGAGGCGGGAGTCGCGGTAAATCTCGATGGTCTTCTTAGTGGTGTCGCAGACCACGTAGCAGTTGTGGCACCAGGAGAGATGGGTTTCGAGCTCGGCGCGCGACTTGTCGTCGAGCACGCCGTCCAGGTAATTGGTGAGCTCCTGCAGGAAATCAGAGCACTTCACGGTTGCGCATCTCCACCGTTAGATTTGTGAAAAAACTTTCCCAGGCGCTCGCGCAGTTGCAGGCGCGCGCGCAGCAGGCGGGACTTCACCGCCGGGACGCTCAGGTCGAGCGCTTCGGCGGTTTCTTCCGTCGAAAGTCCTTCCACGTCTCGCAACACAAAAACCGTCCTGAATCCAGGGGGTAGGCCCTGAATGGTCTTGCTCAAAATCTCCCGCAACTCGGCCTGGCCGTACTGCTGCTCGGGGTTAGGACTCCAGTCGGCGATTTCGCGGGGTACGAAATCGTCCTCGGTCTTGATGTCCTCGTCGAGCGAAACCGTTCGTTCCGGCTTGCGGCGGCGAAGCTTCATCAGGGCTTCGTTGACCGCGATCCTTACCAGCCAGGTATAAAACTTCGACTGCTCCTGGAACCGCTCAAGATTCGTATACGCCTTGATGAAGGCGTCCTGCACTACGTCTTCAGCGTCTTCGCGGTTCTGCGTAATATGCTGCGCGATCCGGAAGACATTGCGCTCGTAGCGGCGAACCAACTCCTCGTATGCGGAGTCGTCGCCTTTCTTGGCGGCGCGCACCAGAGCCATTTCATCGCTAACTGGTGCAGCTACTTGTGGTTCGATGGCGCTCATGACATTGAAGATTCAGTATTTTGGAGAATTGGCATCGCAAACCGAAGTTCCATTGTACTTGGTTACCGGAGATTTGCCGAATGCGTCTGACCACCGTCCCCAACACCCGGGGGGCCGTAGAATCTACCCAGGCGTGCGCAGATCAAGGCAGATCAAAGAAGATTCGGTGAGCATGATCCGGTGAGCTCGTTAAAAGTGGCCTCGGCGACGGCCGATTAAGCCGCGCAAACCGGCGCGAAAACGGGTACCCGGTAGACCACGTCCCAACGTACTCTAAGCCAATGTCCACAAGTGCCCCTATAATCGGCACTTAAGTGCTATGGCAAGACATCAAAATATAACGAGCCCACCGATTGATCGCGCCGTGGAACAGGCCGTAGCCCAGGCCATGGCGGAGGTTTTACCCCAGATCCAGGCCAACGTCGTGCGCAGCGTACAGGATGCGTTGCCGCAAGACACCGGGGACGTGGGAGGGGCATCCTCCGTTGCAGGCGTGGAACAACTGTTGCGCGCGGTGGCTGAGGTCCACGGCGGCGGCACGCAAAAAGAAATTCTGCGCGCGCTGCTGCAGGCATGCAGCCCCTTCTGCGAACGGGTGGCGCTGTTTGTGGTGAAGAGTGGAGCGGCCAGCGGCTGGCAGGGACGCGGTTTCGGCGACGATGAATCCATGAAGGATTTTTCGCTGGACATGAATTGTGGTCCAGTGGCCCATGCCATGCAGCATCGTCAGGCAACGCCCGCAAACATTGCGGAAATGGATGCGGGATTTTCTGCGCAGTTTGGCGGACCGACCAATGAACAGATTCTGATGGTGCCCCTGCGATTGAAGGAGAAAGTTGCGGCCCTGGTGTATGCCGACGGAGGAAGCTCAGGCAAGCTGGACTCCGCGGCGATCGAACTGCTGGTCACCGTCACTGGCACCTGGTTGGAAGTGGTATCGCTGCGCAAGCAATCCCAGTCAACGAATCACGAAGGGGAGAGCGCGGCGGCGGAGAGCGCGCCGAGCGTTGCGGCGGAAGCCGTGCAAGCTCATCAGGACCCGTTCTCGGGACACGCACCGCAACATGCATGGCCGATGACGCCGGCTGCCGGCACTAGCGAAGCTGCCGCCGAGACCAAGACTCAAGAAGCCGAGACCAAGACTCAAGAAGCGGAAGCGCCCGTCGTGGAGGTCCCGGCGGCAGCGCACGCGGCCGCCGCCGGAGCAGCAACCGCGGCAGCGCCGGCAGTGGACACTCACGCCGCGCTCTCCCCCGAAGATGCTGAGACGCACCGCAAGGCGCAACGTTTGGCACGGCTGCTGGTGGACGAGATCAAGCTTTACAATCAGGCGAAGGTGGCTGAGGGCCGCAGAAATCGTGATATCTATGACCGCTTGAAGGAAGACATTGAAAAGAGCCGCGCCACTTACCAAAAGCGTTTCGGCTCGACTGCCGCCGGTTCGGCGGAATATTTCCGCGAGGCGTTGATCGGAAATCTTGCGGAAGAAGATGTTTCGCTGATGGGGCCGCACTTTAAGAGCTAGACTTCAAGGGCTAGACTTCAAGAGCTAGACTGCAAGAGCTAGACTGCAAGAGAAAGACTGCCGCATCTACTAAACTCCGCTCTGGGTAAGCCTTCTGTCCGACTGTGCAAGAACCTGCACAGGTTCACAAATAGCCTTAGGCAAGCAGTTCCCAACGCGCCGGGACTGGCTACGTTGACCGGCTTTGTGAAGTACGGGACCAAGACGGTGGCCACCAAGACGACTGTCCTCTTCCAGTAAGTTAGGAAGTGGATAGGAAGTGGATCGGACCGGCGGCAGGGATCGTGTTGGCTTCCTGCCGCCGGTTTTGTTTGTCCAGTCATGGCTGCGTCGGCGCCATCTGGCGTACCCACTGAAGTAACTGGCCGGATCGCGCGCCGGGAAATTTATCCGGGATAAAATGACGAAGTGTATTCATTGCGCAGTGCGTTTCGTGTGGTTTGCTTTCCACCGGCTTTTCTCATAGCGTTTCTGCTGGGCGCGGCGGCGCAGTCGGAACAGGGAACTGCCGCCAACCCTCCTGCGACACCGTCCACGCACACTTCCCGCCCCGGTGGAGCATCGAGAAAAACAGCCGTAAAAAAGCGAACTGCGGCACGCGCGCGGCGGCGACCTGTCTCTCCGCGCGTGCGACGCATGAAGCAGGCGTTTGTGGCCTCGACCACGCTGCGTCCCATGGCGGCACAGCTCCTGCAGGACCGCACTCCTGCTGCCTATGGCGGGGTGGAAAGTTTTGCCCGCACGCATGCGAAAGAAGATGCGGGAGCGCTGGCATGGCTGGTGGCGGGCTATGCGCGCATTGAAGACCACGATTATGCGCATGCGATTGATGCTCTTAGCCGCGCCAAGCCGCGCGCCGGGGACCTCGGCGACTACGTTGCCTATTATCTTGGTGTGGCCTATCAGCAAACCGGCCGGCCGGCGGAAGCGGTTGCCGCGCTGGCGAATTTCGCGACAAACTATCCTGAATCGCTGCTGACACGCGATGCGCATGTCACCTATGCGAATGCTCTGATTGCCGAGGGACGGGCCGGCGATGCCGCAGTCTTGCTGGAAAAAGACCGGCAACCGACCGAGGCCGACATCGAAGTGGTGCTGGGGCGCGCCTATGCCGCAATGGGGCAAAAAGACAAAGCCACGTTGGCTTTGCGCAACGTGTACTTCACCATGCCCTCGAGTCCGGAGGCTGAGACCGCGCTCACCGAACTGCATAAGCTGGAGGCATCCGGAGGCGTTGCTCCCGCCGGAGTTGGCTTGCGGCGCTCCCGCGCCGATTTGTTGGTGAGGGCCAAGCGCTACGGGGAAGCGGCTGACGAATACAAAGCGCTGTTGGGGGACGTGAAGGGCGAAGACCGCATTCCGGTAGTGATGGCGATGGCCGATGCGCTGCATCGCGGCGGACGCAACCGGGAAGCCAAGCAGGCTTTGGCGCCACTGGCGGGCAGCGGCGGAGAACTCAACGCACAGCGTATTTTTCTGCAGGCGCAGATTGCGTGGGGATCGAGCGAGAATGATCTGTTCTATCGCACGGTGGATGAACTGCGCCAGGCCTATCCGTTGAGTCCCTGGCTGGAGCAGGGGTTGTTCACCGCCGCCAATCTGCACCTTGTGCATCATGAATTCGATGCAGCTCGAGACACCTTTCGCGAAATCTTTCAGCGTTTCCCCAATGGCGGACATAGTTCGCTGGCGCACTGGAAAGTGGCATGGTTGACCTACCGGGCCGGGCGGCGCGCCGAAGCGGCGACATGGATGGAACAGCAGGTCGTCCAATATCCCACGGGGCAGGAAGTGCCCGCGGCGTTGTACTGGCGCGGCCGTATCGCGGAAGACGATAACGACCCGGGACTGGCACGGACGTGCTACGAGAAACTTTCCGCGCGCTATCTAAACTTTTATTATGCGGAACTGGCCCGTCAGCGGCTGGAGAGGCTAGCCGTGGCCGATCCGCCGCAACCGGCCTGGATGACGGCCATCCCGCCGATGAGTGCGGACACGCGCGTGAAGGCAACCGACGCGCCGGTGGACGATGTACGCGTGCAGAAGGCGCGGTTGCTGGGAAACGGAGCGCTGGTGGATTTTGCCGTTCGCGAGTTGCAGGCCGCCAACACTAACGGAGAAAGCTGGGGTCCGGCCGAAGCGGCCCAGATTTACGACGAGAACAATCGTTACGATCGCGCCATGCAGCTGATGAAGCGCACCGCGCCCGGATATTTCTCAGTGACCCTCGCCGACCTGCCGCGAAGCTATTGGGAAGCCCTGTTTCCCAAGGCGTATTGGACCGACCTCAAGAAATATTCCGCGGCTAACGGACTGGATCCTTATCTGGTGGCTTCGCTCATTCGTCAGGAATCGGAGTTCAACCCGGTGGTGGTGTCTCACGCCAACGCGGTTGGATTGATGCAGCTGTTGCCAAGAACGGGCAAGCTGGTGGCAAAGGAGTTGAAGCTCCGCAACTACACCGCGCCCCAACTCTACACTCCAGCGGTGAACCTGCAATTGGGAACGAAATATTTTCGCGGCATGGTGGACACGTTTGGCGGCAAGTTCGAGTATGCGCTGGCGGCTTACAACGCCGGGTCGGACCGGGTCGCCGAATGGTCGGGATTGGGCACGTATCGCGATATCCCGGAGTTTGTGGAATCCATTCCGTTTACCGAGACGCGTGATTACGTGCAGGCGATCATGCGGAATGCGAGCGTGTACCGGCAGTTGTATGGTGCGCCGTAAGCACGTAGCTGAGATTAGGATTCCGTGCCAGGTTTTTGCGTCAAGATGCTCAGTGCCAGCAGCCCTGCGCCGATGACGATGCAACTATCGGCGAGATTGAAGACCGGCCACTCGTATTTCCCCACGTAGAAAAGTAGAAAATCCACGACGCGCCCGTGGGCAACGCGGTCCCAGAGATTGCCAAGCGCACCACCCAGGATGAGTGAGAAGGCAATTGCCGTCTGGGAAAACAGACGCGTTTGTTTCCAAAGCAGGGAAGCCACGACAGTGAGTGCGATGATCGAAAAAGCAACCAGCGCGCGCGATGCCCATGGCCCTGTCGAATCGGCGAACAGGCTGAACGCCGCACCAGGATTCTCCGTATGGGTGAGCTTAAAGAACCCTCGGATGACCGGCCGCATTGTGTAGAGCGGAATATTGTGGACCACGGCGAGCTTCGACCAACGGTCGAGGGCGACGACGAGAATGGCCAGCAGAAAATTCAGCGTACGAAATATGCGGACGGAAGAACGATTCATGCGGACCTGCCCGCCTTGTACTCTTCCAGGACCGGAGTACAGCGTTCGCAGACCAAGGCGTAGTCTTTTTCCGAAGTGCGGAAGTCTCTGTTCTCAACCACCTGCGTGGAATAATTCCAGCAGCGGTCGCACTTCTGGCCATCCGCCCGTTTCACGTCAACAATGAGATCGCCGTTTCCTTCAGCAAGTGACACGGCGGAGACGATGAACAAGTAACGGAGACCTTCTTTGTAAGTAGAGAGCGCCTGATACACCTCGCCCGACGCAGTCAACGAGACTTGGGCTTCCAGCCCGGTACCGATGAGCTTCTGGTTGCGGGCGTCCTCAAGTGCCTTCAGGACGATCTCTCGAGCTCGTCGGAGTTGAATCCATCCTCGATCGCCGGCAATATCTTGTTGAATCTTGCCGCTGATTTGAATAGCGGCATGTGATCCAATTGCGCCACTCGCCGTGAAATTATCATCCACGAACTTTGACTGGTGGACGCTCTTCTCACGGATCGCGGAATTCGGCAGGTCCTGCCAGACCTCATCGGCGGTGAAGCTCATGATGGGTGCGACTGCGCGGACAAGCGTCTCACCAATACGCCATAGCGCGGTTTGCGCGCTGCGGCGTTCTCGCGATTTCGGCGCAGATGTATAAAGGCGATCCTTAAGCACGTCAAAATAGAATGCGCTAAGGTCAACGACGCAGAAGTTGTTTGTCCGCTGATATATCTTGTGGAAAGCGAATTCCTCATAGAACTTTGAAATGGCATTGGCAAACAATATGGTTTGCAGCAGCATGTACTGATCGATCTCTTCCATCTGCTCGAACAGCACGGCGTCGCGCTGCGGGTCAAACCCTTCCAGACTGCCGAGAATATAGCGAAAGGTGTTGCGAATCTTGCGGTAGTTCTCCGAGACGCGCTGCATGAGCGCTTCGGAGCCGACCATGTCTTCGCGGAAGTCCACCGACGCCACCCACATGCGCACGATCTCTCCGCCAAAACGGTTGGCGATGTCCACCGGGTCCACATCGTTGCCGCGCGACTTCGACATGGCCTGGCCTTTCTCGTCGAGCGTCCAGCCGGGCGTGACCACGCCTTTGTACGGCGGAGTGCCGTGCGACCCCATGCCGCACAGAAACGACGACTGAAACCATCCGCGGTATTGGTCGGCACCCTCCAGATACAGGTCGGAGGGCCAGGTGTAGCCGGGTTCGGATGCGAGCAGCGCGAGATAACTTGATCCCGACTCGAACCAAACGTCGAAAATATCGGTCTCGCGCTCAAACTTCGTCCCACTACAGTGCGGACATTTCGTACCCGCGGGCACCAGCGATTCGACGCCCGGTTCAAACCATGCGTCGGCACCGGACTTGGCAAATAGCTCCGCGACCTTCTCGCTCACAGCTTTGTCGTTCAGGGGCTTGCCACAGCCTACGCAGAGAAAAACGGCGATGGGCACGCCCCACACGCGTTGGCGCGAGATGCACCAGTCGGGACGGTCTTTGATCATGTTGGCGAGGCGTTCCTCGCCCCAGGACGGGTCCCACTTCACGCCTTTGATGGCGTCGAGCGTGCGGCTGCGGAGGGTGCCGCCGCCGGGCAGATTGGCGTCCATGGCGATGAACCACTGTTCGGTTGCGCGGAAAATGATGGGGTTGTGGCAGCGCCAGCAGTGCGGATAGGAATGCTGTGTTTTTTCCGAAAGCAGCAGCGCGCCGCGCGACTTCAGCAATTCGATGATCGGCGCGTTCGCCTTTGAAACGTGCTGGCCGTCATATTCAGGCAGCCCGTTGCGCAGGATGCCTTTTTCGTCTACGTTGCAGGTTGCGTCCAGACCGTAGCGCTCGCCGGTGGCAAAGTCGTCCGCGCCGTGCGACGGTGCGGTATGGACCACGCCGGTGCCGGTGTCCATGGTGACGTAGTCGGCCAGCACGCCGAGAATCTTGCGATCGAGAAATGGATGCTGGAAATTCATGCGCTCCAGCTTGCGACCGGGAAACTCGGCCAGGGGCTTGGCATCCGGCAGATTGCACTTCGCCGCGACCTCTTCTGCGAGCTTGGCTGCGACGATGAAAACCTCGTCACCCGAGGCCAGCGCCACATAAGCCTCATCAGGATGGAATGCCACGGCCATCGAAGCGGGCAGCGTCCACGGAGTCGTGGTCCAGATGATGGTCGAAACTTTCTTGCCGGCGAGTGCGGAGTCGAGGCTGGATGGATCATCCAGCAGCGCATACTTCACATAGACGGTGTCGCTGGTGTGGTCTTCATATTCGACTTCGGCTTCGGCGAGCGCGGTCTGGTCATACCAGCACCAGTAGGTGGCGCGCAGGCCTTTGTAGACGGCGCTGTTCTCATAGAATTTATAAAAAGCCCGGACAATCTCGGCCTCATACTGCGGCGTCATGGTGGAGTACGGGCGGTCCCAGCGCCCAAACACACCGATGCGCTTGAACTGGCCGCGCTGCAAGTCGAGATATTTCTCGGCGTACTTGCGGCAGGCGGCGCGAACCGCCGCGACCGGCATTTGCAGCTTCTTGCCGCCCAGTTCCTTGTCCACTTTGATTTCGATGGGCAGACCGTGGCAATCCCAGCCGGGAATATAGGGCGCATCGAATCCGGCCATGGTCTTGGATTTAACCACGAAGTCCTTCAAGCACTTATTGAGCGCAGTCCCCAGGTGAATCGGGCCATTGGCGTAGGGAGGGCCGTCGTGCAGCACGTAAGCCGGCGCGCCCTTGCGGGCCTCGCGGATGCGTTCGTAAAGGCCCGTTTCCTCCCACCGGGCCAGAATCTTGGGCTCGTTCTGCGGGAGGTTGGCCTTCATGGGGAAGGCAGTCTTGGGAAGATTGATCGTGGATTTCAGATCAAGGGGCACTCGGACAGGTTCTCCTAACTGATTGAATCTTTTCATTATAGGGAGTGAGGCGGATCGCGTCTATTGATCCGGCGCGGCATTGAAAGGCTTTGAACCACGAAGCACACGAAGATACACGAAGGAAGACCCGCAAATTTAGGCCTTCGTGATACTTCGTGTCCCTCGTGGTTCATAGGTCGTGGTTTATAGGTTCTGGCCGAACAACGAAGGTACATAGGCCGGAGAGCCGGGAAATGTCTGCCGATCGTGCGTAAAACAGGTACAATTTTGGGTATTCGAACCAATTAGCGTGTCTGGAGCTATTTGGGCGTTGAGCTAAAATTGGGGGACGGAGCAACTTTGCCGCCCCGGCGTTCATCTGTATAAATAGTGTGGTTTGCGTAGGTTAGCCAGCACTTAGAACTGGAACTGAGGCAAATGGGAACTTCCCCGATCCAACAGAATCCGAGCAGTGAACCGGAGTTCAAGCTTCTGGGTTCCAAGGAATTGTTTGAGGAGCCCCTGTGGAAGTCCCTGTTCCGCGAGGTGGATGATTTTTTCTTCCCCAAAAAGCTGCCGCCGTTGCAGCTCGAGTCCAAGCCCGAGCCGGTCAAGGAAATCTGGGGATTTTACGATAACAAGAGCCGGGGATTTCTGGGCTCGACGGCCGCGCACATCGTTGTGCTGTCACTGCTGATCGTGGGCGCATATTGGAAGTTCAAGCAGCCGGATGTGATTGCGAAAGAGAACCTTACGCCTCTCGTGGATCCCGGCGACTATGTGATGAAGCCGGGCAAGGACGCGAGCGCCGGCGGCGGCGGTGGTGGCGACCGCGACCTCCTGCAGGCCACGCGCGGCAAGTTACCCAAGCAATCGCTGCAACAAATCACGCCTCCTGCCATTGTCATTCGCAACCCCGCGCCCAAGCTGGCTGTGGAACCAACCGTGGTCATGCCTCCGGAAATCAAGATTGCGATGAGCACGCCGCCGACGATCGGCGATCCGACTTCACACGGAGCGATGCCGTCAAACGGAACCGGGGCGCTAGGCGGTTTGGGCGCAGGCAACGAAGGCGGTGTGGGTGTTGGCGATGGGTCGGGATTTGCCAAAGGCGAGGGAGGCGGCACCGGCGGTGGAAAATATCACGTTGGCCACGGAGCGTCCGCCCCGCGCGTGATTTATCAGACCGAGCCGGAATTTTCCGAGGAAGCCCGTAAAGCCAAGTATCAGGGCACCTGTACGCTGTACGTCACCGTGGATGTAAACGGTCGCGCCACCGACATTCGCGTTGCCAGTTCGCTCGGCATGGGCCTGGATGAGAAAGCCATCGAGTCGGTCAAGAATTGGAAGTTTGAGCCCGGCAAGAACAAAGACGGGCGTCCGGTGCCGGTTGAAATTGCGGTGGAAGTGGATTTTCACCTGTACTGAGTTGTCGCTGCTGACGAGTCATTGTTTGCGTCAGATGCAAATCCCCGCCTGATAGCTTAACTCCAAAGAGTTGTCATTAAATTTGTCATTCCGACCGAGTCAGTTGATCTGCGCAGCAGTCAACTGGCGACTGGAGGAACCTGCTTTTCGCCCGTGCTAGGAGAAGCAGGTCCCTCTACTCCGCCGTCCCCTTCGACTTCGTTCAGGGCCCGGCTACGGTCGGAATGACATGAACAAGAGTGCGTCTTCGCTCATCCGGTCGGAGCGGCAATGTCATGGGAGCGAGCGGCCGCTAGTCGTCATCCGGATCCAGCGCCTTCTCTTTATTGTTCAGGAAATAGTCCGCCTTGAGCGGCGCGGCGATGGTGGTGAACGTCAGCGGCGTCTGGGTGAAGTCGAAGCAGTCGGAAAGACTGTCGGCGCTGGCGTCGGCATAAGTTCCGGTACCAATCGCCGGAAGGCTAAACGTGGCCTCGATAAATTTAAGAATGCTGCCAAAATCGTGATGCACGTGCGAGATGTACCCCGCTTTTGCGTAGGGCGAAATCACGATAAGCGGCACGCGGAAGCCCTGTTCATAAGAGTTACCAGCGATCTGCGAAGGCGCGACGTGATCGTACCAGCCTCCCCAATCGTCCCAGGTGACGATAATGGTGGTGTCCTTCCAGTAAGCGCTATTGCCCACGGCATTCACGATGGACGCCACCCAGGACGGGCCAGAGCCATCGGTGGAGATGTTGTGGTCGGAGGCCTGCCCGCTCGGGATGACCCAACTGACCGCAGCCAGTTTGCCGCCGCTGATGTCGGTCAGTATCTGCGCGTTGTTAGGCTGGATCACGTTGTTCTTCCAGTCCGCGCTGGTACAGGCGGTGGCGTTGGGGGGCAGGACATCCGGGCCGCATAAATGTTGAATCGCGTTGGGCGCCGTCCAGATGGAACCGGGGCCGGGAGTGTAATATTTCCAGCTGACTTTGTTGGTGTCAAGAACGTCAATCAGCGTTGGATGTTCCGCGCACGGGTAAACGTCTTGCGTCTCGTTGGTGGTCGGGTCGGGGTTCGTGATGTCAATCAAACGAACAATTGAACTTGGATCCGATGCGCAGCCTGCGGTGATGTCGCCACCCAGCCCCTTCGGCGGATTTTCGGCGATCACCAGGTTCGCATTGCCGTTTGGCGCGTTGCTCCCCATGGTAGACGTTCCCGAGATGATGTACTGATGCGCCGGGAAGCTCGGTCCCTGGTTGTTCTGAAACATGGCATCGCCAAACGTGTAGGTTTCCGCCATGGTGAAGTAGGGCTTCGCCTCGGCGGGATCCACGTAGTAGTACTGCGGGTTCGGCAGTGGACAGCTGATCCCGTGCTGGGTGGCGTACTGGGAGCAAGGGCAGTTGGCGGCTCCCGAGGGGCAGGCCACAAAGACCTTGTCCGCACCGTCCATCGCACCGTTGTCGTACTGGGCCAGATAGGCGTCATGTTTGTGGCTCAAGTCGTAGTTCTGGGTGAGCGATGTCGGCTGCAACTGAATGGTTTGACCCGTCGAATTCAAGCCCGAAGATTTTATGTCCGCGCCGCGGCCGATCAGCACCGAGTCCTGAAAAAGATTATCGGGAGTGCGGTTCTCCTGGAAGATCACGATCACATGCTTGATCTGGCCAGGGGGCGGAGTTATCACGTTGTTAGTGCTGCTGCTGCATCCGCTCAAGAAAAAGAGAAATACCGCCAAGAAAGGAACCGCGATTCCAAAACGAAAAGCATTTAACGCACGCATGGACAAAACTCCTGGGGAAGTAAGACTACGCTCACGGTGTTAACCCGAGTCAATGGAGTTAGTTGCGGTATCGGGCGTGCCAGTTGTACGGGATCAGAAGGGAGACCCAGGAAATCCGGCTAGGCCATTGATTTCCAATGGCTTAGGGCCTTGCGCTCTGGCTTAACTCAATCCGGGCCTAGTCGTCGTCTGGGTCCGATGTATCCAGGCTCTTTAGGAAATAATCGGCTGAAACCGGCGCTGCGATGGATTTGTAGGCCAGCGGCTTCTGCTTAAAATTAAAACAATCGGAAAGACTGGTAGCGGTAGCGTCGGCGTAGCCAAGCGAGGGCAGATTGTAGGTGTGTTCAATGAATTGCAGGATGCTGCCGAAATCGTGGGTCACGTGGCTGATATACGCCGGTTTGGCATAGGGAGAGACCACGATCAGAGGTACGCGAAAGCCGTACTCGTAGGAATTGAGGATCGGCGGGGCGACGTGGTCGTACCAGCCTCCCCAATCGTCCCAGGTGATAAAAATCGCGGTGTCCTGCCAATAGGCGCTGCCGCCGATCGCGTTGACGATGGAAGCGACCCAGGAAGGTCCCAGGCCGATGTTGCCGTTGGCGTGGTCCGAGGCGTCTCCGCTAGGCATCACCCACGACACTTGAGCGAGCTGGCCGCTGGAAATATCGCTCAGCACATTGCTGGGAGGCATGCTTACATTGTTCCAGTCGGAACCAAGGCAGGCGGTGGCGTTCGGCAGCGGGTTGTTGGGCCCACACATGTGCTCGATGCCGTTCGGCCCCGTCCAGATCGAGCCTGCAGAAGGCGTGTAATACCGCCAGGAAATCCCCGCGTTTTTTAACAGATCGGTCAGGCTTGCGTGCTCGGTGCACGGATACATAGCCTGGGTCTCTTTACCCTGAGGATCTATCAAGAGCACGGTATTACCGGGTTTGGCGATACATCCGGCCCGGGCACCTTCGGGCACGACATTTTCGGCAACGAACAAGTTGCTGGTTGCCGTTGGCGCAGAGGTGCCGGAAATAATGATCTGGTGCGCCGGGAAACTTGGGCCCTGGTTGGTCTGAAACATCCGGTCGTTAAAGGTGTACTGCTCAGCCAACTGGAAATAGGGCTGCACCTCGGCGGGGTCTACGTAGGAGAAGACAGGGTTTGCCAACGGGCAGCTGATCTTATGCTGTGTGGCATAGTTTGAGCAGGGACACTTGGCCGCGGTCTTTGGGCAATAGACAAACGCCTTATCGGAAGCGTCCATCTTCCCCTTGTCGTACTGGAGCGTAAAGCCGATGTGAGAGTGGCCCAGGTCGTAGTTCTGAATCAACGATCCGGGCTGAAGCGTGATGAGCTGGCCTTTGGAATTTAGCCCCTGGGTGGCGATGTCAGCGCCCCGGCTGATCAGGACCGGATCCTGGAAAAGATTGTCGGGGGTGCGGTTTTCCTGGAAAATGATCACCACATGTTTGATTAGAGGTGCGGAGGGGGTCTTTCCCGGGCGAACCTGCCCCAACGTCGAAACGGAGACCATTAACACGGCAAGCGCGACTAAGCGGGGATTCATGGGACAGCAATTTTCTCCGACGAGAGCAAGAGGACGCTTCCCGCCTGCCAAGGATCAAGATTTGGGCCTTCCGAGGGGAGAATGCCTACCGGGGCAAGTAACGGGCATCTGCACTCTCCTGAGCTGACGCCTTAGCTCGGCAACGCGACCCAATCCTCCCATTCTAACAGCACAGGCGCGTCGTTCCAAGATTGAGAATTGGTTAATTTTGCGCCATGGGAGGCCAACGACGCCCAACCGCCAGGCTCGCGCCTGGCAGGTGTATGTGATTATTATCTATATTACAATCAACAGCTTACTGGAATAATCTGCGGCAATACTTGCATAAATTCGAACTTCCGCTCCTGCAGACTCCGAAACCCATCTAGAAAATGGCGGCGCCGCGACCTGCCACCTGCCGGAGCGAGCGAGTTTTGGTTGCCCCCATCGTCAACTCAGCGACGACACCTGCGCCCGAATCTGGGCGACAAACCCGGTGTCCGCTATGGACGCCAGGTTGATTTCGACGTTGGCCAGTGCTCCTGCAATCGCGGCGCGGGCGAGCGCCATGGAGGTGGTCAGGTCCGAAGCCATGTTGGGATTGGTGATGGAGACGAGTTCTGCCGCGATGGCTGAAATTTCATGCGCGCGCTGGGCGACCGTGAGCGGGACCGTGGTGGCTTGCTTGAGAGCGGCCTCGATCATGTCGGCGCCGGCTTTTTCATTGCTCGCGGTTTTTGCCGCCTTGTAGGCCTGCATCACGGAATTGTAGGACTCAGCGTCGGCGTCAATGGCAGCCTTCAGCTCCTCGCGAAGTGGACTCAAGCGGGCGATGGCCGCGCTGAGTTGCGTTTCGTGTTGCACGTAGGCTTTTTTGCCGCGCGACATCGAGGCCACCATTACCGCAAGCGCCGCCGCCATGGCCGCCGCCGCCGCCGCCGCGCTGCCTCCACCGGGAGTCGCTGTGGGCGCGGCCAGTTGCTCGACGAATGGCTCGACCCCGGCGCGCAGCCCGCCAACCGCGGTCTTACCGCCCATCACCGATGCCAGGCGGTTTTCCAGGATCAACGAGGAATCGAAATTCTCGACCTGGAGGAACCACTCCGCGGCCTGCTCGATGGCTTTCTTCGGAATCAGCCCGACAATCTCGCTCGACACCGGCTGGACCCCGTAGCGCGCAGCTTCGCGCTTCACCATTTCAAAAACGCGATGCACGGGCGTCTGCTCGAAGTCGGTGAGGTTCATGGACACCTGGGCCAGACCACGCACAAGAAATCCAGCGCCTTTGACAAAACGAAAACCTCCCGTGGAGTGGCGCACCGCTTTCGCAATCTTCTTGGCGATTTCGACGTCGGGCGTGTTGAGAAATACATTGTAGGCAACGAGAAATTTTCGCGCGCCGACGACGGTTGCGCCGGCCGTGGGATGCACACGCAACTCACCGAAATCGGGCCTCCGGGCAGGGTTAGTGGCGATGTCGGCGCGGATGCTTTCAAACTGGCCGCGGCGGATGTTCTCCAGATTCTGGCGTTCGGGCGACGTTGCTGCGGATTCGTAGAGATAAACCGGAATCTGATGGCGCTTCCAGATTTCCTGGCCCACATGGCGCGCCATGGCGACACAGTCTTCGATGGTCACGCCCTCGATGGGGATAAAAGGGACCACGTCGGTTGCGCCCATGCGGGGATGCGCGCCTTGATGGTTATTGAGATCAATCAACTCGGCGGCCTTGCCTGCGCCGCGGATGGCGGCTTCCTGAATGGCATCGCGTTCGCCGACCAAGGTGACGACAGAGCGGTTGTGGTCGGCGTCGGACTCCCGGTCGAGCAGGTAGACGCCGGGCATTTTCATGGCGTCCACAATGGCGTCAACTTTGGCTTTGTCGCGGCCTTCGGAAAAATTCGGGACACATTCTACAAGCGTAGACATAAGTGAGAAGCATAGCGGGCATGGCGGGCGAACCGCAACTCGCTCAGACCCCGGCAAGACTGGTAGAATCCGGGCGCGCCGGTAACGAGCCGGGCAGACTGGAGTTGCAGCCATGCCAAAATACGTGATCGAACGAGAGATTCCAGGTGCGGGACAACTCAGCGCGGAACAATTGCACGCGATTTCGCAGAAGTCCTGTGGCGTGCTGCAGAAGCTGGGGCCGCAGATTCAATGGGTGGAAAGCTTTGTCACGCCGGACAAGATTTACTGCGTCTACATCGCTCCCAACGAAGCGATGGTGCGCGAACATGCCAGCCTGGGCGGGTTCCCGGCCAACCGCGTTTCTGAGGTCAAACGCATGATTGATCCGACGACGTCGGAGGGGTAGCGACTCGCACCGAGCGTTGAGGCCGGTGAAGGCTGGGGGACAATATCTCCAAACGAGTCGCGCCTCTCTCGATTCCCACTTGCCATACACCACAATGGTGTATAATGGTGCTTCCATGGCAACAGCAAAGAAAGCGCACGCAAAGCATGTCCGCAACCAGCATGTCCGCAGCCAGCAAGTCCGGCGAAGCGTGACCTTACCGCGGGGAGTCGCGAAAGAGGTCGAGGCCATGGCCAAGCAACGCCATCTCAGCGACAACCGCGTACTGGTTGAACTCATCGAGCAAGGGATTGAAGCCCAACAACAAAAAGAAAAGGCATTTTTTCAGTTGGCGGAACGCTTTCGCGCCGCCCGTGATCCCGAGCAAGTGAAGCAGTTGGGCGACGAAATGGGGCGCTTCGTGTTTGGTGAATAATGCCCCACATCGAGAACTGGTCTCGCCTCCCCGCCGCTGTGCGTGACCATTTGGTCGAGCGCATGCATGATCGCAATGTAGGTCTCCCGGATCTCAACCGCCTGCGCGTGTGGATGGAGTCGAAACCCAACGTGCCAGAAGGGCCGTGGTATAAGGACTTTGGTTCGTTCAAGATTTGCGGCGAAGGAAAGTTTCCCAAAACATTCCTTGCGCGAGGACAACTAGCCAGAGGACAAGAACTCTAGCAATTACCGGCCGTGTCCGCGATAGAACTTCCCAATTCCCAGCCGCACCTGCACCGTGTTGATCCCCGGATTCGGCGTCGCCAAACCGGCGTTTGAGATGTGCATGTAGCGCAGTTCTAGACTCCAGTTGTAGTTCGCGCCGAGGATGTGGGTGCCGAAGGCGGCCTGGTCCATGAAATTTACCGGGTTGGTTCCGGTAGGGACGTTGTGGTTGGTGAACAGCGTTCCGCCGGTGAGTTCCAGGTAAGGCGAGAAGCGGCCGCGCCGCTCAAAATTCCACTTCAAGCCCAGCGGGTCGAACCCCAGCCCGTAGGCGGTGTTAGCAGGCTGGAAGACGGCGAAGACAGGTAACGCGTCCACCGCGTACTCGAAGCGGCCACGCAAAAATCCAGGCAGATGGGGATCGCTGAGGACCCAGCCATAACGGAGGCCGGCGTTCATGACGCTGGTCGAACCTCGCCCACCACTGACGGAATGGCCGCCGCCGGCGAATATTTGGATCTCATGCCCGCCCTTTTCCGGGCCGGATTGCCCGAAGCAAGTGGACGCGGTGAACAACAAAGCCGCAAGCGTCAGTGCACACAGGAGTAGAGATTTTTTCATAGGGCGGCTGTCGCGGAGGCGTCCCGCGGACCCGTGGCGAGTTGCACGATGTCTTCGGCGACGCGTCCGGTGTCGTGGCGGGCGATGCCGTCCTGCTCGGTGAGGTAGGGGCCCAGAACCGGCTCCACGCCCAGCGCGCGGATCGCGTCCATGTCGGCGACGATCGGGCTGGCTCCTTCGGTGGCGTACTTTGATTTCATCTCGGTTGAGGCGGGAGTTGTATTGATCAAAGCGTAGTCGAACAGCTGGCTCCCGGCGTGGCGGTTGATGGCCTGAATGTGCTCGGACGCGGTCAGGTTAAGGCTCTCGTTGGTCTGGGTCATGAGGTTGCAAATGTAGACCTTGGTGGCCGGAGAAGCAACGATGGCCTCGGGGATGCCGCGCACCAGCAGATTCGGTACGAGGCTGGTAAACAGAGAACCCGGGCCGATGGTGATGAGGTCGGCGTTGGCAATCGCGTGCAGCGTTTGAGGCATGGGTTTGACGTCGCCGGGGACGAGACGCAGCTGGCGGATGCGGCCTTTGCTGGCCGTGATGTTGGTTTCACCCCGGACCGTGGTTCCGTCCTCCATGCTGGCTTCCAGTTCGATGTTCGAAGTGGTTGCCGGGTAAATGTGCCCGCGCGTGAGCAGAATCTCGGACGACAGGCGCACCGCTTCGGAGAAATCCTGGGTGACGGAAGTGAGAGCGGCCAGAAACAGGTTGCCGAAACTGTGGCCTTCCAGGCCCGAGCCGCGATCAAACCGGTGGCGGAACAGTTTCGAAAGCAGCGCTTCGTCTTCGCTGAGCGCTACGATGCAATTGCGAATGTCGCCCGGTGGCAACATGTTGAATTCTTTGCGCAGCCGACCGCTCGATCCTCCGTCATCGCTGACGGTGACGACCGCGGAAAGGTCCTGGATGAGAGGTCCGTGCTCGCGCAACGGTGTGCTTCCCGGAACATATACATATTGCTTGAAGCCCCGCAGCAGCGTGGAGAGTCCGGTGCCTCCGCCGATGGCCACAACCCGCAGTCCTTTTCGCGTAGTGGATGTGGCCCGGGGAGATGACAAGAGTTTGCTCGCGGTGCTTGACCGAAGGTCTATTAGTTCAGCTAGTTAGTTCAGCTAGTTCAGCGATTCCAAAGTGTCGTCAGACTGCGCGTCGGGGTCCGGATAGAGCAATTCCGTAAACCGTGGGTCTTCCGCCAGATTTTGAAAGTCGGAGTCATTGCGCGCCTGAAATCGCATGGCGGGATTGATCTCCAGCGCTTCCTGCAGCCGTTTCAGGGAATCTTCGACATGGCCGGTCAGACACTCCAGAGCGGCGAGACCGTAAATCGCAAAGTCAGACTTGGAATTCTGCTTGAGGATCTTATCCAGGTGCTCCCGCGCGCCAATGTATTCTCCGGCGTTGATGAGGGAGACGGCGTAGTCATAGTGTTCTTCGGGGGTCTTGAACTGCTGACTGGGACGCTCGGCCCGACTGGCGCAGACGGCAAGAAATACGCGGGCGCGGTCCGCCAGTTGGGCGTCGGGACCCCCGACAATTTTCTCAAACGCGGCGCGGGCTTTGTCATACTTGTGCTCCTGCATGGCCCGCAGCCCGGCTTCGTAGGCATGATATGCCTGGGTCATGTTGGGATCCTCGGAGGCAGACTTCTTTGCACTTGACTTCGGGGACATGTGTAGCACTCTTCCTGTGGTTTTCGTAGTAGGACTCCCGGTTTGCTGGGCGTTCACCTGCACTACAGTATCGCCCAAGTCGTGGGTCGAGCGCTAGTCGAGGGGCCGGCACGTCGCCTTACCGGTGCGGTCAATCCCTGTTTTCAGTGGATCGCCTCGGCAGCCTGCAGATCAATTGCCTTCCACTCGCCCTTGATGATGCCGGCGCGAATCTGCGTGGCGGTCTTGCCTTTCGTATGCTGCTGGTAACTGTAATAGAGTTCTTTCAGGCAAGTCACGCACTGCGCCCCGTGCGTGTTCTCAAAGCAGCTGTGCAGGCTGTTGTGACCCATGCGGTCACAGTAGCAATAGCAGGGCTGCTGGTGGAGCACGGTGGGGATTTTCGCGGCCAGCTCATAGGCGTGGGTCTGGTAGGGATATTGCGCGTCGGCTCCCCACAAGTCCGCCTTGGTCAAGACGGGCGGCAGTTTTGTGCCTTTGGGCGGAGCCCCGGCGTTGAACGCCGGAACGCCTCCGTCCTGGTCCGACCATTGTGCCGACAGGGAAAGGGTCACTAGAAATAGAAAACTGAGGGTCAGCGCGCGCTTACGCATAAGAGATTTCATCTCAATATTACCTGTCTATTGTAAACCCCGTCGAGGGCATGTGTGTTGTCCAGCTCATGACCTGTTTTCCCGAATGGAAGGGAAGTTGGGGTGGTGGGTGTCGGGGGTCGGGTTCGAAAATCATACGGACAAGATCATTGACCACCAAGGACACGGGGTATCACGAAGGCTCCAATGTCCAGGATTCCCTTCGTGCGCCTTCTTGCCCTTCGTGGTGAAGGGTTTCTTAAACTGACTCGCTACCGGGTGGTGCTCCAGATTGAGCAATACAAGTCCGGGCCGCCGTATTAAACTAGGGAAGTGATGGACGCGCCAAATCCGCCTACTGAGCCCAGCGCAGAAGCCCCTGTTCCGCCACCACTGGACCGGGCGCGGTCGCTGGTCGGAGTCTGGATCCGCGACTTGATGATCTCCGTGATGATCGCGATTTTCATCATCGTGTTCGTCTATCAGCCCATGAAGGTGGAAGGAACCAGCATGATGCCGCAACTGGGCGATCAGGAGCGCATTTTTGTCAACAAGTTTGTATACCGGCTGGAGCCCATCTCGCGCGGCGATGTGGTGGTGTTTCGCTATCCCCACGATCCCAGCAAGAGTTACATCAAGCGCATCGTTGGAGTGGCCGGGGACCGCATCCGCATTGACAGTGGCCAGGTGTACGTCAACGGTCAGACGGTGGATGAAGACTACGTTCCCGCTGACTACGCCGACGCGCGCTCCTACCCGGAAACCGTGGTGCCCCCGCATTGCTACTTCGTCCTGGGGGACCATCGTTCCATGTCCAACGACAGCCGCGACTTCGGCCCCGTGGACCAAAGCTTCATTTATGGCAAGGCCGTCTTCGGCTACTGGCCGGTGGACCGGCTGGGCAAAGTGCAGTAACTCGCATATTCATCTTGCAGAAGGTCGAAGCATGGATGTCTTAACCCAGAACGAAACCAAGATTGCAGCAAACGTCCAGCAGGCCGTGCCGTTTTTTTGGGTTACCGACATGGAAGCCTCCGTCCGTTACTACGTGGATGGCCTGGGTTTTAAGATGACCAGGCAATGGACGCCCGAGGGCAAACTCGAATGGTGCTGGCTTCAGAACGGCGGCGCAGCTCTGATGCTTCAGGAGTACCGCAAGGAAAGAAAACCTGCCAGTAAACTGGGCGAGGGCGTGTCGGTGTGTTTCCAATGTTTGGACGCACTGGCGATTTACCGCGAGGTCACCTCGCGGGGGATTGAAGCCAAGAGGCCCTTCGTGGGGAACGCGATGTGGGTTGTCTCGCTGACCGACCCGGACGGGTACAAGATTGAATTTGAGAGCCCGACCGACGCGCCGGAAGAGACGGTTTTGGCCGAGCCTGAAGCGTGAACTCAGAGCAGGACGCGAACTGGCAGAATATCTTTGCCACGACGCTTGGCCGCAGACCCGTTCCCTGATAAGATTCTGAAAATCCACTCCTTGGAGCGAGAATGCAGGCAATCCTTGCGCTGGAAGACGGGCGAGTCTTCCGAGGCAAAGGCTACGGCGCCAAAGGCGAATGCTACGGCGAAGTCGTTTTTAATACCTCCATCACCGGCTACCAGGAAATTTTCACCGACCCTTCCTACGCGGGACAAATTGTTGTCCTCACCAATCCAGAAATCGGCAACTACGGCACCAACGCTGACGACAACGAGTCCACGCGCCCCTTCATCGAGGGCCTGATCGTGCGCGAGTTCTCGCGCGTGAGCTCGAACTGGCGTTCGCAGCAGGTGGCCGAGGAATATCTGGAACAGTTCAAAGTGCCGGTGCTTTCCGACATTGATACGCGCGCGCTGGTGCGGCACCTGCGCACTCACGGAGTGATGCGCGGCGTCGTCTCCACCATCGAGGCCGACGCGGATAAGTTGATCGCCAAAGCGCGGACAATTCCGAAGATGGACGGCACCGACCTGGCCAAGGTAGTCAGCACCAAGCGCCCTTACGTCTGGGAGACTGGCGAGCGTTCGCATGAGCCGGTGGCTGTGGTCGGCGTGAAAGATGAGCCCACGAGATTCCATGTAGTGGCTTATGATTTTGGGATCAAGCTGAACATCCTGCGTAAGTTACGAGGCGAGGGTTGCAAGGTGACGGTGGTCCCGGCGGAGACGCTTGCCGAAGATGTGCTGGCCCTGAAGCCCGATGGAGTGTTCCTGTCGAACGGGCCGGGCGATCCCGAGCCATGTACGTATGCCGTGGATTCCATCCGGCGATTGATGGGGCGGCAGCCGATCTTTGGGATATGCCTCGGGCATCAACTTGTCGGCATTGCGCTGGGCGGGAAGACGTTTAAGCTGAAATTCGGCCACCACGGCGGGAATCATCCGGTGAAACAGCTGAAGACCGGCAAGATTGAGATCACCGCGCACAATCACAACTTTGCCGTAGACCCGGATTCGCTGGCGCAGAGCGAAGTCGAGTTCACCCACGTTGACTTGAACGACCAGACGCTGGAAGGGCTCCGGCATCGCAACCTGCCGCTGTTCAGCGTGCAGTATCACCCCGAGGCCGCGCCCGGGCCGCATGACTCGCATTATCTGTTCAAGGAATTCACCAAGATGATGGAGGAGTGGAAAGGGTAGTGGACAGTGATCCATTGCAAGAGTATGGCTTTGAAAGGGCGCGCCTTCAAGGCGCGCCGTAAAGATGCGATGAAAGATTTGCGGCTTCAGCCGCTGAGGTAACGAGTGAGACCCATCAGAGAGCACGCAACAAATAACGGCCAGACGTACATGATCACCTCAGCCACATCGGGCCGGCGCGCGCTATTCCAGAAAGAACGCTGGGCCCGGCTGCTGATTGATACTCTGTACCACTATCGAGGATCGGCATATTTTCTCCACGAATTCGTAGTCATGCCCGACCATATCCACGTGCTGCTCACGCCGAAAACGAGCCTGGAGAAGGCCGTCCAATTCATTAAGGGCGGGTTCTCCTATCGAGCGAAGAAGGAGCTAGGCTCGAATATGGAAGTTTGGCAGAAAGGATTTTCCGATCATCGGGTCCGCGATGCCAACGACTATCGCGTGCACGTGGCCTACATCCGGCAGAACCCTCAACGGAAACACCTGTGCGATCAAGTCGAAGAGTTTCCGTATTCGTCCGCCTACTCGGGTTTTGAACTAGACCCAATACCGCAGGGGCTAAAGCCCGGCTGGTTACTGGGGCTTGATACGGCACGCCTGGAAGGCGTGCCCTTTCAAAACAGTGTGCCCCTTCAGAGCGAGATCTCGAGCGGTGTTCCTCAAGAAGGGCCGATGCAACGTAAGCTGCCGAGCGAGAGTGCCGGAGCGACTCCTACTCAACCCATGAGCAAAACCGCTTAAATGCCCAAACGCACTGACATCTCGAAAATCCTGATCCTCGGCTCCGGGCCCCATCGTTATCGAGCAGTTTACGAGAGTATGGCTTTGAAAGGGCGCGCCTTCAAGGCGCGCCGTAAAAGATGCGACGAAAGATTTGCGGCTTCAGCCGCTGAGGCCGGAGCGACTCCCAATCCAAACATGAGCAAAACCGCTTAAATGCCCAAACGCACTGACATCTCGAAAATCCTGATCCTCGGCTCCGGGCCCATCATCATCGGGCAGTCGGCGGAGTTCGATTACTCCGGTACGCAGGCCTGCAAAGCGCTCAAGTCCGAGGGCTACGAAGTCATCCTGGCCAACTCGAACCCTGCGACGATCATGACCGACCCTGAATCGGCGGACCGCACCTACATCGAGCCGCTGACGCTGGAGTATCTCGAAGAGATCATCCGCATCGAGCGGGAAATGGCGCCCAGCGCTGGTTTTGCCGTGCTGCCCACGGTGGGGGGTCAGACGGCGCTGAATCTTGCCATTGAACTTTCCGACGGCGGCGTGCTGGAAAAGTACAACGTGCACTTGATCGGAGCAAGCGTTGCCGCCATCAAAAAAGCCGAAGACCGCCTCTTCTTCAAAGACGCGATGCAGAAGATCGGGCTCGACGTGCCCAAGTCGGCGCTGGTCAACAATACAAAAGATGGACTGGAATTCGCCGGCAAGATTGGTTTCCCCGTGATCATCCGTCCTTCTTTCACGCTGGGCGGATCGGGCGGCGGCATCGCCTACAACCGCGAAGAGATGGTGGATGTGTTGAGCCGTGGCCTGGATTTCTCCCCGGTCCACGAGGCGCTGATTGAGGAATCGGTGCTTGGGTGGAAAGAATTCGAGCTCGAGGTGATGCGCGACACCAAAGACAACGTGATCATCATCTGCTCGATCGAGAACTTCGACCCCATGGGCGTGCACACGGGTGACTCGATCACGGTCGCTCCGGCGCAGACGCTCACCGACCGCGAATATCAGGCCATGCGGGACGCCTCGATTGCCGTGATCCGCGAAATTGGCGTGGACACCGGAGGATCGAACATTCAATTCGGCGTCAATCCCGAGACCGGACGCATGGTGGTCATCGAAATGAATCCGCGCGTGTCGCGGTCGTCGGCGCTGGCGTCCAAGGCCACCGGATTCCCCATCGCAAAAATTGCCGCCAAGCTTGCCGTCGGCTATACGCTGGACGAAATTCCCAATGACATTACCCGCAAGACTCCCGCCTGTTTCGAGCCGACGCTCGACTACGTGGTCGTCAAGATTCCCAAATGGCAGTTTGAGAAATTCCCCGGCGCCGACGACACGCTAGGCCCGCAGATGAAGTCGGTCGGCGAAGTCATGGCGATCGGGCGCACCTTCAAAGAGGCGCTGATGAAGGGTGTGCGCTCGCTCGATACCGGGAAAAAAGTGGGTGGCGCAAAAATCGAGCCAAAAATTCTGACGCAGCGACTGGTCACTCCCCATCCGGATCGCCTGGCCTACGTGCAATATGCCCTGCGCCAGGGACACACCGTAAAGCAACTCGCCAAGATGACTTCGATTGATCCGTGGTTTCTCTATCAGCTCAAGGAAATCAACGATCAGCAGATGGAGCTGGAAAAACATCCCATGGAATCGGTCCCTTCCGACGTGGTGCGGGAGTCCAAGCGGATGGGGTTTTCCGACGGCCGTCTGGCTGCCGCATGGAGGCTGCAAGGCCAGGAAAAAGTCCGGCACTTTCGCAAGAAGCATGGAATCATTCCCGTCTACAAGCGTGTGGACACTTGCGCGGCGGAATTCGAGAGCTTCACGCCTTACCTCTACTCGACCTACGAGGACGAAGACGAGGCCGCCCCGACCGCAAAGAACAAGATTATCATTCTCGGCAGCGGGCCCAACCGCATCGGGCAGGGAATTGAGTTCGATTATTGCTGCTGCCACGCCTCCTTCGCCCTGCGCGACGACGGCTACGAGACGATCATGATCAACTGCAACCCTGAGACCGTCTCGACCGACTATGACACCAGCGACCGGTTGTATTTCGAGCCGCTGACGTTTGAAGACGTGTGGGCGATTTATGAGCACGAGAAGTCCACAGGAGCAGACGTTGGCGTGATTGTCCAGTTTGGCGGGCAGACGCCGCTCAACCTGGCGCTGCCGCTTAAACAGGCAGGCGTCAAAATTATCGGGACGTCGCCGGAGTCTATTGATCTGGCCGAAGACCGCAAGCAGTTCAACAAATTGCTGGAAGAATTGCAGATTCCTCAAGCGCCGGGAGCGATGGCGACCTCCATCGAAGAGGCGGTCGAGGGCGCGCGCCGCATCGGATACCCCGTGCTGGTGCGGCCGTCGTATGTGCTGGGCGGACGCGCCATGGTCATCGCCTACGACGAAGAATCCATCGTTCACTATATGAAAGAAGCGGTCGAGTATTCTCACGACCGCCCGGTGCTGATTGACCACTTCCTCGAAGACGCCATCGAAGTGGACGTGGACGCGCTCTCTGACGGAGAAGACGTGGTGATCGGCGGCATCATGCAGCACATTGAAGAGGCCGGCATCCACTCCGGCGATTCGTCATGCGTGCTGCCGGCGGTGGACATTCCACAAGCGCAACTCGAACTCATGCGCGACTACACGTTTAGGTTGGCGCGCGCCTTGAAGGTAGTTGGGCTGATGAACATCCAGTTCGCGATTCCGCGCGGGCCCGGAGGAGTAACGGGCGACGGGACCGGTGGCGGAAAAGTCTACGTACTCGAAGTCAATCCGCGCGCATCGCGCACCGTGCCGTATGTGTCCAAAGCAACCGGCATCCCGATGGCGAAAATTGCCGCGCGACTGATGACTGGTCGCAAGTTGCGCGAGTTTCTGCCAGAAAACATCGAGCATCGCGCCGATCTCGATACCGGCAATTACTTTTACGTCAAGTCGCCGGTGTTTCCATGGAACAAGTTCCCGGGCGTGGACACGGTGCTCGGGCCTGAGATGAAGTCCACCGGTGAAGTGATGGGAGTAGCCGATAACTTTGGCGAAGCGTTCGCCAAAGCTCAACTCGCCGCTGGTCAAAAGCTGCCAACCGAGGGGACGGTTTTCCTCAGCGTAACCGACAACGACAAGCGGCATGTAGTCCCGGTGGCGCGCAAATTTATTGACATGGGGTTCAAGCTGGTGGCAACGGCGGGAACAGCCGACGTGATCGAAGCGGCAGGCATGGTGGTCGAACGCGTCTACAAGGTGAAGGAAGGACGTCCGAACGTCGTTGACCTGATCAAAGGTCAGCGCATCCAGCTAATTGTGAACACGCCCAGCGGTCCCGAGCCGTGGTTTGACGAGCAAGCAATTCGCCGCGCCGCGGTGATGGCACGAATTCCTACGATTACTACGTTGTCGGCGGCACGAGCAGCGGCGGAAGGCATTGCCGCGCTCCAGCGTGGGGAAGTAAATGTGCGGGCGTTGCAGCATCTGCACGCGGAGAGAGCAGCGCACTTAGGACGCTGAGAGCGATATAAAAAGCAACGAAGGAATCGAAGTGGGTACCTTTTCATCCTCGCAACCACCCTCGTTTAGCTCGCCTCGTCAGGAACGATCCAGGACCAAGCGTCTGGTTGTCGGCGCGACGCTTGGCCTGCTTGCGGCAATCGTCCTGTGGAACTGTGGCAAGGGTACATATCATAACTATCGCTTGTCGTCTGCGGCCGTTGATCAATTTCATCGGCAGCTCAATCAAGCCGACTATGAGGCGATTTACGGCGATGCCACGGATGCATTTCGTGCCACCGGAACGCGCGCTGACGCGCTCAAGGTCTTCGAGGTAGTTCACCAGAAGATGGGAGACTCGGGAAAGATGAGCGCTCGAGGTTTCCACATTAGCTGGCAAAACGGGCGCACCACTGTGGACCAGGTGTTTGAAACACAGTTCACTCTTGGCCGGGGGCAAGAGAGCTTTGTCTGGATCATTGAGCAGGACCAAGCCCACTTGCAGGCCTACCACATCAATTCGGCAAATCTGAATTGAATCGTGGCCGCGTGTGTTCTATGTTTTACTTTCTCAGAAGCCGTTCCATGTTTGCATTCCTAAGCCCGTGCCTGAATTGTGTTCGCAAATTGGAGTGGCTGTGTTACAATATCTCCACATGAGTAATACACTCACAATCCGCCTCCCGGAGGAGCTGCTGGAGCGGTTGCGCGAGAAATCACGCCGCACAGGGCTGCCCGTGGGCCGGGTGGTGCGGCAATCGCTGGAAAAGACGCTTCCGCAGGACGAAACCAACCCATTGCTGCAGTTTGCTGGCGTAATCAAGGGCGGGCCTCCCGACCTCTCGTCGCGCAAAGGATATTCCCGGAAATAAGATGCGCGCGATTGCCGACACCGGATATCTGGTTGCCTTAGTCAGGAAGGATGACCAGCATCATGCGTGGGCGTCAAGCATTGCCGGACAATTCGAATTGCCTCTGTTGACGTGCGAGGCCGTGCTTTCGGAGACCGCGTTTCATCTGGCTTCCAGTTCGTACGTCCTGGCAATGTTGCAACGTCGAGCAATTTGCGTCGCATTTGATTGTGCGAGTCAGTTGGCACAGCTTCAGGATCTAGCGACCTGCTATGCGGACCGCAAACCCGACCTCGCCGACCTTTGCCTTATCCGCATGAGCGAGCTCTATCCGCGCTACACCGTCATTACAGTGGATGATGATTTTCGCGTATACCGCCGCAACAAGCGCGAGGCCATCCCGCTGCTCACCCCGCCCAGGAAGTGATACGCTAAATTTCTTATGCTTCTCCATGGCATTTTTCCTCCCCTCGCGACCCCGTTCCATCCCGACGGCAACGTGTATTTCAAAAAGCTCGAGCACAACGTCGAACACTACTCGCGCACACCGGCGGTTGGGATCGTCGTCCTCGGCTCAACCGGCGAAGCCGTGATGCTGTCGGATGAAGAGCGGCGCGACGTGCTGAAATCCGCGCGCGAACCCGCCGCGGCGAACAAAGTCCTGATCGCGGGTACGGGTCTTGAGTCGGCCATCGAAACGCTACGGCTCACGGAGTTCGCAGCCGAGCGGGGCTATGACGTGGCGCTGGTCCGCACGCCGCATTTTTATCGGCCGCAGTTGGCCCCAGCCAGTATTCTCGCGTTTTACCGCACCGTCGCTGACCGCTCGCCGCTACCCGTCCTGCTCTACAACGTGCCCGGCTTCACCGGCTACGACCTTCCTGTTGAACTGGTCGTCGAACTGGCGGACCATCCCAACATTATCGGCATCAAGGAATCTGGCGGCGACGTGGAGAAGGTCCGCAAAATGGTTGCGGGCACTCGCCACATCAAACGCACGGCGACCGTGACCGAAACCTTCGAGGCCGTCACCCCACGCATGTTGTCAGCCGCGGCGCAATCCACCAATGGCGGTGGCAGGGAACTGGTGCAGGTCGGCCTATTAGCAGGGACGGAAGCCTCCCTACAGTCCTCGCAGCCAACAACGACAGTCACCAAGGCTTCCTCGTCGGCAGTGACGCTCGTTGGCAAGATGAAGACCCGAAAGAAAGAAGTCGGATTTCAAGTCCTGGTCGGTGCGGCGCACAAATTTCATGCATCGCTCGAAGCCGGTGCCATCGGGGGGATTCTCGGATTTGCCTGCCCGGCGCCCACGGCCTGCTACGAAATCTATGCGGCATGGAAAGAAGGCGATGCGGCACTAGCTGCGCTAAAACAGGAACGCATCGCGAAGGCGTCAACACGGATCGTCGGCCAACTGGGCATTCCTGCGATCAAATACGGGATGGATTTCAATGGCTACTACGGCGGACCGTCGCGGCTGCCGCTGCTGCCGCTGACCGGCGAGGCGAAGATGGAAGTCGAGGAGTTGCTGGCGGACATTCGCAACTGACCTTCACGGTTTCGTCTTTGAGGAATCACTTGTGACCAGGATCACAGCGCGCGTATACTGATATTCGAACGAACGTTCGAATGAATTTGCTATGGCCGCTTCACTAGCAACTCCGACGCAGCTCAGCGCAAGGCGGCACCCTGCCATTTCTACGCCGCGGAACGCGAAGTTTGATCGCCGCCTCGCCGACATCCTCGCCCACGCCGCCGACGTGTTTTGTGAGAAAGGCTACGAAGGCGCCTCCATGCGCGATCTCTCTCGCGCTACAGGCATGTCGTTGGCGGGACTGTATTATTACTTCAAGTCGAAAGAGCGGCTGCTCTACCTCATTCAAAAGCATTCGTTCCTGCGGATCATCGCCAGCTTGAACGATCGCCTGGCACCCGTCGAAGAACCCGAGGAGCGCGTCCGTATTTTCGTTCTCAATCACCTTGAATATTTCCTCGAAAACAAGCACGCGATGAAGGTCCTGTCGCATGAATCGGGAGTTCTGAAGAACAGCCTGGGCGCCGAAGTGGCGACGATCAAGCGCGAGTACTATCGAATTTGCCTGGGCCTGCTTGATGATCTGAAGCGCGAGCGTAAGCTGGAATTCCAGACAAGGCTGGCAGTGTTGAGTCTGTTTGGCATGATGAATTGGATTTACACATGGCACAATCCGCGCGTGGACGCCGGCGCGGAAACTACAGCACGTCAGATGAGCGACATTTTCCTGCGCGGGGTAGCGGCAAAACCACGGCGCGTACGCAAAGAATCGAAGTAACCGGACCAGGGACTTTACCACCTAGAAATCACTCTAAGGAGTTTCACGTATGGCGACAACCACGCAGCCAACCACCGGCCAAACCGCAAAGCAGCTCATCAACTACACCACCGACCGCGGCGTCGCGGTCATCGAGATGTGCGATCCGCCCGCCAATACCTACACCTACGAGATGAACCGCGAACTGGACGAGGCGATCCTCAAAGCACGCATGGACAACGACGTTTACGTCATTGTGCTGACCGGGACCGGGGAAAAGTTTTTCTCGGCGGGTGCGAACATCAAAATGCTCACCAGTGTAGACCCGACCTTCAAATATTACTTCTGTCTGCATGCCAATGAGACCCTGCTCCGCCTGGAGCACACGCCCAAACTGGTCATCGCGGCCATCAACGGCCATTGCGTGGGCGGAGGCCTGGAAATCGCCATGGCCGCCGACCTGCGCATCGCGCGCAAAGATGCAGGCAAGATTGGGCTGCCGGAAGTGAATCTCGGCGTTCTGCCCGGGACCGGCGGCACCCAGCGGCTCTCGCGCATGGTCGGCAAGAGCAAGGCGATTGAGCTGATGGTCACCGGCAACACGTTCTCATTCGAGGAAGCGCTCGAACTGGGCATCCTCAACGACATCTTTGAGCGCGATGGCTTCATGGAAAACATCATGGAGTACGCGCGTCAATTCTGTCCACCCAACAAGGCGTCAAAAGCAGTTGGCCGCATCAAGCGCGCGGTGCAGTCCGGTTGGGAGATTCCGATGGAATCCGCGCTGGCGCTGGAACGCGAAAACCAGCAACTGCTGTTCCAGAGCGAAGACGCCAAAGAAGGCCTGGCCGCATACGTGGAGAAGCGGCCGGCAGTATTCAAGGCGAAGTAGCTACTCACCGCAAATCTCACGAAGAGCAGGAGAGCGATGCTTGCAGCAAAAGTAAAAATCACACCTGGCCGACTGCTGATCAACGGCGAGTGGGTCGAGGGCGCCAGGAAGTTCGACACCATCAACCCCGCCACCGGGGAGGTGCTCACCTCGATCACTGAAGCTTCAGCGGCAGACGTGGACCGCGCCGTGGCGGCTGCCCGTGCCGCCTTCGAAGACCGCAATGGGGCTTGGCGCAAAATGTCGGCCAGTGAGCGCGGCAAACTGATCTGGCGGCTTGCCGACCTGATCGAACAGAACATTGACGAGCTCTCCGAACTGGAGACGCTCGACAACGGTAAGCCGATCTTCGAGTCTCGCTATGTAGATATGCCCATGGTCGTGGACGTGCTTCGCTACTACGCTGGCTGGGCAACCAAGATTCACGGCGAGACGGTCAATAACTTCGAGACCGCCTTCACCTACACGCTGCGCGAACCTGTCGGCGTGGTTGGTCTGATCGTGCCGTGGAACTTCCCGCTTCTGCTGGCCTCCTGGAAGCTGGGTCCGGCGTTGGCCTGCGGCAACACAGTGGTCTTAAAGCCGGCGGAGCAAACGCCGCTGACTGCGCTGCGGCTCGGAGAGCTGGTCGTCGCTGCTGGATTTCCCGCCGGGGTGGTCAACGTGCTGACCGGAGGGCCCGAGACGGGGAAGAGCATCGTCCGGCATCCTGGCATTGACAAGATTGCGTTCACTGGTTCGACCGCGGTTGGCAAGGAGATCATGCGGGGCGCTGCCGACAGCCTGAAGCGGATTACGCTCGAACTCGGCGGCAAGTCCCCGAACATCGTCTTTGACGACGCCGACGTGGACAGCGCAGTGAAAGGCGCAATCAACGGCATCTTCTATGGCAAGGGCGAAGTCTGTAACGCAGGCTCGCGGCTTTTTCTGGAAGCACGATTGAAAGACGAGTTCACCGAGAAGCTGGCCGCGCGCGCCTCCAAGATGCGCCCTGCCGATCCGCTCGATCCCAAGACACGCATGGGCGCAATCGTCAGCCAGGAACAGATGAACACTGTCCTCGGCTACATCGAAGCGGGAAAGAAGGAAGGTGCGAGGCTGGTCGCTGGCGGGAACCGCGTCTCACTCGATGGAAGCAATGGCTACTTCATCGAGCCGACGATTTTCGGCGACGTGAAGAACGACATGACCATTGCGCGCGAGGAAATCTTCGGCCCCGTGCTTTCCGTGCTTACGTTCGATGATGTTGAAGAAGTGATCGAACTGGCAAACAGCAATCCGTATGGCCTGGCCGCGGCCGTATGGACCCGCGACATTAAGAAGGCGCACATGGTTTCGCGGCGACTTAAGGCCGGAACAGTATGGATCAATACTTACGGCTTGATGGACGCGTCGGTACCGTTTGGCGGATTCAAGAGTTCGGGCATGGGGCGCGAACTAGGGATGCAAGCCATCGAGCATTACACGGAAGTCAAGACGGTTTGGCTGAACATGGCTTAACCAGCGTTTCAAGATCGGGGAGAAAACAAGTATGCCAGGAAAAGTTGCGAAGATTGGAACGTTCAGCGAGTGGGTTGGCTTGTTCAACGACTGGCGCAAGGAAATTGGCGTCAACACTGGCGACGTTCAAAGTTTCAGTTTCGACACGCTCTATGGCGCGATTGACAGTCAGGAAATCGAGTTCGGCGCCTACAAAGGCCGTCCCAAGTGGGACAACGTGCGCCAGGTCCCCACTCAGCAGATGCGCGACGCCTTGTTAAACATGATCGTCTATCAGGGCGACACCGAGTTTGCCAGCGTGGAGCAGCAGCGCAACCTGTTGCTCAACGCTCCCACCGACTGGGACCGCCGCGCGATTACGCGGGTCATGATCGAAGAGATGCGTCACGGCTGGCAGATGTGTGCCGTGCTGATTGACTTCTTCGGATCGTCCGGCAAAGTCGAGGCCCAGAAGATGTTGGAACGCCGAGCCTTTGACAATCAACGGCTGCTTGGCACCTTCAACGTGGAGGTAGACAACTGGCTGGACTTCTTCACCTACACCGATTTTGTGGACCGCGACGGCAAGTTCCAGTTGCAGATGCTGAAATATTCCGCATTCGCGCCGCTTGGCCGCTCCACGTCTTACATGCTGCGGGAAGAGGCCTTCCACATGGGCACCGGCAATGACGGCCTGCGCCGTATCGTCGAAGCCGGTGTCGTGCCGCGCTGGCTGCTGCAAAAGTACCTCAATAAATGGATTTCGAGTTCCTTCGATCTGTTCGGCACCGACCATTCCTCTTCTGCCCACTGGGCCTATGTCTGGGGCGTGAAGGGACGTTACGACGAGGCTCAGAACAAAGACGAAGTCAAGCTGGATGACATCAACGACTACAATCGCATTCTGTATCGCAAGGAAGTGTCGGGTCTGGTTGAGAGACTGAATTCTTATCTGAAGCCCGGCGAGGAAAAGCTCTACACCCCCGACATCAAGTTCAATCGCAACATCGGACGCTGGACCGGCCTTAAGTTTCATTGCCAAACCGGCGAACCGCTGGATGACAAGGCATACGAGCAGCATCTGGTCGAGGCGCTACCCTCGGCGGAAGACAAGAAGCTGCTGCTGGACATTATCGCGAACGAGAAGAAGTGGATTGTTGAAAAAGTCGGAGCGCGCGATCCACTGTCCACCATCGGCGAGCCCCGCAAATCAGCAATCAACATTTGATCGGTATCGCAGCACGACGGAAGCACGATCGCTCAATGGCAACACAACCCATCCCGATTTCGCCGACGCGCATCCGCAGCGACGTGGCCGGCGGGGTTGCGCGCATCGTTCTGTCGAACCCGTCGCTCAACGTCATAGATATTCCGATGATGGAAGAACTGGCGGCGGCACTCGCCGAACTTGAAGCATCACCTGACGTGGTCGTGATCTCGATCAGCGGTGAAGGGAAGGCATTCAGCGCGGGTGTGGATGTTGCCGCACATACCCCCGACCGGGTCAGCATGATGCTCGGCGGATTTCATGCCGTCATCCGTCTCCTGATCGCATCGAAGAAGGTCACGATCGCGGCCGTGCATGGGCATTGCCTCGGTGGAGGGGCGGAGCTGGCAATGGCCTGCGACGTCGTCTACACCGCGCGCGGCGCACTCTGGGGCTTTCCTGAGATCAAGCTGGGCTGTTACCCACCGGTGGCGTGCGCCGCGCTTGCCGCGCTGGTCGGCCAGAAGCGCGCAGTGGAACTCATTCTCACCGGCCGCACCATTACCGGAGAACAAGCCGCAACCATCGGCCTGGCCACACGAGCCGTCGAGGAGTCCGAACTTGCCAGGGAAGTGCACAACTGTTGCGATACGCTAACCAGTCTGAGCCCCGCGGCACTCGCCGTGACTAAGAAGGCGATCTACGCCTGGGATTCCGTCCACTTTGACAAAGGGTTAGCCCGCGCGGAAAAAATATATCTAGAAGAGTTGATGACAACCGCCGACGCGCACGAGGGCATTCGAGCCTTCCTGGAGAAGCGCGAGCCCAAATGGACGGGGAAGTAGAATTACTCTTGGGCATGGACTACGAGATCACTCCCGAAGAAACTAAGGCCGCGCTCGACGCGGGCACAAAATTCACCATACTCGACGTCCGAGAACCGTGGGAATTCCAGACGGCTCAGATTGCCGGTGCATCCTCGATGCCAATGGGCGATGTCCCAGGCCGTGCCAATCAGGAACTTGATCCCGACGCCCACATTGTCGTCGTGTGCCATCACGGCGTTCGATCGCTCAGCGTGACCCACTGGCTGCGCCAGCAGGGCTTTGAAAGGACGCAGTCCATGCGTGGCGGAATTGACGCCTGGTCGCGCAAAGTGGACCCCAGCATCCCGCTATACTGACTGCACCAAACAGGAGCGTCGCCTGATCACCGATTGCCACATCCACATCGAGCCGATGGAGATGCTCAAACCCCAGGCGCTCGCACTGTTGCGACAGAAGCGTCCTAACTTTGACCAGATCGCCGAGTTTTGTCGGTCGCCACGCGCTTTTCTCAAACACATGGATGCGTCCGGCATTGACCGCGCCGTGTTGATCAACTATGTTGCTCCCGAAGTCATTGGTTTCACCGCGGGCGTGAATCAGTTTGTCGCCGACTACGTCAAACAAGATCCCAAGCGACTGATCCCGTGCGGGAGCATCCATCCCCGGCACACCACCAACGTGCTGGCCGATGTAGAGCAGTTGCTTCGGCTCGGCATCCGGATGATCAAGATTCACCCGCCCCACCAATTGCTGTTTCCCAACGACTATCTCAACGGCGTCAAAGAACTCGAAATCATCTACCGCGCCGCCGAAGCCAACGGCATTCCCGTCATGTTTCACACCGGGACCTCTATTTTCCCCGGTGCCCGCAACAAGTTCGGCGATCCAATCTATCTTGACGACGTGGCGATTGATTTCCCCAAACTCAAGATTTTGATGGCCCACGGGGGACGCCCGCTGTGGATGCAGACGGCGTTCTTCCTGCTTCGCCGCCATCCCAACGTGTTTCTCGACATCAGTGGGATACCTCCGAAAACGCTGCTTCAATATTTTCCGCGTGTGGAGGAGATTGCGCACAAAACTCTGTTTGGCACCGATTGGCCGGGGCCGGGCGTGCCCGAGATCAAGCAGAACCTTGACGATTTTCGCGCCCTCCCGCTGTCCGGGCCGGCCCGTGAGCAGATCCTTAGCCGGACTGCGCTCTCCATCTGGCCCGCTTGACCGGCCAAGGGGTCGGTCGCTTCCATAGGCACTCCGTACCGGCGTGTACTTCCGTCACCTCACGCCCGCTTGGAAAGTTGCCGTTAGTTGGCGTATAAAAGAGTGTTGCAGTCCTCCGCGTACCCCGTCGCGGTCTCCGCAACCAAACGAAAATTCAGCCTGTCAGCGAGAAACTATGTCCACGGCCACCACCACGCAAGCACCTAAGGGTTTGGAAGGCGTTGTCGCCACTAACTCGAGCATCTGTTACATAGACGGCGACCGTGGCGTTCTCGCCTATCGCGGCATTGACATTCACGAGCTTGCCGACCATTCCAACTTTGAAGAAACCTGCTACCTGCTGTGGTTTGGACGCTTGCCAAACGCCTCGGAATTGAAGGAAGTCGGCCAGAAGCTGGCGGCCGAACGCCATCTTGATCCCGGCATCCTCCGCCTGTTGCAGGAAGCCCCCAAGACCGCGCCCCCCATGGACGTGCTGCGGACGGCGGTTTCGGCGCTGTCGTTTTACGATCCCGACTTCAACAAGAACGATCATGACGCCAACGTTCGCAAGGCCATCCGGCTGACCTCGCAGATCGCGATGGTCGTCGCCGCCTACGACCGCATTCGCAAGGGCAAGCCCGTGGTCGAGGCAGACCGCTCCTTGTCACATGCCGCCAATTTCCTGTTGCAACTGAACGGTGAGAAGCCATCCGCCACCGCGGAAAAGGCGCTGGACATCGCACTCATCCTTCATGCCGACCATGAACTCAACGCATCCACATTCGCCGCCCGCGTCACCGCCGCCACGCTGTCTGACATGCATTCCGCAATCACCTCGGCCATCGGCGCGCTGAAAGGTCCGCTCCACGGCGGGGCCAACGAGGCTGTATTTCGCATCCTCGAATCCATTGACAAGGCCAAGGCCGATCCAGTGGAATACGTCAAGAAAATGCTTGCGGAAAAGAAAAAAATCCCCGGCTTCGGGCATCGCGTTTATCACACTGAAGACCCGCGCGCCACGCACCTGCGCGTGATGTCCCGCGACCTTGGCAAGTCCAGCGGCCAGCCACAGTGGTATGAAATGTCGGAAAAGATCGAGAAATTCGTCAGCGCTGAGAAAAAACTCAACGCCAACGTGGACTTCTATTCGGCCTCGACTTATCACACGCTTGGCATTGAAGTGGACCTGTTTACGCCGATCTTCGCCGTTTCCCGCATCAGCGGATGGACCGCCCACGTGATCGAACAGCTCGACGACAACCGTCTGATCCGTCCTCGCGCCGAGTATATGGGACCTGCCTACCCAAACAAGTACGTGCCCATGGACCAGCGATAGCCCGCACACATCTGACCTGCGCCACGCCCACGAAAAAGGCCGCGCGCCGCTCTCTCGTCGTAAAATAGAGACAGGGCCCTCCATGCGCCGTATTTACCTGGATAACAACGCGAGCACCCCTGTTCTGCCGGAGGTTCTGGCGGCGATGCAGCCGTATTTCTCCGAGAGCTTTGGCAACGCTTCGTCCATTCACCAGAATGGCCAGGAGGCGCGGTTTGCCGTCGAAAATGCGCGCGAGAACGTCGCCCGGCTGCTGGGATGCGGCGTTTCGGAGATCGTATTTACCAGCGGAGGCACCGAAGCCGACAACCTTGCCATGTCTGGAACTCTTTCTCCGGGCGATCACGTCATCACGACTGCGATTGAGCATCATGCCGTGCTTCATGCCTGCCGTCACCTTGTGTCGCTGGGATGCCAACTGACCGAGATTCCAGCCGATGGCGACGGCCTGGTTGCCCCCGACGACATTCGTCGTGCGCTGCGCCCCAACACCCGTCTGATTTCCGTGATGTTCGCCAACAACGAAACCGGGGTTCTTCAGCCTGTCGCGGAGATCGGAAAAATTGCGCGCGACGCAGGCGTACATTTTCATACAGACGCCGTGCAGGTTGCCGGCAAAGTGCCGGTGGATGTCTCCTACATCAATTGCGATTTGCTCTCGATCTCAGGCCACAAGATGCACGCACCGCAGGGAGTGGGCGCACTCTACGTTCGCAAGGGAACTCGCCTGCGCGCGATGATGCTCGGCGGCGCCCACGAGCGTTCCCGGCGCGCCGGGACTGAGAATGTGCCCGGGATTGTGGGTCTTGGCAAGGCTGCGGAATCGGCCCGAACCGGCCTCACTCGCGGCGATGACTCGACCATGCGCGCCCTGCGCGACCGGCTCGAGCAGGGTATCCTGCACAGCGTGGAAGACTGCCGCATAAACGGGTCGCCTGCAGTCCGCACACCCAACACCTCGAATATTCAGTTTGACTCGGTGGATGGCGAGTCGTTTGTCATATCGCTTGATTTGAAGGGCATTGCCGTTTCCAGCGGGGCGGCATGTTCGTCCGGTGCGACGGAACCCTCGCACGTCCTGCTGGCCATGGGTCTGACCCCGGCACAGGCGCGCTCCAGCATAAGATTCAGCCTGGGCAAGCAAAATACGGCGGACGACGTGGACCGCACCCTTGCCACGGTGATCGGGACGGTTGCGCGTTTGCGCCAGATGTCCCCCAACTTCTCCTCAGTGGCGGTCCGGAGCTGAATGCACGAGTCTGCTTCCAACACGATTGCAGTGGCCATGTCTGGAGGGGTGGATTCCTCCGTGGTCGCCGCCATGCTGCGCGCACAGGGCCACACCCTGATCGGACTCACTCTGCAACTGTGGAACCAGCGCAGGCTGGCGGGCAAGGAGGGCATGCCCGAGGCCGTTCAGGGCCGTTGCTGCTCGCTCGACGACGTGTACGACGCGCGACGGGTGGCGCGCCAGGTCGGCATCCCCTACTACGTCGTCAATCAGGAAGCACGCTTTGAGCAGGAAGTCGTGCGTCCGTTTGTGCAGGAGTATCTCTCCGGGCGCACACCCATCCCATGCAGCCTTTGCAACAATCATCTGAAGTTTGACGAACTGCTGGTCGTCGCGCGCCAGATCGGCGCCGAAAAAGTCGCGACTGGACACTATGCGCGAGTGGACTACGACGAGACCACCAAGCGGTGGCTGTTGCGGCGCCCCACCGACCGCTCCAAAGACCAGACCTATTTTCTGTTTGGCCTCACCCAGCCGCAGTTGAGCCGCACCTTATTTCCGCTCGGTGGTTTAACCAAGACCGAGGTCCGTGAACTGGCGCGTCAGCATGCGCTGGTGATCGCTGAAAAGCCGGACTCTCAGGAGATATGCTTCGTCCCTGGCGGCGACTACAAGCGCTTTATGGATGCCTACCTCTCCGAGCAGGGAGAGGCCTTTCCTGACACATCGGGCGAACTGGTGACCACGGGCGGCGACGTGATTGGAGAGCACACCGGCATTCACAACTTTACCGTCGGGCAGCGCAAGGGCCTGGGAGTGGCCACCGGGAGCCCTCTCTACGTGATTCAGATCAGCGGGGCCGATCACAAAGTGGTCGTCGGCGCAGAGCAGGACCTTCAATCGCGAAAGCTCACAGCCCGGCGCATCAATTTGATTTCGATTGAACGGCTGGACGGGCCGATGCGTGTTGCAATCAAGATTCGGCACAGACACGAACCCGCCCTCGCAACCATTGAGCAGACCGCGCCAGACGAGATCCGCGCCATCTTCGACGTGCCCCAGCGGGCAGTAACGCCAGGACAGGCTGCTGTCTTCTACGATCAAGACGTTGTAGTGGGCGGGGGATGGATCGAGTAACGAATCCCGGCTAGATACACTCTGATCAACCTATATATCTGTCACTTCAACCCTATATATCTGTCATTTCAACACCGGATATCTGTCATTTCGAGCGGAGTAAGCTTGCCCGTTTACGGGCAAGCTTGCGGAGTCGAGAAATCTGCTTTTCCTTTTGAACTTAATCCTAATCGGACACTTCGGCTAGATAAACATTTCATCCTGGGGCACAGCCTGCTTTGCTTCGCGCCCGGTCCCGTTGCGTCCCGCCCGGCTTCCCAGTAGATATTCCAGCCCCGCGGTAATCCCTGAAATCACGCCCGAAATCTGCCGCACCGGCGACACCACCGTATTGTGGACCATGTCGGTGGTCTTCTCGATCCGGTCCAGTGTGCGAGTGACCAACTCATCCGCCCGAATGATCTGCAGTCGTCCCCGATCCAGTGCGTCGTTGGCGGTTGCGTCCAGCCGCGTGACCTGTGCCCGCAGAGTAGACGACGTATGCTCGACATTGTCGAGAATCACGGCCAGCTTCGGCCGCGCCTCGGTCAGCACCAGCGTCGCCGACTCGAGCGCCGGAATCGCCTTTGCCTTTATCTCGGCGGCCAGCGCCTCCATCTGCGCCCCGCTCTTGCGCATCGTTAGATACATGGCCGCCAGGATGCCCGCCTGCAACACCACGGCTGCGCCCGTCAGGGCAATAAAGATCGGAATCAAATTGTCCATTGCACGTATCTCCGCATAGCCGTGGTCGAACCGAAACCAACTAAAGGCTCTTCGTTTCGCCCGTGGTCTCGTGATAGGCCTGCCGTCCCGCCTCATATGCCGTGCGGAACTGTTCCTTTTTCTGGCCCACCACATCGCGTCCGCGGTCCGCCCAGTCCGCCGCCTGTTCCCGCATTTCGCGGGCGCGGTGCTTCATGAACTCTTTGCCTTCTTCGGCCCGCGAACGCAGCGCCTCGCGCGTTTCACTGCCCGACCGTGGCGCATACAGCACTCCCGCCAACGCACCCAGCCCCAACCCCGCCAGAAACCATACCAAGCTGCTACCGTCTCGATCCGCCACTGTGTCCTCCTAAAGTTGATGCTTTAAGCGGATGTTAGCACTCGCAAGGGGGAAACACAATCAAGGGAACACGGTAGAAGGGAAGCGTGGCCACTGCAGACTGCGGGCTGCTCTCCGCACTTTTGTCATTTCGAGCGCAGACAAGATTGCCCGTTTACGGGCAATCTTGCGAAGTCGAGAAACCTGCTTTTCGCTTTCTTGACCGCCATCAGAATCTCCTCAGGCGATGCCAGCTACTTCTGGCCCGGAGCCGACGGCGTCTTCGCCGGGGCGGATTGAATCCCCTGCAACACTGAGCCTGACGCGGACGTCTTGCGCGACGCATAGATGGACAGCGTGATCGAAGTCACCATGAACAGCACGGCGGAAATCGTCGTTGCTTTGGAGAGCGCCGTCGCGGCCCCGCGCGGGCCAAACGCGGTCTGGCTGCCCTGGCCCCCGAATGCCGCTGCTACGTCACCGCTCTTGCCGCTCTGCAGCAGCACCACGGCAATCAGGAAAAGGCAGACCACCACGTGAATAATCGTGACCAGTATGATCATTTGGGTTCTTTTACGTCCTAACTGATAAATTTATGGTGCGGAAGGGGGGATTTGAACCCCCACGCCTTTCGGCGCCACCCCCTCAAGATGGTGTGTCTGCCAATTCCACCACTTCCGCGACGACCTGAACTGAACCGGACGAAGCCGGGTAAGTGCCGTTTCATTATAGCAAAATGGTGTCCCACGACAGGCTGCCGCCAAGGCTAGTACTTCACGATCGCGGCGAATGATTTGGGATCGAGCGAAGCCCCACCCACCAGCGCTCCGTCAATTTCCTCCTGCGACATCAGGGCGGTGGCATTGTCCGGCTTCACCGACCCGCCATACAGGATGCGCAATTTTGCGGCAAACTCCGGCCCGAAAATCTGGGCTACCTCTTCGCGGATCACCAAATGCGCGGCGGCTGCCATCTCCGGCGTCGCCGTCTTGCCCGTACCAATGGCCCACACCGGTTCATAGGCCACGACCAAGTGTGCCGCCTTTCTCGCCGAAATTGCATGGAACGCACGCGTGCATTGACGGCGCAGCACGTCATCCGTGAGTCCCGCCTCGCGTTCTTCCAGCACCTCTCCCACGCAGCAGATGGGGGTCAATCCCGCTTCCAGAGCGGCTTTCAGGCGCAGGTTTACCGTGTCGTCGGTCTCGCCAAAATACTGACGCCGCTCGGAATGGCCCACCACCACATGCGTCACGCCAAGCCCTATCAACATGCGCGCGGAAATCTCTCCCGTGAACGCTCCCTCATCCTTCCAATGCACGTTCTGCGCGCCCACCGAAACATTTGATCCCTGCGCCGACGCGACGGCGGCCGCCAGCGCGATATAAGTCGGACACACCACAATTTCGTCACGAGTGTGCCCGGCGACCAGCGGCAGAAAATCGCCGAAGAACGCCGTCGTCTCCTCCGGCGTCTTGTACATTTTCCAGTTCGCGGCCATCAGTTTTGTTCGCATAGGCACCGGCTTTCCCCGCAGCTCACTTCTTGTCGGTCAGCGCTTCCACTCCCGGAAGCTTACGGCCCTCCAGAAATTCCAGCGACGCTCCGCCGCCGGTCGAGATGTGCGTGATCTTGTCGGCCACGCCTGCGGCCTTTACCGCAGCCACGGTGTCTCCGCCACCTACGATCGAAGTCGCCCCGGCGTTATCAGCGATGGCCTGTGCCACCATGAACGTCCCTTTGGAGAATGGGCCAACTTCGAACACTCCCATGGGGCCGTTCCACACAATGGTCAGCGCGCGTGAAATTTCCTCGCAAAAGATCTCAATCGTCTTCGGCCCAATATCCAGCGCCATCAGATTGGCCGGGATCGCCTCGCCCTCGTCCACCTTAACAATCTTTGCTCCGGCGTCCAGCCTGTCCGCAGCCACGTGGTCCACCGGCAACAGGAAAGTGATCTTGCGCCGCTTGGCCTCGTCCAACAACTGCGAGGCGAGTTCCACCTTGTCCGGCTCCACCAGCGATTTACCAATGTCCTGTCCCAGCGCCTGCAAAAATGTATACGCCATGCCTCCGCCAATAATGATCGAATTGACCTTGTTCATCAGGTGCCGGATCACTTCGATCTTGTCGCTCACTTTCGCGCCACCCAGGATTGCCAGAAATGGCTCCTCCGGATGCTGCAGGGCCTTGCCAAGATACTTCAGCTCCTTTTCCATGAGCAGGCCGGCCGCTGACTTCTGCACGAAATGTGTGATGCCCTCGGTCGAGGCATGCGCCCGGTGGGCCGTTCCGAACGCGTCGTTGACGTAATAATCTGCCAGCCGCGCCAACTTTTTCGCAAAAGCAGGATCGTTCTTTTCCTCTTCGGCATGAAATCGCAGGTTCTCCAGCAGCAGCGTCTGGCCCATCTCCAGCTTGCCCGCCATTTCCTCCGCTTCCTCTCCAACGCACTCTGGACAAAAACCCACGTTCTCGCCGCGTCCCATTTCCTTGTCGAGCAGCATGCGTAAACGTTCCGCCACCGGTTTCAGACTCATGGCCGGATTCGGTTTGCCCTTGGGCCGTCCCAGATGCGAGGCCAGGATCAGACGCGCTCCATGACGCAGCGCATACTCAATCGTCGGCAGCGTCTCGCGGATACGCGTGTCGTCCATCACCCGCCCGCCTTCCAGCGGAACGTTGAAGTCCACCCGCATCAGTACCCGGCTGCCATTGAGCGGCAAATCGCGAATCGAAAGCTTGGACATGGCTGGTTGTCCCTCGAAATAAAAAATCTGCGCTAAGGATCGTGAAGGTGCGTTCCCCAGCCTTGCTTACCCACACAAGGCTGGGAACCAGGCCCCCTACAGCCCTTTGCTGGCCATATAGGTGATCAGGTCTTTTACGCGGCTCGAATATCCCCATTCATTGTCGTACCAGGAAATCACCTTCACGCAATTCCCGGCGACCACCAGCGTCATGAGCGCGTCCACAATCGAAGAGCGCGGGTCGCCCTTGAAATCCGACGACACCAGTTCGTTCTCCTCGAAGCCAAGATAGCCCTTCAGCGGTCCGGACTCTGACGCTTTCTTCAGCGCCGCGTTCACTTCTTCCTTGGTGGTCTTTTTTTCCACAAACGCCACCAAATCCACGACCGACACATTGGGCGTCGGCACCCGCATGGCGAAGCCGTCCAGCTTGCCGGCCAACTCAGGGATCACCAGTTTCAGCGCCTTGGCCGCTCCCGTCGAGGTCGGAATCATGGACAACGCCGCCGCGCGCGCCCGCCGCAAATCTTTGTGCGGGAAGTCCAGGATCACCTGATCGTTCGTATAGGAGTGGATCGTCGTCATGGTTCCGCTGACAATCTTGAACTCGTCGTTGATAATTTTTGCCACCGGAGCCAGGCAGTTCGTCGTACAGCTCGCGTTCGACAGGATGTGATGCTTGCTCGCGTCGTACTTGTCGTGATTGACGCCCATCACAATCGTGATGTCCTCGTTTTTCGCCGGCGCTGAAATGATCACTTTCTTCACGCTGCCGCGCAGGTGCTTTTTGGCGTCGGCTCCGTCGGTGAACCGGCCCGTAGATTCGACCACCACCTGCGCTCCCACCGACTCCCAGGGCAGAGCCGCCGGGTCTTTCTCCTTGAACACCTTGATCGTCTTTCCATCAATCGAGATCGAATCCGGTCCCGCCGTGATCTTGTGCGGCAGGTTTCCCAGGATCGAGTCGTACTTCAGCAAGTGCGCCAGCGTCTTGGGATCGGTCAAATCGTTGACCGCCACAAATTCAAGGTTCGGGTCATTCAACGACGTCCGCAGCACGTTGCGCCCAATTCGTCCAAATCCGTTGATGCCTACTTTAATTGCCATGAATTTCTCTCCACTCTTGTTTGATCAGAATTGTTTGATGAGAAGCATTGTACAAATCTGGAACGAGTCGGAACTCTCGATGGTACCAAGGCTTGGCCCGGCAGTAAAATCCGGCAGGGAGTTTCCGGCCGCACTAGTCCAACGTGATCTCAAGATAAGCGTCCGTGCGTGCCCACAGCAGCGGGATTCTCGCCATCCAATACTTGTCGTTGATGGTGGCTCGCGCCCGCTTGTGCTCAAGCGGGGGCAAAATGCGCGCCTTAGCGGCAAACTCCGGGCCCGTCACTTGTCCCCGAATCGTGCACGCCGCAATCTTCACCGATTCGTTCTTGCAAATTCGCTTGAATTTGCCCGATGTCGCCCTCGTCATTACATACAGCTTGTTCCACTCCTCGCCGAACCATACAGGAGTCGCCACCCCCTGACCGTTCTTGCGAAAGGTGACCAGCGATATGTATTTCTGACCCCGAATCGCTTCTGGAATCATTTCCGCCATGCCCGTAATTGTAGCGGTTTTCCAGCCCTGCAGAAACCGCTGCGCCGCGGTCGCCCCCTCTCGCCAGCCCGCCCTTTCCTGCCCAGCGCCTTCCTCGCTCTTGGCTCCGGTGGTGCATCCACCATTGCTCCCGCCCGTGCCAATGTGTTAAAAGCCATTCATGCGCAAATGGATGCAAGAGCGCTTGCAGCGCCGCAAAAAGACGCCATCAAAATCCGCCGAACCCGCTCCTGAACCTCTTCAGCCTGCTTATTTCGACCAGGAGCCCGCTCCCGCCGCCGAAGCTGCGGAATACGACAACGTCGAGGCCGGCTCCGCCGTCGCGGATGCCGAAATGGTAGAACCGGCTGCACCAGGTCCTCTTGAGGCCCACGAATCAGCCGAGCCAGCCACCGGCGAAACGCCCGCTCCCGCCTCAGGCGATCCAGCCCGTCGCGGCCGCCGCCGTCGCCGTGGGGGACGCGGTCGCGGAGGCAGCAATCGTGAACGCTCAGTCGCCCAGGCCTTCGCCCCCGCCGCCATCAAAGGCTCGGCCCCGGCCGGCGAATCCAACGACGACGCGGAACCCGCGCCCGCAGCACCCAAGCTTCCGGCAGCCTCGGCTCCCAGACCCTCAAAGGGCGCCGTTGTGCTCGCCATCGGCTTGCCCGGTTCCGGCAAAAGTTCCTGGTTCAAGCGCAACAATATCGCTCCGCTCTCCAGCGACGTCATGCGCTCGCTCTTGTTTGACGACGTTCGCGAGCAGCGATTCCAGGACCTTGTGTTTTCCAATCTGCGCTCGCTGCTGAAGTCGCGCCTGATCGCACACCGGCCCACCAATTACGTGGATGCCACCAACCTCACCCCGCAGGAACGTCAGCACTGGATCAAGCTCGCCCACGAATACAACTACGAGGCGCACGCGTTATTTTTCGACGTCCCGCTCGAGGTTTGCATCGAACGTCACCAGCGGCGCGACCGCGTTGTCCCTGAGGACGTCATGCGCCGCATGTCCATGAAATTTAAGCCTCCAACATTCGAGGAGGGCTTCTCAAAGATCACCGTCGTGCGGGTGAAGAAAAAAGAAGCGGCTGGAGAGTCAGCAGGGCAGGAAGCCTAGCGGGATTTCTGATCACGGAAGCTCTGATCAAGCATATTCTCTGTCATTTCGAGCGCAGTAAGATTGCCCGTTTACGGGCAATCTTGCGAAGTCGAGAAACCTGCTGTTCGTGCGTGCGCGCCGCGAATGCAGCGTCCAAACCCGTTCATCCCCTCAAATACGGCAACAATTCCTTAAACGCCGGCGATCTCGACGACTTCATCAATTCATAAATCATCATTTCCGTAGATGAGATGACCGCACCCGCCGTCCGCATCCGCTCCAACCCGATCTTCCAGTTCCATTCCGAGCGCGAACTGACCGCATCCGACGCCACGTGAATGAGATATCCCGCGCGCAGCCCGGCCAGCGCCGTCTGCATCACGCAGATATGCGATTCCATGCCACACAGAAGCAACGTGTTCCGCTGGCCGGGCAACCGCTTCAGCGCCGCGCAAAATGCTTCGCTGCCAAAGCAGGAAAACAACTGCTTATCCATTGCCTCGGTCTCCGGCAGCAGGGAAGCGATCTCCGCGGTGGTCGCGCCCAGCCCTTTGGCATATTGCGTGGTCACCAGTGCGGGGATACTTAGAATTTTCGCCGCCCGGATCAGCAGTTGCGCATTTTTCACCATCTGCTCCCGCTGAAAAATCGGCGGCAACAGTTTTTCCTGAATGTCCACCACCACCAGCGCGCAATGGTCCGGTTCCAGCGCCCGCCGCGCGATCTCGAATCGCTCTTCCGCCGCGATCAAAATGTCTTCAGACGTGCTCACGGCTGTCATTCTAGCGCAGTTGCAACAAGCCCGAGCAGCGCGCTGAAAATCGATCCGCGATGTGCTTCCCACTGATCCGGGGAGGGGCACGAGTTCCACTCGTGCCTCTAAAGCGCCTTAATATCGGCCGCGCTTCAGCGCCTGGGGTTCGCTTTCGACGGGGGAAATGAGTTCTCCAGCAAACCGTTCAGGCGCTGCGGGGCTAGGCCCAGCGACTAGACAGTTTGCTGAAGCGCTTCTGGTTCGTATCAGGGCGCCGCTTCAGCGGTGCCGCAATTCCCACCGAATCAGGAGCGCCTTCAGGCGCTGCGGGACGACGCTAGCGAGAAACCTGGTTTTTCAGCAAACGGTTTATCCAAGGGCGCGACCCCAATCCCCGCAGCAAAGTTGACGCTGCTCTCTCTACCCCATAAACTTGTACAAGGTCGCATCGGTTCCCAACCGCTCTGCTGCCCCCTCGTTCAACGGCTAGGACACCTGCCTCTGGAGCAGGCTATCGGGGTTCGAATCCCTGGGGGGCAGCCAACTCTACTTTTTTTGTAAACTCTGCCTCGACTCCAGCCTTGCCCCTCATAGTTTAGAATCTCCCGCGTCACCCACAAATCTTTCCCCGAGGCCCTGCATGTCGGAATCAACCAAGCCCCCCGCCCCACCCGTCAATATTGATTCCACGCTCCACGAAGACCGCAGGTTCGAGTGTCCCCCTGATTTTGCCCGCCGCGCTCACATCAAAAGCCTCGCCGAATACGAGGCCCTCTACCGCGAATCGCTGGATCAGCCCGACCAATTCTGGTCACGGGCCGCCAGCGAGCTGCATTGGTTCAAGAAATGGGACTCCGTGATCGAATGGCAATGCCCCTGGGCTAAATGGTTTGCAGGCGGACAGCTCAACATGTCGTTTAACTGTCTTGACCGCCATGTCGAAACCGCCCGCAAGAACAAAGCCGCTATCATCTGGGAGGGCGAGCCCGGCGAAATTCGCACGCTTACCTACCAGCAACTTCATCGCGAAGTCCAGAAATTCGCCAATGTTCTGAAATCCCTCGGCGTGCAGAAAGGCGACCGCGTCGCCATCTACATGGGCATGACGCCGGAGCTGGCCATCGCCATGCTCGCCTGTGCCCGCATCGGCGCGCCCCACACCGTCGTCTTCGGTGGATTTTCTTCCAATGCTCTCGTGGACCGCATTCAGGATTCCAAGGCCGTCGCCGTCATCACCCAGGACGGCTCTTATCGCCGCGGCGCCGAAGTCACACTCTATCCTGCGGTCGCCGAGGCCCTGAAATCCTGCCCCACCGTTAAGAACGCCGTCGTCTACCAGCGCACCGGCTCGCCAATTCAACTCCAGCCCGACCGCGATCACTGGTGGCACGAACTGATGTCCAACGCCTGGGACGAATGTCCCGCCGAGCCGCTCGATTCCGAGCATCCGCTCTACATCCTCTACACCTCCGGCACTACAGGAAAACCCAAGGGTCTGGTCCACACCACCGGCGGCTATGCGGTCGGTACTTATCTCACCACCAAACTCGTTTTCGATCTCCGCGAAGAAGACACCTACTGGTGTACCGCCGACATCGGATGGGTCACCGGCCACAGCTACATCGTCTACGGGCCGCTGCAGAATGGCGCTACCTGCCTCATGTACGAAGGCGCGCCCAATTTTCCCGAGCCTGACCGCTTCTGGTCAATCATCGCCCGCCATCAGGTAAACATTTTCTACACCGCGCCCACTGCGATCCGCACCTTCATCAAGTGGGGAGACGACTGGCCGCGCAAACACAATCTCTCCAGCCTGCGCCTGCTGGGCACCGTCGGCGAGCCCATCAATCCGGAGGCCTGGATGTGGTACCGCGAAGTCATCGGCAACGACCGCTGCCCCATCGTGGACACCTGGTGGCAAACCGAAACCGGCCACATGATGCTCACGCCGATCCCCGGCGCCATTGCCACCAAGCCCGGTTCCGCCACCCGGCCATTCTTCGGCGTGGACGCCGATGTCGTCTCCATGGACGGCAAGCCCGTGCCCCTCGGCTCCGGCGGATATCTGGTGCTAAAGCGCCCCTGGCCCGGCATGGCCCGCACCATCTATGGCGATCCTGATCGTTACATCCAGCAGTACTGGTCGCAGATTCCGGGCATGTATTTCACCGGCGACGGCGCGCGCAAAGACAAAGACGGATATTTCTGGGTCATGGGCCGCGTGGACGATGTGCTCAACGTCAGCGGCCACCGCCTTAGCACCATGGAAGTCGAGAGCGCGCTGGTCGCGCACGAGGCCGTCGCCGAAGCCGCCGTGGTCGGGCGTCCCGACGAACTCAAAGGCCAGGCCGTTGCCGCGTTCGTCACCCTGCAGCAGGGAAGAAAGCCCACTCCCGAGTTGAAAGAAGAATTACGCAAATGGGTCGCCAAAGAAATCGGGTCCCTCGCCAAGCCCGACGACATTCGCTTCACCGACACGTTGCCCAAAACGCGCAGCGGCAAAATCATGCGCCGCCTCCTCCGCGAACTCGCCACCAATGGCGAAGTCAAAGGCGACACCACCACGCTCGAAGACTTCGCCGTAATCGCAAAACTCCGCGAGCAGGAAGAAGTGTGATTGCGAAGGTGATTGGTTCATCCGAACGTGAGGGTGTCGAACGTTAGGGTGCCCACGTCTGGCGACCTCAGGGTGCACCTGACATTGGGGTGCCCCATGTCTCGCGCCTTTTGCGAGACGTGGGATTTCAACGGCAGATCCGGGCACGAGCACGAGCGGGTGCCCCACCTGACCTCAGGGTGCACCTGACGTTAGGGTGCCCCATGTCTCGCGCCTTTTGCGAGACGTGGGATTTCAACGGCAGATACGGGCACGGGCACGAGCGGGTGCCCACCTGACGGTGGGGATCTTGAATTAGATCCACGGAACCCCCCGGCCCAAGCGCAGCTTGGACGAGGCACTCCGTCGGGCCGATCTGAACCAGACGCGCTCGTTCACCGACCCGGAATTGCTAAAATAACCCTGAAAAGTACACCGCCCGGAGGTGACCCATGTGCCGCAATATCAAGACCCTGTTCAACTTCGATCCGCCGGTCACCGACGACGAAGTCCACGCCGCGTCCCTGCAGTTCGTCAGAAAAATCACCGGCTTCAACAAACCATCCAAGGCCAATGAAGAAGCGTTCCTTGCCGCAAGCGAAGCGATAGCCGGCATCTCCACCCGCCTCCTCCGCTCCTTGGAAACCATCGCCCCTCCCAAGAACCGCGAAGAAGAAGCCGCCAAGGCAAAAGCCCGCGCCGCCGAACGATTCGGCATTTGAAATGCCAAGAAAAATTAGAAAGCGCATGGGTGGGGATATTGATTTTCGATCCTTCAACGTCGCCCGGATGGTCAACGATTAGCTTTTGTGAAACGCTTTGCCTCCGTTCAGCACCATCCTATGCAAGGTGAAAGAGGAGGTGCAAATTGCCACTGCAATTGATTTCGGGAGGCGTCGCCACCGCGGCGGCGAACCAGACACTCTACTGGACCACCACGTTCAACGGGGAGATCTATGTAGGGCCGGTCTACATGAGCGCCAACTTCATTGGCGGTCAAAACAACTATGGGACGGTCACGACGGTGCAGACAAGCGTCAATGCCTTCGAGGACAACTCACTTCCATACTATTGGCCGACCGGCATCAACTATGGCTCCGTCCTTCGCAACGAGAGCCCTTGGCCGGTCAGCTACAACTTGTCACTAGGATGGTTCTCATGAAAACGAAACTCACAGTCGTCACCAACGACAGCGGTACCGTAATCGGCACGCAACACGGACACGGCGACGTTCCCAGTTCGACAGCCGTCGTGACCAGCGCTCTGATTGCTGGGCCAGGCCAGACTCTCCATAAAACTGAGTACGAAGTCCCGCCGCTCCATACCAGGGCGCACATCGAAGACTTTCATAAGAAGCTCGGTGAGCACCTCAAGGCAAGAGGCAGCGATCCTAAGGGGCGCTGATCCGTCCATCCGCGTGGGCGCCCATCCTTGTCGCACTTATTGCGCGGGTGCCTCATCCTGCGGGTGCCCCATCCTAACGTCGCGCCTTTTGCGACGTTAGGGTGGGGATTTTGACTTTCGATCCACCGAATAAAACCTGCTCTAGCGAAATTCTGACTTACTAACTAGTTTTGTCATTTCGAGCGAAGGTAAGATTGCCCGTTTACCGGCAATCTCGCGAAGTCGAGAAACCTGCTTTTCGCTCTTTGCCGGGTGCCCCATCCTTGTCGCGCTTCTTTCGACAGGGTGGGGATTTTGACTTCCAATGCTTGAGAAAATCCCCGCCCAAGCGGAAGCTTGGACGGGGTTCTCTCGATGGTCGGGCCACGCCCGCGCCGGGTGCCCCATCCTTGTCGCGCTTCTTGCGACAGGGTGGGGATATTGACTTCCAATGCTTGAGAAAGTCCCCGCCCAAGCGGAAGCTTGGACGGGGTTCTCTCGATGGTCGGGCCACGCCCGCGCGTTATTTCTGCGCTGGTTTCGCGTCGGACACTTTGGTGACGGTAACTGGTTGGTGCTGACGCTTTCCACTCATTTGGCCACTGGCGGCATCGCGCGGCTGCGTGACATTCGAGGATGCCGCGGCTGGCGTGATTGCCTCGGTAGCGTGGCCGGAGTTCTTGGCTGTCGCGTCGGTCATTCCATCGCCGTTTACATCGCCCGTGGCGACGCGGACCTGACCGTTGGCCAGCTTTGAATCAGTCTTAGCTGACGTGGCTTGCCAGTCGTCGTTGGCCGTCTTGCCGCTTCTCTGAACAGTGGGAACCACTTTGTTCGAAGAAGCATCATTCGACATCACCATCGGCTTGTGCATCCGCTTGCCGGCGGTTTGTCCGGATGCGGAATCTGGCGCGCTCGCACTTTGACCCTGAACTGCTGCCTTGTCCTTACTTGCTTCCGACTGCGCAACTGCCGCTGCCGACAGACCTGCCAATGCCACCGCGATCCATAGCTTGTTCATTTTCTCTCTCCTTGATGTGCGGGGACGGACGTGTGAACCACTCGATCTGAATACTCCCGAGTGCATGGCTCGCCCCATCGATGCCAGTGGAGCGATGGTCGGGTGTTAGGAGGCGAGCGGCAAGTTACAGAGGTAATAGGGGATTTGATTTTTGATCCGTCAAAAGAAACCCCCCGACCACGGAGGGTGCCCCATCCTAACGTCGCGTCTTTTGCGACGTTAGGGTGGGGATTTTGACTTGGGTATGCGCCCACAAAAATCCCGCCCCAGCGAAGCTTGGACGGGGGGCCCTTGGGGGCGCATGCTAAATGGATAGGCCGGGGGCCAGCCGCCCGCACATCACGAGTTAAGCACGGGGCCGCGGATTTCCGCGGCCCCGGAGTTTTGGGGAACGCCCGTACAACGAAAATCGCGTTGCGTGGGCCACACGCCTGTCAGCCGTTGCGCTTTGTCTGGGTTTCTCCGACGTGGGTTTCAGGGTTCGGGGACGGCGGTTCGGACGGCTGCGCCGCTGACTGCGCCTCATCAAGAGATGCGAATTGAGGCACGAGCTCGTGAAACTGTGATACATCACGGACTACAGACAGCCCTGGGAGTGTCTCGCCAGTAGCGCGATTTGGAACGTAGGCCGATACCACACCGACGACGACGACTTGATCGGGCGCGTCTTTGGTTTGGCGAATGTGGAAAGCCGGGCCACCGCTGACACCATTTATTGCTACGCCGTCTACGAGGTATGCACGTTGGTTCTGTAGCCAGGCGCTAACGCGGCCACTGAAGAAGCATAGGCTTGCTGACGGAATTGCTGGAAAACCAAGCCAAGCTATCTCATTGCCCACTTTGAGGAATAATTTTTCTGGCACGAGCGGTAACGGATCTGAGGGAAGGGGGAAATCCTCGCGCTTGACCATGATGGCCGCAGTGTCCCGCTCCGCATCGAGAAAAATTGCACGTTCCTGTCGTCTCACGACCAAGGATTTGCCGGAGCTCACATGCTCAAACCTAACAGGCTCCTCCCAATAATGGGCGTGATCGATAACATGGGCAGCCGTTGCTATCCCACACATCGAGCTATTCTTGCCGTTTGAGAGCATGAAGCCGGTGCCGGAACCTTGCGGTGTAGAGATTCTAAATACATGCGGCATGATTACCTCGACCGCGTGCGACCAGTTCATCTCGTTCGCCATATCTTTCTCCTTATAGTCCGCATAATCATATGGGTAAACAGAGGCTCTCGTTGGTCGCCATCCACGCGCGTTTAAGCCGTATCGGCGCCGCGTTCCCGGTGAGCACAACTCAGTTGCAAGGCGTCCTGTAGTCGGATCAATGCCACGCGTGATTAAGGCATAGTTCCCTGTCCCGACCGTTATTTCGTACGCCGAGAAAGTTGGAAAAGCCCCGCGTTTTCGCGCGGGGCTTCCTTACTGCGTCAGACTCCACATCTGCCGAGCTCGCGCTCGGCCGGACAGCCGAGGGCAGCTGTCCCCACATGGTGCTAGCTAGAAGCTAAAAGCTAGAAGCCAATAGCTAGAAGCTGTTCTTAATACATATCCCCCATACCACCGCCGCCACCGTGTCCGCCGCCGCCCATCGGAGCTTCCTTGCGTTCCGGAATCTCCGCCACCAGCGCTTCGGTGGTGAGCATCAGCGAGGCGATCGAGCCGGCATTCTGCAACGCCGTCCGCACCACCTTCGTCGGATCGAGCACGCCCGCCTTGACCAGGTCTTCGTACTCGTTGGTGAAGGCGTTATAGCCGAAGTTGACTTCTTTCGACTCCAGCACCTTGCCCAGAATCACTGCACCTTCTTCGCCGGCATTCTCGACGATCTGGCGCAGCGGCTCGGTGATGGCCCGCTTCACAATGTTGATGCCAGTCTGCTCGTCGCCTTCGGCCTTGATCTTGTCCAGGGCCGCAGCGCAACGCGCAAGGGCCACGCCGCCGCCGGGGACAATACCTTCCTCGACTGCTGCGCGGGTTGCGTGCATCGCATCCTCAACGCGGGCTTTCTTTTCCTTCATTTCGGTCTCGGTTGCGGCACCCACTTTGATCACCGCCACGCCGCCCACCAGCTTCGCCAGCCGCTCCTGCAGTTTCTCGCGGTCGTAGTCGCTGGTCGTTTTCTCAACCTGGCTGCGGATTTCCCGCACCCGGCCTTCGATTTCGGCATGCTTGCCTTTGCCTTCGACCAGGGTCGTGTTGTCCTTGTCAATGGTGATTTTCTTTACCTGGCCCAGGTCGCCAATCTGCACATTCTCCAGCTTTATGCCCAGGTCTTCGGTGATGGCTTTGCCGCCGGTCAGGATTGCGATGTCCTGCAACATGGCCTTGCGACGGTCGCCGAAGCCAGGGGCCTTGACGGCCGCGACTTGCAGCGTGCCACGCAGCTTGTTGACGACCAGAGTCGCCAGCGCTTCGCCTTCCACATCCTCCGCCACAATCAGCAGCGGCTTGCCGCCCTTGGCGATCTGTTCCAGCAAGGGAAGCAGGTCCTTCATCGAGCTGATCTTCTTTTCGTAGATCAGGATGTAGGCGTTTTCCAGCGACACTTCCATGCGCTCCGGATCGGTGACGAAGTAAGGAGACAGATAGCCGCGGTCAAACTGCATGCCCTCAACCACGTCCAACTGCGTCTCCAGCGTCTTCGCTTCTTCTACCGTGATGACGCCGTCCTTGCCAACCTTCTTCATGGCTTCGGCAATGATCTTGCCAATGGTTTCGTCATTGTTCGCGGAAATCGTGCCAACCTGCGCAATGTGGTCGCCCTGCACCGGCTTCGACAGCTTGTCCAGTTCGCCGTTGACGCGGTTGCCTTCTTTGTCAATCTTGCCGCAAATGATGGTCACCGCGCGCTCAATGCCGCGCTTCAGGGCCATCGGGTTCGCACCGGCTGCGACGGTCTTCACGCCTTCGCGATAGATCGCCTGTGCCAGCACGGTTGCTGTCGTCGTGCCGTCTCCGGCAACGTCCGAGGTCTTGGAAGCCACTTCACGCACCATCTGCGCGCCCATGTTTTCCAGACCGTCTTTGAGTTCAATTTCTTTCGCAACGGTCACGCCGTCTTTGGTGATGGTCGGCGAACCGAACTTCTTCTCGATCACCACATTGCGGCCCTTGGGGCCGAGGGTGACTTTTACGGCGTCGGCGAGAAGATTCACGCCGCGCAGAATCGCCTGTCGCGATTCCTCTCCGTGCACAATTTGCTTTGCCATTGCTGTTTTCTCCTAAAAAATGGTTGATGAAATCTTTATCCAAAGTTGTCATCCTGAGCGCAGCCGTTCGTCAGGCGGAGCGAAGGATCTCAGTCTCAACTGCTCTGTCGGTTCAAAGAACATGTCCCGACGGGCCGACTGCTTACCTGCGCGCCCCGGCTGGTTCCTTCTTGGTCGAACCGGTCAGCACGCCCAACACTTCCTCTTCGCGCATGATGATCAGTTCCTCACCGTCCAGCTTGATCTCCGTGCCAGAGTACTTGCCGAACAGGATGCGGTCGCCTTCTTTCACGTCGAGCGGACGGACCTTGCCATCCTCGTTGACCTTGCCCTTGCCGGCGGAGACCACTTCGCCCTCCTGCGGCTTTTCCTTGGCTGAGTCGGGGATGATGATTCCACCTCGCGTGGTCTCACCTTCCTCAATTCGCCTTACCAAAATGCGGTCGTGTAGCGGTGTAAATTTCGCCATTTTGCTACTCCTTTTCAGTGACTGATGGTTGATGATTGGGACGCTTCCGCGCCTGAATAAGCTTGTTAACGTATTGATTCGTAAGGCATACCGCCATTTTGTTAGCAGTCAACCCCTACGAGTGCTAATCATAAATACGTGAGTGGGTCGTTGTCAAGTCTCCAGGCGCGTTTCTGTCAACACAGACGTACACTCCAGGCTAGATAATCGGACGACTCCATGCCCCTGCAATGCCCTTTCAATGTCCCGGCGTCATCTCGAAGGCACGCGCCTTCTCCAGCGGGCCGCGAGATCTCCCGCCCCCCGAACCTCGCGGACACTCCAAAAAACTTAGGGGACCCAGTCTCCCGGGCCCCCTTTCTCAAAACATCCACTCTGGTTGCCGCCTCTAGAACTGTTCAAGAACGACAAATGGCAGGTTCCCCTGCAGCCAACACCTGGCCTGGCTGTTGATGGGACCGTTCGGATCGCCCGCCCCGTCAGCTTCCCATCGACCGATGAACCACAAAACGTAATTGTTGTTTGGACTGAAAAACATCTCGAAAAATGGGGGATTGAAGGACTCGGTTACGTTGGTTCCGCCAATGTGGGTTTCAAACCAGCCGGTTCCATCAGACCATATTTGCGAGGAGGTGTTAGCGAAGACCTGCTGAAAATTCCATCCGAGGTCATATTGATAAATCAGTATTTCTGAGGACCCACTTGTATGCGCCGTATCGATGTTCGAGTTCTCATACCAGTGAGCGTTATACATTAGCTGATACTGGATGCTGAGGAATACTTCTGTCATCGGATGAAAGCCGATTCCGAAGCCTGCCGCCGCTTGGCCGTAACCCGATGGGGCGGGGCCCTCGTCACTCCATGCATCACCTCCAAAACTGCCGCTAAACCGATCTGCAGAAGCGTCCGCACGCCCGGTATTGTTCGGATCAACCCATTGCCATTGATAGTCATAGGGTGGCGCAACCAACGTAAGTATCGAGCCTGACTTGATCATCGACTTTGCTGGTGTGATCTTGGGTGGTGCGGGCTTCTGCGTTATCCCTTGAGATAGCCTTGCACGAAGCTTCCGCTGCTCCTCGACGGCGTGTTTGTCTTTACCGACAATTTCGGCAAGGGGCGCACAAATCTTTTTCAGGCTTTCAGCGATCGCTCTGCGCTCCTTGTACCGCTCGCGCAGTTGTTCGGAGAACCTGTGCTCAATGTCTTTCGTGGTCTTGAGGACCACTTCATTTGACGGCAAAGATTCTCGGTTGAAGGTTGCGACGCGCTCATGCAATGAAACAGTCCTTGCTCTTTCCTCGTCCGCTTTCATTTTGAATATCCTCCTCTGGTCGGTGGCCAATCTGTGTCGTCAGCTTTGCAGAGTGATCGCAGTCTGCGGGCTCGGCACCGGGTTGGCCCTCGTCCTAGTCCCTTATCGCGATTTGATTTTGCTTTCAACCTCCATGGGTATCGTGAAGGGAGCGGCTCAAGCGTTTCAGAGTAGATAACCAGCGCTTCGCTCTCGCTAGATTGATGGTCAAACTCAAACGCGGCGGACAGGAGTGTCCGTCCCACACATCTAAGTCTGCCGCCGTTCTTTATTGCTTTTCTCGCCGCGTCGGGAAGCGCCGCTCCACAGAGTCTTAGAGCAGGGCAAGCGGACAAGCAGCATACGGCCCCTGAGTAACACGGGCGCTCGGAAAAGCTACCTAACGAGAAAGGGGCCCATTACTGGGCCCCATACTATGGTGTTTCTTGCATCGCTACCCCGTCTAGTTCACAATCAGCGACACCGTCACCGTACGCGTCACGCCACCGCTGGTACCCGAAAGGGTAATAGGATACGTCCCACGCGGCGTCGAACTGCTCGTGTTCACCGTCATGGTCACGGTTCCCGACCCAGTCAGCGAACCACCCGACCAGCGCGCGCTGCTTCCCGGAATCGTGGACACGCCGAACTGAGTAAAGTTGGTCGCTCCGTTGAAGCCGCCCACTGGAATCAACAGCAGCGTGAACGTTGCCGGACTGCCTCTACGCACACTGCGCGACCCATAATCCTGGTTGATCACCCAGAAGTCCGCCGCATCCGAGCTCGACGGACACGTGAACGACGCGGGTTTCGCGAACGAGGAGTGTGCATCTCTCCCCGTGACCGACCGCCATCCCGCCCAATCCAGATCCGTCCCCCAATTCGGCACCGGGATCGTGAACGGCTTGGACTGCGATCCATTCCACCACGTGTTGTAGTCCGAGCCCAACGTAGACTGGAATAGCGCCCACGCCGTGCTCCCCGCATACTCGTTCGTCAGCAACTGTTCGCTGGTTCCGCCCGCGATTGTGTCCGACGACAGCGTCAGGTTCGTCGTCCGCAGATTATAGATCGCTCCCGTCTCATAGTTCGAGACTTGGATCGTGCCTCCGCCGGTCGGCCCCACAATCGGAATCTGGTTCAGTCCATTGTTGGCGATGATGCTGCCGCTCAGCGTGACGTAGGTGGACGCCCGCACTTCCACTCCGCCGTAATAAGTCAAACCAATGCGGTCATTGCCGCACACCTTGCTATTGGAGATGGTGACCGGCCCTTCCGTCTTTTCAATAAAGGTGCCGATGCCGAGGTTATTGGCCGAGACGATCCCCGAAGCCGCGACATTCTCATTGTCGGTGTCCCAGTGCAGTCCGTGGCTCTGGTTGTAGAGGCTGGTTGCCCCCGTGATGGTGTTGCTGTGTTGCTGGAAGAAGTGAAATCCTCCCGAGTTCCAGCCGTAGATCGCTCCCTGCGATCCCCGCCACGCGTTATAGTCCGCTTCGTTTGAGCTCCACAGCCCATACTTGCTCTTGTCTGACCCGAACCCGCTCTCGCCGTTGTGGTTGGCAATGCTGTTCTGCACCGTGAAGTGGTCCACGCCGCTCATCTGCAACCCGGCCGAGTTGTTCCAGTTGAACTGGTCCTGGTCCAGCAGCACCTCCGACCCTTGATAAAAAATCACCGCGGCCGTGCTGTCGCGGCAAGTGTTGGCCTCCGCAAATGTGATCCCGCGCAATACCACATTCTGCATATTGAACGACGTCAGCAGATTGTTCCGCGTCGGCACTTCCACGTCCGCCGACGACATGTTCGTCCCCGCCGCCGGTTGCGCATACACCGTGCCATGCGCTTCGTCCACATAAAACGTCCCTGCCGCCAGCTGTCCCAGCGACAGCACCTGCGTCAGGTTTGCTCCGTTCACGAAAATCATCTCCCGCCGCAAAGTGATCGGCGATTCATACACTCCCGGCGTCACCGGACACGTTCCCCACCGGTACGTCCACCCATGCGTATACACGCCCGAGTGCCCGCTCCAGGCCTGCCATCCCGTCCACTGGTCCGCGCCCGAGACCACTACTTTTCCCGCCTGCGCCGCCTGAAACGTCATCGGCAGCGCGGTGCTGCGATTGTCCCGGCTCATGCTCAACGATTCCCGGTACGTGCCCGCATTGATGGTCACCAGCGTCCCAACGCTGCTCCGGTTGTTGGCGCTGGCCGCGTCTATTCCCTTTGTGATTGTCTTAAACGGTTTGCTTGACGTGCCCGGATTCGAATCCGATCCGTTCACCGCGTCTACGTACAGGTGTGCTGTCTCTTTTCCTTCGTTGATATTCGCCTGGCTCCAGCCATAGGAGGCGCACAGCAACGCGAACAGGAGGGCGGGGGTTCCACTTGCTCTGGATAGCTTCATTTTTTGACAGTCCTCAGGCTCAGAAATACTTCGGTTAGCTGATAATTGAACCGCGGCCAGAAGCTGACGAATGACGTTGAGTGCTTCCTGACAACTCTCTGCGGAACGTGTTTCCCGCAGCCCGGTCGCACTCACTGATTGAACTTAGATTGACCTGAGTATACCCGCACCAGCGCCAATTTCGGGTGCACCGAAGTCCAATTCTTTACTCGAAAGTGCATCTTTTGGTCCATTCCGGGACTAGCCCTTTCGGGGGATTCCCCTCTCAATATTCTTGTCACCGCGATCACGAGCCAACAGCCCCCCAAGCCTGCCCTAGTTGCCGCTCATGTGGGGACAGCCGCCCTCGGCTGCCCAGCGGAGCGCTAGCTCCGCACTCCAACTCTGTCATCCCGACCGGAGCGTAGCGAAGCGAGCGCAGTGGAGGGACCTGCTGTGTGACGGTGTTATTCCGAGCGTCAGCTCCGCCGCCTTGATACTTCCAACATTGTCATCCTGAGCGAAGCCATGCCGCCCACGAAGTGGGCGGCATGCGCAGTCGAAGGATCCCTACCCGCAAGGTGGAACCCCTCGATCCGGGGATGCCCCGTTCCTCGCGTCCCTTGCGTCAACTCCCTACGACGTTCCCAAAACGGGAGCCGCCCGATTTTTTACTGCCCAAACCTCTTGACTTCTCCAGCACCCCATTTCGTACAATAGAAGCTGTCAGCTTTACACAAGTTTTTCAGCGCCAAAAGGCGGAGCCACCAAGCTCCGCCTTTTTCATTTCCACCGAAAAATTCGTCAAACAAAACCGAGGTCCATTCCAAATGTCACAAAATCGCAACTCTCGTCCCAACACCAAACGCACCGGAGAGCGCTCCGAAGCTGCATTCCTCCACAAAGCCAGCCAGCTCGGCTTCGCCCTCGCCACGCCCTGGGGCGACAGCGAACGCTACGACTTCATCCTCGACAACGGATGCGACCTGCTCCGCATTCAGATCAAGGCCACCGACTCGCTCCGCGCCCACGCCTACGAAACCCGCGCCACGTATTCTCTCGGCAAAGGCCGCGCCGTCTACTCCACCTATGACATTGACTTCGTCGCCGCCCACATCATCCCGCTCGACCTCTGGTATATCGTCCCCGTCCGCGAATGTATGCGCGCGCCCATGCTGCGTTTCTATCCCCATCGCGAAGCAAAAAAGATGCGCCTCGAAAAATATCGCGACGCCTGGCACCTCCTCAAACCCAGCCACCCCCAATCCAACCGCCGCCTCACCATCTACGCCGCCACCGATTCCGCCATCCCCGTCGAGCACATGCAGTATCAGCCACCAACCCTGCCCTAGCACTGCTCATGTGGGGACAGCGCCCTCGGCTGTCCAGCGGAGCGCTAGCTCCGCACTCCAACTCTGTCATCCCGACCGGAGCGTAGCGAAGCGAGCGCAGTGGAGGGACCTGCTGTTTGACGGTGTCAATCCGAGCGCCAGCTCCACAGCCTCGATACTTCCAACATTGTCATCCAGCCCCAAGCCTGCCCTAATGCCGCTCATGTGGGGACAGCCGCCCTCGGCTGTCCAGCGGAGCGCCAGCTCCGCACTCCAACTCTGTCATCCCGACCGGAGCGTAGCGAAGCGAGCGCAGTGGAGGGACCTGCTGTGTGACGGTGTTATTCCGAGCGCTAGCTCCGCAGCCTCGATACTTCCAACATGGTCATCCTGAGCGAAGCCATGCCGCCCACGAAGTGGGCGGCACGCGCAGTCGAAGGATCCCTACCTGCAAGGTGGAAACCCTCGACCCGGGGGTGCCCCATTTCTCGCGTTCTCTGCGAGAAGTGGGGAAGCCGATCCCGACTAACTCCGTCACTCCAACCGAGCGACGCTCTAACCGAAGCAGAAGGGAGCACAGAAGAATCAGCCCCGGGGGGCGGCGGAACATAGCCCAGAGCCTGCCCTGAGCGAAGTCCAAGGACGTAAGTTCTGGGTAAGCAGCAAAAAGAAGAACGAAGTCCCGTAGGGACGGCACAAACCGGGAAGGGCACGGCTTCCAGCCGTGCCACATAAAGCCGCATAAGAACAACTGGGCTTCAGCCCCTGAGGCCCACACCCCGCACCGGACACGCCCCAACCGCCAGCCCCACCGTGGAAGAGCGGCGCTTAAGCGCCGCGTGCGGGCCTCAGAAAGACCGTTCAATCTTGTTCCGATTTCGTAACAAACTCCTCCTAAGAATGAACAAATGCGCGTTGCCGCCCCGTAAAAACTCCGGAATTTCAGCCAATCACCGCGGCCCGGCCCCGCCAGTTCCGATTTTCGTAACAAGAATGCAAATTAATTCGGACAGGCCTCGGTCTCTGCTAGCTTCCCGCGAAATTGACGGTCGCCGAAGAAAGCAAAGCACTCGGCTTTTGCTCGGAATGAAGGCAGGAACGAAAAAGGGGAAAGAAAATGCAATCCATACTCTTTGTTGACCCTCAGAATCAGCAAACTCGCGGCGCAACCATGAACAAGGTGCCTTGGTGCGTGTTTTTGCTAATCATGAGCGCAACATTGGGAAACACGCCAATCGCTGCGCAGAGCGGCAACAACTCGTCCGGCGGTTCAACGGGATCGAACGCATCATCCCAGTCCACGCAGCCTGCAACCCCGCAGCAGAGCGCGTTCAACGGGCCACTGGCCGACTACGTCCCATGTATGTTCCGGGCAGAGGACGAGTACTCCATGCGTGCAAGGCCGGCGGATCGGGGTTTGAATGCCAGATCATCAGACCAACTTTTCAACGCAGTCATGATCTCGATCAACACGACGCTAAACAAGTACAAAACCGGTGGAGCGCAAAATGAGTTTGTCGACCGTGTCATGGCTTATATGAAAGACCCGAACCACGGCGTGTTTTCCACTTGGCTTATCGGTGACACTACCGAGCAAGCGCGTCTCGCCATCCAGAAAACTCTGTTCGAGGCGATTGTGGCCGCGACCCCCCCTCCCGAGCTCAAACGCCCTAAAGCGAACATTTTGGCAGCTCGACAAGAAGCCGCGGCTAAGATTGCCGCCAAGGTAGGGGAGTCGATAGCTCAAAACAAGTCGTCGACAGAATCTTGGGAACAAATCAGCAAGGGCGCGATCGAGAGCATCGCTATCGAGTTCAATCCCGAGTACGTCACCCAAGTCGAGACGGGACTTGAAACCGTTCGATCGCGTCTAATGAGTGCAGGGACACAGGCAGACTGGCCAAACATCGCCCGCAGGGCCGCTATTGAGGCGCCTGCTGACCCAGCCCCCACGCAGGACGCCACAAGCATTTTGGATGAGCTGCGGCAAAGTCTTTATGATGCCGGCAAAGAGGCGACCAACCAGACACAACAAAGTCTTGGCACGTTCCAGCCGCCGCCCGACATCAGTTGTTCTATGGCCATCATGAGTTGGAAAGAAACGCGCGACGTATTCGGACGCCGTGTCGCCAATACTTTCATCGGAATTCAGGTCAATCTGCGCAACCTTAACACCAAAAACGAGTTTCTTGTCCACGACATCCAGGTCGCCGTTGACACTGGCATAGACGCCGACCACTTCGGGCGATTTCAGTCCGGCCGAGACAAGTTGCTCGTTCGCGCGGTCGCCCAAAAAGGCCAGAGCGACGATCGCCGGAACATTGTAGCCAATGTCTTGCAGACAGTCGGATCCATCGCGGCGGCGTCGTCACTTGTTGCCGGCACACAAGAATTAAAAGACGCCGTCGCAGTGTTTCAGGGCGCTTTTATACCCGGTTTTCAAAATATTTTTCCCGACCATACCGTTGACCACTTGAACCACATCAGCGACCTCGTTTTCTCGGCGTCGAACACAAACAAAGTTGTCGTGCCAATCCAAGGTTCGGTCCCCCTGGTTACATTCATTTCTGAAAAGCCGCTGGAGGAATTGCCTTATGCGTGGTGCGGCCATGAAAAGCACAAACGGTTCGACTTCACAAATCTTGGACGGGAACAAAATTGCGATTTCAATGGCGGCGGCCACGATCCTGGTTATGTGACGCCGTACCGCTATCACGGGCGCCGACAGGAACCCGAGAAAAATGCCCAGCCGCCTGCCAGCGAGCCCGCGCTTACCGAGCAAGAGAAAGAACAACTAAATGAAGCACAACAACAAGCGACCCTCAATGGGATGAAAGAACAGTATGACAAGGATAAAAAAGATGCCTTGAAGTTCGTGAATCCGCCTTTCTATCCTCAAGGCCCCACCGTTGCACAGCCGAAAGATTCAAACTACAACGATGCAGCCTATAAAGACGGCCTGCCGCCGTGGAAAGACCTTGCCTTCCGGGACTGGGCCGGAGCGGCGGTCCGCATGTTGCAGGAACACGCCTATGTAGTCATCAGCGGCGTGCACATCCAAGAGGTCGTCACCCAGCCGCGCCTCTCCAATTTGAACTGCCCGCAATTCAAGAGCGGGCAAATGGATCTGTCACAGACCAACAACGGCAACGTGGAATGCACTGTAAGCGGGGTCGGACTCAATCTCGTGACAGGGGCCACCCTGCAACAGGCGACCAAGACCCTCAAGTCCTCGACCTTCAAGCCCTCGAATGATGGAAACTCCGCAACCATTGCGTTCAAGCCGGAGGATCTATGTGCAGGCGATGGCGACTACTCCTTGTTTGTAACGTACAAATCCGACACGCAGAAAGACGCCTCGCCGCTTGATTCAGGAAGCAAAGTCCAAATGACGCCGCAGCCTGTGTTAACCGACAAGCCGACGCTGGCGAGTGGCACTCTCACGCTGAAGGGCGCGTGCCTGGACACGATGAAAGCTGTGACGTTGAAAGGGACGGGTAATCCCACGGTCAGCCTCAAGGATGCCACCGATTCCAACAAGTCGCGAACTGGTTCGGTCGTGGCCGCGAGTGGCAGCAAGTTGTCAGGCGACTATACGATCACCTATTCCACAAAGCTGGTTGACCTGATCTCGCCGTCCCCAGCCGTAACCGTGACACAAGGGGCCGACGCAAGCAATGCAAACAACGTGGCCGCGCCGGCGGGCACGCCAACACCCGCAGCGGCTCAAAATAATGCGACCGGTGCAAAGGCAGCAAGAAAGACCAGAAAGTGAATGGTAGAAACAACCAATATAAGGACGGATCACCAATTGCCTTTGGGGACTGGGGGCATCGCCGGGTGCCCCGTCCTTGTCGCGTTCTTTGCGACAGGGCGGGGATTTTGACTTTAAGTGCGCTGCCGAAATCGCCCTCCACCCCTTTCCTTTCAATCACTTACCCCCCGCCCAATCCTCATCCGTCCCGCTAAACCCCCATTTTTCCCCGTTCGTTGCGATCCAGATGCGCTCCCGTAACCAATCCCTTACCATCACTTCAGTCAACTCCCAGGGAAAAGTGTAGAAACCCAGGTCAATTCCATAAGGGTTCCCTGCAATTTCATTGGGTTGTTGTTTGTTGTTGTTTAAGGTTCGGCGCGTGCCTGAACACGACGCGTGACCATCCGAACATGGCATCATCGAAACGGATGTAAAGCTAGATGTAAAGACAGAAGCTTAGGAGCCAAGAGCTAATATGCGCAAACCGATCAAGTATGTGGAAAAGGCAGTCACCGTCGCCGCCAAAGGCGCGTGGGTGGTTTTTGATCGCTTCAACAGCATCAAGCCCAACCCGTCGCCAACGCCCAAGTGGTCGGAAAAGCCGTTGCTCAAGTCCTACGAAAAGTCGAAGCCGCCGCTCGGCTGGCCTCGCTCCACAGACTCTCTGTGCCCGCGGTGCGTCCCCGAAATCCGTCAGCAGATTCTCGACGGCCACCTGCCCCACGACATTCTGCTCAACGAAAAAGCCGGCGAGATCAAGGCCACCATCGTCGAAAGAGATGGAAAGATTTTGATGGTGAAAGATTGCCCCAAGCACGGCCACTTCGAAGACGTCATGTCCATTGACACCGAATTCTCGAAGCACCTCGAAGACGTGTTCCCCGGCCGCGACATCAAGGCCCACAATGACGAAAAGCTGCACAACCACGGCTCGTCCACGGTGAAGTATGGCCGCGGATCGGTGCTCACCATTGACCTCACCAACCGCTGCAACATGATGTGCGATCCCTGCTTCATGGACGCCAATCAGGTTGGCTTCGTCCACGAATTGCAATGGGAAGAAATCAAGACCATGCTCGATAACGCCATCACCATCAAACCGCGTCGTCAGATGAGCGTGCAGTTCTCCGGCGGTGAGCCAACGCTCTCGCCCTACTTCCTCGACGCCGTCCGCTACGCCCGCAAGGTCGGATACAACTCCGTGCAGGCTGCGACCAACGGGATCGAGTTCGCCAAGAGTTTTGAATTCGCCCAGCAGGCCGCCGAAGCCGGCATGCGCTATGCCTACTTGCAGTTCGACGGCATCGGCAACGCCGCCAACGCGCATCGCGCCGTCGGCAACCTGTTCGATGTGAAGTTGAAGGCGATTGATAACCTGCACCGCGCCGGAGTCGAAATCGTTCCGGTCGTCACCATCGTCAACGGCATCAACAACGAACAGGTCGGCGGCATCATCAAGTTCGCGCTCGATAATCCCCGCACCATCAGCTTCTTGTCGTTCCAGCCGGTCAGCTTCACCGGCCGCGACGAAGCCGTCACCGACGATCGCCGCCAGGCCCAACGCTACACGCTCTCTCACCTCGCGCACGATGTAAAAAATCAGACCGGCCTCGGCGAACCCGCCCGCGACTGGTTCCCGATTTCATTCATGTCCACCTTCAGCGATTGGGCCGATCTCATGCACGTCAACGAATCCACCAACGATTGGGGCCAACTCTCTTGCGGTTGCCATCCGAATTGTGGGACGGGGATGGCGGTGATGATTGACAAGGAAACGAAGGAAGCAGTTCCGGTCACTGCTTTCTTGAAGGGTGATCAGTTGGCGAAGGACATTGCGAAGGTGAACGATGCGGCGCGGGGAAAATTCCTGACCGTGTTTGGGATGGCGCTGTGTCTGATGAAGAACTACGATCCGTTCCAGTCGCCGACGCATTTCAAGTTGATGGACCTGCTACGGAAGTTTGACAAGAATTTCAACGCGACGGGGAAGAACTATGGCAAGGTCGGCCCGGACCGGACCATGGACGACGTGATCAAGCGTCGGCAGGACCGGTGGAATTTCCTGTTCATTGCAGGGATGTGGTTCCAGGACCTGTTCAATTACGACTTCCGGCGCACCGAGCAGTGCATCATTCCTTACGCCACGCAGGAGGGCGAGATCAGCTTCTGTGCTTACAACACGGGCGTCGGCTGGCGCAACATTATCGAGAAGATGCACATGACGGCCACGCTCACCAAGTGGTACGAGGAGCATGGCCGGCACGAGATCTTCGCCGGCGGCAAGAAAGTGCAGATGGAAGACAAGGCACACACGCTGCTGCTGCGCGACGAACTGGTGACCAAGGATGTGCAGCACGATCTGGACAAGCTGGGCATCGCCAAGACTGCGCGCGAAGAAGTGAAGCGTGCACGTGACGCGAAGGCCGCGGCGACGGCAGCGGCACCCGAGGGTGAGGCACGTGGCCCCGAGAAGAACGATGAGGCCTATAACGCGCGCATGGCATCGCTGTATCGGGAAGTGGTGCTGAAAGAAAAGCCGGTGCAATCGCAGGATGGATTCATTCCGCTGGGCGCGTTGCTGAGTCCGAATGGCGGCATTGCCCCCGCGCAGCCGAAGCAGGAAGTGGCCGAGCCGGTGGCAGGGGACTAGGGAGCTGGTAGCTCTTAGCCATTAGCTCTTAGCTGAAGCCAACATTCATGGTAGACCGAGGGCCGCCGAAAGGCGGCCCGAAGTTTTTGCGGCGGATCGCCGGGGTTTCGAGAGAGGGAAGTGATTTAACGATCTTGAGAACGTGCGAGGAGGCGGCGGGCGTGGCAGGGATGGTGACGTGGCGCGCCGGTCGGACAATCCCTGTGTGCCGTCTCTGGCGGGACTCGGTGTCTTTTTTACTGTCTACCCCGGACTTACCCTTCGACTTCGCTCGGGGCAGGCTGGGGCTAATGGATGCCGCCGCTCCGCGGCTGGGGGTCGGGTGATTCGTTCTGGGCGCACTACGATGGCCGTGCCTCGCGGGGGCTGAAGCCCGGTTTATTCACGACTCTTTACGCGGCGCTGAAGCGCCGCTCTTCCACGGTGGGTGACAGCAGGTCTCTCCACTACGCCGTCCCCTTCGACTTCGCTCAGGGTCCGGCTCCGGTCGAGATGACAGGTCGCAAAAAGGCGGGGGCGGAGCAAGATCAAAATTCCCGCCCCGCAGCGCCTAAAGGCGCGGCTGATTTGGCGGACCTTACGGCACCGCTGAAGCGGTGCCCTGATACGAACCGGGGGTTGTTCACGCAAACTTTGAAGCCCAATTGGTGCGCGACTCTTTACGCGGCGCTGAAGCGCCGCTCTCCACGGTGCAGCGATGGGCTGAAGCGCCGCTCTTCCACGGTGGGTGACGGCAGGTCTCTCCACTACGCCGTCCCCTTCGACTTCGCTCAGGGTCCGGCTCCGGTCGAGATGACAGGTCGCAAAAAGGCGGGGCGGCGTAAGATCAAAATCCCCGCCCCTTCGGCTTCGCTCAGGGCAGGCTCTGTCCCAAAGAACGCGACAAGGACGGGGCACCCCGGCGCGGCCGGCACCACGATTGCATCATCGCGCAACGGCCCAGGACTGCGAACGAAGGAGCCTACTCTGGGTCAAGGTGGCGCGTACACCATCTCACGCGCTATTCTTCTTCCGGCACCCATTCACCGAAATTAGGAGGACAAATGAAAAGAGCTTTTGTGATTCCGGCGTTACTGTTGCTCGCGGCATCGGCGGCGATGGCACAAACCAAGAACCCGATCAGCAGCGCGCTGCGAGACATTGCGCCGGGGCGGCAGAAAAATACCATTGCGGCCGTCGAAGCCATGCCTGCGGACAAATTCAACTACAAGCCCAGCGCCGACCAAATGACGTTTGGACACCTGGTCGCCCACATGGTCGAAGCAAATAACGGGCTGTGCAGCAAGGCGGCTGGCGTTGCGGTTCCCAAGGCCGAAGAAGTGAAAGACACGGATTCGAAAGACAAGTTGGTGGCGGCGCTCAAGGCGTCGTTCGATTTCTGCGCGGACACGCTGGGGAAGATGGACGACTCGAAACTTGGGGAGACGACCGAGGGCTTTGGGGGGAAACAGGTTACGCGAGGGTATCTGAGTCTGGCGCTGGCCAGCAATTGGGCTGACCACTATGCCGAGGCTGCGATGTATCTGCGATTGAACGGAGTGTTGCCTCCGACCGCGAAGAAGTGAGGCGAAGTCCTGCCGCATCCGCTCTTGCGCCCCTCCGGGGCTGGTCCATCTCACGCTCGCACCCACGGCTTGCGCCGTGGGATGCATTCTTTCGCCGCTTCGCGGCTCGGGCACCATGCCCACCCTGTCGCAAAGAACGCGACAAGGGTGGGGCACCCCGTAGCGCGGGCCCGCACGGAGTGTTGAAACAGCAGGTCCCCCCACTCCGCCGTCGCCTGCGGCTCCGACTCCGGTCGAGATGACAGGTGCCCACCGGCACCACGAACAGGAATTGTACAAACTGATGACGCGGTGGTGACACCTGCTGCGTGGGCTGGATTCAGTATGGGAGACACGCGGGACCGCAGGCATCGGGAGTGTGGATGCGAGGCGAATCCGGCGAAGAACTTCGGTTGCGGGCCTCCCGGCTCCAACCGATACAGAGGAGAATCTCCCATGCAGTGTTCATTTGGCCGCAACGCGGTTGGCAAGATTGTTTTGACGGCGTGCCTTGGGCTGGCATTGAGTTTTGTTTCGAGCGCGGCCCAGGCGCAGTATCAACTCACAAACCTAAATTCCAATCAGGTAGGACAGGCGAAGCACACCGATCCGCTGCTGGTGAACGGGTGGGGACTGGTGTATGGGCCGGGCGGGCCGTGGTGGGTGAGCGACCAGGGCTCAGGATGGTCCACGCTGTACGATGGCGCGGGACGGACGGTGCAGCAGTTGAAGGTGCTGATTCCGACGGCGGGAGAAAACGGGCCGGGGTCGCCGACCGGGATTGTGTTTAACGGGTCGAGCGAATTCCAGGTGCAAGGCTGGTCGGCGATCTTTTTATTTGCGGCGCTGGATGGGACAATCAGTGGATGGGCGCCCCAGTCAAACTTTAATCAGGCGCTGATTGGCGTCAACAACTCGAGCAGCGGGGCGGTGTATACGGGGCTGGCGATTACGAGCAAGGCGTCGAAGAACCGCTTGTTTGCGGCGGACGTGGCGCACAACAAAGTGGACATGTTTGACGGGAACTTTAATTCGCTGGGATCGTTTACGGATGCCAAGTTGCCCGCGGGATTTGCGCCGTTTGGAATCCAGGACTTGAATGGCCTGGTCTACGTGGCGTTTGCCAGCGTGACCGGGGCCAGCGGCGGGTATGTGGACGTGTTCACCGAGGACGGCGAGTTTGTGAATACGCTGGTGCAGGGAGCGCCGCTGAATCAGCCGTGGGGAATCGCGGCGTCGCCGAGGAATTTTGGGCCGCTGAGCAATGCGCTGTTGGTCTCGAACAACAACAACCAGGGTACGATCAATGCGTTTGATGGCGTGACCGGGAAGTTTATTGGAACGGTGAAGGACAAGGGCGGCAAGCCGATCAAGATTGATCAACTGTGGGGGATCGGATTTGGCGACGGCACGGGAGCCAACGGAGCGGCCAACCAGCTGTTCTTTGCGGCGGGACCCAGCAACAATCTGGCGGGCACGTTTGGCGCGATCGTATTCAAGCCGTAAGGCGGGGCGCAGCACGGAAATCGTTGCTCAATCTAACGTCAACAGCCCCACCCTCCCGCACAAAACGCGGGAAGGGTGGGGCACCCGGTATGCAACGATTCCTGAGCAATATGAAATTTATAGACAAAGAGATGACAAGTTAGTGACAACCGGAAAGTCCACTCTGGCCTACCATTTGGAGGACTCGAAGAGGCAGGTGGATCACCCGCTACTCGGGATCAGAACTGGTCTCCCCCAACCGGCAATTTATTCAAGGAGAAACACAATGCAGCGTTCGTTTTGTGGTCGTTATGGTTTGACTTTCCTCGCCGGATGCGTACTGGTGCTTACCACCAGCGCGGCCCTGGCGCAGAGCTACACGCGCACCAACCTGGACTCGGATCTGAAGGGTAAGGCGAAACATCAGGACACCTTGCTGAAAAACGCGTGGGGCATGGCGTATGGACCGGGCGGGCCTTTCTGGATTAGCGACGAGGCCACCGGCTGGACTACTTTGTACGACGCCATGGGAAACATTCAGAGCCTGAAGGCAACGATTCCTCCAGCGAGCGGAACGGGGCCGGGATCGCCGACTGGAATGGTCTACAACGGATCGTCGGAATTCAAGATCAGGAACTGGACTTCGTTGTTCCTGTTTTCCACGCTGGATGGAACCATCAGCGGCTGGTCGTCGTTTGATCCGAGCACGGCTTTGATTGGCGTGACCAAGACAGGCGCGGTCTATACCGGACTGGCGATCACCAGCAAGTCGTCGGGGAACACATTGTTTGCGGCGAACGCTGCAACCAACATGGTGGACATCTACGATGCAAACTTTAAGTTTGTGAAGTCGTTCACGGATACCACCATTCCGGCGGGGTTCTCCGTGTTTGGCATTCAGGATATTGGTGGCAAACTCTACGTTTCCTATGTCAGTTCGACGGGCGGCGCGGGTGGATACATTGACATCTTCGGAGAAGACGGCACGTTTGTGAAGCGACTGGCGCATGGCAAGCCGCTGAACCAGCCGTGGGGTTTCGCGGTGGCCCCATCGAATTTTGGGCCGCTTAGCGGGACGCTGCTGGTCTCGAACAACACGTCGGGAGGAACCATCAACGGATTCAATCTGACCACCGGCAAATTTGTTGGAGCCATCGTGAACGCGGCCAAGAAGCCGATTGTGATCCCTGGCTTGTGGGGGATTGAGTTTGGCGGTGGGTCGTCGGCGAACGGGAACACGAACCAGTTGTTTTTCGCGTCTGGACCGAGCGACACCGACGGCTACTTTGGAGTGATTAACTTCAAGTAGAGCGTTCAGCAGTCAGCCATCAGGGATCAGTAAAATCAAGGCCGCCTTTTATGGGCGGCCTTGGCGCGTTTGGGCAGCGAAAACTATTTCTTCCCAAAGACTTCTTTTAGCAGGGACGTAATTTGGGCGGCGGGATTCTGGCGAATCTTTTTCTCTTCCTGCCCCAGCATATAGAAGAGGCCATCCAGGGTTTTGCCGACGACATATTTATTGAGGTCGAATCCACCGGCGAGGGCGGAGCCTCCGGGGGCGCTTTGCAGCACGCGGTCGTACTGCTGGACGACACCCACGTTTTCCATGGAGCGATGGACGATGGGCGAGAAGGCGGCGGTGAGGTCGGCGGAGCTGGTGTGCTGGAAGTATTGCGTGGCGGCGGTGTCGCTGCCGGTGAGAATCTTGCGGGCATCGCCGAACGACATCTGCTTGAGGGCTGCGAGAAAGATGGCCTTGGCTTCGGGCGTGGCTTGCTCGGCGGCGCGGTTCATGCCGGTCTCAAGCTCGTCCACTTTCGATCCCATGCCCATCATGCGCATGCCTCTGCCGACGGTTTCCAGCTTAGGAGGCAGGAGGATCTTGATGGCTTGGTTCTTGAGGAAGCCGTCGGGCTGGCCGGTCAGAGCGACAGCCTTGGAGGTACTTACCTGCAAGGCCTGCTTGAGGCCGGCGACGATCTTGTCGTTGCTGAGGTTGGAAGTATCGCGTGAGCCGAGCGTGTCCTCGGCCTTTTTCATGATCTGGTCGAGTTGGGCGAAAGCTGGACAGCATAGGGAAAGAACTATGGCGAATAAAGCGGTGCGCATCGGTGTGCCTCGATAGGGGTGCAGGATGAGAAAGATGATTCTAATAGATTCTTGGGGGTGTTGGTAAAAACTCGGGCGACCGCAAAAACAGCTTGCCGGGCCGTGACAGCGAATGCGGGGCGCAGCTAGAATGGAAAATATGCAATCGGAAAGTGTTTCTTTGAGTTGGCGGCTGACTTCAGCATCGGGGCGAAGGCTGCGTGCGGTCCTGCCGGTGATGTGGGCGATGCTGATCGTGGTTGGCGCGGCGTTTCAGGCGTTCGGACAAAAAGACTCCGATGCGCCCACAGCCCTGGTCAATTTCGTCGTGCTGAAGGAAGACAACGGCAAGCCGGTTCGCAACGCTGCCGTGATTCTGCATCCGGTGAACGGCAAAGGAAAGCAGGAGAGAGGCGGGCTGGAGCTGAAGACCAACCAGGATGGCAAGACCAGTTTTGACGGCGTCCCAGTGGGGCCTATGCGGGTGCAGGTCATCGCTCCCGGATTTCAAACGTACGGAGAAGACTTCGACGTGAAGCTGGGGAAACTGGACGTCACTATCCGCATGAAACGTCCGAAGGGGCAGTATTCGATTTACGACGACCAGGCGGTCGAGAAGAAGGACGATCCCAAAGACGTTAAGAAGGACGCGCCTGCGACGAGCACCGATGCCAAGAGGCCCCGCAGTAGAAGGTAACGTCAACCGGCGCGGAAATCCTATGGGAGCCTGCCATGAACTATCTCTTGAAGACTGAGCCAACGGTCTACTCGTTTGCGGATTTGCAGCGGGACAAGGCGACGATTTGGGACGGTGTCACCAATCCCGCGGCGGTGAAACATCTGCGCGAAATGAAAGCGGGGGAGGGGCTCGCGATTTATCACACTGGCGAGGAGAAGCAGGCGGTAGGGAAGGCGAGCGTGGTCTCGGTGGATGGGACGAACCCGAAGGTGCCCCTGGTCAAGATCAAGGCGGGCAAGATGCTGACTCGTCCCGTGACTCTGGCGGAAATGAAGGCGCACAAGTTGTTTGCCGACTCGCCGCTGGTGCGCCAGGGAAGGCTGAGCGTGGTGCCATTGACCGAGGCGCAGTGGAAAATGATCACGGGCGAGTAGGCTCGGGAGATTCTGATTACGGGTCAAAGACAGGGAGAAGCAGGTTTCTCGACTTCGCAAGATTGCCCGTAAACAGGCAATCTTACCTCGCTCGAAATGACAAAATAGGATTAAATCGGAACTGCTCTAAAGCGACTGACGAAGCTCTCGGCGGAGGATTTTTCCGGAGGCGGTTTTAGGAACGCTGGAGATGAAGCGGACCTGGCGCGGCTGTTTATAGCTGGTGAGGCGCTCGGCAACGAAGGCGCAGAGCTCGCCCGCTAACTTATCTCCGGACGAGAAACCCTCGCGCAAGGCGACGAAGGCCACGGGAATTTCACCTGCGACCGGATCGGGGCATCCGACGACGCCAACTTCGCGGACGGCGGGATGTTCCAGCAGGACGGCCTCGACCTCGGCGGGGGCGACCGGAAATCCTTTGTACTTGATCATTTCCTTGCGGCGGTCCACGACGCGATAAAAGCCTTCCGCATCGCGGGTGACGACATCGCCCGACCAATAAAATCCGTCACGCAAAACAGACTCCGTAGCCTGCGGTTCGTTCCAGTAGCCAAGCATGATTTGCGGGCCGCGCATGACCAGTTCACCGGGCTCACCTGTCGGCGCTTCGGTGGAAGACTCGAAACTGGTGAGCACGCGGCACTCCGTCTCTGCCACCGGATGGCCGATGGAATCGGGGTGATACAGCGCGGGCTGCAGGAATCCAATGTGAGTGACCGGGGAGGCTTCGGTCATGCCGTAACCCTGGCAGACCAGAATGCCGGTGAGCGAGGTGAAGCGGCGGGGAAGATCGGGAGCAAGCGGAGCCGCGCCAGACTTGACCCAGCGGACTTTGTGAGCGCGCGGGAACTGTCCCGCTTCGGCGGCAAGGCACAGCGCATTCATCGCGGGCGGGACCAGCGGCATCATGGTTACCGACTCGTCGGTGATGAGGCGCGTAAGCTGCTCTACGTTGAAGCGAGGCATGAGGACGAGCGTTGCCCCCAGAATCAAGGCGGGGTTCAGAATCACATTCAATCCGTAGATGTGATAAAGGGGCAGGAAGCAGAGAATCGTATCGTCATGACTGAGTTGAGCTGCATTGGGGCCGATGATCTGGTAAACGTTGGCAACCAGATTCCGGTGGGAAAGCATGACGCCCTTGGGCAGGCCCGTTGTGCCGCTGGAATAAGGAAGCGCGGCGAGGGCCTGATCCGAAGACAGAGAGGGCCGAGGCAAGGCGTACGAGCGGTTTGTGAGAAGGCTGGAAAATGGGTGCGCGCCGGGTGCGGGCTGACGAGTGTAAAAAACGCGTCGGAGGTTGGGCAGAGACCCCAGCGAGACGCCATCGAGTTGAACGCCGTCAGAGATCAGGAAGACCGCGCCGGAATTCGACACTTGGTGATGCACCTCGCGCTCTCGGTACGTGGGATTCAACAACGTGGGGATTGCTCCCGCGAGGGTGACCGCGTGATAGGCGACGCAGAATTCCCAGGAGTTGGGAAGGAAGATGGCGGCCACGTCGCCGGGGTAAAGGCCTGCTGCTACCAGTCCGCGAGCGCATGACTTGACCGTCTCGCCGTACTCAGCGTACGTTATTCGCCGGGGTGCCGATGGATCCACCAGCGCGGTCTTGGCGGAATTGCGCTGGCAGGACTCCAGGATCAGGTCATGGAGAAAAAGATTGGCCGGGTCGGCGCGGAGTTGAGTGCGCAGCATGTCGGCGGATTTTGGTTGAGAGGCCAGATCATCCAGTCCTGGAGGAGAGTCTGCGAAGGAAGTCCTGTTCATTCATGCGATACTTGAAAGCTTTGTGGCCATCTATAAACACTACAGGGACTTCATCGTTATACTGTTTCCGCAGTTCCGGGTCGGAATCTACATCAATTGCGTCCCAGGTGAAGCCGCCGCGGCGGGAAAGCTTATCCAGGCTCTCCTTCACCACTTCGCAAAGGTGACAGCCCTTGCGCGTGTAAAGGACAACCTTGCGATCATCCTGCATGGCGGGATTGTATACCAACTGAGAAGCACGTAGAGTGAGACACGAATGAGTGACGGGAAGAAATTGGCGGGGCGGACGGCGCTGATCACCGGCGGAGCAAAGCGACTGGGGCGTGCCTGTGCGCTGGCCATGGCGGAGGAGGGCGCGGATGTAGCCATCACATTTCTCAGTTCCGCGCGCGAGGCGCAACGCACGGTGGTGGACTTGTCTGCGTGCGGCGTGCGCGCGTTCGCGCTGCGCTGCGATGTCACCGACGAAACCGGCGTGAAGGCCTTGATGAAAGAAGCGGGCCGGGAACTCGGGCGGATTGATATTTTGGTCAACAACGCGGCGAACTATGAGACGGTGGAGTTTGAACGGCTGACGGTGAAGCAATGGGACGCAATGTTCGCGTCGAACACGCGCGGGCCGTTTCTGGTGACCAGAGAGGCGCTCAAGTGGATGCGGCGGGGTCGAACGGCGGGCGATCCGGCCCGGGTCATCAACATGGGATCACTCGGCGGGTTGCGACCCTGGACGTCACACGCGCACTATTGTTCGTCGAAGGCGGCGCTGCACATGCTGACCCGGGTGATGGCCAAAGCGCTTGCGCCGGAGATTGTGGTGAATGCGGTGGCCCCGGGAATGATTGACCTGGGTGAAAAAGCGGCAGCTAGCTTCATGCGGCGGATGGCGAAAGATACGCCGATGCGCAGAAACGGGCACGCGGAGGAAGTGGCTGAGGCGGTGATGTTCTTCGCGTCGGGCCCGCCGTTTGTGACCGGGCAAGTGTTGGCGGTGGATGGTGGGCTGGGGTTGTAGTTTCGTCCAATACCGTCTCGCCGGAACCTGGTTCGTATCTCGGAGAGCGCCCCGCGCCGCGTTATAGTGAAGGCAATGAATAAACCCAAGCAAGGAAAAGCGGTCAGGCCAGCCGTGGGCGCGCGCATCGCGATCGCGATTATGGCGGCAGGCAAGGGAACTCGACTGAAGTCGAAGCTGCCGAAAGTGTTGCACGAGGTTGGCGGCAAGTCGCTTCTGGCGCATGTGATCGCGGCGGCGGCCGAGATTGTTCCGGCCAATGACATCTACGCGATCATCGGACACGAAGCGCAACGAGTGCGAAACGCGGTGGCCGCGACCGGTATCGGCTTTGTGGCACAGACCCAGCAGCGCGGCACCGGACATGCGTTGATGGTGGCGCGGGAAGCGCTGGCGGGATACGACCATGTCATCGTGTTGTCGGGAGATGCTCCCCTGATCACGCCGGAAACTATTCGCAGCTTGGTGGAGTTTCATCTTACGCAACGTGCGGCCATGACGCTGCTCACGGCGGAGCTTGCCGATCCCGATGGGTATGGCCGCGTGGTGCGAAAAGGCGCGCGCAGCGCGGAAGTCAGGGCCATCGTCGAGGAGAAGGCCGCGAGCACGGCGCAGAAAAAGATACTTGAGATCAATGCGGGCTTTTATGTATTTTCCACGCGCGATCTCTACTCGAACATCGAGAAGCTGAGCACGGCGAACGCCCACGGCGAATATTACCTGACCGACATGGCCGCGGTGCTGCGCAAAACAGGGAAGCGGGTCGTGGCGTGGAAGACTGCGCACCCTGACGAAGTGCTGGGCGGGAACACCCGCGCGGAACTGCTTGAGATTGACGCGAAGCTGCGGATGGAGAAGTGTCTGCGCCTGATGGAATCTGGGGTAACGGTGCAGTTTCCGGCCACGTGCATGATTGACGCGGACGTCGAGGTGGGGCCCGACACGGTGATTGAGCCGTTTGTGCAGTTGTTTGGCAAAACGCGCATCGGGCAAGATTGCCGGATCCGTTCCTATAGCGTGATCCAAAACTGCGAAATGGGCGACGGCGTCACGGTACGTCCCGGCTGCATCATGGAAGGCGCGCGGATCAGTTCGCGGGCCGTCATTGGGCCGTATTCGCACCTGCGGCCCGGAAGCGATATTGGCGAGGGGGCGCACGTGGGCAATTTTGTCGAGACGAAGAACATTCGTCTGGGAAAAAATTCCAAGGCAAACCACCTGACCTACCTTGGCGACGCCGAGATCGGCGAAGGCGTGAACATCGGCGCGGGGACCATCACCTGCAACTACGACGGAGTGAACAAGCACAAGACTGTGATCGAGGATGGCGTGTTTGTCGGCAGCGACAGCACGCTGGTTGCCCCGGTCCGGCTGGGCAAGGGCGCTTATGTGGGCGCAGCATCGTGCATCACCGAGGACGTGCCGGCGGAGGCGCTGGCGATCGGGCGATCACGACAGATCGTGAAAGAAGGCTGGGTGAGAGGGAAGGGCAAGTAGAGGGTTGCGACCAATCGAGTTGCGAGCATATGACACAGCCGTTCATTGGTGAGCCGCAAAACCTCAGCCCGCGGCTTTGAGTAGTTCCGCCAGCTTGTCCAAATCCTGGGGAGCGGCATCGCCGATCACAAAATAGCGCAGGCCGTTGTGCTGCCAACTCCGCAGCTCAAAAGAAAGCACTGACGGCAGAACCTCCGTCGGGCGCAGGGCCTGCACATCTTTTTCTGGGAAAATGAAGACGGAAATCTGGTGCTGTCGGATGCGAAAGATGAGTTGCGCGCCGGACGATTGGTTGAGGTAGCTGACCCTTCCTCCGATCAGCGCGAAGGGCGAGTCTCGCAACTCCGGCAGGTTGAAGGTGAAGGGAATCCGGCCTTCAAACCAGGGTTTCACCGTATGACGGTCGGAGGAGACGACATCCACTGGTGTGGCGCTGGCGAGCGTCGCCACGTGAAAGTCTACAAGTTCGCCGATCAATTGCCGCTGGCCGGCTCGCTCGCGGTTGAGCGTGAATAGAAACGCGCCTGCAACCAGTAGCGCAGCGGTTGTTGCAACAACGGGCAACCAGAGACGGCCCCACGAAAGAGTTTTGCGCGTCGTAATATTCTTTTGAACACGAGCGCGGAAAGCAGCATCCGGCCGAAATTGCTGACCTGCGGCACGCACAGCGCGGCCCAGTTGCACCCTGCGCAGGCTTTCCGCAGCACAGGCGGCGCACACGCGCAGATGTTCCTCGAGTGCGCGGGCCTCGTCGGCGGTGAGCTCTCCGTCGAGGAAGGTATCGAGTTTTGCAATCCAGGGCTCGCAGGCCATGGCTTCATTCCCCTCGCAATCCATGCACAACATCCCGCAACGCCCGGCGTGCGCGTGACAGACGCGACATCACCGTGCCCATGGGGATGGCCAGAGTTGCGGAAATCTCCTGATACGACATTTCTTCAAACTCACACAACAGCAACACCTCGCGGTAAGGAACCGGCAGCTGCGCCAGAGCTTGCTGGACGAGGTGCCGGTCCGAGCGCTGGAGCAGAAGAGTCTCCGGGGTATGTTGTCCAGCCGGAATCGTCTCCTGGCCGTCGTCGGTCTCCAGAGGCACGGTTTCGGCCGACTTCAGCCCGGTCCGGGAAGTGAGAAACGTGTTGCGCAGGATTCGGTACATCCAGGCGCGGAAGTTGGTGCCAGGCTGGAACGAAGAAAATCCCTTGAGTGCCTTGGCATAGGTTTCTTGCACCAAGTCCTCGGCTTCCTGCCGGTCCTGCGTCAGCCAGTGCGCGAAATTGTAGAGCCGGTCAAACAGGGGCATGGCCAACTCCTCGAACGACTCCGTTGGCGGGTGCTCTTTCGACACATACACAAGATTAAACCAGCGAGGTGCGGTTTTATTCCCCCTGCGCGGTAAAAGATTTTGGGGAATAAAAGCTCGGGCCGCTGGTTCTGCATGGCGAGCGCGGCAAAAGCCGGGGAGGACAAATATGGCAGCCCAGAAAGATAAAGATACGATTCGGATTGACCACAACCACGACGGCCTGGACCGTCGCGGGTTCCTGAAATGCATGGCCTGGGCCGGGACGGGCGCGCTCTGTGTGCTGCAGGGCGGAGTGCTGAAGTCGTATAGCCTAAGCGATGCTGCCGGCGTGGAGAAGGCCGCGCGCGGAGGGCTCAGTTTTGTGCAGATCAGCGACAGCCATATGGGGTTCAACAAGCCCGCGAACACGGATGTGACCTCCACGTTACAAGCGGCCGTGAACAAGATCAACGCGCTGCCGGTCGCGCCCGAGTTCATTCTGCATACCGGCGACATCAGCCATCTCTCAAAGGCACAGGAATTCGACACGGTAGACCAGGTCCTAAAATCGGCGCGGCCCAAGGACGTGTTCTTCGTACCCGGGGAGCATGATGTGCTGGAAGACGAAGGACAGCAATACCGCGAGCGTTATGGCAAGAACACGAAGGGCAGCGGCTGGTACAGCTTTGACAAGAAGGGCGTGCATTTCATCGGACTGGTCAACGTCATGAACCTGAAGGCCGGTGGCATGGGTGCGCTGGGCGCGGAACAGCTGAAGTGGCTCGAAGACGACACCAAACAGCTGTCAAAAAGCGCCCCCTTGGTTGTGTTTGCGCATATTCCGCTGTGGAATGTTTACCCCGACTGGGGATGGGGCACGGAGGACAGCGCTCAGGCATTGTCTCAGTTGAAGCGGTTCGGTTCGGTGACGGTGCTGAACGGGCATATTCATCAGACCATGCAGAAAGTGGAAGGCAACGTGACTTTCCACACCGCGACCTCGACGGCCTTTCCGCAACCGCATCCCGGAGCAGCGCCATCTCCGGGCCCGATGAAGGTCCCTGCGGAACAGTTACGCAGTTTGCTGGGTGTGAGCGAGGTGACCTACAAACGAGGACATCATCCTCTAGCTCTCATTGATTCCACGCTGGAGTAGTTGGGAACCACGCCCAATGAGGCATTCGAGGGAAACCCAAAGGAGAAACAGAGATGAGCACAAGAAACTGGATACTAGGCGGAATACTGTTTGTGGCGATCGCTGTGGTCATGCTGCGTGTTCCGGGCAGGACAGCCGCCGGCCCTTCCTCGGCGGCTACCGTCAAGATTGACAACTTCAGCTTCACGCCGTCAACGTTGACGGTGAAGGCAGGCACGCAAATTACCTGGACCAACGGCGACGATATTCCACATACGGTCGTTAGTGATGACCAGACGTTTAAATCCAATGTACTTGATACGGACGAGGAGTTTACGTTAACCGCCAGCAAGCCGGGGACATACCCATACTTCTGCTCAATTCACCCGAAGATGAAGGGCAAGCTGGTGGTCGAGTAAGCCTAGTGCGACACTGCTTCAAACAACGGCGAGTGCATCAATGCTTGGAATTGCTGGTCGGTGGACTTGAAGTGAAGCATGAGGTTGGAGCTGTCGGAGTCCACAGTGGTGTTGTCCAGGGCGATTTTTTCCTGGGGCGTCGCACCCATTTTCTTATAGAGCATGCCGGCTTTCACCAGTGAAGACATGGTGCCAGCGGTGACTGAATCAGAAGTCAGCACCGTGAGATCGAAGTTGACGCCGCTCGAGAAATTCATGGTGTAGCGCGAACCCAGCAGGCGCTTCTTAATGGTCTCGTAATCGGCCACTTTGCTGGCGTCGCCCAGGGCCGAGTGCATCATGTTCTGCGTGCCTTGCTGATCGAGCACGCTCCACACCGGCGAGGAATCCACGCTGGACATCATATCGGTCATGGTGGAGTTGGTGTCAATGCCGTTGGCGCGGCCGTCGCGGACGTCGAGGGCGAGGCGGAGCGCCGTGGGTTCGCCGAACAAAAGAGTGTTTGCATCCAGAAATGACATCTGCATGCCGCCGTCCATCGGGTACAGATCAGCCGTGTGATATTTCGTGGGCTTGTAGTTTTGCAGGCGCAACTTTTTCAGCACGCTCTTGAGGTTGAAATCTCCGCTGGAAACGCCAACGCCGCGGACGCCGCTCTTGGCCACGTGAAACGATGCGAACGTGAGCGTGTCCACGTCGCGGTTGGGGTCAATGCCGAGGGTGCGCAGGGAAGCCTCAAAGCGCTTGAGATCGTCCGGCAGCACCTGCTGCTTGAGCGCCATGGCGGTGGTGGAGTCTTTCAGCGCGCGATAGTCCACCGAGATCAGTTGCACCAGATCACCCGGCACAACCGCGCGGGCTGAGGAATTCAGTGGCATGGCCTGGGCCAGCGCCGTGGACAATACCAGTGCAAGACAAAATTGAGCAAGTTTCATGGCACTCCTGTTAAACCCTGAGATCCGGGGAAAGTTCTCTTTCGTTAGATGCAGAAAGGGCTCCCGATGTCGTTGGTTCGGATGGCTTCATTTTAGAGCAATCGCAGCCCCGCCCGCCTATTCAAAAGGACATTGACCGGGTTGGCAATGCTGGTAACTCCTGCGGCCGGTTAGACGCGGCGAAGGACGGCAAAATCGAAGCTGGCGCGGACCCGGAAGCCCATGCGCTCGTACACGCCGATGGCGCGCGTGTTGTCCTGGCGGACATGCAGGAACGGTACGTCCCCGCGGGCGATCATCTGGCGGGCCACTTCCCGCATGAGCAGACCGGCGTAGCCATTGCCGAGGTGGTCGGGATGGGTGCATATCGCGCTCATCTCGGCATGAACGGGAACGCGCAAGCGCTCGCCGCACATGGCCACCAGTTGCCCTTCCGCGCGAATGCCGAGGTACATACCGAGCTCGTGGGTGCGTTGACTGAATGGACCGGGCCTGGTCAAGCGCGTCAATTCCAGCATTTCGGGCACATCGGAGGCACCTAGAGTCAAGATGAGTGGCGATCTGTCCTGCTTCGGTAGGGGAACTTCGAGAATCATCTGGAACAGTGGGGCGGCGGCCACAGTTTCCCACCCCGGCTGCGGCTCGTACGGCTTAGTGTCCCACAGAGACACGCGGTCGCCAGGCGCGCAAAGTTGGGCGAGGTCGGCGTAGGCCTGTGCCGTGGGATCGGCAAGGCCAGCCAGAACGCTGACTTCGGGCAGAAAGCGCCGGGCCTTGCCGGTGGCTTCGGCAAGATGGGCCTGACGCGTGCTGAGCGCGTTCCAAATTACGCCATCAAGGGGATGCGGCTGGGTCATTCGCGAAGATCCACGTGTACCACTTGTTGAATGGGACGGCCGAGAAAGCTGGTCCCCAGGCGGCGGAATTTCTCCGCTGAATCGGTGGCGAAGAAGTGAAGCTCAGGCTTGTCGGAAGCGGATGCTGGAGCGTTCCCGGTTTGAAGCGTTTGTGCGACCGCGCGCGCGGTAGATTCCGCGGAATCCACAATCGCCACTCCGGGCGGAACCAGTCGCTGAAACAGCGGTCGAAGCAGCGGGTAGTGAGTGCACCCGAGAAGCAGAACGTCCGCTTGCTCAAATTCTCCCGAAAACGCCTCGTTCAAATAGATGCGGGCCACTTGCTCGGTTACCGGATGCTCAATCCATCCCTCTTCGACCAGCGGGACAAGCAATGGGCAAGCCTTCTCAAGCGACTGCATTTGGCGGGCGGCAAGCGCCCGCTGATAGGCATGGCTGGCGACGGTGGCTTCGGTGGCGAGAACCACGGCCTTCCTCGTCTTGCTGATTCCGGCGGCGGCGGCCGCACCGGGTTCAATCACTCCGATGACGGGGATGTGCGCCGCGGCGCGAGTTTGTTCGAAGGCCAGCGCCGTGGCGGTATTGCAAGCCAGAACCAGCAGAGACGCGCCATGCGACTCGAGGAAGTGCGCCGCCTGGACAGCATACCGCGCCACGGTCTCGGGAGACTTCGAGCCGTAGGGCAGGCGGGCCGTGTCTCCGAAGTAGAGATAGCGCGCATTTGGCGCCAGCGGCAGCAATTCTTTCAGCACGGTGAGGCCGCCGAAGCCGGAATCAAATACGCCAACGGTGGGGATAGGTCCAGTGCTCACTTTTACGTCAGTCCCAAACGCTTTAACTCCTGCGACCTCAGTCGGACGTTAGGAATCGAAGCAGCGCCACGCTCGGACAATTCTTTGAAAGAGGACTCCACTGCATCTTTTCTGAGATGCAAGGGTTTGCTCTCCAAAAACTCCCGGAGGGCCTCGATCCCTTCGATCTGCCTCGATGGTGCCGTACCACCCCCTGAGTGGGGCAAATAGATAACCGAGTATTTATTGATGACGTACCCCTTGGGGCTTTCGAGCCTCAGGATATCGATGGAGCCATGATAGATGTAGGCATCCTCGACGAAGCTTCCAGATATGGGAGCGTTCACAACGCGAAAGCTCTCGTCCGGCACAGCCCTGCTTTCTTTCTCCAAAGACTTCAATACTCGGTCATTGGGACTCCTTAGGAAAACCGTCGTGAGAGTGATTTTGTCGATCACTCCTCCTCGCTGGAGTGCTCGGTTTACCTCGTTGTAGGCTTCCAATGGGCCCTTGGAATCGACGAGGGGAGTGGCTACGATAAACTGCCATTCTTCGAGCTGTGGGATAAATGCCCACAGATACACTGTCACGGGGATGGAGGCGCGCGTCAGGGTGGCGACAATTCGTCGGCCTACCTCGATATCGTTGTTTACCAACGCTGCCGTAGCCATTGCATCACCCCATTCCTGCCTGCGACCGCTCTGTAGAGATCCCTTGCGTTTAACCCGCTTGTTGCGTATCTGCTACTGACGTTCCAGTCCTTTACTACGTCCCACCTGTTCTTGAATAGAATACTGTTTTTTCTATCTGCATCCAATGCCGTTTGTAATTTCGCCGCACCAATCAGCGCGGCAAGATTGTGCGCATAGATGTCCCTCACCGCGTTCAAGTTCGGTGGAAAATCGTAGCGTCGAGTGTTCTTGGCGATGCAGGCTTTAATCGCACACTCAACTGCCAGTCCAGTTAAATAGTATGCGCCCTCTAGGTTGCCGCCGCGGATCAACACACGTGCGTCTTTGAGCCTCATCCTGGCTAGTTGTTGGGATTCGCGTCGTGTCTCTGCCATACAATCAACCGGCTGTGTCTGACTAAAAGTATACCGTCAATTTTAAAGAGGTCACCGCCCGCAGCAGGGCCCTGGGGGAATCGCCGATCCGTGAGGGCAGGTCTTTGGATGCTGTAGAAATGTGCAAATGCGGTCGGTTGCCTCAGGCGACAGGATGTGCTCGAATTTGCATGCCTGTTGTTCAATTTCGGCTTCGGAGGACATAGCGAGCGAGTCGGTAAACAGGCGTTCGGCCAGACGGTGACGGCGGATGATGCTAGCGGCGCGTTCGTGTCCGCGAGGCGTGAGTTCGACGATGGTGGCCCCATCCCCCATGGAGACCGGCGCAGGCTTGAGGGCCTCGTGGCAAGGGTTCACGAAAGGCTTGTGGTTGTGGGGTTGTGGGGGATGGGGCGAAGTCGCGACCAGTCCCATCTCGGTGAGTTTTTCAATGGCGAGGCTCACCGGCAGCGAGCCATGCACCTCCATGCGCTCAGTCTCGGCGATTTCGTTGTGTTCCGCCAGCACGTAAAGTTCCTCGAGGACTTCCTCCAGTTCTTCTTCGTCCGCCATGGCAAAGACTTCCTGCGCGGCGATCTTGCCATGATGCAGTTCGATGCGGCGGTCGGCCAGACGCGCCACCACCGGATCGTGCGTGACCATGACAATGGTTCGGCCCTGATGATGCAATTCGCGCAGCAGGCGCAGGACGATTTCCTCGTTCTGGGCGTCGAGATTGCCGGTGGGCTCATCGGCGAGGATGATCTTGGGATCGTTGATGAGGGCGCGGGCGATGCAAACACGCTGCTGCTCACCGCCGGAAAGTTGCGCTGGCAAGTGCCCGGCGCGGTCACCCAGACCAATGCGCTTCAAAGCTTCCCGGGCTTCCGCCTCATCCGTCATGCTGTGAAAATATTGCGCCAGCATGATGTTTTCCAGCGCGGTGAGAAAGGGAATGAGATGAAACTGCTGGAAGATGAATCCGATCTTCTCGGCGCGGACGCGGGTCAGGTCGGCAGTGGAAAGAGAGGCCACGTTCTGTCCGGCCAGCCAAATCTCCCCCGTAGTAGGCCGGTCAAGGCATCCGATCAGGTTCACCAGCGTGGACTTGCCCGAACCCGAGGGGCCCATGATGGAAAGCCATTCGCCTTCCGGTACAGTGAGCGAAATGTCTTCAAGGGCGTGGATCGAGCCGCCAGCGCGGGTCTCAGCCTGCGCAGACGATTCATTGCCGGAGAGCTGCGCCGGATACAGTCGCGTGACTCGATTGAGTTGGATCATTACTCTCCCCTCAGAATGGCAGCGGGCTGCAAACGATGCAAGCGGGAGACGGGAAACATAGCAGCCAGAAGAGTCACAATCACGCTGCCGCCAACCACCATGGGCAGGACGGAAATACGCGGCGTAAGGGCGGAGTGAAAGTTCGCGCGGGAAATCCAGGCGGCCACGCCGAGTCCCAGCAGGAAGCCGGGTAGCGCCCCGGCCAAACCCAATGCGGCGGACTCCACCAGAAAAAAGCTGTTCAGCAGGCGGTCGGACGCGCCGATCGCCTTCATGATGGCGAAGTCGCGACGGCGGTCAAACAACCAGCCCATCAACGTGGAGAGCACGCATAGCGCGGCAGTCAGGACGACCAGCAGGGCGGAAGCCAGCATGGTCGAACCGGCGCGGGACAGAACACGGGCCTGGCCTTCGACGATGCGTCGCACGGGCCGCACCTCGGCATCAGGAAGGGCACGCGTGAGCGAATCCAGAGTTGTGTTGATTTCCGCGGTGGAACCGCTGGCCTCGATTTCAATCGTTGATAACGAAAGTCCGGTCCAGGCGGTGAAGTCTGCGAGGGGAACATAAATCCTGCTGTCTTCTGCTCCGCCGGTCTGCACGGTTCCGGCGGTCGCCAGTTGAATGGCGCGGCCCTGAAAAGTTAGAGCGAGAGACTGGGTGTGATCGGGAAAAGCCTTTGCGGCACGAACTCCAAGCAGCGCGGGAACGGCGCAAGGCGGCTGCAAGCAGGGCGATTCAACCGGCCACGCGCTGACGGACCAATATTGATCGAGTTCCCGGGCCCTCGCGAAGTTTGTGCCCGCCACGACAATGGCTTCGCCGGACGGTGTCCGCGCCACCACAAAGCCGAACGGAGCCCATGCGCCTCGGCCCTGCAAGAGGGAATCCACGCGAGCGGGCGCATCCAGAGGCAGGGAAGTCCCATCCTTTGCGGCGACGATGATGTTGGCGCCATAGTTGCGAAATTCTCGTTGCAGCTTCGCCCTGGCATCGAACTGGAGGGTCAGCAGCGCGGTAGACACGGCGGCGGCCACGCACACCGCCACCAGCGCCGAAAGCGCGCGGCCGCGGCGCAGCACCGCGGCGCGATAGATCATGCGCAAGAACATCGAGGTCTGGGGCACATGCGCGCGCTGCCGGGTTGAAGAAGTTGCGGCAACCGTCACGCCGCACCTCGCAGCGCGAAGACGGGATCCATCTGGACGGCGCGCCGGATGGCGGCGGCGCTCCCCGCAACCGTAACCACTCCGGCCAGGAGCAACACTACCGGCAGGACCACCGGCTGCACGGAGATGTGCGATCCGAAAATCCGCGAGCCAATCTCATGCGCGAGCACGGTCCCCAGAACAAATCCAACCAGGCTGGCCAGGGTGCAGAGCAGCGCGGTCTCGGCAAACAGCAGCGACGCGACTGATGCATTTGCCGCACCCAGCGCCTTCATCAGACCCACCTCGGCGCGGCGTTCAAACATGGTGTTGGCCATGGCCGCCGATACGGTGAGCGCCGACGCCAGCAGCGCCGCGATCGTGACCAGCAACAAAAGGCCTTCCACGCGCGCCAGAATCACGCCTTCGTTTTGCGAGACCTGGCGAATCGGTTCGGCGTGCGAGTTGGGAACCGCCTGCTGCAATTGATAGGCGATGGACTGCGCGTACGGCGAGCAATACCAGCGATCATAGACCGCGCCCTGCAGGGTCTTTGGATCAACGCGCGCGAACGCATCTTCCGGCTTGGTCAACGCGCTGACAAATACCCGACGAACCGCGCCCGGACGCCCGAGAAGTTCCTGGGCCAGCGCAATCGGTGCTACTAGCTCGTCGTCTTCCGCAGACCCGGTGGAGAGAATTCCAGAAACGCGGTGCGCAGTTCCAGCGAGAGTCACAGTGTCGCCCGGCTTAATGTTCAGCCGAGCTGCAAGCTTTTCGCCCGCGAGCAAGTCGTGCCCTCCATCTTCGGGCCACGCACCCTCGACCCTCCACCAGGGATGCGTTGTGCGGACGCCCGTGATCAGGGTTTCCTTGCCGTATGAATAGGGATGGGCGAAGTAGGTGCCGAGCACTGCGACAGCCTGTGGGCCTTGGATTGTTTCGATGGTGGCGCTGGCCGGCAGCATTGGCGCAAAGCCGAGGATGTTGTGGTGCCAGAAAATCGACTTGATCAGCGGTAGATCGCTCTCACGGAGAAACGCGCCGTCGGAAGGTGGCTTGATACTAACGCCGCCCACGTCGAGGTCGAGTGAGTCTTCCTGCGGCGTGATGACGATGTTCGAGCCAAAGCTGCGAAGCTCGCGGTTGATCTTGTCGCCGATGCCGGTAGCGACCGCGATCATTGCGGTGGCGACGGTGACGCCCAGCGCAATGGCAGAGCCGGCCAGAAGTTTGCGGCGCTTTTGGCGGCGGAAGGATTCGTAGACGAGACGGGCGAACAAGCTATTTCTGCGCGAACAGGCGGCTGCCGGCCGCGATGTCCGCCTCCTGGACGACCACGCTGGTGGCAGTCTGCGTGGCCTTGAGCGGCACCGGATTGCATCCGCCGCCGGTTCCGATGGACTGCGCATTGACCGGCGCTGCACAGTTCTTGCACACCACACCGTTGGGGCCCTTGTAAAAACCAACTGAGCCGCAGATTTCGCAGGCGTCAAAGACGGGAGCGATCTTGCCGTCCGGCTTCTGGTAAAGCCAAAAGCGGATTTCGACGCCGTTCTCGGTGGCTTGGAATCGGTGAAGCTCGCCATCGGAGACCTGCGCGACGGGAATGGTCACCGCGCCATTGATAAACGTGACCTGGGTTGCGGGCGACAGCGCACTCACATTCTTGGTGTAGATAAACTCGGCAGTGATCAATCCAATGAATACGAAAGAAAAAATGTAGACGGAGGCCATCCATAGCCGTTCCCGGCGAGCTGACCACGCTTGTTTGCGGGCTTCGGCCCCGGAGGCCGCGTCCGGAGCGGGCTGCCGGCGTCGCGCGTCAAACAAGACCATCAACGCGGCCAAAGCGAAGATGGTCACAAAGAAAAAAATATCGTTCCGCACCAGCGGGCCAACCAAAGCCATTTCCTGCCGGGAGGAGGGAAGCACACCGTTTTCCGACAGTTCATGAAGGCCGGAAATCAGCAGTTGGGCCGCCACCAGAAACAGAATCGCAGTGGTGACGCGGAAGAATTTCTGCAGATTGATGCGCACACTGCCTTTGACGAACATCACGCCAAAAGCGATGGCGACGCCAATCCCAAGCAGAGTGCCCAGGAAATTCATCAAGTCGGACGAGTTCAGCGATACGGCCGAGAGCACCAGCACGGTCTCAGCGCCCTCGCGAAACACCATCAGGAAGATGAACAGGAAGACGCTGGTCCATGCGCCCTTGGAGTGCGCGCCACCGGCGGCCAGGGAACTGAGTCTGCCCTCGATCTCGCCTTTCATCTTGCGCCCCGCCCGCATCATGAAAAACACCATGGACGCGACAAAGGCGGACGCGGCGAGGTAGATCCAGCCCTCGAAGATGTCCTGGTTCCAGTGGGTGCGCGCCAGGACTACGGCGGCCGCGATGCTGGCGGCAAAAGCCGTTCCCAGCGCGGCATAGACGGATTTGCGCAGGTCGTTGCGGCCGATCTTGGCCAGGTACGCCAGGGTGATGCCGACAATCAGGGCGGCTTCGACGCCTTCGCGCAATGTGACGATGAATGCCTGCAGCATCTAGAAATGGGCCCGGGTGATATTGAAAATGAATTTCAATTTCAATATCTAGCATACGTGGGGAGGCTGCCGCTCGTCAATGCGCGGGGCGCACGTCCACACGGCACAGAGGGATTCAATCACGGATCAAAGCCGCTTGAGAAATGCGTTGGCCTCGGTCAGCCGGGGGAAGAGCTTCTCCTCAGCCTGGAACTCCCGAGAATGGATGCAGCGCCGGCTCCCGCGCAGTCTCACGGGATGCTTCAGGTGAAGCATCTCATGGTAAACCACGTATTCGAGCGCGTAGCGCGGCACCGCAAGGTGGTCAAAGATGCGGCTGATCAGGATGGCGTTGTGTGCGGGGTCATAGTGGCCGAGAATGCGGCGGGTACGTCCCGGACTCCAGCTCATTTGCGGGCGGCCCAGCAATCCGTGAAAAAATCGCTGGTTGAGTTCTTCAAAGATCACATCGAGATCGTAAATAAACCCTTTGGGGCCGTGCAGCCGCTTCCGTCCGCGTATCTGACGCACCAGGTGGGTTTTTCCGGCGATGGCCTGCGAAGAAATATACTTCCGATAGCGCGCGGAACGGGCCGCATCAATGGGAAGCCGGTTGAGTTTGGCGAGCAGGATGTGCGCGATCGCCGCGATCACGTCATCGGGCGCTCCCTCCAGCAGGTCAGAGAGGCGCACCAGCACTTTGCCTTCGCGCAGGCGAACCGTGTTGTTGATATTAGCGAAGGGTTTGAAGGAAATGCTGATTTCCGGCAGGGGCGTGCGCGGGCGCAATTCGTGAAAGCACTGCTGAAAGATTTCGAGAAGCCCGTCGCGCACAGTGTGCCCAGAGTAACACGGCCGTGAATCGGATGAGAGAGACGATCCAGCTTCGCACCCATCTACACCCAGTCTGTCCGCGTGGCCCCGCCGCCTCGCAGCATCGCGGCCGCAATTTCCTTAAGGAACTTGGCGCAGACCATTGCCGTCTGACCATCGCGATCACGCGTGGGATTGAACTCTACAATGTCAGCGCCAACAATGGGCACGCGCACGGCCTGGATCACGTCCAGCACGTCCCGTACTGACATCCCGCCGGGTTCGTAATGCGAGATGCCGGGCGCAAAGGCGGGATCCAGAACGTCGAGATCAAGCGAAACATAAAGCGGTCCTTCGAGTTGCAGCGCCGCAAGTTGCTCGCGGTGGCGCATGGAGATGACTTCTACACCGAATCTCCGCGCCTGTTCGAGTTGGTGCTGGTTGATGGTGCGAATGCCAACCTGCACCAGACGCTGGGCCAGCCCATTTTCCATGATGCGAGCGAAGGGACAGGCATGGGACAACTCGCCGTTGAGTTCGTCGTAGAGATCGGGATGCGCGTCGAAATGCAGAATCGTAAGGTCCGCGTGATGCGAACGGAAGCCTCGCAGAATAGGATACGTCACCGAGTGGTCGCCGCCGAGGCAGATCAACGGTTGGCCCAAGGCTAACGCATTGCTCACCGCGTTCTCAATCAGCGGCAAAGCCTTATGCCCCTCTTCCGGCAGGACCAGGTCTCCTAAATCGTGAAGCGCGTGAGCAGCCCCGAGGTCGTGCCCATCCTCGGTCCATAGGTTGCTGGAGTCTGAGGCCAATGCTTTGCGAATGATTGGAGGCGCCAGTGCCGGCCCTTGCAGAAAGGTGGAGCCGCGATCGAAAGGCAGCCCCAGCAGGCAAACCGTCTTAGTGGCGGCGCTCACGGTTTCTCCTTGCCGGCGCCTTTCTTGCGCTTGAGTCCTTCCTCGAGCTCGTCAGCCAGCTTGCGGTGGTCTGCGTTCGAGTTGTCCACGGATTCAATCGCGGTGGTCAGGACAAATTCGTAGCGTTGCTGCTCGGCAGGGGACGCATCCGCGGCGTCTTTCAGCGCCCGCAGCTTCGCCTGAAACTCGGTGTCGGCCTCGATTACCACCTTCAACGGCTTGCGGATGTCGTCCTTACGGTCCACATAGGTCTCAATGTTGTCGTTCAGTTCGTCATAGATCAATTGAAAGTCGTCGAGAAAGTCATGGGTCTGTTGGGCGCGGTCTTTGGCCTTGGGGTCGGCGCGCATGGTTTCCAGTTGCGCCAGTCGCGCGCGGGCGAACTTAACGTAGAGCGTGAGCCGCTGCGTGGGTTCCCATGAGGCGTCGCGAATCTGGGTGATCTCCGCCTCGGTCAAGGGGTCGCGGCGGCGGGGAGACGCATGCGCGGTGGCCAGGAAGGCCAGCACCAGCAGCGTCACGGCTTGGATCTTGAAGGTCTTCATTTGTGGGGATGTTTGGGAAACATGGCGGCCAGCAGGGAATCGCGCACGCGCTCCAGCCGGTCGGTGGCCGACTTGATCGCCCCCTGGTCTTCCTGCACGGCGGCGCGCCTCATGTCGGTAAGCCGGTGGATCAATTTGCGGACGCTGATTTCCGTTTGCTTCTCATGCGACCGCGATTCGATGGCCGCATTGCCGGCGCGTTCACAGTAGAGAGCCACATCGCCCAGCGCGTCCGACGCCTTTTCGGGTTCGTTGGCGGAATAAAACTTCCCCGCCGCGCCCAGTTGCAAATGGGCAATCTGGAGGCACAGACCGGGTTTCTCGGGAACGGGAGTATGCTCGAGACGCTGCTTGAGATCGTCCACCGTGACTTCCGCGGCGCGCGCCGACGAAGCCATGAGACCCAGCAACATCAGCAGCGCACCCAGCGCACCCCACGACCTGCAGCTTTTGCTCATGACTTATTTCTTTGGCTCAATCGTAATCAACCGATGCCGCGCCTGCCATTCCTGATCAGGATAGCGCCCCTGCGCGGCTTCCAAGAATAAATGATAGTTCACCGCCGCCGGCTTGTACTCTCTCAAATGGTCCAGCGCTGAGGCCCGCAGAAAATAAGTCCCCGCCACGTCCGGGACTAGTTTGACCCGGGCATCGAGCGCCTTGACCGTCAGTGCGTAATTTTTGTTCTCGCTGGCGGCAAATGCCAGGTCTCCATAAGCGTCGCCAAAATCAGGTTTCAGTTGCACCGTCTTCAGAAACTCCGCCTGCGCGTCCACAAATTTCTTCTGCTTGAGGAGTGCCTGTCCTAGTCCGTGATGGAGCTCTGCGTCGTTGGCGTGGCCGGCCACCAGAGCGCGATAGGCTGCTTCCGCCTGATCGTACTTCCCGGCGGCGTTTAATACTTCCGCCAGTTCGCGCTGGGCTGAAACATCTTCTGGCGCAAGTTTCGTCCCTGTCTGCAATTCCGCAATCGCCTCAGGATATTTTTCCTCCGCAGCCAGCACGCGGCCCATCTGGAGATGCACGGCCGCCGACTCCGGTTGGGCGGTGACCAGAGTTTTTAACGCCTGCTCCGCGTCCGGAAAACGCCGTCCCCGCATATAGACATTGGCCAATCCGATCGTGGCCTCGATCTCGTGTGGATCGAGCGCCTGTGCGCGCTTATACTCGCGCTCGGCATCGGCAAAACGGTTGGCGGATTCCAGCAACGGTCCGGCGGAAAGATGAGGCTCGGGATCGGTGGGCGCAAGCAATGCCGCTTTTTCAAACGCCGCGAGAGCGTCGTCAGGCTTGGACTTCTCCAGCACATGTCCCAGAGAAAGCCATGCCCGCGCGCGTCCGCCGTTGGTGTCTCGTTCGGGCGTGAGGACGGTCGCGGCCCGCAGAAAAGTTTCCGCCTCCGGGCTCTTGGTCTTGGCCAGTTGTAGCCCGAGGTTCAGGTTGGATTCGAAGATTGAGGGTTTGGCCTCGACCGACTTGCGATAGGCCGCGATGGAATCATCGAGCCTGCCCAATGCATTCTCGACAAAGCCGAGATCGAACCATGCCACGTAATTGGCCGGCTCGGCCGCCGTCAGTTTGCGCAGCAAAGGCTCAGCGGCAGCGTAGTCCTGCATCTGGATTAGGTCGGTCGCGCGGAATAAATCGCGAGAATCCGGGGAATCGTCTTCAACTTGAACGTGATGATGTGCCGGCTTGGCCGGTGCGGTTGCCTGCTGCGCGGCCAGGACGGATGTCCGCACTGGCACGAGAAGTGCCATCAACACAGCGCCGGACTGCAGAGATCTAAGCCGCACCATCGGACTTCGCGCCTCCATGTCCGTTGAGCACGCTGGCGAGATATTTTCCCGTGTAGGATCCGCGTAACTGCGCGATGAACTCCGGCGTGCCAGCGCCGACGACCTTACCCCCGCGCGCTCCGCCCTCAGGGCCAAGGTCAATCACCCAGTCAGCGGTCTTGATGACCTCAAGATTGTGTTCGATCACTACGATCGAGCCCCCTGCTTCAATCAGACGCCGGAACGCCGTAAGAAGTTTGCTCACATCGTCAAAATGCAGGCCGGTGGTGGGCTCGTCAAAAATATAGAGGAGCCGCCGGGCGGGAATATAGTGTTTCTCGCCGCGCGCGATCTGCTTCGCCGCGGGCTGCAGGTGCGCCGCCAGTTTCATCCGCTGCGCTTCACCGCCCGAGAGTGTCGTTGCCGATTGGCCCAGTCGGAGATAGCCCAGGCCTACTTCGTCGAGCACGCGGATTTTCTCGGTAATCCGCGGCGCTTCGGCAAAGAACTTCAACCCTTCCTTCACTGTAAGCTGGAGCGCATCGTGAATGTTCTTTCCCCGGTAGCGCACTTCCAGCACCTGCGGCTTGTAGCGCGTGCCTTTGCACTCTTCACAGATCAACTCAACGTCAGCCAGAAACTGCATCTCGACGGTCACGGTCCCGTCGCCCTGACACGTCTCACACCGGCCGCCGGGAATGTTGAAAGAAAAATGCCCCGCCGTCAGGCCTCGCTTCTTCGCCTCCGGTGTTGAGGCGAACAAGTCGCGGATCGAGTCAAACGCCTTGATGTAGGTGACTGGGTTCGACCGGGGAGTGCGCCCGATCGGGGACTGGTCTACCAGCACGATTTCGTCAATGTGCTCGTCGCCTTCCAACTCCTCCCACGTGGCCGAAATCTTTCCCCCCGAGACCGCCTGCTTTTTGGCCTGTGCCAGCGCCTGATAGAGCACCTGATGCAGCAGCGTGGATTTGCCGGAGCCTGATACACCGGTCAGCGCCACCAGCATGCGCAACGGAATCTCCACATCCACACCTTTCAGATTATTGGCCCAGGCTTGCCGAATGCCGATTCGATGCGCAGAAGGAACTCGCCGCGACGGTGGAATCTGAATCCGCAAATCTCCGGACAGATAGCGCCCGGTGAGCGAAGCGTGATTGCCGAGGATTTCCGCGTAGCTTCCCACCGCCACAACTTTCCCACCATGTTCGCCAGCGCCTGGTCCCAGATCAAGAATTCGGTCGGCCGCGCGCATGATGTCGGGATCGTGCTCGACCACCAGAATGGTATTCCCCAGCTCACGCAGACCTTCGAGCACATGAATCAAACGGCCGGTGTCGCGGGGATGCAATCCAATGGATGGCTCATCCAATACATAGAGCGTCCCCACCAGACGCGAGCCGAGGGACGTGGCCAGTTGAATGCGCTGCGCCTCACCGCCCGACAGGGTTGAAGACAAACGGTCCAGCGTCAAATATTCCAGGCCCACATCGTTCAGGAAACGCAGCCGCTCACGCACTTCCTGCAAGACCCGGTCGGCGATTTCAGCTTCCTCTGGTCGCAGTGTGAGTTGCTGGAAAAACGCAGCTGCGGCTTCCACGGTCAGGGCGCAGACTTCGCAAATATTCTTGCCATCAATCTTTACCTGCCGGGCCTCGCGGCGCAGCCGAGCGCCGCCGCACTCCGGGCAAGTCGAGTAGCCGCGATAGCGGCTCAGAAAAACCCGCACATGCAGTTTGTACTTCTTGCGCTCCAGATATTGGAAGAACCCGCGCACGCCGGGAAACTTGTCCTGGCCGTTGAGCACCCACTCCTGCTGCTCGGGCGATAGCTCGCGCCAGGGCACATCGAGCGGAACGCCGGCCGCCTTGGCGTGTCGTTTCAGTTCCGTGAGCAGTGGTTTGTACTTGGGCTTCGTCCAAGGCTCAATGACGCCTTCATTCAAAGAGCGTGACGGATCCGGAAAGACCAGGTTCAGGTCGAAATCAATCGTGTTGCCAAATCCCTGGCAGCGCGGACATGCTCCATAGGGGTTGTTGAACGAGAACAACCTCGGTTCCGGTTGCTGGTAAGTCAGGTGACAGGTTTTGCACTCAAAGCGCTGTGAAAAACGCAGTTGCCGCTCCGGTTGGCCGTTCGCCGCTGGAATCTCGAAGATCACTTCTCCCGCTTCGCGGTAAGCAATCTCCACCGCGTCTACGATGCGTGCGCGCGACTCCGCACTCACGGCCAGCCGGTCCACCAGCAGAAACACGGCTTGTGAAAAATCAATTTCCAGCAGAGACTCCGGGCTGGAGAACTCGAAGATTTCTCCGTTTTGATACAGCCGGTTGAACCCGGCCTTGCGCAACTCAAACAGGCGAGTCTTGACCTGGTCATCCAGCACCGCGGCTTCTTGCGCCGGCTTTTTCTTCCCCCGGGTCTTTCCTTTTTGCTTTGGCTCTTCTGCTTCCGGCTTTCTCTGCTGCAAAGGGAACAGTGCTTGTAGCCGAGTGCCCGGATCGAGCGCGAGAATAGCGTCCGCGATCTGGTCTACGGTATCGCGCTGCACCTCGCGACCGCAATTTGAGCAGTAGGTCCGGCCGACGCGCGCGAACAACAGGCGTAGATAGTCGTAGATTTCCGTCGCCGTGCCCACCGTAGAGCGCGGATTCCGCGTGCTGTTTTTCTGCCGGATGGCGACCGCCGGCGCGATGCCGTCAATCAGGTCTACGTCCGGCTTTTCGATTCGCTCCAGAAACTGCCGCGCATAGGCAGAGAGCGACTCCACAAACCGCCGCTGGCCTTCTGCATACACTGTGTCGAAGGCAAGCGAAGACTTGCCGGAGCCGGACACTCCCGTGACCACGGTCAGAGTATTGTGGGGGACCTCGAAATCAATGTTCTTGAGGTTGTGGACCCGCGCCCCGCGGACAATAATGCTATCGGTTGGCATCAATGAGTAGGCAATCCCATCGGCAGGGGTGCCCCATTTCTCGCGCGTTCTTTGCGGGAGAAGTGGGTCTTACCCCCTCCCATGCCGCTCTAGGCAGCATGGCGAATCTTTCTATTATAAATCGGGAGCCGGAACACCGGGTAAGTTGCCCTTGACGTCATCGAGCCGCGCAGCGTCGCAAGAATGCAGCCCACAGCGTTAGCCGTGGGTGGAAAGTGGAAAAGACCCAAGCCCCAGCGGGACGAAAGAAAACACGGGAACACTTCTCTTTGCCAGACTGCGTAACACATCCTCACCCGCCCCACTCCAGCAAGCCCAGCACATACACCCACAGCAGTGCCATGAAGTGCCAATACCATGCCAGCATCTCAATCCGAATGCTGCGCTGTTCCGCGCCTTGCTTCCGCCATGAAAGCATCGCGACCCCGAGCAGCGCGACGATCCCGCCGGCCAGGTGCACCGCATGAGTGCCGGTGAGTAAATAAGTGAATGAGCTGCTTGGATTCGTGGACATGTAAAAGCCGTGCTGGGCCAGCACTCGCTATGCCTGCAATTGCCCCGCGAGAAATAGCAGCCCCAGTCCCACCGTTGCCGCCAGCCAGGGACGCGTCTTCTCCTCGCCGAGCGAAACGCCGGGAATGGACTTCACTTGAACTAGCGCAACCGCGCGCCGGGTCGCCCGTCGAAGTGCCTCCATGGTGAAGCTGCTGATCAACAGCACGAGCGTATTAAATGCCAACAGCCCGCTCGGGAGCCGCACCTTGCCCCAGCCGTGGACTGGGTGCGGTTCGGCTTCGCCAAGCGGCAAGACGCCCTGCCGCGCCATGTACACAATGGTCAGCACCGCGAACAGCAGCCCCACCGCGCCCAACACAATCCACAAGCCAACCCGCGCCCGCGCCAGCCGCCCCCTATAGTCCTGCTCGATGCTCACTACTTCTCCGGCAGCCATTCCGGCACCCGCCCCGGAGTCCATGGCGCGCCCGCCGACTCCATGTCTTTTTCCAGTTTCGCCAGGTCCACCTCGACCAGCGTCTTTAGCTTTGCCAGTTGGGCCGCAAACTCATTGGCGGCAATGTTGTAGGCCTCGATGTGCGTCTGCGTGGGCCGCGCAATGGAAAATCGCTCACCCTCCATCACATTGGTCATGCGGTCGTTGATTGAGCTGGGCACCGGCTCGTTCCGCTTTGCCAGTTCCGCATCTCCCTGCAAGGCGCGTTGAATGTCCCGGTTCCGTTGCTCGATCGCATCCACGGCGGCACTAAGCCGGGCCTCGGCTCCAGGAGTCTCTTGCAGCGCCTGCCGAATAGACTTGATGTGTTCCTGCACTTCGTCGCTGCTGTGGATCGCGCCTGAAACAGCGCGATAGAGTCGTGTCACCTTGCGCAGAAATTGCTCCTGCGCCGCGGCATCCTGAGGCGAAAGGTTCGCCGCGCCCTCTGCCACGACCTTGAAGGTTTCCGGACCCGCGAGTTCCGTCACCACTCCGCCAATTTGCTGGAACGCGCGCACCGAATAGCTGCCCGGCATCACCAGCGGCCCCATTGAGCTGGCGGGAGGGAAGTCTTCGCCCTCGGGCGTACCCTCATGCAAAGCAGCGGCGGCATAGCGCAGATCCCAAGCCGTCCGCTGGAACCCGTCGTCAGTGCTGCCCTCCACCCGCCGAATCGCCGCGCCCGACTCGTCATAGACCATGAAGTACATCTCGGGCTTGGCTTCCTGATCTTCCGCGCGCAACTCGTCTATCGTCGGATACACCGCCGTCTGCCCCTTCTTGGCCGCTTCCTTCTCCACGTCCTGACGCTTTTCCTTCTTCGTCTTGATCTTGTCCTTCAGATAGGCCGTGAACACCGCGCCATACGGTGGGTTTTCTGCCGTGAAGAATGCATCGCCCTGATAACCCTTCTTCGGTCCTCCCAACGGATGCCGCTCCACATACATCAGCGCATTCTTCACCGGCCACAACGCCGCGGGTTTCTCCAATGTCGCCGCCGTCAGCCGCCGCAGCGGCGTGATGTCATCAAGAACGTAGAAGCCCCGGCCAAACGTCGCGATCACCAGGTCGCTCTCGCGCTGCTGGATCACCATGTCGCGCACGGCAATCGTCGGCAGCCCGCCCTTTAATCGGATCCAGTGCGCGCCGCCATCAAGCGTGAAGAACGCGCCAAACTCGGTCCCCGCAAACAACAGGTTCGGATTCACGAGATCTTCGGCAAACGCTAGTACCGGCCCATTTTCAGGTAAATCGCCGGCAATCGAACTCCAGGTCTTGCCCGCGTCTGCCGACTTCAGCAGATACGGCTTGAAGTCCGACTCCTTGTGATGATCAAACGCGGCATACACCACGCTGTCATCGTGATGCGACGCCGTTAGGCGGCTGACATAGGTCATATCCGGCACGCCCGTGAACTTGTCGTACTTCGTCCAAGTCTTTCCGGCGTCGGCAGTGACCTGAATCAAGCCGTCATCGGTGCCCGCATAGATCAGCCCCTCTTTCTTCGGAGACTCTGCCAGCGCCACAATGTTTCCAAAGAGTGAAGTAGAAGCATTCTTCGCGACTGCATCCGGCGTCCAGATCTTGCCCATCACCGGCAGCCTGTTGCGATCAAGTTGGCGCGTGAGGTCGCCGCTCACCGCCTGCCAGGTATCGCCACGGTCGTCGCTGCGGAAGAGTTTGTTGGCGGCGAAATAGAGCCGGGTGTGCGAATGCGGACTAATGATCAGCGGCGAATCCCAATTCCAGCGCAGCGGCGGCTCGCCCTTGCCTTCCTGCGGCTGCAACACCAGTTCCTGCCCGGTCGGTTTGTCGTACCGGACCAGCACTCCATATTGCGATTCGGAGTAGATGGTGTTCGCGTCCACCGGGTCCACCTGCGAGCGGAAGCCGTCCCCGCCAGTGGTCACAAACCAGTCGGAGTTCATGATTCCGTTCAGGTTGCGCGTGCGCGACGGCCCACACCAGGAGAAATAATCCTGCGTCCCGCCACACACGTTGTAGAACGGCGCAGCGTTGTCCACGGCCACGTCATAGAACTGCAACGTCGGCAGATTGTTCTTGTATTGCCACGAGGTGGCGTTGTCGAAAGTCTCATACAACCCGCCGTCTGAGCCCAGCAGCCAGTGCCTGGTGTTTTCCGGATCGATCCAGATGGCATGATTGTCGCCGTGATGGTTGGCCTCATTGATCGTGTGCAGCGTCTTGCCGCCATCGAGCGATTCGCGCAGCACCACATTCATCACGAAGATGCGGTCCGCGTTTTTCGGATCGGCAACAATCGTCGCGTAATACATTCCGGTCTGCTCGAATTCGTTGCGGCGTTCCCAGTTCGCGCCTTTGTCGGTGGACCGGAAGATCCCGCCCTTGCTGTCCGCCGCCTCGATCGTCGCGTACACCATACTCGGGTCGGCCGGCGAAATGGAAAGCCCGATGCGTCCCATGTCCACGCTGGGCAACCCTGCCTTCAACTTGTTCCAGGTCGCTCCGGCGTCGGTGGACTTATAGATCGCGCTCTCCGGCCCGCCATCAATCAGCGTGAATACATGACGCCGCCGCTGATACGCCGCACAGTAAAGAATATCTGGGTTCGAAGGATCGAGCACAACGTCGGCCACGCCGGTGTTTTCACTGATCGCCAGTGCGGCCTTCCACGTTTTTCCGCCGTCCGTTGTTTTATAAAGTCCGCGATCGCCGCCCGGGCCCCACAGCGGGCCCTCCGCCGCTACATAAACCACTTTCGAGTCGCGGGGATCAATCGCAATCCGCCCAATGTGCTCGGACTTTTTCAGCCCGACGTTGCTCCACGATTTGCCGCCATCATCCGAGCGGTAAACGCCGTCGCCGTAGGACACGCTGCGCTGACTGTTGCTTTCGCCCGACCCCACCCACACTACGCTCGGGTCGTTCGGATCGAGCGTCACTGTCCCAATGGAATACGAACCTTCTCCATCGAACAGCGGCGTCCACGTCGTTCCCAGATTGCTCGTCTTCCATACCCCGCCCGACGCCACGCCCGCGTAGTACTCGTACTTGTTCTTAGGATTGACTGCGATGGACATCACTCGCCCCGACGCGACCGCCGGTCCGATGGACCGAAACTTCAGTCCGGCCAACGTGTCGGCATTCAGTCCGGGCTTCTTTTCTTTGTCGTCTGGCGCGACTTCTTTGCCGTCGGTTTTCTTTTCCGCTTTCTTGTCGCCCTTCTTCGAAGCTTTGGCGGCCTTGACCGCTGGCTTGGCCGCGGCATCCGGCTGTTGTCCGAACAATGGGCATAACGGCGTTAGCAAAGACAGAACCACGACGATGGCGACGGCGAAACGTGTTCTCAAGGCTATATCTCCCGACCGGTTTAAAAACTGGCAACTTATCTTATCTCGTAGCGGCCTAACTGTCCCCTGGCATACTGAGTGGTGGCTGTTTGGCGAAGCCAAGCAGCGCAAAGCGAAGCACCCACGGAGTCGAAGGATCCCTACCGGCATATGCAGCGATGGATCCGGCAAGGCGTTCTCACCGTGCAGCCGCGAGACCGCGAGAGCCCTCCGCTCCGCGATAGAATCAACCATGCCCCGCAAACCATCACCTCGCACAACTTCAGCCCAGGGCCACAACACGCGCTACATCCAGCTCCAGCGCAACGTCTGCTTCGGCTGCGGACGGCACAATCCCGGCGGGATGAAGCTGCATTTCGTAATTGACGAGACCACTCGCACCGCCATCTGCCGCGTCCGTCTGGCCAAGCGCTACAGCGGCCCTCCCGGACACTGCCACGGCGGCATCATCGCCACGCTGCTCGACGAGGCCATGGGCAAGGTCAACAAACTCCGCCACGTGATCGCCCTCACCCGCGAGATGAAGGTTGAATTTCTCAAGCCCGTCCCGCTCGGCAAGCCGCTGTGCGTGGTCGGCTCCGAAGTCCGCGTGCGTGGTCGCAAACACACTAACGCCGCCGAAATTCAGAACGAAAAAGGCGAAGTCCTGGCCCGCAGTAAAGGAATTTTCATCGCCATTGACCCGGAGAAAATGTTTGGCAAGTTCGTGCAGCGATAGCGGCTGTCAGCGCTCAGCCATCAACATTCTTTCTCACCTTGTCACTGCGCACCGGCCCGCGACGAAATAAAACTCACAAAGCGGTAACGCAAAACCGGAGTCATGCTGTAAAATCCGAGCGAAATCGAGGGTGCGATATTCGCGCCGCGGAGGGGAAATGCGTTACCTAAATCTATTGGCCCTGCTGGCGCTGTTGTCCGTTGCGTCTCAAGCCCAGGCACCTGCGAAACCGGCTGACCCGGAACTGATCGGCGTCATTTACAGCCTGGATCCCGCATCGCACGAACTAAAGCGCCTTCCCAGCGATACCTGGAAAGTCCACCAGGCCCAGGGCTTCGCCAAAGTAACCCGTCAAGTCCGGCTTGAGGGCGCGGCTTCCGCCTTTCGCATCGCCGGCGGCGACAAGATTACGCTCGTGTTCACCGCCGTGGGCGATGACGCCATGAACGTCCGGGCCTATCCATGCGTGGTCAAGGAAGGCCGGCGCGAATGCGACCTCGCTAAATTTGGCCGCGGCTCCACCCCGGCTCCGAACATACCCGCAAGCCTCGCCAAGTATGGCGACTCCTCGTACAAGCTGACCCCCGACCAACCCCTCAATCCCGGCGAGTATGCCGTGGTGTTCAGCGATAAGGTGTTCACCTTCGGAGTTGACGCAGCGGCAAAGTGATTTTCCAGGTGCCCCATCCTGCTTTCGCGTTCTTTGCGAAAGAGGGTCGGGGGTGTTGACTTCCAACAAGTCAGCTCGCGTGGGGACGTCCGCCTCGGCCCCCAGGGGTACCGCTTCTCGTGAATGGGCTGTAAAATAACTACAGGTTTCCTGATAGCTGACAGCCGACCGCTGAAAGCTAGAAAAGAGTCCATCCATGTCCCAAAACAACGGCAACTCCTCCACTTCCCTCCGCCTCAAGACCGGCCTCGCCGAAATGCTCAAGGGCGGCGTCATTATGGACGTCACCAACGCCCAGCAAGCTGAGATCGCCGAGAAAGCCGGCGCAGTGGCCGTCATGGCGCTCGAACGCGTGCCCGCGCAAATCCGCGCTGAGGGCGGAGTGGCCCGCATGGCCTCGCCCAAAAAGATCCGCGAGATCATGGCCACCGTGGATATCCCGGTCATGGCCAAATGCCGCATCGGCCATTTCGCCGAAGCCCAGATTCTGCAGGAACTCGGCGTGGATTACATTGACGAGTCCGAAGTCCTCACCCCCGCCGACGAAGCACACCACGTGGACAAGCACGCGTTCAAGGTCCCATTCGTCTGCGGCGCGCGCAATCTGGGAGAGGCCCTGCGCCGCATCGCCGAGGGCGCATGCATGATCCGCACCAAGGGCGAGGCCGGCACCGGCGACGTCGTCCACGCCGTCAAGCACATCCGCCAGATCGTGCAGGAGATGCGCATCCTCACCGTGCTCGGCGAAGAAGAACTCTACGCCAAGGCCAAAGAGCACGGCGCGCCCTACGAACTGGTTCGCCTCGTCGCCAAGGCAGGCAAGCTGCCCGTGCCCAATTTCTCCGCCGGAGGCATCGCCACCCCCGCCGACGCCGCCCTAGTCATGCAGCTCGGCGCCGAAGCCGTCTTCGTCGGCAGCGGCATCTTCATGAAAGACTCGACCACGTTCGCCGACCCGGTAGAAGCCGAAAAGCGCGCCCGCGCCATCGTGAAGGCTGCCACGCACTTCAACGACCCTAAAGTATTACTTGACGTCAGCGAAGATTTGATCGGAGCAATGAAGGGCCTGGCGGTCGCGGGGTTGGATGAGGCCAGTATGCTGCAGACCAGGGGTTGGTAGAGGGTTACGTGCCCGCCTGATCTGAGGGCACCGTCTCCAAAAGCTTAGGTGATAATCGCGGGTCTCAAAGGAGAGCGATGAGCATCGGCGAGACAGCTGGTTCTTGGGGATCAGCCATCACGTCCCCAGCAAAACTCGGTTTTGCGGCTTATGTGTTTCTTGCTTACGCTGGCAAGATGACAACGTCGAAGTGTGAATTCCTTTTCATCGCGAGCATATTCTTTCTCCTCCAAGTGTTTCACGACGACTATCTCCGAAAGGTGCTTAACCGGTGGGCCGATCACGGGGTCTGCAAATTTCCAGAACATTAATTTCTGGAAATGGAATCCCATGTCTCGCAAAAAAAGGGAGACGTGGGATTGGAACCGTAATCGTGAGTCACTGTCGCGTGATGACTTTCACGGATTCAATTTCGCACTCAACGCCTACAATATCCGGCGCGGGCTTTTCTTTCTCGGCATACCAAATTGAAACCACTCTGACCTTGTCCTCGTTACTTCCTTCCGTGATCTTGTACCGGTGTCCGACCTGCAGATCTGACGCACCAAGCTTGCACCCTAGTCTGTAGCGAAGCTTCGGTCCCTGGCCAACGGTTTCTCCTTCTACGGAGTAGGGTCGACCGGAGTTATTCTCGTGATGCTCCAGACCCAAGACGGACAATAGACGGTCGTCCTTCCCGAAGACGGTGCCTGTAAGAGAAAGCACGAGAATCGGAAGAATCACTTTCGGCTGCATGTGTGGATTGTACTCCGGTTGTGTTTTTTCCTTCAGGCCGGGAGGCCCCAGCTCCCGGGGCGGATGGCCCTCGTCTCGCCATCCCATGTCTCGCAAAACCAGCGAGACATGGGGCACCCCCACTTTCTGTTCATACCCCAAGTTTGAATGAGTGATCGGTGGGAGACGATGCCATCACGCTAGGCGGGCGGCGCAAGGTCCGCGGGCTGCCCCGCCTTTAAATTCCTATCGCTTGCACCGTCGCGACTGAGGCTGCCCCACCTTCCGCGCGGTTTTCGGAAGGTGGGCACCACTGTCCTCGACTTCTTGTGCATTCGCAATCACCGCCCCGCGCGGAGCCCTTATGAAAGCTGGCGCCGGGGGTCCCCGGGGCTCAACCGTAATCCCATGTCTCGCAGAAACGGCGAGACCTGGGGCACGCCAATCCATCTTTTCCCCCACAGATTGTGAGAGCGTGGCTGGTGCCCCACTCAAGCCCGCAGTTGGCTTGAGTGGCATGTTTCGTCGGGAGTTGGCACTCTTCTCCTCATCTCGACTCGCGCGGGTGCCCCGTCCTTGTGTCTGCGGTTCTGTGCAGACACAGGGCGGGGTTTTTGACTTCTGTCCACCCAAGACCCATGCGTTGACTGTCGAAATCCAAGTCAGAGTCCCCGCCCTGTCGCAAAAGACGCGACAAGGACGGCGCAGCCCCAGACTGTTATTGCAGAGTAGAGCGACCTAGGCGGGTGGCCCAGTTCTCGGCCTCTTCCCATGTCTCGCAAAACCAGCGAGACATGGGGCACCCCAACTTTCTGTTCCTCCCCCAACTTTGCATGAGTGATCGGCGGGAGACAATCGCATCACGCCGCCGGCGGGCGAAGTGTCATCACCAGAATATCCGTGTCGTTGATCCGTACCGGCCCCACCTCTCCCGACAAGTACCAGCGAAAACTGCTCCAGCGCCACTGTTCCGGCGAGGCCACCAATCCGCGCGCCACTGGGTTGCGATGGATGTAGCGCAGTTTTTCAATTCGTTTCTTCTCCGTCCAAACGTTGAAATCATAAAACCGCGCCTGCCAGAAGTGATGTGGCTTCTTGGGGACATCTACACCGGGGGTGCCCCAGGTCTCGCCGCTTTTGCGAGACCTGGGAACGGCGCGCTCAACCTCATATTCCAAACTGCGAACCACCCCAAGCTTTAACGCCTGAATAGCTGTTGAGAGCGTCGCCCGCTGTGGCTCACTCATCAACAAATGAACATGCTCCGGCATGACAACGTATCCCAAGACGACTAGGCGATAGCGGCGGCGCACCCGCTCAAGGATTTGCAGGAACAAATCGCAGCGAGCCGCGCTGCTGAAAAGCGGTAGTCTCTGGTAGCAACTGAACGTCAGGAAATGTAGATCTCTCCCACCATAGAAGCGACGCCGAGCTTGAGGCATGAATCAAGCGTAAAAGAGCAGACGGGGATTGTCTGTGACGAGTGAACATCGTGGATATGGGTCGAGTGCCCCAGGTCTCGGGCCGAATCCATGTCTCGCAAAAGCGGCGAGACATGGGGCACCCACCGCCCACTGAGTACCGCTTTCGCTCTCTATGCGGACGAGGTGGGGGCTTTGACGGTCTTCTACTTCGCCGGAACTGACAGATCGTCAAGTCCAGCGCCCTTCTTCGCAATGTAGAAAGCAAGCGCTTTCGCAGGCGCTGTCTTGCTGGCATTCTTGACCTCATGCACTTCGCCAGCCGACGTGGTGAATGCCTCACCCGCTTTCAGCGTCACCGCAGGCTTGCCCGCCGCCTCAAAGATCACCGAGCCTTCCTGGATATACACGATCTCGTTGCCCCCTTGGGTGTGTTTGCCGCTCGCTATGCCCGGTGGCAACACCCGCTCCACGAGGATGGCTTCCCACCCCGGCGCGCCCTTCAGTTCCGTTCGTTGGATGACCGTCCCTGCCTTAGTCGGATCTTGGGCGCTCACCGTTTTGCTCCCCAACAACCCCAGCATCATTCCCACAGCCACTGCGACCACAACCACAAAGTTGGTGCGCTTCATAAAACCTCCTTTTTTAAACTGAGCGCAAATACTAGCACGCCACAAACCTTACCAAACCCGTTCCAGTAAACGCCGAGTGCGCCGGGTCTCACCGTAGGCCCATGTCTCGCAGAAGCGGCGAGACATAAGGGCACCAAAACTTCGCTCTACTTGCAATGAGTGAGGGACCCCAATTTTGTCCAAATTCTCGGACTTTTGGCATTGTCAATCATTGACAATATTTGCAACCAGTGCTATTTCTGTTCCATGCCTATCAACGTCAACCTCACTCCCGAACTGGAAGGCCTGATCCGCCAGAAGGTTTCGTCCGGCCGTTACAACTCTGCCAGCGAGGTGGTTCGGGAGGCCTTGCGTCTGATGGAGGTAGAGGACCAACTGCGCGCCGCCAAGCTCGATCGACTGCGGCATGACATTCAGGATGGCTTGCACAGCGGCCCTGCGCGCTCCTGGAGTGTCTCGGACATGAAGCGTGAAGGCCGCAATCGAGTGGCGACCAGAGAAGCCTTCACCCGCAAGTAAATGCCCAGCGTAGTCATACGCCCGCAAGCATTGCTGGATCTCGCGGAGATTTGGGCTTTCATTGCCGACGATAGCGTGAAGCATGCGGACAAGTTTGCCATGCTCGTTGACACCCAGTTTCGGGCCTTAGGTCGCAGACCCCACTTGGGGCGCAATCGTCCGGAGTTGGCCGCTGATCTCCGCAGCTTTCCGATTGGCCGTTACGTGATCTTCTACCGTGCACAGGACAGTGGAGTCGAGATCGCCCGAGTTCTGCATGGCGCACGGGATGTGGAGTCAATCATTCAAGGAGAGGAAGACTAATATCCGCCTTACTTCGCGGGCAGAAACTCGATCTTTACGTCGTGGCTCGCAGCCTTGAAATCAAAGTCCGCGGTCACGAAAACACGGTTCCGGGATTCGGACGCAAGCTCTACTCCGAAGGCGTCCACGTAGGGAATGTCGCTGTTTAGCTTGATCAACGATGAGCGAACGGCACGCTCGGCATCCGCGGCAACGATTTGAAGTCCAAACGAACTTAGCCGCGAGAGCACAAGCTCCATTGCGGCCTTGCCGTGCAACTTGCAGGTGATACCGGCCACCTCGCCCCAGTGCAGCGCCGAGACGATGGCCTCGCACTTACCCGCCAAATGTGACTTAATGATTTCCGCCACGCGCGCGGCCCCGGCCTCGTCGTCGAGGTAGCGCAGGATCGCGCTTGAATCGAGGACGTAAGTCACCATTTATCTTTGCCCGCCCGTCGCCGCTCGCGCTTCAGTTCCGCCGAGAGAGATGGCTTGCCGGAAAACATCCCGCGGGTTCTATCCACCAACTCTTCCGATACAGGTTCCAGGACGATCCGCGACCCGTCCTGAGTCACCGAGATGCGCGTACCCGGCTTGATCCCCAGAGATGCCCGCATCTCTGAGGGAATGACAAACTGCCCTTTGGTGCTTACGGAAGTGATCTGTCTAAACATGCTTACATTATACAAGAAGTAAGACTAATCCCGGGGAACTGTTTTCTTGCCAGGCGGCCCCATCCGCCTTTCGTGGTCTTTGCGAGAAGGGGTTGAGCTTTCGACTTCGAAGCCACGTGGCTGAAACATCCGCTAAACTGGACACTCCCGATGTCTCGCCAACGAAAAACCGACGAACGACCAACGAGCAACCACCGAGAAAAGACCGTCATGAAAATCGGAGTCCTGGCCCTGCAGGGCGATTTCGATGCTCACCGCCGCCGGCTTGAACAGCTGGGGGCTGAAGTTGTGCTGGTCAAGAAGCCCGAACAGCTTGATTCCATTGATGGTCTCGTTATTCCGGGCGGAGAGTCTGGAACGTTTCTGAAGTTGTTGGGCGAGGCGGGATTTGAAAAACTCAGGCAGTTCGTCCATGCCAAGCCCACGTTCGGCACCTGCGCCGGCGCCATCCTGCTGGCAAGCGAGGTAGAAAACCCCAAGCAGCAAGGCCTGGGAGCGCTCGACATCCGGATTCGCCGCAACGCCTATGGGCGCCAGCTTGACAGTTCGATCCGCACCGGCAGCATGAACGGGGAGCCGATCGAGATGGTTTTCATCCGCGCACCCAAAATCGAGCGCGTCGGCCCCGGTGTGGAAGTCATCGCTACTGAAGGCAGTGATCCAGTGGCCGTGCGGCAGGGAAGTGTGATGGCAGCGACTTTCCATCCCGAACTCTCCGACGACCCCCGCGTCCACCAGGCGTTTCTTGAACTGGTGGCCGAGGGCGTTAAGGCCTAAACAGGGCGTTAAGGCTGAAATAGGGGGAATCTTGTCAAGCCCCCAAACCCCGGTTTTTCTGTTCAAGTTGTTGATTCGCCGGGAAATATAAATGTTTCAAATCTGGCACACCGCCCTGTGCGGTTTGATATTCTGAATATATAGGGAAATAACAACGGCGCAGACCTTCCCGGTCGGCGCCGTTTGCGTTTTTGGAGGTGAAAATTGCAAGCCCACTACATAGCTTTCCTATTTCTTTGCTTCGGCTTGGTGGCTTTCTGCCGACAGCGCAGTGAAGGAGAGACGTTCGCGGTGCGCGATCAGAAGGCCCAGCGGAATGACCGCGGCGAAGGTCACCAGCCAGAGCAGGATGCCGCAACTGGCAGCCATTTCCGGGGGAACGTCGAACACGACCGAGAGCGCGGCGATGGTGGCCATCTGCGATCCGCCGCCCACCGCTGGCAATTGCAACATCGAGCCCACCATGCTCGATCCCATCAGGATCAGGACCTGGGAGACGGGAATGTCAAGCGCATCCACGCCGTAGGAGTGGGTTACGGCTTTGTAGGCGAGAGCAATCACGTACCACATGCCGACCGAGACCACGACGAGCCAAAGCAGGGAAATCGGACCGTGAATGGTTTTCAGGCCTTCGCCAAATTCGCGGACGCGCAGGGCGATGCGGTGGCCGAGGTTGGAGGAAAGATGGCCGAATTGCCGCTCGACCCATTGGGCGACGGCTTCGCCGCGGCGGCTGATCAGCACAGCCACACCAATCATTGCCGCCACCAGACCGATCAACAAGAAGCCGCCTTCCTGGAAGCGTTTGTAGTACTCGGGATGAGGGATGGAAGAAAGCGCGCTAGGCAGAAAAATGGCGAGCAACATCAGGAACGTGAAAGCGCCGAGATCGAAAATACGTTCGACGGCCCAGGCGGCCAACTGCGACGAGAAGGGAAGATTCTGGCGGCGGGCGATGAGGTAGGGACGAATGAATTCTCCGGCGCGACCGAGCAGGGCGAGGCCGGTGAAGCCAACCAAAGTCGGCGAGAGCAGGTCCATCAGCTTGGCATCGGGGCGGACCGGCTTGAGAAAAATCTTCCAGCGTATGGCGCGCAGCAAATACGCGAAGTAAATAAGCGCGGTTGCGTAGAGTACCTGGAACTTGTTAATGCGGTGGGTTTGGTCCCAGAAGGTGGGCCAGTCGAAGGTTCGCCAGTGGCGGTATTGCAGATAAATCAGCCCGGCGAGGATGAGGAACGCGACACCGCTGGCCAGAAGGCGTTTTTTGTCCATGAAAGAAAGCCTTGCCGTGCCAATCAAAGCCACGGGTCGCGACGAACTCCTTGTACGGTAACTGAGTGTTGAGGATCGGTCAATGCGGGAGGGAGCTTGTGGGTGCGGCGGGAACGGCAGGTTCGACCGCTGTGTTTGATTTGGAAACGGTGAGACGGGTCTTTTGATGGGCCTGTTTTTCCTGAGCGGCTTTTTTGCGGTTGAAATCGCGGACGATGCGGGCGACGTAGACGCGGGTCTCGTGGAAGGGCGGCACACCGCCGAATTTCTCGACGCGCTCCGGGCCGGCGTTATAAGCAGCCAGCGCTTTGACCAGGTCAAAGTTATATTTTTCAAGAAGCTGGCGGAGATATTTGGTGCCGCCGTCAACGTTGGCGCGCGGATCGTAGGCGTCGCTAACGCCGAGTTTGGAGGCGGTGCCAGGCATGAGCTGCATCAGGCCCTGCGCGCCTTTGGGAGAACGGGCGCGTACGTTGAATCCGCTTTCTGCGCGGATGACGCTATTCACCAGGTCGGGGTCCATGCGGTAACGAGTGCTGGCGGAGGTGACGAGTTCGTCGAGCGATGGCGGTGGCGTTGGTTTCTTGACGGCGGCAACGGAGCCGGGCTGCGGTGGGACTAACGACGGCGTCGGCGGGGCGGGATCGGGGGCGATTTCGTAGTGGTCAATCTGCGCGGTGGGCACGTCCACGAAGCTGGCGCCGTCGGTGGTGGTGAACAGGCGGGTATTGAGGCCAATCTCTTTGCGGCGCTCGTGGCGGATGGAGAAGCCATTGCGAAGGACGGCAACTTCGCTGGCGAAGGCAGGGACGGTGGAGAGGAGGAGGGCGATCAGGATGATGCAGAGTCCACCGGGGCTAAAGCCCGGATTGATTTTGGATGCTTGACGCGGCGCTGAAGCGCCGCTCTTCCACGTGGACTCCCTTATGGCTTGGGCGCACGGAGGTGATAGGGATTCTTCGCTTCGCTCAGAATGACAGGTAGAAGGGTCTGATTCGCTTTGTACAGAAGGACAAGTGGTAGGGGCTGACTCGTGTTGTAGAGAGTGACAGGTGGGAGGGCAGGGGAAGATTGGGACAGCGGCTACCAAGTGGCGAGCGCGCGTTCGACGGCTGTGGCCACGCCGCACTCGGCATTGCTGCCCGTCACCTGCCATCCGCGTTGGAGCAGCTCTTCGCACGCATTTTTCATAATAACCGGATGTCCGGCAAACTCAAGCATTTCGACGTCGTTGTGGTTGTCACCGATGGCCATGACCTGGGCGGGAACGAGGCCGCGATGGCTTGCCCAGCGCGCCAGCGCGTGGCCTTTGGAGCAGCCGGCGCTAAGCACGTCAATCATGGAAAGATCGCGATCGGGGTATTCGGTGCGCAGGACGGTGATCTGGCCGTTGAGTCCGATGTTTGGGATAGACCGGAGTGCGGAGTTCATGCGATCCATGGAGCCGCAGAACATGGTCTGCACGGGATCGGAGTGGAGCGAGTCTTCGATGGGGACGACAATCTCGATGAACTGGGTATTTTTTTCCATCCAGCGGCGGATGCTGGCGTTCAGTTCGTCCATGCGTTCGAGGACGATGGCACCTTTTTGTTCCGTGTCGAAGGTGAGGACGGTGTGGCCGCGGAAGTCTTTCATGCCGATGCAGAGGCGGCGGCAAACTTCGCGGGGCATGAGATGGCGGTGGAAAGTTTCGCCGGAGGTGGAGCGGGTGACTGCGCCGTTCGAGCTGATTAGCCAGAGGTCAAAGCCAAGCTCGCGAGCAATGGGCATGGCGAAGGTGTGGCGGCGTCCGGTGACGAGGATGACTTCGATGCCGGCGTCGTGGGCGCGGCGGAGGGCATTGCGGTCAGCGGGGGAGATTTCGAAAGCAGGGTTGAGCAGGGTGCCGTCAATATCGGTGGCGATGAGGCGGATGGGCTGCACTTGATAGTTTACACGCGACCAGGCAACTTCATCTTGCCGCAGATTTCGCAGATTTACGCAGATCAAACCGTAGCGGGCAGCATCCCGTCAATCGTGCCGTCAGAGTGTGTACACGATAGAATCTTACGGGTTGCCTACTTCTGTCCAAGTCGAGAGATTGTGCGTGGTGCTGGTGGGGACGCGCAATCCGCTGAATATTGGCGCGGCGGCGCGCGCGATGAGCAACTTCGGTGTGCGTCAGTTGCGGCTGGTGAAGCCTTACGAGAAGGCGTTTCGCGAGGCGCGCTCGGCGGTGGGCGCGGCGGACATTCTGGCGGACGCACGGGAGTTTGACAGCGTTGCCGAGGCCATCGCGGATTGTTCGCTGGTGGTGGGGACGACGGCGGCGCGGCGACGGGAGTTGCATCATGCGGCTTATCGGGTGGAGCAGGGGGCTGAATTATTGCGCGAGCATCTGACGTCGGCGGGTGCGGCGATGCTGTTTGGATCGGAAAGTTATGGGCTTTCGACTTCAGACCTGAGTTATTGCCACTGGACGATGAGCATTGCCACGCCGGGGAGCAACGCGTCGCTGAATCTGGGGCAGGCGGTGGCGGTGTGTTTGCACGAGGTGATGCGGCGGGATGATTCGGCTGAGGCGGGTGTGGCCGGGAGGAAAAAGCAGCTCCCTCCACTGCGCTCGCTTCGCTCGGCTCCGGTCGGGATGACAGAGTTGGGGGACGAGACCGAGGAACAGACTGACTTGCCAGCGGTGGCGGAGCAAGTGGATCGGGTGACGGAGACGCTGTTCGAGGTGTTGCGCGAGACGCGGTATTGGAACCCTGGTTCGGGGGCGGGGACGGAGGAGAAAGTGCGACGGCTGGTGCGGCGGCTGCGTTTGTCGGGTGAAGACGCGGATGTTGTGCTGGGGATGTGCAGACAAATTTTGTGGAGGATTCGCAAGGACGGTCAGGGATAGTGGTTTGACGGATTGCGAAGACAGTCCCCATCGCCCACTTCTCGCGCAAAGAACGCGCGAGAAATGGGGCACCCCCAGTCGTGACTAAGCACCCCGGTTACCGCAGCAGCTAAAGCTGCGCTGCCCAAACCCGCCGCGCCATACAAAACCACAGTCAGGTAGACTGGCGAGTCATGTCACGACCTGCTTATTTGGAATGCACACGATGTGGGGAGCGGCTGCCTGCGGACCGGGCACAGAACGTTTGTCCGAAAGACGGTGGCGTGCTCTATGCGCGGTATGACCTGGCCGCGATCCGGAAGACTTTTACCAAAGAATCGCTGACGGGACGCGAGGCGTCCATGTGGCGGTATCGCGATGTGCTGCCGGAGGCTGAGCCGGTGACGCTGGGCGAGGGATTTACTCCTCTTTTGCCCAGCCGCGAATTTGCCAACGTTTTCATCAAAGATGAAGGGCTGAATCCGACGGGATCGTTCAAGGCACGAGGCTTGTCGGCGGCGGTGACCATGGCGCGGCATTTTGGGTTGAAGAAACTGGCGATTCCTTCCGCTGGCAACGCGGCGGGAGCGCTGGCGGCCTATGCCGCAGCGGCGGGGCTGGAGGCGCACATTTTCATGCCGCGGGACGTGCCGATGGCGAACCGGGTGGAATGCGATTACTACGGAGCGCATGTCACGCTGGTGGATGGACTGATCAGCGACTGCGCGCGCATGGTTGCCGGATTGAAAGAGAAAGACAGTTGGACTCGCGAAGGATGGTTTGACGTGAGCACGACGAAAGAGCCGTATCGCGTCGAAGGCAAGAAAACGATGGGGTACGAGGTGGCGGAGCAGTTGGCGTGGAAACTGCCGCAGGGGATTATTTATCCCACTGGCGGAGGTGTGGGGCTGCTGGGAATGTGGAAAGCGTTTGAGGAGATGGAGCAGTTGGGCTGGATTGGGGCGGAGCGTCCGAGGATGGTGTGCGCACAGGCGGAGGGATGCGCTCCGGTGGTGAAGGCGTGGAAGGAAAGGAAGCCGGTGACAGAGATGTGGCAGCACGCGGCGACGATGGCTGCGGGGCTGCGCGTTCCGAAGCCGTATGGGGACTATCTGATTCTCGACATTCTGCAGAAGAGCCAGGGGGCGGCGGTAGCGGTCAGCGAAGCGGAGATGCTGGAAGCGACGCGGCATTGGGCGCGGACGGAAGGGATATTTGCCGCGCCGGAGGGCGCAGCGGCGTTGGCGGCATACCGGCAATTGCGGGCCAGCGGGTTCTTTGGGCGCGATGACGCGGTGGTGCTGTTCAACACGGGTACGGGACTGAAGTATCTGGAAGCGCTGTCGGAGCCAGCGACCGGGAAGGCCATCCCAGGGTCGAGGCAGATTGGCGGGATCATTGGGCCCTATTGAATCGCGGTATGTTGCGGCAGGATGACGGAGTAGCCGTATCGGGCCACGGTATGGCACGGGAGTGTAATTCCACGGACTGGGGCCCGGAGGTAGTCTGATTTCGAGCAGTTCTGGGGGAGGGCTGTTCAAGCTGCCCCGGCATCGGAAACGATGCCGGGGCAGCTTCGTTTTGGAGGAAATTTGAGTGACCCTAGCGTGCAGGGGGAACGGAAGCCCGACCGGCCAGGGTGCGAAGACGGCGGGAAAGATTCACCGCCACCGAGCGATAGACCCGGGAAGCCAAGTGGGGATACAACTCGAACAGGGATTCGAGGGCCTGACGGCTGAGGTGATAAGCCTCGACAGGTTCGGCGGCAACGACGTCGGCGCTGGCGGGGCCTTCCTCGAGGAATGACATCTCTCCGCAGATTTCGCCCGTGCCGATGGGAGGAAGCGCGGCCCAGGCAGCCAGGCGGACGCGGGCCTTGCCCTTGACGATGAGGTAGATCCCGTTGGAGTCCATGCCTTTTTGGACGATCAAGGCGCCCGTCGCAAACTGGGTGCTGACGGCGCGGTCGGAGATGAGCGCCCAGTCGTTCGGTGTCAGATAGGTGAGACCGTGGCGGGCGGAAGAAAGTAAGCGAAGATCCTGGTCGGCGATCTTGGGCATGAGGCGTTCCTGAATTCGCGTGAACCGCAACTTTGGACTAAAACGCTACAGTAGCAGGAAAGACCGTAACAGTAAGCGAAGGAATTTGCGGAACAGCCAGTGGAACCCGAAGAGGCAACGATTGGGTGGCGGGCGGTGATGCGGAGCCTAGTTTTCAGGAGCGATGGCTTCGGATATAATTTGCAGAGTGCTGGATCCTTCCTTGCAGAACATCTAAGCGCCCTTAGCTCAGCTGGATAGAGCGTCTGGCTACGAACCAGAAGGTCGGGAGTTCGAATCTCTCAGGGCGCACCATTCTTTTTCGATTTGCTCAACCTTCGATTTTCTTGGCGGAAATAGCTCCGCATCGACTGAAAAGTCTTCTGAAAAATTAGGGTGCTGCGTGGAGCTGTCATGCAGCAGCCTAAAGGCGTGACTGATTCGGCGGGGGCCCCGGCACCACCGAATGCGGTGCCTTGATACGAACCCCGCAGACCTCGTGTGGTGCCGCACCCCCACCGGATTACTTTTGTTCAATCTGCGAGACGTCCGATTCGCACCTTGCCCAAGTACTTTCGAGTGGTGACGTGTCCCTCTGCGATCTATCTGTGACCGCCGACTCTCCCTAGAGTGAGTGGAGGAGATCCGTGTCCCCCCGGCTCTGCCTCGAGGGTATGAATGAAATCTGTAAATGGTTTGAGCGGCTGGTTGGCGGCAGGGAAGAGGCATCCGCGTGGGGTAAGCATCGCGGTCGGTATGTGGATCGTGATGCTGGCTGCTACGGCGGTGCTGGGGCAGGAGCGAGGCCGGTTTATTGATGTGCGGTTCGGGCAAGGCGCTCTGAATTCTCAGGCGGACAATCGTTACTGTGCGCAAACGGGGCGGTGGACGGGCGGTGTGAACGACGGGCCGGCGTTGCTGCCGGAGGATTGCTTCAACACCGCAGTTGCCAGCACGCCGGCGCCGGGAGGCGTGGTTCATGTCGCCGCCGGGGCTGATCTCCAAGAAGCTTACGAAGCAGCGCGATGCGGACAAGTGCTGCTGCTGGCCCACGGAGCAACTTGGCAAGGACCGTTCAATTTTGCTGCGAAGAATTGTCCGGACACGGCGTGGATATGGGTGATGACGGATGGAGCGCTGCCGGCGGAAGGCAGCCGGATTGATCCGGCCGCGAATCGCTCGCAGATGGCGACCTTCACGGTGAGTCCGGGGGCGTCGCCGTCAACGTTTGGCGACCATTTGCGGTTTGTGGGGATTGCGTGGACGAAACAGCCGGGACATGCGCTCAACGAGTGGGGAAAGCTGGACGGCGGGAACAAAGTGATCTTTGACCGCAACTACTTTCATGGAAACGCGCGTGAGGAAACCCGGCGCGCGCTGGGCATTTCGAACTCCAATTATGTGGCGTTGATTGATTCGTATGTGGACGAGATCCACTGCATTGCATTGACGGGATCGTGCCTGGAATCGCAGGCGATCAGCGGCGGGCTGGATAGCAAGCCTTCGGGGCCGTTCAAGATCGTGAATAATTTTCTAGAGGCGGCGAGTCAGAATATTTTCTTTGGCGGCGGGGCGGCCAGTAGTGCGCCGTGCGATATCGAAATCCGGCGGAATGATCTCTACAAGCAGATGTCGTGGAACCCTATGGATGCGTCGTTTGGCGGTGTGAAGTATGTGGTCAAGAACCACTTCGAGTTGAAAAATGCGTGCCGGGTGTTATTTGAGGGCAACACTGCGGAAAATAACTGGGGCGGATTTACCCAGGCTGGATTCTCGGTAGTGATAGGTCCCAAGAACCAGGCGGACCGGGGCGTAAGCGTGTGTCCAAATTGCCAGACGCACGACATTACGATGCGCTACAACCACTTCTCTACCACCGGAGGCAGCTTCGAGATTGGTACAGGCACGTCAGATGCGGGGGGCTGGGCGCTGGCAGCCTACGGATATTCGATCCATGACGATTTGTTCGAACACGTGCAGTACGCGGAGTGCTACGAGTGCGGGAACAATACCGGTCAGCTTGGAAGCGGCTACAGCGCCAAGAATCCTCCGCCGGCTTCGCTGATTTTGCATGACGTGCTGGTGAATCACATCACGGTGGTGACGGATGCGTTCCCGCGGGGAGGAGCGAAGGGGGAAACGGCGATGCTGGTGCTGAACGGGCCGCCGGCGGGAAATCCGACCCATACGCCGCAGATCCGCAATGTTCAGTGGATGAACTCAATTTTTGCGTCCGGCAGCGACGGCTTCTATCCCTCCGGCGGAGGGGCCGACAACTGCTCAGTTGGCAAGAAGACGCTGGACCGGATGCTTGCGGCCTGCTGGGCCGGGGTTTCAGGATTTACGGGTAATGTGGTCGTGGGAGCTCCGGGCGAGACAATCTGGCCGTCCGGCAATCTGTTTGCGGCCACGTGGCCTCACATTCAGTTCGGGGGCAGCAGCCTGGGATATGCACTCTCCTCGGACAGCCTCTTTAGGGGCAGGGCACTCGATGGCCTTGATCCTGGGGCGAATATGGCCTTGATTCGCGAGTACTCACAGGGACCGCTGCAGGTAGCGCGGTGGATGCCTGCGGGAGAAGGGCAAAGGTTGGGGGTTGCGACTGGAGCTCTGGTACGGTTCGAGCCTGCCGCTCAGGTCTCGTACCCGAGTTCCAAATCGGGACGGATCGTTTGGGAAGGCGACCCTCGCCAGTAAATCTTTCCATGGGACTGGAAATTATTACAGGCAGGCGAGGCAGAAAAGTGCGTATTTCGGGCATTCCGGGAACGGCACGCGGTTTGCAATAGGGAAAGGCAGACGAAGTGGCGCGCAACGGGGCGTCTCGAGAGAAAAACTTCGGCCAGAGGTTTTCTTGAGCGCCCCTTGCATTGTGTGCTGATCGCTGGCGATTCCCGCGGCGCTACCCCTTAAAGTTCCCCACATCCAACCCAGACTTTAGGCTCTTGCTTCAGGCTCCGGGCTTTTGGCGCTATTCTGGCGCTACAGGTTGCCGGAAAACTGAGCGGCAGGGTGTCCCACCGCGGCGGCTGAAGCCGGAACTCATTCGGCGCCACTTCCGGCACCGCTGAAGCGGTGCCCTGATACGAACCATCAATCTTTACAACGAGCCATTCATCTTTACGAACCATGCATCTTTACGAGCCATTCATCAATCTTTATGAACCATTATTTTCCCGAATTCATTTTGCAAACTGTTTAGGCTCCGGGCATTATGCGAGGGCAACGGCTTCGGTCAGGTCGAGGCCTGCCTGACGCAGCAAGCGGGCGACCGCGTCGGTCTTGAAGCGGGACGCATCGAACTCGACCTTCACGGTTTTCTGGGCTTCGTTGAACTCGATCCTGCGGATTCCGTAAACTTCGCGGATGGAGTCGAGGGCGCGCATTTCGCGTTCGCCGGGAGCGGCGTTGTAGCCGTAGGTGACGTCCAAGCTGGTCATAGGGTTCCTTGTTTTCTTTCCTGATTGATTGTCCCTGAGCTATTGTCTGTCTTGAGTTGGCGGGCGGTCTATGGCCCAGATGCCCTGACGAATCCAATATAAAGCATTTTCATCCAACTGAGCCGAGGAGCGCGAATGTTGCCGGTTTCCAAAAAAGCGGAGCGGGACGTGGTTTGCGGAATGAGCGTGCAGACCACCGCGGCGAAGCATGTGAGCACGCGCTCGGGCAGGAATTTTTATTTCTGCAGCCGTGGGTGTCTGGAGAAGTTTGAGAAGGACCCTGAAAAATACCTGACGACGGCGGCGCCCGCAACCGCCGGGCTAGTGATGATTGGGCCGGCTGGGGCGAAGTCTGCCCGCCACGAGGCACAGGTCGAGACGCATTTACATCCGGCGAAGAACGCGCCGGCGCAAGGGGCGGGACTGGGCGTCTACGTCTGTCCGATGTGTCCCGAGGTGAGAGAGCAGAAACCGGGCGCGTGTCCTTCGTGTGGAATGGCCCTGGAGCGGGAGTCGGTGGGGCCGATCGTCAGCTACGTCTGCCCAATGCATCCGGAAATTGTGCGGTCCGAGCCGGGCGCGTGCCCAATCTGCGGCATGGCGCTGGAGCCTCGCGAGGCCGCCGGCGCGCCGGACGACTCTGAGTTGCGCGCAATGACGCGGCGCTTTTGGGTGAGCGCAGCGCTGACCGCGCCGCTGATGGTGCTGGCCATGGCGGGAATGGCTTGGCAGATGCCGATCGAGCGGTGGCTGGCTGGACTTCCGTTGGCATGGGCGGAACTGGTTCTGGCAACGCCCGTGGTGCTGTGGGCGGGTGCGCCGTTTTTCCAGAGATTTTGGACATCGTTGGTGAAGCGCAGTCCGAACATGTTCACGCTGATCGGGCTGGGCACGGGTGCCGCCTACGGATACAGCGTGGTGGCGACCATTCTGCCGAGATGGTTTCCCGCCTCGATGCAAGCGATGGGTGGATATCCCGAAGTGTATTTCGAGGCGTCGGCGGGAATTGTGACGCTGGTTTTGCTGGGGCAGGTGCTGGAATTGCGCGCGCGCAGTATGACGGGCGCGGCGATCCGCGCGCTGCTTGATCTGAGTCCGAAAATCGCGCGGCTGGTGCAGAAGGGTGCGGCGGACAAAGATGTGCCGCTTAGCGAAGTGAGAGCGGGCGATCAGTTGCGGGTGAGACCGGGTGAGAAGGTCCCGGTGGATGGGACGTTGGCGGAAGGCGAGAGCAGCGTGGATGAGTCCATGATTACGGGAGAGGCGTTGCCGGTGCCAAAAACGGTGGGCGACCGAGTCACCGGCGCGACCGTGAACGGGGCGGGATCGTTCGTGATGCGCGCTGAACGAGTGGGGCAGGAAACGCTGCTGGCGCAGATTGTGCAGCTGGTGACGCGGGCGCAGCGTAGCCGCGCGCCGATCCAGGGTCTGGCGGACCGGGTGGCAGGATGGTTCGTTCCCGTGGTGATGGCTTGCTCGGCTGCGGCGTTTGGCGCGTGGTTCTGGGTGGGGCCCGAGCCAAAGCTTGCGCACGCGCTGGTGAGCGCGGTGGCGGTGCTGATTATTGCTTGTCCGTGCGCGCTGGGGCTGGCGACACCCATGGCGGTGATGGTGGGCGTGGGCCGTGGGGCGCGCGCTGGGATACTGGTTCAGAACGCCGAGGCGCTGGAGCGGTTGGAGAAAGTGGACACACTGGTGGTGGACAAGACGGGAACGCTGACGGACGGGAAGCCATCCGTCGTAAGTTACTCGCAGGCGTTTGCGGATGATCCCGAATTGCTTCGCCTGGCTGCGAGTCTGGAGCGGGCCAGCGAACATCCGCTCGCGGCCGCGGTGAGCGATGAAGCGGCGAAGCGAGGGTTGATACTCTCCGAGCCGGAGAAATTCAGCTCCGTGCCGGGGAAGGGGATTGTCGGTGTGGTCGCCGGAAGAAATGTGGCCGTCGGCAGTGTTGCCCTGATGGTGGAGATCGGAGCTTTGGAGAAGCCTTCTGTCCTGGCGGTGTCGCAGCCGGGCGGGACGATCCTGTGTGTAGCGATTGACGGCAAGTATGTTGGCACACTCGGCGTGGCGGACCGGCTGAAGCCATCTACGCCTGCGGCGATCAAGGGGCTGCAGGGCGACGGCATTCGCATAGTGATGCTCACCGGCGATAATCGCGCGACGGCGGCGGACATTGCCGGGAAACTCGGCATCGAGGAATTTGAGGGAGAGGTTTTGCCGGAAGGGAAGCTGGACGTGGTGCGCAGGCTGCAACGGGAGGGCCGGGTGGTGGCGATGGCAGGTGACGGAATCAACGATGCTCCTGCGCTGGCGCAGGCCAATGTGGGCATTGCGATGGGGACCGGTACGGACGTGGCGATGGAGAGCGGCGGAATCACCCTCGTGAAGGGCGATCTGGCGGGGATTCTGCGGGCAAGAAATCTGAGCCGCGCGGCGATGCGCAACATCCGGCAAAATTTATTTTTTGCATTTGTCTACAACCTGGTGGGAGTGCCGATCGCGGCGGGTGTGCTCTACCCGGTGTTTGGTTGGTTGCTGAGCCCGGTGCTGGCGGCGGCGGCGATGAGTTTTAGTTCGGTGTCGGTGATTGGCAACGCGCTGCGCTTGCGGAGGGCGGAGATTTAAGGAACCTCTGAATTCGTGTCATCCCCAGGAACAGCAGGTTTCTCGACTTCCCGAGATTGCCCGTATAACGGGCAATGTCCCTTCGCTCGAAATGACAGAAACATCGGAGTTTCCTTGACGCTACAGCTTGCCGAGGAAATCCGTGATCTCCGGCTCCAGCCAGTCCACCTGACCGATGAACTTCCGGCGGACGACTCCGTTGCGGTCAATCACAAATGTTTCGGGATATCGGAACGTGCCGTAGAGGGCGTTGCTTTGCTGGCCGGGATCGCGGACGGTGAGAAAGTTGATGCCATGGACGTTCAGAAAATGATGATAGGCACTCTCGTCTTCGTCCATGCTGACGGCCAGAACGGTCACACCTTTAGACTTCATCTTCTGCTGCATCCGCATTAACGAGGGAGTCTCCTCGATGCAGGGGCCGCACCAACTGGCCCAGAAATTAAGGACAACGACTTGTCCGCGCAACTGGCTTAGGGTGACGGTGCGGTCGGCGTCTTTGACGGTGAAATCCGGCGCGGGCTTGCCAATCAGCGTTGGGCGGGAGGCGCTGTAGCAGGCGGAAAAGGCCAGCAGAGCCGCAATCGCGAAAGCCGCAGCGAAGTTAGAAAGCCATCGCACAGCCCCTATAATAGAACATCCTGCTTATGTCCGCGATTCCAGCCCCGGGGCCTCCAGTGGTATCGGTCATCATTCCCGCGCGGAATGAGGAGATAAATTTGCGCGCGTGTCTGGAGTCCGTCACGTCGCAGGCTGGCATCCGGCTGGAAATCATCGTGGTGGACGATCACTCCAGCGACCGGACTGCGGAAATCGCGAGATCATTTGCCGGGGTACGGGTGCTGGAGGCTCCCGAGTTGCCCGCGGGCTGGACCGGCAAGAACAACGCGGTCGCCGCGGGTGCCGCGGTGGCGATTGGGGAGTGGCTGTTGTTTACCGACGCCGACACGATCCACTTGCCCGGATCGCTTGCCGCAAGCGTTGAAGAAGCGCGGCGGGAGAAAGCGAACCTGCTTTCCTACTCTCCGAAACAAGTGGTGGAGACGTTTTGGGAGAGGGCCGTGATACCGGTGATCTTCGCGGAATTGGCTGGGACATTTCGTCCCGAGGAGATAAGCGATGCGGCATCTCCAGCGGCGGCGGCGAATGGGCAGTACATCCTGGTTCGCAGGGACGTTTATCACGCGGTTGGAGGGCACGCCGCGATTGGCGGGCATTTACTGGAAGATGTGGCGCTGGCCCGCGCGGTCAAGAATGCTGGCCGCAAGATTTTCTTCCGCTACGGCGGGGACCGCGTGCGCACGCGAATGTATCGCAACTTCGATGAGTTGCGCGAGGGCTGGACGAAGAACCTGGTGCTGCTATTTCCGTCGCCAACAAAACTGGCGGCGCTGCGGCTTGCTGAATTTGCGCTGGTGATCGCGGGATTGGTGACGGCGGGGGTTGGGGCCCGTGAGGGCAGGCTGCTGACGGCGCTGGGGATTGTGCCAGCGGCGCTGACTTTCGCGCGATTGCGGCGGGAGCATTTTTCTGTAAAAACAACGGCGCTGGCGATTTTCGGACTGCCCGTCTTTTCTTATCTTCTGCTGCGGTCGCAGCGCTGGCATGATCAGAAGCGCGTGACATGGAAGGGCCGCAACTATCCGGGAACAGAAGTGAATCCTGGGCCGGAGTTGGGCGTCTAATCGAGAGAACGCTATGGTTTATTTGACCCGAAGGGCCGAGTTCTCCGCTTCGCACCTTTATCACAACCCGGCCTTCAGCGCCGAGGAGAACCGCCGTGTGTTTGGAAAGTGCAACAATCCGAACGGCCACGGACACAACTACACGCTGGAAGTGACGGTGAAGGGCGAGGTAGACGCGCGCTCGGGCTTTGTGGTGGACCTAAAACAGTTGAAAGAAGTGATGCAGCGCGAGGTGCTGGATGCGATGGACCACCGGTTTCTGAACAAGGAAGTGGCGGAGTTCTTCACCCGTATTCCGACGACGGAAAACCTCGCGATTGTGATCTGGGAGCGGCTGTCACCAAAGTTGAACCATGCAGCGTTGCACCGCGTGCGCGTCTATGAAACGCCGGACTTGTTCGCGGACTTCTACGGAGAAGCATGAAAGCCCATCTGACCCGCCGCTACCGGTTCTCGGCATCGCATCGGTTGCATAGTGACGCGATGTCGGCGCAGGAAAATCTTGCAACGTACGGCAAATGCAACAATCCGCACGGGCATGGCCACAACTATTTCGTGGAGGTCACGGTGAGCGGGCCGGTGGAGGAGGCGACGGGGATGGTCTGTAACCTGGCCGACCTCGATGGATTCGTGGACCGGGAAGTAATCGAGCGCTACGATTTGCAGCATTTGAATGCATCCAGCGAATTCTCGGAGCGTGTGCCCACCACCGAGAACTTATGCATCGCGATCTACGAACTTCTGAAGCAGGGGTTCGATAAGGCGCATGTGGAGAAAGTACGGATCGAGGAAACGCTGATGAATTCGTTCGAATACGCGGGCCACGCGGAGATGCACTGAGACGAGCCGTGCAGAGGGAGTTCAGGCCATGAAAGTGGTTAGCATGAAAGCGAATCGCAAATCGCCAACGGTGGAGCAGGCCAGTTTCGAGCAACTGGTGCGTGAGATGATTTCCCGTCTCGGCGAAGACCCCTCGCGCGAGGGCCTAATGGAGACCCCCGAGCGGCTGCATAAAGCCATGAAGTACCTGACCAAGGGGTATGCGGAAAATGCGGAGGATGTGCTCAAGAAGGCTCTATTTACGGTCAATTACGACGAGATGGTGATCGTGAAGGACATCGAGATGTTCAGCCTGTGCGAGCACCACATGCTGCCGTTCTTCGGCAAGGTGCATGTCGCCTATGTGCCGAACGGGAAAGTGCTGGGGCTGAGCAAGATTCCTCGGCTGGTGGAGTTATTTGCCCGTCGCTTGCAGATACAGGAGCGCTTGACGACGCAGATCGCGGAAACCATCCAGAAGGTAATCGAGCCGCAGGGCGTCGGCGTGGTCATCGAAGCGCGGCATCTTTGCATGATGATGCGCGGGGTAGAGAAGCAACATTCGGCGGCGGTGACTTCGTCCATGCTGGGATGCTTCCGCACGGAAGAGGAAACGCGGACCGAGTTTTTGTCACTGATCCGGCAGCGGCCCAATGGGGTGTGAGGACCGCCGAGCAGCCCCCGATCTGCCGCTTACGTTAAGATGACGCCGTGGGCAAACTAAAACAATCGTCGTCTCCCAGAGTTGCGAAGAATCCAAGGCAGCTATTGTCCGGCAAAGTCGCGCTGGTGACCGGCGGGAACCGCGGCATTGGCCTTGCAGTCAGCAGGCGTCTGGCACAGCTTGGGTGCGCCGTGGTGATCGCGGGCCGTGACTTGAAGACACTGGCCAAGGCTGAGAAGGAACTCAGCAGACTTGGCGGCCCCGGATTGACCTGCGTGTGCGACGTTCGGCAGCCGGATTCGGTGGATTCAATGTTCCGCGCCATTCGCTACCAGTTTGGCCGGTTGGACATTCTGTTCAACAACGCCGGCATTGCGCATCCCAACTATTCCGTTGCGACCATGCCTCTTCCTGTTTGGAAAGACGTGATGGAGACGAACCTTAGCAGCATGTTCCTGGTGACCCAGGCCGCGTTGGCGGTCATGAAGCGGGGCGGCACGATTGTGAACAATCTCTCCATTGCCGCCAATCGAGTTTTCTCAGGATCGGCGGCCTACAACGCGTCCAAGCATGGGGCTCTGGGTTTGACCAACACACTGCGCGAGGAGCTGCGTCCTAAGGGCATTCGGGTGATTGGCGTGTTGGCAGGAGCAACCGACACCGACATCTGGAAGACGCTCTGGCCGGCTGCGCTGAGGCGCAAGATGATGTCCGCCGAAACGGTGGCCGAGGCGATCGTGAATGCGATCCTGCTGCCGAACGATGCCACAGTAGAAAACATTGAGATCCTGCCCAGCGCGGGCACGCTGTAGAACAAGAGCACACACTACAGGCGGCAGGGAAGTTCCGGTAGTATGAACACGCGTTAATTTCCAAACTGGAGAGTGTTTCATGGAGGCAGCAATTCGTTTTGCAGCGGTAGTGTTGTTTTGTGTGGTCGGGGGGGCGGTCTCGCTTCGCGCGCAGGAGCCCAAAGCGGCGGTCAAGCCCGCGGACAGCCCTTCAAAGGTACTGCTTGCGGGCTGGAATGACATTGGGCGGAAGCTGATCGCCATGGCTGAAGACTTTCCCGAGGACAAGTACGATTTCAAGCCGACACCGGCGCAGCGGAGCTTTGCCGAGCAGTTGCTGCATGCAGCCAACGCCAATTATTTCTTCATCAACCCGGCCAAGGGCGAAAAAATGCCGGCGGAGGAAGACCCCAAGCGCAGCGACTACAAGACCAAGGCGGACGTGGTTGCTTTCGTGAAGAAGGCCTTTGCCGACGGGGCAGCCGTGATCGAGTCCAAGGGCGACAAAGGCATGTCCGATCTGCTGGTGGATCCGTTTGCTCATCAGCAGGTGCGGGTTTCTGATATGGCCTACGGCTTGATCGAGCATGACGGTGAGCACTACGGCCAACTGGTTGGGTATTACCGGATGGCGGGGATGGTGCCGCCGGAGTCGCGTCCCCATAAGTAAGTTTCGTGCTAGTAGGGTGATCGGCGGCGACGGGACGGAAGTAGTTTGATGAGCACAGCGCCCGCGACGAAACCTCCGACGTGTGCCCAAAAGGCGACGCCGCCGACACTCTTGCCTTCATAAACCAGCGAAGTGGCCGCTCCGCTGAAAAACTGGATCACAAACCACAGTCCCAGCGCCGCCCAGGCAGGCAGGTAAAACACAAAGAAAATTGGGAACCAGGTGAGCACTCGCGCCTTTGGGTAGAGCATGAAGTACGCGCCCAGCACGCCGGCGATGGCCCCACTGGCCCCGAGCGTTGCGACGGTGGAGTGGGGATCAGACAACGCCTGGGCCAGCATCGCGAGGATTCCGACGACAAAGTAAAAGACGAGGTAGCGGAAGTGTCCGAGATAGTCTTCCACGTTGTCGCCGAAGATGTAGAGGAACCACATGTTGCCGATGACATGCATCCAGCTTCCGTGTAGGAACATGGAGGTCAGAAACGGCAGAGTGACGGAGGAGAGTGAATAGTGGCCCGCGCCGCTCAAGAATCCGAAAACGTGAGAGGGAACCACGCCCAGTTGGAGCACGAGCGCGCCGACGCCACGGGGCGATAATGAAGCCTCGAACCCGAAGACCAAAAGATTGATGCCGATGAGAAAGCTGTTGATGACCGGAAAGCTGTAGCGGGGCTGGTCGTCGCGAATCGGGAGCATGAGTGAGTTGGTTGCGAGTGCGCGGAGTCTGAGAGTCTTCTACACGGTATCAAAGATTGGACTGAAAAGATCAGCATGAATGGTGTGATCGTCGTAGACAAGCCGGGAGGAATGACCTCGCACGATGTAGTGAATCGGGTGCGGCGCATTCTTGGTCAGAAGTCGGTTGGTCATTTGGGAACTCTTGACCCGATGGCAACCGGGGTCCTTCCCATTGTTACCGGGAAGCTGACGCGTCTGGCGCAGTTTTATGCCAAGTCGGAGAAGTCGTACGAAGGCGAGATCCGCTTTGGCTTTGCAACCGAGACTTATGACGCGGAGGGCGAGCCGGTTTCGACGGCACAGGTGGTGAGTCTGGAACGAGCGCAAGTGGAGGCGGTTGCGGCGGAGTTTCGTGGAGTGATCCAGCAGATGCCGCCGATTTATTCCGCAAAGAAGATTGCCGGCGTCCCTGCCTACAAGCTGGCGCGAAAGGATAAAGAAGTCGAGTTGAAGGCGGTGCAGGTCGAGGTCAGGGAGCTTGAAATTCTGGGTGTCGAGATTGACCGCGCAGGGTTTCGTGCCCGAGTGAGCTCGGGCACCTATCTGCGGTCTATTGCCCACGAGATGGGACAGAGGCTGGGATGCGGAGCGCATTTGTCGGCCCTGCGGAGGACGGCGGTGGCGGAGTTTGTGCTAACCGACGGTTTCACGCTGGACCAACTTGCCGAGGCCGCTGAGCACAGCGACATCGAGCGATGCTTGGTCCATCCGCGTAAGTTGCTGCCGGATTTGCCTTCAGTCACGGCAGACGAAACGGCTGCCGGGATGATCCGCAGCGGTCGCAGCGTTAACCTGCCCGAGCTGTCGAGCGCCAGGACGGTGAAGGTGTTTCAGGGGCAAAGGGAACTGATTGCCATCGCGACGCGCATCGCGGGATCGCTGTTTCATGCGGGCATCGTGTTGATGGACGACTAAGGCCAAACCCCGAGTCGCGTTCACAATGTCCGATAACAGGTATTATGTATAACGCGCGGCGAGACCCGACCGTCCCGGCTCCTTAGGAACTCCCTGCCTTCCAGCGAAATCCCCTCCCTCTCGCATTGACTCTCAGAATGACAGCCGCATTGCGAGTTGAATGATGCGCGGATCGTGAGTTCCCGTGACCTGCCCAAACTGTCCGCTGTTGATGTTCGTCACCGGATTGAGAAAATTGGCGTGGTTGAAGATGTTGAAGAACTCAGCACGGAACTCCAGTTTCATCCGGTCGCCAATCAACGCAGTCGTCTTTGAAAACGCGAGATCGAAGTTTATGTAGCCTGGGCCGCGCAGGAAGTTGCGTGGCAGAGTGCCATAGGTCGCCAGCGAAGGATTGGCCACGACCTGATCGTTGGAGGGGAGCATCATCGGTCCCGGAATACAGCTTGGATCCCCGCACTGCGCGTTACTAAAGCTGGTTGGATTGACCCAGAAGTACCCCGGCGAGTCGCCCACGCTGGCCCCAAGATTCTGGAACTGGCGGGGGTTGAACGTGTTGGTCGGTCCCACAATGTTTGCATGGACGTTGTAGGGATCTCCCGCGCCAGAGGGGCCTTCCGCGCCCACGGTGAAGCGGTCTGGAAGGCGTGCAAAAACGTCGAACGGGAATCCATCGTGCCAGGTGACGATTGGGAACAAGCTCCAACCTTGCGTTAAGCGCTTCGGTCCCGATTCCCATGCCTTGTCCCAGGGCATGTCCCATCCGCCACTGAAGGTGATGCGGTTCCTAACGTCCTGATCGCTGGATGCCCGGAACAGACCGGGATGGTATGTTGGGACGCCGCTGTTTCTCTCGCGGAACCCGGAGGCATTGTCGATGCCGTGGGACCAGGTATAGCCCAGGGTGAAGTAGGTGTGTCCGATGTAGCGCGATTCGGCAAGCTGTCGCGTCAGGCTGGCCTGGAGGCTGTGGTAGTTGGCCTCGGACACGTTCTTAAACTCGGGCAGGGTGGCATAGCTGCACACCGCACTGGAACTCGCGCCGGACGAGCTGTTGCCGGATTCGTCCACGCAGGAACTGTTGCCAGGAGTAAGGTTCAGGATCTGGTCAGTGGTTCCCAGTTTATAGGGATTAATATCCTGCAGCGAAGTCAGTCCGTGCGAAGTGTTTCCTACGTAGCTTACCTCGGCCACCAAGTTGTGACTTATCTCGTGCTGCAAGCTGAGGTTGTATTGGTAGGTATAGGGAGCCCGCAGACGTGGATCCACGAGGTAAACCGCTCCGCCAGAGTTGATGGGGAGAAACCCCGCCGCGGCAAAATCAAGGTTGGACGGCGGAGCATGCGATGGGAAGGGATTGACCGGGGTTCCGGTTGCGCCCGGTATGCCGAAGACTTGTGTGAAAAAGGGCACATCGGAGGTCACGGGGCCGCTGACACTGGGGTACCCCACTCCTGCCGAAGCAAAAAACGGCGGCTGGCCGTTGAACTGCAAGTTGTCTTCGCCTTTCAGGACGTCGTAGAACAGACCTACGCCGCCGCGGAGACTGGTCTTCCCGTCCCCTCGCGGATCCCACGCAAACCCGAGCCGCGGACCCCAGTTCTTCCGGTCCGGAAAATTAACCCCTCGAGGACCGTTGGGATCGCCAGGAAACAACATGCCGATCGGGGCATTGGGGAAGACTTTGGAGGGAGTGGTGACGCCAGGAGCCACGGAGAACGACCGCCCCTTGGTGTCGAGCTTGGGTGAACTGTACTCGTAGCGGATCCCCCAGTTCAGCGTGAAAGTCCTACTCAGCCGCCACTCGTCCTGCAGAAAACCGTAGTAGGCTTTGCTACGGATGTTGGAGGGAGCGGAAGGGTATTGCGTGTAGGTGGAGGGAATACCCAGGAGAAAGTCTGCCAGCGAGGTTCCGGTTCCCGTCCCATTGAAGTCCCATTCGCCGTTCACGTAGTAGTCATAGACCGTATTATTTTGGTAAGTGGAAACACCTGCCCCCATTTTCCAGTTATGACGGCCATGGATATAGGTGACCGCTTCGGTAAAGCCAAACGTGTTGTTAGCGAACTTAGTTGGTCCGTTCTCGCTGTAGCCAACCGACAAGCCGTTGTCGAAGAGCAGGTTCGGCGGGCCAGTGGACTGGTCCGGGGTCGTTCCGAAACCGAGGGAGGCGGCGGTGTTGGACTGGAAGGGGCCCACCGCGTTGTCCTGTTCGTGCTGATTGCGCTGGCCAAAGACGCGGAATTCGTTCAAGAGGTTTGGCGTAAGGCTGCGGCTGTAGGTAATATTCGCGAAGTAGTTACGGTCATGACCGGCATCCGAATATCCGGGAACGGTGGCGAAATTGAAGGGAAACAGAAGCGGCTCGCGGCGTCCACCCAAGGTGAACGATAACTTGTCGTTGTTGGTGATGACCAAATCCAACTTCGTCGTGAGTTCGTTATAGTTGTCCTGCTGGGCCCCTTGATAGTCGTGCTGCCCGGCTGGGTCGGTCGGGATCAGACCTTTGCTGATGTAATTCTGAGCGACGGGGTTGATCTTCGTGGGGTCAATGATGGCGCAAGCGGCCTGGTTCGGATCGGACTGGAAATACGGATTGGCCTGCAGAAAGCCGGCGACACCACTATCCGCGTTCGGGCAGTTGCCCGCAACTCCACCACCGGAATAGTCCCCATTTAACTGTGCGGGCGTAAATACCGTTCCCAGCCCGGTGGCGGTCTGTTCGGAAAGCCGCTGCCCCTGATAGCCCACAAAAAAGAAAGCTTTGTTCTTCTTGATGGGGCCGCCGAAGGTGCCGCCGTACTGATTTCGCTTGAGCACGTCGCGGGACAAGCCATTCGCGTTATTGAAGAAGGTGTTGGCGTTGAACGCATCATTGCGCAGGAATTCGAAGGCGCTGCCGTGCCAGCTATTGGTGCCCGACTTGGTGACCACGCTGATGACGCCGCCACCGTTGCGGCCGTATTCGGCGGAGTAGTTGCTCTCCAGGATGCGGAACTCGGCGATGGTGTCGGGATTGGGGTTATAGACAACGCTATTGTCGAGTAGGTTGTTGTTAAGCGCACCGTCGAGCAGGAAGGTGACAGAGTCGGACCGGCCGCCCGCGATGCTGTAGCCGCCCGCCGCGCCAGAGTCATCGTTGGTCTCGGTAACGCCGGGAAGGAGTTTGGCTAGATCAAGAACATCCCGCCCGTTCAAGGGGGCGCGCTGGATGGTCTCTCCCACAATGCTGGTACCGATGGTCTGGTTGATGGTCTCGACGTTGGGCGCCTGGTCTCCCACTTCGATGATTTCATCCCTCTTGCCGACTGTGAGTTTGGCATCCAGACGTAACGACTGATTAATTTGCAACGCCTGGTTTTCAAATATCTGCTCGCGGAACCCTGGCATCTCGATGCTCACGTTGTAGGTGCCGATCGGCAGAGAGAGCACTTCGAAGAAGCCGCCCTGGTTGGTCACCGTAGGCTGTGAAACACGCGTGGCCAAGTTGACGACCGTTACTTTTGCTCCGGGCACCGCAGCCCCGCTCTGGTCCGTGACGTAGCCTACGATGCGTCCCTTGGCTTCCTGGGCAATCGAAGTTTCTACCCTCATAAATCCAGCGAGAACAAGCACGCACACAGCCAGCCGCGTCACGACACCTGAACCAGATCGCATACACTCTCCCCTGCCAGAAATGGCATCACCCGTAAACTATTTCGCCCCCAAAGGAGCACTACACGGCTTGTTATAACCGGAGACAGCTCCGGGGCGCTATTGTGCAACTGTTATGCCGCGACCTGCAAGCATATTTTTCAATCACTTAGATCAACAAACAGAATCAACAGTTACGAGCTAACATAACAACCATACGGCGTTGTGGAAAAAGGCAGGCGAAACAGGGGGGCAGACGCGAGGTCATTCGCTGGAGAGCGCGGACCGAAGCCTACATCTTGTATTTGCCGAGGTCTTCGTCGTTGAGGCTTTCAAGGTAGCGGCGAAGCTCTTCCGGACTGATCTTGTCCAGAGGATTGGCGGTGATCTTGGAATTCTTCAGTACGATTTCATCCACGAAAATTGGGCAATCCACGCGTAGGGCGACAGCCAGCGCATCAGACGGCCGCGCGTCCACGCTGACCATCTCTCCGCCTCGCTCCAGCCAGATCACCGCGAAGAAGGTGTCATCACGAAGATCGGTGACGACAACGCGGCGGACGTTGGTCTCCAAACCAGTTAGCACGTTGCGGATCAGGTCATGGGTCATGGGACGCGGCGTCGTGACCTTCTCGATCTCCAGGGCAATGGCGTTGGCTTCGTACACTCCGACCCAGATCGGCAGCACGGTGTCGCTGGCAACGTCCTTGAGGATCACGATCGGCATGTTGGTGACCGGATCCATCATCAGCCCGCGAATTGTCATTTCGACTTCCATAGCAACCGTTCGACGATTCTATTCTAGGACCAATTCTCCCAGCAGACTATTGGGAAAACTTGAGGTCACGCGTACGCTGGCATAGGCCCCGGCTTTGAGCGCGACCGGATCGGGAGCAGTGAAATTTAGCGTCTTATTCTGCGAGGTGCGTCCGATGCACTGCCCACGGGCCTCGTTCTTGCCTTCAACCATTACCTCGTGAATCCCGCCTATGTACTTCTGGTTCTGGATGATTTGAATATTGCGCTGGTACTGATTGAGGACATCAAGGCGGCGGATTTTCTCCTCGTCCGGGATAGCATCCTCGAGCGCGAGGGCCGGCGTATTGGGTCGCGGCGAATACTTAAAGGCAAAGATGAGGTCGAAGCCGACTTCATCCACTAAAGCGAGAGACTGCTGGAACTCGGCCTCAGTCTCGCCGGGAAAGCCGACGATGACGTCGGTTGTAATGACGAGATTGCGTTTGGCCGCTTTGATCCAGGAGATGCGCTCCAGGTAATCCTCGCGCCTGTAGAGGCGCTGCATGGCGTCCAGAACGCGGTTGGAGCCGCTTTGTACGGGCAAATGTACGTGATCGCAGAGCGTAGGGACGGCATCCATCGCCTCCACGATGTCGCGGGTAAAATCGCGGGGATGAGAAGTGGTGTAGCGAACCCGGCGAATTCCGGGCACCTCGCCCACCGCCACAAGCAATTCAGCGAAGGAGCGCTTCCCTTCCGGGTCGCGGTAGGAATTCACATTTTGTCCGAGCAGCTGAATTTCGGTGTAGCCGAGGTCGGCGAGCTGGCGGGACTCAGCCAGCACGGAGTCCGATGTCCGGCTGCGTTCCTTGCCTCGCGTATACGGAACCACGCAATAGGCGCAAAACTTGTCGCACCCTTCGATAATGGTGATGTAGGCGCGATGCGGGTTGGTGCGGGCAGTGAACTCGGTTTCGAAGCACTCGTCGGTCTGGCGGTCGTCGAGGCCGGTGGCACGCTTCCCTGCTTCGATCTGCACAAGAAGTTGCGGCAGGTTCCGGTAAGAAGCCGAACCGCATACCAGCGAGACATACGGAGCGCGCTCGAAAATCTTCTCGCCCTCCTGCTGGGCGACACATCCGAGGACCCCGAATTTCTTGCCTTGCTTCTGATATTTTTTATAATCGGACAGGCGGTTAAATACCTTTTGCTCGGCCTTGTCGCGAATCGAGCAGGTGTTGTAAAGGACCAGGTCCGCCTGCTCAACCGTGTCTACGCGGTGGTACCCCTCCTGGACCAGCGTGCCCACGACTTTCTCCGAGTCATGGGCATTCATCTGGCAGCCAAAGGTTTCGAGGTAGAACGATTTCTGGGGCGCATCCGCCATGACGCTAGTATAAGCCCGCGCCTGTCCCTAACCAAAGCTGGAAACCTTGCGAGACCGTGCAGAGGCCCGGCGCGTGCGTCCTGCTACAATTCTCGTTCGCTTTGAAAAGAAAGCCCCGTGGAAGACTGGTGGAAGACTGACTGATGAAGTGTCCGTTTTGCGGATTTGCGGAAGACAAAGTGGTGGACTCGCGCGAGAGCAAAGAGGCGGAGTCCATCCGCCGGCGGCGGGAATGCCTGAAGTGTGGCAAGCGCTTTACCACCTACGAACGAATTGATGAAATTCCCTACATGGTCGTCAAGAAAGACGGCCGCCGCGAAAAGTTCGATCGCCAGAAGCTGCTGAACGGCCTGTTGCGGGCCTGCGAGAAGCGCCCGGTGCCCATCAGCAAGCTGGAACAAATGGTGAACGAGGCGGAATCGTTTGTGATTGAGTCGGTGGAGCGGGAGCGCAAGACCAGCGAAATTGGCGAGCTGATCATGAACCGGCTGCGCCGCTACGACAAGGTCGCCTATGTGCGATTTGCCTCGGTCTATCTGGACTTCAAAGACGTCAAGGAATTCATGGACGAACTGAAAGATTTAATGAAGGCCAAAGAAGTCCCGGAGCAGAAGGCGAAGAAGACCGCTCTCTGAAGCGAAGAAATAAAGTCAGCGACGGCTGAGGCCGAAGGTCTCAACAAGGGTTCAATCCAAAACCGGATACAGGGAGTTTTGTACTCATGAGTCATAAAGTGACGTTGATCGCCGGCGACGGCATTGGCCCGGAAGTGACGCGAGCAACCGTGCGCATTCTGGAAGCCACGGGCGTGAAGTTCGACTGGGAGCCGTTTGATGTTGGCGCCGAAGCTTTCGAGAAGCACAACGAATACATCCCCAAGGCGGCGATCGAGTCCATTGAGCGGACCGGGGTCGGATTGAAAGGCCCGGTTACAACTCCGGTTGGCGGTGGATTTCCCAGCATCAACGTTGCCCTCAGAAAGAAGTTCGAGCTCTACGCAAATTTTCGCCCCATCAAGAATCTTCCGCATATCCCCACGCGCTACCCGGACGTGGACCTCATCATTGTGCGCGAGAACACGGAGAGCCTTTATTCAGGCATCGAGCATGAGGTCGTGCCCGGCGTGGTAGAGAGTTTGAAGATCATCACCGAAAAGGCGTCCACGCGCATTGCGAAATTCACATTCGCTTACGCGCGCAAACATGGGCGTAAGAAGGTCCACGCCATTCACAAGGCGAACATCATGAAGCTGTCCGACGGCCTGTTCCTGCGGTGCTGTCGCGATATTGCCAAGGGCTATCCCGAGGTCACCTACGCTGAACACATCGTGGACAACACCTGCATGCAACTGGTGATGAATCCCTATCAGTACGACATGCTGGTCATGGAAAACCTTTACGGCGACATCATTTCCGACCTTTGCGCCGCGTTTGTGGGCGGGCTGGGATTTGTTCCCAGCGCCAATCTTGGTGACCAGTGCGCGATCTTCGAGGCCGTGCACGGATCGGCGCCCGACATCGCGGGCAAGAATCTCGCCAACCCCACTGCCCTGCTGCGCTCGGCGTTGTTGATGCTGCGCCACCTTGGCGAATTTGACGCGGCCACAAAAATCGAGAGCGGACTGGAACAGGTTTATCGCCATCCCGAAAAGCTCACTCGCGACACCGGCGGCAAGGCCGGCACCAGCGAATTCGCCGACTCAGTGATTGAAGCCATGTCGTTGAGCCCGACCGTGGCCGCTCAACCCTAGCGCCGCGCGCGGCCCCTACACGAGCTGCTAAAATCATGGGTTCCGCATGCTCCCAGAGATTGGCAGGACCGTCCCCATGTCCAAACTACCCGAGCAGTCCGCGCCTTCCTACAATCCAGCACATCACGCATTCGCCATATTTGTGGCATGCGCCACCCTGGTCGTTATCACCGCTGGAGCGCTGGTGACCAGCAACGACGCCGGCCTTTCCGTTCCGGACTGGCCCACCTCCTTTGGATATCTGGTGAAGGTTCCCCCGTTTGTGGGAGGCATTCAATATGAGTGGTCGCATCGCGTTCTGGCCGGAACCACGGTCTGCCTGACACTGGGCATTGCGCTGTGGACGTGGTTTGCCGAGAAGCGACGCTGGCTGCGCTGGCTCGCCGCCGCTGCATTTTCCACCATCATCGTGCAGGCCACTCTAGGCGGAATGACGGTCCTTTTCTTTCAGCCGCCGTGGCTCTCCACCGCGCACGCGACCGTGGCCCAAACGTTTTTCTGCATTGCCGTCTCCATCGCCTTGTTCACCGGACGAACGTGGGTGCATGAGGAACCACAGGTGGAAACGGACACTCGAACTCCAAGCCTGTTCACGCTGTGCAAGTTTTCAATTTTTATCCTGTACGTGCAGCTGATTCTCGGCGGAATGTTTCGTCACCACGGCACGAGCTGGTGGCCTCACGTAGGGAATGCGCCGCTGGTGAGCTTGATTCTGGGATGGACGGCGGTGCGCGCAATTTCACGCCACTCGAACATTGATGCCATACGCAAGCCGGCAATCGCCATGCTGTCGTTGCTGATCGTTCAGCTTTGCCTGGGTTTTGCCGCGTTTGTAACTCGGGTTGCGTGGGGTCGTGATGCGGCCCAGCCGGAAGCACCGATGGTGATTTCCACCGTCCTCCACGTTGCGGTCGGAGCGCTGCTCCTGGCGACCACTGTGGTCCTGACGATCCAGGTGTGGCGTCATCTGAGTGCGACCCGCCAGGCCAGCCCCGCCCCCGTGATCCAGACGGCTTGAATCCGATTCCCGAGGTTTCGAGTAGGGCGATTGACTTGCGTGTACTTCCAACAGTGACCCCGCTCTGCGCCCGGACGCGGAATCGTCGTACACTGGGATCGCGCTTTCATGCTGACGACTAAGGAATCTGAGGCTGCATTGTCTTCCTCTTCATCACTCGCGGAATTGCCCACGCCAACTGGTCCAACGCCGTCGGCGGTGATTTCGGTTGAGAACCTCGTCCACCGCTACGAGCAGCGGACCGCACTCAATGGCGTCAGCTTCGAGGTGCGCCGGGCGGAACTGTTCGGACTGCTCGGACCAAACGGCAGCGGCAAAACCACACTGTTTCGCATTCTTTCGACCTTGATGCTGCCAACTGCCGGCCGCGCCGTCATTCTCGGACACGACGCCGCCATCGATCCCGCCGGGTTGCGCCGCAAGATCGGCGTTGTGTTTCAGGCCCAGAGTGTGGATCCCAAACTAACGGCCTACGAAAATCTTTGGCATCAGGGACATCTCTACGGACTGCGCGGCGCGGCGTTGAAAAATCGTATCCGTGAAATGCTGGGACGCGTCGCGCTTTTGGATCGTGCGAATGAAATTGTCGAGACGTTTTCCGGCGGCATGCAGCGGCGGATCGAGCTGGCCAAAGGCCTGCTGCACGGGCCAGGTGTTCTTCTGCTTGACGAACCGACCACCGGCCTCGACCCCGGTGCGCGGCGCGACCTCTGGCAATATCTGCATGCGCTGCGCGATGAGGAGCAAGTCTCTGTGCTTGTCACCACGCATCTGATGGAAGAAGCCGAACGCTGCGACCGGCTGGCGATTCTGAGCGAGGGAAATCTGGTGGCGTTGGGGACGCCCGCTGAGTTGAAAGGCGAGATCGGTGGAGACATCATCCAACTCGAAGCCCCTCGTGACGCCGAAGAACTCGCCGCTGGCCTGCGCTCGCGCTTTCGCCTGGAGCCTTCCGTCGTTGGTAACTCGGTGCGCCTGGAACGCACCGCCGGCCACCGCTTTGTCACCGAGATTGTTGAGGCGTTTCCAGGGCTGATTCAATCTATCTCGGTCAGCAAACCGTCGCTGGAAGACGTATTCATCCAGCGCACCGGGCACCGGTTTTGGAATGAGCGGCCGGAGCAAACGCCGGAACCTGTAAAGAGCAAGAAGAAGAGGAAGTGAGCGACACTATGTCTGCTACGGGGTTGGCGCGTCCCGGTGTTGCGGCGGTTTCGACTGGCGTATGGCTGCCGGCGTTTACGCTCTGGTGGCGCGAGATCGTCCGCTTCTACCGGCAAAAGGCGCGCGTGGTGGGCGTGCTGGTCTCGCCTTTGCTGTTCTGGGTGGTCATCGGCTCGGGCTTCGGAACAAGTTTTCGCTCCGGCGGGGGAGCGGCGGGTCAGGATTACAGGAACTATTCCTATCCCGGCTTCCTGATTCTGATTGTCCTGTTCACGTCCATCTTTGCCATGATGTCGGTGATTGACGACCGCAAAGAAGGCTTCCTGCTGTCGGTCATGGTCGCACCAGTTCCCCGCTCTTCGATCGTGCTGGGCAAGGTGCTGGGAGGAAGTACGCTGGCGACGATTCAGGGGATGATCTTTCTAGTTTTCGCGCCGCTGGCCGGTGTGCATCTTGGCGTGACTCAGGTGCTGATGGTTTTCGTCGTGGTGTTTCTGATTTCGTTTTCGCTCACCGCGCTTGGATTTGCCATCGCCTGGCCGATGGACTCAGCGCAGGCCTTCCACGCGGTCGTGAATCTGTTTCTGATCCCACTGTGGCTGCTCTCCGGCGCGCTTTTTCCGCTATCCGGGGCTTCAGGATGGATCCGCGCGGTGATGCAGATCAACCCGCTTACCTATGGCGTCGAGGCGCTGCACGCCCTGTTGTATCCTGTTCCCGAAGCGCGGGTGCCCGTGAATTCCATGGCAACACTGCTACTTTTTGCGCTCACCGCGTTTGCATTGTCATTCGTAATGGTCAACCGAAGGACCAACAAGCCTGCTGCCTAGCCGTTCTGCCAACATCCTATGAACAGCCCCTACGCCTACCTGCCTCCACTGATCGCCACGCTCAACGGCGCGAGCGCCGTTTTTCTCCTATTGGGCCGCTGGATGATCTCCCAGGGCAAACGCGACGCGCATAAGTACTGCATGCTCGCGGCATTCTCGTCTTCGACCGTGTTTCTTGCCTGCTACCTTTACTTTCATTACCGCGTTGGCAACGTTCATTTTCTGGGTCAAGGTTGGATTCGACCAGTCTATTTCGCAATCCTCATCACCCACGTTGCCCTGGCTTTTGCGACTGTGCCGCTGGTGCTCGTGACGCTTAGCCGGGGATTGACCGCGCGTTACGACCGCCACCGCCGCATTGCCCGCTGGACTTTCCCCATCTGGCTTTATGTCTCGATCACCGGCGTGCTGGTGTACTTCATGCTTTATCAGTGGTATCCGAACAGCGGCCTGGTCGGCGGGACTGCGATGCAGACCATGCTGCGCTAGCGGAAATATCTGTTTGGGATTTGTCATCCTGAGCGTAGCGGATGGTTCGCGAACGCGGAGCATCTGCGGCGTCGAGCGATCCCTTTCAACAAAAGTTATCCGCGCGGCTCGCAAGGCGTCTTCACCGCCACAGCTTTCGGATCCCTTGATTGATAGCGGCGGCCACTTGTCCTGAAATGGAACGACTGTTGAAATCCTCCCCGAACCTCACCGTTGCTCGCTCCCGCATCTGGTATATTGAAGCCCTGCGAAGGAGTACACCATGGCTGGAAAAAGCGTTAACAAGGTGATTTTGCTCGGCAACCTCGGCAAGGATCCTGAAGTGAAATACACGCCGCAAGGCAAGGCGGTCGCCAAGATCACGGTGGCCACCAATCGAAGCACAAAAGATGCGGCTGGCGCCTGGCAGGACCAAACCGAGTGGCACAATGTCGTCCTCTGGGAGCGCCTGGCGGAAATTGCCGGGGAATATCTCAAGAAGGGCGGCAAGGTCTACATCGAGGGACGGCTCCAGACCCGCTCCTGGGACGACAAGACGTCGGGCCAGAAGAAATATATGACTGAGATTGTGGCCAACGAGATGGTGCTGCTTGGCGGCCGCGGAGAAGGTTCCGGCGGTGGAGAGTATGCCGGCAAATCCCGCTCGGCGGCATCGGCAGGCGGCAACGGGTTCGATCAGAGCATGCCCGAGCCTGAGCCAGCCGGCGCGGCGTCAGGGCCGATTACGGATGACGATATTCCGTTCTAGCCGGAGCGCACATGGAGCCCCGGACGCCCTCGTCCGGGGGCAGCGCAGCTCTCGCGACAAGCCTTTTGTCACTCCCCCGGCCGGACGAGGGCGTCCGCCCTTCCAAGTCAGCCCATGTTACCCCGAACCGCTACAATAGTCGGCGGAGACAAACATGACCGAGCAACTCGCCAGCAAGACCTGCGTCCCCTGTCGTGGCGGTGTCCCAGCGCTCAAAGGCGTAGCACTTCATGCCCTTGGCCAGCAAGTTCCGCAGTGGAGTGTCGTGAACGAGCATCACGTCACGCGCCTGTTCACCTTCCCCGATTTCGTTCAGGCACTCGCGTTTGTAAACAAAGTTGGCGCGCTGGCCGAAGAGCAGGGGCATCATCCCGACATTCTGCTCACCTGGGGCAAGGCCGAGATCACGCTCTGGACGCACAAAGTGGACGGCCTGACCGAAAGCGACTTCATCATGGCCGCGAAGATAGACCAGCTTTCTTAACGGGCAAACGGCTACCGCCCCGCCGGCATTTTCTTTTTCAGGTCGTCTGCAATCTGCGCGCCGTGGAAGCGCCCGTTTTCGATGAATATCTCATTCGTGCGCGACCCCGCAACGATCACGCCCGCCACGTAAATCCCCGCCACGTTGCTTTCCAGCGAGATCGGGTCGCACACCGGGCGGTGTTGTTCGGACGACAGCTCGATACCCATGCTGCGCAGAAAATCGTAGTCGGGATGGTAGCCGATCAGCGCGAAAAGAAAATCATTCTTGATCCGCACCGGGCCGCCAGGTGTTTGAATGACGACATGGCCGTGGCCAATTTCCCGCACGCTGCTGTTGAAGTGGGCGGTAATCTCGCCCGCCTTGATACGGTTCTCAACGTCGGGCTTGATCCAATACTTGACGTGATGGTGCAACTGCGTCGCCCGATGCACCAGGGTCACGCGCGCCCCATGCCGCCACAAGTCCAGCGCCGCCAGAGCCGCGGAATTCTTCCCTCCGATCACCACCACGTCGCTGTCAAAATACGGATGCGGCTCGCCATAGTAATGCGAAACCTTGGGCAGGTCTTCACCGGGGATGTCGAGCTTGTTCGACAGATCGTAGTATCCAGTGGAAACGATGAGCTTGCGCGCGTGGAAATCATGGATGCCGCCGGCGCGGTCGGTCGCACATATCGTGAAGTTCCCATCTTTTCCCGAGACCGTCCTCACCCACATGTATTGCCGGATGTCGAGTTCGTAGTGCTCGCTCACTTTGCGGTAGTACTCGAGTGCTTCTTCGCGCGAGGGCTTCTGTTGCGCCGTGGTGAACGGAATGTTGCCAATCTCCAGTAACTCCGGCGTGGTGAAAAACAGCATGTTCGCCGGATAGCGAAACAGCGAGTTCACCAGACAGCCCTTGTCAATCACAATGACGCGGAAACCAGCCTTCTGGGCGTCAATCGCGCAGGCCAGCCCGGTCGGGCCCGCGCCAATCACCAGCACGTCGGCGTGCATCGGCGGGGCGGCCAGCGGCTTCGTCTGGGGCTGGGTGGACAGGCCTTCGATCATGACAGATTCAGGCATGGATGCACAGAAACAAGCGATGCTGGGCGGAGATGTAAGGCGAATCGGAAACGCTGATTCTAGCATGTGGGGAGTTACCGCGATCTACATGCAGTCCACAGACAATGTGGAATCCACCACCAACGTTTTGTCATTCCGACCGGAGCGAAGTGAAACGAGCGGAGTGGAGGAACCTGTTTTTCCGCGGTTCCATGCAGAGAACGGTTCAATTCAGGAAGGCGAGTTCGCAGCCGCCAAGGACGCAGGTCTCACTTCGCGTTCGATGGTGCGGGACCACTTGTCCTGCGCGACTTCCAGATCGTACGCAGATTGAAGATTGAGCCAGAAAGCCGCGCTGGTGTTGAAATACCGGGCCAGCCGCAATGCCGTGTCTGGCGTAACACCGCGGCGCTCGTGGACAATCTCAGCAATGCGGGTCACCGGAACGCGAAGATCAAGCGCCAGCCGGTTCATGCTGAGACTCAGCGGCTCCATGAACTCGGTGCGGAGAATTTCGCCGGGATGGATGGGTGGAAGAAGTTTTTCTGGCTTCGCCATAGATGCCCCTAGTGATAATCCACGATCTCAACCTCATACGCATTTCCATCTCGCCAATGGAAGCACAGCCGCCACTGATCGTTGATCCGAACGCTATATTGCCCTCTTCGGTCGCCATGCAACGCTTCCAATCGGTTTCCCGGCGGAGCGGCCAGGTCGCGCACTTCCGTCGCACTATCTAGTTGCCGAAGCTTCCGTCGCGTTATACGCTCGATTGCCTGGAAGCGCCGGCTCGGAAGCCGATGGTGAAGTCGCTCGGTTTCCGTGCAGCGGAACGACTTAATCACGGATCCAAGCATATTACGTACAACGTATAACGTCAAGCGTAAAAGCAGGATTCGAGGGTAGCGAGCGGGTTCTGGCCACACCTCAGGTGGCCGAAACGATCCAAACGGTTGCCCGTTTGACAGGCCACGCGCAATTGAAATCTCCCGGATTTATCACGGTGCGCAGGATTGGCCATGAGACTCCCGGCTCAAGCAGGGACTCGCGTCAAGCAGATTCGAGCGATGGACGTATAATGTGTGGTTCCTTAACCGCTAATGCCCACTCGCACCGAATCCGACAGCATGGGGCAGATCGAAGTCCCCGCCCACGTCTATTGGGGCGCGCAGACCCAGCGTTCACTGCACCATTTCAACATCGGCCGCGACACCATGCCACCCGAACTGATCCGCGCTTTCGGCATCCTCAAGAAGGCCTGCGCGCTGGTCAATCAGGACTTGGGCAAACTGCCCGCCGACAAGGCCGCGCTCATCGCCCAGGCTGCCGATGAAGTCATCTCGGGCAAGCTAAACGACCAGTTTCCTCTCCGCATCTGGCAGACCGGCAGCGGCACCCAGACCAACATGAACGCCAACGAGGTCATCTCCAACCGCGCCATCGAGATCGCGGGCGGCCCGCTTGGACGAGAAATGATGGGATCGAAGAAGCCGATCCATCCTAACGACCACGTCAACATGTCGCAGTCGTCCAACGACACGTTCCCGACGGCGATGCACATTGCCGCCGCCGACCGTGTGAAGCGCACCCTTATTCCCGCCATCGCTAGCGTCCGCGACGCCATCGCCGCCAAGGCAAAGGAATTCAACGATGTGGTCAAGATCGGCCGCACCCACTTGCAGGACGCCGTCCCGCTCACCTTCGGTCAGGAGTTTGGCGGCTGGGCCAGCCTGCTCGACCGCGACATCAAGCGCCTGGAGCAGGTTCTCGATGGCCTTTACGATCTCGCCATCGGCGGAACGGCTGTTGGTACCGGCCTGAACGCGCATCCGGAGTTTGCCGAGCGCGCGGCAAAAAAGATCGCCGAACTGACCGGACTTCCCTTCCGCTCGCATCCCAATAAGTTCGCCGCGCTCTCGGCGCACGATGAACTTGTGTTTGCGCAAGGCGCGCTGGAAACCCTGGCCGCATCGTTCATGAAGATTTCCAATGACATTCGCTGGCTGGCGTCAGGCCCGCGTTGTGGGCTGGGAGAACTCTCCATCCCGGAGAACGAGCCTGGATCTTCCATTATGCCCGGCAAGGTCAATCCCACGCAGTGCGAGGCCATGACCATGGTCTGCGCGCAGGTTCACGGCGCGACGGCTGCCGTCGGATTCGCGGGATCACAAGGCAATTTCGAGCTCAACGTCTACAAGCCAGTCATCATTTACAACTTTCTGCACTCGGTCACGCTGCTCAGCGACGCCTGCCACGGCTACGTCGAGTTCATGATCAACGGCATCGAAGTGGACCGCGCCAAAGTGGACTGGTACGTCAAGAACTCGCTGATGCTGGTCACCGCGCTTGCGCCCAAGGTCGGTTACGACAAGGCCGCGAAAATCGCCCACACCGCACACATAGACCACTCCAGCCTGCGCGAAGCGGCGTTGAAACTCGGCTATCTCACTGGCGAAGAATTTGACAGCGCAATGCAGCCGGAGAAGATGACGCGACCATGACCAACACATCCGCTTGCGCTCACCCCACCGAGATGATCCCTACTCTGGAAGAGTTAGTGGCAGGTATTACCGCAGAGCACTGCTACGACGAGATTGCTACTGGACCCGAACGAGCGAGAGAAATGGTTGAGTGGGAACCTTCGGCCGTTTCCTAAACAACTACTTCTTCACCAGGCTCGAATGGCTCGCGACGCACTGCCAACGCCCGTTCTCATAGAACCAAGTGTCGGTGAAGCGTCCGGCATGGTCGTACGGCTTGCCCTGATAAGTGCCCTTCATACGATAGCTGCCTGTGACCACGGCGGCATCGTGAAAGAGCCGCACCTTCACGTCGTCAATGTTCATGACGCTGAGCTTGTACTGGGGATCATGAATATCGGCCAGAAACTTCTCTTTGTCGCTGACATCGCCGTCGTATTCAGTGTCTACGAAACGATCTGAAACCAGTTCCTGCAGCGCCTTGGCGTCGCGATTAACCTGGGCTTCGTTCCACATGTGTTCCAGGACAAGCAGTTTGCTCTCAGTTTCGGATGACTGGGCGGAGAGATGCGACAGCGGCAGCATTCCAAACAGAACGGAAATGAGAAGCAAACGTCGCACTTCGCTGGTGATCTCCTGGGACCGGACGCGGATCGCCCGGCATGTTCCAGAAAACGTTAGCACCCTGCGGTCGCGGTTCTCCAGCGGAATTGTCATCCGGAAGTTACGGCGGTCACGGGATATGGGCCGGACGGGGCGGTTTTCGCGACAGGTGCGCGACTACCTAATACGACCAGCGCAGCAACGTCGCCCCCACCGTAAACCCCGCACCCACTGAGGCCAGCAAGACGAGGTTCCCCTTCTTCAGCTTGCCTTCCTCGATGGCCGTGTTCATCGCCAGAGGAATGGTACCCGCGGTGGTGTTGCCGTAGTCCTGAATGTTGATGATGATTTTCTCCAGCGGCAGCCCCAGTCGCTCCGCCGTTGCCATGATGATGCGGCGGTTGGCCTGGTGAGGAATGAAGCAGTCAATATCGGACGCCTTCACACCGTTGCGCGCCAGCAGTTTCTCGCAGACCTCGGTCTGTTTGCGCACCGCGAACTTAAATACCTGCTGTCCATCCTGATGGACATAATGCATTCGCTTGTCCACCGTTTCGTGGGTTGCCGGATTCAGACTGCCCCCGGCGGGCATATTCAGAAAGCACGCGCCCGATCCGTCCACTTCGTGAATAAAATCAATCAGCCCCGTTTCGTCATCGGAAGGTTCCAACACGACCGCCCCAGCCCCGTCGCCAAAGATCACGCAGGTGGCGCGATCGGTGTAGTCAATGATCGAAGACATGGTATCGGCGCCGATCACCAGCACGCGTTTGTGCGCTCCGCTAGCAACGTATTGCGCCCCGGTCTGCAGCGAATAGAGAAAAGCCGAGCACGCCGCCGACAGATCCATGCCCCAGGCGCCATGCGCGCCCAGTTTGTTCTGCACCAGGCAGGCCGTCGCGGGAAACAACATGTCGGGCGTCACCGTGCCCACGATGATCACCTCCACGTCCGCCGGCGACATGCCTCGCAGGGCCAGCGCTTTGCGCGCCGCCTCTGTCGCCAGATCGCTGGTGGCCACGCCCTTATCCACAATGTGGCGCTGGCGGATGCCCACCCGGTCCATGATCCAGTCGTTATTGGTGTCTACAAGTTTTTCCAGGTCGGCATTGGTCAGCAGGCGCGGGGGCACGTATGCGCCGAGCGCCGAAATCTTGGCTCTACGAAGCGTGGGTTGGTTCAACGAAGTCTGGCTCAACGAGATCTCCTGAGTAAACAGAACTCAGTATTGTGAAGGATTGCGGCGCGAATGTCTAACACCCGTGTTCGCCGGTTCGTGGACCATCACGGCGTCATCCCGCCGCCCCGCGTATTCAGCAGCGGGACGAGGGACCTCTCGGCGAGAACCTCAGCCATTTGATCCCGACTGCGCCACCATCCCCGACAAATCCTCAGGCAACCTGATGCGCAGACTCGTGGGCCATCCATTCGCGGATAAAATTCGGACATGCGACCAGCTCAAACTCCCGCTCCTCGCCCTTCATCAGATAGAGGAGCGCCTCGCGGTCCATCTCGACCAGCCCTCCCAGGTCCAGCACAACCCAAAGCTCGCAATCCGCCGCCGCTTGCACCAGTCGGTCCAGATACGCGAGATGGCCGTGAAACAGTTTTCCAGAAACGCGAATGGTGACGGAAGGAATTGCGGAACCTGCGGACACACCGTGCATGTTGCTCCTCGCCGGCTGCGGCAGCTTGCTAGTGCCGCGAGCCCTACTCACAGTAGATGCGGGAGAGGAACCGTTCTTGCGTAAAGAGTGGTAAACAGCGAGGAATGATTTGGTCTTGAACTATCGAGTGGAAAAAAGTCAGGCACCGGCGGCCCACTGCACACGAAAGAGCTCGTTACCGTTGCTTCCTTCCGGACCTGGCGGGGTTGGCGAGAAAACGTCGCGTAGGACCGATGCCTGACTGCATATTTTAGCATTCTTGTCCGCGGGCTGAGCGTCCGCCCGCTGTGCCGACCGCACTCTAACCTGACAGTCCAATTCCCGGCATGTGACTTTCGATGCAAGATTTGCTCGCGCAATCCTTCCCTTCTGCAGCGCTCTCAACAACAATGAACCTAGCACCCATGTCGTCCACCGCACACTTCCCGACGGATCGCAGGCGAGCGCCCGAACCCCGGCGCGATTTCGATCAATACTTCACAATTAGTCTCTATCTGCTTGTTTTGTCGGCTTTTGTGGCTCTTGTCGTTAGCGGGGGCGTGGGGCTTGTCGCAGCCGTTCTCGCAGGTACCGCGTTCGTTGTGCGCGGCCTCCAGTTTGTCCGTCGCGACCCAACTTTGCTGTCCGAGCGCTGGACCACGCTCGCCGCCATCGCTTACTTCGCATTTTTTGTCGCCGACTATTTTTTCCTTTCCCGCAGCTTCCTTCCGCCGGTCGTACATCTGGTTCTCTTCGCCGTCCTCATCCGGCTGTTCACTTTGCGTCGTGAGCGGGACTTCGTGACCTTGGCAGTGCTGGCCTTCCTTATGATCCTGGCTGCTGCCATCTTCACCGTGGACAGTTTGTTCCTGCTCTGCTTCGCGCTTTTTCTACTGCTGGCCGTGGTCACCTTTGTCCTGATGGAGATGCGCCATTCCCAGCGCAGCAGCGTCTTTCCGGCCAATACGTCCGCATCCGACATCCGCCGCCTCCCCGCCCTGCTCGCTCGGCTTGGCCCGGCGATCATGTTGCTGGTCTTGCTGACCTCGGCCGGAATATTTTTCCTGCTTCCCCGCCGCTCCGCCGGATATCTCGGCGCGTACTCGTTTGGCAGCGACCTCTCTACCGGATTCAGCGACAAGGTCCAACTCGGCCAGATCGGGCGCATCCAGCAGTCCGACGCCGTGGCCATGCCCATTCAGATCGAAGGTGATACTTCCGGCAGTCACGATCTCTATTGGCGTGGCATTTCGCTTTCCCAGTTCGACGGAACCAACTGGTCCAATCCTGACCGGATCAGCGGTCAACCCATCGGCGCTTCGCTGGGTGCAACTTTCGACATTCCCGGCTACGGCAGCAGCCGTTCGTCCCTTATCCCTGGCCCCGCGCGCATGATTCATTACCGGGTGTTGCTAGAGCCGATCGGCACCAATGTATTTTTCACCGCCCCGTGGATCAAGCGCATCAAGGGCCCTTACCGGGGAGTGTTCGTGGGCCGCGACGGCACTGTCAGTAATGTGGACGCCGACGGAATCAGCCGCTACGAAGCTGATTCCGATCTCAGCGCGCCGTCCGTCGAGAAGCTTCGCTTTACCGATACGTCAGGCGGCGTTCCGATTTCTCCCCTCTACCTGCAATTGCCAGCTCTCGACCCACGCATCCCGATTCTTGCCGCCAGCATCACCCAGTCCGCCTCCAGTTCCTATGACAAGGCTGCCCAGTTGCAGGACTATCTCCGGACCCACTACGGCTACACCCTCCAATTGCCAACTCAGCCGGTGAAAGACCCGGTCGCAAACTTCCTGTTCGAGCGCAGGCAGGGGCACTGCGAATACTTTGCTTCTTCGATGGCCGTCATGCTGCGGTCGCTCGGTATTCCTTCCCGCGTGGTCAACGGATTTCACGGCGGCGAGTTTAATCAGATCACCAGCGACTACATCGTCCGCGCGCGTGACGCTCATTCCTGGGTCGAAGCTTACTTTCCCGGCGAAGGCTGGGTCACGTTCGATCCCACGCCGGCCGGCTCCTCCGGAACTCATTCTCTCGGACGCATCGCGCTCTATCTCGACGCCATGTCCTCGTTCTGGCGCGAGTGGGTGGTCAGCTACGACAGATCTCACCAGCTCGTCCTCGGACAAACCGCACTTCAGAACGGACAGAACCGATGGCAAGAACTGCGGCGCTGGAGCCGGCATCAGTATCAAGCCATGCTTTTCTGGGCGAAGCGGTTCCAGCAAAACACGTTGTGGAGTCAGGCCGGAGCGTCTGGATTCGTAGCCAGCTCTTCGAAGACAGCGGGCATGATCGTCGGGCCGTTACTGCTTCTTATGTTCGCTGGAATTCCGGGTTGGATGGTTTGGCAGCGCACGCGGCAGCGGAGGATAGCGCGTGACCCTTCTCACGCAGCAGCCGTTTGGTACACGCAGATGACTCGCACCCTCGCCCGGCGTGGCCACCCAAAGCCAGCCACGCTGACCGCTCAAGAGTTTGCTCTGGCGATTCCCGACCGGCGACTGCAAGCCCTGGTCACAGATTTTACGGATACCTATCTAGCGGCCCGCTTCGGCTTGTCTGCCGACGACGCGCGAAAGCTTCCGGAATTATTGCAAGCGATCAAACACACCGCACGCGCTTGAGCGTGGGATAGAACTGGACGAACGTGTGCTCCACCGCTGCGTGGGCTTCGTGGCAGGTGGTACAGGGATTTCCTTTCACTACTTCTGCACCGGTGCTGCCATCTCCTTCTTGTACGGGGCACTGAGCGTGCCCTTGCCCTCAGCGATGGGCAGCAGCGTCGGGTAGAACTGGACAAACGTGTTGTCCACCGCCGCGTGATCGGCGTGGCAGCCATAGCAATCCATATTGGTTGGCACCATCTTGGCGGTCTTGGCGTCACCGAAGATGAAGAAGGCCCACTTCCCCGGAAAGCGGGTCTCGTCCTTCACGTGCGCCTCGATCCCTGTGATCTCGGTGCTCTGATAGTTGCCCTTCTGATTGATCGAGCCTTTGCCCTGGGCCATGCGGCCCTCGAGAATGAGCACGGTTTTGTCGGGCCAGCTTCCCGTCTCAACAAATGCCTTGTATGCCTCAGGATTCACAAAAACGTTGTCGAACATGTGGTGCTCCATCTGCATCGCGTTCGGACTGTAGCTCATGTCGAATCCGGTAGTCAGGTACACCCACTGGCGATAGTGCTCGGGTAACTTGAGCTGGGCGTCGGTGGTATATTCCGGCCCCGAGCTCGGCAGCGTTGGGGATTGACGGAAGGCGGCCGAGGACACTAGAACCATCAGACCGAGCAGCACGACTGTCGTTTTGTTGATCATTCTGGCAGTATCATGCCGCGCGCTTCCGAGGGCCAGCCCGCTCACTGCAGAGGGCTGGTGATTCGCTGCATTGTTGCCACCTCCGGCAGAGCCGTAGAATACGATGTCCTATGGACTCGACCCGCCTGCGCCGCGAATCGCCACGATGGTTCTGGATTACGGCGATCTGGTGCCTTGTCGGGCTGTTCGATGCGACTCAGACCGTCGTCGTCATGCGTGCCGAAGGCATGCACCACGCCTGGGTCTACCTGTTCGTGACCCTGCTTCTTTCGTGGCTGCCGTGGGTATTGGCGACGCCGCTCGTGTTACGCCTGAGGCGTCAATGTTCTGCGGCACGATGGACGCCCCTCGCCACCGGTGGCGCGCACCTCGCAGTCTGCGCCACCGTAGGTCTGGTTTCTGCCGCTTGGATTGCCTGGCTGGAAGAGTTGCTGAACCCGTGGGCCAAGACTCCGTGGCCGGAGCCGTTTGCGCATCTCTGGCTACACAAGTTCTACAACAGTCTGCTCGCGGACCTGATCCTTTACGGCGGCATCCTGCTAGTCGGCCATATGCTGGACTCCCGTGAGCGCTCGGCCTTTCAACAAACGGAAACCGCGCGCCTGAATGAGCAGCTGTCAAAGGCGCAACTAAGCGCCCTTCGCAGACAAATCGAGCCGCATTTTCTGTTCAACACGCTCAATATGATCGCTGGCCTGGTCCGCGAAAAAAGAAACGATGCGGCCGTCACCATGATTGCAGGGTTGAGCGACTTTCTGCGCCGTGTCGTGGAAGACTGCGACCGGCAACAAGTAACCTTGGCGGAGGAATTGGAATTCACGCAAAAGTATCTGGACATACAGAAGGCGCGATTTGCGGAACGACTTCAGTTCAGCGTGGATGTCCCCGATGAATTCAGGCCAGCTCAAGTCCCGAGCCTGATTCTGCAGCCAATGGTCGAAAATGCCGTCAAACACGGTATCGCAAAACGAGTCCAGGGAGGCGCCATTCGGATTGCGGCAGTTCGTTCCAACGGCATCCTCACGCTCCGCGTCTATAACGACGGCCCCAGCCTGTCCGCAGGCTGGGAACATCATCACTCCGGAATCGGAATCTCGAACGCGCGTACTCGACTGCAAGGCCTGTACGGAGACGCATTCGAGTTGAGCATGCGGAATCAGGCGCCGGACGGTGTGGAAGTATCACTTTCCGTACCCTTCGTTCCCCTCCCCGTCATTTCCCGGCGGCCCAAGGAGTGAGTTGTGCGTCTGGAAGAACGATCCACAAAAATACGCACTCTCGTCGTGGACGACGAACCCCTCGCTCGCAGCAACGTTGTCGTGCTATTGCGGCTTGATCCGCAAATTGAGGTCGTCACCGAATGCTCTTCTGGCACGGAGGCACTGGCACAGATACGCCGCACGAAGCCAGACCTGGTCTTTCTTGACGTGCAGATGCCCGAATGTGACGGCTTCGACGTGCTGGAAATGCTGGGTAAGGCTGATTTGCCTGCCGCCGTTGTCTTCGTGACCGCATACGATCAATACGCGCTGCGGGCCTTCGAGGCGGGGGCGCTCGATTACCTGCTGAAGCCATTCGACAATGCTCGCTTCAAGCTGGCTCTCGACCGTGCCAAAGAAAGAATCACGCGCGGCCAGGACGTGCCAAGAGAATTCGAGCGCTTGGCCATCAAGAGCGCCGGGCAGGTCTCGTTCCTGAAGCTCTCCGAGATTGATTGGATTGAGGCGGCCGACTACTACGCATGCCTGCACGTTGGGCCACGAACACACCTGTTGCGCCGTAGCATGTCGGAACTTGATCAGGAATTGGATCCGGCCTGTTTTTGTCGCATTCACCGGTCCACCATCGTGAACCTCGATCGGGTCCGAGGTCTAAGACTCAACGAAGACGGGGAATACGAGGTGTTGCTCGAAAACGGTATCAGACTCCGTTTAAGCCGAAGCTACCGCAAACAAATCCAATCCCGGATGCGCGTTCGGGTTCGAACTGCCTCTGACCCATTGCGCTTCAGCGATCTAAGCTAGAAGTGCCACACCACGCCCGCGCCCACAAAAAAATTGTGCTCCCGGCTCTTCCCCGTTGTGGCCAGGGGAAAATTCGGCTCTCCTGACCAGAAATCGCGCGCCTCGCCACGCAGGCTATAGCGACGCCAGATTCTTACATCCAGTCCAATGCCCGCTTCAAACACTCCGGTCATGGCCGACTTTCCTGGGTTGGTGCCACCGTAAAGCAGTTGCTTGTCCTGGCTGAACCGGCCCAGACCGCCGCCAACACTCACCCACGGCGAGATGGCCGTAGTGGGAAATACGTTGAACCGCACTCCCGGCGTCACAAAGAATGAGCGATATCCAGTCGGCACCACATTCTGGCCGGAGTTCAAGTCCTGATCAAAATTCAGCGCAAATGGCACTTCTCCGGACAGAGACCAGAGCTGAGTTCCGCGCAGGTAACGCGCATAGTCAGCTTCCAGGGTGAACCCTTTACCGGACCGCACAAACGGGTTGATGCATCCGCCGCACTGAATGCCTTGATCGCTCACAAACGTTCGTCCGGCCAGCCCGGCCAACTCGTTTTTTTCGTCCTGGGCGTTGGCAAACACTCCCAGCGCGGAGACCGCTGCCAGGATCGCAATGCAAAATCGTTTCCCAGACATTCATTCCCCCCTGAGGAAGAGCGCTACGCCAAATTTTATAGCTTGACCAGACTAGCCTAGCATGGCCGCCCCGGTTTGCAATCAGGAGATGCTGCATTACTTGGTGCATCCCCTTGTTCCTGGTTTGATCCAAAGACCCGGGAACAAGGGTTATCAAGATGATAAAATCAAAACAACGATGACTTTGGCCACCTCAACAGTTGCTGCCGAGAAACCGGCGAACGAAGCTCCCCGACCTCCTCAAAAAGTCGGCTTCGTCAGCCTGGGATGCCCTAAGAACCTGGTGGACAGCGAGGTGATGATGGGCTTTCTCGCCCGCGCGGGCGCGGAACTCACGGCGCGCGCCGAAGACGCCGATATTATCGTCGTCAACACCTGCTCGTTCATCGAGACTGCCCAGCAGGAGTCGGTGGACACCATCCTCGAAATGGCCGCGCTCAAGACCTCGGGCAAGGCCCGCAAGTTAGTGGTCGCCGGATGTCTGGTCGAGCGCTTTCGCAACGACATTCGCAAGAATATCCCCGAAGTGGACGCCGTTGTCGGCACCGGAGAGCTTGAACAAATTCTCGCCGCGACCGGTATTTCCCCGGCCGTGCCCGCACCTTCGTCGTTTGTGCAGATTCTTCCCTCCCGTGCAGAAGGCGACGCCCGCGCCCAGCAGGGACGATTCTCGCGCGAGACCTGGGACGGCGCCATCGCCGATCTGCCCAACTATCTCTACACCGACGACACACCGCGCCTGCTTACCACGGGGAAGGTTTCGGCTTACATCAAAATCGCGGAAGGCTGCGACCATCCCTGCTCGTTCTGCATTATTCCCCAGCTGCGCGGCAAGTTTCGCTCCCGGCGCTTTGAGTCCGTGATTGCCGAGGCCGAACGGCTCGCCCAGCAGGGCGTCCGCGAGATCACGCTCATCGGACAGGACACCACCTGCTACGGTGAAGAATTCGGACTGAAGGACGGACTGGCTGACCTACTCGCCCGCCTGGCGCGCATCGAAGACCTGCGCTGGATTCGCTTCCTCTACGCCTATCCCAACAAGATCACCGGAAAACTTCTCGATACCATCGCCGCCCACGAAAAAATCTGCTCCTACATGGACGTGCCGCTGCAACACGCTTCCGCTTCCCTGCTGAAGCGTATGAAACGCGGCGGCGGCTCGCAGGTATTCCTGCGCTCCATCGAAAAGATGCGCCGCACGATCCCCGACCTGACCCTACGGACTTCTTTTATCGCCGGATTTCCCGGCGAGACCGCGGAGGAGTTCAACGAGCTTTGCGAATTCGTGCAGGAGGCCCAGTTTGACTGGATGGGCGTGTTCGCATATTCCGATCAGGAAGGCGCGGGCGCCTATGCGCTCGGCGACAAACTGCCGGGCCGCGAAATCGAACGCCGCCGCAACCGGCTCATGGCCATGCAGCAAAAAATCAGCCGCAAAAAGAAACAAACACTCATCGGCAAAGAGTTCGATCTCTTGCTCGAAGGCACATCCGAGGAGTCCGATCTGCTGCTCGAAGGCCGCACCGCCATGCACGCTCCTGAAATTGACGGCAAAGTGCTGGTCAACGACTTTCCCGAGCACCTGACGCCGGAGCCAGGCAGATTCTACCGCTGCCGCATCACCGAAGCCCACGACTATGACGTGGTCGCGACCATTGTGGAGTGAAACAGCCTGTGCCCCCGAAAAAACAATCTCTCCGTTGTCCCATCTGCCGCAAGCCGGCAGTAAAGCCCTCGCCGGACTTCCCGTTCTGCAGCGACCGGTGCCGCACTATTGATCTTGGCAAGTGGGCCAGCGGAGCTTATGTCATTCCCGTCCATGACTCCGATCTCGATGCCGCCGATCTGCCTGCGCTGCTTCCCGGCGGCTCTGATCAATCTGATCAAGAAGATGAATAAATACAGCATGACTGCTTCGCAACAATGACGGAACCCACGCATCCTCGCGCGCCCCTCTGGGCTGAATTAACGGCTACATTTTTCGGCATTGGTCGCATCAGGCCCGGCCCCGGGACCTGGGCGTCAGCGGCCACGGTGGGGCTGTGGGCGATTCTGGCGAGCTTTCTTCCACCTTCGGTCCGTTGGCCGGTCGCACTGTGCCTCGCCCTTTTGATCACGCTTGTTGGAATCGCGGCCTCGAATTCCGTCGTTCGCGCCACCGGCCTCAAAGATCCGCAAATCGTCGTCATTGACGAGGTCGCCGGACAGCTGATTGCTCTCATCGCCGCGCCGCTGTCCTGGCAATGCCTGCTGGCAGGACTTATACTTTTTAGAGCGTTCGACATTCTCAAACCGCCACCGATCCGCCAACTGGAGGCCCTGCCCGACGGTTGGGGCGTTATGCTTGACGATGTTGCCGCCGGCGCGCTGGCTTTCCTGGTCCTGCAAGCTCTGGTTCATTTTCACGTGTTGCGATAAAGTTTGAGCACACCCCATGTCAGCCAGCCTCACTCCCGGAAAGATCGCCGATGGTCAACCGCAGATTGATAGCGTCTCGCCGTCGCTTGCTCTGCCGGGTGGTGAGATACGGTTGACCGGCCGCTCCCTCACCCCGCCCGCCTACCACCGCCCCGTAGTTCGTTTCGGCAGTGCTGAGGGCAATGTGGTTTCCGGATCGAGCCGCTCCATCGTTACCCAGGTCCCCGACGACGCCGGACCGGAAGTGCTGGTGCTCTCCAACGGCGTCAGCAGCAACGCGTGTCCGGTCGCCGTGGCCACCCTGACCGCCGAGGGTCTCCATCCCGTCGCCAGCCCTGCCGTGGATTCCGCCGGCAATATCTACACCACATTCTCCGGTTCGCGCGGCCAGAAGGTCCCAGTATCAATTTTCAAGATTGACGCGACCCGCACCGCCCAGCCTTTCGTCACCGACGTGATGAACGCCACCGGCCTCGCCATGGACCGCAAAGGCCTGCTCTACGCGTCCTCGCGCTATGACGGAGCGGTTTACCGCATCTCGCATGCCGGCGGAGTGTCCACCTATGCCGAGGGCCTTGGCGTCGCCACCGGGATCGCTTTCGATCGCGATGGCAATCTCTACGTCGGCGACCGCACCGGCACCATCTTCAAAATCGGCACCGACCAGCAGGTGTTCGTCTTCGCCACACTCGAGCCCAGCGTCGCCGCCTACCATCTCGCCTTCAGCCCGCAGGGTGATTTATTCATCGCCGGCCCCACCACTTCCAGTCACGAAGCGGTCTATCGCATTGACCCGGCCGGTACCGTCCATACGTTCTACCGCGGCCTCGGACGCCCGCAGGGCCTGGCCTTCGACGCGGCCGGAAATTTGTATGTGTCTGCGTCACTTTCAGGCCGTCGCGGCATTGTTCGCATCACCCCGGAAGGCGAACCCAGTCTCGCAGTCGCGGGCCACCAAATCGTCGGACTCGCCTTCGCCCCCAACGGCGACATGGTCCTCGCCACCACCGGCGAGATCTACACTTTAGCCAGCGGCATCGCCGGATTGCAGCTTCCGCCGGGCTAGGACATTTCAAACTCAAGTGGGGACAGCCGCCCCCGGCTGTCCGGTCGAGCGCAAGCTCGACAAAAAACTCTCTCAGTGGAATGAATCCTGCGAATCGAACCGGGTTCCCACTGAAAGCTAACACCTGCCCCTCTTACCCTGCCCCCTCAAATAACGCTAAACTCTAATTCGTGAACGCCGAGATCATCGCCGTTGGCTCCGAGATGCTCACCCCCTTCCGCTCGGACACCAATTCCCTGTACCTCACCGAACAGCTCAACCGCCTCGGCGTCGAGGTCACGTTCAAAAGCATTGTCGGCGACAACTTTTCGCAACTGGTGGCTGCGGTGCAGCATGCCATGTTCCGCTCCGGCGTCATCGTGTTCAGCGGCGGCCTGGGCCCTACAGAAGACGACCTCACCCGCGAAGCCGTTGCCGAAGCGCTCGGCCTCAAGCTGGAGCGCGATCCCGAAATCATCGCTCAACTGGAGCGCCGCTTCGCCGCCCGAGGCTGGAAGATGAGCGCCAACAACGTCAAACAAGCCGACGTCATCGAAGGCGCGACCGTGCTGCTTAATCCCAACGGTACCGCCCCCGGGCAGTGGCTCGCCGGAAATTTTGATGGCCGCAGCCACATCCTGCTGCTTCTGCCCGGCCCTCCGCATGAACTCAAGGCGATGTTTGAGTCGGAATGCGTCGAGCGCCTGCGCGCCAAACTGCCTCCGGCGTTCATCGCCACGCGGGTGCTTAAGGTCGCCATGCTTGGCGAATCGCACGTGGACCAGCGCGTTGCTCCCATCTACAAGCGCTACAGCGACGTGCAAACCACCATCCTCGCCGCCGCCGGAGAAATCCAGCTCCACTTCTACTGCCGCGCCGCCGACGCCGAGGCCGCACAGGCGCGCGTGGACGAAGTCGCGGGCCTCGTCGAGGACGAACTGGACGATGCCGTCTATTCCCGCGACGGCGAGTCACTGGAACAGATCGCCGGATACTTTCTGCAAATGCGCGGCGCGACCCTTGCCGTCGCCGAGTCCTGCACCGGAGGCCTGCTCGCCCAGCGCATCACTTCCGTCAGCGGCAGCTCGCGATATTTTCTCGGCGGCGCTCTGGTGTATTCCGACGAGATGAAGACCGAACTCGCCGGTGTTCCCGCCGACATGATCGCCCGCCACGGCGCGGTCAGCCGCGAAGTCGCCGCCGCGCTCGCCGAAGGCATCCGCTATCGCTGCGATTCCACGCTCGGCGTCGGAATCACCGGCGTCGCCGGCCCCACCGGCGGCACCGATGCCAAGCCCGTCGGCCTTGTCTACCACGCGCTCGCCGGGTTAGATGGCACGGAAGTGGTCGAACGCCAATTTCCCGGCGACCGCAACCGCATTCGCTGGTTTGCGTCCCAGATGGCGCTCGACATGATCCGCAGAAAACTGATGTAAGTCCATGCCGCTCTTCTTGCAGATAAGGCAAGCTCTGTAATTTGTGAGGATCCCATCTCTAGCGTTCGTCTTGTCATCTTGAGCGAAGTCAGTGCTTCGCGAATGCGAAGCCCCGGCGTAGCCGAAAGATCCCTCGCAACTGCAACGCAGAGGGTCCCGAATAATCTTTTCATCGCGTCCTTCGCGGGCTTTCTTTGCGATCTTTGCCGTCAAAGGCTTTTTCCCTGAAAACCTGGTAGTGGTGCAATTTGAATTTCTGATGACGTTTTCGCTCGCCGATGGCGTCATCCTGCGCGTAGCCGTTCTTCAGGCGGAGCGAAGGATCTCTGCTACGACGCTTGTGTACCACGGGAGATCCCTCGGCCCGCTGGTAAAAACGCGGGCTCTTCGGGATGACGCCTTGTGAGCTTTAGAGTTCAAACTGTACCACTACCGAAAGCGCCTCCCCTTGACCGCAACCCCCAACCAGCGTAGCCTCGCGTGCGTCACCCTCGTCCTGCGCCCAAGGAGGCTGCACATGGTTACTCTTGCCGCACTCTGGCTCCCGATCCTGCTGTCGGCAGTCATCGTCTTCGTCGCCAGTTCCATCATGCACATGGTGTTGCCCTACCATCGCAGCGACTATAGTCAGCTTCCCGAGGAGGACAAAGTCCTCGCCACGTTGCGCTCCGCCAACCTCAAGCGAGGCCTCTATGTCTTTCCCTTCTGCACCCACAAAGATATGAAGTCACCCGCTTTGCTCGAAAAGCAAAAGCAGGGACCGGTCGGCTTCCTCACCATCATCCCAAGCGGCCCGCCATCCTTGCCGAAATTCCTCGTCCAGTGGTTTGTGTTTTGCCTGTTGATCGGATTCTTCGTCGCCTATCTCGCTGCACACACAGTCGCCTTCGGAGCGCACTATCTGGCCGTGTTTCGCGTCGTTGGGACCACCGCATTCCTCGCCTACGGTCTGGGAAATCTGAGCAACGGCATCTGGAAAGGTCAGATGTGGGGGAACACCATCAAGGAAGTCGTTGACGGACTTGTTTACGCCCTGTTGACCGCGGGCACATTTGGATGGCTTTGGCCGCGCTAGAGGTCCGTGACGTACTCCTTCCAGGGTGCCCCATCCTAGTCGCGTTCTTTGCGACCGGGCGGGGATTTTGATCTGTCAGCTTCGTACTCTCCCTGCTAAGATTCTGCGTTCATGTCATCGCTGATCTACATCGTTGCCGAGAGTTACCTGCTGGGCTCAGTTCCCTTCGGCTACCTGCTGGTACGTCTGGTTCGCGGAGAAGACGTCCGCCACATTGGCAGCGGAAACATCGGCGCCACCAACGTCTCGCGCAAATCTCCGGCGCTGGGAGTGCTCACGCTATTGCTGGACGCGCTCAAGGGAGCGGCGGCGGTCGCCGTCGCCCGTCATCTGTCAGCATCCACCGGGCCACACGCATTTACCGCCATGTCCATCGCGGCGCTGTTTGCCGTCGTCGGACACGTATTTCCCGTCTGGCTCGCATTTCGTGGAGGCAAGGGCGTCGCCACCGGACTCGGCGCATTTGCGGTGGTCGCGCCCAAGGCCGTGCTGATTGCCGCCGGAATTTTCCTCGCGCTCGTTCTCGTGTTCCGTTACGTCTCGCTAGGCTCGATTCTCGCCGTCGCGGCCTTCCCGGTCCTGGTCTGGTTTCTGCACAGCTACGGCGGAATGCCGTCGAACCTGCTTCTCATGGCGCTGACTTCCCTGCTCATCGTCGCCAAGCATCACGGAAATATCAGTAGACTGCTGGCGGGCACCGAGAACCGCTTTGGGGCCAAACCCTCATGAGCCGGATTGCGATCATCGGAGCAGGTGCATGGGGCACGGCGCTCTCCATCGTGCTCGCACGCCAAGGCGCGCACGAAGTCCGCCTGTGGGCGCACGAACCGGAAGTTTGTGACTCCATCTCGCAACGCCGCGTCAACGAACGGTTTCTCCCCGGTCACGAGGTCCCCGGCGCGGTCTCGCCAACGAACTCACTCGACTCCGCGCTCTCTGCCGCCGAAATCGTGGTCAGCGTGATGCCGTCGCAACACTGCCGCAGTCTGTTCCGGCAAATCAAGCCCCTGCTCGGCCACAACCCGCTCGTCGTCTCGGCCACCAAAGGTCTGGAAGAAACATCTCTGCTCCGCATGAGCGAAGTCATTGCCCAGGAACTAGGATCTGCGGATTCGCCTCCGCGTGTCGGCGCCCTCAGCGGCCCCTCGTTCGCGCACGAAGTCGCGCGCGGCGATCCCACCGCCGTCACCGTCGCGTCGCACGATAGCAATCTCGCAAACGTGATTCAGCGCGAGTTCAGCGGGCCCACCTTCCGCGTCTACACCAACGACGACATCGCCGGCGTCGAATTCGGAGGCGCGCTTAAGAACACAATCGCCATCGCCGCCGGCATCTGCGACGGTCTCGGCCTCGGACACAATTCCGCGGCGGCGCTGATCACACGCGGCCTCGCTGAGATGACCCGTCTCGCCGTTGCTTGCGGCGGGCGCGCCTCCACCCTGTCGGGTCTGGCCGGCCTCGGCGACCTGGTCCTGACCTGCACCGGCGGCCTCTCCCGCAACCGCAGCGTGGGAGTTGCTCTGGGCAAGGGGCAGCGCCTGCCGGAGATTCTCGCCGGAATGCACGGCGCGGTCGCCGAGGGGGTTTTCACAACCACCGCCGCCGTTGGCCTGGCCCACGCTCGCGGCGTCGAAATACCCATCGCCGGACAGATGTATGCCATCCTGAACGACGGAAAATCGCCCCGCGACGCTATTTACGAGCTGATGTCGCGTGCCGGCAAGAGCGAATCCGCTATGCCCTGAAGCACTCGGCAATGTTTCAACTCCAAAGTTTCCTTGGCGCAGAGTACTTCGGTAATCCGCTCTCGGCTTGGCTTCCCGCTAGAATTCCGTTACCTCGGGCGTTCTCCGTTCCACGGCACCGCCGAGGTCAGGGAAAGTCTTGTCCGACAAAGCATCCAGCCCGGTCCGCGTCCCGATCCTGTACCTCATTCTCGGTGTGCTCATCGTCATCAGCGTGGTCCCGATGTATTTTTATTCCTCGCAGGTGGAGGCCATTAACCGCGACCGCCTCAAGACCAACGAAATGCTGCTGCAAAATACCGTTACCCGCTCTCTCGCCGACGATATGTCGCAGCACGAGCGCGCGCTGCGCATGATGCTGGCCAACCTGTCCTCCGCGATTCAAATTTCCAGCGGAGGCAATCTTGGCAGCCAGAACATTGACTCTCCGGAACTTCGCGCCTTGCTCGAAAACTTTGTCTCATCTTCCGACGAAATCGCCTACGCTTCGTTGTTGAATTCGCAAGCCAAGGGCGTCTCCGCCGGACGCATCGTTCCGGACGCTTTTCTGCAGCGCGAACTGGAACGCGCGTATGCCGCGGCCCGTGATGGCCGCGCCTATAGCGGTCAACCTCTCGGTGTGGGTAGCGGCAAGACCGCCAGCACTGTGGTCCTGTTGAGCCAGCCGGTGATGTATGGTGGGCGCTTTCTTGGCATGATCGCGACCGTCGCCGACATGCAATTTCTTATCCGCCGCATGCAGGAAGTCAGCCGCGGCGGCCTCATCCCCTACGTCGTGGATGCGCAGGGACGCCTGGTCGCCTCCGCCTCGCCCGGCTATGCCACCGGTCAGGACATGACCAAGCTCGACATCGTGCGCAATTTTGTCGAGGAAGGCAACCGAGGACAACTCGCCGCCACCCGCGAATTTTCTGTTAAGGAAAACGGCACGCCCGTTGAAATGCTCGGCACCTATAGCCCGGTGACCGCGCTGGCCTGGGCGGTGGTGGTGCAGAAGCCGCGCGCCGAAGCCTATCGCGGAGTGTATGAAATGCAGCGGACTGGCCGCCTGCTGGCCCTGCTTGCGGTCTTGCTTAGCGTGGGCGTCAGCATCTTCGCCGCCCGCAAGATCACCAATCCACTCGAAACTCTCGCGGAATACAGCCGCGCCATCGCCCGCGGCGATTTTTCCCAGCGCGTCCATCTGGTCAGCCGCACCGAAATCGGAGAACTCGCCACCACTTTCAACACCATGTCGGAGGAACTTGAGCATTACGTCGAAGACCTCAAGCGCGCCGCCGAAGAAAACCGCGCCCTGTTCATGGGTTCCATCCGCATGCTGGCCGGCGCGGTCGACGAAAAAGATCCCTACACCCGCGGCCATTCCGACCGCGTCACTCGTTACGCCATCATGATCGGACAGGAAATGAATCTGCCGGCCACGTTCCTGGAAACTCTGCAAATTTCTGCCCAGCTTCATGACGTGGGCAAGATTGGCATTGAAGATCGCATTCTCAAAAAGCCGGGCGCGCTCACCGCCGAAGAGTTTGAGGTCATGAAGACCCACACCACGAAAGGCGCGAACATTCTCCGCGAGGTCACCCAGCTCGCCGAAATGCTGCCCGGCATCGAACTGCATCACGAGTCACTGGATGGCCGCGGATATCCCTACGGACTCAAGGGAGACCAGATTCCCATGCTCGCGCGTGTGATCGCGGTGGCCGATACCTTTGACGCGCTCACCACCAACCGTCCCTATCAGACCGCGCACACGCCCGACCAGGCGCTGAACATCATTCACAACCTTGCCGGCAAGCGTCTTGATCCGACTGCCGTCGCCGCGCTGCAAACCGTCTATGACCGCGGAGACATTCGCCTGCACCGCACCGTGGTCCTGAAAGCTCCGGCGCTGGTCCAGGCGGAAGCTGCGGATGGCGAAGCCGTGGACGCACAAGTCTAGTCTGCGCAGCGCTCGAGAAAAAAATCCGTGCCGCAGGCAACCCGGGCAAAGATGTTGATTCCAAAGGGCTAACGGCCTGTGGAAAACTACGTTCGTAAGTGTTTGTTTTTCAACAACTTACGGCACGCCTCTGGAGCCTCACCAGATGCGATTCTAGGCCCTCCTGGACACCGGAATGGGCCGAAGGGCATCGTCACCAATCCAGCGCAAAGGACCCCCGCTAGCGCCTCAGGAAATGGCATTCCCCGCGCGGTCCGGAACCGCCAATTCGGAACCCGTGGCGGAGGACTGGGGTCCAAAGTCTTCCAACCGAAAAGCTCAGGAGTCCTTTGACCCCCAAGTATGGCAAAAATCAGCGACGGCCCTCGGGGTCGAAATTGGGCAGTGCCCTAACGGGGGCGGCTTAATCAGTCGTACTGAATGTGATGCCTTCTTCGATTCCACCGCCGCGGCGTCATCTCGAAGCCCCACGTTTTCACCAGCGGGGCGAGAGATCTCCTTGCAGGACACTCAGAGAAGAGAGTTGAGCCAAGTGCCACCCGAAATTGCCAAGCCTGCCTTCTTCGCGTGCTTTGCGCAGTTCTTTGCCTTCCCGGTAAGAAGCTTTTCGTGTCGGCCCGGTCAGGCGCTGGGCACGGCCACACCGAGACGCCGCGCCATCCACAGCGCGCCCTCGGCAGGTTCAATCACATCAGCCCGGGCGGCGACCTGCGGATAGTGCCGCGCCAACTCCTCGGTGAACGCATTGCGCACCCAAGCAGCGTGCTTGAATATGCCTCCCGCCATGGCCACTGGAATCGTCGAACCCTGCCGCGCTGCCGGGCCAAACAATTCCGCGCACACGGCGACAGCCAGTCCCGCTAACTGAACGCCGGCCTCGGTCAGGATTGCTTGCGCCTGCGAATTGCCAGCCTCTGCCTTGTCCAGCACATCGGGAAACAGCGTTGCCGGAGCAGCGGCGGGATCAAGGCTCTGGAGCAACGATCTCGCGCGCTTGCCGATCCAGTGCCCCGAGCCTTCGTCCGACGTGTCAGGCCCCATACCGCCGGCGCGCGCGCTGCGATGTTCCGCATTGAGCCCGAACGCGATCGAGCCCGTGCCCGCAATCACCACCACGCCGGGGCCTTCCCCGAAGGCGGCGGCGAGTGCAATGTCCATATCGCCACAGACATGAATTCGCGCAGCGGGCAGCATTTCCGAGAGCATTTCGCGCAAAGTGCGCGCGATGTCCGGTCGCGCCGCGCCGGTCGAGCCAAGACAGGCAGCGGCGATGTTGTCCCTATTGAGTCCAGTCGCGGCACAGGCCTGCGCGATGCTGCCACGCAAAGACTCCACTACGACTTCGCGGCTTGCGCGCAGCAAGGTCGCAGGCCCGGCGGTTGCGGTGGCTAGCAATTCAGTTTCGTTGCCGACTGCGCACCGTGTCTTGGTCCCGCCGCCGTCTATCCCGATGTAGTAGGCCACGGGTTTGTTCTATCACGCCTGCGGTGATGCATGAGGAACCCACGCGATTGTCATGCTGAGCGGCGCCACGCTCGCGCCATCTGAACCCGCGATATGAATTTGGGAGCCCCGGACGCCCTCGTCCGGGGGAGGCGTCACACGGCCTGAACACTGAGCGTATCAGCGCTGCCCGGGCGGACGAGGGCGTCCGCCGCTCCACGCAGGATCTCTGTGGCTCCGCGCGCCTGGCTGTGATTCCCCTGATAAGATCAATCGCGGAACATAACCATGAACATTGAAATATCCGAACTCCCCAACCACGGCGACCAGCGCGGGCTCAGCTTCACTGCGCCCGATGCGGCAATTGCATTCCTTGGCCGCGTGCTCGATCTGCACATGGCCTCGACCGGACCGGGCGCGGTGCGCGGCAACCACTACCATCTGCGACGGCGCGAGGCCATTGTGGTGTTGCCGGGAACGGCCTGGTCGTTTCACTGGGACGAATCCGGCAACGACGCGGCCCAGCATCGCCAGTTCGACGGGAGCCATGCCGTGCTGATATTGGTTTCGCCAGGAGCATCCCACGCGGTACGCAATGACGGCGACCGCGCGCTGTGGCTGGTCGCGTTGTCGTCAGAGACCTACGACCCGGCCGAGAGCGTCACGCGAAAAGTGGTCTAACCTTTCATGGCACTGAACCGGCTCGACATGGCGATTATCGCGGTGTATCTGGCCGGGATCACTTTGTTTGGGCTGCGGTTCCGTAAACGGCATCGCACGCTGCGCGATTATTTCCTGGCGGGACGCGATATTCCGTGGTGGGCCATCGCGCTCTCGATTGTCGCGGCGGAAACCAGCACGCTCACCATCATCAGCGTCCCCGGCCTCGCTTATGACACCAACCTCACCTTCCTGCAGTTGGCCATGGGCTATTTGCTGGGGCGCGTGGTCATCAGCGTGGTCCTGCTGCCGCATTATTTTCGCGGCGAGCTATTCACGGCCTATGCGCTGATCGAGCGGCGATTTGGAAAGTTTCTGCGGTCGTTGACTGCCGGCCTGTTTCTGCTGACGCGCGCCGCCGCCGAGGGCGTGCGCGTGTATGCGGTTGCGATCGTGGTCGCAATCGCATTTGGGACGGGTGAGGTCGCATCCATTGCCATCATCACGGTGCTGACGCTGGTCTACACCTACGAGGGTGGATTGGCCGCGGTCATCTGGACCGATGTGGTGCAGACGTTCATCTACGTGGGCGGAACGCTGGTTGGGCTGTTCACGCTGCTGCACTTGTTGCCAGGAGGATGGAGCGCGGTCCACGCGCAGGCTGCGGCGGCGGGAAAGCTGCAAGTGTTTGATTTTGCATGGACTCTGGGCAGGCCCTATACGTTCTGGGCGGGGATCATCGGCGGCGCGTTTCTGACCACGGCCAGCCACGGAACCGATCAATTGATTGTGCAGCGACTGCTGGCGGCGCGGAACCAGAAACAATCGGCGATGGCGCTGCTGTCGAGCGGACTGGCGGTATTGTTTCAGTTTGCATTGTTTTTGGTGATGGGCGTCATGTTGTGGGCGTTTTATCGCGTGCCCTCGGCGCAGTTTGGGCGCGCCGACCGCATCTTTCCGACCTTTATTGTGAAAGAAATGCCGCACGGGATTTCCGGTTTGCTGATTGCGGCGATCCTGGCGGCGGCGATGTCGAACCTGAGCGCCGCGCTGAATTCGCTTTCGTCCACAACGATTCTGGATTTCTATCTGCAATTCCGGCCCGACACCGATGAGCGGACACAGATGCGGCTGTCGCGCATCTCGACTTTTGTATGGGCGGCGGTTTTGTTCGCGCTTGCCCTGCTGGCCTTGCATCGCGTTGGGCATGTCGTCGAAGTAGGATTGCAGATCGCCTCGGTTGCCTATGCGGGATTGCTGGGCGTGTTCCTGCTGGGCGTACTCACGCGAAGGGCGAATCAGATGGGAGCATCGGTGGGGCTGGTCTGCGGCGTGGGAACGGGGCTCTATCTGTGGACGCGGACGCAGGTGCCGTGGACGTGGTGGGTCGTGATTGGGACCGCGGTGACGATGGGGGTGGGGTACGCGGTGAGCGCGGCGTGGAGCGGCGGACGCCCTCGTCCGCCCGGGCAGAGTTGATGCGCTCAGTCTCCCGGCGCTGCCCCCCGGACGAGGGCGTCCGGGGCTCCCAAGGCCGAGGCAGCAAGTCATCCTGAGCGCAGGAGCATGTCATCCTGCGGAGTCGTAGGCTCCCTATTGTTCCGACGCACCATCGCGGGCTTGCCACTCTGGAATTCATCACGCCACGTGCAGGTACGTGCTGGACGTAGGGATCCTTCGACTTCGCGATGGCTTCGCTTCGCGAACCCATCGCTACGCTCAGGATGACACGGGAGCGGGGGAAACGGGACGGATGATACGGGGCGGCGGAGGATGCCGCGGCCGATGGACACGGGGGCGGCGGATTCACCAAAGCGCTGCCGATCCACTAAAGCAGTGAAAGGTTTTTGGTTCGTGACATATACTGGCTCACTCCAATCATGACTCAAACGACTCCTGGCCTTTCCCGCGATCTCGGCGTTGGTCATGCCACGGCGCTCGTCATCGGCACCGTCATCGGCAGCGGTATTTTTCTGGTGCCGGCTGAGATGATCCAGGCCGTAGGCTCGGCCCGCATGGTTTATCTCGCCTGGACTGTGGGCGGGCTGCTGTCGTTTTTCGGCGCGCTCACCTACGCCGAACTCAGCGCGATGAAGCCGGAAGCAGGCGGCGAGTATGTCTACTGCCGTGATGCTTATGGGCCGCTGACCGGATTTCTCTACGCGTGGACCTGGTTCATCGTGGCCAAGCCGGGCTCGATCGCAACTGTTGTTACGGGATTCGTTCGCATTCTAGGCACGTTTGCCGTGTTCTCGTTTTTCTCCCACAGCGTGTTTACCTGGCCGTTTGTCCTGACCTGGGGACAAGTGGTGGCGATCACCGCGGCCATTCTGATTTCCCTGCTGAACTATGCGGGCGTGAAGAAGGCCGGAGACTTTCAGTTGTGGTTCACCATACTGAAGGTCTTGATCATCGTAGGCATCGCGGTGGTGTGCTTTCTGTGGGCGGGCAAGATTGGGAGCCTGGCGAATTTCGCGTCGAGCTTTGCCGGGGCGCGAGGCGGGATTGCCGGATTCATGGCCGCGCTGGTGGCGGCGTTGTGGGCCTATGACGGATGGAACGATCTGACCATGGTGAGCGGTGAGGTGAAAAATCCCGAGCGCAACCTTCCCATCGCGCTGATTGCGGGGGTTGCGGCGGTGGGCCTGCTCTACATGCTGGTGAACGCGGCGGTGCTTTATGTGATGCCGGCGGCGGCGGTGGCGGCCTCGGCGCGTCCGGCATCGGATGCGATTGGCCTGGTGATTGGCAAGTTTGGAGCCGGGATTGTTTCGGCGGGCATGGCGCTCTCGATGCTGGTCACCTTGAATGGCACGATCATGAGTGGAGCGAGAGTTCCCTATGCGGTGGCCCGCGACGGCTATTTCTTTGACAAATTAGCGACGGTGCATCCGCGCTTTCACACGCCTTCGGTCGCAATCTTTGTGCAGGCGGTGATGTCCATTTTGCTGCTGCTGCTGGGCGGCAGTTTCCGGCAACTGTTTTCGCTCACCATTTTTGCGGAGTGGCTGTTCTACATGATCGCGGGCAGCACAATCTTTGTGTTTCGCTACCGCGATCCCGATGCGCCGCGTCCTTACCGCATGTGGGGATATCCGGTGCTCCCGGCGCTGTTTGTGGTGGTGTCGGCGTCGCTTTTGTTCTATACGTTTACCGACAATCTCAGGAATTCGCTGGCGGGGACGGCGGTGATTCTGGCGGGCGTGCCGATTTTCTTTGTGTTCGCGCGGCGACGCAGGTTACGAGAGGGCGATCCTCTTTAGCGCGGAGCGAAAGGCCCTTCGCCGCAAAGCACGCGAAGAACTGCCGCGAAAGTCGCGAAGAAGGGGCCCCATTGAAATGTTTCTTCTCCGCTGGCTATGCGGTTAAAGGCTTCTAACCACGGGCGAGAACTCCCGCCGAAGAATTTTCTCGTTCCTTCCCTTTGCCCACTTTGGGGCTCCCCCAGGTTACTGAAGTATTAGCGCCGTGGACACGTTTACCCCCTGTCCTTTCTCCCGTAAGGTGAAAACTCCAGACCCGGTCTACTCCCTCGACCAGGAAATCATGGAGCAGAATGCATGGCTACGCCCTACAACACATTGCAACTGGGCATGCTGCCCGAGCGCAGGATTGACAAGCGGGCGGTAGCGGCCGGCTATGCGATCCTGATCGTCTTTTTCCTGGTGCTGATCAACCTGGGATTGCTGTTCCCCGAACGCATGGGATTGCAGAATTATCACGTGACAGAACTGATTCCATTGCCGGCGATGAGGCCGGAGCCGGAGCCGGTGAAGGTCAGGCCGACGGTGAAGATGAAGCTGTTGCCCAAAGCTCCCGTGTTCGAGACCCCGAAGCTGATCGTGCCCAAAGAAGTGCGGCGGGTAGTGACGCCTGAGCCGGAAGTTCCGAAGGTGGTGGTGAACCAGTTTGCGCCGCCGGTCATCAAGATTCCGGTGGGGGGCGCGCGCCCGCAGTTGCTGCATACCGGAGATTTCGCAGGAAGCTCGCAGGTCCCGACCGTGAACGCGGCCGTGCAGAAGGTGCAGACCGGCGGTTTTGGCGATCCCAATGGATTGAAAGGGACCGGCAAGGAAGGTGCAAAGCTGTATGCCGCGCAGGCCGGCGGGTTTGACATGCCCGTGGGCGCCGGACAAGGAAACGGCACCGGCGGAGCAAAAGGGATCAAGGGGATGGTCGCGAGCGCGGACTTTGGCAACGGCGTGGCGACGGGTGGCAAAGGCGACGGACGCAGCGGCGGTAAGGGAGTGCAGACCGGAGGATTCAACACCGAGGTCGCAAAGAACACTCCACATGCGCAAACCCTGGACCAGGGACCGCCCACAACCCCGGTGGAAATTATTTCCAAGCCGACTCCGCTGTACACGGAAGAGGCACGCACGTTGAAGCTGGAAGGTGAAGTGCTGCTTGAGGTGATGTTCCAGGCCAACGGCACGCTGCATGTGAACCGGGTGGTGAGGGGTCTGGGGCATGGGCTGGATGAGGCGGCGACGGCGGCAGCCAACAAGATGAGATTCAAACCGGCGCAGCGCAATGGGCAGCCGGTGGATTCGACGGCGGTGGTACACGTCGTGTTTCAGATGGCTTAGAGCGTGGGGATGGGATCGGAACCGGGGTTCGTTAGCGGACGCCGGAGCAACAACTGGAAATCGAAACACTTGGGGAGATGAGAGCTATGCGTACTATGAGTTGGATGTTGGCGGCCAGTTTGACCATGTCGTTGGGCGCAGTGGCCCAGCAAGCGACAGATTCGCAGCCCGCGGCACAGGCTGCGGCCCCGGCGGCCACACCGGCCGCAGCGCCTTCCACACAATCGGCGGGGACCGCGGTGGTGACTCCTTCGGCGCCGGCGGCGATCGCACAGCCCACAACCATGGACCAGGTGGTGGACATTTTCATTCAGCGCGAGCATGGCCTGATCAAGGCCCTGTCGAACCGGACGCCGGTGGTGGAGACCTATCTGCAGAACCTGCAGCTTGATCCCGCGCTGGGCCCGATTCCGCAGGAAGACCACTACTTTCTTGGCCGCATGGATATGGGCGAGAACGTAGACCGCACCGACTATCTGAAGAAAGACCAGGAAAAGAGCGGTGTGATGGGCATGCAGCAGCGCCTGCTGGGCGGTTTTGGAAAACTCTACAAGGTGCAGTATCAGCCGTTGGGATTTTCCTGGATGGTCTACGCCGACCGCTCGGACTTTGACCGCGAGCACTATGACTTTCACTACGCGCGCCGCGAATTCCTGGGCGACATCCGTTGCCTCGTGTTCGACGTGACCCCAAAGAAATCAGCGGGCAAGGGACGTTTCCTCGGCCGCATTTGGGTGGAAGACCAGGACTACAACATCGTCCGCCTGAACGGGACCTATGCTCCGGCGACGCGCAACACCATGTTCTTTCACATGGACGCCTGGAGACTGAACCTGATCCCCGGATACTGGGTGCCGGCGTTCATTTACAGCGAAGAAGGCGACTTCAGCGCTGGCGCGAAGAACAAACAGGCGTTCAAGGCGCAGACCCGCATCTGGGGATATGACTTGAAACAGGGCGCGAAGGACGACGAACTCACGCAGATCCGTGTGGACAGCGTAAAGGACGAGACTCCGACCACGCAGGACGCTTCCCCCTTGCAAGCTGAGCGTGAATGGCAGCAGCAGGCGGAAGACAACGTTGTGGAGCGGTTGACCCGAGCGGGTCTGCTGGCCCCTGACGGCGACGTGGACCGCATCCTGCAGACGGTGGTCAACAATCTGGAGGTCACCAACAACATTGATCTGCCGCGTCCAGTACGAACGCGAGTGATGCTGACGTCTCCGCTGGAGACTTTCAGCGTGGGCAACACGATTGTGATCAGCCGTGGATTGATTGATGTTCTGCCCGACGAGGCCAGTCTGGCGGCAGTTCTCTCGCATGAGTTGGCGCACATTGTGCTGGGTCACAATCTGGGCAGCAAGTATGCGTTCAACGACCGCATGTTATTCGAAGACGATTCTACTTACTCGAACCTGGGATTCAAGCACATTCCCGAGGAAGAAGCGGCGGCGGACAAGAAAGCAATTGAATTGCTCAAGCAGTCGCCGTATGCACAGAAACTGGATAGCGTCGGCCTGTTCCTGAAGATGCTGGAAACGCGGACGCCGCAACTGAGCGCGCTGCTGACCACGCACCTGGGCAACGCCATGACCGAGAACGGCGTGGTCACGCGCCTGGGCGACTTGAAGGGCACGGGACCCGCGATAGATATGAACAAGCTGGACCAGGTGGCGGCATTGCCCCTGGGTGGACGCGTACGCGTGAATCCGTGGGACGACAAGGCGGAGATGGTGAAGACAACGCCGGTTGCGATTACTTCAGCGCGCGACAAGATGCCGTTTGAAGTGACGCCGTTCTTCCCCCGGTTGATGCGCTATACGAACAGTAATGCAGCCCCAGCCAGCAGCCAGACCGCGGCTGCGGCACCAGCTCCGACCCCGGCCAACTAGGCCGCGGCTCGGACCAACGAGGTGAGGTAACGCACGGGCCGGAAATCCGGGAAATCCTCCTGGGTTCCGGGCCTTTGTGTTTTAGTGTGGTAGAAACGTCTTGCAGCGAGGGCACCGTGAGGGTCTGGTTCCAAAGCGCGCTTCGATGTGCCTCGGGATTGGCCTTTGTTGCGGCTTCGGTCTATTGCCTGCTCGCTTATCTCCCTTACACCTACTTTGCGCTGATCAAGTTTCCTGCCTATGCGTGGATGCCATGGTTCGCCGGGCACTTTGGCGGGATCTATTTATGCGCGGTGGCTTTGTGGGTGGGGGCTTCGTTATTCGAGGCGCCAGGCTCACACGCCTCTCAAATTGGTTGGGCGCGAATTTTCTGGAAATGTTCCCCGGCGGTCTTGTTTGGAGTTTATCTGCTTTGGCGGCCGGTCTTGCGGGACATTGACAATAGCGCCGCTTCCTATCTGTGGGGCCTGACACTGCTTGCGCCGCTGGTGTTGCTCTCCGTGCAGCACCTGATAGGAACATTCAGGAACGACTGGACTGCGCGCGCAGAGGGTGGCACGGCATGCAGCTTTTCGGCGGGCTTGGGGACCGCGCTGGTGGTGAGCCTGAGCTATGCGTTGTTCGCGCAGGTCGAGCGCGGCCATCTGTCTGGGGCGGGCGGCGGGTCGGCAATCACGTTGACGGCCTGGACACTGGCGTCGCACATCGTGCTGGCCGTGTCGGTGCTGGTGTTGCTGCATGGAATCGCGTGGCTGGCTGCGAAGACCCCCTACGAACGCAGCGCGAAGCGTGTGCTGACGCTGTTGGCCGTGTTTGGCGGGTTGTGGGTGCCGCTGGCGCGGGCGCTGAACGCGATGTTGAGTTTTGGGGGATGGCGCGCGGAGGTGTACGCGGCTGGACTGGCGCTGGCGCTGACAATGTGGGGAGCGGCGGTGGTTTCGCCGCTGTGGACGAAATCTCACGATCCCGCCCGAGATAAGTACAAATCCGAAGTTCGCCGGGCATTGCTTCCGGCGGCAGTGCTGACGGGTTCCGCATGGGTTGCGCTCTATGCGCCGCGCGCCATCGGCGGATCGGACTGGAACGGGATGTTCCGCAGTCTGCTGACATTCGGTTTTTGGATTATCGCCGGGGTTTGCGTGTATGCGGTGTGGCCGAAACGAACGGCGCGCTACTCGGTGGCGCAGGTGGCGGGGCTGCTGATCATCACCGCGGCGCTCTATTCCGGCCTTCGCGTGACCGAGATTTACTGGAGCCGGGCGCTGGGCTCAACCGACGATGAGATTTCGCTGGCGCTGGTGGAGTATGGCGGGCACGACGCCTCGTTCGCATTGGTCAATTCCCTGCTGGGCAACACTCATCAGGAGAGTTGCGGAGACCTGTGCCGCATCCTGCGGGAATACACCAACGTTCGTAACGCACATGCCAACGTGGATGTGGAGCTGACGCGCCATCTCGTCCGCGCCGCGGGCCCGCGGCCGAATATTTTCCTGTTCGTCATTGATTCCATGCGGCCGGATTACCTCGGGGCCTACAACCCAAACGTGGACTACACGCCGAACCTTGACGCCCTGGCCCGCGAGGGTGTGGCGTTACGCAATGTCTATACGCAGTATGCGGGCACTTCGCTGTCGGAGCCGGCCATCTGGGCGGGAGCGACGTTGCTTCACGCGCACTACATGCAGCCGTTTTCGCGGGTGAACAGCCTGGATCGCATGCTGCAAACCGATGGTTACCGGCGCATCGTCAGCATGGACGAGGTTCTGAGCGAGATATTGCCGCCGGACTCAGATGTGGTCGCGCTCGATAGAGACAAGAAGCTGTGGAACGAGCTCGAGATCGGGTCCACTTTGCAGCAGGCGGAGAAGGTTCTCGACCAGTCCGCGCCCCAGGGCGGAGAGCAGCCAATCTTTCTCTACGCTCAGCCGAAGAACGTTCATCAGTTCGCGCGCAATCAAGTGCCATCGCCAACGGCGATGCACTGGCCGGACCGTCCCGGACTGAACACGCGCATCACCTACGAAGTTCACTATGTAGACGAACGGCTGGGAGAATTCATCAACGATCTGAAGCGACGCGGGCTGTATGAAAACAGCATCATTGTGGTGACCAGCGACCACGGTGACGCCACCGGCGAATTCGGGCGGACCAGTCACTCGACTTCCATCTGGCCGGAAATTATGCGAGTGCCGCTGATCATTCGCCTGCCGAAAGACCTGCGCGTGCGCATGGTGCATGACGACAGCCGGGTATCGTCGTTGATTGACATCACGCCGACTCTTTATTCCCTGCTCGGGCACGGGCCGATTGAAGACAATCCGCAATATGGGCGGCCGCTGCTGGCTGAGACACAGGCTGAGCTTGACCGCTATCCGCAGCGCGACCTGTTGCTGGCTTCCGACGTGCGCGCGGTGTATGGCATGCTGGCGCAGAATGGGCGGTATCTCTATGTCACCTACGATTCGCCGGCGCAGAGTTATCTATTCGACTTGCTGACCGATCCAAACGCGCAGCACAGTATTCTGAACGCCGGATTGAAACAGTCCTACGATCAGAACATCATCGAGCACTTGCACCAGACTGCGAGCTTTTACGGGTACCGGCCGGGGGTGGATTCGCTGCTGGCGGCTTCAACCCGCTAGGCCGTCGGGGAGTCGTGCAGTTTGGCCCGAGCGGCGGTGACGTTAAGGGAGATCCCTCGGCCCGCTGGAGAAAGCGCGGGCCTTCGGGATGACTCCGGGGAACTTGACGCGTTAGGCTTTCAAATTTTCACCACTAGCCTTCGACCAGCCTTCGTCGCCCTGAAAGGCCTGCCGGGCGCGGCCTATGCTATACTTTCTCGAACTCTGCTGGACATGCACGCGCACTTCCCCCTGATTTACCTGCTGCATTCCACAATTAAATTTGGGAGATTCCATGAGGTTGAAAGCGGTGGAGTTGTGCCTGGCGATGTGTCTGCTTGCCTCTTGTGGGCTGGCTTGGGGCCAGGCCACGGTCAACGAGGGTCTGGAAAAGGCCAACGTGTATGTGGATGGTGGCAGCGGGCTCGACTCCAATCCCGGCACACCAGCGTTGCCGTTCAAGACCATCGGGAAGGCGCAACGAGTGGCCGACGGCAACAATACGCGCAAGCTTGGTACGCACGTGTGGATTGCCCCGGGAAACTACCGCGAAGCGGTGAGCCTGACCACGAGCGAGAAAACCACCACTCTGCCCATTACCTTCGAGGCAAGCACACCGGGCACGGTCGTGATTTCAGGATCGGATGTCTGGACGGGATGGCAACCGATTCCGAAAATCCCGGGCGCTTACCGGCGATGGTTTGGCTACGTTTGGCAGCCGTGTCCGACCGATCCCCTGGGTCCGTTTGAGCAGCAGATCGTGCTGCGGCGGGAGATGGTTTTTGTGAACGGAACGCCGCTCACGCAGGTGCTGACGCTGAAAGACATGGCCACCGGATCGTTTTACGTGGACGAGACCCAAAATCACGAGATTTATATGAAGCCGGCCATCGGGACGGACATGAATTCGGCAATCGTCGAGGTGTCCACGCGACCTGTATTGTTTATGGCGCAGAACCGTTCCGATATTGTCTTGCGCGGCCTGACGTTTGAACAGGGTGGCTCGTGCCGGGACCAGGACCAGGTCGCCTTCGTCGGCAGTAACAACATCCTGATTGACAACGATTCGTTCAATTGGGGCAACGCGGGTGGGATCGGTTTTTCGACGACCAGCAATTTCACCGTGCAAAACAGCCGGGCCCTGCATAACGGGCAACAAGGGTTTGGGTCGTTTGAGGCGAAGTACGGTTTGTGGACGGCGAATGAGGCGGACTATTCGAACTGGCGGGGGGCGCAGGGTGGCATTTATGGCTGGGGTGGAGGCGGGTTCCACTTTTTCGCACAACATAACAACACGGTGAATGGCGCGAAGGTCTTCTTTAACATGACGCACGGCGTGCATTGGGACACCGACGACGAGAACGTTTCGGCGAGCAACCTGATCGCGTCCGGCAATTTGCGCGTGGGTGCGTTCGTGGAAAAGAGCCAGGGCCCCATCTCGATTTCTGACAGCTACATTTGCAACAACTCTCCGCTGGGACTGTACTTTGACGGAGGTCTATCGCTGCGCGCATCCACGGCTGTTAGCAGCGCGGGCAACGTGATCGCCAACAACGCGGGCAGCCAGGTCCAGGCCATCGGCGATCCGGCGGGCGCCCCCATCCCAGTCACCAACTATGAGACCGGGCAGGTCTACAACCTGGTCACCGGAAACGTGACGATGACCTCGAACACAATTGAAGGGACCACCGGCCAGCAACTATTCGACGACTACAATCAGGCGGGCGCGGCGTGGACCAACTTTCTGGCCACTCTGGACTCAGACCACAACACCTGGTGGAGTGACAGCGTTGCCCAACCGTTTACCGAGCCGGTGCCGGCGTACTTCACCAGCGTGCCTTGGGAGGGATGGCTTTCCACCACCGGGCAGGACAAGCACTCAGTCTTCCAGAAGCCTGCTGCGGACGGAACGGGGCCGTGCCAGGTGGCGGCGGACGGGCCGGATTTTTGGTTTGTGGACCAGGACCAGGGGGCCTTGACGGTAACGCCCGGCTCGTCTGCCGTCTATACCCTGCTGGAGATTCCAGTGGGAGGCTTCAATTCGACGACAACACTCACCGACAGCGGAGTCTCTCAAGTGTCAGGAGCAACGGCAAGCTGGTCGGTTACGTCCCTGCCGGGGTCGGGATCGGTGACGTATACAGTGACGACAGGTGCCGCGACACACCGCGGGAAGTATCCCATTGTGCTGGCGGCTCACAGTGGGAATATCACGCGTACGGTGACGGTTTCGCTGACCGTAAAGTGAGGACCGCCGGATGCTCGAGCGATGTGGCAAGGGTGGACCGACAGAGCCTGTAGACTGTTGGCATGGCCGCAGCCCGCATGACACGAGCGCTCCACCTTGCTGGATTTTGCCTCACGGTTTTGAGCGCGGGCAACCTTCATGCATCATCCGTCACGACGGCGAAAGTTTCCTGTGGCGGCGAGGGCTACCGTTACCTGGTGACTGCTGGCGATCCGAAGGGCCCGCCCGCTCCGGCGGTCCTGCTGCTGCATGGCGCGGGCGGACGGCCCGACGAGATGGTGGACGCGTGGAAGAAATTCGCGGCCCGCGAACACATCGTGCTCATTGCACCGGAACTGCCGCGCAAGCTGGAATTTGAGGCCAAGGCCCCGCAGGTTTTCCGTTGCGTGGTGGAGGACGCGCGGCGGTTCGCCTCCGTGGATCCTCAGCGCATTTTTGTTTTCGGCTATTCCATGGGCGGATATCTTGCGTTCGACGCGGCGATGTTCGACTCCGAATATTTCGCCGCGGTCGCAGTCTACGGGATGACGATCAATCCGGACTACGACGGGATCGTGAAGGAGGCGAAGCGCAAAACGCCGATCATGCTTCTGATTGGCGAACGTGATCCCACGCTGACGTTGGCCCAGGCCCGCCGCACGCGCGATCTTTTGGTGAAGAACGGATTTCCGCTTGAGTACAAAGAATTGAAGGGCCGTGACCACAATTATTGGGCGGATGCAGACGAAATCAACAGTTCGGTCTGCAAATTCTTTGATGCAAATCCGTTGCCAGCAGCAAAAAGTCCGCAACCTTGAGCGGGGCGGCGGGTTTAAGCAGAGCGGGCTAACCGCATCGCGGGATGTGGATAGGCGGGGGCCGTGCTAGGCTGGTACCAGCGCCGTTCCGATAGATTGCATGTCCCCCCCGTGCTTTGTTCCCGGCCGCCGTCGTCCCACAGATTTTTGGAGGTTGTTCCCATGAAAGCCATTTCTCTGTTTTCTTCCGTCGCGGCTGGGCTGTTGGCCGCGTGTGCGTTGGCCTCAGGCCAGGCCAACGTTAACGAGTCTTTGGAAAAAGCCAATATTTACGTGGACGTGGCCAAAGGATCGGACTCGAATCCCGGCACACAGGCGCTGCCGTTCAAGACATTTGCCAAAGCGACGGCAGTCGCCGCCAACAACAACCTGCACAGCGTGGGCACGCACGTGTGGATGGCCCCAGGCTACTACCGCGAATCAGCCGGGCTGGGATCGAATCCGAAGGCCACGGCGCTGCCAATCACGTTCGAGGCCACCACGCCGGGGACGGTGTTCGTTTCCGGCGCGGATCTTTGGACCGGCTGGCAGCCGGTCACGACCATGCCCGGCGTTTACACGCAAGCCTGGCCTTATACCTGGGGACTGTGTACGCCCTCCAGCGGCGGCCCGTTCGAGCAGAATATCGTGCTGCGGCGGGAAATGATTTTTATCAACGGCGTGGCACTGACGCAAGTCCTGACACTCAACCAGCTCGGCCTGGGATCTTTTTTCGTGGACGAAACCAACGCGGTTGTTTACATCTATCCGCCGGCGGGGACCAAAATTGGATCCGCCGCGGTTGAAGTGTCCACCCGCCCTTCGCTGTTTACCGCGTTGAATCGTTCCAACATTGTTCTGCGAGGAATGACGTTTCAGTACGGCAATCCCTGCCGCGACAACGATCAGGTGAGTTTTGGCAGCAGCAACAACATTCTGATTGATAACAGCGCCTTCAAATGGAGCAATGCGGGCGGGATCGGTTTTACGGGAACGAACCATTTTACGGTGCAGAACAGTCTGGCCCGGCACAACGGAGAGCGCGGGTTTCACGCGATCATGTCAAAGTACGGACTGTGGACCTCGAACGAGGGCGACTACACCAACTGGCGCGGAGCGCAGGGCGGAATTTACGGCTGGGGCGGAGGTGGGTTCCACTTTTTCGCCGAACATAACAACACCGTCAACGGGGCGAAGATGTTCTTTAACATGACCCACGGCGTGCACTGGGACACCGATGACCAAAACGTAACCGCCAGCAATCTTATTTCGGTGGGCAACCTGCGCGATGGCGTCTTCGTGGAAAAAAGCGAAGGGCCGCTGTCTCTTTCCAATAGCTACGTGTGCAGCAACTCGGTGCTTGGGCTTTACTTCGACGGTGGGGTGGCGTTGCGGGCTTCGACATACGTGACGCTGACCGGCAATGTGATCGCCAACAATCTCGGCAGCCAGATTCCGTCCATTGGCGTGCAGGGCGGCGTACCCATCCCAGTGGTGAACTATGAAACTGCACAGGTCTACAACCTGCTCACCAATAACTTGACGATGACGTCGAATACCGTGGAAGGCGGCGCCGGACAACAACTGTTTGATGATTTCGACCAGGCCGGGAGCGCGTGGACAAACTTCGTAGCCACGCTGGGATCGGACTACAACACGTGGTGGAATGGCAGCGTCGCGCAGCCCTTCACCGAACCGGTGCCTGCCTACTTTACGACCGTGCCGTGGTCGGGCTGGGTGTCTACCACCGGACGGGAGAAGCACTCGGTCTTCCAGAAGCCCAGCGTGGACCCGACGGGACCGTGCCAAATCAAAGCCGACGCTCCTGACTTTTGGTTTGTGGACCAGGACCAGGGCTCGCTGACGGTGACGCACGGTACGGCTGCGGTCTATACCCTGCTGGAGATTCCTCTCGACGGCTACAACACCAAGACGACGTTTAGCCAGAATGGAGTGTCACAAATTCCGGGAGCGACGTCGAAGTGGTCGGTGACCTCGCTGCCGGGGTCGGGATCGGTGCAGTTCACGGTGACGACGAGTGCCTCAACGCCTCCGGGGATGTATCCCATCGCGCTGGCCGCGCATAGCGGTAATTTGGAGCGCACAGTGACGGTATCGCTGGTCGTGCAGTAGTCGTGCAGTAGAAGTGGTTTGCTGGAAAGAGACAAGGGCCGCGACTTCCGTCGCGGCCCTCGTTTATTTTGTCGTCGCCTCAGGATGGCTTAGTGTCTTCCACCACCACCGCCGCCGCCACCCGGGCCGCCGCGTCCGCGACCACCTCCGCTACCGCCACGACCTCCGCGGCCGCCGCGCCCTCCACCACCGCCACCGCTCCGGCCACGGCCACCCCGGTCGCCGCCGCCGCTGCGGCTGCGTTCGGGCGAAGGCGACGGAGCTGCGTGAGGCGCGCCGTCGCGATTGAAGTTCGGTTCCCCCGTATCTTCGGCGGGATAGTCGGTCCCACCTTCCAATACGACTGATCCACCGGGAGGGGGAGCCATCGGCCCATCGCCTGGTGCGGGGAACGGAGCATCTCCATCGGGAGCCGGAGCGCCGCCCATCTTGGCGCGCTGTTCCTTCAGAATGGCTTTGCGCGACAGACGGATGCGGTTGCCTTCGACCGCCAGCACCTTGACCATGACCTGATCGCCTTCGTTCAGTTCGTCATGAACATCGGCGACCCGGTGTTCGGCCACTTCGCTGATATGAAGTAGGCCTTCAGTGCCGGGGATGATTTCGACGAACGCGCCGAAATCCGCCAGCCGTGTGACTTTGCCGAGGTAGGTCTTGCCAACTTCCGCGCTGGCGGTAATGTCGGCGATGATCTGCAACGCCTTGGCCGCCGATACCTGGTCGCTCGACGCGACCTTGACCAGCCCGGAGTCTTCGACATCAATTTTGACGCCGGTCTGTTCGACGATGCTCCGAATCACCTTGCCGCCCGGCCCGATAAGGTCGCGAATCTTATCCACTGGGATCTGGACGGTGTAGAAGCGTGGCGCGAAGTCAGACAGGGTCTCTCGTCCCGCGGAAATGATTTCTTCCATCTTCCCGAGAATGTGCAAGCGACCGCGCTGGGCCTGGGCCAGGGCTTCGCGCATGATCTGCGCAGTGATGCCGATGACCTTGATGTCCATTTGCAGCGCGGTGATGCCTTCCCGGGTGCCGGCGACCTTGAAATCCATGTCGCCGTAGTGGTCTTCGGCTCCGGCGATGTCGGAAAGGATGGCGTAGTCATTGCCTTCCTTCACCAGTCCCATGGCCACTCCGGCCACTGGAGCCTTGAGTGGAACGCCGGCATCCATCAGCGACAAAGACGCGCCGCAGATGCTTGCCATCGAGGACGAGCCGTTGGATTCGAGAATGTCGGAAACCACGCGCATGGCGTAGGGCCACTTCTCTTCGGTGGGAAGGACGGCGAAGACGGCGCGTTCGGCGAGTGCGCCGTGGCCGATCTCGCGGCGTCCGGCTCCGCGCATAAAAGCAACTTCTCCAACGGAAAACGGAGGAAAGTTGTAGTGAAGCATGAAGCGCTTCTTGGATTCGCCTTCGAACCCCTCGATCCGCTGCATGTCGTCGGAAGTGCCGAGCGTGGTGGTGACCAGCGCCTGGGTCTCGCCGCGGGTGAAGATGGCCGATCCGTGAGTGCGTGGCAGGATGCCGACTTCGATCCAGATGGGGCGAATTTCGTCAAAGGCACGGGCGTCGGGACGGCGCTTCTTTTCGAGAACTTCGGCGCGGAACAGCCGCTCGCGAAGGACCTCGTAGTAGTGCTTCAGCTTGGTCTGGGCATCGAGGTCTTCTTTCGGAATCTCAGCCTGCAGTTCTTTCTTGATGGCCTTGACCATGTCATAGCTTTCGGCCTTGGGGTGCTTCTGGGTGTCGAGAGCATCCAACAAACGGGCACCAACGCGGCTTTTGAGCTGGGCAAGGTACGCTTCGTCGAACACCGGCGGCTCGACCTTGCGCTTGGGCTTGCCCGCCTTGGCGCGCAGTTCGTTGATTGCGAAACAGATTTTCTTGATCTCAGCGTGGCCGAACTCGATGGCGTCCACCACCGTGTCTTCCTTCACTTCTTTGGCGCCGGACTCGATCATCACGATGCCTTCGGCGGTGCCGACGACCATGATGTTCAGCAGGCCTTCGCGCATTTCGGTGTAGGTGGGGTTGACCACGAACTGGCCGTTGACCAGGCCGACGCGGACCGCGCCGATGGGACCGAGGAATGGAATGTCGGAGAGGGTGAGGGCGGCGGAAGCGCCGTTGATGCCGAGCACGTCGGGGTCGTTGTCGCTGTCGGCGGAAAGAACGAAGGCGATGACCTGGGTCTCGCATTTGAATCCGTCGGCGAACAGGGGCCGCACGGGGCGGTCAATCTGGCGACTGGTGAGCACTTCGCGCTCACTCATGCGGCCTTCGCGTTTGATGAATCCGCCGGGGATGCGTCCGCTGGCGTAGGCATATTCGCGGTAATCCACGGTGAGGGGGAAAAAGTCTATGCCTTCGCGGGCATCGGCATTGGCGGTGGCGGTAGCAAGCACGGCGTTTTCGCCCATGCGCACCACGGCCGAGCCGTGGGCCTGTTTGGCAAGTTTGCCGGTTTCGAAGGTAATTTTCTTGCCGCCGGCAAGCTCGACGCTAACTGAAATTGCTTCTGGTTTCATTTGGATTTTCCTTTGAGTTGGAGGGCAGCCAGAATGGCTGCGGGATCTGGGCAAGCACGACGCACACCTGCTGCGTCCGCTCACCGGAGCGGAGGCCGTCAGCAATGCGGCCGATCAGGGAGAAACGCACGAGTAGATATCCTCGAAGTTTGCGCACCCTTCGATGAAAAGGAGTGCGGCAAGAAATCAGGCAAGCCTCCCGCGGAAGGAATTCAAATGGAAATCCGCGGGCGGGGCCTACTTGCGGATGCCGAGCTTACCGATCACGGTCTTGTAGCGCTCGGTATCGAACTTCTTGAGGTAGTCGAGCAAGCGACGCCGCTTGCTGACCAGCATGAGGAGGCCGCGGCGCGAGCCGTGGTCCTTCTGGTGCGTCTTGAAATGGTCCGTCAATTGGCCGATGCGTTCACTGAGAAGCGCAATCTGTACTTCGGGACTGCCGGTATCGGTCGTGTGTGTGCCGTACTGGTCAATGAGGGACTTTTTGTGATCTCTGGCTAACACCAAACTGGTGTACTCCTGTCTTGTAATCGTTTGTGTATGTGACAGTTAAAGAGTAACACAGGATTTTCGCCGGGGTAAAGCGCCGCCCGGCAAGGAGCAGGGCGTCCGGGGTCATCCGGGGCGGGACTAGTTGAAAATGGGCGGAGCGCGGTATGGTAAAGGCATTGGAGCAGTCACACAAGCTATGCGCTGCAAACACTGCGGGAACCCCAATTCCGACGATCACCGATTTTGTGGAATGTGCGGGCAACATCTTGAAGAACGCGCGGTAGAGCCGCCACCGGCGCGCAAGGCGGAACCGGAACGATCGCGGGACGTCAGTTATTTGCTCGACGAGACGGAAGAGGAAAAGCCGGGCGGTTTGGGCAGGATTCTGTTGCTGGTGTTTGGCGTGGCGCTGATTGGCGGGTTTGGGTATGTGTATTGGTTGAGCGGAGGCAAGACTGCGACTGCCAAGCCAGCCCCGTCGCCGGACACGACGCCAAATCCAGCGAGCGCAGCTACGGAGAAGGCCCCGGCAGTTCCCGAGAAGATAGTTCCGCAAGTAAAGCCCGCGGATGCCACGCCAGACGAGAACAAGGCGGCCGAAGCGCCGGTGGCGGCGAGCGACGAACCAGCCGCGGCAGCGACTCCGCCCGCGCAAGTGAAACCTGCGCCCGTAGTTGAGAAGCCTGCCGCGACACGGCCTCCGGCCAAGGCCGCGCCAAAGGTGCCCGCAAAGTCCGTTCTCAGCAAGGTGTCCGCCGCGAGATCGTCCAAAGCGGCGCAAGTTGCGCCAGCCAAACCGTCCGCTGACCCGGTGGCGCAGGCGGAAAAGTTGGTATACGGGGATGGCGTTCCCCAGGATTGTGATCGAGGATTGGGAACGATGCGTCCGCTAGCCGCGGCGGCCGATCCGCGGGCAATGGTCGCGCTGGGAGCGCTCTACACGACCGGCACTTGCGTCCCCCGCGATCTGCCAACGGCTTATAGCTGGTATGCGCGGGCGTTGCATAAGAATTCTGACAACCTGACGCTGGAGCAGGACATGAAGCAGATATGGGGTCAAATGACGCCCCCAGAGCGGCAACTGGCGATCCGGCTTAGTCAATAGGCTCGTGTGTTGCTCTGCGCGGAGAAGCTTTTGACCGCGAAGGACGCGAAGAAAGTCCGCAAAGAAGCAAGGCCAAGGCATATGAAAGACTGTGTATGAGCTTGCAAAATAGGCACTTAAATTGGTACCTTGGCGCGGCAGGGCCGTGCAGGTAAGCCATCCGATTACGGCTTTGTTACGTACATCTTACAGAGAGAGACCCGAGCAATTGGCGAAAGTGGAAACACAGCAGTCTCCCTCAGACTGGGAAATCGTCACCGGACTGAAGCGTGGAGATCAGGGCGCGATGGCGGACCTGTATGACCGCTACTCGGGAGTGGTGTACGCGGTAGCGCTGCGGGTGCTGGGCGATACGGGCGCGGCCGAGGATGTGCAGCAGGAAGTGTTCATGCAGTTGTGGAGGAACCCGGCAGGGTTCGACTCGGCGCGCGGAAGCATGGGCGCATGGCTGGCGGTGATTACGCGGAACCGGGCGATTGACGCCCTGCGCAAGCGCAAGCCGGAAACGGATTTTGAGGACGTTGTTTTGTCGGTATCGCCAGACCTCGCCGGGGACGCAGACCGGGCGCGGGCAGCGGAGAAAGTAAGGGCGGCGTTGGGGACCATGCCCGACATGCAGCGAAAAATGTTGGAGCTGGCCTATTTCGAAGGGCTGTCGCATTCCGAAATCGCCACCAAGACCGGCGATGCGCTGGGCACGGTGAAGACACGAATCCGCGCAGGGCTGATCACTCTGCGCAAGGCGTTTCAACCATGAGCATCCACGAACAATTCGCGGAAGACCTGGCGCTACACTCGCTGGGATCGCTCGAAGGAGAAGAGCGCGCGCGGCTGGAGGCACATCTTTCGGGATGCGCGGGGTGCCGGCTGGAGTTGGAGCAACTGCGGGGCGACGGAGCGTTGCTGGCGCTGTCGGCGACGGGGCCGCGTCCGCCGCAGCATGCGCGGCAGCGTCTGTTGGATGCGGTGGCGAAAGAGCCGCGCGTGCAGGCGCGCGTGGGCGATACCGCGCCGCGGCGTTCGTGGTGGGGCGCGCTGGGATGGGCGGCGGCGGCAGCGGTGATCATTTTCGCGGCATCGTTGTGGAAAGAAAATGCGGCGTTGCGGCAAACCGTGGCCTCGGTGCGGGACCAGAATGCGCAGAGCGCCCGCGAACTGGAAGACTTGCGGCAAATCGCGGCCCCAATTATCGCGCCGGAGGCCCAGGTTGTGACGGTGGCGGCGCTTAAAGAGAAACCGCAGCCGGGCGGAAAAGCGTTCTACCTGCGTAAGCGCGGCAGCCTGGTGTTCCTGGCGACCAATATGCCAGTGCTGCCGGAAAAGAAATCATATGAGTTGTGGCTGATTCCGACCCAGGGCGCGCCGATCCCCGCAGGCGTGTTTAAACCGGACGCGCAGGGCCGCGCATCGGTAATCAATCCTCCGCTGCCTGCCAACACCGAAGCCAAGGCGTTTGCGATCACTATCGAAAACGAGGCTGGCTCGCCCGTGCCAACTTCACCGATCGTGATGATGGGCGCGGGCGAGTAGCCGCTCCAGCACTGATCCGAAATCCCTACGGATTTAAAGATGCCGTGTATGCGGCAAGGGAGACCATGTCGTCAAGGGAGAGCTTTTCCACCACTGGCTTCATGGATTGTGCGGCGGGTCCGTTACGCGCGCCGCTTTGCATGTCGTAGAGTTGGCGCACCATATAGCTCGGTGAGCGCCCGGCGAGCGCCGGTGTTTTTCCCATTCCCTTCAGTTCCGGGCCGTGGCAGATGCTGCACTGCAAGGTCTTGCCCCCGCCCCCGCTTTCGGCCAGCGCCTTCCCTTTCTTAATGCTGCCGAGCGGTACGTAGGCAACGAATCCGGATTGGTCGTCTCGCAGTTCGGTGCGTTCGACACTTTCGGGAACCTCGATAATGCGCTGGCCGATGGGCTCGGTTCCATGGGTGGCGGCGGGAACCAGCATCCAACCGGAAACCCGGGTCTTGGGAACGGTGGCAGTTTCCACCACGCGGATCCATTGTTTGGGCTTGAGCGAGGAGAAATATTTGGCGGCGGCGACCACCTCTTTCTCGGTCGCCTGGGCTGCAATGCCGACCATGGCCACGCCAGGCCGTCGGTCGGGCACAGAGCTCTTGCGCGTTCCGCCCTTGAAATCCTCCAACTGCTGCACGATGTAACCCACCGAAAGGCCTGCCAGACTGGCGTTTTCGGGCCTGCCTTGCCCGTTGGGCAGGTGGCAATATCCGCAGGCCCGAACGTCCGGAGTGCGGCCGTGGGCCACGATGTCAGGCATGGCGGGGTGGTCGGTGGGATGCCAATCCGGCGGATTATAAAAATTGGCAACCTGCGCGAGCGTGAACGACGCGGTGCTGTCAGGCACGTGTTGCAGCGTGGGGTCGGTGGATTTGTCTTTGGCGTCCCGAATCTTATCGGCGGGATTGTTGGCATAAGCCCAGGGTGGAGGGGCAGGGTGCTTGGCGTGTGGCGGGGTTGGGGCGCTTTGACTGTGCGCAAAGCTTGACGCAAACAGAATCCCAACAACCAGTGTGCCTGCGATGTGAACCCGGCGGTTAGTAATGCCTTGCGAAAGGGACCCGCCCCAAGCTGAACGCGAAACTGTGGCGAGCATTTTTAGTTTTGGAACCATCACGCGCGAATCCTCCGACCGTCCTCAACCGGACACGAGAGTATAGCGCTGACTACGCGCTCCGTTAAAGCCGGAAGCGGGAATCAATGTGATTCCCGGACTGCGCGTTGACTGGCCGATAGGGCCACTTTCGCAGCCCGATCTTGAGTGCAACCTTCAGCATCTTGACAATCCTTTGACCTGAGTTGAGTCTTAGACACTCGCAAAGAGCGAACGGTTGGACCAACGGGTCGAGGGCAGCCGCATCCGCCCTCTATATTTTTGCAGGAATAGATTGGGTAGATGCCGGAGGGCAAAGATGGAAGTCAATAAAGTGACCGCCAGATCCGTGAGGCGTGGCAAGGCGTTTGTGCTCGCCAGTGCAGTGATTCTCGCCAGCTTGTTGACGCGGGCCGACGCCAAAGAGAAAGTGATCCACAGTTTCACCGGCACGGACGGCGCGCAGCCCATAGGCGAACTGATTGCGGACAGCTCCGGCAATTTCTATGGAGTGGCGCAAACGAACGGAACAACCTCCGGGCCTTGTCCGGCCACAGGCAGTTGCGGGACAGTGTTTAAGCTTTCGAAAACAAAAGCGGGGGGCTGGCAGACGAAAGTCCTGCACACCTTCGACTGCGGGAAAGATGGATGTGATCCACTGGGCGGTTTGACTCTGGATGCGTCCGGAAATCTTTATGGCACAACCTATCTGGGCGGCTCTCTAACGACGGCAAAGAACAAGGGCGTCGTGTACCAGTTGGCACAGACGGCGGGCGGGAAGTGGAAGTACAAGATTCTCTATTCGTTTCTGGGATTGCCGGATGGACAACACCCGAGGAGCAAACTAGTGGTCGATGCTACGGGCAATCTCTATGGCACGACTGAGAGTGGGGGCACGTTCACCGCTGGAACCGTGTTTGAACTTTCTCCGGGTGCATCTGGAACCTGGCTGGAGACGGTACTGGATGACTTCGCGATCGGCAGCGGAGGTGCGTTGCCGAATGCCGGAGTGGTGCTTGATAAGAGCGGCAATCTTTATGGAACAACTGTTTCCGGCGGCCACACCGGGGGACACTGTGGCAGCCTGGGCTGTGGCGTGGTATACGAGCTTACCCCAAGCACCTTGGGACCGTGGATCGAGACAGTACTTCATTCTTTTTCCGGAGCGGACGGTGACTCACCCTATGCGGGTGTGAAGTTTGACGCGGCGGGTAACTTGTTTGGAGCGACTTATACCGGAGGCGATCTTTCCGGGTGCGGCGGCAACGGCTGTGGTGTTTTGTATGAGTTGACGCCGAACGCGGGCGGTGGGAGTTGGAGCGAGACCATCCTGCATAGTTTTCATCCGGGAGGTTCAGGATTCGCAGGGCCAGGCGGTGGCAATCCATATTCGGCACCTACCCTCGACGCCGCTGGCAATCTCTACGGTGCGGCGGCGGCGGGCGGACACGCGCCAGCTTACTCAGGAGTGGTGTTTAAGCTCTCCCCCAGTGCCGGCGGCGGATGGAAGGAAACGGTGCTGCACACGTTCTCTGCCAGCACGGACGGAGGAGAACCGCTGTCGGGCGTGACACTTGACGCAGCTGGCGATGTGTTTGGCACGGCGTATTTGGGGGGCATTCTTACGGACTGTTTCGGCAATGGTTGCGGCGTCGTCTATGAAATTACGCCGTGATCGCTCCGCGTGAGTCACGGGCAGGCGGGAGACTGCTGTACACTTTTGGCGGGATGAAATGGAAGATTGCTTTGCCGAAACTTGTATTAGGGGCGATCATGCTGGCGGGGGCGTGGACGACTCTCGTCGTTGCGCAACAAGCCAAGGAGGTACCCGCCCAAGGCAAGCCAGACCATGCAATCGGCCAGAAGATGGCCCTCAAGGGCATCCCCAATTTTGGGCAGGTAACGCCGACGCTTTATCGAGGGGCACAGCCTTCGGATGAGGGCGTTGAGGCGCTGAAGAAATTAGGCGTGGAGATTGTCGTTGATCTGCGCGGATCGGCCAGCCGGCAGGAAGAGGCGTCCGCCACGCGGCTTGGCATGAAATACATTTCAATCCCCTCGCACTGTCCGTTTCCGAAGGACGAACCATTGGCGCGCTTTCTGACTGTGGTCCGCGACAACCCCGGGAAGAAAGTGTTCGTGCATTGCCGGCTGGGTGACGACCGCACCGGGATTGCCGTGGCCTCTTACCGCATGGCCATGGAAGGCTGGAACGCAGAGGAGGCGTTCCACGAAATGGAGACATTCGGGTTCCGCGGGATCCATCACGTCATTTGCCCAGGGCTGGAAGACTACGAAAAAAGTTTCCCGAAGCGTCTGCAAAGCAACAAAGCGTTCGAGAAGGTGCGGCCTGAGACGGGTGCTTCGGGCAAGACTGAGTAGCGGCTTCCTCCAGCTTTTACCCTTTCCGGGACCGTTTGTAGGACGGACCTCTGCTGCTCTATCCCCGAAGACTCTGTTGATGCGCATTCCCATTTTCACGCCCGGAGTGCGCGGGTGCCGAGCCGCGCACGGCTGGACGGGCGAGGCGGCGGCCCCATGCGAGCCGTTCCAGTTCTCAGCTTTCGGGGCCGATGGGGGATCCAGCGGTACCGCAAGGCGGTTACGGCGGTAACTCAACCGGTGGGATTACCGTTGAAAGCCGGGGAGGGTGTCTTTAAAGTCCCGAACAGGGGGACCTATGAGGGACATTCATGAGGTATTGCGTCAGAAGCAGGCGAAGTACGCGGCGCTGGGCAAACAGATAGAAGCCTTGCAGCAAGCGGCGGAAGTGTTGAGAGAAGTCGCGCCGTTGCTGGCCGAGAATGAAGACGACGGGCCGGTGCTGGCAGTGACCGATGAGGCGGGCGATTCCATGGCCGCCAAGGCGGGCGCATCCGGTGGCGCATCGAGCGGATCGAAGGCGGCGCGTTCGCCGGCACCTCGCTGGCCGTAAACCGAATCTTCCGCGGGTAAGGAACGCTCAGTCATGAATCTACAAGCGCTGCTGTTTTCGTCGGACAACGCCGCCTCGGACGTGTTGGGCCGGGTGCTGCCCGCCTATGGCGTGGCAGTGGAGCGGTTGAGCGATGCGGTAGCGGCCGCGTCGCGCTTGCAGCAGCAAAAGTTTGACGCGCTGATTGTGGATTCAGACGATGACGAAACTGCCGCCAGCGTGATTGAGATGGCGCGGCAGGCAGGATCTGGGGCGTTGACGGTTAGCCTGTTGGATGATCCGTCGCGGGTGCGGCACATTCTGGAGGGCGGCGCTCAATTTGTTCTCTACAAGCCCTTGACCGACGAAACTGCGCGGGCCGGACTGCGGGCTTGCGTGGCGCTGCTGAGCCGGGAACGACGGCGGGCGGTGCGGGTGCCGGTACAAGCGCCGGTGGAGTTGACGCTGCCGGACCGGCGTGTGCTGGAGGGGATCCTGCTGGACTTAAGCGAAACCGGCATGGACGTGTTGACCGCCGCGCCCCTGGGCGCGGGGACGATTCTGGGCTTCCACTTTCAATTGCCCGCCGGAGGGCTGGAACTCAAAGCACACGCGCAGGTGGCGTGGGCGAATTCGAATGGGCAGACGGGCGTGCAGTTCATTGATGTCGGCGAGGCCAAGAAGGCGGAACTCAAAACCTGGGTGAAGACGGCGCAGGCCACCACCGGGCAAGAGGAATACGTACCGCATTGCCAGTTGACGGACCTGAGCCTGGGCGGCTGCTATGTGGAGACGGCATCCCCGTTTCCGGAAAAGTCGCTGGTGGATTTGTGCCTGGCGGCGGACGAGATGGAAGTGCACACCAAGGGAATTGTTCGCGTGGTGCATCCCGGATATGGGATGGGCGTGGAGTTCGCGTCGCGCACCGCCGAGCAGCGGGCCGAGGTGGCCGATTTGATCACGGTGCTGAAGGAAAGTCCGGAGAGCAGCCTGGACTTGCTGGTTTCTCCCGTGGCGCGGGTGGCGGACGAGAACGATTTTGGCGGGGCCAGCGGAGATGAAGAGATGGAAGATCCGCTGCTGGAATTGCTGCGACATGGCGCCAGCCATTCGCAGGATGATTTTCTTTTGGAACTGCAAGACCAGCGCGGAGCCGAGCGCGTCGAGCGGTAGACCATTTTTCGAGTCACGCGCAGCAACTCACTCTCATTCTCAATCTTCGTTGACGACGACCTTCCCGCGAAGGGTCGCAGGGCGTCTGGTGCGCTCGATTTATCCACCCGGCCGGAAGTACCAAATACAATTGAGCGGGCAAAAGCCTCCCGGGGCAGTTTGCGGCTGGATTGTGGCGAGAGCAGCGTGAACAGCAGAAGAGAGTGCGCGGCGAATGGGAGAAAGTCGGGAGACTCGAGGGCGACCCAGAAAATGCCGAGTTGAAAGGCCCTGCCCCGTCTCTGGCGGGACCTTTCAACTCGCGGTCTGTTCCACCCCAATTGCGTGTAGATTAACCACGGGACGTTGCGGCAGCATGTAAGCGTTGTTAAAAGCAGATGAAAATAAGGCCCCGCGCAAACCAGCTTTCCACAGCCTGATCTGCGCAAGGCGGAAGTTTCCGGCAAACGTGGACAAACGACGAAATGCGCAGTACAGACAAAATCAACCCCAGCGGGCGGAAGGCTGGCTTCTTCCCTGCTTTCTGATTGCGGTGGCGGCGTCAGCGGTCGAGGTTCCCTTCTTTTTCCACCATGGCATCCCGTCCGGACATGACGCGGAATTTCATCTTTACTCCTGGCTTGAAGTGTTGGGCCAGTGGCGGCAAGGAATGGTTTATCCGAGGTGGGCCGCGCTGGCGCAGTTTGGATATGGGGAACCTCGATTCGTTTTCTATCCTCCCGCATCGTGGATGCTGGGCGCGGGGCTTAGCGCAATTCTCCCCGGCGTGCTGGCCCCGGCGGCATACATCTGGCTGGCACTGGTGGCTGCTGGAAACGCAATGTTTGCGCTGGCGCGTCGGTGGATGGAGCCTGGGGACGCCTTGTTCGCGGCGGTGCTATACACAGCCAATCCGTATCATCTGGTGATTGTTTACTGGCGCAGCGCGCTGGCTGAGTTGCTGGCCAGTTGTCTGCTGCCGCTGCTGCTGATCAGTGTGTTGCGCGCAGTGGAGAAACGGCGATATGCCATCCCTGGCATGGCCGCTGTGTTGGCCGCAGGCTGGCTGGTGAACGCACCGGCGGCGGTGATGATGCAGTATTCTTTCGTGCTGCTGGTGGTGACGGCGGCGTGGGTATGGCGCGAGCCCCGACTGCTTTTCAAAGGCGCGCTGGCGGTGGCGCTGGGAGCGGCTTTGGCGGCGTTCTATCTGGTCCCCGCTGCGCTTGAGCAGCATTGGATCAATGTTGAGGATCTGACCAACCAGGGCTATGGCGCGCGCGACAACTTTCTTTTCGCACATACGCCGGATGCGGAGCACGACGCTTTTCTTAGACTAGTGTCGGTGGTGGCCTGCGTGGAGATCGGAGTAACACTGCTGGCAATCGGTCTGACTGGAAAATTCCGGCGCGATAAAAGTCAGGCGTTGTGGATGGCCGGCATTTGGGCCGTGGCGGCCTCCGTGCTGATGCTGCCGGTCTCGGCGTGGGTCTGGGCGATCGCGCCGGAGATGCGCTTCATGCAGTTTCCCTGGAGATGGCTGCTGCCGCTCGGCCTGGCGCTGGCATTGTTTGTCGCGCAAGGAGTGCGGCGCTGGCCGGCGAGAGCGGTGGTGTGTGCCTTGCTGCTGGGCGTGGTGGCGTTTGCATGGCAGAAGATGCAGGCCCCGTGGTGGGACACAGCTGCGGACTTGCAGGAGATGCGTGACAACATGGAGGCTGGCGTTGGATATGAGGGCGCGGACGAGTATCGTCCGCTGGGTGCCGACGCGAGCGCAATTGACAAAGACGCGCGCGGCGTGACGCTGGATGGCGCGGGGCAGGCCGCGATCCACGTGCAGCGATGGGGCGCAGAGGACAAGGAGTTCACCGTCGAGATGCGGGAGTCCGGCCAAGTGGCGCTGAAGTTGTTCCAATATCCCGCATGGCGGGTGGAGGTGAATGGGCAGCCGGTAACAACCAGCGCGCGCGAGGAGACCGGGCAGATGCTGGTTCCTTTGGCCGCTGGCATGAATCGGGTGCGCGTGCGCTTTGCGCGGACATGGGACAGAAAACTCGGTGGATGGATTTCGATGGGAGCGCTGCTGGCTTTGATGTTGATGTACATGTGCCAGCGGTGGGGTTCGATGCCGAGAGATGAAAAACGATGAAACGGATTGTTGTCGCAACGTCGAATGCGGGCAAACTGCGCGACCTGGCAGGTGCGGCCGCGGTTCACGGAGTCACGGTGGTCGGACTGAAAGATTTTGCTTCGCTGCCTACGGTGGTTGAAGATGGCACAACGTTTGAGGCCAATGCGCGGAAAAAAGCGGAGTCCTATAGTCGGTATGCACCGGAGGAAGTTGTGGTTGCCGACGATTCGGGGCTGGAGGTAGACGCGCTGGACGGAGCGCCGGGTGTGCATTCGGCGCGGTATGCGGCACCTGAACTTCAAAACAAGCAGCCGCACGAAGCTGGCGAAAACACTGACGATCAGGCCAACAATGCAAGGCTCCTGCGCGAACTGGCTGGCGTGGCTCCGGAGCAGCGAGGCGGCCGATTTGTGTGCGTGCTGGTGGCGGCGCGGGACGGCGCAACGTTGGCCACATGTCGTGGCACCGCGGAAGGCGTGATTCTGGACGCACCGCGTGGGACCAACGGCTTCGGATATGATCCGCTGTTTTTCTTTCCCCAGATCAACAAAACCTTCGCGGAACTTTCGCCGGAGGAAAAATCGAGGTACAGCCATCGTGGGGAAGCGTTCCGCAAGCTGCTGGAGTGGATGGACGGACGGGCCTGACCAGCATGCGGAGCGCAAAGCACTAACCACGAAGGGCACGAAGGTTCACGAAGGAACCCATTCCCGGTAGTGCCTCAGTTTGAAATTATTAGGGGCTGAAAATCACGCGCAGCATGAAATGGAAAAAACCGTAGTGAGCGATACAATACGCGCTTACGAGCAATGTGAGGACATAAAACATTCCTTCCCCCACATCGGAAGTCTATCCACCACTTTGCCCATGGCCGCCGAGATCATGCTTGCTGCCTCTTCTTGTAAGGGCCGCGCGATTTCGGCGCTGGAGAAAAGCTCTAGCCGTAACAATTCTTCCAGAAGTCTAAAACGCGATCGCTCAGACCAGCAGCCATTCTTGGCGTGATCCGCCGAGTCTTGTGGATTCTGGCGAAATTGTAGTGTACGGCATAGATCGCAACCATCCACTCCAGGAGATTCCAACTTGAGGCCCTACCGGATGGTGTCCTAGTTTGCCTTTTTTCACCACAGAGACACAGAGTCACGGAGAAAACCTTGAATCCGTAAGAATCAGGACGGAAAAGCCTTGCCAAGCGGTTGGGATTCTCTGCGCCTCTGTGTCTTTGTGGTGAAAAACTAAATTAGGACACGACCCACTACCGCCACGGCCTTGACTTCGCCTTCGCAGCCCAACATAATAAAGGGTTACTCTTTGATTTGCGCAAGCGCAGGGAGCGATCTGACGTGGCGACAACCAGCAATACAACTCCGATGGTGAAGGGTGGAGTGGCCCCACTGCGGGCCGGACAAGGCATGACGTTTTGGCTGCGGCGACTGCATTCCCTGTCGGGGATCGTCCCGGTCGGCGCATTTCTTTTCGAGCACATCCTGATCTCCAATTCCACCGCCATCAGCGGGCCGGGCGCTTATGCCCATCAGGTGCGGTTTTTGGCCAGCCTGCCGCTGGTGCCGCTGCTGGAAATGTTTGGCATCTGGCTACCGATTCTGTTTCACGCCTTGTATGGCTTCTACATCTGGTTCCGTGGCGATGGCAATGTGGGCGACTATCCCTGGCAAGGCAACTGGATGTACACGATGCAGCGTTGGACGGGCGGGATCGCGTTCGCCTACATCGCGTGGCACACCTACACGATGCGTTTCACGGGCATTGACCTGCACGAGCATCCGGGCGCGTCGTTTGGCAAGGTGCAGCATGAATTGTTCTTCGGACCGTTTCTCGCGTTTTATGTGGTGGGACTGGTGGCGGCTTCGTGGCACTTTGCTTATGGCATCTGGCTGTTTGCGGCGAAGTGGGGCATCACCTCCGGCGAGCGGGCACGGCAGCGGTTTCTAGCGGTGTGCATGGGGCTGTTTCTGGTGATGAGCATCGTTGGCCTCACCAGTTTGTATTCGTTCCGTCTGCGCTTTGAACAGCAACCGGTGGATGAACGCGGGGCGGACATGGTGGAACGGGGTCAGACGGTTAACTAAAGCGCTGTAAATAGAATTTAGAGCGATGACGAAAGAAAGCGGAACGTAGACGATGGCAGCAGCTCCAAAAATAATTGTGGTGGGCGGCGGACTGGCCGGATTGTCGGCGGTGATCAAGATCGCTGAAATGGGCGGCAACGTGGACCTGTTTTCCATTGTTCCGGTCAAGCGGTCGCACTCGGTGTGCGCGCAGGGTGGCATCAACGCAGCCAAGAACCTGAAGGGCGAGGGCGACTCGACCGCGAAACATCTGGATGACACGGTTTACGGCGGCGATTTTCTGGCCAACCAGCCTCCGGTGCGCGACATGTGCGAGGCTGCGCCGGGCATCATTGATCTGCTGGACCGAATGGGAGTTCCGTTTAACCGCACGCCCGAGGGCTTGCTCGACTTTCGCAGATTTGGCGGAACCCTATATAACCGCACCGCATTCGCGGGCGCGACCACCGGGCAGCAGTTGCTTTACGCGCTCGATGAGCAGGTGCGGCGTTATGAGTCCGAAGGCAAAGTGAAGAAGTTCGAGCATTGGGAATTTCTGTCGGCGGTGCTCGACGGAAAAGGCGTGTGCCGCGGCATTTGCGCCATGGACCTGCGCTCGATGGAAGTGCGGACCTTCGCTGCGGACGCGATCATCATCTGCACCGGCGGCAACGGAGCGCTGTTCGGCAAGTCCACGAACTCTGTGGTCTGCACGGGATCGGCACAATCCGCGCTTTATCAACAAGGCGCTTTCTATGCCAACGGCGAGTTTATTCAGGTGCATCCGACCTGCATCCCGGGCGAAGACAAGCTGCGGTTGATGTCGGAGTCGGCGCGCGGCGAAGGCGGACGCGTGTGGGTCCCAAAAACATCAGGCGACAAACGCGGCCCGAAATCCATTCCGGAAAGTGACCGATGGTACTTCCTCGAGGAGTGGTATCCCAAATACGGCAACCTGGTCCCGCGTGACATCGCCACGCGGGCGATCTTCAAAGTCGTCTTCGAGCACAACCTCGGGATTGACGGCAAGCCGATGGTCTACCTCGACCTGACCCACATTGACCGGAAGATTCTCGACCGCAAGCTGGAAGGGATCCTGGAGATTTACGAAAAGTTTGTGGGCGACGACCCACGCGACACGCCGATGAAGATTTTCCCGGGCATGCACTACACCATGGGCGGGCTGTGGGTGGACTTCAACCAACAGACGAACCTTCCGGGCGTGTTTGCGGCGGGCGAATGCGAGTATCAGTATCACGGCGCGAACCGGCTGGGTGCAAATTCTCTGCTGTCGTGCATCTACGGAGGCGGCATTGCCGGACCCAACGCGGTGAAATATGCGCGCGGCTTGCAGGCGCTTCCCGCCGGTGACGGCTGCTTTGAGGCGGAGCGTAAACGGCAGGAATCGAACAATGCCCTGCTGATGAACAACCAAGGCACCGAGAATCCGTTCAAGCTGTGGCGTGAATTGGGTGAGTTGATGACCAGGGACTGCACCGTCATCCGCTACAACAAGAACCTGGTGCAGACCGACGCCAAGCTTGTGGACCTGATGCAACGGTTCAGGAACGTCAATCTGAGCGACCGGACGCAGTGGGCGAACACCAGTGTGATCTTCACGCGGCAGCTTTATAACATGCTGCAGTTGGCGCGCGTGGTTGCGCAGGGAGCGCGACTGCGGGATGAATCGCGCGGGGCGCACTACAAGCCGGACTTCCCCGACCGCGATGATGCGAACTTCCTGAAGACGACGAAGGCGCGTTACTCGGCTGAGAAAGACGAACCAGTCATTGAGTTCGAGGCGGTGGATACGTCGCTGATTCCGCCGCGAGCCAGGAAATATGACGCGGTGAAGTGAGGCAGGGTGTAGGACACATGTTTAGCAACGCTCGCAAATGGCTGCTCGGTGGGTTCGGCGCGGTGCTGATCGGCAAGGGTGTTATGACGCATCAGTGGCTTACGGCGGTTATTGGCGCGGCCATCATTGCCTATGCCATTCTGATGCCGGGTTGAGAGTCATGTTGACCGCCACGGAGTGGCGGTGGGAAGCGCGGGCGAGGCACCGGAAAAGCAGGTTCCTCCACTTCGCTCGCTTCGCTCCGCTCCGGTCGGAATGACAGAGTGTTTAGGCTCGAGTCGCTCCGATCCGGATGACAGGAGTTCGGGCGGATTTTTGAACTGGTAGAGAGCTAGAGGCTAAGAGCAAATGGCTGACAAGACGGTCGTCATCAAAATCAAGCGGCAGGCGAACCCGAACTCCACGGCGTACTGGGAAGAGTTCGAACTGGCCCATCATCCGGGAATGAACGTGATCTCGTCACTGATGGAGATTGCGGCCAACCCGGTCACGCGTGAAGGCAAGGCGACTTCGCCGATCACCTACGACTCCAACTGTCTGGAAGAAATTTGCGGCTCGTGCGCGATGCGGGTCAATGGGCGCGCCCGCATGGCCTGTTCCGCGCTGATTGACAATCTTGAACAGCCGGTCCGGCTGGAGCCGTTTTCAAAGTTTCCCGTAGTTCGCGATTTGGCCGTAGACCGCAGCGTGCTGTTTGAAAACCTCAAGGCGGTCAAGGCGTGGGTGCCGATTGACGGCTCTTACGACCTCGGCCCCGGGCCGCGTATTACGCCGGAAGCTCAGGAAGCGGCGTATCCGCTTTCCAATTGCATCTCGTGCTGCTGTTGCATGGAAGCATGTCCGCAGTTTAACGAGGACACCGGATTTGTGGGCGCAGCAACCATTGCGCAGGTGCGATTGTTCAATGCGCATCCTACGGGCGAGTCGCTGAAGCGCGAACGCCTGGCGGCGCTGATGGGCGATGGCGGCATCCAGGAATGCGGCTATGCGCAGAACTGCGTGGAAGTCTGTCCCAAGGAGATTCCGCTGACGCAATCCATCTCGGAAGTAAGCCGCGATGTGATGAAGCAGGCGGTGGGCGACCTGTTCCGGCGGTAGCCCCACAAACCACAGAGGGCACAGAGGAACACAGGGAAAACCCTACGATTGACCTGCAAGCCCGGCAAGGTAACCTCGCGGTAACCATTTCTGATTGGCTCGAAACCTGGGCGCGGTAACCTTTTGAGCGTGACCACGGTAATGGATTTCAGCCCCGATTTTGCTGGGCTGGCTTGACACCTGGGCGTAGACTAACCGTCACGGTTGTGCAGCAGTCGTTCATTCAGGAAAAGGATCACTTTTGAGACTGAAGCGCCGACTCTTCGTTCTGGCCTCGTTGCTTGTGCTGGCGTGTTCGCCACTGGTAGCGGCGACTTCATCGTCGCTGCATCATTCCGCCCGCACGTCCCGTTATCATTCGATTCATCATATTCAACGGCGCCATCATCGCTATCACTGGATGCGCTGGAACCCGATGTTCCGACCGTCGCATGAATCCCTGCTGCTGCAGAATGCTGAGATCAACAGCATGGATCTGCCCCGCATAAAAAATGACGAAGAACTGGAAGCGCTGAAAAGCAAGGGCGACCTGGTACCCATTGAACCGAGCGAGTCGCTGCGGATCCAGCCTTCGCTGGAGCCGTCCCGCCGCTTCAGCCGGCCTTGGACGCGGGATTTCGTAGTGGACCTCAGCCAGGCTTATTATCATCGGTTTCACGAGCAGATTCAGGTCAACTCCGCGGTCCGGACGGTGCAGGTACAGAAAAAACTGCGCCGGCACAATCGCAATGCCGCCCCTGCGGAAGGCGAGACGGCTTCTTCTCATCTGGCAGGCATCACAGTGGACCTGCAACGCCGCGGCATGAGCAAGGAACAGATTCGCTGGGTCGAACAATACCTGTTTTACATGAAGGCAGTCGGCTTGGTGGAACCCGAAGAAGAGCGCCGCCACTGGTGCTTCCACGTGATGGTCAGCGGACGCTACGCGGAGTGGCGCGAGACCCAGGATATTGTTCCGATGGAGCGTCCCGAGACACAGGCGACGGCGTCGAGCGGGACCAACTAGTGCGTTTCGCTTTTGGCTCACCGGTTTTGCCCTCCATTTCCTGAGCAACCTGAACCCCGATACCTGATCGTTTACACTCGTTTACGGCATGATCGTTCTGATGGCGGGACTTCCCGGCACGGGCAAGACAACCGTGGCCCGTGAACTGGCCTCTCGGGTAAACGGACGCGTCGTCTCCAAAGATGACGTCCGCCACGCTCTGTTCTTCGACGAGGAGATTGAATATTCCACTGCGCAGGATGACTTCTGCGTGGAGCGGATGCTCGATCTCGCGGGCTTCCTTCTGCAGCGTACTTCAGACCGCGCGATCTTTCTTGACGGGCGGCCGTTTTCACATCGCTACCAGATCGAGAACGTGCTGGCTCGCGCCGCCGCCCTGCATCAGCCGTGGAGGATTCTGGAGTGCATCTGCAAAGAAGAAACCGCAAAGGGCAGACTGGCTGCGGCATCGGACCATCCCGCGGGCAATCGAACGACTGGTCTTTATGATGAAGTTCGATCTCGCTTCGAGGCGATCTCTCAGCCGCGGACACAGTTGGACACGGACCTGCCCCTGGAGCAGTGCATCCGTGCCGGGCTGGCTGCGCTTCGCGTACAATCATGAGTTGGTTTTGAGCAATATCCATCAGATTGAGGAGTAAGGAATGCGACCCTGTTTGATTTCGTTTGTGCTTCTGAGCGCGTCAAGTTTTGCATGGGCCCAAACTGCTCCGGCCAGACCTGTTGCCAAGCCGGCCACTGCGGCAGCCGCCAAGCCGGTGCTTCCCGCCCACCCCACGGCGGTGATTGCCACCACTGCTGGAAAATTGACCTGCGAACTGTTCCCCGACAAAGCGCCAATCGGGGTGGAGAACTTCATCGGCCTGTCGCGGGGGACGAAGGATTGGACCAGCCCGACCACCCATCAAAAGAAGCACGGCGTACCGCTTTATGACGGCACTATCTTCCACCGCGTGATTCCCGACTTCATGATTCAGGGCGGCGATCCCGCGGGAAACGGCGAGGGCGATCCGGGATACAAATTCAAGAACGAGACTTCGCCCGACCTGCTATTCGACCGCCCGGGTCGCCTGGCTTATGCGAATGCTGGACCGGATACGAACGGCTCGCAGTTCTTTATCACCGAAGATATCCAGCACAGTGAGCATCTGAGCGGCAGCTATACCATCTTCGGTCAGTGCGACGACGCCAGCATCGCGCTCGTGAAACAGATTGCCCGCATGGCGCGCGATCCGCGCAACGACCTGCCCTACCGGCCGATCAAGATTGTTCATATCACGATCACCGGGGCCGGTCCGTCGCGCGTAATTCCACGGACACCGTTGAAACGGCCTGCCAGCGCTACGGCGAAGAAGTCCGTGAATCCTTACTAAGTGTTCAAGTTATCTTTAGCATCCGACGACCTCGAAAGGAACCCCTATGACCCGCCAACCCGGACTCTACGCCACGTTTGAAACCAGCGAAGGAAGTGTTGTTTGCCGACTATTCGACAAGGAAGCGCCCAAGACCGTTGCCAACTTCGTGGAACTTGCCGAGGGCAAGCGCGAGTGGACGCATCCCAGCACACGCAAGAAATCTACCGAGCGCCTGTACGACGGCACCATCCTTCATCGCGTAATTCCTGACTTCATGATCCAGGGTGGCGACCCGCAAGGTACCGGTATGGGAGGGCCGGGTTATCAGTTTGAAGACGAGACCAAGGGATCGCCTCACAAGTTCGATAAGCCGGGCAAACTGGCCATGGCCAATGCCGGCCCGAATACCAACGGCTCACAGTTTTTCATTACCGTGGCAGCGACGACATGGCTCACCGGCAAACACACAATCTTCGGCGAAGTCGTGGAAGGGCAGGACGTGGTGGACAAGATCACGGCATTGCCCCGGGGCGCGCAGGACCGTCCCAAGAAGGATGTTGTCGTGAAGAAGGTCACTATTGACCGGGTATGAGCAGTTCCACTTTTGATGTATTCGCGACGTACCGAAATCACTCGTTTAGGGTTCTGGCTTAATGATCGGGCAAACCATCTCGCACTACCGCACCGTCGAAAAACTCGGCGGTGGCGGCATGGGCGTGGTCTATAAAGCTGAGGACCTGAAGCTGCGCCGGTTTGTGGCGCTAAAATTCCTGCCTGACGAAGTGGCCAAGGACTCGCAAGCCTTGGCCCGTTTCCAGCGCGAGGCCCAGGCGGCTTCCGCGTTGAACCATCCCAACATCTGCACCATCTACGAAATTGATGAGCACGACGGCCAGGCATTTATTGCCATGGAGTACCTTGACGGCCTGACGCTGAAGCACGCCATCGGCGCGCGCCCCATGGAGAACGACACGCTGGTGAACCTGGCGATTGAGATCGCGGATGCGCTGGATGCCGCCCACGCGGAAGGCATTGTGCACCGCGACATCAAGCCGGCAAATATCTTTGTAACGAAACGCGGGCACGCCAAGATTCTGGACTTTGGCCTGGCGAAAGTGACAGCCGGGAGAGGCTCAAACAAGACGCTGGCTGACAACACGCAAACACTGGACGAGGCCCACCTGACCAGCCCGGGCACGATGTTGGGAACGGTGGCATACATGTCGCCGGAACAAGTACGCGGCCGCGACCTGGATGCACGCAGCGATTTATTCTCGTTTGGCGCGGTGCTCTATGAAATGGCGACCGGCGATGTCCCATTTCATGGTGAAAGCTCGGCCGTGATCTGCGAAGCGATCATGAATCGCGCGCCGGTGCCGGCGGTGCGTCTGAATCATCAGGTCCCGGCCCGCCTCGAAGACATCATCAACAAAGCGCTGGAGAAGGACGCCAGCCTGCGTTACCAGCACGCCTCGGAGATACGCGGCGATCTGCAACGGCTGAAGCGGGACACAGACTCAGGACGGATGGCGCTGCCGATTTCGCAGGTCGGGGATTCAGCGAGTGGTGCCTCGGCTGCGGCAAGTTCCAGCCAGCGCAGCGTTTTCCCGCAAAGCAGCGCCGCGGTCGCTCCAACACCGGGCCGCTCGTACACCAAGATTGGGATTACCGTGGCCGCGGTTGTGGTCGCGGCCCTAGCTGGCATCTTTTGGTATTCAAAGAAACCCGCCGCACCGGTTACCGGCACCGCAAGCCAGAAGACCGTGGCCGTGCTTCCCTTGCAAAACCTCGGTGCCGATAAAGACCTGGACTTCCTGCGACTGGCGCTGGCTGACGAGATTGCGACTTCCCTGTCCTATGTTCGCTCGCTGTCCATTCGTCCGTTTTCAACCACCAGCAAGTACGATTCACCGACACTCGACGTGCAGGAGGCAGGCCGTGCCATGCACGTCACCGACGTGATCACTGGGCACTTCTTGAAGGAGGGCAGCCAGCTCCAGATCACCCTGGAAGCGATTGATGTGGAGAACAATCGGACGCTGTGGCGCGACACCTTGAATGTGGCCGCGCCCGACCTAATCGCCATGCGCGGCCAGGTCACGGCGAAGGTACGTCAGGGACTAGTACCTGCTCTGGGCGCGGGGGCGGATTCCACGGAAGCTGCGACGCGACCGAAGAATGAAGAAGCATACGATCTCTATCTACGCAGCATTGCGCTGCCACACGACCCTCAACCCAACAAAGATGCAATCGCCATGCTGGAACGCGCGGTGGGGCTGGACCCGAACTACGCGCCCGCTTGGGGCTACCTTGGGGTTCGCTACCACTACGATGCGGCCTACTCGAACGGCGGCGGCGAGATGCTGAAACGCTCGGACTCGGCCCTGGAGCGCGCTTTGAGCCTTGATCCCAACTACATTTTTGCCGACGCGTGGCTGATCACCAATTGGGTGGAGAAAGCGGAACTCGCCAAGGCTTACCAGCGCGGGAAGGCGCTAGTGGCGCGCCATCCAGAGAGTGCCGTGGCCCACTTCGCTCTGGCATATGTCCTGCGCTACGGCGGGGCGATGGAAGAGTCGGCACACGAGTGTGAAGCTGCGCTCGCCGTGGATTCCGGGAACTACATGTTACGGTCGTGTTCGTTCACCTTCGACCAGCTTGGCAATTACTCGCGGGCGATGGATTTTCTACAGCTTGACAGCGGCTCGGTGTGGGCAAACGACAACATGATGCGGCACTACGTTCGCGAGGGAAAGCTGGCCCAAGCGAAGGAGTTTGCTCGCAAGTCGGGGAACGACGTGATGGGTGCCTGCCTCGACGGCTCCGCGACGTCGGAGCCGCCGGCAGGCGCGGCGAGGAATCTCGCCGCGATTATGGACGATCCCGACCCGGAGGTCCATTACGTGATTGCGCCCAATGTGCTTTTCTGCGGGCACAAAGACCTCGCGCTGCAATTGGTGAAGCAGGCCATCGCCGGACATTACTGCCCCTATAGCGGACTGCAGAACGATTCAGCGTGGGCGAAGATCCGGGGCACGGCGGAGTTCAACGAACTGCTGGCCACGGCCAAGAGCTGCCGCGACAACTTTATGGCGGAGCGGGATAAAGTGCAGTAGCTTCGGAATGGGTTGGGAAGAGCACGGCTTCAGTCGTGCCGATCAGCGCATCTCTCAGAAGCGGCTTTAGCCAGCTGAGGGCACGGTCTCTGCCATCCGAGTCCTTCACTTGCGGCGATCCACGGGCCATATCTCTACAAACGGCCTGCCATATCGAGTGATTAGGATGGGACGGTTGGTTCGGCGGACATCAGCGGTCCTAATTGCTGCGTGCCTCAACACTACATCCCAATCACTCCAACCAGCTCCTTCACTGCAGCAGCGCTCTTGTCGAGAGCGGCTTTCTCTTCCGGCGTTAGCTTGATTTCAATGATCTGCTCGATGCCTTTGGCGCCCAGCTTCACCGGCACTCCCACATAGAGGCCGCTGATGCCATATTCGCCCTGCAAGTATGCGGCGCAGGGCAGGATCTTCTTTTTGTCTTTCAGGATGGCCTCAGCCATCTCGACCGCTGCGGCCGAAGGTGCGTAGTATGCCGAGCCCGTTTTCAGATGCTTTACAATCTCGGCGCCGCCATCGCGGGTGCGTTGGACTAACGCATCAAGCCGCGATTTCTCGATCAATTCGGTGATCGGGATGCCGGCAACGGTCGAGTATCGTGGCAGCGGGACCATAGTGTCGCCATGCCCTCCCAATACAAACGCCGTCACGTTTTCCACGCTGACTTTCAATTCTTCGGCAATGAAGGCGCGGAAACGCGCGGAGTCAAGCACACCGGCCATACCGATCACCCGCTCGCGCGGGAAGCCGCTCAGCTTGTAAGCCGCCTGGGCCATGGCATCCAGCGGGTTTGAGACGATGATCAGAATGCAGTTGGGCGAATGCTTCACCACTTCGCCGACCACGGTCTTCATGATCCCGGCGTTGGTGTTGAGCAAATCGTCGCGGCTCATGCCCGGTTTGCGAGGGATTCCGGCGGTGATGATGACGATGTCGGAGTCGGCGGTGTCTTTGTAATCATTGGTGCCGGAGACGTGGGAGTCACGCTTCTCGATCGGCATGGCTTCGAGCAGGTCGAGTCCTTTGCCTTGCGGCACGCCTTCGACAATGTCAATGAGGACCACATCGGCAAGTTCTTTGGACGCGATCCAGTGGGCGGCCGTTGCACCTACGTTGCCAGAACCTACAATCGTTATTTTCTTACGCATTAAAGACCCCTTTGGCCACGGATTTTCACCGATTCACCCGGATCAACCAAGAACAAATCAGCGTTGATCCGTGAAAATCCGTGGCGTATTTTGTTTACATATTCTCAATCATGTGCGTTGCAAACTCGCTGGTCTTGACTTTGGTGGCACCGGGCATCAGCCGCTCAAAGTCGTAAGTCACTTTCTTCTGCATGATGGTCTTTTCCATGCTCTGCTCGATCATGTCTGCGGCCTCGTTCCAGCCGAGAAAGCGAAACAACATGACGCCGGACAACATCACCGATCCCGGATTGATTACGTCCTTGTCGGCATATTTTGGTGCGGTGCCATGGGTGGCTTCGAAGATCGCGTAACCGTCGCCAACATTGGCTCCGGGAGCAATGCCCAACCCGCCTACTTGGGCCGCGCACGCGTCCGAGATGTAGTCGCCGTTCAGGTTCGGAGTGGCCAGCACGGAATACTCCTCCGGCCGCGTAACCACCTGCTGAAAGATAGAATCGGCGATCCGGTCGTTAATCATGAGCTTAGTCTTCCAAGCGCCTTTGCCATGCGTGGCGTAGATTCGATCGAGCCCGTCTTTCACTTCCTGCTCCACGGATTGGCGAAACGCGGGAGGCGCAAACTCCATGCCCGGTTCGACCTGCTCGGCATTCTGCGCGATGGTGATGTTGGGGTTCTTGTCGCGATTGTCCACGATCCAGCTCTCTCGCTCGGTGATCACCTGGCCGCGAAATTCTTCGGTGGCGACTTCGTAGCCCCACTTGCGGAATGCGCCTTCGGTAAATTTCTGGATGTTGCCCTTGTGTACCAGCGTGACGGTCTTGAGTCCGTTGGCAAGCGCATGTTGGATGGCCATGCGGACCAGGCGCTTGGTGCCGGTAATGGAAATCGGCTTGATACCGACGCCGGAATCCAAGCGAATCTGCTTCTTGCCGCCTTTTAACATGTCTTTGTTCAGAAACTCGATCAGCTTCGCGCATTCGGGCGTTCCCTGCTCCCACTCAATGCCGGCGTAAACGTCTTCGGTGTTCTCGCGAAAGATCACAATGTTCATGCGCTCGGGATGCTTCACGGGCGATGGCACGCCGTTGTAATACTTCACCGGACGAATGCAGGAGTAGAGATCAAGAATCTGGCGGAGCGCAACGTTCAGAGAGCGAATGCCGCCACCGACCGGTGTGGTCAGTGGGCCTTTAATCGCCACGCGGAATTCGCGTACCGCATCAATGGTTTCGTCGGGCAACCAGTTGTCAAATTTTGCCTTGGCCTTTTCTCCGGCGAATACCTCATACCAGGCCACAGAGCGCTTGCCGCCATAGGCCTTTTCGACCGCCGCGTTGAAGACGCGCAGAGAGGCCTTCCAAATATCGCGGCCGGTTCCGTCGCCTTCGATGAATGGAATGATGGGATGATCCGATACGTCGTATTTTCCGTTGGCGTAACTGATTGTCTTTCCGTTGGCGGGGACGGGCACTCCGTTATACGCAGTCGGCATTCATCGGCTCCAAACAGGGATGAGCAAACTCCCTATTATAGAGAAACCCGCGATTCCGGGGGGATCGGCGTTCACTTACATGGTTCGCCCCTACCAGCGCTTTGTGCCCCAGGTCTTGCGAACGCCCACGGCGTTGTAGCGACCCCAGGGGCCGTTGTTGCCGAGATCGGCGGTGCCAAGATTCTTGTCGCGTGCGCCAATACGGTCGAACAGGAAATGCTGGGTGACGCGCAGTTCGAAGCCATGCCCGAGAAAAATGCTCGCTCCCCAGGAATGCTCGATGCCGATGACATCGGGTGACCAGGTGTAGAGCTTTTGGGGAACGTTCTTGCCGAGCAGCAGCGATGGCGAGCCGAACAGCATGAACCGGCGCAGAATTCCCTGACCGAACGGACGCACTTCCAGCGTGCCGGAGATCATGTAACGTCCAAAGAGGTTGCAAGGCGCGCTGGCCCCGCCAAAGGTCCCGGCGTTGGACGCACACAAATTGGGATCAATCTCGTTGTGTGGAGGGGCGAGGTCAAATTGGGCCCAGCCCCAGAACGCGTCCTTGGGAAAAAACATTCGATCCGAGGACGGCTGCGGCGTCTGTGAGGCAGCAATCGCGGCGAAAACGAACACGACTAGCAGGCTCTTAAGCAGTTTCATGAACACTCCGATGGTTGGGATAGAACGGCGGGTAATTGTAACGTGCAGAGGCGGGTTCGGTGCTTGCTTCGTTCATGAATTGCTGGTGTATGGCAATCCGAAGAATTCCGTAAACCATATTTGGGTCTGAATTTCTCCGCTTCATGGAATCTACCGCCCGCTAAACCTCGCTTTTGGGTAAGACTGATTTGGCTCGACGATTGCAAGCCAGCTTTGCAGTTGCACATGCAGGAGCCCAATGCCCCAGGAAATATCCGTTTCCGAACAAGCAATCAAGAGTAAGGTATATCGGCTGTTGGACTCGCTCGTGTCCGGAGAAAAGACTGAGGGCGAGGTTGGGGACTCGATCCGGCGCTGGTGGAGCGGAATCCACCCTGCTGACCGTCCCATTGCCCACAAGCACCTGACGCTGGTTCTGGATCGCTGCACGTCCGCAGTGGATGCAATCCAGGAGGGCATGGCGGACGCAACAGAATCCGATACCATCCGCCTGGCGCTGGACGCGCGCCGGCTTCGTGTGCAAGATCTCCCTAGGAACCGCGCCATGGGCCGGGCAGTCTAAATCTCCCCACTCCATCGCCTTACCTCACCGTGGGCCCTTCCCTCCTCTTCCTCAGCGCTGCGCTAGCGCAAGGTCTGCGCTGCTACAATCGCTTGCAGCCGCTGAACTGAGCGCGGCACTAGAATCAGCCGACGCCGGATCCTGGGGCGCACGCGTATGGATTTCGATCAACTCGAAACTCTGCTGGAGGTGGCCCGGCGCGCGTCGTTCTCACGCGCGGCAGAAAGCCGCTTCCGCACCCAGCCGGCCATCTCGTCGCAGATACGGGCGCTGGAAGACGAGGTTGGGTCGCGTCTATTGAACCGCTCCGGCGGCAAAGTGTCGCTCACCGCTCCCGGCAAAATTTTTCAGTCCTATGCGGAGGACGTGCTCCAGGCGCGGAGGACCATGCTGCGTGCCTTGGCAGAGTGCGAGCAGGTCCCGCGCGGCGAAATCATAGTCGGGGCCAATGAAGGCACATGCCTGCATATTCTGCCCGAAGTCTTCGCCCATTTTCACAAACGGTATCCGGATGTAGCCGTCGGTATCAAGCGGGCAGACTATGCGCGCATTATTGACTCGGTGATTGATCATTCGGTGGATTTTGGCGTGGTCTCGCTGCCGGTGCGGGACAATCGGCTGACCGTGATCATGATCCACCGCGACGAGCTCGTGATCGTCGTGCCGCCGGGTCATGCGCTCGCGAAAAAGAAGTCGGCGACAATTTCCGATGCGGCGAAATATCCGCTGGTGGTGCCGAGGCTGGGCCATACCCGCGATGCTCTGGAGGAGTTATTCGCCCACCGCCGCCTCAAGCCCAAGTATGCCATGGAGCTGGATTCCAGCGAATTGCTGAAGCGCTTTGTCGCCGCCGATGTTGGACTCGGGTTTATTGCGCGATCCAACGTGGTGGAAGACGTGCGCGCGCACTCGCTGGTTGCGATTTCCATCGCCGACGCTAAGATTCGGCGCGACCTGGCCCTCATCTTCCGCAAAGACAAGAGCCTCAGCCGCGCCACCCAGGCTTTTATTGACATCGCCGTCCAGCAGCACCGCGATACCATCGCCAACGACAAGGGTGCATGAGGATCCGCGTGCCACGGTTGCTTCTGGCCTTGCTGGCCGCGATCCCAGTGCCTGCCGCCTCCCAGCAGGGTTTCACTCCACGTAAGCTGCTGGCCGTCGTCGTGACTGGCTCTGCCCGATTCAAGCCGGAGGCCATCGTCGCGGCCAGCGGACTCACGATCGGCATGACTGCCGGTGAAGACGAGTTCCGCCGGGCAGCGGAGCGTCTTGGCGATTCCGGCGCCTTCAACGACGTAACCTACGGGTACTCCTACACCGACGCCGGAGCGAAACTCACTCTCGACGTGAAGGATGCCACGGGGTTCGTGCCTGCACGCTTCGAAGATTTTGTCGGGTTCACCGACGAAGAATTGCGCGCCCGTATTACAGAGCGCCTGCCCCTGTTCGATGGCCAACTGCCCGCGTCCGGCAAACTGGCTGCTCAGGTTTCCGACGTCCTGCAAGGCATGCTGCTCGAGAGAAAGCTGCCCGGGCACGTGGAGTATGACCGGATGGTGCGGGAAGACGGAGGTGCGGTCCAGGCCATCCTCTACAGTATCGAAGGAGTTTCGATCCTCATCCGCCAGGCCACGGTCAGCGGAGGCGGCCCCGACGAAATGCCCCGCTTGCAGGCAGTGGCGAACCGCCTCAAGGGCCGGGACTACAGACGAAGCGCGCTCGAGTTCGTGGTCGAGAAGCAGTTTCTGCCGGTATTCCATGAACGCGGATACCTGAAGGCGACGGTGGACACTTTGCCGCCAAAGCTCGTTGCCCCACCGGCCGAGAGTGCGGAAGACGCAACTCGAACCACCTTCGTAGATATCGAATTCACCGTCCACCCCGGCGGCCGATATCGCCTCAAGGGTGTGGAATGGGCTGGCAACAAATCGGTATCCACGGAAAACTTAAATGCGCTTCTCCGGGCCCGGAACGGCGAGATCGCCAACACCGTCCAGCTAGCGGCCGATCTAGACCACGCGCGCCAGCTCTACGGTTCACTCGGCTACATTCGCGCAGCCATTGATCCTGAAGGCCAGTTTGACGAGTCTAGCGGCACAGTGAAGTACACCGTGAAAGTTTCTGAAGATGAGCAGTACAAAATGGGGGAGTTGGACATCCGCGACGTAGACCGCGCTCAAGAGCAAAGGCTCAGGGACTTGTGGAAGCTGCGCACCGGCGACGTGTACAACGCCGGATATCTTCAAGCCTTTCTGGTGGAGGCCGTGAAAACGCTTCCCCGGAATCTGGATTGGACCACGACCCACCATGTAACCGCCAATGTGCGGGACAAGACGGTGGATGTTGAGATACATTTCACCGCACAAGCACTAAAGTGAGCTGTTTGGCGAGATGCGACCTTTGGTGCAGCGCCCTCGGCGCATGAAACTCTGGCATTATTCCCGCATCTGCTTTACTATCCTCAGTTCATAGTTCTGAGGATGGTTCAAATTGAATTCATCCAGGAGTAGTGATTGCCATGAAAATCTTCGGTAAAGCGATCGCGACACGGGCCGTGGCGGTAGTGGTCTTGCTCGTGGTTCCCGCGGCGTTCGGCGCGGCCAAAACTCAGACCCTTACCGGCACCGTCAGCGACGCCATGTGCGGAGCCAAGCATGAGATGGCGGGCAGTGCGGCGGAATGCACGCGCGCTTGCGCCGGCAAGGGCTCCAAGTACGCACTTGTAGTCGGCGACAAGGTCTATACACTGGATACTGCCGACAAGGCCGCGCTGGCTACTCTGGACAAACAGGCTGGAGCCAGTGTTTCCGTGAAAGGGACCGTGGACGGCGAGACCATCCACGTGGCCTCGGTGGCGGAAGCAAAGTAAGGCAATTTCTCAACCCGAGTTTGCCCGGAGCCCTCCCCCAAGGAATCTGCACCGGGCACCAGCCGGACGGAGCGAAAGCTTACGTCCGGTTTTTTGTTGGACAATGGAAAATTCATACGATGTTCATAAAACAATGTGATAAATTGAGCCTTCCGAAATCACTTTTTTGCAGGAGGCAACAGCATTGGGCAAGGACATGGTTCCGAAGCGGATTTTCTTCACCAAGGGCGTGGGAAAACATAAAGAACGGCTGACATCTTTCGAGCTTGCGTTGCGTGATGCCGGCATTGCTGCACAGAACCTGGTCCGCGTGTCGTCCATCTTTCCACCCAATTGCAAGCTGCTGACGCGGAAAGAAGGCGTCAAATACCTGCACCCGGGCGAAGTGGTTTTTTCCGTGGTCGCTGAAAATTCCACCCGCGAACCCCACCGCCTGGTCGTTTCTTCGATCGGTGTGGCCATTCCCGCCGATAAGAACACTTACGGCTACCTCAGCGAACACCATTCTTTCGGCGAGACCGAAGAATCTGCCGGCGAGTATGCCGAGGAACTGGCTGCGGAAATGCTGGCCACCACGCTCAACGTCGAGTTCGATCCGGACCGGTCGTGGGATGAGAAGAAACAGATCTACCGGCTCTCCAACAAGATCGTGCGTACGGCCAACATCACACAGTCTGCAATGGGCGACAAGCGCGGGCTGTGGACCACCGTGATCGCAGCGGCTGTGCTGATCTTTGAATAAGTTCAGCGTTTACCTGTAGAAGGCCCGCTCTTAGCGGGCTTTTCTTTTGTCTGAAGTTTGACTTCCCTGCTTCAATCTCCCTACCATGAGTCGCCCAGCGATTTGCCATCCGGCATCTGTCCGTATTTCGCTGCGGAAAGGTGACCTGACCATGAAAACTACACTCTTCGTTGCCGTCGCTGTGATTTGTATTGTTGCACTCGCCCTATCTTCACATCTGCCCGTCGGCAACGCTGGACAGACCGCACACATCGACCACGACCGCGCCCTGAAAGCCGCGGACGACGCCAACAACTGGCTGCTCAACGGACGCACCTTCGACGCCCAACACTTCAGCCCGCTCAAGCAGATCAACGACCAGAACACCGACAAGCTCGGCCTCGCCTGGTACCTCGACATAGATAGCACCATGGGCCTGGTGGCCGAGCCCATCGTGGTGGACGGCATCGCTTACGTCAGCGCGCCCCTGTCGAAGGTCTATGCGGTTGAGGCCGCTACCGGCAAGCTGCTTTGGGCGTTCGATCCTCATATTCGCCTGAACCAAGCCTTGAACGGCTCCTATTCCGCCCGCGTGAACCAGGGCGTTGCCGTCTGGAACGGAAAAATCTATGTCGGCACTGGCGATTGCCGCCTCATCGCCGCCGACGCCGCCACCGGCAAGCAAGTCTGGGAAGCGACGGTATGTGTTCCCGCACAGACTGGGATCACGGGCGCTCCGCATGTCGCCAAAGGTCTCGTCTTCATGGGATATAACGGATCCGACGACGGCGTCCGCGGATCGGTCGCCGCCTACGACGCGGAAACCGGCAAGGAAGTCTGGCGCTTCTGGACCGTGCCCGGCGATCCGTCAAAGCCGTACGAGACTAAGGCGCTCAAGATGGCAGCCAAGACCTGGTTTGGCAAGAATTATTGGACGATTGGCGGCGGCGATGCCTGGACCGCCATCACTTATGATTCGGTCAACGATCTTGTGATCTTTGGAACGGCCGGCGCCGGCGTGGACTACGGTGAAGGCGGCGAAATCAAGACCAGCGGCGACCGCCTGTTTGCCGGCTGCATCGTCGCTGTCAAAGCAACCACCGGCGAATATGTCTGGCATTTCCAGACCAGCTCACCCGGCCTGCAAACCGAAAACAACCACATCCTGCTGGCCGATATTGATATCGCTGGCACGAAGCGCCGTGTCGCGATGACCGTTCCCAAGAGCGGTTTCTTTTACGTTCTCGACGCCGCAACTGGCAAGCTGCTCTCGGCCAAGCCGCTCGTCAATGTCAACTGGGCAACCGGATATGACATGAGCACCGGCCGCGCTATCGAGGTTCCCGCCGCGCAGGGCGGCGGCAAACAGTGGACGGTTCACAATTGGTGGCCCATGGCATACAACCCGGCCACAGGGCTCGTGTACGTCCCAGCCACTGACCGCAAGCCCAACACACACGCCGACGTCGAGACCGGTGAGTGGATGCACGACACCGAAGGCCGTCTGGTCGCGTGGGACCCGCAGAAAGAGTCGGCGCGATGGTCGGCCGAGCTACCCATCGCGACCAATGGCGGCGTGCTTTCCACGGGCGGCAATCTGGTTTTCCAGGGACAAGGCAATGGCGAGTTTTCCGCCTACGCCGCCGACAGCGGCAAGAAAGTCTGGTCCATTCAGACCGGGTCGGCGATTGATTCCGTTCCCGTCAGTTACAGCGTGAACGGCGAGCAATATGTGTTGGTACCCGTGGGCTGGGGAGGCGGATCGCGCCTGTTCGCGCCGGCATGGACCATGGCCACGCCGCAATCCAAGCGCGGGCCGTCGCGTCTGCTGGCGTTCAAGATTGGCGGCAACGTTCCCTTCCCCACTCCGGCCGACATCGTACCGCCTGTGCCGGTGCCGCCGAAACAGACCTGGGACGCCGCCACCATCGCCCAAGGCAAGCAACTCTATAAGACTTTCTATTGCGACGGCTGCCACTCGCCCGGCCTCGACGGCAGCGGCGCGTGGGTGCTCAACGGTGCGATTCCCGATCTCCGCTACGCGCCGGCCGACGTACACGAAGAGTGGTACGCCATCGTGCTCGGCGGCACACACTGGGACAAGGGCATGCCCGGACTCGCCAATCCTCCTAAGTTCGCTTTCCCCACGAAGCACATGACCACAAAAGACGCCGACGCCGTGCATGCGTATGTGATCGATGGAGCTTGGAAGGCGTACAACGAAGAGCACAAGGGCGACGTGGCGAAGTAGGCGGGCGAAGATCAAGAGCGGGTGCCCAATTTCTCGCGCGTTCTCTGCGCGAGAAGTGGGGGTTTTCTCCCGGATTGGGAAGGGCACGGCTTCAGCCGTGCCGCCAGGACTTACAAAAATAAACTGTCATCCCGACCGGAGCAATGCGATTGGCTTGCCAAGCGTAGTGCAGAGTGGAGGGACCTGCTTCTAGACCTGCCTCCATCCTGTAACCGGTTCCGGGGAGGGCACGGCTTCAGCCGTGCCACAAGAAGCGCACAACGACGGCCCCTGAGTGAGCACATTTTTCGGTTGTCTCTGATCCCGCTTTCTCTTACCCTCTAGATAGCACGAGGAGAACGACCACGATGACCATCAACCTCACGCCAGAACAAGAGAGCCGGCTTCAAGCAATCATTAGTCGTGGCGCCTACAAATCCGTTGACGAGGTTGTCGAGGCGGCACTGTCTGCCGTCGAACAGCGCACGCTGCCCGGGTTTGCAGGAACACCGGACGAACTGGATGCGCTTCTTTCGGAGGGACTGGCATCCAAGGAACTCACGGAGGCTGAGTTTTGGGGTTCCGTCAACCAGCGGACTGACAGCTTAATTGCCAAGCACAGGTCCGGTTCGCATTCGTGAAGGTTGTCTACCGGCAAGCGGCGAGCGATGATGTCGTCCGCCAATTTCGTTATTACCTCGTTGACCAGAATCTTCCCGAAATCGCGGTTCGCTTCAGGGACGCCGTCCGGCTCACCGTCGAGTCGTTGAGCGAAAGGCCACTTATGGGAGCACGCTATAGCTCTAAAGCATCCAGCTCTCAAAGCCTGCGGTCTTGGCCCGTGGCAGGGTTTCAGGCAGTTCGGATTTATTACACTGCCGATCGGGATGTTCTCCACGTCATTCGTATACTGCATGGCAAGCGTGATTTGAAACTTATTTTAGAAAAGCAGAAGCTATGAAGACGAAAATAGTTAGCTTCACACTCGAAAAACTCCCGGCGTTGACGAAAGCGCGGCGGGCGAAATTGAAGGCGTTGGCAACTCGTCCCGACGCTGAGATTGATACCAGCGATATCCCCGAAATGACGGAGGAACAGTGGAAGCATGCCCGGCGCGGGAACTTCTATCGTCCACGCAAACGCCAGATCACGGCGCGCGTTGATGCCGATTTGCTGGACTGGCTGAAAGCAGCGGGCAAGGGCTACCAGTCCCGCATCAATGCGATCCTGCGCCGCGAAATGCTGACCGCGGCTAAATCCGCCAAGTAAGGCTGACTGAGATACATTGTCATCCCGACCGGAGCAATGCGATTGGTTTGCCAATCGCATTGCGGGGTGCCCCATTTCTCGCGCGTTCTGTGCGCGAGAAGTGGGGGTTTTGGAGAACGCCTCGAATCCATCCCCTTAACAACAGAAATGCCACGTCGTTCAAGTGTTATGACAGACTCTGGAAGGATCAAAGGCCCCACTTCTCACAAAGGACCGAGAAATGGGGCACCCCATCCGTTTGCGCCTTCCCTACGGCGGATATCACCCGCTACTTCTTCCTCCACCCCCGCTTAGTCTTATCCAACCGCTCCAGCACCGCGGCCACGATCATTGGCAATCCCACCGTCGCGTCCACAAAGACTTCGCCGAACATTCCACCTTCCGAAGGCGGCACGAACTTGCCCCACGAGATCGCCTCGCTATACGGACTGCCCGACAGCCCGCCCCAATGCACCGGCTCCGGACAGATGCGCAGGCCGTAGTGATAGCGCTTCAGCGCGACGTTCTCGTTCAGACGGCGATGGCGCAACTCGCAGAACGGCCCGAACTGTTGCGACCAGTTGCGCGGCACGCCGCCGCCAATGGTGAAGATTCCCAGCTTTTTCTGCCGCAGCAGCGTGGCCGCGAAATGCTCCAGATCTTCAAACGGATCAAAACGAATCTTGTACCGCCCAGTGGATTCGCGCAAACGGTTGTTGAGCGCGGTGTCCAGGCCGAGCTCGGAGTCGGTAAACGCCGGCACAAACACCGGCACACCCTTTTCATGCGCCGACTTCAGAATTCCGCGGTCCTCTTTCGAGTGTTTGGCCAGGTACGCGCCGATGGCGTGGTTCAGCTTGTAGGAGCACATGATCTCGTTGTGGTCCCAGCTGTTCAGCACCGCCGCCATGACTTCCTCAACGTGGTCGAGGTTCTGCTCCGGCTCCAAGGTGTCATAGACGCGGTTGTAGCCCTGCTCGTAGAGTTCTTCGTCGCTGACCTCGGGATTGACGCGATAATGCGCGCGCCCGGTCGCCTCGACCAGCCCGTGCGCCATCAGCGCGCCGGTGGAAACAATCGCGTTCACGATGCCCCGATCAATCAGCTCCGCGACAATCAGCCCCTGCTTGGCAACGGTCATCGCGCCGGCGAGCGTCATCACGACGAAGCAGTCCTGATCGCGGGCCATGGTTTCCAGCACGTCTGCGGCCTCGCCCAGTTGGCGCCCGGTAAAGGCCGTCTTTGACATGGCGCGCACCAGGTCGTCAATCGAGCGGATCTTGCCCAGGTCGAGCGGCTCAAGCGGGATCAGCTTGTCTCTGATCGGGTCATGCAGATCGCGGTCAATGCCCTCTCCCGCCGGCACCGGCTTTGTGTCCGCTTTACTCTGCTTCGTGTTGATTTTCTTTACGGTGTTGGTCTGCTTTACCGATTTCAATTCCGTGCCCCCTGTGCAAACTCGCAAACTTCCCGAACGCACTACTTTACAGCATCGTCCCCATGGCCTGGAAATGACACAAAGCAAATTCACCGCAGAGTCACAGAGACACCGAGGAATTTAAGGACCTGCATTTCAGGCCTAGTTCTTCTCTGTGCCTCTGTGACTCTGTGGTGAATGACCGCCTCAAGGTTTTGCTATATTGAACGGCGGAGGAACTTGCACGTGGAAAAGTATCGCGTGGGCCTGGTGCAGATGTCATGCGGCCCGGAACCCGAGCAGAACCTGGCCAAGGCCCTCGACCTCGTGGCTGACGCCGCCGGTCGTGGAGCGCAGGTCGTCTGCCTGCCCGAGCTTTTTCAGGCGCAATATTTTTGCCAGCGTGAAGACCACGCCCTGTTCGACCTCGCCGAGCGGGTCCCCGGCCCATCTACGGAAAGACTCTCAGCGGCGGCCCGCAAGCACGGCGTCGTGTTGATCGCATCGCTGTTCGAGAAGCGCGCGCCCGGTCTTTATCACAACACCGCCGTCACCTTCGACGCCGATGGCTCCCTCCGCGACGTTTACCGCAAGATGCACATCCCCGACGACCCGCTCTATTACGAAAAGTTTTACTTCACTCCCGGCGACTTGGGATTCCGCGCTCCGCAAACCAACGTGGGGAAAATAGGCACGCTCGTCTGCTGGGACCAGTGGTACCCCGAGGGAGCGCGACTCACAGCGCTCGCCGGCGCGCCGCTGCTGTTCTATCCCACCGCCATCGGCTGGCATCCGGCGGAGAAGGCTGAGTTTGGCGTGGCCCAGCACGACGCGTGGCGAACCATCCAGCGCGCGCATGCGATTGCCAATGGGGTTTACGTCGCGGTCGTGAACCGCGTCGGAATGGAAAATGGCAACGTGCGCGGCAATGTTGCATCCGGCGCGGGATTGGAGTTCTGGGGTGGGTCGTTTTTTTGTGATCCGTTTGGCCGTGTGCTGGCAGAGGCCTCACACGGTCGCGAGGAGATTCTGATCGGCGAAGTGGACATGAAAGCCCTCGAGGACATCCGGCGCAATTGGCCGTTCCTGCGCGACCGCCGCATTGACGCCTACTCCGGCATAACCAGCCGCATGCTGGACGCCAAATGAGTCAGCCACCTTCGCCCAGTTTCCGTATGCCCGCCGAGTGGGAGCCGCACGCGGCTACGTGGCTCGCCTGGCCGCACTTTCACGGCGACTGGCCCGGCAAGTTCGAACCGGTCCCGTGGGTCTTTGCCGAGATCGTTCGCAATTTGGCGCCGCATGAGCGCGTCGAACTCATCGTGCAAAATGCCGCTGCGGAACGGCAAGCGCGAACGATTCTCGACCGCGCAAACGCTCTATCGTCGAACGTCAGGTTCCATCACTGGCCCACCAATCGGATATGGCTGCGCGATTCAGGATGCATCTTCGTAAGTCCCGTGGGGAATGCTTCCCTCGACCGCCCAGCCCGACACAAGCAATCCGCCATCAACTTCCGCTTCAACGCATGGGCCAAATATTCAAACTGGCGCGACGACGACAAGATCGGCGCCAACATGGCCCGCATCGTCCAGACGCCCGAAGTTCAACCCATGCACAGCCGACGCCGCGTTGTGCTCGAAGGCGGTTCGATTGACGTAAATGGCTGCGGCACGATCCTGACCACCGAGGAATGCCTTCTCAGCAGAATTCAAGAACGCAATCCGGGCTTCGGGCGCAAGGATTACGAAGCAGTATTCCGGGATTATCTTGGAGCATCCCACACCATTTGGCTGGGTTCAGGCATTGGGGGCGACGACACTCACGGCCATGTGGACGACCTCTCGCGTTTCGTGTCGCCCAACACGGTTCTTACCATGGTCGAGCCCGATGGCAAAGACCCAAACCACAAACCGCTGCGCGACAACCTCGAGCGCCTCAAAGCCGCGCGCGATCAGAATGGCAGGCAGTTCAACATTGTCGAAGTCCCCATGCCGCGCCCAGTCGTGTTTGAAGGACGCCGCCTCCCCGCCAGCTACGCGAATTTCTACATCGCCAACGAAGTCGTTCTTGCGCCCGTATTTAATGACCCAAGCGACCGCATCGCGCTCAATACTTTAACGACGCTGTTCCCTTCCCGTGAGGTTGTGCCCATTTATTCCGGCGACTTCATCTGGGGACTCGGTGCGATGCACTGCATGACGCAACAGCAACCCCTGGGGCAGCGCTCAGTCAGCCGTCAGCGATCAGCAAGAGCGTGAACGGCTCCGGGTGTAGATTGTCCTTGGAAGGTTGCCCATGTTCGCTGAAAGCTGAAAGCTGATCGCTATGTCTGAAATGACCACAAACCGGCTCGAAGCGTTCAGCGACGGCGTGATCGCGATCATCGTGACCATCATGGTGCTCGAACTGCGCGCTCCGTCCCAGCCTACCCTGGCTGCCTTGGCAAGGGTCGCGCCTTCATTAATCAGCTATGCACTTAGCTTTTTTGTCGTCGCCATCATGTGGGTCAATCACCATCACCTGATCCACGCCGTCCACAAAGTGACCGCCGGGCTGCTTTGGTCGAACCTATATCTTCTGTTCTGGATGTCGCTGGTGCCCTTCGTGACCGACTATTTGGGCAAGAACCCGCGCGAGCCGTTGGCGGTTGCGCTCTACGGTCTGGACTTGACGCTGTGCAGTTCCGCCTTCATCGTTCTGCGGAATGTCTTGATGAAGCAGGACCGGCATGATTCGGCGATGGCTGAATATCACGCATTGATCCAGCGAAAGAATGCTCTGTCTGCAACTCTCTACCTGTTGTCTGTTCCGCTGGCATACGTTTCTGTTTACTCGTCGTTCTTTATTTTCATGTTGATCCCAGCCATGTATTTCCTGCCGGAGAAGCGACTGGCCGGAATCGCGGAGTAGGCGATTTAGTGGGGATTCCGCCGGGCCGAATTACGAGGCTTCTGCCTCCGAACGCTCGGCCAGCCACGCTTGCGCCTCGCTGAGTGAGCGGAAGATTTCATACTCCCCGCCTCTGCGCACAGCCTCATACATACGGGCCATTCCGTAGGCCAGTTCTCCGGGCGCAACCACCGCGCAGCGGGACTCCTTGGAGAACGGGTTCAACGCCCCGCTGCTTGCCGCCTGACTGGTCGCCTGGAATGAGATGTCGGTGGCCGTCATCTCCGAAGCGTCCACGATGACGTCAAACCTCGGGTCAAAGAGCGGGTCCTGCCGCAGGCTGGCCAGCATGGTCAGCGCTTCGGCAAACTCTACCTTTCCGCTCATAAATTGCTCGAACAGACGGCGACTGCTGTCAATGCGGTACGTTGCAGGCATAAGGGCCTCCTGCGGAGCGGAAGAACGGCGCAACTATACCACCAATTCCAGCGGACACAAGGGAAATCCCCGTACCTCGATGAACGCGACTATCTGCGGAACTTTCGGCGCCTCGCGAGCGTATTCACTAGCATGAAATCGCGCCTTGCCAACATACCGGCCCGAGTCTGGGGACTGCTTGCCCTGCCACTCGTGGTACTAGCCGGTCCCGTGGCGGCGACCATCGCTTCGAATCTCGTCAGGGCGGTCATACCCGAGGCAGTCCGCGCGGTGCTTCGCATGCTATAGAAACATCCCCTTCCCGCACGACCCATCCAATCTTTCCAATCATGTACCCAGGGTTCGTCGTGACCGCGATTCGGAGGAAGGGTCTCTGAGGCGCTAAAATGCTGTGTGCCCCTGCCATCGCCCGATAAGCTCTCTGACGCGCCCTCCGACGAACTTTGGATGGAGGAGGCGCTGCGTTCTGCCCGGCGCGCGCTTGAGATGGGTGAGGTCCCCGTCGGCGCGGTCGTGGTCTGCGGTGGACAAATCGTGGGCCGGGGTGGAAACCGCAACATCACCGACAATGATCCCTCCGCACATGCAGAGATCATTGCTCTCCGCGAGGCGGGAAAAATCATTGGCAACCATCGCCTGCTTGAGTGCGAGCTTTATGCCACCATCGAGCCGTGCGCGATGTGCGCCGGCGCACTCCTTCACTCGCGCATCAAGCGATTAGTCTATGGGGCGGACGACAGCAAGGCGGGGGCGGTACGATCGCAGTTCCAGTTGCTCGACCATCCACAGTTGAATCACCAGGTTTCAGTTTGCAGCGGAGTGCTGGCGGCGCGCTGCGCCGAAATTATTCAAGAATTTTTCCGGGAGCGGCGAGGCGTCCATTCCGGCGCTACCAGCGTATGAGGAGCGGACATTACCGAACTAGCAACCTATGCTTCAACAGCTACTTACAAACATCCCTTAAACTGAGTTAACATGCCAAGACTTCGAAAACATCTCCCCACCGACGACCTCCGCATTCAGTGGACCAAGGTCCTGCTGCCGCCGGTTTTTCTCGAAGAAGAGCTGCCCGCAAGCGAGCCCTCCGGCGAAGCCGTGCTGCGCTTCCGCCGCGAAATCAATGACATCCTCAGCGGCAAAGACGACCGCTTGCTGGTGGTCGCCGGACCCTGCTCCATCCACGACACCGATGCCGCCCGCGAATTCGCCACGCTGCTGAACAAAGCGTCGAAGCAGCTCGGCCGCGATCTGTTCCTGGTGATGCGCGTTTATTTCGAGAAGCCTCGAACTACCATCGGCTGGAAGGGGCTCATCAACGATCCCGGCCTCGACGAGTCCTACCGTATTAACGACGGCCTGCGTCTGGCACGGCAGTTGCTTCTCGATCTCGCCGGGATGGGCGTGCCCGCCGGAACGGAATTTCTGGACATGATCACGCCGCAATATTTGGCAGGCCTGGTCAGCTGGGGAGCCATCGGCGCGCGTACCACCGAAAGCCAGGTCCATCGCCAGTTGGTGAGCGGCCTTAGTTGCCCGGTAGGATTCAAGAACGGCACCTCCGGCGATGTGCAAATCGCCATCGAGGCGATGCTGTCGGCGGCCAATCCGCATTGCTTCCTCGGCCATACCAAGCACGGCCAGACCGCAATCTTTGCCACCGCCGGCAATCCCGACTGCCACCTGATCCTGCGCGGCGGCCGGAACAGCGTCAACTACGGGGCTACCTCGGTCGCTGCCACGTGTGAACAGCTTGAGGACGCCGGCCTTCCCGCGCGCCTCATGATTGACTGCAGCCACGCCAATAGCGCCAAAGACCATCGCAAACAGCCCGCCGTAGGCCGCGACGTGGCCCGGCAAATCGCCGCCGGCAATCGCCGCATCGTCGGTGTCATGCTGGAAAGCAATCTGGTCGCCGGAGCGCAGAAGCTTGTGAAAGGCCGGAGGTTGGTCCACGGGCAAAGCATCACCGACGCTTGCATGGGTTGGGACGAGTCTCTTGAGTTGCTGCGGGAGTTTGCTCGCTCCGTGCGCAAACGGCGGCGGTAGCGTCACGCTTCGGAGCACCCCGCCTTGGCTCAACGCCTCTTGCGGCTGGCGATCTTTGTAGACAGCAGTTCCGCCTTCAGACTATGCGCTTTCAGGTGAGTTGCACACGACTTGCGGGCGTTCGCAATGGAATGCCTGGGATCCAAAAACAGGAGTACCGACGGCCCCGCACCGCTTAATGCTGCACCAAGAATGCCGTCGCGCCCGGTGAGTTCTTTCAACGCCGGCAGCAGCGGGCACAGGGCAGCGCGATAAGGCTGGTGGATGCGGTCCTCCAGCGCTGACCGCAGCAGATCTCGGCGGCCTTGCGTGAACGCGCAGAGCAAAAGCATGGAATTTTGAATATTGGCAACTGCATCAGCCCGCGAATACTTGGGCGGCAGAACACGCCGGGCTGCTTCGGTGGACAACGCATCGTCAGGTATGGCCAGCAGTAGTGGCCACGTGCCTTTGGGACGGATGCACGCGACTTCGGCTTCCGACTCGGACGACATTCTGGCAACCGTAAGCCCGCCAAACCAGCACGCGGAGGCATTGTCGGGATGATGCTCGCGGCGGGAGGCCTCGCCGATGATCTGTGCGTCAGACCAGCGCAGTTGGCCGAAGCGTACGGCCAGAGCGACGCCTGCGAGCCTCGCCGCAGCCGATGATCCACAGCCCTTGCCGATGGGAATGTCGTTCTTGATTCGCAACGCCAGGGGAAGAACTTCGCGTCCGTTGGCGTCCAGGATTTCCTGGTAAGTATTTAGAATTAAGTTGTCTTCGAGTTGTTGGCAAATCTCGCGGTCGCGACCAGTGGCGCGAATCGAGAACTCGCCCGCCGGAACCGCCTCAAGCGAAATATGCAGGTCCATCGCCAGCGCCGCTGCATCAAAGGCCGGGCCAAGGTTGGCGGAAGTCGCGGGCAAAGAAATGCGAAAAGGTTTGTAGTGTTTGGCCGCTTCCTTTTCCTTCATAGCTTCGACGCTTCCTGTTTCTCTGCCTGCTCCAGAATCCGCAGCACCACCGACAGGTCGGCATCCAGCACAATCGGTTCGCGACGAAGATGCTCCAGGCTGTCCGGTGTGGGGCTAAACAATTCCCCGCGATGGAAATCCATTACGTATTCCGGGTCCTTCAGTACGTGTCCGGTGAGCACCAGCACGACCGATTGGCCGGGTTGCACGAATCCCTGTTGCAGCAGCTTCTTAAGCCCAGCCAGTGTAACCGCGGAGGCCGGCTCACACCCGATCCCCTCCTGTCCGATCTCAGCTTTGGCTTGCGCGATTTCAATCTCGCTGACCTGCTCGCAAGCGCCTCCGGTATCCTGAATGACCTTGATGGCCTTCTTCCACGACGCCGGATTGCCAATCCGGATCGCCGTTGCACGGGTCTCGGCCTGCACGCTAACCAGCCGAGCGCCACCGGTTTCGCGCATGGTCCGCACCAGCGCGTTCGCGCCTTCCGCTTGAATCACCGAGAGCGTTGGCAATCGCGAGATCAGGCCAAGGTCGCGCATCTCCATCAGGCCCTTCCCGATCGCTGAACTATTGCCGAGATTGCCGCCGGGGACGATGATGTGGTCCGGCGGCTGCCAGTCGAGTTGCTCCATCAATTCAATCGCCAGCGTCTTTTGACCCTCAAGCCGAAACGGGTTGATGGAATTCAACTGGTAGACCGGAGCCTGGCGTACCAACTCTTGTAGGAGTTGCAGACAGCCGTCGAAGTCCGTGCGCAACTGGCAGGTAAGCGCTCCGTAGTCGAGGGCCTGCGAGAGTTTGCTCCACGAGATCTTACCGTCGGGCACCAGCACGAGGCTGCGCATCCCACCCCGCGCGGCATAGGCGGCCATGGACGCCGAAGTGTTCCCCGTAGATGCGCACGCCACCCAGCGTGCGCCGGATTGGCGCGCGAACGAAGCAGCGACGGTCATGCCCACGTCTTTGAAAGAACCTGTGGGATTCATGCCCTGATGCTTGGCGTGGAGCTGCGACAATCCTGTGCCTTCAGCGCAGCGCTGCAACCGGTAGAGCGGCGTGTTGCCCTCGCGCAGCGTTACCGGCTGAAGATCTTGATTGAGATTCGGGAGAAGTTCTCGGAAGCGCCAGACGCCGCTCTGGTCTTCCCTTTTGGAGGAGAGCCGCCGCTGTTGCCAAAGTGCTTTCCATTCTTTGGCGCGGCCCATGTCCGCGGGCTTCCCGCTCCAGGCAGGAGACGTGATCTCCAGCAGGTCACCGCACTTGGGGCAGCGAAAGTCTGGGCCGGCCGACTCATGCACGGAACCGCAGCCGATGCAGCGGAAGTGGAAAGAACTATTCATGGTTTTTGATCAGCATTGACCCGTCGTGCCGGAGGGCTCGCTATTTCACACCCCGCAGATACTGGTCGGTCTTATGGATCCAATCCGCGCGTGGTGGAGTGAAGACATCGAGATCCACGGTATCTTCCAGCGCCTCCGCCTTGTGTGGCAGGTTCGACGGGATGGTGAGTACTTCGCCAGCCTTCACCACGATCACCTTGCCCCCAATCCAGAACTTCAGCGCGCCTTCCAGAATGTATGTCAGTTGCTCGTTGACATGGCTGTGTTCGGGAACAATGCTGCCTTTTTTCAGTAGTACTCGGGCCAGCATAATTTCCTGTCCTACGACAAACTGCCGTTGCAGCAGAGGATTCAAGTCCTCCAGAGGCACTGAATCCCAGGGAACATGCCGATGCAGGGCCTTTCCTCGCTTCGCCGCGATTCGGGATGTCGTGTTCGTCGTCGTTGTATTAGTCAACGAATGCTTCTTTGACCTGGGACTAGTCTCTCGCGGCACTTTTTTCTTGAGCATGCGTGCGTCCTCGATTTCGTAGAACTTCATCCCACCAAGCTGCCCTGCCATGCGGCCGACACTTTGCGAATTCTCAGGGTCGCTTCGCGCAGGTTTTCTACCGATGAGGCAAACGAGAAGCGGACAAACTTCTTGCCGGCCTTGCCGAACGCCGCGCCGGGTATCGCGGCCACTCCAGCCTGTTCGAGAAGAATCTCGCAGATTTGCTCGGCAGTCATTCCAGTGTCAGCAACGTCCACCCAGGCATAGAAAGCACCCTCGGGCGGGGCGCAATGAAAGCCGGGGACATGACTAAGGTCAGCCGTGAACTGCTGGCGTCGCCGCGCGAACTCCGCGACCATGGCCGGGGTTGAGCCATCTCGGTCACGCAGTGCGTCAACCGCAGCGTACTGCACAAACTCGGCAACGCAGGTGTAGCAGTTCACCGCCAGCATGGTAAGCGCGGGCATGATGTCAAGTGGTGCGACGGTATATCCAAGCCTCCAGCCGGTCATGGCGAAGCTTTTTGAGAAACCATCCAGAATCAGCGTGCGTTCCGCCATTCCCGGATAGCTCATCATCGAAACGTAGTCGCCCGAGTAGAGGATGCGGGCATAGATTTCGTCCGACAACACCCACAGATCGTGCTTGACGGCAAGTTCCGCGAGTCCTCTTTGCACGGCGTCGCTGTTCACCGTGCCGGTGGGATTCCCCGGAGAGTTGGTCAGCAACATGCGCGTCCGCGGCGTGATCTTGCGTGCGATTTCGTCCAGGTCTGGCTGAAAGCCGTTGCGGGCGGTCAATTCATAGGCGACAGGCACCGCGCCCATTCCCAGCGTAATGGACGGATAGCCGGGAAATCCAGGGTCGGGATAGAGCACTTCGTCGCCGGGATCGAGCAGGGTCATCATCGCGAAGAACAGCGCCGCTTTGCATCCGGGAGCGATGACCACGTTGTCGGCACTCACGCTTAGCTTGCGTGTCCGATTCAAATATTTAGCGATCTCGTCGCGAAGTTCACGCACGCCGGCCACCGCACAATAGCGATCTTTGCCTTCATCCACAGCCGTCTTTAGCGATTGAACCACCGACGGCCCGGGATGAAAATCTGGTTCACCCAGTTCCAGGTGGATAATCGAGCGACCCGTGGCTTCGAGCTCCTTCGCGCGAGCGAACACCGACAGCGCGCCTTCCCCGCTCATCACCGCAACTCGCGCCGAAATCGGTCTCATCGCTTCTCCAGGAACGCTACAGTCCCTTGTAAGTACCACCGTCCACAAGCACGGTTTGGCCGGTGACGAACGACGCCCGCTCCGACGCCAGCCATACAATCGCATCGGCGACTTCTTCGGGCTTACCTACTCGCTTGACGGCCGAATCCGCCGCCCAGGTCTCGAAGATTTCCTGCTCGCTCTTGCCTTGCGCTGCCGATCTGACTTTGGCCAGTTCTTTCAGGCGGTCCGTCGCGGTGAATCCCGGCCCGACGTTGTTCACCAAAATACCGTCCTTGCCAAACTCGTTGGCGAGGCTCTTGACCAGTCCCACCACTGCGGCGCGGGCCGCATTCGACAGCACCAAATCCGGCACGGGCTGCTTGGTGGTCACCGAAGTGATGGTCACGATTCGTCCCCACCGGTTCCGCTGCATGTGAGGAATAACTTCCCGCGCGAAATACACCGTGCTCAGAAAATTCGCGTCTACGGCTTTGCGCCAGTCGTCGAGACTGGCCGCCAGGAAGCCCTTCGCCGGAGGCCCACCGGCGTTGGTGACACAGATGTCCACGCTTCCAAACTTGGCCACGACTGCAGCCACAAATTCACATACTGCTGCGGGATCAGTAACGTCAAATGCGCGCGTAAACACTTCGACGCCGAAGGCCTGACGAATTGCGTCCGCGGCAGCGTTCAGCGTCTTTTCATTGCGCGCGCACATGGCCAGACGGCAGCTTTCCCGCGCGAAAGCTTGCGCGGTGGCAAGTCCGATGCCCTGACTCGACGCCGCTACCAGCGCGACACGGTTTTTGATCCCGAGATCCACGAAGCGAAGATTATAAATGGCCGGAGCGGGTTCTCAGAATCAGGCGGCGGAATACCTGGATAGTCTTGGCCACCGTCAGTTCCCGCCGCTTGCCCCAGAGTCTCACAACCGCTACCCTTGGATCAGGAGGTTGCTCCCTTGAAATATTCCCGTCCCGAAACCCAGGCCGTGCGCGGCGCGTCCGACCTTGAGAAACGCAATGGCCCGGTGGCCACTCCGATCCACCAGACCTCGACCTTTGAAGTCACCGACAACGAGGAGCAACTGCGCTCCACGCACACTGACCACTTCTACACGCGGTATGGGAATCCCACCAACACCGTCGCCGAGCAGACCGTCGCGCAACTTGAAGGCACGGAGCGGGCGCTGACATTTGCTTCCGGCATGGGCGCCATCACTACAACGCTGCTTGCGCTGCTCAAGGCCGGCGACCACATCGTCGCGCAGCGCGACATCTACGGCGGAGCGACCAAGTTTCTCTCGCAATGGCTCCCCAAGTTTGGCGTTGAAACTACTTTGGTGGACACCACCGACTATGCGCAGCACGCGCGCGCCATCCGTCCGAACACGCGGCTGCTGTATCTGGAGTCTCCCACCAACCCTCTGGTGCGGGTTGTGGACCTGAAGCGGGTTGCCGGGATCGCACGCCAGGCGGGCATTCTCAGCATGATTGACAGCACGTTCGCCACGCCTATCAACACGCGTCCGGCCGACTACGGCATTGATCTGGTGATGCACTCGGGCACGAAATATCTCGGCGGACATACGGACCTGATCTGTGGAGTCGTGGCCGGCCGAAGCGAACTGATGGAGCAGATATGGAGCACGCGCACAACCCTGGGCAACTGCATGGATCCGCACGCGTCGTGGATGCTGGTTCGCGGAATGAAAACGCTGGCGGTGCGCGTGGCTCAACAGAACGAGAATGGGTTGCGCGTAGCGGAGTTTCTCGCCCAGCACGCTAAAGTTCGCAGCGTGCACTATCCATTTCTCAAGGCCCACGCTCAGCATGCGATCGCTCGGGAGCAGATGCGCGGTGGAGGCGGCATCGTGAGCTTCGAGGTGGAAGGCACGGGCGAGGATGCCCGCCGGGTCAGCGAAGCCATGCGACTGTTCACGCTTGCGCCCAGCCTGGGCGGAGTGGAGTCGCTGGTGAGCATTCCGGTGTTGACTTCGCATGCCATGCTGACCGCCGAACAGCGCGCGGCGATTGGGGTCACCGAGCAATTGGTCCGGCTGTCGGTGGGCATCGAGCACGCCGACGACCTGGTGGCCGATCTGGAGCACGCACTGGCCGCCGCCGGTGATCGGCAGACGGTCGCGGTGGGGTGAGATTGTTGTCAATTCACTTCGACTTCAAAAACAAACCCGGCCTGTTGAGAGGCCGGGTTTGTTCTCATCGGGGTAATTTCCTCTAAAAGCTAAACCGCGCTCCGAACTGGAACTGACGCGGGGTGTTGACCGTGTTTTGGATCAGGCCAAAAGGATTAGAAGAGGGGTTCGATGTCGCAGCCGTAATGTTCGGCACACTTGGATATCCGTATTGTGGCGTATTCGTCGTGTTATAGGCGGAGATATCAAAGCGGAGCGCTTTCGTTTCCCCGACCATGAAGGTCTTGTAGAGCGAGAGATCGAGGTCACGTGCTCCTCGAGTGCGGACGTGGTCTAGGTAGGCGGGGGCCGTTCCAGGAACGAACGCACTTCCGGGGATGGAGAAACAATCAATGTTGAACCATGCCGCTACGGTGTGCGGAGCGCCTTTCGATGGATCACAGGTCAGGTCGGCACGCTGATTGAAGTAGGACGGACTTACTCCGGAGGTGGGTGAGGCGATCGGAACACCCGTGCTGAGATAGCCAATTGCATTTACGGTCCAGCCACCCAGAGCTGCATTGGCGAAACCATTCAAGTTGACGGGCCTGCCCTTGCCCACCGGCAAATCGTACGAGACCTGTCCGGTGAACTGATACTTCACATCCTGGGGGCTGACCGAGTGCTCATAGCGCAGATTCCTCCAATCCTGAGCGCCGCCATTGTGCGTCCCGACGAAACCCAGGGGCGGATTCCCATCGTCAGTCATTATTTTTCCCCAGGTAAAAGTGGCGAGCGTGGTGAAGTGCTCCGTCAACCGCTTCTGCACCTTGGTTTGCAGGGAACTGTACTCAGAGTCGCCGGCGGGATAGCCGTGAACCAGGACGCCATTGCCCGCGCCATAGCTACCACTGCCGAACTGAGGATATTTCTGGAGCGATACCCACAAGGGAACAGTTGCTGAGCCCGAGTTGGCGTTGGTGGAAGGCTGAATGGGAGCCCAGGTATTTGGCACCATCACGCACGCCGGGTTCGAGGGATCCACGCACAGCGAAGCTCCGCGCTGCCCGATTGTGCCCAGATCAAGCTGGTTGAGATCAACATTGGAAAACGGCAGGAACAGGCCCCGGCTACCGACGTAGCCGACCGTGACCACCACCTGATGCGGCAGCTCATACTCCACGGCAAAATTAAGGTTATAAACAGTGGGAGTGCGCTGGGATCGCAGCACTGTATTTAGAGTCGTCCCCAGGTTGTTGGCCAGTCCCGGCGGAGCGGTAGTGAAGACGGGAACAACGCCATTAGGAAACGGATTGCTCAAAGAAAAGGGGCCAGTGAAATTGCCTGCCGCCCCGGCCGTACAGGGCGCGCTTCCAGAGTTGAATACCGTATTGCCGTCGCCGTTAAAGCAAGTGGCACTCCATGAGGTACTGGAGGCGAAACCATCGCTGTTGAGTCCGGCGCTAGCGACGTTGTGCGTGGTGGGACCGTAATAGAAACCGGCGCCGCCGCGCAGGACCAGGTGGGCAACGGGCTGCCACGCAAAAGCCAGGCGAGGCCCGAAATCGTGAAAATTGGTCGCATACGGCGAACGGTTGCTTCCGTTGACGTAGACTTCCGCACCGGTGTAGGCAACACCACTCGCGGTGTTGGTTGCATTGGGATTGAAGTACTCCTGCCGATTGGTGCGCTCGTTGCGCCCTCCGAAGATGTCCCAGCGCAGGCCGGCAGTGATCGTCAAAGACTTGGAGGCGTGGTAGGTATCCTCGAAGAAGAACGCATAGTACGGGTTGGACTCGGCGGCGAAGATATCTTTGGTGAAACTGGGGTAATTCCCCTGGTTGGTTTCGGTGCCGGGTTGCGATCCCATACCGATAAGAGCGGAGGCGAAATCGCTGCCACCAATGGCACTGGCGATGCTCTGATCGGTAGCGCTCACGTCGAACCCGTACGCCCCGGCGGGTGCCGGCGGCTGACCGACATTCAAGTAGCGCTTCATCCACTCGAAGCCGACCGATATCTGGTGCTTACCCCGAAGTCTGGTGATGGTGGCGTTGACGTCGCTGTTCTCGCTCGCATAGACGAAGTTGTTGTAGTCGGCAGTGCCGCCGACGCCTCCGCCCACGTCATCAAACAGAATGTAGGGCAACTGTTTGAACACTACTTGCGATGCCAGCGACGAGGGAAAGCCCAGGGTCGTAATGTCGGTGCTCAGGTACGATGGCGGCCCTCCCTGCCTCTCGTAATGCCGGGTAAAGGAATAGCGCAAGTTCAGGACGGTTGACGAACTTAGGGTGAGGTCGTCCGCCAGAAGAATATTGCGCCCGTTGGTCACGTTCTGGGCATAATCGGGGTCCCAGCCGCTGGGAAACACGTTGGCCGTTGAGAAGATTAATTTGTCATAGGAGAATCGGCCGAAGATGCGCTGCCTCTCGCTCTGGTTCCAATCTAACCGGGCGTCGAACCTGTGCCCTTTGAACGGATCCAGCCCCGGCATTCCGAAATTCGGGTTGACATCGCTGGTCGCCGAATCGCACGTCGTCGGAGTAGGGATGTTGCACTTCGGCATTTTCGACAGATACAGCAGGCCGATAGGATTCGGGTTTGTGATGATGTTCCCGGGAAATGGCTGCCGTGCGCCACCCACATCGGGCTGGGTCGGGTCATAGATGACGATGGGAGAGGGCCCATTCACGGGATCTACATAATTCAAGAGGGCTGAAAAGTCTCCGGTCCTTTCAGCGCTGGTGGGGACGGTATAGTTTTTAATGCCTTCGAACTGCACCTGCTGCGTGTCTTCGTAGTCGGCAAAAAAGAAAAGTTTGTCCTTCTTGATGGGACCGCCGATAGCTCCGCCTTCCTGGTAACGGTGGAAGGAAGGAGATTTATTGGGTTGCCCTTGCTGCAGCTGATTTTGCTTGTTGAAATAATCATTTGCGGAAAAAATGTCTGGCCGAAAGACGCCGAAAACGTCGCCATGGAACTTGTTGGCGCCCGACTTGCTGACCAGGCTGATGACGCCGGCGGCGCCGCTCTGGTAGGAGGCCGGCGTATTTTGGGTCTCAACCCGAACTTCTTCGACGCCGTCTTCGGGAATATTCATGGCAGGAATGATGGCGGCGGAATTATTTTCCGCAATCCCGATGGGGCTGCCATCGAGCATGTAGTAGACCGAGCCGACGATCGAGCCGTTGATGGTGGCCGAGGACACGTCAACTCCCGGGCGCCCAACGGAAATGTTCTGCACCGACTGCATCGAATCGCTGGAGTTGGGCGAACCATTGGCTGGGGTCACACCCGCGCTCAACTGGATCAGATCGAAAACGTTGCGGTAAAGCAAAGGTACCCGGTCGATGGTCTCGGCCGGGATCAATGAGCCAACCGTCGAGTTGCTGGGCTCGACCAATTCGCTCCCTTCCGCGACTGTGATCGTCTCGGTGGCAGCGCCGACCCGAAGCGCGATGTTGACCTCGGTGACCTCGTCCACATTGACCGTGATCTTGTCTTGCGCGACACTTGCAAAACCTTTCTCACTCGCGGTCACCTGATAGACGCCTGGATTGAGGGAAATAAAGGTATAGAGTCCCGCGCCGCTGGTGACAGTGTGCTGTGCCAGTCCGGTGGCGTGATTCATCAGGACCACCTTGGCTCCGGGAATAAGAGCTCCCCCGGGGTCAGTGACCAGGCCGCTGATGCTGCCCCTGCCGGCTTGGGCGAACGCGGACACTCCGGCGAACCAGATCAGAATACTCGCACAGAAGCAGCGCGCACTTCCCCTCATCAAAGCCCGTGAGTTCATGCCATCTCTCCTCATCTCAAGTTCACAGCTCTCGTTGCTTCGAGACCTGACTATTAAAACGTATGAATATTCGCGTTTTTGGGGGTTCTCTGTCAAGACAAATTCGCGGCGGGGGCTCCGGCCCCCTCGATTCATGCCGGAATTTCCTAGGAAATGCGGCGCGTGGATTCGCGCACCACCAGTGTTGGCGGCACCCGGCGATGGGTGCCCTTGACCGCGCGCTTTTCCTGAAACGCGCTGATTCCTTCCATCACCAGGTCCACGGCGGCGGATCCCATGCTCTCCATGGGCTGGCCTACGGTCGTCAGCGCCGGCGTGTAGAGCGCCGAGCTCGCAACATCATCGAAGCCGATGACCGAACACTGCTCCGGCACGCGGATGCCGGCTCTTGTCAGCGCCCGGATCGCGCCGAACGCGCTCATGTCGTCGAATGCCAGAATCGCTGTGAAGGAGCGCTTGGCCTTCAGCAGTTCGCCAGTCAGACGGTAGCCGGATTCAAAACTCGAGTTCGGATCACGCAGATCGGACAACTCCAGCACCAGCCGCGGATCCAGCTTGGTTCGCCGCTTTTTGGCGCAGTCAACAATTCCCTGCCAACGCGGCGCGCTGTCGGAGAGCGACTTCGGCCCTTTCAACACCGCAATCTTGCGATGCCCCAGCGAATGCAGATGCTCGAAGGCAACGCTGCCGCCGATCCGGTTGTCCACGACGATCGAACTCATCGCACCGTTGTCCAGTTCGCAGCCAATGATGACGACCGGAATGCTGCTGTTCTCCAGATCGGCGAGCACGTTGATATCCAGGAACAACCAGTTCGCGACCAGGACCAAGCCCTCAATCCGGCGATCCAGCAGCATCTCCAGATAGCGCTCGAAACGCGCGCGTTCGTTATGGACGTCGGTGAGAATCGGCAAAAAAGACGATTGATAGAGCGTGTTCTCGATTCCGCGCAGCACCAGCGTGCAGTAGGGATCGGTCATGTCAAACACCATCACGCCCACGGTGCGGCTGCGCATTCCCCGCAACCCACGCGCGAACTGGTTGGGACGATAGCCCAATCGCTTGGCCGCATTCTGAATCTTGCTCTTGGTCTTAGGTGGGATATAGCGCGCCAGGGGCGCGCTGTTTAACACAATGGAGACGGTGGTGGACGAGAAGCCGCTGCGCTTGGCAACGTCCCGGATCGTCACTACTCTATCTTTGCTGCGGCGCACCAAGCAGTTCGGGCCTTTCCAGTCGTCGTCGGAACAACTTTCTGTCGCGCCGCTTGAACTTGCCGGGCGGCTGGCAGACACTACACCAGAGAGAGATTATGGTGTCAAGTTTTCGTGAAGCGTTGAGTGGCCGTATTGTCTGGGCTGTCGTGTTCATCGGAGTGAGTGTTGCTCCAAACTTTTCGTGGGTCGCCGCTCAAAACAATGCCGCTGCACCTTACCTCGCGCTCTAAGCCCAGCGCGGCACGCTTCCAGCAATCCTTCTCGCCCCGATTCTGGTAAACTTCGACCTCCGAGAGTTTTGGCCATCCTTTATTGCTTGTATTGCTTGCGATCTGGGACGTGCCCACGAGGTATTCGTCATGAAACGCCTTCTTAAGATTGCCGCCATTGTGCTGGGCCTGATTGTGGTGCTGCTCATCGCTACTCCATTTTTCTTCGACGCCAACACGTTTCGTCCCAAACTCGAGTCCGAGTTGACGACCGCCCTGGGCCGCGAGGTCAAAGTCGGCAACCTCAGTCTCTCCTTGTTCTCCGGCAGCGTATCGGCCGAACAGATTTCAATCGCGGACGATCCGGCCTTCAGCCGCAGCCCGTTTGTGCAGGCCAGTTCCTTGAAGGTCGGCGTCGAGGTGATGCCCCTGCTTTTCTCCAAAGAGCTGCACGTCACCGAACTCACGCTGAACCAGCCCGAGGTCGCGCTGGTGCAATCGGCGGACGGGGAGAAGTGGAACTTTTCCAGCCTCGGCGCAAATTCGGCTGCGCAGTCACCGGCATCTTCGTCGTCTTCGAGTTCCAATGCCAACTTGTCGGTCGCAAAACTCAATCTGAATGACGGGCGCCTCACCGTCACCCACGCAGGATCAGCAGCGAAGCACGCTTACGATCACGTCAACGTGGCCGTGCAGAATTTCTCGTTCACCTCCAGCTTTCCGTTCCAGATGAGCGCCGGCCTGCCGGCGGGTGGAAAGTTGTCACTCGACGGAACGGCTGGCCCGATCAACTCCGGAAACGCCGCAGCCACGCCTCTCGAAGCGAAAGTGAAAGTGCAACAGGCAAACCTGGCATCGTCGGGGTTTCTTGATCCCGCCTCCGGCATAGCCGGGATTGCCGACTTCGATGGCACGTTAAAGTCTGACGGCCATACCGCCAAGACTGCCGGTACTCTCAAGGCTTCGAATCTTCAACTCTCGCCGAAAGGCAAGCCCGCGGGCAAACCCGTCGAATTGCAGTATGCCGTCACCCACGATCTGGCACGCCGCGCGGGTACCATCACCCAGGGCGAGGTCCTGCTGGGGAAGGCCGTTGCGCACCTGACGGGCACTTACAGTGAGCGCGGGGCCACAACCGACGTAAATCTTCACCTGAACGGCGAAGGCATGCCGGTGGACGATCTGGAAGCCATGCTGCCGGCTCTCGGCGTCATTCTTCCATCCGGTTCCCAACTGAAAGGTGGCACGCTAGCGACGAATTTGGCAATCGCCGGACCCGTGGACAAGCTCGTCACGACCGGGACGGTACGCTTGCAGAATTCCGCTCTGTCAGGCTTTAATCTTGGATCAAAGCTTGCGGCGATCTCGGCTCTTTCGGGCAAACCCACCGGCGGCAACGATACATCCATCGAGAATTTCAGCTCCAACGTGCGGGTTGCTCCGGAAGGAACCAAGGCGGAGAACATCAACCTGACCATTCCAGCGTTTGGCGTTCTCACCGGTGCGGGCACCGTCAGCCCATCGAACGCGCTTGACTTCAAGATGAACGCGGCCCTGTCGGGCGGCGCGGTCACAGGCGTGACCCAGATGATCGGGTTGGGCGGGAAGGGCGGCGCTATTCCCTTCACCATCGCGGGCACTACTTCCGATCCGAAATTTGTTCCGGACATCAAAGGCCTGGCCGGAGGACTGCTCGGTAATCTGGGCAAAGGCTCCGCCGGTGGCAAAAACCCAGTCCAGGGTCTCATGGGAATTTTCAAGAAGCCCTAGCGGACTTGGCCTTTCTCGCAATAGTGTTCTAAGATTCTGAAGGGGAGCCGCCACAACAAACCTGCGGAACAGCTTCGGCCGAGGCAGCGTTTCAGTCTCGGCATGAATCCAACCGGATTCAGGCAACCAAGACAACAAATGATGACTTCCAGACCCAGGTTTCAGTTTTGCCGCGCCGCCGTGCTGGCGTTGTTCGCAATTGCCGCACCGTCGGCGGTACTGGCGACCGATTTCACCATGACGTCAACCCAGTTTTCGCCGTCGCCGGTGGACCAGTCCACCGGCACCGCCTCGGCGACGCTCACGTTGCAGCCCGTCGGCGCTTTCAATGGGCCGGTGAACCTGCAGTGCGCCGTGACGTGGGTCAACCCTCCCACCAGTCCGCCGACGTGCAATTTTTCCCAAGCCACCGTGACGCCTCCAGCACAACCCTCGGTCTCCCTCAACTTCGCGGCAAACACCACGCCGCAGCTCTACACGGTCACCATTACCGCCACGTCCGCGAATACGACTGCGACCCTGGCCTTAACGGACACCGTGATCGGCGTGAATCCCGACTACACGATCTCCGTCAACACCGCCATTTCTCCATCCACTCTGCACGCGGGCAGCGGCGCTACCGTTATCTTCAACATCACGCCCGTCAGCTACACGGGCACGGTGACCCCGGTCTGCAACGCGATCACGCCCGCGGTGGCGCTTTCGCCCATCTGCACATTCAATCCTCCCACGGTCGCAGTCTCCGGCGCAGCGGCCTCCACCACCACCCTGACCATTTCCACGAGTGGCCCGGCGACAACTACCACGACTTCTGTTTTTCGCCCAACCGCGCCGCTGCTGGCGTTCTTGCTTCTCGTGCCCGGCTTCGCTTTCTGCGGCTTCGCCGTGCAGCGCCGTCCAGGCCGCGTTTCTTCTTTTGCGCGCTGGGTGCTGCTGGCCTTTATGGTGTCCTCCATCCTGCTGCTGCCTTCCTGCAGTTCCATGAGCAGCACCAGCAGCAACGGAAAAACTCCAAACAACACTTACAACATTTCCGTCTCCGCCGTTGACACCAACAATCTCGGCCCCAGCAACAGCGCGGTGAGTGTCAGCCTCACCGTAAATTAGCGGCGGAATGAATATGCGCCGATCGGTGCCAGCGCCGTGGCTGTTGCTAGCGCTGGTGATCGGTTACACCGGCTCTTCCCTTGCTTCTGGAAAGCCAATCGCACCCTCTAAACTGCGGTGGTCCGCAACGCTGCCCGGAGCAACTACTTCCACCACGCCGGACGGCAAGTACATCTACGCACTTCGCTCGGGCGACAAAGACATTGCCATCGCCATTGATTCGCAGGAGCCGGAAAAATCCCGCCGTCGCCATGCCGCGGTTTTTTCCGCGCACGTTCTCATTCGCAATCTCGGCCAGCGCTACTGGAAGGTTTCGTTCGCAGGCGTCAGTCTGGAGTTCGTCAAGCATTTCCATGTGGTGCAGCCCGCGCTTGATCCTTCCGATCTTTCCCAACAATTACAGGCCTCCGCCGACGAACTCGACCATCAGACGGCGCTCGCACCATCAGGTCCGCCGGCCAAAGGCCGCGTGGACGAGGCGTACCTGCGCGCCTATCAAAAAGAGACCAGCGAATTTATCGAATTTGTCTCGCGGAACAGCCTTCAGGAAACCGTGTTGGACCCGGGCAATCCGCAGGCCGAAGGATGGGTGTATTTCAGCACCAGAAACAAATGGCTGAGCAAATGGAAGCCGCAAGAAATGTTCATCTTGCGGCTTCCCCTGGACGGGACCGTTTACGAATTTCCTTTTTCGCTCCCACCGAAACCAGGCGAAGCGACCCTCCGGCAGCGCTAACTACGAAGCTTTCCGCACCTGCGCTTCCAATTCGGCAGTGTGCCGCATCAGAATGTCGCGCAACGACACCAGCCCCTTCAGCTCTTTGCCATCCATAATCGGCAAATGCCGGAACCCAAACTCCCGCATGATGAACAGACACTCGTCCACGGTCTCATCCAGCGACACCGACCGCGGGTTTGACGTCATAATCTCTTCCACCGTGGTCACTCCCGGCGTGCGTCCCGAGGCCACCACGCGGTTCATAATGTCACGCTCGGAAACGATCCCGACCAGGTGCCCTTCATTCAGCACCGGAAGCGCGCCGAAACTGTGCTCCTTCATGAAGCGCGCCGCCTCGAGCACGGTCTGCCCTTTGTTGATGGAATAAACAGCGCGGTCTTTCACCAGGTCGCGGAGTGTCGCCATAAGAAGCTCCTTGGGCTAGGATTGCAGCCGGGGCTTGGCCTCCGGCTTCTTCAGAGGCAACACTCTACCATACCGCCGGGCCGTTTTGGCAATCGCAACCAACCAGTTCTACACACTCCACCCTGCCCGGCCCGGTGCCCACTTCAACGCGAGCCCTAACGCGCTCCGAAGGCCGTCAGAAGCGCAGTTGCGGTCCAAACGTCACCCGCACATTGTTCCGTGCCCCGCCGTCGAAATAGATCTCATCCCCGATCTCCGCCCGCAGGCCCACGTGGTGGGCAAACACTTCGATACCTGCTCCCGGATAGACCGCGAACTTCGTATTGCCATCATTCACCGCTCCCAGAGCACCCTTGAAGCCCGCGGTCGCACCCAGGTTGTTGGAAGTGAAGTTGATGAATCCGGTCTTGCCGGTGACGAACAATCGTACCGGGCCCGAACCCGTCGAAAACTTCGGCCCGAACAGCCCTTGCAACGTGTGGAATTGCGTGTTCACGGTTTCAAAGTTCACACCGTCGGAGAACGTGTTGAGTATGCTGCGCTTGAAGTCATAGGACATTTCCGCTTCCAGTTGGATCCTGGGACGAACGTTGAACGCCACGCGTCCACCTAGCCCAACCAGGTTCCGTTGCGGAGTGGTGCGGTTCAGGCGAAAATATTCCCCGAAACCCCCGATCTCGATATGGTCCGTTGATTGTGCCCTGAGCAGCGGCACAAAACAAAACACTGCAACAAGAAGAAGTCCAAGATTGCGTCTCATATTTTATTTCTCCTTAGCTGGTCTGGTTGCTGGTCTGGCCCGGCACACACTTCTCCCTCACGAAAATCCGGGGAATTTACGAAGTAGCAGTGGCGGGTTTGGTACTAAGATGCTCCGCGTAGACGGTGGGTTGGATTTCGCGGGGTGTCTGGAACGAGAAAAACAAGTACAAAAGTGTCAGATCTTGCTGTTCTTGTCTTGCTGTCAGGATTGTATGAGTTCTTGCAGCGTGGAAAAAAATGCAGGATAGGAAATAGACGCTGCCTCCGCGCTGTGAATCAGCGTCTCGCCCTCGGCCCGCAACGCCGCGATCGCGAACGCCATCGCGATTCTGTGGTCTCCAAACGACTCAATCTCCGCACCGTGCAAACGCTGATTTCCCGGCACTCGCAGGCCATCCTCTCGCTCTTCCACTTCCGCGCCCATACGCCGCAAATTGCTTGCGATGGCAGCGATTCGGTCCGACTCCTTCACTCGCAGCTCCTTTGCATCGCGCACGTCCAGCCCGTTCTCACTGTAAGCGGCAATCGCCGCCAGCACCGGAATCTCATCAATCAGGGCCGCTGAATCCGCCCCCGAGATTTCTGCCCCGCGCAGTCGCCCGCCTTCCGCCTCAATGGTGCCCACCATCTCTCCATTCACTTCCTCCAGCTCGATGACTTGAATCTTCAACCCCATCTGCACCAGCACATCGAGCAGACGCGCCCTCGTGGGATTCATCAGCAGGTGCGGAAGCGTAAGCCGCGAACCGGGAAACAACCCGGCCGCACACAGGAAAAATGCAGCGCTGGAAAGGTCCCCGGGGACGCGGGCCTGAATGCCGTGCAATTTCTGTTGTCCACGGATGCGGGACACGTTTCCCTTGCGGACCACCTCCGCGCCAAACGCCCGCAGTGCGACTTCTCCGTGATCGCGGGTGCGCACCGGCTCTTCGATCACCGTCTCACCTTCGGCCAGAAGTCCCGCAAACAGCAAACACGTTTTCACCTGCGCGCTGGCTACCGGGACTTTGTACTCGATGCCGCGCAACTTCGCGCCCTGTATCTTCAGAGGAGGTCTGCCGTTTTTCGCTTCGATGCGCGCGCCCATCAACCGCAGCGGAGCCATCACACGCTCCATCGGCCGCCGCGACAGCGATTCGTCGCCATGCATCTCCGACACAAACTCTTGCCCGGCCAGGATTCCGCTCAACATCCGTATCGTTGATCCGGAGTTCCCGCAGTCCAGCGATTCCATCGGCGCCGCCAACTGCGGTCCACTGCCTTCCACCTCGATCATTCCGCTCTCTTTGCGCTCCCACTTCCCACCCAGGGAGCGCATGCAACCGAGCGTGCTCTGGCAGTCCGCGCCGGTGGAATAATTTTCAATCGTAGACTTGCCTTCGGCAATCGCTGAGAGCATTGCATAGCGGTGGGAAATGGATTTGTCGCCCGGTAGGGTCACACTGCCCTGCACGTTGCGGGCCGGGCGAATTACGACGTCGGTCTGAGATTTCATGCTGCACTCAATATAAACGGGATGAGCAGCAGTGAGGGACACCGACGCCCTCAGTCATCCCTCACGCACTTCTTGCCGCAAGCAATCGCGGCACACACCGTTCAGCGGCAGCGCTCCAGAAATGTCCGCAGCAGCTCCGCCGCCTCCTGCGGACGCTCCCATGGAGAATAGTGGCCGGCCTTCGAGATTACTCGCAACTCGCTGCCCGCAATATTTTGCCGCATCAGTTCCGCTTCCTTCACCCCTGTAATCTCGTCTTCGTCTCCGGTCACCAGCAACACCGGCACCGCGATCGTCTTAAGCGTTTCCATCGAGTCGGGGCGCTCCACCATGCCGCGCTGTACAGCGGCCACCGATGCCGGTGGCGTCTTGCGCATCATGCGCAGCGCGCCCTCCACCAGGTCAGGCCTGGACTCGCGTGTGCTGCGGCATAATACTTTCTGGACCTGCCCCAGGAAAAACTGCTCCGTTCCCTGTTCCAGGACGTCGTCGGCCGCTTTCATGCGGACGGCGCGACCTTCTGCGCTGTCTGCGGAAGCCTTGGTATTCATCAGCGCCAATCCCGTCACGCGCTCGCGATGCCGCCGCCAGAACTCAAACAGCGCATAGCCTCCGATGGAGACTCCAGCCAGCGGCGCGCGCTGTACGCCAGCGGCGTCCATAACGAGTGCGATATCGTCGGCATGTTTCTGCATCGTTGCCGGCCCCTGCCCCGCGCCGGATGCGCCGTGGCCACGCAAATCCGGCAGCACCAGGCGATAGGACGCCGCCAGCGCATTCACCACCGGCATCCAGAATTCGTGATTAACGGGAAAAGGATGGAGCAGGACTACCGCAGGCCCGTCGCCCATGACTCGATAAACAATTTCAGTGTCGCCACTCTTGATGCGATCCATGAATGCGATTAGATCACACGGGCTCGGCCACTGAATGGCCGTAAAGGCCTTATCGCTACGTTACGAATTGACCACTTGCCCGCCCGCGGGCGCGATCAGCCGCAACGGCTCTTCCGGCATCACGATCCAGGCAATGGGATACGAGAGCAGCCCGATGCCCGTCATCACCGATGTGATGAGCCACAGGACCCGCACCAGGGTTACATCGAGATCGAAGTATTCCGCCACGCCGAGACAGACTCCAGCGATCTTGCGGCCCTCGCGCGGGCGCACCAGACGCTTTCGGGCAATGGTCGCACCCATCCGCTTGCCACAATAGGCGCATAACGCCGCATCATCCTGAATCACCTTCCCGCAATAATTGCAATACATAACTCATCCCCCTATCCAATGGTACGCGGCCTGATAGAAAAAGTTCCACCCCGGCCCGTGTTTGAGAACCCCAAGCCATGGTCACCGGCAAACCTGTTGCAAGCATTTCCGCGCGGTGGCGGCTTGCGGCGTACTCCCGTTTTCAGCAATGACCGCCTGATACTTCTTGGTCGCCAAATCGCGCTTTCCGGCCGCGTCATACATCTCCCCGGCCGCCAGGTTCGCCTTTTGCAGGGTCTCCGGGTCAGGATTTGCCGCCGCTCCAACCATCTCAAACGCGGTGGCCGCATCTGCATAGTTTTTCTGACTGCGCAGCAACTCTCCCAGTCCATAGGCTGCGATCTCGTAGTGCAAACGCCCATACTTCCCATCCTGTCCAGCCTGGAACACCGCCCGGTACCCAGCCGCGGCCTCCGTTGGATGTCCGCTGGCGCGTAAAAGGTGTGCGTCTTCCAGAGCCAGTAGATAGTTTCTGGGAAAGCGCGACGTGAGTCCGCGAATTACACCCCTTGACTCGTCAAACCGCCCCTCACGCCGCAAAAACAGTGCCAGCACAATTTGCGCGTCTACGCTGTTCTCGCTTCCGCTCTGCCCTACTTCTTTCAGGTATTCAATTCCCTTCTCTTTCGATCCCGCCAATCCTACGAGCGCCACCGCCGCCTTCACGCTCCACGGCAGGCTTCCCATGACGTAGTTGTGCGTCCCCACCACCAGCTTCGCGGCCACGTACCCAGGACTCAATTCCAGGACTCGTTCGTGGTCGTGACGCGCTCCTACCGCGTTGCGCAGCGCGGAAAACCATGCCCGCTCCACCAGCCCCGTATACAGCGAAAACTGGGCCTCGGTCACGCCTCGTGCATAAAGCGCATCCACATCGTCGGGGTTCGACTTGAGTTTCGACTCCTCGGCGATCTCCGCTCGTTGCACCAGTTGCTTGATCCGCTCTTTGATTTTCGGGTCTGCGGCCCGATGGGCCTGTCCAATGAAGCTGTTCCCGGCATATTCGCCGGTGTTCATCGCTCCGATGTCATAAAGCTCGCGAATCAGCACCGCATTCAGCAGGTGGTTCAGGGCCATCGCGTCGCCGGGATGTTTCTCGACGACTTTCTCGAAGTCCTGAATCGAGCGGTCGTAATCCATGTTGTAGAAGTGATCGAGGCCGGAGGTGGTAAGCGTATCCAAAGGCTGGGAATCGCTCGCAACGGCGGCCGTGCAGATCCCGAAGGCGATCAACCAGAAGGCGATCAAAAGGACAGAGACTACCGTGCTTCGGGAGCCCGGCCTGGCAGGAATCATGCTGGTAACGCGTCTCATGCGTTTTGTATGGAGCATACCATCTGGTTGCGCCCTATAATCCGGCTGAAGGCAACTTTATGCGCGGTCTCGCGTAATTCTTGCCTGATGCAAGATCGCAACCCTCTGGCCGGAAGTGGGCAAACGTTTGATAGAAAACGGTTTGCTTGGAGTCAGTCTTTGGCCTTTCGGTTGCCACTCAGAAGCGCGTGGTAAAGGTCCAAGAGGATTCTCATGGCTGACGTTGCCCACGACCTGCAAAGCGATTTCTGGCAAGCTCCTACCCCCGTTATCCTGCCCGAGCAAGAAGTCCCTGTTGTTTTCGTAGATTTGCCAGCCTGTGCAGACTGTCAGACTGAGTTTATGGTGGATTCGCGCTTCTGCTATGCCTGCGGAGCACGGCGCGCCGACAACCTCTCTTCCGGTACCATGCAGCAGCGCGCGCTGCGCGGCTCCTCCGCGGTGGTGGGTGCAATTTTCGACCGCATTCGCGCTTTTGCAAGTTTTTGCGTCCGCATCGTACGCAATGCTATGTCAGCCCTCCCCTCGGGCATCTCATCGCTCAGTTTGGCAGCGGTGAAGCGCGAAACCGGTCTTCGTACCGCCCCCCTGATCGCCTTTGGCACGGGCATTGTGTGTTGCCTGGTGACTGCATTTCTGGCGTTCTCCGGGTCCGCAACGCACGAAGCGGGCGCTTCGCTGCTGGCGACTCACCTGGAGCGCGTTGAGTGGCTCCTGGGAGGGACGGCGGCCTTCGTCGCAGGCCTTCTGTTGCAGTGCGCTTCCTCTCGCGACTAAAGCTATTCCTGAGCTTTCCCGGCTTCGCTCCCGGCCTGACTGTTTGCGCGCCTTGGCTCATTCAAACGATACAGGTGGTTCAGCGGCCCTTTACCGTGTCCCAAAGGATAGGCGGCCGTCATGGCTGCCGACACAAACACCTTCGCCAGCAGCGTCGCCTCCGCCAAACCTCTGCCCAAGGCCAGATGGCATGCCATCGCCGTGGCGAACGCGCATCCCGTGCCGTGGGTTGAGTTCGAGACCAACTTCGGCCCGCGAAAGACTTCCTGCTGCACCCCTTTGTTGCCAGTAAAGCTAAGCAAATCAACAGCCTGGCTCAAGTGCCCGCCGGTGACAACCGCTGCTTTGGCACCCAGTTTGTGCAGGCGGACGGCTGCCTTTCGCATCTCGTCCTCGTTGGTGACATTCAGCCCGGTCAGGACGGTAGCCTCGTCCAGATTTGGAGTGATCACGTCGCAGATCGGCATCAGCTTGTCCCGCAACAACTTAGCCCCTGCCGGGTCGAGTAAATCCGCTCCGGAAGACGACTTCAGAACCGGATCGAGCACGATATTTCGCAGTCTCGGGCGCGCCGACTCTAGAAATCGGGTGACGGCACCTACCACCTCGCCCGATCCCAGCATTCCGATGCGGATCGCCGCGATCTCGAGGTCGGCCGCCAACTCGTCCAAAGTGTCGCGTACAAGCCCGGCATCGCACGGGACCACTTTGCGGACCCCTGCGGTTGACTGTACCGTCATCGCAGTGATGCAGGCGACGCCGTAGCAGCCGTGGGCAGCGATGGTTTTTACGTCGGCAGTCACCCCTGCGCCAGACGACGGATCGAACCCGGCTATGGTTAGAACAACCGGCGGAATCTCGGCCATGCACTCATTCTGTCCCATACGTGGCCAGGTTCAGGAATTTATTTTCAGGGTGCCCGATGACTCAACATCTCCTAAACCAAACAAAACAAGCAAGTTGGGAAAAAACGAGGCACAAGTCGTTGCCTTTGAGTGAGTTGCAGAAACGGGAACGATACCCCCATATCCATAGTTATCTTTTGGTACATAGGTAAGACTACTGTTTCTAACCACTTCCATGAACTATCCCAATAAAATCAATTAGTTAGTTAGCCGTTCAGGTACTACCCTGCTAACCAATCCCCCTCGAAACCGCCTTGACAAGGTCGGCCCACCCCTCTAGCATTTTGATAACGCTTCTATTTTGAACTGTAGGCCTAGACGACTTTTGTAGCTTTCGTTAGGACGACTTTTGAGTATGCGAGGAGAACTGAATGCGAGGACGTATCGCTCGAGGACTGGCGCTGGTCGGATTGGCCGTCGCTCTTTGGGCAGCACAGGGACCGAACATCTCGGAGGCGACACCAGACACTAAAGCTGTCAGCCCTGAAATTTTAGCTTCAGCCCGCTCCGGAAAAACCACCCCTTATCAGGTAGGCACAGCCTCCTGGTATGGCGAGGATTTTGACGGCAAACCCACCGCGAGCGGCGAGACCTATGACATGTTTGGCATGACCGCAGCCCACCCGACACTGCCCCTGGGCAGCTATGTCAAGGTGACCAACCTGCGTAATGGCAAGACGGTCGTGGTCAAAGTGAACGACCGGGGTCCGATTGTACCCGGCCGGATCATTGACTTGTCCATGAGTGCTGCGGAAGCCCTGGATTTCAAAGCCCACGGCATCCAGCGCGTGCAGCTCGACGTGATTCGCTACAAGCAGGCCCACAACAAGCAGCCACACCAGACCAAGCTGGATACCATCGCCTACGCCCGCCCTGTGGCGATTCTGCCGTAAACCCCGTACACTGGCGGGGATGCAAGCCTCAACCCAGCACTTCCCTGCTCATCAAACTGCGCGAGCGCGAGAGCGAGAGAACGACGCGCGCCAGCGGCTGATTGTGGCCCTGGACGTTTCAACCGCGGTCGCCGCCCAGAAGATCGTGGCGGCCGTGGGCGACGCGGCGTCGCTCTACAAGGTCGGCATGCAGCTCTATACCGCCGAAGGGCCGCAGGTGGTGCGCGACCTAATTGCTTCGGGCCGGCGCGTGTTTCTCGACCTGAAGTATCACGACATCCCCAACACCGTCAGAGCGGCAGTCCGCGAGGCGGCAGAGCTGGGCGTCACCATGCTGAACGTCCACGCCGCTGGCGGGGAACGCATGCTGAAAGCTGCGGTCGAGGCCGGCGCGACCTCATCCGCCAAGCCAGTCGTGCTGGCCGTGACGGTGCTCACCAGCATGGCCGAGGACGACCTCAGCGGCACAGGCGTTCCCGGCCCGGTCGCGGGCCAGGTCTCGCGCCTGGCAGCCCTGGCGCTGAAATGCGGGTGCGGCGGAGTGGTGGCCTCAGCGCAGGAAGCTGCGCAACTGAGGTTAGAGCTTGGAAGGGACTTCGTGATCGTGACCCCGGGCGTTCGTCCGGCAGGCGCGGATAAGGGAGACCAGCGGCGCATTGTCACTCCCGCGCAGGCGATTGCGGCGGGTGCGGATTACTTCGTGGTAGGCAGGCCGATCACCGAGGCGGCGGACCCGGGCGCGGCGGCGAGAGAGATTGTGCAGAGCTGCGGAGCGAGTAGCGTAGTACCTCAGCGCCTAAAGGCGTAACTGATTTGGCGGGACTTACGGCACCGCTTAAAGCGGTGCCCTGATACGAAACCGGGAATTTTTCAGCAACTCTAAAGCCGGGCTGATTTTGCAGCATCTAGAGGCGCGGCTTGAAGCCGCGCCCTTTCAAAACAGCAACGCGAGTCCTTCCAAAACAGCATCGCCGAATCGTTTTCAGCGGCCAGCTAGAATGCCCGTACCCGCTCAACCAGCGCTTCCATGTGCTCGATGTGGGTGCGGAAGCTGAGCACGCAGGTGCGAATCCAGAACTCGCCGCGTGTGCGTGTAGGGCTCACGAAAATTTGCCCATCCCTCAGAATGGACTGCCAGAGTTGCTGCGTCTGCGGCTCGGTGTCGCGCCGAAAGGCCACAACCGTCAACTGCGGGTCGCGCAACACGGTCAGTCCAGGCACCTGGTTCAGTTCGCGATAGAGATAGTTGGCAAGCAATAGTTTCTCTGATAGGGCCGCGGCAAAGGTCTCTTCGCCAAAGATATCCAGGCTCAGGCGGATGCGGGGCGCGCGATTGTGCCGCGTGAGTTCGAATGAATAATCACCTGGAGAACGCTGCAAACGCGGCGGGGCTCCCTGGGTGTGGGGCAGGTAATCCGCGTCTTCCTGGACCGCCTTCCGCAGCAACTCACCATCGCGAACCAGGCTCACTCCCGTGCCCATGGGCATGGATAAACCCTTGTGTGGATCCACCACGATGGAATCAGCGTGCTCGATGCCTCGAAACGCCGGCCTGGCCTCTTCGCACAGCATGAAAAATCCGCCGTAGGCCGCATCCACGTGGAACCACAACTTGTGCTCGCGCGCGACGCGTGCGATTTCGTCGAGCGGATCAATCGCGCCGGTGTTGGTCGTACCCGCCGATGCCACCACCAGAAACGGGTGCATTCCAAGCCTCACGTCCTCCTGGACAAGGCGCCGTAACTCGGGGACATCCATGCGATAGAGCGCATCCGTCCCAACGATTCGCCTGACCGACCGATGCAAGCCCATCGTCTTGAGCGTGCGGGCGGCACAGTGATGTGCCTGGTCGGTCATATAGATGGCCAGCTTCTCGACAGGAACGTGGTCCACACTTTCGCGGGCCGCCAACAGGCAGTTCAGGGTGGCCATAGTGCCGCCGCTGGTGAGTACGCCCCAGGCATCGGGACCCAGGCCAAACAGACGGCAAAGCCACTCGATGACCTCGCATTCGGCAGCGGCAGCGCCCGGAGCCGCATGGGTAAAGCTGGCATAGCGGTTGGTGACCGAGGTGACAAGGTCGGCTAGGGCGGCGGCAGGCAGTCCGCCGCACGGGATAAAACCCAGAAACCCGCCGCTGCCGTGCTCGGTACCAAGTTGAAGCTGGCTGGCGATCAGTCGGTGGATTGGATTTTCCGGGTCAAGGTGGCTGCTGATCTGGCTCGACAACGGGTTGGCCGACTGCTCGGGAAACGCCGGGCCGCCCGCAGCCATCTCCACGAAGGCCGCAAGAGGGCCTAAAGCAGACTCGCACTGCTGGCGGAACGTTTCGCCCGACCACTCAAGCGGGGCGGAGCGGGACCGCAGTTCAGCGATTTGTTTGCGGAGGGCGTCCTGATCCAAAGGGATTCATCCGGAGGACAGATTCTTTCGAGGTAGAAATCTCTCGCCGGTTTCTCAAGTCGGCAGCAACCGATCGTTCGTTGCGCTTCTACAGTTTCTCGAAAAATTCGCACGCCGAGCAGGAAATGTAAACGCCGCCCGGGACGCCCCGTTCGCGGTCTTTCACCCGTTTGACGATGCGCGTGGTCTTGCCACACTTGGGGCAATCGGTGCTCTTGGTGGTGTCCATGACCCGCTTGCGGTCTGCTGTTTTTGCGATCTTGACTGCCATGTTCGATTCTCCTAATGTCTTTCAAGCCTTGGCGCAGCGCGGCCCGCGCCATTTCTGGGGCGGATGCATTGTGGTTGGGAGCTACCAGACCCGGCCATCCACTGCGAACGATTGCCGCTGCTATTCCTGTGTAATCCGTTCGAGTTTAATTTTACAGGAAGGGCGGGGCGGCTGTCTTGGCGATCCGTTTGACCCCGCTCCCTCGCCCCTGCTAACGTCAAATGTTTGCCCCTCTGAATTGGCCCGCTAGGCGGGCGGCAGACATTCTGGCCTTATTGCCAGACCCGACTTCATCATCCGATTTTCTGTCCACGGAGACCATCATGCCAGCCATCAAGTTCAAGGGCGTTGACTTCATCAACTTCGACACGCTGCTGACCGACGACGAGCGCCTGGTGCGCGATAGCACGCGCAAATTCATCGAAGAAAATCTCGTACCCATCATCGAGGAGTGCAACCGCGCGGGGCGGTTTCCCCGCGAACTGGTCAAGCCGATGGGCGAGCTGGGATTTTTTGGCGCGTCTCTGAAAGGCTATGGCTGCGCCGGCATGGGCAACGTCGAATATGGCTTGATGACGCAGGAACTGGAGCGCGGCGATTCCGGCGTGCGCAGCTTTGTCAGCGTGCAGTCGGGGCTGGTGATGTATCCGATCTATGCGTTCGGCAGCGAAGCGCAAAAACAGCAGTGGCTGCCTGCCATGCAAAAAGGCGAAAAGTTGGGATGCTTTGGCCTGACCGAGCCCGGCTTCGGCTCCAACCCCGGCGGCATGAGAACGCGCGCCAAGAAAGTCGGCAACGAATATGTGATCAACGGCGAGAAAATGTGGATCACCTCCGGTACCATCGCCGATGTGGCCGTGATCTGGGCCAAAGTTGAAGACGAAAACAACCGCGTGCGCGGATTCCTGGTGGAGACTGACCGGCCTGGCTTCAAGGCCGACGACATTCACGGCAAATGGTCGCTGCGCGCCTCGGTCACCTCTGGACTGGCGCTGTCGGATGTGCATGTGCCCGAGGCCAATCTGCTGCCCGGCACCGGCGGATTAAAATCGCCGCTGATGTGCCTCAATCAGGCGCGCTATGGCATCGCGTGGGGAGCGATCGGCGCGGCGATGGCGTGTTACGACTGCGCGCTGCAGTATGCAATCTTGCGCAAGCAATGGCGCGATCAACCCATCGCCTCGCACCAATTGGTGCAGGACAAACTGACCTGGATGATCACCGAGATCACCAAGGCACAACTGTTGGCGCTGCAAGTCGGACGGTTGAAGGATGCAGGCAAGCTCGAGCCGCAACATATCTCGATGGCGAAGCGCAACAACGTATGGATGGCGCTGGAATGTGCCCGCATCTCGCGCGACATTCTCGGCGCCAACGGCGTCGCCGACGATTACCCGATCATGCGCCACATGATGAATTTGGAATCGGTGAAGACGTATGAAGGCACGCACGATGTGCATTCATTGATCATTGGGCAGAGCGTGACTGGGATTGACGCGTTCTAGGTGACACCTCTTATCGATTGTCTTTAGGCTCCCGGTGACTCGCATTGGGAGTGGAGTAGAGCGATTCCACGGGTAGTTACCAAAATCAATTGCGTGGTCTCAATGGTTTAGGCGGCAATGGGGATCATCGCGGTTGGTTCAAACCTGACGGCCATAGCCGAGCTACAGCGTCCGATGGAAAGACCCCTTTCCTTCCGTACCCACTTCGGCACCCGCATTCTTCGCCAGCGCCTCGCGTAGCAGCATCTTGATATAAGTCTGATAGCCCAAGCTCTTTTGGGCCGCCAATCGTCGAGCCGTATCCAGATCTTCCTTCGGGATGCGCAGCGTTACCGACTGCGAGGGCTTTGCCCCCCGGAGCAGGTTGCCCAACGTCAACGGTCGCGTCTGTTTCATCCGCTGCCGGATTTCCGCCTCGATTTCTGAACGATGAGCGTCCCACCACGCGGCTTCTTTTGCCTCGCTGGAAAACTTTGGAATGACCGCCTGTTTCATTTTCGCTTTTGCCATTTTTATTCCACTCCCTCCTGTTCGAGCGCTACCCATACAACTCCTCCAGCAGCTCATAGGCCCGGCGCAGGTGCGGGATCACGATGCTTCCGCCCACCACCAGCGCCACGTTGATGGACTCCTGCTGCTCTTCCCGGCTGCTGCCCAGGCGATAAGACTGAATGATGTGGTAGGTGATGCAATCGTCGCAGCGCAGCACGGTGGACGTTGCCAGACCCATGAGTTCCTTCATCTTTGCTGGAAGCGCGCCGTCCAGATACGTATTGTGGTCAATGTTGTAGTAACGCTTGACCAGGAAATTGTCGGCCTTGGTGACATTTGCATTTAGGCGATTGCGTGTGTCAATGAAACGACGCGCCAGTTCGCTCTTTTCGGCGGCCTGTTTTTCTGAGTAGACAAACGCTGGCTCTTTTCGTTCGCTGGTCATGGATCCTCTTCCAGAAAAGTCTTAAGTCTTAGGATGCCGGCCGGTCGCGGATCGGCTCGATGGCGAGAAAATCATGCACAAACCGGCTCGCGAATTGACCCAGCAGCCATTGCAGCCTCTCGTAGTCAGGGGAACGCAAAACAAACCCGGCATGGTGGAGCTTGCGGATGCGATAGACAATCTCCGCCTCGCCGTAGGCCGACGTGTCCGGCCATTCCTGGCGGGCGAGACAGAGAATCACCGCGGCACAATCGGCACGCACGCTAGGAAGCTGATATGCATATCGTCCCGCCGCAACCTCAATACGCGCCCATTCGCGCCACAAGTCAATCCCACTGGCGGCCTCCACCATTTCGCTGATGTAAGCCCCGCCGACGCGCGCCGCGCATTCCAGAAAGTAGTACTCTCCGTCCGCCCGCGAGCGGATGAATTCCGCGTGCGCAACCCCGCGCACCAGTCCCAACCCAGCCAGCAGTTTCTGATTTGCCCTGCGCAGGCTTTGATCTTCCGCACCTCCGCGCTCCACCGTCGCGGTCACAAACACGCCCCCACCATGCGCAACGTCCATCGGCGGGCGCCCGTAGCGGCTGACGCTTGTAAACGGCACCCCACCCTCGGAGACCACCGAATCCACGTGATACACCTCGCCCGCCACAAACCGCTCGATCAGGAAATTCGAAGGATCACGGTCCAGTTGGTCCAACAGCGGCCAAAATTCGGCGGCGGTCGAAAATTTCTTGATCCCAATCGCCGACGCTTCCTGCCGCGGCTTCAGCACCCACGGCCCCGGCACATGCTCAAGGTAGTAGCGAATGTCATCGTGATGGATGACCGGCACAAAGTCGGGGACACGCAGTCCGGCTTCCATCGCCTTCATGCGCATGGCGAGCTTGTCGCGGAAGTAGCGGCACGTGGTCAGGCCCATGCCGGGGATGCGCATGTGCTCGCGCAGCGTGGCCGCCGTCTCCATGTCAAACTCATCGAGCGCCACGATGCGGTCAATCTTCCGCGTTCGCGCCAGGTGGCTCACCGCGCTCACAATGTGCGGCACGGGCACGTCTTCCGGCAGGTAGTACGTGTCGTCCAGCAGGTCGCGGGGCCAGTCGGCTTCGCGCAGTTTTTCGGCGGTGAGCAGCAACACCCGGCAACCCAATCGCTTGCACTCGCGCATGAATTCCTGACCTTTTTCATAGGTCGTGATGCAGAGCACCGTAAGCGGGTTGGAGTCGGCCATGTGTGCTGGATTGTCTACCAGATTTGAGAGAATAGCATGTAGCGCGTTTCCAGCACATACCGATTTCCCTCTAGCCCGGAAGTGCGATATAGTCTCTGTCCGGCACGCCAGCTTGCTCGCCGGCCCCCAAAAAGGAGCGACATGGAATCACAGCCTCGTACGGAACACCTGGCCCGCAGTTTTGGCGAAAATATCGAGAGCGACCTGGCATCACGATTTCTGCGGGTGGTCGAGACCGCGGCGATCGCCTCCGCTCGCACCATGGGCCAGGGCGAACGCAAGCTCTCCGACCACGTCGCGACCGAGGCGATGCGCTACACCATGGACAGCATCCCCATGCGTGGCACCATCGTCATTGGCGAAGGGGAACGCGACGAAGCGCCCATGCTCTATATCGGGGAAAAGGTTGGGGCTGAGTTCCCCGACGGCTCTGACGTCCCCGAAATTGACATCGCGGTAGATCCGCTGGAGGGAACGAATCTTTGTGCGACCGGTTCGCCGGGGTCCATTACCGTGCTGGCTGCATCTGAGCGGGGCGGTCTTCTCTATGCGCCGGATTGCTACATGGAAAAGATTGTCGTCGGCCCCAGTTGCAAGAACGCCGTCGAGCTGGATGCTCCGGTTGCCGACAACCTTAAGAACATTGCCCGCCGCCTGAACCGCGACGTCGAAGACCTGGTTGTGATGGTCCTGGAGCGTCCACGACATGAAAAGTTAATTGCCGACATTCGGGCCGCCGGGGCGCGAATCAAGCTGATCACCGACGGCGATTTGTCAGCCGGCATCGCCGCCGCGGTGATTGGCACCGGCGTTCACGCGGTCATGGGACTAGGAGGCGCGCCCGAGGGCGTGATCACGGCGGCTGCTATTCGTTGCTTAAACGGATACATGCAAGGAAGGCTCGTCGTCCGTCCCGATCAGGAAGAACGCCTGGCAAAGATGGGGATCAAGGACAAGAACCGCATCTACGAAGCCGAGGATTTGGCACCGGGCAAGCAATTGATTTTCGCCGCAACCGGCGTAACTGACGGCGCGCTGCTGAAGGGCGTGCGCTTCTTTGGCGAGGGTACGCGCACATCGTCGGTCATTTTGACGCTCCGCACGTCGAAAGTGCGGTTCGTCGAGAGTATCCATTTAGAGAAGGGGCCGGACGTGAAGGTGAGGTTCGCGTAGGTCCTTGACTGCCGGCAATCGTTGCCTCTCCGCCAGGCCGACACGGCAGGGCACAGTCGTCCGGCATTACAATCTTCGCCTCGTTGCGACGCCGAAAGGGGATCGACGCCAGGGATTCACTGATTGACAAGCGTTTCATTATCATCTAGACTAACCATCTAGATTGATTTGAGGATTGTCGATGCGCACTCTGGGCCTCTTCGAGGCCAAACAGAAGCTGTCTGAGTTGGTTGAACGCGCCAGCGAGGGGGAGCAGATCGGAATCACGCGGCGGGGCAAACTCGCGGCTATTCTGGTCCCCGCGCGCAACGACGTCAGTTTAAAAGAGGCCTTTGCTGGGATTGAGCGGATTCGCCTTCGCGCCAAACCCCTGCCCCTGGGCATGACAATCAAGGATTTGATCGAAGAGGGCCGCAGGTGAAGCGTTTTGTGCTCGACGCCTCAGTCGCTCTAGCCTGGTTCCTAGACCGGCCAACCGTGCAATACGCCGAACACGTCAGGCAGCTCTTGCTTGACGGCAACCGGGCCGTCGTTCCGACGCTTTGGCAACTTGAGATTGCGAACGGATTTGTCATCGCCGAACGGCGAGGCATGCTAACCCAGTCAGACACAACTGAGGCCCTGCAAAATCTTGATGTTGTGATCGCACAAGCCATCGAGAACAGTCAACACTTCGTTTCGACGCGGGCTGTCCTGCACGTGGCCCGCGAGTTCCGGCTCACAGCATATGACGCTGTCTACCTCGATACCGCACTCCGGCAAGAGTTGCCCCTAGCAACACTCGATCGGCAGCTCTTGACCGCCGCGTCCAAGGCCGGGGTCGAGATCGTTTCTTAAGCTGGTTCTTCAACTGGCCCTCGCTATCTGGGATACTCCGAACTCTTCTGCAACTCCGCCGGAACTTTCGGCGGCGCCGGAAATTCGTTCGACATGCCCTTGAACAGCGACACGGTTTTTTCCAGACGCGGCTTGCCACCGTCGTGTACTGCGATGTGATGCGGCTCGTCCGGCCCAAACGACGACCCGCTATAGCCTTCCCACAGGGAAACCCCGGCGTAGGCCCCGTCTTTGCGCAGGACGTAGTAAACCATGTCCACGAACTTCAGCTTGTTCATGTCGTTGTTATAGTTGCGGGCGATGCGTTTCAACGCGTCCATGGCGGCTTCCTGTGGAGTCATCCCGTGGCGCATGTTCTCGACGATGGTATTCGCCCCGGCGACCTTGATGTTCTCTTCGCCGCTGCCGGTCGCGCCAGCTGAGCCCACGTCCTGGTCGGTGTAGCATCCGGCGCCAATCACCGGCGAGTCGCCGCACCGGCCGGGCAATTTGTATGCCAGGCCGCTGGTGGTGGTGGTCCCGGAAATCTCGCCCTTTTCGTTCAACGCCGAACAGTGGATCGTGCCCGTCGGAGGACGCAGCACCTTCTTCACCGCATCGCGACACAATTCCGGCGCAATTCCCAGGCTCGCAGCTCTCTCCTCCAGACGCAAAAGATGTTCGCGAAACAGCTCCGACTTCGGCTTGCCCGATTCGTCTTCTGGATTCTGGAAATTCGGGTCGGCTAATCCGGGCCCCCACCAATCATCGTTGGAGTGATACTCCTTCCACAACTGCCAGATCTTGCGGGAGCTCTCAGTGAGCAGGTTTTCGCGCGGGAAGCCCATGGCAACGGCAAAGCGCTCCGCACCTTCGCCCACCAGCATGACGTGTCCTGTATGCAGCATGACCGCCTTAGCCACCAGCGACACGTTCTTGATGTTGCGGACCGCTCCCACCGAACCAGCTCGCCGCGACGGCCCATGCATGCAACAGGAATCCAGCTCCACCACTCCCTCTTCGTTGGGCAGCCCGCCCAGCCCGACGCTGGTATCGTTGGGGTCGTCTTCTGGCCCTCTCACCACGCGCAGCGCCGCATCCAGCGTGTCGCCGCCACTCTTCAAGATTGCAAAGCTTTCGTCCAGATAAGCAAACCCATTGCCAGCGGAAACGATAATCGGACGCTTCCCCGGCCCGACGTTTTCCTTCGCCGGCTGTTGAGCGTGAAGGGCGAGCTCTCCGCTCTTGCCTGCCACGCCCGCGGCCACTGCACCCAATACTGAATTCTTCACAAATTGACGTCGAGAGACAGTCATGTTTCTCCCCTTGATGAAACATCGCCGGTTGGTTCGAAAAGCGCCTGAGGATAGCAGAGGCGAATCCTCTCCATCAACAGCGCCTCTCCATTTGATCTCCGCACGCTGGGCCACATATCATTCCAGCACGATGACCTCTCGATATTTCTTGGTGCTTGTCGCACTTTGCGGTGCCGCCTCCTCTCAATCTCCCCAGCGATCCGCTGAGATTGATTCCGTGTATCCCGCGGCCTGCGCGCTGTATCTCGATGTTCACCAAAACCCCGAACTTTCCTCCCACGAGGTGCGCACCGCCGCCAAGCTCGCGGAGCGTCTTCGATCTCTTGGCTATGACGTGACCGAGCATGTCGGTGGCACCGGCATCGTTGCACTTCTGAAAAACGGCGACGGCCCCACGGTCATGCTGCGCACGGAACTCGATGCACTTCCCGTCCAGGAAAAGACCGAACTGCCCTATGCCAGCAAAGTCCGCACTACTGACGACTCCGGCCACGAAGTTCCCGTGATGCACGCCTGCGGACATGATCTGCACATCGCATCGCTGGCTGGTACGGCAGCCATTATGGCGAAGAGCAAAGACTCCTGGCATGGCACGCTGATGCTGATCGGACAACCTGCGGAAGAAACCATCTCTGGCGCCAAGGCTATGCTCGCGGACGGACTCTTCAAGCGCTTCTCAAAGCCGGACGTGGGCGTGGCGTTGCACGTGAGCAATGCATTACCCGTGGGCCAGATCGGCATCACGCCGGGAATCTACAACACGAACGGGGATTCACTGCGCATCACCATCTATGGCAAAGGCGGGCATGGTGCTGCGCCGCACACCACGATTGACCCTATCGTGATCGCCGCCCGGACTATCCTGGCGCTGCAAACGATCACCTCGCGCGAAGTGAAGCCGGGAGAGATGGCGATTGTCACTGTCGGCTACATCCATGCCGGCACGAAGAACAATATTATCCCCGACCAGGCTGAATTGGGACTCACGGTGCGAACCTACAAGGCCGACATCCGCAAGCAAATTCTGGCGGCCATCGCGCGAATCACTAAGGCGGAAGCCGAGGCCGCGGGCGCACCGAGGCAACCATTGATCGAGCGCTACGAAGGCACGGACGCGGTCTACAACGATTCCGCATTAGCGGCGCGACTGCGCGCACCGCTGGAAGCCGCGCTGGGCAGGCAGAACGTGATTGCTACCGAACCCATCACTCCGTCGGAAGACTACTCATACTTCATCGCGCAGGGCATACCGTCGCTCTATTTCAGCCTGGGCGGGGCCGATCCAGAGAAGCTTGCGCAGGCCGTGGCCGCGGGAACCCAGTTGCCGTCGAACCACTCCCCCCTGTTCGCGCCGGATGTGGAACCGGCACTGCGCACCGGCATCGCCGCGGAAGTGGCCGTGCTGCGGAACCTGCTGCAAGGGCCGGGGGCTGACTTGCGGAATGCAAACGCACCCGCTTCACACTAGCGATCGGTGGGATTGTGAGGTTGACTCAAGTGATAAAACGTCAAATGTGAAGATTCACCGAAAATTTACGGTTGTGATTGAACGAGACGAGGATGGCTACTACGTGGGGACGGTTCCCACGCTTCGGGGTTGTCACACTCAAGCCAAGACTCTCGACCTGTTGATGAAACGAGTGCGCGAAGCGGTGGCGCTGTGTCTCGAAAGCGACGACGGCGCCAGCCGTTCGCTTGAACTGGTCGGCGTTCAACAAATTTCGATATGACGCGCCTTCCCCGGATATGCCAGAAGTGCTTGATTGGAACAAGCCCGAGATCGGAAAGTTTTATCGCCCGTCTAAGAAGACCGGAACCATTCGGCTGGCTAAACTGCCACCGTAACCGATGTCTCAGTCCTGGTCACCGCCCGGTACAGCGTATCCCGCTCGATTGGCTCGCGCCCGGCGGCGCGGATCAGCCGTTCCAATTCCTGCCTTCTCATGCCCTGCGGCGTAGTCGCTCCCGCGTCGTGATAGATCTTCTCCTCGACCACCGTCCCATCCATGTCATCCGCGCCGAAGCGCAACGAGATCTGCGCCATCTTCGAGGTAACCATCTGCCAGTACGACTTAATATGAGGGAAATTGTCCAGCACCAGCCGGCTCACGGCAATCTGCTTCATGTCCAACATACCCGTGGTCTTCGGCAAGTGTTGTAGCGCGGTGTTCTCCGGGTGAAACGCCAGTGGAATAAAAGTCTGGAAGCCGCCGGTCTCATCCTGCAATGCGCGCAGTTTCATGAGATGGTCCACACGGTCTTCATCGTTCTCGACGTGGCCATAAAGCATGGTCGCATTCGATCGCAGGCCCACCTGGTGTGCGGTTCTCGCCGTCTCCAGCCACTCGCCGCCGTCAATCTTGTGATCGCAAATAATATGGCGTACGCGGTCGGCAAAGATCTCCGCCCCGCCGCCAGGCAGCGAATCCACGCCCGCGGCTTTCAGCTTTTCCAGCGTCTGTCGAATCGTCAGCTTCGCCCGCTTGGCGAGATACGCAACTTCAACCATGGTGAAGGCTTTGAGATGCACCTGCGGAAAGCGCTCCTTGAGGCCGCTGATCAAATCCAGAAAATATTGAAACGGGAGATCAGGATGCAGGCCGCCGACGATATGAAACTCGGTGACCGCCTCGGTGTATCCGGACGCGGCGGTCGCAAAAGCCTCATCCAGCGCCATGGTGTAGGCACCGTCGGTGTCCTTCTTGCGGCCAAACGCACACAACCGGCAGGCCGCCACGCACACGTTGGTCGGGTTGATATGGCGGTTGACGTTGAAGTACGTCTTGTCACCGTGCATGCGCTCGCGCACCGAGTTGGCCATCCAACCCACGGCCAGAATGTCGCCGGTGCGATAGAGCGCCAGGGCGTCGCTAGCGTTCAGCCGCTCGCCGGACGCAACTTTCTCGTGAATCGGCCGGAGGGCCGGGTCGTCCGTCTGAAATGGATGCTGCTGGCGCGAGTTAAACATCACTTCGATAATATCTCAGGAGCCTGTTCCAAGTCACAGACTTGTGTGGACTGTCCCGCCGACTTGCCCTCACTGACTCGCAATCACGCGGTCGCGAATCTTGGCGTACTGCGCTTCGGTGAGCACACGGCGCGTCACCAGGTCATGGGCATGATCGAATGGGCGGCCGGCGATGAGCCGGTCTGCCTGGTGTTCGGTCAGGCCGGGCAGGGTGAGCAGGTCTTCGCGCGACGCCTTGTTGATGTTGATGGTCTTGTCGCGCGACATCCCTTCCTTCACGCCTTCGGCGATGGCTTTGGCGTCATGCTTAATGGTTTCGGTCGCCGCAGCGGTGCGCTGGCGGATTTCGTCCGGATTGTCCTTCGTCGAGCAAGCCGTCAAACCGGCAGCCACAACCGCCAGCGCACCGAGCGCCAGGAACCCGCTGCGGCATGAAGCCGGAAGCGATAACAATTTCTTATGCGAAGGCGACATAGGTGGCTAAATCCTCTGGTCAACGCATTCTATACCCACAGTCTGGGCCCTCGCATTCGGCGCGTTCCCAGGACAGATTCATCGAGGACAGATTCATCCGGGACCGCCTGTCCTGTACAATTCTGCCTCCGATGAGTTGGCTCAAGAATTTCTGTCTGGGTGTGTTCGCTGCTGTCTTGCTGGCTCTCTCAGCCCAGGCCGAGCCCCTCTCCCAACTCAAGCCCACCGGCTACGTCAACGATTTTGCCCACGTGCTGGACGCAAACACCATCGCCCAGATGGACGACATCTGCCGCCAGATGGACGAGAAGGGGCACGCGCAAATTGCTGTCGTAACCGTGCGAACTCTCGACGGCTCGGACGTCGAAACCTACGCGTCGGAACTTTTCAAGCAATGGGGGATCGGCGGCAAGTCCACCAACCGCGGCGTGCTGATTCTGTATGCGATAGACGACCGTCATGCCCGCATTGAAGTCGGTTACGGACTGGAGCCGATCCTACCCGACGGCAAAGTCGGCGGATTCCAACGCGAAGCCATCCCGCTGATGCAGAGCGCGCAATATAGCCAGGCCCTGCTGCTGGTCACGATGCGCGTGGCCCAGGTCATCGCCGAAGATGCGAAGATCGAATTCAGTGCTCCCGAGGCCCCCGCGGTTCCGGTAGAGCAGACCGTACGGCCCCGGCCGGGGATATCGTTGGGCGGGATTGTACTGCTGATCATCATCGTGCTCGTGGTCATGATGACGCCGCTTCGCGGCATCTTGTTTTGGATTCTGCTCTCAGGCGGAGGCCGCGGCGGTGGCGGATTTGGCGGTGGAGGGGGCGG